>SWCH01002965.1_pt1 | contig 509746 bp, 505 predicted proteins | sample 4690051 | NCBI WGS metagenome assembly SWCH01 (sample SAMN10267282, study PRJNA491770) | bioreactor metagenome | isolation source: DHS bioreactor inoculated with | place: Japan: off Shimokita Peninsula
GGCGTCACAACCAATGAAAGCCGTGACTGGGAGGACGCCTACCGCAAGCGCTGGCAGCACGACAAGATCGTGCGCTCCACCCATGGCGTGAACTGCACCGGCTCCTGCTCGTGGAAAATCTACGTGAAGGGCGGGATCGTTACCTGGGAAACGCAGCAGACCGACTATCCGCGCACACGGCCGGATCTTCCCAATCACGAGCCGCGCGGCTGTTCGCGCGGCGCTAGCTACTCCTGGTACATGTACTCGGCCAATCGGGTGAAATATCCGCTGGTGCGTTCGCGGCTTCTCAAATTGTGGCGGCGCGAACGTGCCGTGAAGACGCCGGTCGGCGCATGGGCGGCAATCCAGGAAGCACCGGCCAAGCGCGCCGAATATACGAAGGTGCGCGGCCTTGGCGGCTTCGTGCGGGCAAGCTGGGACGAGGTCAACGAGATCATCGCCGCAGCCAATGCCTATACGGCGCGCACCTATGGCCCCGACCGGGTAATCGGCTTCTCGCCAATTCCGGCCATGTCGATGGTCTCCTATGCGGCGGGCTCGCGCTACCTTTCGCTTCTGGGTGGCACCTGCATGTCGTTCTACGACTGGTATTGCGACCTGCCGCCGGCTTCTCCCATGACCTGGGGTGAGCAGACGGACGTGCCGGAATCTGCCGACTGGTACAATTCCAGCTTCCTCATTCTCTGGGGTTCGAACGTTCCCCAGACCCGCACGCCGGACGCCCATTTCTACACCGAGGTGCGCTACAAGGGCGCGAAGTCGGTGGTCGTCTCACCGGATTATTCGGAAGCGGCCAAGTTCTCCGATATCTGGCTGCATCCCAAGCAGGGCACCGATGCGGCGCTCGCCATGGCCATGGGGCACGTGATCCTGCGCGAGTTCCACCTCGACCGGCAGGCGGAATATTTCGAGGATTACTGTCGCCGCTACACCGACATGCCCATGCTGGTGCGGCTCGTCGAGAAGGACGGGCGCTATGTGCCCGACCGGCTGCTCCGCGCCTCTGATTTCCGGGGCAAGCTCGGCGAGAAGAACAATCCCGAATGGAAGACCGTCGCGATTGACCGCAAGTCGGGCAAGATCGTCGCGCCTACCGGCTCCGTCGGCTTCCGCTGGGGCGAGAAGGGCAAGTGGAACCTGGAGAGCAAGGACGGCAAGGGGGAGGATGTCGAGCTCGAAATGAGCCTGATCCTCGATGCCGACCGCGACACGGTCGCCAATGTTGCGTTTCCCTATTTCGGCAATCGCGAACACGATCACTTCGCCGGCACCGACCATGACAGCGTTCTGGAACGCGCCGTACCCGCCAAGAAGGTCAAACTCGCATCCGGTGAAGCACTGGTTGCGACGGTGTTCGACCTGTTCGTTGCAAATTACGGGCTCGACCGGGGGCTGGGTGACGATAGCTGTGCGAAATCCTATGACGATGAAGCGCCCTACACGCCAGCCTGGGCTGAGAAGATCACCGGCGTGCCGCGTAATCACATCGTCACGGTCGCGCGTGAATTCGCACTCAACGCCGAAAAGACCAATGGCCGCTCCATGGTCATTCTCGGCGCAGGCCTGAACCACTGGTACCACATGGACATGAACTACCGGGGGATCATCAATCTCCTGGTCATGTGCGGTTGCATCGGCCAGTCCGGCGGCGGTTGGAGCCACTATGTGGGGCAGGAGAAACTGCGCCCGCAGACCGGCTGGCTGCCGCTCGCTTTCGGGCTCGACTGGAGCCGTCCGCCACGGCAGATGAACTCGACCTCCTTCTTCTACGCCCATACCGATCAATGGCGCTACGAGACCCTGAAGGTGGACGAGATCCTGTCTCCCACCGCGCCGGAAGGCCCGTGGGACGGAACGCTGATCGACTACAACATCCGCGCCGAGCGTATGGGCTGGCTGCCATCGGCACCGCAGTTGAAAGCCAATCCTCTCGATATCGCCAAAGCAGCCAGCGCGGCTGGACAGGAGGCCAAGGGTTATGTGGCGGCACAACTGAAATCCGGCGCTCTGGAAATGTCCTGCGAGGACCCGGACGATCCGGCCAACTGGCCGCGCAACATGTTTGTCTGGCGCTCAAACCTCCTCGGTTCATCGGGCAAGGGGCACGAGTATTTCCTGAAACACCTGCTTGGAACGGCCAACGCCGTCATGGGCAAGGATCTGGGCGAGGAGGGCCGGCAAAGGGCGCGCGAAGCCGTCTGGCACGAGACCGCGCCTGAAGGAAAGCTCGACCTTCTGGTCACGCTCGACTTCCGGATGTCCACCACCTGCGTTTATTCCGACATCGTTTTGCCGACAGCCACCTGGTACGAGAAGAACGATCTCAACACGTCCGACATGCATCCCTTCATCCACCCGCTCTCAAGCGCGGCGGATCCCGCCTGGGAGGCGCGCAGCGACTGGGACATCTTCAAGGGCATCGCCAGGAAATTCTCCGAAGTCGCGCCCGAGGTTCTGGGCGTGGAAAAGGACGTGGTTCTGGTGCCCATCCTGCATGATACGCCGGGTGAACTCGCCCAGCCCTTCGAGGTGGAGGACTGGAAGACCGGAAAGGTGGAGCCCATTCCGGGCAGGACCATGCCGGCGGTTGCCGTGGTCGAGCGCGATTATCCGAACCTCTACAAGCGCTTCACCGCGCTTGGGCCGCTGATGGACAAGCTCGGCAATGGCGGCAAGGGTATTTCGTGGAACACCGAGCATGAGGTGGAGGCGCTCGGCCGTCTCAACGGCGTCGTGACGGAGGAGGGCGCTACCAAGGGGCGTCCGCGGATCGACAGCGATATCGACGCGACCGAGGTCATTCTCATGCTCGCGCCGGAGACCAATGGCGAAGTGGCCGTGAAGGCCTGGGAGGCGCTCTCCCAGTACACCGGCCGCGAACACGCGCATCTGGCCCTGCCCAAGGAAGACGAAAAAATCCGCTTCCGCGATGTAGTGGCCCAGCCGCGCAAGATCATATCCTCGCCGACCTGGTCGGGGTTGGAATCGGAGAAGGTCTGCTACAATGCCGGCTACACCAATGTGCATGAGCTGATCCCCTGGCGCACCATCACCGGCCGCCAGCAGCTCTATCAGGACCACCTGTGGATGCGCGCCTTCGGTGAGGCGTTCTGCGTCTACCGGCCGCCCATCGACACCAAGTCGATCAATCCGATGATCGAGGAGAAGTCGAAGGGCAAGCGCTCGGTTGTGCTGAACTTCATCACGCCGCATCAGAAATGGGGCATCCACTCCACCTATTCCGACAATCTCCTGATGCTGACGCTCAATCGCGGCGGTCCGGTCGTGTGGATTTCGGAAGACGACGCGAAGACAGCGGGTCTGGTCGACAATGACTGGGTCGAGGTCTTCAACGTCAACGGCGCGATCGTGGCGCGTGTCGTGGTCTCCCAGCGCATGAAGCAGGGAACCGTCTACATGTACCATGCTCAGGAAAAGATCGTGAACACGCCGGGATCGCAGATCACCGGCCAGCGCGGCGGCATCCACAATTCGGTGACCCGCGCCATCACCAAGCCGACGCATATGATCGGCGGCTACGCGCAGCAGTCCTACGGCTTCAACTATTACGGCACAGTCGGCTCCAACCGCGACGAATTCGTCGTGGTGCACAAGATGGAGGAGGTGGACTGGATGGAAGGGCCTTACCGCGAAACCGGCGAAAAGAAGGAGGCGGCAGAATGAAAGTCCGCGCGCAAATCGGCATGGTGCTGAACCTCGACAAGTGCATCGGGTGCCACACCTGCTCCGTCACCTGCAAGAACGTCTGGACGAATCGCGAGGGCGTTGAATACGCTTGGTTCAACAATGTCGAGACCAAGCCCGGCATCGGCTATCCGAAAGACTGGGAAAACCAGAAGCGCTGGAATGGCGGCTGGGTGCGCAAGGCCAATGGCCGCATAGAGCCCAAACAGGGAGCGAAATGGCGCATCCTGGCAAAGCTCTTCGCCAATCCGGACCTGCCGGAGATCGACGACTATTACGAGCCGTTCGATTTCGACTACAGCCACCTTCAGACGGCAAAGGAAAGCCAGACCTCGCCCACCGCCCGTCCGCGTTCGCAGATATCGGGCGAGCGGATGGAAAAGATCGAATGGGGCCCGAACTGGGAGGAAATCCTGGGCGGCGAGTTTGCCAAGCGGTCGAAGGACTACAATTTCGAAGGCGTCGAGAAAGAGATTTACGGCGAGTTCGAAAACACCTTCATGATGTATCTGCCGCGCCTGTGCGAGCACTGCCTGAACCCGACCTGCGTGGCCTCGTGCCCGTCGGGCGCCATCTACAAGCGCGAGGATGACGGCATCGTCCTGATCGACCAGGACAAGTGCCGTGGCTGGCGCATGTGCGTGTCGGGCTGCCCCTACAAGAAGATCTATTACAACTGGTCTTCGGGTAAATCCGAGAAATGCGTGTTCTGCTATCCGCGCATCGAGGCGGGCCAGCCCACGGTCTGCTCGGAAACCTGCGTCGGGCGCATCCGCTATCTGGGCGTGGTGCTCTACGACGCCGACCGCATCGCAGAGGCCGCATCCGCTCCCAACGAGCAGGACCTCTACGAAGAGCAACTCAAAGTGTTCCTCGACCCCAATGATCCGGAGGTCATCGCCCAGGCGAAGAAGGACGGCGTGCCGGATGCCTGGCTTGAAGCTGCCCGTAAATCGCCGGTCTGGAAAATGGCGATGGAGTGGAAGGTGGCGTTCCCGCTTCATCCGGAATACCGCACGCTGCCGATGGTCTGGTATGTGCCGCCGCTCTCGCCGCTCCAGTCCGCGGCCGAAGCCGGCAAGATCGGCCTCGACGGCGACATGCCGGACGTGCGCTCACTGCGCATTCCCGTCCGCTATCTCGCCAACCTTCTGACGGGCGGCAAGGAAGCGCCGGTCGTCTCCGCGCTCGAACGCATGCTTGCCATGCGCACCTATATGCGCGCCAGGACGGTCGATGGCGTCATTGATGAGGCCGTTGCCGGCAAGGTCGGCATGAGCAGCGGGATGATCGAGGAAATGTATCACGTGATGGCGATCGCCAATTACGAGGATCGCTTCGTCATTCCCACCAGCCATCGCGAGATTTCGGAAGACGCTTACGACGTGCGCGGCTCCTGCGGCTTCACTTTCGGCAATGGCTGCTCGGGAGAAGATACGGGCACGGATCTGTTCGGCGGCAAGCGCACACGCACGGTGCAGACGCCGGTTGGCAAACTTACGGAGGGCGTGTGATGCAAACCGCATTGAAGATCATTTCTCTGCTTCTGTCCTATCCAAGCGCGGATTTGCAGGCGGTCACGCAGGACGTGAAAGCCTCCATCGCGGGCGCAGCCGGCATCACCGGGACCCAGAAGCGTCTTCTCGAACGGCTGGCCGACGATATCGGCGGGCTGGACCTCTACGACGCACAGGAGCGCTATGTGTTCCTGTTCGACCGCACGCGTTCGCTGTCGCTTCATCTGTTCGAGCATGTCCATGGCGAGAGCCGGGATCGCGGTCAGGCCATGGTCGATCTGCTTGCAATGTATGAAGCGGACGGCCTGTCCATCGACGCAAAGGAGATGCCGGACTATCTGCCGCTGTTCCTGGAATATCTGTCGATCAAGCCAGACGCGGAAGCCGCTGAACTCCTCGGCCAGACAGGCCATATCCTGAAAGTCCTGCGCGAGCGGCTGAAGAAGCGCCAGTCGATCTACGCCAATGCCTTTGCCGTTCTCGATGCACTGGCCTCGGGAGAGGCCGATCCGAAACTGGTGCGTGAACTCCTTGAGACGCCGGAAGACGACCCGGCCGACCTGGAAGCGCTCGACCGCATCTGGGAGGAGGAGGCCGTGACGTTTGCCGGCAATGCCGGTGAGAACGCTTGTGGTCCCGATCGCTTGCAACGCCAGATGCGCGCCCATCAACGCCGACCGGACGCGCCTGCGCCGGCATCCAATCTCTGAGTGGAGGCCGCTATGTCAGATTACATCAATACGCTTCTGTTCGGCATCTATCCCTACATTGCGCTGGTCGTACTCATTCTGGCTACCGCCATCCGCTACGACCGCGAGCAATATGGCTGGCGGTCGGGCTCTTCCCAGCTCCTGCGGCGGCGGCAGCTCATCTGGGGATCGGTACTCTTCCATGTCGGCGTCCTGGTGATCTTCTTCGGCCATCTGGTCGGCTTGCTCACACCCATCGCCGTCTTCGATGCGCTGGGCATCAGCCATGGGGCAAAGCAGCTTCTCGCCATTGTCGCCGGCGGCGTGGCGGGCGTGATGGCGATCATCGGCGCAAGCCTGCTCGTCCATCGCCGTCTGTTCGATGCGCGAGTGCGGGCAAACTCCAGCACCACCGACACGCTCATCATTATCCTCCTATGGATACAGCTGGCGCTCGGTCTGATGACCATCCCGGTGTCGATGCAGCATCTCGACGGCGAGGAGATGGTGAAGTTCATGTCCTGGGCGCAGGGCATCTTCACCTTCAACTTCGAGGCGTCGAGCTATATCTCCGGAGTATCGTTGATCTTCAAGACGCATCTGTTCCTTGGCCTGACGATCCTTCTCCTGTTCCCATTCACCCGGCTTGTACACATGCTGAGCGTGCCGCTCGGCTTCTTCCTGCGCCCCGGCTACCAGGTCGTGCGCGAACGCAACCACCGGGCGCAGCCGACGCGCCTGCCGGCAGCGGAGTAGCATCATGGCGACGATCTACAAGAACCCCAAACTCGACCACCCGGCGGTGGGCCCCTCGCCGGACGGGCAGGGCTACACCACTTATCAGGAGCCCGACACGCGGGTTCCGCCCAAACCCTTGCCGCTGATCCGTGCCATCACGGTCGATGGCGTGCCGGTTCCCGAAGACGAAATCCTGCGGGAGGCGCAGAATCATCCCGCCGATAATCCCGGAAAGGCGCTGCGCGCCGCCGCCGAAGCGCTGGTGATCCGTCAGATCCTTCTGAACGAAGCGGCAAGGCGCGGGCTTTCCGGCGAGGGCGAGTGCGACGAGAAGGGCCGAACCCCCTCGGCCGATGATGCGGCAATCCATGCGCTGATGGAGGCCGAACTCGACGTGCCGCGCGCCGGCGAGGCGGAGTGCCGGCGCTATTATGAGAACAACCGGCAGCGCTTCGTGAGCGAGCCGCTGTTCGAAGCCCGGCACATTCTGATCGCCGCGCCCGAAAGTGATGAGGAAAAGCGCATCGCGGCGCATCGCCTGGCGCAGGAATTATGCAACGCGCTGGTCTCCGACCCCTCGGTCTTTGCCGCGCTTGCCGCGCTGCACTCGGCCTGCCCGTCGGGCAGTCAGGGCGGCAATCTGGGCCAGCTTTCGCCAGGCAGCACCGTGCCCGAATTCGAAAAGGCGCTGGAAGGGATGGCTGCCGGCGAGATCACGCCGGGACCCGTTGCTTCGCGCTTCGGCTATCACGTGATCGCGCTCGACCGTGTCGTTCCGGCGCGTGAACTTCCATTCGAACTCGTCGAGGACAGAATTGCTGCCTGGCTGGAAGCCCAGTCATGGTCACGTGCGTCCGCGCAATACATCGCGATCCTCGCCGGAAAGGCGGATATTTCCGGCATAGAGATCGGTGCAGCGGACAGTCCTCTCGTGCAGTAGCGGGGATGTCATGGAACATATGGAGGAGAAACGCAGGCTGATGGTGGAGGCGCTGGAGGAGCGCCCGCCGGAGGCGCTGCTGCGCGAGCCGCTTGATTATATCTTCGCGGATCATTTCCGGCAGCGGATGCTCTGCAACCTGCTCGACGCAATGGTTTCGCAGGGAGAGCGTGATAGCGCGCTCTCCCTGCATATTCTGGCATTTCTGCGCTGCGATTTCGGGCTTCACATCCTTGATGAAGAACTGGATCTGTTCCCCATTCTTCTGGAGCGCGCCCTGCCGGACGACCGAATGGAGGATGTGGTCGGCGAACTGTGTGCGGAGCATTCATCCGACAAGCTCGATGCGGATGAGCTGTGCCGCGTGCTGGACGCACCGGAAAATCAGAACAGGGGCTGGAAGGGTCTGTTCACCCGTTTTGCGGCGAACGAGCGCCGGCACCTCATCGTGGAGAACGCCATCGTCATACCGATGGCGCGCATCCGGCTGGAGCTGAGCGATCTCGCGCGCATCGGCCGGCATATGGCGGAACGCCGCGGGATAACTTTTCCTGAAAGCGTGGACGGAAGCGCCGGTTGATCATGCGCTCAAGGACTGTGGAGAAAGCCAATGGGTGAAGCGGCAGTGTCGATTTCATGTCCCTGCAACGCCCCTGCCGGCGAAATGCTTGGCGTCGACGAGGCCCGTCAGCGCCTGTCCGCTCTGCTGATGCCGACAAGCGCAACCGAGAACTTGCCCCTGGCGCAGACGGCCGGGCGCATCGTGGCAAAACCGCTGAATGCGTCAAGCCCGATGCCGTTCTTCGACAACTCCGCGATGGATGGTTTCGCCGTCAGTCTTGCGGACTTCGAAGACGGCCCGCCTCGTGCACTGCCGATCAGCGGCACTGTTGCGGCGGGCGATCAGCTGGTGCCGGCCCTCTCGCGGGGCGCCTGCATGCGCATCTTCACCGGCGCGCCCGTTCCCGGAAACGCAGATGCGATCGTGCCTTGCGAAAGGGTGGTGGAAGACCGGGGCTGCGCCGCATTCTTCGAAACGCCACGACCGGGCGCGCATATCAGGCGCACTGGATGCGACATCGCGCGCGATGATGTTCTTGTCTCGACCGGAACCCGGATGAGCGGACGACGGGCGGGCCTTCTGGCGGCCAATGGGCATTTCTCGGTGACCGTCTACCGCCAACCGCGCATCGGCGTTTTCTCGACTGGCGACGAACTGGTCGCTGGCTGTCGCGAAAGACGCTCCTTTGAACTGCACGACGCCAACCGCCCGATGCTCCTGATGATGTTGCAGGAAATGGGTTGTACGCCGGTCGATCTCGGTATTCTCCCGGACGATCCTCTGGAGACGCGACAGTTCCTGCAACGGCATGCCGGTGGCTTCGATTTGCTTGTTTCCTCCGGCGCCGTGTCGGTCGGGGGCAGAGATTTCCTGAAAGGGGCGTTTTCGTCAGCGGGTGGCATCATCGACAGCTGGAAAGTTGCCCTGAAACCCGGCAAGCCCGTCATGTTCGGCCAAATCGGCAAAACCGCATTCCTGGGCCTGCCGGGAAATCCGATGGCGGCATGGATCGGCTTCCAGCTTTTCGGTCGCATGGCCGTCGACCGGCTTTCCGGCGCAGCGCTGCAGCCTGTCGAACCCGTTCGGGCAATCGTCGAAGGTGTCATACGCCACAGGCTTGGACGGCGCGAATATGTACCGGTCCGCGTCGTATCGCGCACCCATCGCGGTCAACCGCTTCTGGCGCGCATTGGCCATGGCGGGTCTGCCTCGCTTTATCCTCTGTGTTTTGCCGATGGAGTGGCCATTGTCGAAGCCACAAGCGGCGATGTCGAGGGGGGCGAGGAACTTGATTTCCTTCCCTTCGTGCAAGGAGTTTTGGAATGACGAACACCCACCCGGCCATAGCGGCGGTCCGCTTCAACGGTGGCGATCCCATTGATGCGCTGCTTGCGGACGCAGCCGCCAAATTGCGGTCCGAGAACATTGTGGTCGAAGGCTTTGTCCAGCTCGAACGAGACCTTTCTGAAAATTGCTGCGCCGCCATGCATCTGGAGGACATCCGGGATGGCTCGGTGCGCCTCATTTCGCAGGAACTGGGGCAGGGGTCGTCCGGATGCAGGCTCGATCCGCATGCGCTGGCCGACCTGTGCGGTCCGCTTCTGCAGCGCGTTCGGGAGAAACCGGATCTCCTGATCCTCAATCGTTTCGGCAAAGGCGAAATGCTTGGCGGCGGTTTTCGCGCGGCAATCGAGGAAGCCTTCATGCTGGGCATCCCGGTCCTGGTGGCGGTGCGGGACGAGTATGCGCAGGCCTGGCAGGACTTTACGGAAGGCTGTCACACCGAATTGCCGCCAGACCCGGTCGACATTGATGCGTGGCTCGCAACGCATGTGGTGCGCAAGGATGCCCGCAATGCCGCATGAGAATGGGCCGATGGGTGCGGCCAAAACGAAAATCGTGGCGCTGGTCATATCGGATCGCGCAAGCCGGGGCGAATATGAGGACCGTGGCGGCCCGGCCATCGCCGAGTGGCTCGAAGAGAATGTCGCTTCTGCCTTCGATCTCGAAATTCGCATCATTAGCGACGGTCGTGCCCGTGTCGGCGATGAACTGAAGAAGCTCTGCGATGGCGGGAATGCGGCGCTCGTCCTGACCACTGGCGGCACCGGCCCCGCGCCCCGCGATGAAACGCCCGAAGCCATGCAGGATGTCCTTGAAAAGGAACTGCCGGGGTTCGGCGAGCTGATGCGTCGCCGCAGTCTTGAGGAAGTGCCGACTGCCATCCTGTCGCGCCAGACCGCCGGAACGCGCGGCAGGACGCTTATCGTCAACCTTCCCGGAAAACCCGCGGCGATCCGCACATGCCTCAACGCCGTGTTTCCGGCCATTCCTTATTGCCTGGACCTGCTCGGCTCGCCCGGTCTGGAAACAGCAGGCGAAATTGGCAGGGCATTCAGACCAAAGTGACGTATGAACGATGGCTTATATTCACAAACATGAAGTTCCGAATAAAGACAACTCTCTTGCCGACCTGACAGCTCCGGCCCTCGCATTCGTCCTTGCGCCGCTTCTGAGGCGGGTCGTCCAAAGCCTTTCGCGCAAGCACCCCTCGATCTTCGAGCGCCTCGGACCGCACACGAAGACAGGTTACATCATCGACCCGATAAACCTGCCTTTCGCTCTCTTCCTTCAACCCGATCCCGAACGCCCCGTCCTGCGTGCTGTCGCCCGCAGGGCGCTGCCAGCACATGGGGCGCTGATCCGCGGAAGCTTCGACACACTTTTCGAACTGATCGATTCGGACGCCGACGGCGATGCCGCCTTCTTCTCCCGCGACCTCGTCATCGAAGGCAACACGGAGGCCGTGGTGAGCCTGCGCAATGCGCTCGACGATGTGGACGGGTCGATCGCCGTCGATACGGCCGACCTGTTCGGCCCGCCGGGAAGGCTTGCCCTCGGCTTTCTGCGGAGCCGGGCAGATGCGCGTTCACAAAGGAGCTCGACATGACACTTGCAGAACTCGTGTGCCCGGCAGGCACGCCGGCAGCTTTGCGCACGGCCGTGGATGCCGGTGCGGACACCGTCTATTGCGGCTTCCGCAACGCGACGAATGCGCGAAACTTTCCCGGACTGAACTTCAGCACCGACGAACTCGCCACAGCCGTCGCCTATGCCCATTCGAAGGGCTCCAAAGTGCTCCTCGCGCTCAACACCTATCCGCCTGCGGGTCATGTGGATTTGTGGCGCGAGGCGGCTGACACCGGCGCGCGCATCGGCGTCGACGCCTTCATCGTCGCGGACATGGGCGTTGCCCATTATATCGCAGGGAAATACCCGGACATCCGCTTGCATCTGTCGGTGCAGGCGGCCGCTTCGAGCCCGGAAGCCATTCGCTACTACTGTGAGAGTTTCGGTGTGAAGCGCGTGGTCCTTCCGCGCATCCTCACCATCCCCGAGATCCGCCGCATCGCTCAGGAAATCCCCTGCGAGATCGAGACCTTCATCTTTGGCAATCACGGGCTGATGGTGGAAGGGCGCTGCAGCCTGACCAATTACGTCACCGGTCTCTCCACCAATATGGATGGCGTGTGTTCGCCTGCCGCCGATGTGGAATATCGCCGTGAAGGCGATGGGGCCGTCTCCAGTTGCCTGTCCGGTTTCGTGATCGACCGTTTCGGGCCGGACGAGATGGCCGGCTATCCCACGATCTGCAAGGGCCGCTATCAGGCGCCGCACCGCCCCGAGGGCTATTACGCCTTTGAAGAGCCCGTCAGCCTGAACCTCGCACGCCTCCTGCCCGAACTCATCGATGCCGGCGTCCACGCCTTCAAGATCGAGGGGCGACAGCGCTCCAAGAGCTATGTGCGAAACGTTGTGTCCGCCTTCCGGAACGCGGTGGACGACATTCGCGCCGGCAGGGATGCGAACATTGCCAGCCTCCTGCAGCTCACCGAAGGCGGCCGGGAAACGCAGGGCGCATTCGAAACGAAGAAGTGGAGATAACCGATGCCAGCCGCTCTGACGATTGGGCCGATTGCCTATCACTGGTCCGCCGAAAGGAAGCGCGACTTCTATGCCCGCATTGCTGATGAAGCTCCGCTTGATACGGTCTATCTGGGGGAGGTGATCTGTTCAAAACGGGCGCCATTCTTCGAACGTGAAATGCCCGAAGTCATTGAACGCCTGCAGCGGGGAGGAAAGACGGTGGTTCTGTCGTCCTTGGCCGAGGTGATGCTGCCGCGTGAAAGACAGGCCACGCGTTCATTGTGCGAGATGGAAGGGATTGAGGTCGAAATCAACAATGCGGCTGGCCTCCATGCGCGGGCAGGCGCGTCCCACCGCGTCGGCCCGTTCCTGAACGCCTATAATGAAGCGGCCATCGCCTGGATGGCGCAGAATGGTGCGACCCACTTCTGCCTGCCGCATGAGTTGCCGCGTTCCTCGCTGGCACATGCCGCCGCCGCTGCCCGCCAGATCGGCGTCGAAACCGAGTTCCAGGTGTTCGGCCGGGCCTCGCTTGCCGTTTCCGCACGTTGCTACCATGCCCGCGCGCATGGCCGTCACAAGGACAATTGCCAGTTCGTCTGCGAGGACGACCCGGATGGCATGCCGCTCCTGACCGCCGACAGGATGCCGTTCCTTCGGGTTAATGGAATCCAGACCCAGTCGGAAAGTTATATCTGCCTTGTCCGCGAGTTGCCGGATCTCGTGGCGATGGGCATTGGTCATCTTCGCCTCATGCCGCAATCGGTGGACATGGTGGTGGTGGCGGAAGCGTTCAGGGATTGCCTCGATGCTCTCATCGACGGCGAAGAGGCCATGTCGAGGCTTTCGGCCTGCTGCACATCGACGGCGTTCAGCAATGGATTTTTCCATCGTGTTGCCGGCCACAGACTGGTGACAGGAAAGGTTGCCGCGTCCCCCGACGGACAGTGAACGGCGCGACGTAATGCGGTAAGACACGAAGTGTCTCGACTAGGGGGCGCGATTGCATGAGCCACTTCATGGATGCGCTGCCTGTTCAGGATATTTGCGCGGGATAGTGCCGGGCACATTGAGCGGGCATTTTGAACATGGAGCGATGTGGAAGGGTGATGTTTGGCGGAACCGAACGGGGCTTTGCGAGGTTTTTGTGGCGCTTGCTCGGGGCTGCGGCACTTCTGCTTGGCGGGATAGGCATCGTCTTGCCGCTGTTGCCCACCACCCCGTTCGTAATCCTCGCCGCGTTCGCCTTCGGCAAAGGGGCGCCGGAACTTGCAAATCGGCTTGCAGAGAGCAAAACGTTCGGGGCGATCATTGTGGATTGGCAGCGGAACGGAGCGATCGCCCCGCGCTACAAGCTTGTGGCGACGGGAATGATGAGCGCTGTTCTCCTGGGGAGTTTCGTGGCCGGGGTTTCCGTGGTGATCCTCGGCATTCAGGCCATCTTCATTGTGGGCGCTGGCGCGTTCGTTCTCAGCCGGCCGAATGGTCCCGCCTGACCGGCCGGCGCGCCGCATCATAGAATGAGCACTGATGAAAAGAACAATATCCAGCCGCGGTGCGGTGATACTGTGTTCTTCTCTCTACAATAGGATCGATTGGCGGAAGCCGATCCCCGTATTGCAGATTACGCTGCGATTGAAATGACGATCTTGCCCGAGTGACGACCACTTTCCATGTAACGATGAGCCTCGACGACTTCATTGAGGGGGAATACCTGATCGACGATCGGGCGCACGGCACCCTTGTCGATTAATGGCCAGATGTCGGCCTTCACACCGTCGACAATGCGCGTCCTGGCAGAAATCGGCCGGTCTCGCAGCGAGGTGGTGAAAAGGCTGGCGCGCTTTTTCATCATGATGCCGAGCGGAATCTGTCCGTCCCGACCGCTTTGCAGGCCGATCATCGCAATGCGTCCATCGATGGCAAGCGCGTCGATGTTGCGCGGCAAGTAACCCGCGCCCATGACGTCGAGAATGACGTCAACGCCCTTCCCGTCCGTGTAGTCCCGAACTACGGCAACGAAGTCTTCGTCGCGATAGTTGACACCACGGCTCACGCCGAGTTGGGTGGCGAAGCTGAGTTTCTCGGCCGATCCGGCGGAGCATAGCACCGTTGCGCCAAGGCCACGCGCTACCTGAATGGCCATGCTGCCAACTCCCCCCATGCCGCCGTGAACAAGGAGCGTTTCACCCGCCTTCAACTCGGCGAGATCGACGACATTCGACCAGACGGTGCAGGCCGCTTCCGGCAGGGCCGCCGCATGCTCGAACGTCATGCCTGCGGGAACGGGCAGGACATGACCTGCAGGTACGGCGACAAATTCAGCGTAACCGCCGCCGTTGAGAAGCGCGCAGACGCTATCGCCGGTCTGCCAGTTTGTAACGCCCTCGCCCAGCGCGGCAATCGTGCCCGCGCACTCAAGCCCCAACACGGGGTTGAGGTTGGCATGGTTCGAATAATTCCCCTGCCGTTGCAGCAGGTCGGCAAAATTCATCGCCGTGGCGACAACGCGGATCAGCACTTCACCCGCGGCGGGAACAGGGATGGCCCGCTGCCCGATCGACAACATTTCCGGCGGGCCGACCCTTTCGAATGTGACCGCTTTCATCGTCGCGGTCATAGCACCGTCGCTTCGCAGGCTTCAAAGTGGTCTGCGAAATCGACGCCGCGACCGATCCACACATCGCCGCACTGGCGAACGTGTTCGAGAAACTGGTCGAGAATGCGAATGCGCATCGGCCGACCGGTGACCTGTGGATGCATGACCATCGTCGTGACACCGCCCCATTCGCGCGTCTGGTCGAACTCGTCCTTCCAGATCGACAATACAGCTTCACGGCCAAACATGGCGCGAGGGCTGGTGCGGTGGGTTAGGCCATAGCTCCAGTCGTCGAAGCTGTAGTTGACAGGAATTTCGATGGGGCCGGGGCCGGACGGCAGAATATGGCGATAGGGTCGGATATCGTCGCGAAACGAGCTGGAATAGCGGATGCCGCGCGACTTCAGGAGTTCCATCTGTTCAGGGCTGGTTTCACCCCAGGGTGCACGATAGCCGGCAGGGAAGATACCGAGCACCCGTTTCATGGCATCGATGGCACGGTCCATCTCCTCGATCAGCGTGGCCTCGTCTGCGGTATCGGGGCGAAGGTGCAGATAACCGTGATGGGCAATTTCATGGCCATCGGCGAGTATCGCCTCGCAGATGGCCGGATGAGCATCGATGGACCAGCCCGTCACAAAGAAGGTCGCCTTGACTTCGTGATGACGCAGCGTCTCCAGTATCTTCGGAATGCCAACACGCGCTTCGTACCCGCCATAGGAACGGGTAATTAACCGCCGGGCATTGGCAGGATCGGCCCCGATCCAGACGGATTCGGCGTCGACGTCGAAGGCCGGAAACAGAGCGCAGGTCTTGCCGAGCGGCCAGGGGAAATCAGGCGCGACGGCGGTGTTTGCAGGCTTGGGGCTAAGGTCGAACATGTGGAAACCCTTCTTTCGGAGACTGGCAATCAGCCAAGATCGAGGAACTTGTCGAGGCCGAGCAGCCATTCGATCATGAAGACGAGGAAGACGCTGAACAGGATGAGAATGGTGGCCATGGCTGCGACCGTCGGGTCGTCGATGTCGCGGATGTAGCTATAGGATTCCACCGGCAGCGTGGTGAAGGTGATGTTGGCGAGAAAAGCGGCGATGGCGAAGTTGTCCATCGACTCCACGAAGGCGAAGGTGCCGCCCGCCACCAGGCCGGGCGTCAGTTGCGGTAACGTGATGCGGAAGAATGCGGCGAGTGGCGTCGCTCCCAGGTTACGGGCGGAATTCTCGAGGTTGGGATCGAGCCCGGAGAGATTGGCAATCAGCGGCCGCATCGTCAGGGGCAGGGATAGAGCGATCATCGCGATCGTGAGTGGCCAGAAGCCCGGTCCTATGCCGGTCTGTGAAACGAAGCCAAGCGCTGCGGTGCCGACGATGACACCCGGCACCATCAACGGCGCCGAAACAAGTGTTAGCAGTAGATCGCGGCCAGCGAAGCGATAACGAACCGCCATTATCGCCGTTGGGACGGCGATGATCAGCGACACCACGGTTGTGACCAGGGCGATTGATAACGATGTCTGCAAGGCCATCATGAAACGGTCGTTGCTGAAAAAGCTTTCGAACCATTTCAACGTGAAGCCATTGACGCTGACGACGGCGTAGGCATCCGGGCTGAATGAATAGAGTATGATGAATGGCAACGGCAGCAGGATGAAGGCTAACGTGGCCAGCCCCACGACGAAGAAGGCCGGGCCAACGGATTTGATGCTGTTCATGCCGTTCCTCCCGCAAAACGCCGGCTCGCAAGACGACGAACCAGGCCGGTCAAGCCAAGAATGAAGATAACGAGGATGAAGAACAGGATTGCCAGCGCTGCGGCTTCCGGGATGTTGTAACTCGCCTGTATCCGCTCATAGATCGCGGTTGCCAGAACCTGAACGCGGCCACCGCCAAGCATTTGAGGAAAGAGGAACGCACCGAGCGATATGGCGAAGCAGAGCGAGGTCGACACGGCCAGCCCCGGCAGCGAGAGCGGCAGTGTTATGTGAAGAAAGGTTCTGGCGCGAGATGCACCGAGATTGCGGGCGGCATCTTCCAGTGTCGCCGGAATGGTTTTCAGCGCACCGAACAATGTCATCACGAAGAATGGCAGTACAAAGTTCAGCACCGAAACGACGACGGCAAACTCATTGTTGATGAGCTGGAATGTTGGCAGGCCCATGGCTTCCAGCGAACGGTTCACGATGCCGCGGTTGCCGAGAATGATAAGCCAGGAATAGGCGCGCGTGACGCCACCGGACAGGAATGTGGCGACGAGGCAGAAGAGAATGAACCGGCGAAGCCCTGTCGATGCCGCCCGAGCAAGAATGCGGGCGAGGGGATAACCGGTCACCAGGCAAAGAAGAGTGATGAGCGCCGAGAGCCGGAGCGTCGTGCGGACCGCCTGCCATGCGCCGGTGGAAGTGAGCAGCCGCTCGTAATTGCCAAGGCTTGGCGGCCCGGAAAAGACGGCCGATCCCGGCGCCATCCCCAGAAGGCTGATTTCCGCAAAGGAAACCATGACCACCATAAACAGGCCGACCAGAACGAATGCCGGCAGGGACAGAAGGAAGACGTGACGGTTCATCGCGTCACCCCTCCAGAACACTGCAACGATTGGCAGCCAGCGTCAGGGTGACCTTGTCACCGCTCTCAAATGGCGGCGTTTCACGCCTGATTTCGGTTACCAGGGCACGGCTGCTATCTGCCAGCTCCACCTCATAGCGCATGCTCGCGCCGAGCATCTGGACAAAGCTGACGGTTCCCTGCAACCCCGCATTGGCGGAGGCGGCTGTCAGCGAAATCGCTTCCGAGCGCACAGCGAGCGTGACGTCTCCCGGGCGCTGCCCACCGTCGGCAATCCCGTCGATCGTTGTCCCGGCGAAGGTAATGGTTCCGGCCCTAAGCCGCTTCGCTGCCAGCAGGTTTTCAACACCGGTGAAACTGGCGACATAGCGTGTGCGGGGGTGGTCGTAGACTTCGCGGGCGGTGCCGATCTGTTCGATACGGCCAACATTCATCACGGCAATACGGTCGGACAGAACGATGGCTTCGCGCTGGTCATGCGTGACCATCACTGTCGTCACGCCGAGGCGTTTTTGCAACTTGCGCAGTTCCGACTGCATCTCTTCACGCAGGTTCTGGTCCAGCGCGCCAAGCGGCTCGTCCAGAAGTAGCATGCGAGGTTCGATAACGATGGCGCGGGCCAGCGCGACGCGCTGCTTCTGGCCGCCTGAAAGCTGGCCGGGCATGCGGTCAGCCAGCGGTTCGATGCGCACCATGCGCAGCGCTTCCTCAACTCGCCGCAAAGCGTCCGCTTTTGGCACCCGCATCATCCTGAGGCCGAAACCGACATTGTCGCGAACGCTCATATGCGGAAACAGCGCATAATGCTGGAACATCATCGCGGTGCGACGGCGCTCCGGAGGAATCTTGAGGATCGACTGTCCCTCAATGCGAATATCGCCATGATCTGGGGTGACGAACCCGGCGATCGACTGCAACAGCGTGGTCTTGCCACAGCCCGAGGGCCCGAGAAGGGCGAGCACGTCGCCCCTCTCGATATTGAGGGATACGTTATCGACGGCCACAACACCGCCTGCGTAGGTTTTACCGAGTTCTTCGATATCGAGACGGCAGGAGGCGTTGTCGGCCATCGAATTCACCTTAATTGGCAATCGCGGCGTTGAACTCTTCTGTCCATTTGCCGAGGTTTTCGTTGATTTTCCCCTCGTCGAAACGAACGGCGTTTTCGCTGCTCGGCAGCACGGCCTTCAGCGCGTCAGCGGGCTCCACATTCACATTGACGGGTGCAAGATTGTAGACGTCCGTCATGAATTTCTGAGTCTCTTCGGAAAGCGACCAGTTGATGAACTCCGCCGCGGCCTCGGCATTACCGTTGTTCACGATCATCATGCCTTCGATGGTGAGGGGCGTGGGCTTCGGCGACACCATGGCGGCCGGAATGCCCTTGTCGAGCATTTCCTTGACGGCCGACGGGGAGCCGAACATCGCGATAATCTCGCCGCTGGCGAGTGCCTTGCGTGCGGCGGAATCGGCCGAGTGGAACATCGCGACCTGGTCGCGGTTCTTGCGCAGGAATTCGAGGCCGGGCTGGATGTTATCGATCGAGCCGCCGTTCAACAGGGAGGCGAGGAGAACGATGCGACCTGCATAGACAGTCGGAGCAGGCAGTGAAATCTTGTTCTTGAAAGGCGGCGTGAACAGTTCCTCCCAGGACGTGACCTTACCGCCCGGCACCAGATCTGTGCGGTAAACGATACCCGTCGGGAAATACCAGAATGGCACGAACTTTTGCTGGACGGTGCCTGGCATGACCTTGGCGAGGTTCGGGACCTTGTCAGTCGGAATGTCGAGGAACAAATCCTTGTCGGTCGCGGCGCGGTTGGCAATTGCTTCGCTGGTGAACCAGATGTCGACACCCGGATTTGCGCGCGACGCCTGAATCTTGGCCAGACCTTCGGACGAAGAGTTCTGGATGATAGGCTCGATCCTGACACCGGTCGCCTTGAGATATTCCTCGGCCTTCGGCTTCAGAACCTTTTCCCAGGTGGAGCCATAGGTCATGACCCGGATCACCTTTTCCTGGGCGCTTGCCATGGTGGGTATGCCAGTTGCCAGGATACCGACGGCCAAGGCCGAGGCGGCGAGGATTCTACGTCTCAGAATAGTCATGTCATTCCCCTTTTTTTTCTGGTGGATGTCAGTTCGTATCGGTCTGGCGCGGGGCGCTAGTCCCATATTCCCGGTCGTGTGAATGAAGCGTCCGCCAGCCATGACATGGGCGATGCAGTCTTCTTCATCGAGGAAAACGAAATCGGCATCCGCGCCGATGGCGATCGTGCCCTTGCGGTCGCCAAGGCCCAGTACGCGCGCAGGATTGGCCGTCGCGACCGATAGCGCCTGCGACCAGTTCAGACCGGCCTCAAAGACAAGGCGACGCACATCACGAAACAGGATGGATGGCGCGACGGCGCGCATGTCTCCCCTGCCGTCCGGCACGGCGACGCCGCTATCGCTTGACAGCGTGATATTCTCAAGTGCCACGCCTGCATCGAGCGCCCGTTTTATGGCCGCGACCGGATCGAGGCCCACCTGCAGGTTATCGAGCGGTCCGAGGCAACAGGTGAAGTCAATGGTCCCGCCCGCCTTGGCGAAGCGAATGCCATGTTCGAACAATGGTGTGATGGCAGGGGCGCGGTTGATGTGGGTAGGCACGGTCATCGAAGCAGGAAAGTCGAGCCTTTCCATAAGCTCGAACACCGTTTCCAGACCGGCTTTCAGGTTGCCGACATGCAAGTGGAGCACGCTCGCCTTGCCGCTGTTCGCCTTCGCCTGCAGCAATTCGCCGGCCAGCGCAGCAAGAGCCGGAAAATCAAGATTGGGGAAGATGCGTTCGGCAATGGCGCTCTTGGCTCCGATCACCTTGTCGATCAATACGATGTCTGAACGGATGCTGCTTGTCAGGAACGGTGCGGGTAGTCGCATTGATCCTGTATAGATGAAGGTTGTCAGCCCCTGACGGTCGAGCTCATTCGCCTTGCGCAGCAACTGGTTGAGGTTCTTCGCCTCAACTTCGCTGCCAAGCAGGCCAACAGCTGTGGTGATCCCTGCGGAAGCGATGTCTACGAAAGACAGTTCGGGCATTCGCGCCAACGGCCCATCGCCATCGCCGCCGCCCGTGAAATGCATGTGCTGGTCAATTAGGCCGGGAATGACCCTGCCCGGAGCGTCGATGTCCCGAGCGCCCAGTGTCTGTGCTGCCGTTGAGAGATCCGGCCCCATTGCCAGCACCTTGCCACCGCCGACAAGCAGTTCCTGCGCGCCGAGATCGGCAGGCGCATTGAGCGCTGGTATGCATATGCGGTAGAAAGCGGGTTCAGCCACGACGCGCATACCTCTGCTGCATGATTTGAGCCAACACGATGCCGAACGCGGCCTGCGTCGGGTCGACGACCGGCAGGCCAACAGCCTTTTCCAGCGGTGCGACGTAGCGGGCGAGCCCCGCACCGGCGAGAAGCAGGGATTCCGCCCCATCTTCGTCGCGTAGCAATTTTCCGGCTTCGATGAGCCGTGCGGTGGTCTGTGCCGGGTCTTGCAACTGGCCGTAATCCAGCCCCAGTCCACGATGTCCGGCGATGCGTTGTGCGACCCCGATATGGCGGGCAAGCCGCATGCTTTTTGCGCCATTGCCAGCGGCAACACCGATGGTGCCAATCGTCTCGCCCATGGAAAGGGCGGCAAAGAAGCCCGCTTCGCCGATGCCGACGACGGGCTTGCTCGTCAACCCGCGGGCCGCGAACACGCCGGGATCGGAAAAACAGGCCACGACGAAGCCGGCCGTTTCCACATTTTTTGCCTCCCGTTCGATGAAACGAAGAACCGCCGGTGCGGCATCGTCGCTATCGCGAGCGGTGCTGATGCCGCGGGGACCGTCCTCCAGCGTCACGCAGTTCACACGCGGCAGGCTTTCACCTGTTACCCAGGCAAGGCTGAGCGCGAGGTCTTCGGTGATGCCGGTATCCGTGCGGCTCGAAGCATTGATGACGTGGATGACGCTGTTCATCGAAAAAGCCCCTTGCCCCGTCAGTTGCTGCGCTCGACGATGAAACGGAAATCGTCGATGAGATCGCATGCGGCTTGAAGTGCATCGGTAATCTCATGCCGTAGGCGGATCAGTTTCGTGGAAAGCAACCGCCCATTCGTGGAGCTTCTGTCCACCGCCCTGAATGTCTCCAACTCGGCCAGCAGAGGCACGGGGTAAGCCAAGGTGCTGACACCGTAGCTATCCTGGCCATAGCGCCCCGATGCCGATGCTGTTGGGAAGGTGAGAAGGCGAGAGAGGCGCAGAACGATACGGTTCGCACGCTGGCGAAGTTCATCTTCCATGTCTGCGGCGCGCTCCAGATAGGCATCGAACCAGTGGATTCTGCCTTCGAGATCGGCCAATCCCTTGGGGATGGGCGCGAGTTCCGGCGGCGTATCTGCCTCGGGCAGGATTGTTGCGAAGCGCTCCCGGATGTCGCTTAGACGCGCTGTGAAACGCTGCGGCAAGACCGGTTCGGTCGTCAGCGCATGCACATAACGGCTGCACCAGTCGAGGTCGGCCTCGAGTGCTTCGGGGTCCATCACGTCAATCGTGTCGTATTCGGTATGGTTGTACCAACCGAGTGTCGCGCCATTATGCATCTTCACGATGTCGGCGCCGTAGCTGTGGCGGCCTGTTGCTGCAGAAACGCCAATGCCGAAGAATGACTGGTCGCCGACGCGGCGTAGCGTCGTCACCTTTTGCGGCAAGCTATCCGCGAAAACGGCATGGGATAGTGTTTCGGAAAACGAACCGAGTTCGGGGCAACTGTTGATGTGGAACTCGCTCGTCCCCTTCATGCCAACGGAGTCGATATTGAAGTAAGCTACCGCATCGCGGTTGATGCGCTCCCAATGGCTGTCGACGAAATAAGTGGAGCCAGCCGCTTCCGCCACCTCATGGCCGTTCCAGAAGCAGAACACCACTGAGCGGCGCAATGTCTTGCGCTTGCTGGCCAGCAGCCGGGCAATTTCCAGCATGACCGACATGCCAGTGATGTTGTCGGTAACGCCGGGATTCCAGGAGTCGATATGACCGGAAACGACCACGAACTGGTCGCGCTCCGAAGAGGTTTCCGGGGCGTATAACCATGCAATAGGTTGCGATAGCGTGCGCCAGACGCGCGAGGCAGTGGCACGGACATGAAGGGAAACTGGGCCATCCTTCATTTTTGCGCGCAGCATGATGCCGTCCGCCCGCGAAATGCTGACGCCAGGGAGCCGGGGAATGTCGTTCCAGCTTTCCGGTGTTGGATTGCCCCAGACGGCTTTCAGCGCGCGCCAGGGGATATACCGGCTATCGTCTTCGCCCCAGTTCATCAGCACAATGCCTGCAGCACCCATCGATGCCGCGATGCGTGCCTTTTCGGGCGTTGCCGGCGCATAGGAAACTTCCGCCAGCACGATCTTGCCGCGAACGTTCTTGCCCTCATAGTCCGACAGGCCGCCAGGGCCGACATCCACCAGCTCGGCGGTTATTCCCTGCTCAGGTGTCGGCTCGATATGCAGGCAAGGAAGGGAATCCAGTGTCAGACCATCAGGGCCACCGAGTGCCACACAAGACGTGCCGATGTCGCTGTCATAGGTTTCGAATTCCTCCAAATGGGCATCGAGACCATAAGCGTTCATCGTTTCGACCACATACTTGCCAGCCGCCAGATCAACGCCTTGCCCGCTTTTGCGGTTCAGAAAGTGTGTGCGCATGTGGTCGACATGCTTCATCACAGTCGGGAAGGAATAATCGAGCGTGGTCGTGCCGGTCTTCATTTCAATAGCTTTCATGATTGTATGTGAGGAACCGGCGGGCGAAATCGAGATAGACGGCTCGTGCAAGATGGAGTTGATCGAGATCGACCCATTCGTTGCCGGAATGCATGTTTGCCCCGTCAGGCCCGAACAGAAGCGTCGGGATGCCCGCGCGGCCTGTAAAAATATTGGCGTCCGAGACACCGCGGCCGAAGCTCAGATCGGGTTCCTTGCCGAGTACGGCACGGTAGCTCTCGGAAAACAGGCGAATGAACGAGCTTTGCCGGTCAAGGAGAAAGCTTTCATATCGGGGTTCACCCACTGTGATCGAAAAATTTGCTGCCGAGCACAACGAGTCCGCCAATTGCCGCAGGGCTTCCAATGCGCCTTCCACTGTTTCGCCCGGCATGAAATGCCAGTTGATGACGAAGGAGGTGTGATCGGGAACGCGAATTTCATAACCGCCACCGCCAGAACTGATGTTCAGGACGCAATGCGTTGCTGCGCCGAATTCGGGATGCCGGAACCGCTCCATGGCGTCGATGGCGATCAGCAGGCGGGCCGCCTCGATGACCGCATTAACCCCCTGTTCCGGTCGGGAGCCATGGGCTGAGCGCCCGGTGACCTCCACGCGGATATTGATCTTGCCCATGGCGCCAATCACGACGTCATCAAAATGCGGCTCGCACATGATGGCCGCATCGATGCCGCGCTCCATCCGTACAAAGGCATTGGCGCCGCGCGACCAGGCTTCTTCATCCGCAAGCGCGGCGAAAATCACCCTGCCCGCCCAACTGTCACGCGTGCCGTGCAGCGCGCGAACGGCGAGCATAGCGGCTGCAAGGCCGCCTTTCATGTCCATCGAGCCCAGTCCGTAAAGGCGATTTTCCTCGATAACAGGTGCATGCGGCGCTCTGGTCCAGTTGGACGAGATGCCAACGGTGTCGCAATGGCCGCCGATCCACAGAACAGGCCCATCTCCATTGCCTTCAATGGTCACGACAACGTTCTTCAGGCCGCCATCCGCCTCTTCCAGTATGGCTTTCATGCCCTGGCGTTCGAACCAGTTCACGATCCACGCCTGGACATCGCTCTCCTCCCCGGAGAAGCTCTGGATCGAAACGAGGTCGGTCAGCAGGCCGATGAGTTCATCGTCATGGGCGTTGATTGCGGTGGTCATGAAGCGTCGCCTTCAACGGTGAAGGCAATTCCGCCGTCAGCAGTCACGATGTAACCGTCTTCGACGGCGATCAGCACGTCGCCGATTGGCCAGACATATTCGGTGCAGCCGAGCATGCCTTGCTCAACCTTTTCCTGAACACCGGGCAGGAAATACACCGCTGAAATCGTTTGCCGCTGGATCGTGTGGCCGCAATCGCGGGTGTAGCCATCGATCTCCTTGCTCTCGGGCAGGAGCCCGAGGCGCCGAAACTCGCCTTCCAGCGGACGCAGCAGGTCGACGCCTATGGCATGGATTTCGCCGCCGCTCATGCCGGCCTTGATCGACGGGATCAGGCCATTGATGAGAATGTCTCGCATGCGATCGTGGAGCGCCTCGATCTCGGGGTCACGGCAGATCGTGCGGGCAATATCCGAAACGGCGCGAATGCAGCCGAATGCATCGGCGACGGTCAGCCCCATGTCGAACTTTATTGTCTTGTCGGCAGCGCTAACGGGGTAGTCGCCAGCCGTGCTCGGAAGCAGCGTCCGTGCGCCGGAATGAACGATATCGAAATAGGAGCCCACGCGATCGGCGAAACCATAGCGCCGCGCAAAGCGCGACACGCCCTGATGATAGGCGGCGACCAGATCGCGCTCCGTCATCTGTGTTCCAGCATTGCGGCGGAAGAAGGCACGAGCGGCATTGATACCCTTCAGCGCCGCATTGGCGGTAAAGAAGAAGTACACGGCGTCGTCACTCGCACGCTGATCCTGCCAGCGGCGAATGACATAGCTGGCATCCTCGAAACGGATCGCCGTTTTCTCGAGCGCGGTGTAAATGCCGGCGGAAAGGTCGTCTTTCTGGATCGCAATCGTATCGGTGTCCGCGGTGGCAATCGCATCCACGATATTTGAAGCTTCGCCTGCGGGATGAAAATCGGAACGCGGCAGCGGCTGCTCCGCAATTACAGTGATCTCTTCTGCATCAGACTTGAAGAGTGCAGTAACGCCGAACTGTTTGCAGGTCCGTGCCGGAAGACCGGTAAACATTTCCACTTCATGCGGCGCGGTGATGTAGAGCGCCGAAAAGCTCTTTTCGGCGCAAAGCACGTCAAGCGGCGAAAAACCCTTTGCCGTGGCGGTCATGGCTGCAACAAGCTTCTCGCTGTCGCGCAAGGTTTGAACGAAGAGGGTGAAGGCCGCAGCATCGGCTGTTCGGGTTGCCAGCCATTGGGCTTCGATTTCGGATCGCTGCTTGCGATAGATATGCACGGCCGGAAGGGGTGCTACGGGCGAAAGCGATACCGGCCCGCCGCGCGCAAGGGCCTGATACCGCGCTAAGGGCAATGACGGATCGCATGAAATCGTTTCATCGCCTGCTACGGAGCGCACGGCCTGCTCGAAGCTTACCGGTGTCTGGCTGGCATCTTTCTGCCAGTCGAAGTAACGCCCGTACACGCATTTTCCCACTGTCGTAGGCATGACCTTGCAGGCGTCGGAATCCGCGTCGCTGATAACCAGGGTCAATGCCCCGTTCCTGTCTATCAGGACCGGGGTAACGTTGAGGGGCGCGCCGCGATAAATGCCGGGATAGGTGAGTTGTTCACCGAATTCGACGCCCAGGCGCGCGATCACCTCTTCGAGGCACGCGATGAGTTTAACCGTCATGATGCTGGTTCCGCACGGCAAGCGATGGCCGTAGTTCTGTGTGTAGCCCATCCGCCCGAAAGCGGATGGGTCGTTCAATGAGTGGCGGCGATCAGTTGCGCGGTTGGGTGTTGATCATGGTTTTCTTGATCTCCGCGTAGGGCATTTCCCACTTGGCGAAGATCTTGGAATAGGTGCCATCGGCGATCATCGCATCGACAACAACAGCCACGGCATCCCGCAGTTCCGCCTCTGCCTTGGAGAAACCGAACCCTGCGTAGTCGACCGCGATCGGTTGATCGATCAGGACGAACTTGCCCTTGTCGGCAGAGCCCTCGTGTTCGTTGAGGTAGCGAATGGCATCCACACCCTGAACGGCGGCAACGGCGCGCTTCTGTATCAGCTGAAGACGGGCATCGGCGGTCTTGTCGACCAGCACGTAGTCGACTTCGGCCAGTCCCTTCGCCTTGCAGACGCCTTCGTTGAATTCCTTGAGGCGGATGAAGAAAATGCCGTTACGGTTTACCGCCACGGGCTTGCCGCAGACATCTTCGGCCTTCTTCAGGTCGGGACCGGCATCCGGCGTGGTGAAAAGCTGGGTGCCGGTTGCGAAGTAATCGACAAAATCGGTCTTCTCGCGGCGGGTGGGAATGTCGGTCATGCCCGATGCGCCCATGTTAATACGACCGGTGTCGAGCGAGTTGATCAGCTGGTCGAACGACTGTTCCTGCCACTCGACCTTTACGCCGAGGCGCTTGCCGATCTCTTCGGCCAGATCGATGTCCAGCCCTTTCAGCTCCAGCGTTGCGGGATCTTTGAATTCCAGCGGCGGATAGGTGGGGCTGGTGCCGACGACGAGCTTGCCCGCTTCCTTGATTTTTGCCGGAACCTTAACCGCATCCTGCGCATGGGCCGTGGAAATGCTCGCGCCAAGCAGTACGGCACAAGCGGTCAGAAGGGTCTTCTTCATAACTAAGTTCCTCTCTTTATTGTTGTTTTCAGGCTGTAGCCTGGGCATTGAGACGTTGCAGGAAATCTCGTGTCCGTTGCATTTTAGGCGCGCCGAAAAGCTCGGCAGATGTGGCGCACTCGACGAGTTGCCCCTGCTCCATGAAGGCAACGCGGTCGCAGACATCGCGCGCGAAGGCCAATTCGTGGGTGACGACCACCATTGTCCGGCCCTCCTTGGCCAGTGCCTTGATGGTTTCGAGAACCTCGCCGACAAGCTCTGGATCGAGTGCCGAGGTCGGTTCGTCGAACAGAAGAATCTCTGGCTTCATGGCCATGGCGCGGGCAATTGCTACGCGTTGCTGCTGGCCGCCGGAAAGCTGCACCGGATAACGGTCGTAAAATCCCTTGAGACCGACCTGATCGAGAAGCGCTCTGCCGGTCTTCCGGGCCTCTTCACGCGATATGCCTTGCACGACCGTTGGGCCGCAGCAGACATTTTCCAGCGCCGTCATATGGGCAAAAAGGTTGAAACGTTGGAAGACCATCCCGGTGCGCATGCGCTGGGCGGAGAGTTCGCGATCATCGAGTTGGCGCAGCACGCCTGCCTTCAGGCGATAGCCAACGAATTCGCCATTGACATAGAGGTCACCGTCGTTGACCTGCTCGAGACTGTTGAGGCAGCGCAGAAAAGTGCTTTTGCCACTTCCCGAAGGGCCAATCATTCCAAAAACTTCGCCTGATTGGACTTCGAGCGATATTCCTCGGAGAACTTCCACGTGACCAAATGACTTGCGCACGTTTCTTGCAAGAATGGCTGGGGTCATGCGCCGGCTCCTTCTTCCGAAGTGACAGGCCGGGACGAGCGGCTCAGCGAACGACCAAGGCGCGTTTCCAGAAAGGATTGCAGAATGCTAAGGATAGTCACCGTCACCAGATAGTAGATCGAGCAGACGATAAGCATCTCGATGACGCGATTATTCACGAAGTAAATCATCGAAGCAGTATGCATCACCTCGTTGTAGCTGATGACAGCTGCGATGGAGGTGTGCTTCAGCATGCCGATCACTTCGTTGCTGATCGGCGGGGTGATAATGCGTAGCGTCTGCGGCAGAACGATGTGGCGCATAACCTGCGGGCCACGCATTCCGACCGCGCGGGCGGCTTCAACCTGCCCCGCATCGACCGAAAGAATACCGGCGCGGATTACTTCGGCGGTATAAGCGCCCTGGCAAACACCTAGACCGAGCAATGCCGCCCAGAACGGTGTCATGACGTCCACCATCCGCGCTTCCCAAATGCCGGGAATGCCAACAGTCGGGAAGATCAGGGCGAGGTTGAACCACAGAAGAAGCTGCAGATAGATCGGTGTGCCGCGGAAAAACCAGATATAGCCACCCGCAATCGCGTTCGCGACAGGGTTTTCCGAAAGCCTCATCAGGGCTGCGATCAGGCCGAGGGCAATACCGAGCGCCATGGCCAGAACGGTCATCAGAAGAGTGTTTCCGAACCCCAGGAGAATGGCTTTCGCCGTCAGGAACTGGCTGACATAAGCCCATTCGATTTGACCATATGCGAAGGCACGCACCACGAATGCGAGAGCGAGGACGCACAACGCACCGGTTACCCACCTTGCCGGATGGCGCAAACCAACCCTGACGACGCCTGCCATGGGCGGGAGCCGCTTTTCAATCTCATCCATGACTTTTCCGTGTTCACCCTCGGTCCGCAGCGTCGCGTCCGAAACTTTGTCATTTTTTTAGGCGTCGTAGCGTCGCCGGATAGAAAACTTGCACGAGTGGAAGTTTGTGTCAATAGTCAGGATATACGTCCCAATATATGGGAATTATGACTTGCGGAGCGCGGCGCCTACTTGTAGTCTCTCTAGGCAAGGCAGAGAAAGTGAACTGGCTAGGTCATTGAAATGAGTATGGTTTTGGAGAAGGCGTTCCGCCTCGTCGATCTGGTTTCGGAGGGGGTGGATACTCTTGCCGGTCTGGCCGCTGCAGCAGGCATGTCCCGCAGCACCACGCATCGCCTGCTTGCGACTCTGGTAGAGCACAATTATTTGTCGCTGGAAGACAAGAAATATAGCCTCGGCTACCGGTTGCTCGAACTTGGCGAAACCAAGCGGCGGAGCCTCAATTTTCTCGATGCACTGCGCCCCGTGTTGAACAAATATGCGGCGCTGACAAACGACACCATTCATTTGGCCGTTTTAGATGGAAAGGATATCGTGCTTCTCGACCGTGTGTTCGGCGACCGGCAGTTGCGGATCAATTCCTTTCCCGGCCTGCGCAACACAGCTTACATGACGGCGGTAGGGAAGGTTCTCATCGGCAATCTGCCCCAGAAGCAATGGCCAACCTTCATCGACAAGATACCGGAAGATTATCCACGAACCGCCGAACAGATACTCGCCGATTTCAAGCACGCGCAACAGAACAACGTCGCAGTGGACCTCGATGAATGCAATTTCGGCACCTGCGGGGTCGCTTCGAGCATTAAGGTGAACGACCGGTTGCGCATTGCCTGTTCCATCAACGGTGCGACCGTCTACTTTCCGAACAATCGTCTTCAGGAACTCGGCGCAGTTGCCAAGCGAATGGCAATCGAGCTCAAGGCGACACTGGACGGACAGATGCCCAATGTCGAATTCGACGCGAAAGGCGTCATGTCGGCCCGCTGAAAACATCACTGATGGCATCATGCAGGGCATGTCCTCCGTCGAGAGGTTGGGCGACAACCCGTCCCAGACAAGCGGCCTCGTCGGGCATTTAGTGAAAATGCACGCGCATTATTCAGTACCATGCCCTTCGCGGGAAGACATTCTGGTGGCTGATAAAGAAAGGCCGGAAGGCGCTTAAATAATTTTGCAGTAAGTGCCTCATTCATGGCGAATTGCGCCGAGCTCAACGCAATTTATCTGAGCCCTTACCTGCGATTAGCCCTGTTCCTGAAGGGATTTTACTCGTGCAGCGCCTATCGCAGGCGATCGCGGGCGGTTGCGGATCGCATGGACCGCAGATGCCAACGATGAGGGCCTGCTGCGTTTCTGTGAGAACATTGGCGGACAGAAAAAACATGACACGATCTTCCATCGGCTGGATGACGATGCCCGGAAGCGTATCGCCTCCTGACGTCGGAATGATCCCGATCTAATCTTTCGTTGAACGGGCTTCTTCGTGCAGCCATTGTTCAAAAAGGCGCATCGACTGGCTTGTGGGAATGTTGCACGGCTTGGTGAACCAGTATCCATGGTCGCTCCGGAAGCCCAGCCCTCCAGGATTGACGAGGCGGCCGGCGGCAAGGTCTTCGACGATAAGGCCATGCGGGATCAGCGCCATCCCCTGGCCGGCAAGGGCCGCGCGGATCACCATCGTGTAGTAGCCAAAGCGCATCGTATGGCGCGCAGTCAACCCTTGGGCGCCATGGGCCGCGGCGAGGAGGGACCAGTGAGACGGCGTTTGCGGATGTTCGAGCATGACGCCCCGCGCCACCGCTTCAAGGGAGCTGGGATTGCCGAGCTTTTCCCAATATGAGGCAGCACTGACAAGACGGATACCGTTGCCGAACAGATAGGTTCCTTCTTCGTCTGCAGCCGGCGTCACGAGAAAGCGCACGCTTCCATCAGGGACTTCGGTCTGCGTGTTCGAGACGAAGGTGGTAAATTGCACCTCGATCTCCGGATGTGCCTCCGTGAACTGGACAAACCGCGGCAGGAGCCAGCGGTCCCCGAAGATTGGCGGTACCTGCAGACGCAGAACGCGCGGCCCTGGCTTCAGGCGCGCAACCTTGAGCGCAGCATCCTCCATCGCCTTGACCGCCGTGCGAGCGTGCTCGATGTAGATCGCACCGAGTTCGGTCGGAACCATGCCGTTCGGCGTGCGTGCGAAGGCGGCACCTCCGATGCGCTCCTCAAGAGCGATCAACTGCTTGCTGACGGCACTTTGTGAAAGCGCCAGCGGACCGGCGGCAGCACTCGTCGAGCCCCGCTCGGCCACCGCCAACAGAACCTGCAGCGCAGTCATCGATGGAAACTGCTTGCGACCTGACACAGTGACCTCATGTAGTTCACTTCATCCTCCCGAGCCTAGTCCGCAGGGTGGATGGTGGCTAGTCGTTTTTCTCATAGCCCTCGGAATAAACTTCGCTTGCCCAGTTTTGCAGCGCATGGGACCGTTGTCTCAATACTAACACAAGGGAACAAACATGTTGGAGACGACCCAGCTTTGGGGCGGACGCTTCAAGTCCGGCCCCTCTGAAGCGCTTGCCAATCTCTCCCGCTCACACCCCACATACTTCCGGCTCTACCGGGAAGATTTGGCAGGTTCGCGTGCTCACGCCTCCGAGCTGAAGCGTGCTGGCGTGCTGGATGAGGCTGAATTTGCAGCAATCCGTGAAACGCTCGACCGCATCGAAACGGACGTCACAGGCGGCAAAGAAAAGCCCATTGCCTCCGACGAGGACGTTCACACCTTCCTTGAGCGGCTGCTCATGCAGCGTCTCGGTGTGCTGGGCGGCAAGCTACGGGCCGGGCGCTCGCGCAACGACCAGACCTCCAACAACACGCGCCTCTATCTACGCCGCATGGCACGCGAACTCTCACGCGGCATCATTGCGATCGAGGCCGCTCTCGTGTCCCAGGCCTCGCACCATATAGACACGGTGATGCCCGGCTTCACTCACATGCAGCCCGCCCAACCCATTGTGCTGGGCCATCACCTGATGGCGCATGCGCAGAGCCTGTTGCGCGATCTGGAGCGCTTTGAGGATTTCGACCGGCGCTTTGACCGCTCACCGCTCGGGTCGGCCGCCCTGGCTGGTTCCGGCATCGCCTGCCACCCGGATCTGTCGGCGGTCGAGCTTGGCTATGCGGGTGCCTGCGAGAACTCCATCGATGCGGTTTCCGCCCGCGACCATGTTGCCGAATTCCTGTTCATCTGCTCGCTGGTTACCATCAGCCTGTCGCGCCTGGCGGAGGAAATCTGCATCTGGAGTACCAAGCAGTTCAGCTGGGTGCGGCTTCACGATTCCTATTCGACCGGCTCCTCGATCATGCCGCAGAAGAAGAATCCGGACATTGCGGAGCTGACCCGCGGTATGACGGGGACGCTCATCGGCAACATTAGCGGTTTCCTCGCGACCATGAAGGCCATGCCGCTCGCCTATAATCGCGATCTCGCCGAAGACAAGCGGGCGTTGTTTGAAAGCATCGATGTTCTCGAACTCATCCTGCCGGCCTTTGCCGGCATGGTCGAGACACTGGAATTCGATGTCGCCAAGCTGCGGGAGGAAGCGCCGAAGGGCTTTACGCTCGCAACCGAAGTGGCGGATTGGCTTGTATCGCAGAAAGTACCCTTCGCGCAGGCGCATGACGTGACCGGGGCCGTCGTCCGCTATTGCGAGGAGCGCGGCCACGATCTTGCCGGTCTGGTCGAGGATGATCTTCCCCGCATCGACGCCCGCCTGACGCGCGGTGTTCTCGATGCGATCACGCTGGAAGGTGCGCTCGCCAGCCGCACCGGCTTTGGTTCCACCTTGCCGGCCAGAGTGCGGGAACAGATAGAGCGGTTCACCATAGCGCTTGAGGCGAGAAAGGCCTTTGCGGAGAGTGGTTTGAGCCTGCCCGGCGAGGTTCCCGCCTCCGTGAGCGTACAGGGAGCGCGATGAGCATGTCCGCCCTCCAGTCCAGCCCCCGCGACCAGACATACGAGATCGCCCACCTGACACTGGTTCCCAAGCGCCATATCGGGCGCATGGTGGCCGCCATGCTGGTCCTGGCGGCGCTGGCGGCTCTCGTCCGTGCCTTCAGCGTCGGTCAAATCGAATGGGTCTATGTCCGCGACTTCCTCTTCGCTCCAGCCATCCTGCAGGGACTGCAGAGCACGCTGGTGATGACGGTGGCCGCCATGACGCTCGGCATCGTGCTTGGCGTGATCATTGCCCTGATGCGCGTGTCAGGTAATCCGGTGCTCTCGTCAATCGCGATCGGCTATGTCTGGATATTCCGCGGCGCGCCGGCACTGCTGCAATTGATGATTTGGTTCAACCTGGCGCTGATTTTCCCGACCATGGGCATTCCGGGCCTGTTCGAACTCCGTACCGTGGACATCATGACGCCGTTCGTAGCAGCTATGCTGGGCCTCGGCATTTCCCAGGGTGCCTACACGTCGGAAGTCGTGCGCAGCGGGCTTCTGTCGGTCGATAGCGGGCAGTATGAGGCTGCTCGTTCGATCGGCATGACCCAAATGATGATGCTGCGCCGCATCGTGCTGCCACAGGCCATGCGCGTCATGGTGCCGCCGATCGGCAATGAGGTGATCGGCATGGTCAAGCTCACGTCTCTTGCCAGCGTCATCCAATACTCAGAAATCCTGCACAATGCGCAGATCATCTACTTTGCCAACACGCGGGTGCTGGAACTGCTGCTGGTGGCAAGCTTCTGGTATCTCGCGGTCGTCTCCGTCCTCTCGGTCGTTCAGCACTACATCGAGCGGTATTTCGGCCGCGGCAGCAAAACCGTCAGCGCATCGATGTGAGGGGATGAGATGAGCAAGGAAATCGTTGTAAAGGCCGTCGACGTCACCAAGGTGTTCGGCACGTTCAAGGCGCTCGACAAGGTCAGCCTGGATATCGCCAAGGGTGAAGTCTGCTGTATCATCGGCCCCTCCGGATCGGGAAAGAGCACTTTCCTGCGCTGCATCAACCAGCTGGAAAAGATGAATTCCGGTGCAATTTGGGTGAATGACGAACTGGTCGGCTATCGCCGTGAAGTCAACAACCTCCACGAAATCAGTGACGCGGAAATGTCACGACAGCGCCAGCGCATCGGCATGGTTTTCCAGCGCTTCAACCTGTTTCCACACAAGACCGCGTTGGAAAACATCATGGAAGGGCCGGTGCAGGTTCTGCGCGAACCGGTAGTCGATGTCCGCAGGCGGGCGGGGGAGCTACTGGAACGTGTCGGACTTGGCGACAAGGGCGGGCACTATCCCTCGCAGCTGTCCGGCGGTCAGCAGCAGCGCGTGGCAATTGCGCGCGCCATGTGCATGCGCCCGGAGTTGATCCTGTTCGACGAGCCGACCTCGGCGCTCGATCCGGAACTCGTCTCCGAGGTTCTGGAAGTGATGAAGGATCTGGCCGCCAGTGGCATGACCATGATCGTGGTGACTCACGAACTGGGATTTGCGCGCAGCGTCGCGAATACCGTCGCCTTCATGGAGGCCGGAAAAATGGTGGAAATCGGCCCGGCATCCGAGGTGCTGAGTGCACCGAAGAGCCCGCGCACGGCCGAGTTCATCAGGGCCGTCCACAGCTGAGAACGCGCGGGCCGGCCTGCGCCACCCGCCGTTCGCAAGGACTTCAATCATAAACCTGCTGAAACAAAGGGGAACTTACATGAAATCAGCTCTCATCACCCTCGCGGCACTTGTCGCCGCCACAGCCGCACAGGCGGAAGGCCTGCCGGACCGTATCAAGACTGCGGGCAAGGTTATCGTCGCCAACCAGCCCAACTATCCGCCGATGGAATACAAGGACCCGGCCACCAACACGCTGATGGGAGTCGATATCGACCTCGGCTTGGCGCTTGCCAGACAGCTCGGCACCGCAGTCGAATGGGCGGACATCGGCTTTGAGCAGATGATCGCATCTCTCGAGACGGGTCGCGTCGACCTCATACACAGCGGCATGAGCGATTTGCCGAAGCGTCGCGATGCCCTGGATTTTGTCGATTATATGAAATCCGGCGCACAGTTCTACACCTCCGCTGCCCGCAGCCAGGAGTTCAAAACCCCGACCGATTTCTGCGGCAAGACGGTTGGCATGAGCCGCCGCACATCCTTCCCGGACGAAACCGCAAAGTGGAGTATGGCCAATTGCGAGGCCAAGGGGCTTCCCGCCATCAAAGTCGTGGGAACGGAAGGTTCAGCCGATGCACGCGCCCAGTTGAAGCAGGGTCGCGTCGATGGAGCCGTGCAGGGCTCAGAGACCCTGCCATATCTGATGACGTTGGAAAAGGATACGTATGCGCTCGTCGGCGAACCGATCACAGCTGTCTATCAGGGAATTGCCTTCTCCAGAAAGGATCCAGCGTTGCGGGATGCCTATGCCGGTGCACTGAAGGCCCTCATGGCCTCCGGCGAATACAAGGCAATCTTCGCAAAGCACGGCCTGGAAGGCACCATGCTGGACGGCATCTATATCAACGGCGCGGCCGTGAAGTGAGCTGAATAATCCGGCACGACTGGACCCGGCCGCAGGGCAATTGCGGCCGGACCCGCTCTCGCATCACATGGGCGGGCAACCCGATTTCTGGGAATATCATATGAACGGTCTTCTCTCCGGCACGCCGATCGACAGGCTCGCGCAGTTCGTTTCTGGGCTTAATTACGCCGCCCTTCCGGATAGCGTCATTGCAAAGGCGAAAATCCATATCGCCGATACGCTTGGCGCCGCCATTGCCGGTGCCCGCTCCGGGGAATTAGCCCTTACAATGAAGGCGACGCATCCTGCGGGTCCCGTTCGGCTCTGGGGCACCGGCCTTGCCGCCTCGCCGCGTGATGCGGCATTGATCAACGGCGTCGCGGCCCACGCCTTTGAGCTGGATGACTCAGGCGGCTGCGACCATTCGGGCGCGGTTATCATGCCGGCCGTGTTTTCGGCGCTCAGAGAGGCGGCCAAACCGGTGGATGGTCAAAGTATGATCACCGCCGTCGTCGCAGGTTACGACGCCGGACGCCGCATTCTTGAGGCAGCCGGTGGCTATGATGCCCATAACGGGCTCGGCTGGCATTCGACCGGCACCTGCGGCACCGTTGCCGCGGCTGCTGCCGTCGCAAACCTGCTTGGCCTCGATGCCGCGGCCACGCGGGACGCCATGACGCTGGCGACAAGTTTTTCATCCGGCCTCTGGGCCTTCATCCATGACGGCTCCCAGGCGAAAAAGCTTCATGCCGGCCGCGCCGCTGAAGGTGGCCTGCTTGCCGCGCTTCTGGCTGCTCAGGGGTATGCCGGCCCATCCCGTGTCTTCGACGAGGTTTGGGGCGGCTTCTTCACCACGTTCAACAAATCCGCCTGCCAGCCAGGCCTTCTGTCGGAGAGGCTGGGCGAGGTCTGGAAGGTCGATCGGGCGGTGTTGAAGCCCTATGCCTCCTGTCGCGGGGCCCACTCCGCTATCGATGCGTTGGAAGACCTGCTTGCCGAAACCGGCCGCACGCCTGAAGCTATCGCGCGTATCGGGCTTCGCATGAGCGGCATGCTGGCCGACATGTGCGGCGCCAAGGCAACCGATCCCATGGCGCCAGCCCAGATGAGCCTGCCTTTCGCGCTTGCTGCCCGGTGTCTCTTCGGCACTGCCGGTCTGCAGGCCTACACCGAGGAGCGGCGCAGACATCCGGATGTCCGGGCAATGCTGGACTTGATCGATGTATCCGTAGACGCTTCGATGGATGCCATGGCCGAGCCGGTAGTGACCGTGACCTTTCGCGATGGCGAGATCGTCGAGCGGATGGTGCCGCGCGCCACTGGCTCTGCCGAGCGGCCGATGTCACCTTCCGCCCTCGCTTGGAAGTTCCGGGAACTTGCCGGCATGAGCCTGCCCGAACCCCAGGTCGAGACACTCTGGCAAAGGCTCGGCAGGATTGAGGAGGTCAGCGACTGCACCGAGATCGAGGCGTTGATGACCGGCCGTGCCGAAACGCTTCCCATTTTTCGCTGAAAGGCAATTCCATGAGCTTCGATCTCACACCACGCCCCCTCAACCCGGCAGCGAAGGCGCCGGACATGATCTGGCCGAACGGCGCGAAAAGCGCGCTGTTTATTGGCTTCGACGTGGACGCGGAGACTGCCTGGATCGGGAACAATCCGTCTAACGTTGATCGTATGGTGACCACTTCCCATGGCGGCTATGACGCCCGCGTCGGCATCGCCCGTATCCTTGGCCTGATGGACGAGCTTGGCCTGAAAGCGACTTTCTTCACTCCTGGCTGGACGGCGCTTGCGCACAGGATCGAATGTGAGGCTGTGGTCGCGGCAGGTCACGAGATCGGACACCATGGATACCTGCACAAGCTGCCCGATCGCGCCAGGCTCGATGAAGCCATGGAGGAAATCGACCGGGGGTTCGAGGCACTGCAATCGGCGCTCGGGGTTCGCCCGCTAGGCTACCGCGCCCCGTCTGGCGAAAATTTTCCGGAACTCCTCACCTATCTCAGCAAATCCGGCATTCGTTATTCCAGCTCCTTCCGGGACGACATCCTGCCCTACCGCCACATTGCGAGCAATGGCGTGCAAGGTCTGCTCGAAATTCCCGTCAACTATGCATTCGACGACTGGAATTTCGGCATGACGAGCCGCACCAGCCCGCGGCCGATCTTTGGGCGCGAGACGATCCTGCCGCTTTGGATTGACGAGTTCGAGGCAACTCACGCCTGGGGCGGAATAACGACACTGGTGCTTCACCCCCAGGTTTCAGGCCGTCCGATGCGATGGCACATTCTGCGTGATTTCCTCAAGCACGTGCTTGGCAAGGGCGATGTTTGGATCGCGACAGGCGCAGAGATTGCAGAGCATTTCGAGGCACGGGAAGCCGCTTTAAGCACCCGAGGCGAAGGAACGGCCTGATGGCGATTGATCAAGGCAGGCTGAAGGGGCTTCGCGGGGCTCCGGCGAAAGCCATGGCGGCACCCGCCCGCTCGCGACATTGGAGCGCCCACCGTCCTGGATGCGGCCTGCAAGCCGACGGGCGGTGACAATCTCGATCTGGGTGGCCTTGATTGGCGCTCCCAACAGCGGGCAGGCGCTCGACATTCTTCACGGAGTGAAGGAGGCGAAGTTCGTGGGCGGCGATGTGATGGAGGTGGCCCCACAATCCGACACAACCACCAATACCGCCCAGGTCGCGCCAAAATGCTGTCCGAGATCCACGGTTTGATCCGCTTCAGTCCTTCGATTGCCTCCGGCACGTTAAACTCTGCCGAGTGCCTCCAGCATAAGAACATCGCGATTGCGTGCCGAGTTTAATATCGGCATATCCGTCATAGCATAAGCCAACACTCCGAAGCTTCTGATCCTTGAGGCTCCCGGCCATAACGTCCAGTCGGATGTAGCAGTCAGTCCTGTACCAGTCTTCACGCTGGCGCGAATGCCTCCGGCTGCTGTGAAGCGGACCCAGCCGGCCACCGTGGCTGACGCCTTGCAAAGCTCCATCCCAGCGAAATGTCCGCTCATTGGTCGAGCCGCGTATAGAAGACAACTTGACCTCAGGACCAGTGGTTTGTCGCACAATGGCAACGACCGCAACGCGAGCGTTGCGTCGAAAGATGTTCGATTGTCCGGAGACCCAAAGCGCGGATGAATTGGAAGGCGGTCACGCGCTGGAAAAATGGTGCCCAGGAGAGGACTCGAACCTCCACGCCTCGCGGCACACGGACCTGAACCGTGCGCGTCTACCAATTCCGCCACCTGGGCAGGTGTGCGCTGCCGATGTAAGGGCCAAGCCCTGATATGTCAACGCGAATTCTCGATCCTGCGGTGGAATTTTCAAGCCGCCAGCATGCGGCTCCGAAGATCGGGCTGCGAAGCCGGCTGGCCGGCCTCGCATGCCGTAGTTTAGTGTCTCAATCTTCGAGGATTTCCTTGGAAGCTACCGTGGAATCCGCGTTCAGCCTGTAGATTATGGGCACACCCGTGCCGATCTCCGTCTTGACGATTTCATCGCCGCTCAGCCCGTCGAGCGCCATGACGAGCGAGCGCAGCGAATTGCCGTGCGCCGCCACAAGAACCGTCTCGCCGCGCAGCACATGCGGCAGAATGTCGTGCAGGAAATAGGGCCACACGCGTGCGCCCGTGTCCTTCAGGCTCTCGCCGCCGGGGGGCGGTGTGTCGTAGGAACGGCGCCACACGTGAACCTGCTCCTCGCCCCATTTCGCGCGGGCATCATCCTTGTTCAGGCCCGAAAGATCACCGTAATCGCGCTCGTTGAGCGCCTGGTCACGGATCGTCTTCAGTCCGTCCTGGCCAAGCTCATGGAGAATGTGATCGCAGGTCACCTGTGCCCGCGAAAGCGCGGAGGTGAAGGCGATGTCGGGCTTGAAACCGAGCGCCTTCAGCTTGCGGCCGGCTTCTTTCGCCTCTTCATGGCCCTGTTCGGTCAGGCCGGGGTCGCGCCAGCCCGTGAAAAGGTTCTTGAGGTTCCATTCGCTCTGGCCGTGGCGGACGAGGATCAGGGTTCCGGACATGGATGCTTCCCTTGCGGTTTTAGAAATGGACAATCACGGATTGAGCCCGAGCACATCGAGCATGGAATACAGGCCGGGCTTGCGCCCGCGTGCCCACAGCGCCGCCTTCACCGCGCCGCGGGCGAAGATCGTCCGGTCGTCGGCATGATGCGAAAGGGTTATCCGCTCGCCGGGGCCGGCCAGGATCACCGAATGCTCGCCGACCACGGAACCGCCGCGCAGGGTGGCAAAGCCGATGCTCGAGGCTTCGCGCGGACCTGTGATGCCGTCGCGCACCCGCACACTGTGCTCGGCAAGCGAGATGGCGCGCCCCTCCGCTGCCGCCTGACCCAGCAGATAGGCCGTGCCTGAAGGCGCATCCACCTTGTGGCGGTGGTGCATTTCCAGCACTTCGACATCGAAGTCGTTGGCATCGAGCGCTTGCGCCGCCTGCTTCACCAGAACCGCGAGAAGGTTCACACCAAGGCTCATATTGCCCGATTTGACGATGGTCGCGTGGTGGGAAGCGGCTTTGATCTTCTCGTCATGCTCGGCTTCGCAGCCCGTGGTGCCGATCACGTGAACGATGCGAGCCTGCGCTGCATAGCCGGCAAATTCGACGCTTGCCGAAGGGCTCGTGAAATCCAGAACGCCATCCGCCTTGGCAAAGGCAGCCAGCGGGTCGTCGGTAAACGGAACATCGATGACGCCGACGCCCGCGACTTCACCGGCATCCTTCCCCACGAAGGGCGACCCCTTGCGTTCCACTGCGGCGGCAACGCGAACGCCCTCCATCCCCTGGATGGTCCGGATAAGGGTCTGTCCCATACGGCCTCCGGCGCCGACGATCACCAGCCCCATATCGCTCATTGCCCGATCTCCTGTGTCGCCGGCTCGGCCGGGGCCGTGGTGTTGGCAAGCAGGTCCTCGCCCTTTTCACTCTGCATTTTGTGGAAGCGTGCATAAATGCCATGGGGCTTGCGCACAAGGGAGGCATGCGTGCCTTCCTCCACCAGATGGCCTTCTTCCAGAACGATGATGCGGTCGGCATTGACCACGGTCGAGAGGCGATGTGCGATCACCAGAGTGGTGCGCGTCTTCATGATCTGCTCGAGCGCTTCCTGCACGCGCGCTTCGGATTCATTGTCGAGCGCCGAGGTTGCTTCGTCGAGCAGAAGGATGGGCGCATTGCGCACGATGGCGCGAGCAATGGAAAGGCGTTGCCGCTGTCCGCCGGAAAGCGTCGCGCCGTTCTCGCCCACCAGCGTGTTGTAGCCTTCGGCCTGCTGGCGGATGAATTCGTCCGCATGGGCAAGCCGAGCGGCCTCTTCCACCTCCTGGTCGGTCGCATCGGGCCTGCCGTAGCGGATATTGTCGCGGATCGTGCCCTCGAACAGATAGGGTTGCTGCGAGACATAGGCGATGGCCCCGCGCAGGGTGCTCTTGGTGACATGCGAAATATCCTGCCCATCGATACGGATCGCGCCGTCATCGAGGTCGTAGAACCGCTGCAACAAGGCAAACAGCGTCGATTTCCCTGCGCCCGAAGGTCCCACGATAGCGGTCGTCTGGCCGGCCTGCGCAGCGAAGCTGACACCGTGAAGCACCGACAGGTTCTCGCCATAGGAGAAGGCGACCTTGTCGAAGACCACGTTGCCCTTCGAGACGTTGAGCGGCATGGAACCGTCGGCGTCGCGCTGTTTGGGTTCGATGTCGAGGATTTCGTAGATCATGCGTGCGTTGACGAGCGCGCGCTCCAGATTGACCTGAACGCGGGCAAGCTTGCGTACGGGATCGTAGGCGAGCAACAAGGCCGTAATGAAGGCGAAAACCGTGCCAGGCGGCTGCGAGGCGACCGAAGCGCGCCAGGCCGCGTAGCCGATCACCCCGGCAATGGCGAGACCGGCCAGGAGCTCGGTGATCGGCCCAAGCCGCTCCGAGACGCGGGCGATCTTGTTGGAACGTTCTTCCGCATAGGAGATGAGGCCGGTCATCTTCCGCGAGAGCTGCTCCTCCATGGTGAAGGCCTTGATGATTGCGATGCCTTGCACCGATTCCTGCATGGCGCCGAGCAGACGGGAATTCACCTCCACCGCCTCGCGCGTGACGCGGCGCAGCCTGCGCATCAGATAGTTGACCGAGATGATCAGGGGCGGGCCGATAACGAGCGCAATGGCCGATAGCAGCGGATCCTGCATCACCATCACCGCGACAAGGCCGATCAGGGTCACGAGATCGCGCGCGATGGAAGCGACCGTCATGTTGAGAAGATCGCGGATGCCGCCGACATTCTGGCTGATCTGGGCGGAGAGCTGGCCGGAACGCGTGGCCGTGAAGAAGCCGATGTCGAGCCGCATCAGATGATCGAAGACGCGCTGCTGGTAGCGCGCGACGATATTGTTTCCGATCTTGGCCAGCATGACCGATTGGCCGTAGGTGGCAAAGCCGCGAATGGCGAATGCGGCGACGATTGCCCCGCAGATCCACCCGACCAGATGCCATTGCTGGCGGTAGAAGACCTCATCGATGATGTCGCGCATGATCCAGGCACTGAAGGCCGTGGTCGCCGCGATGGCCAGCATGCAGACGATAGCGATGGCATAGTGGCCGAGATATTCGCGGCCGTTCTCCGCGAAAATCCGGCGAATGACGGGGATCACCGCGCCTGAATCCGTCATGGCTTTTCCGCTTTTCAAATCATCCGTTCCTGTTCCGTCAGGCGCCCACCCTGAAAGACAGGCTATGCCTGTTCATGGCTTCTCTTGCAACGGCGAATCGCCGCCGGCCGATTCACAGAAGTCCCATCAGGCCGCGTCGTGCGAGGTCGAGCGCAAGCAGTGTAAGCCCGATCTTGAACCAGCGGCGGAAGGTCTTTTCCGGCATCTTCTCCAGAAGCTTGCTGCCGTAGATCGTGCCCATATAGCCAGAGGCGATCATCACGGCGATGAGCGGCAGCCACCGCCAGAAGGCGAAGCCGGCCACCGCGAAGACGATCACCTTCAGCGCATGCTGGATGGTCATGCCGGCGGCATGCGTGGCGATCAGCGCCTTTCGGTCATCGGGAATGATCTGGGCGAAGAAGGCCGAAAGCAGTGGTCCCGTAGCCCCCACGAACATGCTGGCCAGGGCCAGAACGGCGCTGCCGATTGCCAGCCCCGCGTGGCCAAGCCGTGCGGCCCCCGGTATCTTGGCCCAGGTCACCACGATGACGAATATGCCGAGCACGAGCTTCAACAGGGCGTCGGGCAGCTGCACCACGAAAAACGCGCCTGCGGTTGCGCCCACAAGGCTGCCGATGATGAAGGGCGTGGCAATCGAAAAGCGGATATGGGCCCGCTGGTGCCAGGCTCGTCCCGTATTGGAGCCAAGCTGCACTGCCCCGTGGATGGGAATGAGCGCCGCGACGGGAATGAAAAGGCCGAGCAGGGCCAGCATGGCGAGACCGCCGCCGACGCCAAAGACTGCCGTCAGCGCGGAGGTGAAGAAGCTTGCAACGATGAGCAGAAGCGCCGGCAGCGCGCCGAGCGCTTCCGGCAGAAGCGTTTCCCAGCCACCCAAGGAGGCGGTCCCTACTGGACTTGCTTGCGGGTGAACTGGCCAGCCGGGCGGAACCGCCAGAGATACATGGGCAGGATCGCGGCCAGTGAATGGCCCGCAATGCCCAGGCCCTGAAGTGTGCGCTGCTCTCTGGCGGCCTTTTCCGAAACCACATTGTCCTTTTCGAGCAGTTTCACCTGGTCGAGGGTCAGAAGCGGCTTCGGCAGCAGGCCGAGTATGCGCCCTTGCAGCCGGGCGATGGACCAGGGCACGGAAACCAGCCAGCGCTTGCGGCAGGTAACGTCCAGCATCTGCTCCATGCACTGGCGGAAGGTCAGGACCTCGGGCCCACCCAGTTCATAGACCTTGCCGCCTTCAAGCGCCCCGTCGACGGAGCGGGCGAAGACTTCGGCCACATCGCCCACATAGACGGGCTGGAACTTCGTTTCGCCCCCGCCGATCAGCGGAATGAAGGGTGAAAAGCGCGCCATATTGGCAAAACGGTTGAAGAACTTGTCTTCCGGGCCGAACACGATCGACGGGCGGATGATCACGGCATCCTTGATCGTTTCGAGAACGGCCTGTTCGCCCAGCGCCTTGGTACGGGCGTAGTCGGAAGGCGAATCCGGATCGGCGCCGATGGCCGAGCCATGGGTCAGTCTGGCGCCGGCGGCACGGGCCGCCTCGGCCACCGCGCGTGCCCCGAAATTCTGCAGGACGTTGAAGGACTGGCGTCCGGATTCATGCAGGATGCCCACGAGATTGATGACGTGATCGGAGCCTTCCACCGCGCGGTCGATCGAGGCGCGATTGCGCAGATTGGCCTGAACCGCATAAACCTGCCCGACATTGCCGAGCGGCAAAAGGTGGATGGCGAGGTTGGGGTTGCGGCACGCCACGCGCACCCGGTATCCGCGCTTGGTGAGGGCCTGCACCAGATGGCGCCCGATGAAGCCAGTGCCGCCGAAAATGGTGATGAGCTTTGGTTTCTGGCTGATGGTGGCCATATGCCCCGGTCTCCGCCTCGGTCTTCGATTGTGTAGAGGCTACATAATCGGTTTCTTGCCAAAGGCAAAGGGCCGCAGCCGACAGATTTCATCCCCAGGCGCGAATCGGCCCGAAACTTGGAAAGAGGGGCTGAAACCCCTATATCTTTAATGACGCACGCCGCATGATTCGCGGCGGTTTTTTCCGCTGTCCCGAAACCCGTTTCGGGCGCCTCCTGAACGAAAGACACCGATGAGCGACACGCCCGAAACCCTTCCTGGCGAACCGGCCGAATACGGCGCGGAATCGATCAAGGTTCTGAAGGGCCTGGATGCCGTCCGCAAGCGGCCCGGCATGTATATCGGCGATACGGACGATGGTTCCGGCCTGCACCACATGGTCTATGAGGTCGTCGACAACGCCATCGACGAGGCGCTTGCCGGTCACGCCACGCGGGTCACGGTGACGCTCAATCCAGATGGCTCCTGCACGGTGACCGACAATGGTCGCGGTATCCCGACGGATTTGCATTCGGGCGAGGGCGTTTCGGCGGCCGAGGTCATTATGACGCAGCTCCACGCCGGCGGAAAATTCGACCAGAATTCCTACAAGGTGTCGGGCGGCCTGCATGGCGTGGGCGTTTCGGTCGTCAACGCATTGTCGGTCTGGCTCAAGCTCAAGATTCGCCGCAAGGGTCGCATTCACGAGATGAGCTTTACCCACGGCGTGGCCGATGCGCCGTTGGCCGAGACGGGTGATGCCGGGGATGAGACGGGTACGGAAGTGACCTTCCTGCCATCATCCGAGACCTTCACCATGGTCACTTTCGATTACAACACGCTGGAGCACCGCCTGCGCGAGCTGGCCTTCCTGAATTCCGGCGTCCGCATCCTTTTGACCGATAAGCGTCATGCCGATGAGAAGGTGCAGGAATTCCTGTTCGATGGCGGCATTGTCGAGTTCGTGAAATATCTCGACCGCTCCAAGAAGCCGCTGATCGACGCGCCGATTTCCATTCGCGGCGAGCGCGACGGCATCACGGTGGAGCTTGCGATGTGGTGGAACGATTCCTACCACGAGAACGTGCTCTGCTTCACCAACAACATTCCGCAGCGCGATGGCGGAACCCATATGGCCGGCTTCCGCGGCGCACTCACCCGCCAGGTCACCGGCTATGCTGACACCTCGGGCCTCACCAAGAAGGAAAAGGTGTCGCTCACCGGCGATGATTGCCGTGAAGGCTTGACGGCGGTTTTGTCGGTGAAGGTGCCGGACCCGAAATTCTCGTCCCAGACGAAGGACAAGCTGGTCTCCTCCGAAGTGCGGCAGGTGGTGGAAAGCCTCGTCAACGAGGCGCTTGGCAACTGGCTCGAGGAACATCCGGGCGAGGCCCGCACGCTCGTGGGCAAGGTGGTGGAAGCCGCAGCCGCCCGCGAGGCCGCGCGCAAGGCTCGCGAGTTGACGCGCCGCAAGGGCGTCCTCGACATCACCTCCCTGCCCGGCAAGCTTGCCGATTGCCAGGAGCGCGACCCGGCCAAGTCCGAACTGTTCATCGTCGAGGGTGACTCGGCAGGCGGATCGGCCAAGTCCGGTCGTTCGCGCAAGAACCAGGCGATCCTGCCGCTGCGCGGCAAGATCCTCAACGTCGAGCGCGCTCGTTTCGACCGGATGCTGTCTTCCGACATGATCGGAACGCTGATCACCGCGCTTGGCACGGGCATCGGCAAGGACGAGTTCAACGCCGACAAGTTGCGTTATCACAAGATCATCATCATGACGGACGCCGACGTCGATGGTGCTCACATCCGCACGCTGCTGCTCACATTCTTCTTCCGGCAGATGCCGGAGCTGATTGAGCGCGGGCATCTCTATATTGCGCAGCCGCCCCTTTATAAGGTCACGCGCGGCAAGTCGGTGCAGTATATCAAGGACGAGGCGGCCTTCGAGCAGTTCCTGATCGATACCGGGCTCGAGGAAGCCGCGCTCGAGATCGTCAATGGCGAAGTGCGCAGCGGCCAGGATCTGAAGGCAGCCGTCGAGGATGCGCTTGCCGTCCGCACCCTGGTCAACGGTCTTCACACCCGCTATAGCCGCGGCGTGGTCGAGCAGGCGGCGATTGCCGGTGCGCTCAATGCGGCCGTGCTTGCCGATCCGGGGCGTGCTGCCGCCGCGGCCGAAGAGGTGGCCAAACGCCTCGACATCATTTCCGAAGAGACAGAGCGCGGCTGGCAAGGCCGCGTGAACCCCTCCAATGAAGGCATCGGCGGTTATCTGTTCGAGCGCACGGTGCGTGGCGTGCGCGAGGCGGTTGTTCTGGATTCCGGCCTGATCGGTTCGGCTGATGCGCGCGCCATCGATCGCTACACGGCGCGGCTGCAGGAGGTTTATTCCAAGCCGCCGGTTCTGCGCCGCAAGGAAAAGGCGGAAGTGATCTCCGGCCCCATGGCATTGCTCGATGCGATTTTCGCCACGGGCCGGCGCGGACTCACCATGCAGCGTTACAAGGGCCTCGGGGAGATGAACGCCGAGCAGCTTTGGGAAACCACGCTGGACCCGAATGCCCGGTCGCTGCTTCAGGTGAAGGTGCCTGATGCCACCGATGCGGATTCCCTGTTCTCCCGTCTCATGGGCGACGAAGTGGAGCCGCGCCGGGAGTTCATTCAGGACAATGCCCTGTCGGTCGCCAACCTCGATATCTAAGGCGTGCCTCTCGAAAAAATGCCCTGAAGAGCATGGAGCGCATCTGAAAGATCGCGACGCGCTTCAGGGTTTCTTGCTGACCGTCGCCGGGCTGCTTCCGCCCCATATCGACATGCGTCCGGCAATACCGTCACGCCTGACGATATGGATCAGCGCGGCGGCGATGTGCAGGAATGCGAGCGTCAGCGTGACATTCCAGAGAAAGGCGTGAACCGGCGCTGCCTTGCCTGTCAGATAGGAAGCGGCAAAGCCGGTGGCTGCCTGCGCGAGCAGCGAGGCATAGAGGCCCCATTGCACGAAAAAAGCCGCCCGTTTCTGCCATGAGGGCAGGCCCGCTGGCGGCTCCACGGGCCGCTTCAGCCGCAGGAAGACCCGAAGCGGCACCAAAAGCCCGATCGCCATGCCGCCGTAATTGTGCAGCGAATGCAGCAGCAGATCGGTCGAGGATGGCGGGATCAGCGGATTGTGCGTCCGCGCGATCGAGCCCGAGGTCAGCCACTGAGCGATGATCAGCGCGACCACGATCCAGTGGGCCGCAATCTGCACGTTGGAATATCGGTTGTGGCGCAACGCGGACCCTCGTTCTTGCTGGCGTCGGGGTTTTTGGTGCCCGGCCTGGGCTGACAATTCTCGAAATCTGCAACAGCGACCGTTAATGCCCACTTTCCGGCATGATTGACCAACCGGCAAAATCGGTTTAGATGGTTATCAGGGAGTCTTGCAATGAATGGCTCAGCTGATCGCGCATGGCCGGTTCCGTTCCGTTTCGGCGGGAGGCCTTGTCTCGACTTCGTGAACACGCTGAACAGCCGTTCGCGCCCTGCCACGCGTGATTATCTGCCCGATTGGGAAGCACTGGCAGGCTGGTGCAGGCAGACCGCTCTGTTCGAAACCGAAGTGATGATGCGTCTTGAGGACGCGGGTGCGCGGAATGGCGAAGGAGCGAACGCCGCCCATCGCCAGGCAATCACGTTTCGCGAAACGCTCTATGGAATTTTCAAGGCGCTGATCGACGATGAGGCCGCGCCCGGCATGTCATTGGACGTCCTCAATGAAAATCTGCGCGCAGCCCGGCACAGACAGGTGCTTGCCGGTGCCGGGCGCGGGTTTGACTGGCGATGGGATGTGTCGCGGCTGGATCTTGCCGCGCCGGTTCACGCCGTCGCTCTTTCAGCCGGCGCAATGCTCTCGCAAGACGATCTGGGACGCCTGAAGGAGTGTCCGGGCCCGGATGGTTGCGGATGGTTGTTTTTCGACGAGACCAGAAACGGGTCGCGTCGGTGGTGCAGCATGGATCATTGCGGAGGCGCGGCCAAAGCCCGGCGATACGCCGCTCGCCATGCCCGTTAGAGCATTTTGTTGTCCGGTGGAATCGCCTGACGTCCGCATGAATGCGGAAAAACAAAAGGATGAAGCGTTCTTTGCGCGTCCAAAAGGCCGCGCGGCGCTGCGGAATTTCCGGTGGCCAGGCAATCACATCCGACTTGCGCCGCCTGGGGATGGAGGATTGCAATGCAAATACTCTCTCTTAAATCCATCGTTGCCGGAGCACTGGCGCTCTGCGTGGTTTTGTTCGCCGTCGGCTGGTACACGCGCGACAACCCGGCCAACAGTCCCTTTCTGAAGATTCTCGGCGGCGGCTTCATGTTCAACTACCGTGAGGGCGAGGTGTTCTACGGTTTCACGGCTCTCGTGGTGCGCCCTCTGGCGAGCGGGTCGATCATCGAGGCGAGCTTCGAAAATCCAGCCGGCGGTGCACCGCTGGTCGTTGCCGAGCGGGTCAGCACCATGACAAACCGCTATGCCTTGCGCACCCCGCCGCTGCGGGGTGTCGAGGCGAACAGGCCATACCATGTTGCGATCAAGGTCTATGACCGGGAGAAGAAGGCGTTGCTCTGGGCCGAGGAGCACACCTATTCGAGCCAGATCAGCGATACGGTCGTCCCTGAAAAGCCGTTGACCATAGGCCCCGGCTATCACCTGAACCCGGATAACCCCGAGAACCACCGCCCCGGCTGACTCCCGCCCCTGACCCTATCGGGGGTGTGAGGGCGGGTTCCTCAGGCTGAACCGGAAGCGCTTTAATCGCTCATCTTCAGCGCCTGGATGAAGGCTTCCTGCGGAATCTCCACCTTGCCGAACTGGCGCATGCGCTTCTTGCCCTCTTTCTGCTTCTCGAGCAGCTTGCGCTTGCGGGTCACGTCGCCGCCATAGCACTTCGCCGTCACGTCCTTGCGCAGGGCCGAAAGCGTTTCGCGGGCGATCACCTTGCCGCCGATGGCCGCCTGGATCGGAATCTTGAACATGTGCCGGGGAATGAGCTCCTTGAGCTTTTCGCACATGGCGCGACCGCGCTTTTCGGCTGCCTGCCGGTGCACCAGCATGGAGAGCGCGTCTACCGGCTCCTCATTGACGAGAACCTGCATTTTCACCAGATCGCCCTCGCGATAGCCGGTGAGCTGGTAATCGAAGCTGGCATAGCCCTTGGAGATGGATTTGAGACGGTCGTAGAAGTCGAACACCACCTCGTTGAGTGGCAGTTCGTAGGTCACGAGCGCGCGCTTGCCGACATAGGAAAGATCGGTCTGGATGCCGCGGCGGTCCTGGCAGAGTTTCAGGATGGAGCCGAGATATTCGTCCGGCGTCATGATCGTCGCCTTGATCCACGGCTCCTCGATGGAAGCAATGCGCACCACGTCGGGCATATCGGCCGGATTGTGCAGCTCCAGCATCTCGCCAGAGGTGAGATTCATGCGGTAGACAACGGAGGGCGCGGTGGCGATCAGATCGAGGTTGAACTCGCGCTCCAGCCGTTCCTGGATGATCTCCAGATGCAGAAGCCCGAGGAAGCCGCAGCGGAAGCCGAAACCCAGCGCCGCGGAAGTCTCCATCTCGAAGGAAAAGCTGGCGTCGTTGAGGCGCAGCTTGCCCATGGCGGTGCGCAGATCCTCGAAATCGGCGGCGTCGATGGGGAACAGGCCGCAGAACACCACCGGTTGCGCGGGCTTGAAGCCGGGAAGCGCTTTCGCGGTGGGGCGGCGGTCCTCGGTGATGGTGTCACCGACGCGGGTATCGGCGACTTCCTTGATCGAAGCGGTGATGAATCCGATCTCGCCGGGACCGAGATCCTCGACCATCAGCATTTTCGGCGTGATGACGCCGACCCGGTCGACCGGATATTTCGCTCCGGTGCCCATCATGCGGATGGTCTGCCCCTTCTTCAGGCGCCCGTCGATGATGCGCACCAGCACGATGACGCCGAGATAGGCGTCGTACCAGCTGTCCACCAGAAGCGCTTTCAGCGGCGCGTCCGCATCGCCTTCCTTCGGGGCCGGCAGGCGGTGCACGATGGCTTCCAGAACGTCGTCGATGCCGATGCCTGTCTTGGCCGAGATGGGGATCGCGTCGGAAGCATCGAGACCGATCACCTCCTCGATCTGCTCTTTCACACGTTCCGTGTCGGCGGCTGGCAGGTCCACCTTGTTGAGCACGGTCACGATTTCGTGATTGTTGTCGATCGCCTGATAGACATTGGCCAGCGTCTGCGCTTCCACGCCCTGCGAAGCATCCACCACCAGCAGCGAGCCCTCGCAGGCCGAGAGCGAGCGCGAGACCTCATAGGCGAAGTCGACATGGCCCGGCGTGTCGATCAGGTTGAGCACATAATGCTCGCCATTGCGGGCGTCGTATTCAAGGCGAACGGTCTGTGCCTTGATCGTAATGCCTCGCTCGCGCTCGATATCCATGGAATCGAGCACCTGCTCCTTCATCTCGCGGTGTTCCAGCGAGCCGGTCATCTGGATCAGCCGGTCGGCGAGCGTCGACTTGCCATGGTCGATATGCGCGACAATGGAAAAATTGCGGATATGGGAAAGCGGCGTTTTCGTCATGTCGCAGGCTCTAGCAGGCGGCCATGCCTTCGACAAGCAGATAGCGCGGCAGCGGCAGCGTCCGAAGCGCGGAAAGCATGCGCCATAACTGCTATTTCCGCTATTGATTAGTAAGCATGCTTATAATATATGGCGCTCATGAAAAACGCGAATGTCGAGAAACTCGGCTTTCTGATCCACGATACCGCGCGCCTGATGCGCAAGCGTTTCCAGGAAAAGAGTAGCGAGTACGGTCTTTCAGCCGCCCAATGGCGGCTTTTGTTTCGCCTCTTCAAGGAAGAGGGCGTGCCGCAGGCGCGTCTGGCGGAGCTTCTGGAAATCGAGCCCATCAGCGTGTCGCGGCTGATCGACCGCATGGCCGAGGGCGGATGGGTGGAACGCCGGCAGGGTACGACCGATCGGCGGGTGCGCATGGTCTACGCGACCACGAAGGCGCGCGCGCTTTTCGGTGATGTGAAGCAGGTTGCCACGGTTGTCTATGACGAGGCGCTGGCAGGAATGAGCGAACACGAGCAGCTGGAGCTTGTCCGGTTGCTGAAACAGATGGCTGACAATCTGGGCGCACCGGTTGGGGCGTGTCCTGTCAGCGGCAGGTCGGGACAAGAGGGTTGGACGAAATGAACGCCAAGGCCGAAATTTCCGGTGAAGCAAAGCCGGTCGAACTTGCTGGAAAGGCTCCGGCGAAGAAGCGCAGGGGGCTGCGTCTCGCATTGATGCTGGCTCTGCCGCTGGTGCTGGTTGTGGGCGGTGGCTATGTGTGGATCACTGGGGGCCGCTTTCAGGAGACTGAAAACGCCTATCTTCAGCAGGCCAAGGTGACGATTGCCTCGGAAGCCTCAGGCCGTGTGATCGAATCCGACGTCGAGAACAATGTGCATGTGAAGCGCGGCGACGTGCTCTTCCGCATCGATCCCGAGCCCTATCGTATTGCGCTGGCGCAGGCCGATGCCGCATTGGCCGCAGCGCGTCTGAGCGTCGAGCAGTTGCGCACCAGCTACAGCCAGGCGGTCGCGCAACAACGTTCGGCCGAAAGCGAAGTTTCCTATCTGGAAACCCAGCTTTCCCGCCAGAAGGACCTTTCCAACAAGGGCATAAGCTCCAAATCGGCTCTCGACGAGGCCGAGCGCGATCTGCGGCGCGCCCGCGAAAGCCAGATCGGCGCCGAGCAGGCGGCTGCCGGCGCGCTTGCCGCGCTGGGCGGCGACGCCAAGATCGAGACGGACAAGCATCCGGGCGTGCTTGCAGCACTCGCCGCGCGTGACAAGGCTGCCTATACGCTCAATCAGGCGACGGTTCGCGCGCCTGCCGATGGCATTGTCTCGCAAGCGTCTTCCTTCAAGACAGGCCAGTTCGTCACCGCCGGCAGTTCGCTGTTCTCGCTGGTGGAGACCGGCGAGACCTGGGTCGAGGCGAATTTCAAGGAGACGCAGCTCACCAATATGCGCCCCGGTCAGACGGCCGAGATTATCTTCGACACCTATCCGGATCGCCCGGTCGAGGCGACGGTCGAAAGCATCGGCGCGGGCACCGGGGCCGAGTTCTCCCTGCTTCCCGCGCAGAATGCCACGGGCAACTGGGTCAAGGTCACGCAGCGCATCCCCGTGCGTTTGAAGCTCGATGCGCGCGACGCGGATCTCCTGCGCACGGGCATGAGCGCCACGGTCACCGTCGACACCAAGGTTGCGCGCGGGTTGAATTTCCTCGGCACGGCCAAGGCCGCCGAATAGCGCATTTACGCGGAGAGACGGGAAGATGGCGCGGGGCAGCGTTTCCGTGAAACGGTGACCGCTTCAGGCCGGGCTTTCGAAGCAGGAAACAGAACGGGTAAAGAACCATGTCGGCAGCCGCCGCGTCCTCGCATGAGGGCGTTCCTCATCGCGGGCTGATCACGCTTTCGATCATGCTCGCCACCATCATGCAGGTGCTCGACACGACGATCGCCAACGTCGCGTTGCCCGCCATGACGGGGGATCTTGGCGCCTCGCCGGATACGATCAATTGGGTTCTCACGTCCTATATCGTCGCCGCGGCCATCATGACCCCGATGACGGGCTGGCTGTCGGATCGTTTCGGCCGGCGCGAGTTCTTTCTGGCCAGTGTCGTGGGCTTCACGGTTTTCTCCATGCTGTGCGGCATGTCCTGGAGCCTGGAATCCATGGTGATGTTCCGCCTCTTCCAGGGCATTTTCGGTGCGGCCATCGTGCCGCTCTCCCAGACATTCCTGCTCGACATCAATGCCAAGGAGAACCATGGTTCCGCCATGGCCATGTGGGGCGCCGGCATCATGGTCGGTCCGATCATCGGCCCGACGCTGGGCGGCTGGCTCACCGAGACGATGAACTGGCGCTGGGTGTTCTTCATCAATCTTCCGGTCGGCATACTCTCCTTCATGGGGTGTGCGGCCTACCTGCCCAACATCGCAAGGCGCCTGCGCGGTTTCGATTTCTTCGGTTTCGCCATGCTTTCGCTTGGTGTTGGCGCGCTCCAGCTCATGCTGGACCGTGGCGCTGAAGTCGACTGGTTCTCGGCAGCCGAAATCTGGATCGAGCTTGGGCTGTGCCTGGTCGGCTTCTGGGTATTCGCCATCCACCTGATGACCGGCAAGGACACCTTCATCGACGCGCATATTTTCCGCGACCGAAACTTCGTCACCGGCCTTGTGTTCATCTTCATCGTAGGCATCATCCTGCTTGCCAGTCTGGCGTTGCTGCCGCCCATGTTGTCGCGGCTGTTCGGCCATTCGACCATTCTTACCGGTCTGGTGATGGCGCCGCGCGGCGTCGGCTCGCTGGTGTCCATGATCCTTGTCGGCCGTCTGGTGCGCTTCATCGATGCGCGCATTCTGGTTGTTGTCGGGCTGTCACTCACGGCATGGTCCCTGCACATGATGACCGGCTTCACACCGCAGATGGACGATCATCTGATCATCCTGTCCGGCGTCGTTCAGGGGCTGGGCCTCGGACTGGTCTTTGTGCCGCTGTCGACGGTCACCTTCGCGACCCTCGATCCGAAATACCGAACCGACGGCACCAGCCTGTTCAGCCTCACGCGCAACATCGGTTCGAGCATCGGTATTTCGGTGGTCACAGTGCTGCTCACCCGCAACACCCAGATCAATCACGCCGAGCTCTCGACGCATATCAATCCGTTCAACCCCGCGCTGCAGGCCATTCCAGGTGCGGCGCAGGGCAATCCGGCGGCGCTTTCCATTGCCGAGCAGCTCGTCAACCAGCAGGCGTTGATGATCTCCTATATCGATGATTTCAAGCTGATGATGATCGTCACGCTGGCTGCCATGCCGCTGGTGCTTCTTCTGCGTATGCCCAAGCGGGCTCCCGCGGGCGATGCGGTCGCAGCCGCGATGGAGTGACGGCCGGCCACATTTTAAAGTCAGGTGGAATCGCCCTGGCGGGGAAAGAAAACCCGCCGCGCAAAGGGCGCGCTCGCGCCGTGCAGGATCACCGAAAGCAGGATCGCGAAGACGGCGATGTTCGTTACGTTGGTGGCGACATCGAAGCCGGACTGATCGACGACGAGGATCAGGTAGAGCACTGAAGCAAGGCCACGCGGACCGAACCACCCGACGAAGAGGCGCGCCTTCATGCTGGTATCGGTTCCCAGCATGGCGATGAAAACGGGAACCATTCTTACGAGTGTGAGGCTGAGGACTGCATAGAAAAGCGCAGGTCCGACCTCTCCGTCAAAGGCGCGGGGCAACATGACGGCTCCGAAGATCAGGAAGGTGAGATTGGTCAGGATCGAACCTTCCGTCATCGCGAAATTGCTCGCGTCCCGCACCGTCTCGGCGGGTAGCCGCCAGCCGAATGCCAGGCCGGCCGTGAAGGCGGCGAGGAAGCCGTTGCCGCCCAGAAGCTCCGCCGCCAGATAAGCGAAGCCCGCGAGCGCCACCATGATGGGGGTGCGCCCTGCCGGATAGGACACCCTGTCGCGGAAGGCGCGCAAGGCTGCCGCAGCCCCGGCATAGCCCACGACCAGTCCAGTGATCGGGCCGAACACCACCTGCCGCGCGAAGAAGGCGGCATGGCCCGCCATGCCCTCGCCGCTTCCCGTGTCGGCTGCAAGGGCGAGCGCGATAAGAAGCAGCGGCAGACAGAGCCCGTCATTGAGGCCGCTTTCCACGTCGAGCGCCTCCCGTTCGATCTCGGGCAGACCGTCATTGCCGAAGACCGGTTGTGCCAGCGCCGCATCCGTCGGGGTCAGTACGATTGCGAGCACCAGCGCGCCGAACAGGCCGAGCGCTGGAAAGAGCGCCAGCCCCGCCAGCGTCCCCGCAAGGATCGTCAGAGGGATTCCGAGAAAGAGAAGCCTGACCGAAAGAACCGCGGTTGCCTGCCGGGCGATAACGCTGGAGATGCGGATATTGGCCGCATCGCGAAACAGGACGATCGCGAGCGTCGAGGTGGCAAGGAATTTCACCACCGAATTGTTGAGTGGTGAAATCAGGCCCGCATCGATGCTGAGGAAGCCGTAGCCGATGGCGGTGAAGAGCATCGGGCCTGAAAGTATGGAGGCTTCCAGCCGCCGCGCCACCAGCGAATAGGCTACAAAAAAGAAGAAGAGCAGCGTCAGCGCGACGTGAAGCCCCATCAATCGGCCTCCTTCGATGCGTCTGCCGATGTTTCCCCGAGGCTGGCTCCCCGCGTTTCATCGGACTCATGGGCCCAGACCAGCCGCTTGTAGTCGAAACCGTAGACGAGCGTCGGCTTCACGATCTCGAAATAGGGTGAAAGGTCGAAGTCGCGCGGCGTGTAAAGGGTGTGGTGACGGATATGCAGAATCTCGCGCCGCGAATAGCTGGAATGCGCCGAGGTGCGGCCGGGCGCATCGGTGATTTCCGGGAGGATGGGATAGCGCACCTTCTGGAAGGCCTCGGCGATCAGCGAGGAGCAGATGGCGCGCGTCGGGTCGCCTGATCCCAGGGCGATCATGCGCCGCCGCCAGCGCACGGGCACGGGTGGCGTCGGCATGAAGTAGCGCAAAAGGTCGAATATGTTGCGCATGTCGTAGCGCAGCCCGATCTTGCTGATCATGAAATTGACGATGACCTCGCGGTCATCCGGGGTCAGGCCGCTCGCCCGGCAGATGCGGGTGTTGTAGGTGCGGTATTTGGAGAGCGGCACGCCGACGCAGCCGTCGCCGAGATTGACCTCGATCAGTCGTGGGCGATCTGAACCGTCCGCAGGCTCCGGCAGCGCGTCTCCCACATAGAGCGCGGCATGACTCCAGGTGGACTGGGTCAGATATTTGATCGCCGCCGAAATGCGCTGGTTGCCTTCGATGAGCAGGATGTCGCCGGGATGCAGCGTCCGGTGCAGGATTTGAGGGTCGGACGGCGTGTAGGGCTGATAGCCGGAAGATTCGCTTTGCAGCCGCCGCGCCAGAAACCGGCCGAGCCGGTCGAGCATGGTGCTGGTCTGTTCGCTCATCGGCCTCACCGCATATGTGTTTCGACAAAACACGGGGGAACTTAATGCATTTTGCCGCCCGCCGGAAACCGCTGCAGACAGCTTTTTACAAACGCCGTCGATTGACTTTAGTCAATCGATTGATTAAAAAATGATCATGACGACGATCGAAAAACTTCTGAACCCCGGCAGGAAGAGGCTGACATCGGCTGAGCATACGCGGCTTGCTCTTATACTGGCCTCGCTCAAGCTGTTTGGCGAAAAGGGGTTCGAGGGCACCACCACGCGCGAGATCGCTGCAGCGGCGAAAGCCAATATCGGTTCGATCTCCTATCATTTCGGCGGCAAGGACGGTCTGCGCGTTGCCTGTGCGGATCATATCATTTCCCTGATCAGCCGAATTGCCGGCCCGGTGCTCGATCTCGATGGCGAATCCATCGATCCGGCCACACCGCAGGAGGCGCGGGCAACGCTCATGCGTGTTGTCGAGACGATGACTGAATTCGTGGCGGCCCAGCCGGAAGCCGGCCTGATCGTGAATTTTCTGCTGCGGGAATTAACCAATCCGACGGTGGCTCTCGACCGCATCTACGAGGGATTGTTCGAGCCCATGCACAAACGGCTTTGCCGTGTTTGGGAGACCGCGACCGGCGAGCCCGCCGAAAGCGAGACCACAAGGCTCACCGTTTTCACCATGATCGGGCAGGTGGTCTATTTTCGCATCGGCGCGGAGGCCGTTCGCCGCCGCATGGGCTGGGCGGAGATCACCCATCGCGAAGCCGCGATGCTCTCCTCCGTCGCAACCGATAATCTGCATGCCATTCTAGACCGGCATCTTTCCGGAAAGGAAAAGAAATGAGCCTCGTCTGCGCCATTCCCTTCATCGCCGGCTTTTTCAATGTCTGCGCTCCGGCAGCGCCGCTTGCGGTCGGATATGTGGAAGGCGACTACGTGCTGCTTGCGCCGACCGAGGTCGGCCAGCTCGCCGCCGTTGCGGTCAGCCGCGGCGCCCGCGTCGCGGCGGGGGAGACGGTGGCGCTGATGGATCCGACCGGAGCGGAGATCGCCGTCACGCAGGCCGAAGCCGCCCTTGCCGAGGCTGAGGCCCAGCTTGCCGACCTCAAGGAATCCAAGCGCCCGGAGGAAATCGCGGTTCTGGAAGCGACGCTTGTATCCGCCGATGCCGAAAAGGTGGAGGCGGGCAGGGTTCTTGCCCGTACACAGGATCTCTTCAAGCGCGGCATCGCCACCCAGGCCGAGCTCGACAAGGCGCAGACCTCGAAGGATCTCGCCGACGCCCGCGTCGGCCAGGCCAAGGCCAATCTCGCGGTGGCGCGCCTTCCCGCCCGCGCCGAGGCGATCAATGCCGCCGCCAAGCGGCGTGATCAGATGCAGGCCGCGCTGGAGCAGGCACGCTGGCGTCTCTCCGAACGCACGATCAAGGCCCCGGCTGCCGGCCGCATCGACGACGTCATCCGCAATGGCGGTGACATAGCCGGCCCCTCCGCGCCGGTGGTTTCGCTCCTGCCCGATGGCGCGGTGAAGCTGAAGGTCTACGTGCCCGAGGAACAGTTCTCGAGCGTTGAGACCGGCATGCTTCTCAACGTCAATTGCGATGGTTGCCGCGAGGGATTGACGGCGCGCATCTCCTACGTTTCTCCCGATCCCGAGTTCACCCCGCCGGTCATCTATTCGCTCGAGACCCGCCAGAAGCTCGTCTATCTCGTGGAAGCCCGCCCCGAAGATAGGAATTCCGGCCTCCAGCCGGGCCAGATCGTCGATGTCCATATCGACCGCGAAGCGACCGGCAGCGGCAGCTGAACGATCATTTCCGGCAGCCGTCGAAAGGAGCCGCAATGAACGCCATCGACGTCCACGGCCTCGTCAAGCGCTACGGCGACAAGACGGTCGTCAACGATGTTTCCATGACGGTGCGCAAGGGGGAGATTGTTGGCTTTCTTGGCCCCAACGGATCAGGAAAGACAACGACCATCCGCATCATGTGCGGTCTCCTGACCCCTGACGAGGGGCACGGCACGGTCCTCGGCTACGATCTGCGCCGTGAAGGCCTGCTCATCAAGCGCGAGGTGGGCTACATGACCCAGCGCTTCTCCTTTTACGAAGACCTGACCATCGCCGAAAACCTAGCTTTCGTGGCGCGCCTCTACAAGCTAAGCCCGGTCAAGGACTATGTGGATCGCACACTTGCCGATCTCGGCCTGTCCTCAAGGCGCAACCAGCTTGCCGGCACGCTTTCCGGCGGCTGGAAGCAGCGCCTCGCGCTTGCCGCCTGCATCATGCACAAGCCGAAGCTCCTGATGCTCGACGAGCCGACCGCCGGCGTCGATCCGAAGGCGCGTCGCGATTTCTGGGACGAGATTCACTACCTCGCGGGCGATGGCCTGACCGTGCTCGTATCGACCCACTACATGGACGAGGCCGAGCGCTGCCATCGCATTTCCTACATCTCCTACGGGACGATGCTTGCCACGGGAACAGTCGACGAGGTGGTGCGGGACGCGGGCCTCACCACCTATCTCGTCGACGGGCCGAAGCTGGAGCGGCTCGCCAAGGAGCTGCGCGACAGGCCGGGTATCGAGCAGGTGGCACCCTTCGGCGCCAGCCTGCATGTGGTGGGCTCCGACGAGGCGCTGCTCGAATCTTCCCTGGCGGACCTTTCCAGCCGTGAAGGCGTTTCGGTTCGTCGTGGCGAAACGAGCCTGGAGGATGTGTTCATTCAGTTCATGGCCAAGTCGAAGGACAACATGCAATGAGCAGCATCCTCGATTTCGGCCGGCTTTCCGCGCTGCTCGTCAAGGAGTTCATCCAGATGCGGCGCGACCGCATCACTTTCGGCATGATGCTGGGCGTGCCCCTGATGCAGTTGGTCCTGTTCGGTTTCGCCATCAACAACGACCCGAAGGCCCTGCCGGCGGCGCTTCTCGCCCTGAGCCAGGATCATTACAGCCGGGCTGTCGTTTCGGCGCTCGAGAACACCGGCTATTACCGCTTCGACCACGTCGTGCACACCGCCGGAGAGGCGGAGGCGCTGATGGCAAGCGGCGAGGTGGTTTTCGTCGTCACTATCCCATCCGATTTCGCGCGCCGCGTCGATCGTGGACAGAATCCCGAAATCCTGATCGAGGCCGACGCGACCGATCCTTCCGTTGCTTCCGGTGCAATCTCCACGCTCGGCACCGTGGCCTCGCAGGCGCTGGTGCGCGAAAGAGGGACGTCTCCCAACGCCGCGGAGGCCGCCGCGCAGCTTCAGGTGATCGTGCATCGACGCTACAATCCCGAAGGCATCTCGCAATACAACATCGTTCCGGGTCTCCTGGGGGTCATCCTCCAGATGACCATGGTCATGATGACCTCCATCGCGCTGACGCGGGAGCGCGAGCGGGGGACCATGGAAAACCTCCTCGCCATGCCCGCCACGCCGCTCGAAATCATGCTCGGCAAGGTGCTGCCCTATCTTGTGGTCGGCGCGGTGCAGGTCGCGGTCATCCTTGGCGCGTCGAAAGCCTTGTTCGGCATACCTTTCGTGGGCAGCGTAACCCTGCTTCTGTTCGCCGTGCTCATCTTCGTGTCGGCGCTCGTGCTTCTGGGCTACAGCTTCTCCACCTTCGCCCGCACCCAGATGCAGGCTCTCCAGCTCACCGTTTTCTTCTTCCTGCCGTCCATCCTCCTTTCCGGCTTCATGTTCCCCTTCCGCGGCATGCCGGATTGGGCCCAGTGGATCGGTGAAACCTTCCCGCTCACCCACTTTCTCCGGGTTATCCGCGCGGTCATGCTGAAGGGCGCGGAACTGCCCGAGGTCGCCTTCGAGATGGGCATCCTCGTCCTGTTCATTCTCATTTACGCGGGCGTCGCTCTCCTGCGATTCCGCCGCACCCTTGATTGATCGATACGATCTTGACGGGGCGGGAGGTGGCGCATAATTTAGAATTATTCTAAAAATTGGATTGCCGCGATGTTATCACGTTTCTTTGGCGCCAACCGACGCCCTTTCTCGTCCCTGAGCGAGCAGGAAATCCTTGCGCTCGCCATTTCCTCCGAGGAGGACGACGCACGCATCTATCGCGCGTACGCCGACGGTTTGCGCGATGAGTTCCCCCATTCCGCCAGTGTTTTCGACGAAATGGCGGAAGAGGAGGATGGGCACCGCGCGGCCCTTATCGCGCTTCACCAGAAGCGTTTCGGCGATCGCATTCCGCTGATCCGACGGGAGCATGTGAGCGGCTATTACAACCGCAAGCCCGATTGGCTGGTGCGGCCACTTGGTCTCGACAAGGTGCGTGACCAGGCCGAGACGATGGAGGAACAGGCGCACCGCTTCTATGTGGAGGCGGCCAAGCGCACGCAGGATGCCGGAACGCGCAAATTGCTCGGCGACCTCGCCGCCGCCGAAAAGGGACATGAGTCCCTTGCCCATCGGCTGACGGAAAAATATCTCGGCCCTGAGGAGCGTGCGGAGGAAGACGACACCGCGCACAAGCAGTTCGTGCTGACCTATGTGCAGCCGGGCCTCGCTGGCCTGATGGATGGTTCCGTCTCGACACTGGCCCCGATCTTCGCCGCGGCCTTTGCCACGGGCGATACCTGGCAGACCTTCCTCGTCGGCCTGGCCGCTTCCATCGGCGCGGGCATTTCCATGGGCTTCACCGAAGTCGCATCCGATGATGGTGTCATTTCAGGGCGCGGTTCCCCCATCAAGCGCGGCGTGACCACCGGCCTGATGACGACAGTGGGTGGTCTCGGCCACGCGCTCCCCTATCTCATCCCGCATTTCTGGACCGCGACCATCATCGCCTTCATTGTCGTGTTCCTGGAACTCTGGGTCATTGCCTGGGTGCAGAGGCGCTACATGGATACGCCGTGGAGCCGGGCGATCTTCCAGGTGGTGCTCGGCGGCGCGTTGGTTTTCGGCGCGGGCATGCTGATCGGCAACGCCTGACGGAATTATCGGCCATGCGCCGCGCGGCTGTCGCGCGGCGCTTCATCGCGCTCGTTCATGCCGTAGTCGCGCACCACATGGGCGATCCGAAGCCTATAGCCAGCAAATACACCGCCGCGTCCTGCATGCTGCGCCTGCCGGTGTTCCTCCGTGTTGCGCCATGCCTTTACCGCCTCCTCGTCCCGCCAGAAGGAGAGGGAGAGGATTCGCCTCGGATCAGCCAGGCTCTGGAAGCGTTCGATGGAGATGAAGCCGTCGATCTCATCGAGCAAGGGCCTGAGCCTGGACGCGATATCGAGATAGGCTTCGCGTTTTCCTTCCGCGGGTTCGACCTCGAAGATGACCGCAATCATGACACGCTTCCCGAAGCATGGGGTGTCGATACGAGTTTCAGAAAAAGCCTGTCTTCCTTCAGGATAAACCGCTCGCGTCTTGCGAAGGCGTAGTTCTCGCGGCCCTCGGAACTCGCGGCAAGCCTTGCGCGATAGGCTTCGTAGTCGGCGAGGCTGTCGACGGTATAAACGCCATAGGCGGTGGTCGCGGATCCCTCATGGGGCGCGAAATAGCCAATCAGCTGCGCGCCGGCAGCCGGGATCGCCTGGCCCCAGATCCGGGCATAGGCCTCGAAGGCCTCGCGCTTGAACGGGTCGATCTCATATCGGATGAAGCAGGTGACGCTCATGCGTGTTTTCCTTTCGATGTTTTCAGCCATGCTTCGTCCGGCATGGAAATATGCGGCATGCTCTTCGGTCAAACTTCCCAGAACGGTCTCGCGCATTCGCGGTCCACATCGCGGCGGGTGAGTCCGATATCGGCGAGTTGGTCGGCATCGAGTTCGGCCAGATGCTGCCGCTGTCGGTAGCGTTCGCAGGCGTGTGCAAAGCGCCTGAAAAGTGCGCGACAACCTGGCATGGGCCAAGGCGCACGCTTGGCGGCAGTGCCGGCGGTGGAGATGAAACGGCGCATGACTGGCCTCCTTTCGACAGGAAGAGAATAGCCATTGTCGCACATCGATAGTTTGGTTAAGGTCGAACTATGAAAGCAGGAACGGACCTCGCGCAGATCGCAAGCCTTGTCGGCGACCCCGCCCGCGCGAACATGCTTGCGGCGCTGATGGGCGGCACGGCCCTGACCGCGAGCGAACTGGCGCTGGAGGCGGGCGTAACCCTGCCGACGGCGAGCGCGCATCTTTCCAGGCTCACCGACGGCGGCCTCATGCGTGTGACCCGCCAGGGGCGCCATCGCTATTACGCCCTGGCCGGCCATCAGGTGGCGGGCATGCTGGAATCCATCATGGGTGTTGCCGCCACGCTTGGCCCGAGGAGGGTCCTGCCCGGTCCGCGCGACAACGCCATGAGGCAGGCGCGGGTCTGCTACGATCATCTGGCCGGCGAGGCGGGGGTCGCCATGTTCGATGCCTTTGGCGGGCATGGTTTTCTGAAGGTGGATGATGAGGCGGTAGTCCTTACGGCGAAGGGGGAGCGCTTCTTTGAGGATTTTGGCCTCGATCTCGCGGCGATGCGCGGCAGGCGCAGGCCGCTGTGCCGTGCCTGCCTGGATTGGAGCGTGCGCCGTTCGCATCTGGCCGGCAGCCTTGGCGCGGCCATGCTCGACCGTTTTGTCGAGCTGAAATGGATCCGCCGCGAGAAGGACAGTCGCGTCCTTCGCTTCTCGCCCACGGGGCGACAGTCTTTCGAGCGGATGCTGCGCGGCTGAGCCGCTGTCTTTCTGTGGCGCTTTGGCAACAGCCCGGCGCAACCCGTCATCTGCCCCAGCTTTGCCCGGATTTCCTCACGTTTCGGCCATTCCGGCCGGCTTCAACAGCAGCGTTCATTCACGGAGTATTCATTCCGCTTATGTACACTTAACCCCAGACTGAAACCGGTGGCACCGGAGGAGCCGCCAACCACGAGAAAGATCATGGGACTGTTGGCACAGTTGATGCGTATTGCGAGCAGCATTCGGGAGTTCATCTCTCCCCGTTACCACCCCGAGCGTCATTATATGCGCGGCCCTGGCCCGGCCTGCCAGAAGCGCGGCGAACGTTCGGCTCACGCCTGACAGCGTTTTGCGGGTAGGCGAAACGAGCGGCGTGGGTGAAGTGAAGCTCAATCACAGGGCCTGAGAATGACCGGCGCCTCTTTCCGGGCGCCAAGCGTCATGCACTGGTCCCCTGAGCCCCCTCTGGCATCCCCCTTGGCGCCCCCGGAGTTCCCGGTGCACAGGCGCCAACCCTCGCCAGTCGCGCCCGAAGCGGCAAGATTGAGTTCCGGCAACGGCCCCAGCGCCGGCTTATAGGACCACCATCCGTTATTGAACTGTGCCTCGGCGGGAGGTTCCATCCCGGCGCCGGAGCCCTGCACGCGCGCTTCGATGATTTCGAGGCCGGCGGCCGTTACCTGCCAATCTTCCTCCCAGCGGATCTTCTCCACCGAGTGCGTCCATGAAAGCGTGAACAGCGTCGCGGCGATGGTCACCGCCTTGCCGCCGGCCAGGACGCACAGGCTCATCGCCCTGCCGGCTCCTGCTGGTCCATGCCTCGCGTGCGATACCAATGCAGGCCGAGGAAGAGGGCGGTAAGCGCGAAGCCGAGTTCATCGGTGATCGGCAGCGACGCCACCAGTGTGAAGGCCGCCGCGGCTGCCAGAAGTCTCTCCCAGATAACGAGCCGCGCCCGCAGAAAACCGATGACGGCAGCACCCCACAGCATGATCGCGAGCAGAGCCTTGAACACGATATAGGCCACCGCCGGATAATAGCCGATCGCCTCGGCAAGCGGTCCGCCATCCTGTAGCATCAGGGCTGGTGTGTAGACCGCCATGAACGGGATGACGAAGCCCGCTGCCGCGACCTTGATCGCTTCCATGGAGATTTTCAGCCCGCTCTCCTTGGCGATGGGACCCGCCGCGAAGCAGGCGAGCGCGACGGGCGGCGTCAGATCCGCAAGAATGCCGAAGTAGAAAACGAACATGTGGCTGACGATCAGCGGCACGCCGAGCGCCAGAAGGGCGGGGCCGGCAATCGACGAGGTGATGATGTAGTTGGGAATGGTCGGAATGCCCATGCCCAGGATGATGCAGGTGATCATCGTCAGGATCAGGGACAGGAAGAGGCTCTTCTGCCCCACCGAAACGATGAACTGGCCGAATGTGTTGGCCACGCCGGTCAGCGTCATCGTGCCGATGATGATGCCGACCACCGCGCAGGCCACGCCCACCGGAAGCGCAGTCTTGGCGCCCTCGGCAAGCGCATCGCGGCACACGATGAGCGTCTTGCGCCCGCCGTCCATGAAGACATTGGCGACGATGAGCAACCCTGCCGCGATGAGGATCATGTTGATGCCGTAGCGGAAGAAGCTGGCGGCCACGAGGCCGAGGCCGATCCAGAAGATGAACCGCAGGACTTGCGAGGGCAATCCGAGCGCCACCGATCCGCCGAGGATCAGAAGCACCGTCATCGACAGGCCCACCGTGCCCGCGAAAAGCGGCGTGTAGCCGGAAAAGAGGAGATAGACGAGCACGGCGAGCGGCAGGATCAGGAACCAGCCCTTCTTAAGCGCGGCGACGGCCGAAGGCAGCTCGGCGCGCGGAAGGCCGTAAAGCCCGTATTTCCCGGCTTCCAGATGCACCATCCAGAAGGCGGAGATGAAGTAGAGCACGGCGGGAATGATCGCCGCCTTGACCACCTCGTAATATTCGATGCCCAGCGTCTCGGCCATGATGAAGGCCACCGCGCCCATGACCGGCGGCATGATCTGCCCGCCCATCGAGGCTGTCGATTCCACGCCGCCGGCAAAGGCCGCGCGATAGCCGAAACGCTTCATCAGGGGAATGGTGAACTGTCCGGTGGTCACCACATTGGCGACGCCCGAGCCGGAAATCGTGCCCATCAGGCCCGACGAGATGACCGACACCTTGGCCGCACCGCCGCGCGCATGTCCGACAAGGCCGAGCGACACATCGGTGAAGAGCTTGATCATGCCGGCGCGTTCCAGGAAGGAGCCGAACAGGATGAACAGGAAGATGTAGGTCGCCGAGACATAGATCGGGATGCCGTAAATGCCCTCGGTGCCGTAGGCCATGTGGTCGATGACCTGGCTGAAATCATAGCCGCGGTGGTTGAGCGGCGAGGGCAGGTATTGCCCGAGCAGGCAGTAGGCGAGGAAGGCGCCGGAAATGATCGGCAGTGCGGGGCCCATCAGGACGAAAGCCGCCGCGAAGACGGTAACGAGCGCGATCACCCCGAAAACGATATCGATTGTCAGCGGATCGCCGGCCCGCAGGAGCAGGGGTTTGTACTCGATGTATTGGTAGAGCGCCACGGCCACGCCGGCCAGCGCCAGTCCCCAGGCGAGTGCCTTGAACAATGGCCGCGCATCGCGCGCCTGCGCGATGAACGGAAACACCAGAAGCATCAGAAAGCCTACATGGAAGGCGCGCAGCACCTGGCTCGGCAGGTTGACGATGTGCGCTGCCGTGGCAATCTGGTAGAGCGAGAACACGACGGCCACCCAGAACAGGAATCGGCCGATCCTGTCCGTGCCGAATTCGCCATGGCTGTGTTCAAGCTGCTCGGCCGAGGGGACGGTGGCGGTCATGGGACGCTCCGGAGAAGAATCTGCATTTTGATCGACAGGAGAAAGCGCGGATGCCCACCCGCATCCGCGCCTGGCGGAAATCCTTGAACCGTCGCTGAAAGCATGCGCCGCCCCTCACCCGGCGCGGCCCTGCATAGAGGGCGGCCAGCCGGGTGGAGGCGGCGGGTTTTGCGGCGGTCAAGGCACCTGCCTTGCGGGCCTTAGAGGATGCCCTTTTCCTTGTAGTAGCGTTCAGCGCCGGGATGCAGCGGAACCGGCAGACCCTTCGCGCCGTTCTCGAGGGAGATTGCCTTGGCGGCGGCATGAGCGGCCACCATGTCGGGCAGGTTCTCGAAAAGCTGCTTGGTCATCTGGTAGGCCGTCTCGTCGGAAACGTCGGAATGCGTGACCAGGATATTGGTGATCGCAAGCGTCGGCACGTCTTCCGCCTGGCCCTCATAGGTGCCGGCCGGAATTGTCGCGGCCAGGAAGGGCGCGCCGAGCTTCTCGGCAACCGAAGCCGGAACGGAAACCACCGTCACCGGCAGCGAGAGCGCGAGGTCCTTGATCGAGGCAACGCCGAGGCCGGCAGACTGCAAGGTGGCGTCCAGCTGGCGGTTCTTGATGAGCTCCACGGATTCGCCGAAAGGCAGATACTCGGTCTGGCCGAGATCGTCATAGCTCATGCCCATGGCTTCGAAGATGCGCCGCGCATTGAGTTCGGTGCCCGATTTCGGCGCCCCGACCGAAAGGCCCTTGCCCTTCAGGTCCGCGAAATCCTTCACGCCGGAATCCTTGGATGCCACGATCTGGATGTAGTTCGGATAGATGGCGGCGATGCCGCGCAGCTTGTCGAGCTTGGCATTGAAGCCGGCTTCCGCGTCGCCTTCCCAGGCCGATTTCACGGAATCGCCAAGCGCGAAGCCGATCTCACCCTTGCCCTGCTGCAGGAGGTTGAGGTTTTCGACCGACGCCTTGGTGGACTGCACCTGGGTCCGTGCGCCTTCGATCTTCTCGCCATAGATTTTGGCGAGCTGCGCGCCAAGCGGATAATAGACGCCCGAAGTACCGCCCGTCAGGACGTTGATGAATTCGTCCGCTTTTGCAGCGTTCGACGCCATGCCGAGCGAAAGCGCCATGGCGCCGGCGGCTAAGAAAGTTTTGCCTGCGTGAAACATCGTTGTCTCCTCCACTGTCCAACTTTGCTGACAGGCCCAGGGCCCAGCCATGGAAGGACTGTAGACCACAAAGCGGGCTTGCCAACAGGAAAGCGGCAAATAAGGGCCTGCGGAGATTATTTCAACGCGAAAACACACGCCGGGAAACCGCCGCAAACGCTGCAAATAGCGGGTCTGCGGTATTTCATCATACGAAAGTATGATGCACGCGCTGATGTTTGTGCGTGGCCCCGATGCCCTTCGCTCAGGCGGTTCCAGTTGAGCCGAAGCCGCCGCTGCCGCGCTGTGTTTCGCCGGCATGGCTGCGTTCTTCCACCTGAGCGCGGCACACCGGCGCGATGAGAAGCTGGGCGATGCGCAAGCCGCGCGTGATGGCGAAATCATCTTCGCCATGGTTCACCAGCAGCACCTGTACTTCGCCACGATAATCCGCATCGATTGTGCCCGGCGCATTGAGACAGGTGATGCCGTGCTTGAGCGCCAGGCCCGAGCGAGGCCGGACCTGTCCCTCGAAGCCCTCTGGGATTTCGAGAATGAAACCTGTCGGCACGAGCACGCGGCGACCGGGCAGAAGGACGATACGCCGGTCCTCGGGCACGGCCGCGCGCAGGTCCATGCCGGCCGCCCCCGATGTTTCATAGGCGGGCAAAGGCAGGCCTTCGCTGTGGGGCAGGCGCACGACGCCAAGGGTGGTTCCGATGACGGGCATGGAAGAAGAGAAACTGGGCATGGCAGCGATCCTGTTCCGGGCAGCAGGGTGGCGACCTTTTTCGTCTCGCCTTTTTCTTAGGTGAATTCAACCGCCCATGATGCTGCTTAGCAGGCTACGCACCACAAACTCGAAGCACTTTCCGTTCGACAGGCGGCAAGCCGCTTGGTACAAGCGCCGGGCTTCAAAAACAATCAGATCGTGATGACCGAAAAAATCGCCGATGCGGTGGCGCGCCGCCGCACCTTCGCAATCATTTCGCACCCCGACGCGGGCAAGACGACGCTCACTGAAAAGCTGCTGCTTTTCGGCGGCGCCATTCAGCTCGCCGGCGAGGTGAAGGCCAAGAAGAACCGCGTCCAGACGCGTTCGGACTGGATGAACATCGAGCGCGAGCGCGGCATCTCGGTCGTCACCTCGGTCATGACCTTCGAATTTGGCGACCATGTCTTCAACCTGCTCGATACGCCGGGCCACGAGGATTTCGCCGACGACACCTACCGCACGCTGACGGCCGTGGATTCGGCCATCATGGTCATCGATGCCGCAAAGGGCATTGAGCCGCGCACGCTGAAATTGTTCGAGGTTTGCCGCCTGCGCGACATCCCGATCGTGACTTTCGTCAACAAGCTCGACCGTGAAAGCCGCGATCCCTTCGAGATTCTCGATGAGATCGAACAGAAGCTGGCGCTCGATACAGCGCCCGTCACCTGGCCGATCGGCCGGGGCAAGAGCTTTGCCGGAACCTACAATCTCGCCGCCAACACCATTCGCCGTTCCGATGACGATGTGGTGCCCATCGCCGTGAACGGGCCGGAATCCGAGGCTGTCTCAGGCCTTCTTCCCGAGCATGAACGCGAGACGCTGGTGGAGGAAATGGCTCTGGCGCGCGAGGCTTGCCGCCCCTTCGACATGCAGGCGTTTCGAGAAGGACATCTGACGCCGGTCTATTTCGGCTCGGCATTGAAGAATTTCGGCGTGCGCGACCTGATAGAGGCGCTTGGCGCCATCGGTCCGGCGCCCCGCGCGCAGGATGCGGATTCGCGCCGGGTGGAAGCGACGGAGGACAAGATGACCTCCTTCGTGTTCAAGATACAGGCGAATATGGACCCCAATCACCGCGACCGCATCGCCTTCGTGCGTGTGTGCTCCGGTCGCCTGGAGCGCGGCATGAAGGCGAAGCTCGTGCGCACCGGCAAGCCGATCAGCCTTTCCGCGCCGCAATTCTTCTTTGCCAAGAACCGCATCACCGCCGACGAGGCCTTCGCCGGCGACGTGGTGGGTATTCCCAACCATGGAACCTTGAGGATCGGCGACACGCTGACGGAGGGCGAGGAGCTTCTGTTCCGCGGCGTTCCGAACTTCGCTCCGGAAATCCTGCGGCGTGTTCGCCTTGGTGACGCGATGAAGGCGAAGAAGCTGAAGGAAGCTCTCCAGCAGATGGCCGAGGAAGGCGTGGTCCAGCTTTTCCTGCCCGAGGACGGGTCGCCGGCAATCGTCGGTGTGGTTGGCGCGCTTCAGCTCGACGTTCTCAAGGAACGGCTGAAACTCGAATATTCCCTCCCCGTCGATTTCGAGATGGCGCGTTTCACGGTCTGCCGCTGGATTTCCTCCGAGGAGAAAGGCGAGGTGGATCGATTCATCGCCGCCCATCGCGGCGACATGGCGCGCGACCTCGATGAGGACCCGGTGTTTCTCGCGCCCCATGCCTTCGGCCTCAACTATGAAGCCGAGCGCTGGAAGGCGATCCGTTTTGCCGCTGTGAAGGACTATCAGACCCGCAAGGCGGCCTGAGCGGCCGATTTTCGCAAAGCCAGGCTTTCGGAGAGTTATTTTTCTGTCATAACTCTCCTTTGGGAATGAGATTCCAGGCAGACGCGGCAATTTGCGCCTAGATGAAGGTGAGCCGCGCATGCTTGGCTTCATCCTGCTGCGCCAGCACTGTCAATTGCGTTTTATCTCACCCAAGGAGGAGAGACCGATGAGCCTTCGCATCAACGATACGGCCCCTGATTTTACCGCTGAGACCACCCAGGGTCAGCTCAGCTTTCATGAATGGATCGGCGACGGCTGGGCGGTTCTGTTCAGCCACCCCAAGGATTTCACGCCGGTCTGCACCACCGAGCTTGGCACCATGGCCGGCCTCGAGGGTGAGTTCGAGAAGCGCAATACCAAGATCATCGGCATTTCCGTCGATCCGGTCGAGGACCATGTGCGCTGGAAGGCCGATATCGCCAAGGCGACCGGCCACAATGTCGATTACCCGATGATCGGCGACAAGGATCTCAACGTTGCGAAACTCTACGACATGCTGCCGGCCGAGGCCGGTGCTTCGTCGGAGGGGCGCACCGCTGCCGACAACGCGACCGTGCGTTCGGTCTACGTGATCGGTCCAGACAAGAAGATCAAGCTCGTGCTGACCTATCCGATGACGACGGGCCGTAACTTCAACGAAATCCTGCGTGCCATCGACTCCATTCAGCTGACCGCGAAGCATCAGGTCGCTACGCCAGCCAACTGGCAGCAGGGCGATGACGTCATCATCGCGCCGGCCGTTTCCAATGAGGACGCGGAAAAGCGTTTCGGCTCCTTCGAGACGATCCTGCCTTATCTGCGCAAGACCAAGCAGCCTTCCGCCTGACCGGGCCGGTTGGCAGAGCCTTGTTGCTTGCTTTCGCCGATGGGCGGAAGTTGTCAAAACGAGAACCCCGGAGGTTTCCGCCTCCGGGGTTTTTGTTTCGGCATATTCTCGAATTTTTCAATCCCGTTGTTCCCGCGCGCCCGGACTGTCTTGAAATGGACAAGCTGGAGGGCGAGTCTTTTTCGGCAGGATATGGAGGGAAAGTTCAATGCGCGGCTTTGCAGCAATCACCGTTTCCGTTTTGGCCGGCAGTGTTTCGGCGGCTCATGCCGACGTGCTCCAGATCGAGCTCCCCGGAGCCATCGAGCAGGTCGAGGCGGTTTATCGTTGCTCGGACACCGAGATTTCCGCCACCTATTACAATGCCGAGAGCAACGCGCTTGCCGTTCTGCGTTTTGGCGATCAGACCCTTGTGATGACCAATGTCCTCGCTGCCTCAGGTGCGAAATATGCCGGCGGTCCCTATATCTGGTGGACCAAGGGCGAAACCGCCGATCTTTACGACCAGATGAAGGGCGAGGATGCTGCTCCGGTGTCCTGCACCGAAGTGAAGTAGCAAGGCGCGCTCCGAGAAAAACTTAACCGATCGGTTGACAATTCGCGTTGCGGGCTTTAATTAAACCATATGGTTGAATATAAGTCGCCCTTTCTAGATGCTGTTTTTCATGCGCTTTCGGATCCGACCCGGCGCGCCATGCTGCACCGGCTTGCCACGGGCGAGCAAAGTGTCAGCGATCTCGCGCGCCCTTTCGAGATGTCGCTGGCGGGTGCTTCGAAACATGTGAAGGTGCTCGAGGCGGCAGGTCTCGTTCATCGCCGCGTGTCCGGCCGCACCCATTATTGCCGTCTGGAGGCCCGGCGCCTTGCCGATGCCCAGGCATGGCTCCGTTACTATGAGCGCTTCTGGAGCGATCGTCTCGACCGTCTGGAAAATCTGCTCAACGCGGAAGATGAAGCGTCCGGCAAAGCCGCGAAATGATCTTTGGCCGCGCCGGTGATCCACATCTGGCGGATTTATATCTGAACGACTGGAGGAAAAGGTCATGAATGCCATCGACATGGATACCTACGGTATTGCCACTGCTCATGATACGGTTCGCTTCGAACGCCTGCTGCCGGGTCCTGCGGAACGGGTCTGGGCCTATCTCACCGAGGCGGACAAGCGCCGTCGGTGGCTTGCGGGCGGAGACATGGAATTGCGCTCCGGAGGGGCCGCCCCGCTTGAGTTCCGCCATGCGGATTTTACCGATGAGACGCCGCCTGAACGCTATCGCGATGTGAATGAAACGGGCTTCGTCCTGCGAAGCCGGGTTCTCGAATGTGATCCGCCCCGTCTGCTTGCCATAAGCTGGCCGGGAGAAAAGGCGGAAAGCGAAGTGGTGTTCGAGTTGTTCCCTGAGGGGACCAGGGTCATGCTCGTGATCACCCATAAGCGATTGCCCGACCGCAACGAGATGCTGAGTGTCTCGAGCGGCTGGCATGCGCATCTGGGGGTCTTGCAGGCCATTCTCGCAGAAACGGCAATGCCGCCCTTCTGGGCGCGCATTGAGGAACTCGAGGCCGAATACCGCAAGCGTTATTCCGGGACTTGAGTCTGGCTGCTGCCGCCTCGGCGTGAGGTTGATGCCAGCATATATATATAATGAGTGAGAACCTTGATGTGTGTTCGGGCGGCCCTGGCCGCCCGAAACGGTTTTATTTGCCAGCGTTTTCCCGGATGAAGGTTCCGGCATTCAGCTCGTTGAAGGCCTGAACCAGTTCTTCGCGCGTGTTCATCACGATAGGGCCATGCCAGGCGACGGGTTCCTGGATGGGGCGCCCGGAAACGAGCAGGAAGCGAATGCCCCTCTCCCCAGCCTGCACCACAACCTCGTCGCCCGTGTCGAAAACGACAAGCGTGCGGTCGCCGCTCATGTCGCGCAGGTGAATCTCTTCACCGTTCAGCTCCTTTTCAAGCAGCACGCCGAAGGGTTTCGAGGCATCCCGGAAGGTGCCTGAGCCTTCGAAGATATAGGCGAACGCGCTGCGATAGGTATCGACCGGCAGGACCTTGCGCTTGCCGGGGGGTATCCAGATGTCGAGATATTGCGGATCGGCAGCGATGCCATCGACCGGCCCGCGCTTGCCCCAGAATTCTCCGACCACGACGCGCACGCGCGTGCCATCGTCATCGACGATCTCGGGAATGTCGCCCGCCTTCACGTCCTGATAGCGCGGTGTCGTCATTTTCTTGTCGGAGGGCAGGTTGGCCCAGAGCTGGAATCCGTGCATCCGGCCCTTTGGGTCGCCCTTCGGCATCTCCTGGTGGAGAATACCGCTGCCCGCGGTCATCCATTGCACATCGCCGGCCCCCAGCGAGCCCGTATTGCCGAGACTGTCGGCATGGTCGACCGAACCGGCGAGCACATAGGTGATCGTTTCGATGCCGCGATGCGGATGCCAGGGAAAGCCGGCGCGATAGTTCTCTGGACGATCGTTTCGGAAATCGTCGAACAGCAGGAATGGATCGGCAAGCTTCGGGTCGCCGAAGCCGAAGGCGCGGTCCAGCCTGACGCCGGCGCCTTCCATTGTGGGTTGCGCGTTCGATATCTGCTTTACGGGACGAATGGACATGGGAATGTCTCCATCTGTTGCTTGCCGCAAAGATAGGCTTTGTGCGGCGGAATGGCATCGCCATTCGCCGAAACGCGCTGTTCACTTTTATGAAACAATGAGGGGAGTTTCAGTCAGATGGGTTCATCGGACTGCACAATGCTCTGGGCGCGCTGAAAAACGAATGTTGGGCGGTTCTTGTATTCAGTCAGTGCCTTCTCTTTGAACCCCAGGCGGGCCGCGAGTTTCAGCGAGGGGGCATTCTCCCTGTCGATGATGCAGGTTATCGCCATTGCGGGATGCGTCGCATCGCACCACGCAAACACCGCTTCCATGCTCTCCCTGGCATAGCCCTTGCCGTGGGCTTCGGGCAGGAAGGTCCACCCGGCTTCCAGGGTGCCTTCAAGCGTCGGCGTGATGTCGCGGCGGCATTCCTGAACGCCGGCAGCGCCGAGATAGGCGCCGGTGGCCTTTTCCCGGATCGCGAAATAGCCGAAACCCATCAGCGCCCACATTCCGCGATGCATGGCCAGGCGTCTCCAGGCATCTTCGCGGGAAAGAATGGCGCCTGAGGTGAAGCGAGTGACCTCCGGTGAATTCCACAACTGCGCGAAACCATCGAAATCATCGATCGAATGCACTTTCAACGTCAGGCGTTTCGTCTCGAGAACAGGAAGCTTCGAAGTCATTCTGCCGTTCCCAGACGATCGGCGATCAGTTGCGCGAGGCGGCTTGCCACGTCGTCCTTGCTCATTTCGGGCCATTCATCGTGCCCTTCGCGGCTGACGAGGACGACGCTGTTGCGTTCCCCACCCATCACCCCGCCGGGCCCCACGCCGCTGTCGTGCGATACGTCGTTTGCAACGATCAGGTCCGCTCCCTTCTTGTTGAGCTTGGCGCGGGCGTTTTTGAAAAGATCCTGTGTTTCGGCCGCAAACCCGATGACCAGGGTTGGGCGCTTCTCATGGTGGCCGATGCCGGCGAGGATATCGGGGTTCTCGGTCAGTGCGAGTGGAGGCGGGCCTTCGCCGGGCGTCTTCTTGATCTTTTCCGAGGTTTCCGTTGCCGGGCGCCAGTCGGCGACGGCGGCAACGAAGATACCGGCGTCGGCCGGCAGCAGAGCTTCCACCGCGGCCCGCATCTGGCGGGCGCTCTCGACATGGGTGGTGGCGACGCCGAACGGATCGGGTATCGAGACAGGCCCCGACACCAGATGCACCTTGGCGCCAAGCCGCGCGAGAGCGGCGGCGATGGCATGTCCCTGCTTGCCCGAGGAGCGGTTGGCGATATAGCGCACCGGGTCGATTACTTCATGGGTGGGGCCTGACGTAACGATGATCTTGCGGCCGGTGAGCGGCTTTTCCCTGTCATCGAGCATGGTTTCGATGGCGTGCGCGATTTCGAGCGGCTCGGCCATGCGGCCTTCTCCCGCTTCGCCGCTTTCCGCCATCTCTCCCTTGTTGGGACCGACGAAGGTGATGCCGTCGGCTTCCAGCGTGGCGCGGTTGCGCTGCGTTGCCTTGTGTTGCCACATATGCGGGTTCATGGCGGGGGCCATGAGGATCGGCTTGTCGGTGGCCAGCAACACGGTCGATGCAAGATCGTTGGCAAGGCCGGTGGCGAGCTTGGCCATCAGGTCGGCGGTGGCTGGCGCGACAACGATGAGATTGGCTTCGCGCGAAAGGCGGATGTGGCCGATATCGTGTTCGTCCTGCCGGTCGAAGAGATCGGTGAAGACATGATCCGCCGAGAGGGCCCCAACCGAAAGCGGAGAGATGAATTCCTGCGCGGCCTTTGTCATCACGCAGCGAACGGCGATGCCGCGTTCGCGCAGGCGGCGAATGAGATCGAGACATTTATAGGCGGCAATGCCGCCGCCGATCACGAGCAGGATACGCGCTCCGTTCTGGTCTGCTTTCTTGTGAGACATGAGCGCCTTTCCTCAGGCAGGTGTCAGGGCGGGGATGATGTCAGTGTGAATGAAGTCGTTACCCTTGAAAAGAAGCGGCATGTTACGGCTCTTTGCAAGGGCGTAGGCAAAACAGTCGCCGATATTGAGCGATGCAGGGTGCCCGGTATTGCGCCCGTAAAGCGCATAGGCGCTACGAGCTATTGTCAATTGCTGCTCATCGAACTCGACGGTTTCGGGCGCGATCTCGAGCAGTAACGTGCTGAGCCTTGCATTACCGTCTACGAGAGCAGGGTGCTTCGCTACATAGTGCGCTTCGAAAATGGTGGCCGGGCTGATGAGGATGGTGCCGGCGGTCACGAAGGCCTGCCGGAAGAACTCGGCATCGTGTTCGTCGTTCAGCACCGAGATCAGCGCCGAGGTATCGACGACGAAGGAGGGATCAGAGGGTGCGGGCATTCCAGATCTCATCGCTGATCAGCTTCAGATCGAATGTGTCGACCGGGTGAGTTCCGACCTTGCGCAGCGCATCGAGCCGGCGGCGGCGTTTCTCCTGGCGGACATTCTCCTCCGATGGGCTGACGCTGCGTGCGAGGATGCGCCGGACCTCTTCTTCCATAGAGACGTCGTTTTCGGCGGCGCGCTTGCGCAGCGCCTTGCGCACTTTTTCATCGACATTGCGAATTGTGAGCGTCGCCATCTCAGTTCTCCGGGCCAGAGTCCCGGTCGCATGACGGCACTGACAGCGATGCCGGTCGGGCCCGTCGCGGCATTGGTATCAATGCATGCAGGGTTGTGCGCAGCGATGACGGCATCGCTTGCGGGCGCGGTTCCGGAGATGCCAGCAGTGCTTTCATGAGCCTATTTCTGCGACGTCGTGCTCTTAAAAAATTTTTAGGCGCTTCGAATTCCGGTTAGGGAAAGCTACGCGCTTATACAGTTTGCCATCATTGCTGTCATTATCGGCAGCGCTTCAGGTCAATTTGTCCAAAACAAAAAACGTAATAAATTTTAATAACTTGAGTACGGTTTGCTAGCAACGCTGTCATTGCAGGCTAACAGCGGATTCGCTGATTGTTGAATTAGCTGGCGCGGGCGCTGTCATTGTCGGAAATGAAGGTCCGGCAATGCGGTCGATGCTGTCAGGAAAGTTGCCAGGCTATTGCTGCAAGTGCGAGGGCGATGACCCACAGGGCGATCCTGCCGCTCCGCGTGTGGCGCGCCTCGGCGCGTCCGATCGCCTCGGCCGTCTCGGGGTCGAAGCGCAGGCCTCGTTCGGCCATGCCGTCGAGTGCCCGTGAAAGGCGTTCGCCCCTTGCCGCCAGTTCCGGTGCTTGCTTTGCTAGCGACAGCAGGGCGGATACCCCCTGCCGGGCATCGGAGAGCATGGCCCGGGGGCCGAGATTGCCGGCGATCCACTCCGAGACCACCGGCTCCGCCGCCTTCCACATGTTGAAGTGGGGGTCGAGTGTGCGTGCCACACCCTCCACGACCACCATGGTCTTCTGCAGCATGAGGAGTTCTGGGCGGGTCTGCATGTCAAAGAGCTCGGTCACCTCGAACAGGAGGGTGAGCAGCCTGGCCATGGAGATCGTTTCGGCCGACTGGCCATGGATGGGCTCGCCTATGGCGCGCAGCGCCTGGGCGAAGGCAGCCACATCGTGATGGGCGGGCACATAGCCAGCCTCGAAGTGGACCTCCGCCACCCGGCGGAAATCGCGGGTAATGAAACCGTATAGGATTTCGGCGAGGAAGTGTCTTTCCTTGCGCCCGATACGCCCCATTATCCCGAAGTCTACGGCAACGATGGTTCCGTCGCCCTCGACGAACAGGTTACCGGGATGCATGTCGGCATGGAAAAAGCCGTCCCGTAGCGTGTGCCGCAGGAAGGATTGAATGAGTGTGCGCGCAAGCGCTTCGAGGTCGTGGCCGGCTTCGCGCAGGGCCTCGACATCCGACATTTTCGTGCCGTCGATCCATTCGAGCGTGACCACGTCGCGCCCGGTTCGCTGCCAGTCCACCGAAGGCACGCGGAACCCCGGATCCCGCGCCGTGTTCTCGTGCATCTCCGAAATGGCTGCGGCCTCCAGCCGCAAATCCATTTCGATCTTGGTTACCTGCGCCAGCGTCTCCGCGACCTTCACGGGCTTCAGTCGCCGTGTTGCCGGCACCAGCCGCTCCTGAAGATGCGCGGCGAGGAAGAAGCTCTCCAGATCGTTGTTGAAGCGCCGGCGCACACCAGGCCGTATCACCTTCACCGCGACCCGTTCATTGCCGGCAGCGGTCGCCACCTGTGCATCGTGCACCTGCGCGATGGAAGCAGCCGCCACGGGTTCGCCGAAGGAGGTGTAGAGCTTTTCGACCGGCAGGCCGAGCGATCCCTCGATCGCCGTCCGTGAAAGCGCGGACGGGAAGGTGGCCATACGGTCCTGCAGGCTTGCAAGATCGCGGGCGAGATCATGCCCGACGACATCGGGCCGTGTGGCCAGGAATTGTCCGAGCTTCACATAGGATGGACCGAGGCGGTTGACGGCCTGCGCCAGACGCTCGGGCCGGTCGCGTCTTGCCGAGCGCCGTCGTGAGAAAAGCTTGGCCACGCGCCAGCCGAACCGGGGCATCCCGTCGAGCTGATCAACCGGCAGTGCCGCCACGACGCCTTCGCGCACGAGAATCCAGCCCGCACGGGCAAGGCGAAAATATGCGCCGACCATACTCATTGCCAGCCCGTCAAATCTTCCAGCCCGAGTGAACCGTCGCGATCCCGCCCGAATAGTTGCGCCAGGTGACGCGCGAAAAGCCGGCGTCGCGGATCATGGCGGCGAAATTCTCCTGATTGGGGAATTTGCGGATCGACTCCACCAGATAGCGATAAGGCTCGCCGTCGCCGGTTACCGCCTGCCCTATGCGCGGAATGGCATGGAACGACCAGGCTTCATAAACCTTGTCGAGAATAGGCATCTCGACCTCGGAGAACTCGAGGCACAGGAAGCGGCCGCCGGGCTTCAGCACACGGAAGGCTTCGCTCAAGGCCTTGTCGATGCGCGGCACATTGCGGATGCCGAAGGCGATTGTGTAGGCATCGAACGAATTGTCGTCAAAGGGCAGCTCTTCGGCATTGGCTTCCACGAAAGCGAGATTGTCGGAAAGCCCGAGCTTGCCTGCCCGCTCCGCGCCCACTTGCAGCATGGAGCCGTTGATATCCAGAACGGTCACATGCGCGTTGCGGCGCGAGGCCTCCACGATGCGGAAGGCGATGTCGCCGGTGCCGCCCGCCACATCCAGCGTCCGATAGCCCGGCCGCTTTGCAGGCGATAGCCATGAAACCATGGCGTCCTTCCACAGTCGGTGCAGGCCGGCGGACATGAGGTCGTTCATCACGTCATAGCGTTCGGCCACCCGGTGGAACACCGTATTGACCAGTTCCTGCTTCTCACCCCTGGCGACTTCGCGGAAACCGTAGGCCGTCTCCATGCCGCCATCGGCTGTGGTACGCTGTTCCGACATTTTTACCCTTCTTGAAAAACGCCGGGACCATAGCTCATTGCCCGGCATGGCGCCATCGGCAAAAGCGCGGTGAAGAGCCGCGCCAACGGGGAGGTTGCGCGCACACAAAATTGTGGCTGGCCGCGCGTTGCGGTATGCCGCCCGGCCCCAAGCCGTTAAGATCACCGGCAAAGCACGCTTTTGGAGTGAAGCACATGCAGGACGTAACCGTTGTCGATCATCCGCTTGTCCAGCACAAACTCACCATCATGCGTGACAAGGAAACGTCCACGGCGGGCTTCCGCCGGCTCCTGCGCGAGATTTCGCTGCTGCTTTGCTATGAGGTCACGCGCGATCTGGAACTGACGACGCGCCGCATCGAGACGCCGCTTCAGACCATCGATGCGCCCACGCTCGAAGGCAAGAAACTGGTCTTCGCCTCCGTGCTGCGCGCCGGCAACGGCTTGCTCGACGGCATGCTCGATCTGGTGCCAGCCGCCCGCGTCGCCCATGTCGGCCTTTATCGCGATCATGAGACTTTGCAGGCGGTCGAATATTTCTTCAAGGCGCCAAGCGATCTCGAAAACCGTCTTGTCATCGTGGTCGATCCGATGCTGGCGACCGCCAATTCGGCAATCGCGGCGATCGACAAGCTGAAGGAGCGGGGAGCAACCAATCTCCGCTTTCTTTGTCTTCTGGCCGCGCCTGAGGGGATTGCGCGTTTCCGCGCCGCCCACCCCGATGTTCCCGTCTTCACCGCTTCCATCGATGAAAAGCTCAACGAGAAGGGGTACATCGTTCCGGGCCTCGGCGATGCGGGCGACCGCATGTACGGCACCAAATAACCTGCGCTTAACCACGGCGCGGATTGCTGCACTGCGTTAAGGCAATTGTTGCGTGCCGTTGCTAACCTACACCTGAAAACGAGCTTTTGGGTGGGCGGACATGGTTCGCAAATTGATTTTTATGGCAGTCATCGTGGGAGCCGCGGCCTCGGTCCCGATGATCTATCAGAGTTCTCCGGAGACATATCAGGAACTGGTGGCCTCCTTCTTTCACGACGAGAAGCCGGACGCGCCTGCGCCGACGACCTCCGGTGCCCGGCTCAGTCGTCTCGAGGTCAGCGGCGAGACATCCGTCCTGACGGGCAAGAAGGTTTCCATCACGCCGGATGCGCGCGGTCATTTCATGGGCCAGTTCAAGATGAACGGGCGTGAGATCACGGCGCTGATCGATACGGGCGCGACGTATATCGCCATGAACAAGGCGACCGCCTCGCGCATCGGCATCCGTCTTTCTCCAAGTGACTTCAAATATACGGTCAGCACCGCCAACGGTCAGACCAAGGCTGCAAGCGCCCGCATCGACACCGTTCAGATCGGCCGCATCTATCTTGATAATGTCGAGGCCGTGGTGCTTTCCGACAGCGCGCTCGACGGCGTCCTTGTGGGAATGAGTTTCATGAAGCGCCTTGGCCGTTTCCAGGTTCAGAACGGCGCCCTGGTGCTTGAGCAATAATGTGAGAGGCGCACTGTCCCGCATGGGTGTGGGCCAGACTTCGGTATCCATGCTGGAACCGCCGGGACGAAGCGGCCGCTCTACGCTCTCCGCCCGCCATATCGCCTTACGCGCCGGCGAGGCGGCGTAGGACCGTCTTTCGTGCGCGCGGCTTTTCCTCGGTGAAGCCATAGGCGGCAAGAACTGCCGCGGCCGCGGCATCGACCTGGGTGGCCGTTCGTGCATGCACCATTGCCAAAGGCTCGTCGCGGATCACCTGCGCACCGACCGGCAGGCAATCCGTCAGTCCGACCGAATGATCGATCGCATCTTCCGGTTTGCGCCGCCCTCCGCCCAGTTCGATCACGGCAATCCCGATGGCGCGCGCGTCGATGGCGCCGACGAAACCGTCGCGCGGTGCTTTCACGGGTCGGGCAATCCCGGCTTGCGGCAGATAGGCACGGGCCTTCTCCACGAAATCGCGTGGTCCGCCCAGTATGCTGATCATGCGACCGAACCGCTCGGTCGCCTCGCCGCTGTCGAGCGCATGAACGACCCGGTCGAACGCTTCCCGCGGGCTCGACGCAATACCCGAGGCCAGAAGCATCTCGGCTGCCAGGGCCATCGTCACGTCTTCAAGGCGCCGGTCGCGCCGGCGTCCGGTCAGGAAATCGACCGCGTTCAGCACCTCCACGGCATTTCCGGAGGCAGAGGCGAGCGGTTCGTTCATGTCGGTGATGAGCGCGGTTGCCGAAAGCCCCGCACCATCGGCAACCGCGATGAGGTTCTCCGCAAGCCGCCGTGCCGCGCGCGTCTCGGCCATGAAGGCGCCGTTGCCGGATTTGACGTCGAGAACCAGCGAGGACAGTCCGGCGGCGAGCTTCTTGGAGAGAATGGACGCGGTGATGAGGGGAATGGATTCCACGGTGCCGGTTACGTCGCGCACCGCGTAGAAGCGTTTGTCGGCGGGAGCAAGGTCCGCTGTCTGGCCGATAATGGCGCATCCCGCTTCCCGAACGGTGCGGGCGAAGAGCTTGTCTCCGGGCTGGCTCTCGTAGCCGGGGATGGAATCCATCTTGTCCAGCGTCCCGCCCGTGTGTCCCAGCCCGCGGCCCGAGATCATGGGCACGAAGGCGCCGCAGGCCGCCACGATGGGGGCGAGCATCAGCGAAACATTGTCCCCCACCCCGCCCGTCGAGTGCTTGTCGGTCACCGGTCCCGGCAGGTCCGACCAGTTGAGGACCGAGCCTGAATCGCGCATGGCAAGCGTCAGCGCCGTGCCTTCCTCGGCGCTCATGCCGTTCAGGAAAATGGCCATGGCCAGCGCTGCGATCTGGCCTTCGCTCCAGCTTCCCGTGGTGAGGCCATTCACGAAATCCGCGATCTCCTCCAGGCTGAGCGCCCTGGTGTCGCGCTTTTTGCGGATGGTCTCCTGCGGCAGCATCTGGTCAGCCTGCAGTCAGGCCGTCGGCACATAGCCGCGTCAGGATGCGGGAGAGCCTCTCGCCGCCGATGGGCGCCATGTCCTTGGTCTCCTGGTGTGACAGCTCGCCGGCGCTCATGCCCGCGCCCAGATTGGTGATCACCGAGCAGGCGGCGACGCGCAGGCCGAGATAGCGCGCGATGATGACTTCCGGCACCGTGGACATGCCCACCGCATCGGCGCCGAGCAGCCGTGCCATGCGGATTTCCGCCGGCGTCTCGAAGGTCGGTCCCGAAAACCACATATAGACCCCGCGATGCAGGTCCACGCCGCTTTCGCGCGCGGCTTTCGAAATGGCGTTGCGCATTCCCGCGTCATAGGCTTCGCTCATGCCGACGAAGCGGCGGTCGCTTTCCTCGCCGATCATCGGGTTGGCGCCTGAGAAATTGATATGGTCCTCGATCATCATCACCGAGCCGGGCGGCATGTCCTTGCGCAGCGACCCCGCTGCATTGGTCAGGATCAGCTGTTTCACGCCGGCGCCCCATAAGGTCTCCAGCGCCGGTCGCATGGCGGCCGGGTCGCCATGCTCATAATAATGCGCGCGTCCGGCGAGCATGATGACGGGCAACCCCGAAAGATAGCCGGCCACGATCTCGCCCGCATGTCCCGTCACGCCGCTGCGTGGAAAGCCGGGCAGGGTGGAATAGGGCAGGCGCACCGGCTCCTCCACCACATCCACAAGCCCGCCCAGCCCCGAGCCGAGCACGAGGCCAAGCTGCGGGGCGAGACCGTTCAGCTTCTCGATTAAGAGATCGGCGGCTTCTCTCATTTGCCATCCTCGAAGGTGAAGCCGAGCGGGAACACGGCCGAAAAGGGAACCGTCTCGACAACGCCGTCGAGATCGCAAAGATGCAGCACCGCATCCTCGGCGACGAATTCAGACAGCCGCTGCCGACAGCCGCCGCAGGGCATGATGCGGGGCATTTTTTCCGCCACCACGGCGATTTCCTTCACCTTGCCGCCGCCCGCCATGACCATGTGGGACAGCGCGCTGGTCTCCGCGCACCAGCCTTCGGGAAAGGAAGCGTTTTCAATGTTGCAGCCCGCATGGATGGCGCCGGTCTCGGTTTTCAGCGCCGCGCCGACGGGAAACCGGGAATAGGGCGCATAGGCGCGGTCCATCGCGTCCTTCGCCGCGGAAAACAGGGGGTCCACGCTCATCAGCGTTCCTTTACATAGGGCACGCCACCGGCGCGCGGAGGAATGGCCTTGCCGATGAAGCCGGCAAGCAGCACCACGGTCAGGATATAGGGCAGCGCCTGCATGAACTGTACCGGCACCTGGCCGATGAGCGGTAGCGGCGTTCCCTGCACGCGGATGGCGAAGGCGTCGAGAAAGCCGAACAGGAGGCAGGCGAACATCACCGGCACCGGGCGCCATTTGGCGAAGATCAGCGCGGCAAGCGCGATGAAGCCGCGCCCCGCCGTCATGTCCTTCACGAAGCCGGCATTCTGCGCCAGCGCCAGATAGGTGCCGGCAAGACCGGTCAGAATGCCCGTGCACATCACCGCGCGGTAGCGCAGCCAGGCGACTGAAATGCCGGCGGTGTCGACGGCGGCGGGGTTTTCGCCCACCGCTCTCAGCCTGAGGCCGAAACGGGTGCGAAACAGCACCCACCAGGTGAAGGGCACCAGCAGGAAAGCGGCGTAGACGATCAGCGAATGACCCGAGATCAGCTCGGAATAGATGGGGCCGAGCACCGGCACGTCGCGCACGGCGTTAGCGAAGGGAAGCTCGATCGCGCCGAAGCGCGCGGTGCCCGGCAGCGAGGGCGTGCGCCCGCCCTGCCGGAACCAGGCCTGGCCCAGGATGATGGTGGAGCCGGCGGCGATGAAATTGATCGCCACGCCCGAGACGATCTGGTTGCCGCGATGGGTGATGGAGGCGAAGCCGTGCACCAGCGCGAAGAACACCGAGACGACGATGGCCCCGCCGAGCCCTGCCCAGGCCGAGCCGGTGACCGCCGCCATCGCCCCGGCGGCGAAGGCGCCGGCCAGCATCTTGCCTTCGAGCCCGATGTCGAAGACGCCCGAACGCTCCGAGTAAAGCCCCGCAAGCGCGGCCAGAAGCAGCGGCACGGAAAGCCGCACGGTGGAATCCAGAAGCAGGATGAGTGTGGTGAAGAAATCCATCCTAGCTCCCCTTTCCCGCTTCCGCCTCAAGGCCCGCCGAACGTGGGCTCAGGCTTGCGAACAGGGTCTGGATGGTCGGGCGCAACATGTGCTCCAGCGCGCCGGCGAAAAGAATGACGAGACCCTGGATGATGACGATCATGTCGCGCGAGATGTTGGGCATCTCGAAGGCGAGTTCGGCCCCGCCCTGATAGAGCATGCCGAACAGGATCGCCGCTGGCACGATGCCTGCCGGATGCGAGCGCCCCATCAGCGCCACGGCGATGCCCACGAAACCGGCGCCGGTGACGAAATCCATTTGCAGCCGGTTCTGGTCACCCATCACCGGGTTCAGCGCCATCATGCCGGCCAGCGCACCGGAGATCAGCATGGCGATGATGATGATCTTCGTTTCGCTGACCCCGGCATAGCGCGCCGCGCGCGGGCTGAAGCCGCGCATGCGGATTTCATAGCCGAGCCGGGTGCGCCAGATCAGCACCCACACGAGGAAGGCGGCAAGGAGCGCCAGAAGGAAGGAAAGGTTGAACGGCGCCGAGCGCACCGAAAGGCCGAATGCCTCGAGCAGGAAGTTGAGCTTGGGTAACTGCCCGCCCTCCACGAAGGTGCGGGTCTGCGGGGCCTGGCTGCCGGCTGGCTTCAGCACATTGACGAGCAGATAGACCATCAGGCTCGCCGCGATGAAGTTGAACATGATGGTGGTGATGACGATGTGCGAGCCGCGCCGCGCCTGCAAATAGGCGGGAATGAAGGCCCAGGCCGCGCCAAACACGGCCGCCCCCGCCACGGCCAGCGGAAACACCAGCCACCAGGGCAGCACGCTGTCGAAGGCGAGGCACACCAGCGCCACGCCGAGCCCGCCGACATAGGCCTGCCCCTCGCCGCCGATGTTGAACAGGCTGCAATGGAAGGCGACCGCCACGGCGAGCCCGGTGAAGATGAAGCTGGTGGCGTAATAGAGCGTGTAGGCGATGTTCTGTCCGCGCCCCAGCGCCCCCTCGACGAGAATGGCCGCCGCGCGGATGGGGTTTTCGCCCACCAGCATCACCACCAGCCCCGCCACGAGGAAGGCGACCGCCAGGTTGACGAGCGGGATCAGCCCGTAATCGGCCCAGGCGGGCAGTTTGGCATAGGGCGCGCTCATTCCGCCGCCTCCTTCTTGTCGACGCCGGCCATGAGCAGGCCGAGCTCGCCCTCGCTGGTTTCAGGCTCGCGCTCGCCCACCACCCGGCCGGCGAACATGACGAGGATGCGGTCGGAGAGCGAGCGGATTTCGTCCAGCTCCACGGAGACGAGCAGCACCGCCTTGCCCTGGTCGCGCATGTCGATGAGCCGTTTGTGGATGAACTCGATGGCGCCCACGTCCACGCCGCGCGTCGGCTGGCCGACGATCAGCACCTTGGGGTCCTGCTCCATCTCACGCGCCAGCACGATCTTTTGCTGGTTGCCGCCGGAGAAATTGGCCGTCTTCAGCCGGCAGTCGGCGGGGCGGATGTCGTATTTCTCGATCTTCTCGCGCGCATCCGCGCGGATCGCCTCGATGTCGAGCAGCGGGCCCTTGAGATATTTTTCCTGCCAGTGATACCCCAGAATGGCGTTCTCGTTCTCCTCGAAGGGCAGGACGAGGCCCACATGGTGCCGATCCTCCGGCACATGCGCCATGCCGCGGCGGCGCAGGTCGATGGGGTCCGCCTCGCCGGTCAGTTCCACCGGTGTGCCGTCCAGCGTCACCGTGCCGGAGACGGCCTTGCGCACGCCGGTCACCGCCTCGAGCAGCTGTGACTGGCCGTTGCCGGCCACGCCGGCAATGCCCACGATCTCGCCCGCCCGCACGTCCAGCGAGACAGTGTCGACCACGGTCACGCCGCGCGCGTCCTTCACGGTCAGGTTCTTCACCGAAAGCATCACGGGGCCGGGCTTCGCCTCGCCCTTTTCCACGCGCAGCAGGACATGCCGCCCCACCATCAGCTCGGCCAGCTCCTCCACCGTGGTCTCGGCGGTGTGGCGGGTGGCCACCATGGCGCCCTGCCGCATCACCGAGACATTGTCGGTGATGGCCATGATCTCGCGCAGCTTGTGGGTGATGAGGATGATGGTCTTCCCCTCGTCCTTGAGCTGCCGGAGAATGCGGAACAGATGGTCCGCCTCCGCCGGCGTCAGAACGCCGGTCGGCTCGTCGAGGATCAGGATTTCGGCCCCCCGGTACAGCGCCTTGAGGATTTCCACCCGCTGCTGCAGCCCGACCGGCAGGTCCTCGATGACCGCGTCGGGGTTCACCTCCAGCCCGTAGTCGCGCTCCAGCCGCTTCAATTCGGCGCGCGCCTTGCCGATGGAGCTGTTGAGCACGGCCTCGCCCTCCGCGCCCAGCATCACGTTTTCGAGCACGGTGAAGTTCTCCACCAGCATGAAGTGCTGGTGCACCATGCCGATGCCGAGCGCGATGGCGTCGCTGGGGGTCTTGATGGCGGCGGGCCTGCCGGCAACGGAAATGCGCCCGCTGTCGGCCTGGTAGAAGCCGTAGAGGATCGACATCAGGGTCGATTTGCCGGCCCCGTTCTCGCCGATGATGCCGTGGATCGTGCCGGCGGCGATCTTGAGGTCGATGTTGCGGTTGGCGCGCACGGCGCCGAAGCTCTTGCTGATCCCGTTGAGCTCGATGGCCGTCTGAGACATCGGCGGCACGCTTCCCCTTACGCTTTTTACCTTTTGGTCAATGCACTACCACGCCCCCCGTTTCGTGCCAACGCTCCGAAGGTTCAACGCCGGAGAAGCGGCGGGCCGGAGAGGCTGCGAAACGGCTGCGCGGGGCCGGGCGCGCAAGGGGCGCTGCCACCGCCATGGACACTCTCGACAAAAGCGGGTGCGCTTGTCAATTTTTCACGTATGTATCGTGGAGAGAATGCGAAACGGGATGAGCGGGAGCGCGCGCGATGAGCGAAGACAGGATGACGCGGCTTGAGGTGCTGGCTGCCGAGCAGGAGCGCACGATAGAGGAGCTTTCCGCCGAGCTGACGCGTCAGTGGCGCGAGATGGAAGCGCTGCGTCAGAAGCTCGACCGCCTGACCGACCGGTTTCTGGCGCTGGAAGAACAGACCGCCCCGGACGTGCCGGTGACCAAGCCGCCGCATTGGTGAGGGGGATGTGGGGGCAGCTATCCACTTCTAGAGTGCGATGCCGAGAAAGCGGACTTGTGTGTGATTTGGAAACACGCTGTTTCGGTTCGAATCTTGTCCAGCGGGCCGTGAACGATGAAACGGAGAACTACGTCTACGCTATAGCCCTCCATGACCCTCCATAATGTGGATGGTTCCGACAACCTTAGGCGTTTCGGAGCTAGGCGCCGGCCTTGTTCAACTCCACCGGCACCGGGCAATGATGGCGTCCACTTGGACAAAGGAATGTGGCGCTGTGCAAAAACAGAATTCTTGTAGATTGACTGAAACTGCTCCAAAATTGCGCAATCATCAACTCACGCTGGGGGGCGTCAGTGGCTACCGAATTTAACCTACCGGGTTCCTCATTCGAGGAAGTCCAAAAAATTTTGAAGGGGTACAGCAGTGCTCCTGACCAAGCATCTCTGGATAATTTGGCTAGGCTTACAGGAATTCATAAGACGATCATTAGCAGGAACAACAAATTTCTGACCGACATCGGCCTCATCACAGGTGGAATGAAAAAAAGTGCCACTGAGTTGGGTAAGAAACTTGGCCGCGCGCTCGACCACAAGCAAATGGAAGATGCTCAGAATTACTGGAAGGAAGCTATCCAGGGCAACGAGAAAGTATCCGGGCTCGTTACCACCGTTCGCATTAAAGGCGGCATGACTGAGAAAGATTTCTCCGATCATGTGCTGTATGTATCTGGTCAGAAAAACACCTCGGGCAATAAAACGGGGGCTCGCTGCGTTGTTGATGTATTGCTCGCAGCAAAGCTGCTTGAGGAGGAGAATGGCAAGCTGGTGGTGTCCGCTGCCCCAACTAAGGAATTGCTTGCGGACACCAAGCCGACAGCCGTGTCCTCGGACGCCTCTACAACAGAGGAAGCCGAGGACAGGAATGGGCTGGGCACGCTCCCTCCCACCTTGCCACCAATTCCCAATAACGCGAATCTCACCCCACAGATTGCGATCAATATTCAGCTACACCTTCCGGAAACCGAGAATGCGGAGGTGTACGAGAAATTGTTTAAGGCTCTCCGCGAACATCTCCTCAGTCCGAGGGATTGACCGATGGGGCTTGAGGATTGGCTTACCCGGGTCAGCGGGGCGCGGCGGGCGGCGCACAATGTTCTGGCAAAGCATGAAAGCGCAGCATCGCGCATAGTGCTTTTGGAGGATCTCTCAAAACATCTTTCCGGGACCCCTGTGGACGTGCAGGATTATTTCAGCGAAGCAATTTCATGCCTCGAAAACGAACTATACCGGTCGGGCATCGTTTTAGCTTGGGCAGGGCACTTCAATGTGTTTTCCGAAGTGTGTTTTCAAAAGCATGAAGCGGACATCCGGGCCGCGCGCCCGAAGTGGGCATTCAAAGACCTTGCGGAACTGAAGGAATTAGTTGCGGAGTCGCAATTTCTGACTGTTGCGAAGGATGTGAAATTCACAACCAAGGCCAAGCTCCGAATTCTTGATGGACAGCTATCGCTGCGCAACCAGTGCGCCCATCCGACTCTCTACCGTCCAAGCATGAACGCCGCCATTGGGTATGTTGATGACATGATCCGGCAGACGCTTGTATATCTTCCGCCGCCCTCGCCCTAAACAACAGAGTCGCCTCGAAGACGGGCTCCTTGCCGTTTCAGAACATCTCATCCCGCCGCATTCTGTTATTTAAAGAAAGACAGGTATCCTGAAAGCCATGCAGAGGTTCCGCAAAAATGGCGGACCGGATGGGATTCGAACATATACGTTGAAATCGTCGACTGGCGCTTAGATACGGCGTAAGCAATATCAGCTCTCGGGAAGTGGCCAGTGCTACTCGAACGCCCGGAACGGGGTGCAAAGCTGCCACCGTCCCCTCTACCCCCAATCAAAAATCCCCGCCGGATCGCTCCGGCGGGGTTCTTCGTTTCGGCAAAAGCCTGAGGCGGCGATCAGTCGTCGCTGCCCTGCTTCTTCAGAGCTGCGCCGAGAATGTCGCCGAGCGAGGCGCCGGAGTCGGTCGAGCCGTACTGGGCAACCGCTTCCTTCTCCTCGGCGATTTCCAGCGCCTTGATCGAAACGTTGATCTTGCGCGTCTTCTTGTCGAAGAGCGTGACGCGGGCATCCACCTTCTGGCCGACGGAGAAACGCTCGGGGCGCTGCTCGTCGCGGTCGCGCGACAGGTCGGAACGCTTGATGAAGGCGTCGACATCGTGGTCGACCAGCTTCACCTCGACGCCGCCGTCCTTCACGCCGGTCACTTCGCAGGTCACCACAGCGCCCTTGCGCAGGTCGCCGGAAGCGGCGGCCTCGCCCACGGCGTCATGGCCGAGCTGCTTGATGCCGAGCGAGATGCGCTCCTTCTCGACGTCCACGTCGAGAACCTGAGCCTTCACCATCTCGCCGCGCTTGTACTCCTCGATCACCTGCTCGCCGGGGCGGTTCCAGTCGAGGTCGGACAGGTGGACCATGCCGTCCACTTCGCCTTCCAGACCGATGAACAGACCGAACTCGGTCTTGTTCTTGACCTCGCCTTCGACGACGGAGCCGACCGGATGGTTGCGCTCGAACACTTCCCACGGATTCTCCAGCGTCTGCTTGAGACCGAGCGAGATGCGGCGCTTGACCGGATCGACCTCGAGAACCACGACCTCGACTTCCTGCGTCGTCGACAGGATCTTGCCGGGGTGCACGTTCTTCTTCGTCCAGGACATTTCCGAAACGTGGATCAGGCCCTCGATGCCCGGCTCCAGCTCCACGAAGGCGCCGTAGTCGGTGATGTTGGTGACGCGGCCCAGAACCTTCTTGCCGAGCGGGTACTTGCCGCCGATGCCGTCCCACGGATCGGCTTCGAGCTGCTTCATGCCCAGCGAGATACGGTGCGTTTCCTGGTTGATGCGGATGATCTGCACCTTGACCGTCTGACCGATGTTGAGGATCTCGGTCGGATGGTTGACGCGGCGCCATGCCATGTCGGTGACGTGCAGCAGGCCGTCGATGCCGCCCAGGTCAACGAACGCACCGTAATCGGTGATGTTCTTGACCACGCCTTCGACCACCTGGCCCTCTTCGAGGTTCTGGACGATCTCGGAACGCTGCTCGGCGCGGCTCTCTTCGAGAACCGTGCGGCGCGAAACGACGATGTTGCCGCGGCGCTTGTCCATCTTCAGGATTTCGAAGGGCTGCGGGGTGTGCATCAGCGGGGTGACGTCGCGGATCGGACGGATGTCGACCTGCGAACGCGGCAGGAAGGCCACGGCGCCGTCCAGATCGACGGTGAAGCCGCCCTTGACCTGGTTGAAGATGAAGCCCTCGACGCGCTCGCCCTTGGCGAACTTCTCTTCGAGCTTGACCCAGCTTTCCTCGCGGCGTGCCTTCTCGCGCGACAGCATGGCCTCGCCCAGCGCGTTTTCGATGCGCTCGACATAGACCTCGACCTTGTCGCCGACCTTGAGTTCGCTTTCCTTGCCCTTCGCGCCGAATTCCTTCAGCGGCACGCGGCCCTCGACCTTCAGGCCGACGTCGATGATGGCCATGTCCTTTTCGATGGCCGTGACCACGCCCTGGACAACGGCGCCTTCAGCGGCGTCGCGTTCGGTGAAGGATTCTTCGAGAAGGCTCGCGAAATCTTCGCGAGACGGATTGAGTTCTGACATTGATGCTCCTGAAATGCCCCCTTGTCGCGGGGCTGGCGCCGGTGGTTTGCGTTGCGTTCTGCCTTCCCCGGCATCCGAGCTGTTGGCTCAAGGGCCGCTTTCGCGGCCGATCCGGCGCATGAGAATGCGGGTTCAGGCGGTTTTCAGTCTGCGTTTGCGCGGCTGGCAAGCCTCTCGTCGATGATGGCTTTTGCCGCGCGAAACGCCGTCTCTATATCCATTTCGCTCGTATCGAGCAAGTGCGCGTCTTCCGCGGGCCGCAAAGGGCTTGCCGCGCGCGCCGTGTCGCGCGCGTCGCGGCGTTTGATGTCGGCCAGGATTCCGGCATGGTCGGCGCTGCCGCCATTGGCCTCGATCTCGCGCCAGCGCCGCGTCGCGCGCACCTCCGGCGTCGCGATCACATAGAGCTTCACATCCGCCTTGGGGCACACCACCGTGCCGATGTCGCGCCCGTCGAGCACGGCGCCGGGCGGGGTCGCCGCGAAGGTGCGCTGCTTGTCCACGAGGATGGCGCGCACGGTGGGCATCACCGCCACCTTCGAGGCCGCTTCCCCGATGCCGTGCGCCGAAAGCACGGCGCGGTCGAGGCCCGCAAGGTCGAGCGCGCGCGCCGCCGCCTCGGCCACCGCCACGTCGTCGAGCGGCTGGTCGGATGCAAGAAGCGCCCGCGCGACACCGCGATAGGTGAGCCCGGTGTCCAGATGGTGCAGCCCGTAATGGGCGGCGATGCGGCGCGCCAGCGTGCCCTTGCCGGAGGCGGCGGGTCCGTCGATGGCGATGGTGAGCAGGTCGGCCATCGCTCAGACCGACCGGGTGATGCCGCCGTCGATGCGGATGTTCTGGCCGGTGATGTAGCTCGCGGTATCGCCGGCGAGGAACAGGGCGAGGTCGGCCACCTCCTCCGCATGGCCGTAGCGGCCCATGGGAATGCGCGTGCGCCGGTCCTCTTTTTCCGGCAGGGAATCGATGAAGCCCGGCAGGATGTTGTTCATGCGGATGTTCTCACCTGCATATTTGTCGGCGAAAAGCTTGGTGAAGGCGGCAAGCCCCGCCCGGAACACGCCCGATGTCGGGAACATCGCCTCCGGCTCGAATGTGGCATAGGTGGAGATGTTGACGATGGAACCCGATTTCTGCGCCTGCATGATCGGCGTCACGAGCCGCGTCGCGCGCACCACGTTGAGCAGGTAGAACTCCATGCCCGTGTGCCAGTCCTCGTCGGAAATCTCCAGCACCGGCCCCTTCGGCCCGTGGCCGGCGCCGTTGATCAGCGCGTCGATGCGCCCGAAGCGCTCCATGGTGATCTCGGTGAAACGGGTCAGGTCTTCCACCGAGCGGTTGGAGCCGGTGAAGCCCAGCCCGCCCAGCTCATTGGCCAGCGCCTCGCCCTTGCCCGAGGAGGAGAGAATGGCGACGGAGTAGCCGTTCCCGGCGAGCTTGCGGGCGGCTGCCGCCCCCATGCCGCTGCCGCCGGCCACGATCATTGCGACTTTTCCGGTGCTCATGGTGCTTTCCTCTCCTGTCTCGTCTCGTTCTATTCGAATCGCGCCCCGAGGCGCTGCATCAGCCCGGTGAAATCGGGGAAGCTGGTGGCAATCATGGCCTGGTCGTCCACGGTCACCGGCTTTTCGGCCGCAAGCCCCATCACCAGGAAGCTCATGGCGATGCGGTGGTCGAGATGCGTTTCCACCGTGCCGCCGCCAAGCCCCTTGCCGCCGGGCCGCCCCGTCACCTTCAGCGCCGCCTCGCCTTCCACGCAGTCGACGCCGTTGGCCTTGAGCCCGTTGGCGACGGCTGAAAGCCGGTCCGATTCCTTGACGCGCAGCTCTTCCAGCCCCTGCATCAGCGTGTCGCCTTCCGCAAAGCTCGCCGCCACGGCCAGAACGGGATACTCGTCGATCATGGAGGGCGCTCGCTCGGCGGGCACGGTCACGCCCTTCAGTTCCGAGCCGCGCACCCGCAGATCCGCCACGTCCTCGCCGCCGGCGTTGCGCCGATCGAGGAATTCGATGTCGCCGCCCATTTCCAGAAGCGTGTCGATCAGGCCGGTGCGGGTCGGATTCATCAGGATGTTCTCGATCACGATGTCCGAGCCCGGCACGATCAGCCCCGCCACCAGCGGGAAGGCGGCGGAGGAGGGGTCGCCCGGCACCGCGATGGTCTGGCCGGTAAGCTTCGGCTGGCCCTCGATACGGATATGGCGAACGCCATCCGCATCCGTTTCCACCTCGAGCGTGGCGCCAAACCCGATCAGCATCTTCTCGGTATGGTCGCGCGTCGCCACGGGCTCGATCACCGTGGTGACGCCGGGCGTGTTGAGCGCGGCCAGAAGCACGGCGGATTTCACCTGTGCGGAAGGCATCGGCACGCGGTAGCTGATGGGAGCGGCGTGTTTGGGCCCGCGCAGCGTGATCGGCAGGCGGTCGCCGGCTTCGGCTTCGAGCACCTGCAGGCCCATCTGCCTCAGCGGATCGAGCACGCGCGCCATCGGGCGCCTGGAGAGCGAGGCGTCGCCGATGAAGCGCGTCGTCATGTCATAGCTGCCGACGAGACCCATGGTAAGCCGTGCGCCCGTGCCCGCGTTGCCGAAATCGAACGGTTCGGCGGGTTCGAGCAGAGCGCCGTTGCCGGTGCCGTTGACGATCCATTCGTCGCCGCGCCGCTCGATTGCCGCGCCCATGGCGCGCATGGCAGCACCCGTGCGCAACACGTCTTCGCCTTCCAGGAGGCCGGTGATGCGTGTTTCGCCGGCAGCAAGGCCGCCGAACATCAGCGACCGGTGCGAGATGGATTTGTCGCCAGGGACCCGTGCGCGGCCTGAAAGGGCGGAAGACTTGGCGGCGCTAAGCGGGCGCGGTTGCGAATCGTGCATGACATGGTCCTTGCGGAAGGCGGCCAGGCCTCTCGAAAATCGGCCGCCGGTTCTGGAAATAGCGGTTGAGGCTCTAGCATGATGGCGTGTGCCGGTCATCCCCCGGTTGACGTCTGGCGCAGGAACGGTTTCAAAGGGAATGAGCTCTCGGGAGGAGAACGCATTCCCGTGTGCTTTATTATGCTTTGACAGGTGCGCTCCTTGCCGTTAAGGGGACGAAAATTTCAGGAAAAGGCATAGGGCGCTTAAGCGTCGGCCGCGATGAGCCGTCGCTGGCTGGGCCGACCGCAAGACGATGAGGCAGCAAGGTGGCAAAACCGGAACTCGGAACAAAACGCATTTGCCCGGAAACGGGACGCAAGTTCTACGATCTGAACAAGGACCCGATCGTGTCGCCCTATACGGGCCAGTCCTATCCGCGCAGCTATTTCGACGCGGTGGGCGATTCTTCCATCGAAGAGGAAGAAGAGGTCGAGGAGAAGGAACTGGATTCGGAGGAAGAGGACGGCGCTGAGATCGTTTCGCTGGAAGATGCGGACGAGGAAAGCAGCTCCGACGGCAAGACCGATCTTCCCGACCTCGACGACGATGACGACGACGATGTCGATCTCGGCGACGACGACGACGATACGACCTTCCTTGAGGACGACGAGGACGATGACGACGACGACATGAAGGATCTGATCGGCGTCGGCGACGACGACGAGGATCACTGATCATGTCGTTTTGAAGGAAGATTTTCCCGCCCGTCACGAGAAATGACGGGAAGGTGAAAAACGGGCTTGATCTTCCTTTCGGGCGAGTCTAGAAGCCGCTCACACGGTTGGCCCGCAAGGGCCGACCGTACCATCAGCCGGAAACGGCTGCCGGCACAAACCGGACGATGGGGCCATAGCTCAGCTGGGAGAGCGCCTGCATGGCATGCAGGAGGTCAGCGGTTCGATCCCGCTTGGCTCCACCAAACCCCTCTTCAAGTGTGATGGATTCTTGCCGTTCGGGACATTGGTTTCCCTGTGCCTCGGCCTTTGGCTTGCACCGGCCTGGGCTTGCATCGGCCTGGAACTTGCGAAATCGCGAATCACACCTATCTTGAAGCCACCTCAGTCTTGGAGACGCAATCGACATGGACATGACCCGCGCCGCTTTCACCCATCCGGTACCGCTGCGAGAAGTCCTGTCCCATGTCTGCATCCGTCTCCCTGTCCGCCCTGTCCTGGTCCACACCTGACGGCGCGCCGCTTTTCACTGACCTCAACCTGACCTTCGGCCCCGAGCGCACCGGCATTGTCGGGCGCAACGGCACCGGCAAGAGCACGCTTCTGCGCCTGATCGCCGGCGATTTGCGCCCGGCTTCCGGCCAGATACGCGCCACCGGTTCCAGCGCGGTGATGCGGCAGGATGCGATGGAGCATCCCGGCGATACCATCGCCGATCTGTTCGGCGCGCGGCGGGCGCTCGCGCTGCTCGACCGGGCCGACGCGGGACTGGCCTCCGCAGACGAACTGGCCGATGCGGACTGGACCTTGCCCGCCCGGATCGAAGCCGCGCTTCTGCGCTGCGATTTGCCGGTCGGACCGCAGACCCAGCTGGCTGCCTTGTCCGGAGGGCAGCGCAGCAGGGCGGCGCTTGCCGCGCTTATACTTGCCGAGCCCGATTTCCTGCTTCTCGACGAGCCGACGAACAATCTGGACGGCGCCGGGCGCGCGGCGGTGATCGACCTCATCCGGGGCTGGACACGCGGTGCGATCATTGTCAGCCATGATCGCGAGCTTCTGGAGGAGATGGATGCGATTGTCGAGCTGACCTCGTTGGGCGCAACCCGGTATGGAGGCAATTATACGGCTTTCCGCCAGCAGAAGGACACCGAGCTCGACGCGGCGATGCGCGATCTGGCCAACGCGGAAAAAACCCGCACGGAGGCGTCCCGCCGCGCCCAGCAGGCAGCCGAGCGCAAGGCCCGCAAGGACAGCGCGGGGCAGAAAGCGCGCAAAAAAGGCGACCAGCCGAAAATCCTGATGGATGCCGCCAAGGGGCGGGCTGAAGCTTCTGGCGGGGCGGGGGTCCGCCTGCGCGATGCCAGGCGCGACGCGGCCGAGGAAGCATTGTCCCTTGCTCGCGAGAAGATCGAAGTCTTGCAACCGCTGCGAATGGACCTTGCCCCGACGGGGCTTCCATCGGGCAAGACAGTGCTGCGGCTGTGCGGTGTAACCGGCGGATATGATCCTGAGCGGCCGGTGATCAGGGATTTCTCGCTGAACGTCACAGGTCCTGAGCGTATCGTCATCGCTGGGCCGAACGGCAGCGGAAAGACCACGCTTCTCAAGCTGATCACGGGTCAGATCTTGCCCCGGAGCGGGCAAGTGGATCTGAGGGTGCGGATCGCATTGCTGGATCAGCACGTCGGGCTGCTTGATCCGGCTCGGACCCTGCACGAAAATCTCCTGCATCTGAACGCTGCCGCGGATGCGCATATGGCCCATGCGGCGCTCGCCAGGTTCGGATTTCGCGCCGGGGACGCGCTGCGCCGTGCGGGCGAATTGAGCGGAGGAGAACGGCTGCGCGCTGGTCTGGCCTGCGCCCTCGGCGGCACGCCGCCGCCCATGCTGTTGATCCTGGACGAGCCGACCAATCACCTTGATCTGGATGGCATGGAGGCGCTGGAGGCGGCGCTGAGGGGCTATGACGGCGCAATATTGGCAGTCAGCCACGACCGGGCGTTTGTCGGCGCGCTTGCACCGGACAGAACCATTCAGTTGGGCGAGCGGCGGTAGTCGATCATATGATGGGCTGAGGCATTTTGCGGTCCGGTGGACTGACCTGCCATTCGCATAAATGCGAAAATAAAAGATTGTGCGGCCTTCATGCGCCCGGAGGGACACACGGTGCGCTAGATGGAAGCGGCGCCTGCCTTTTGGGGGGCTTCGAGAATGGGTGCGATCTTGAAGAGCGCATCGCAGAAGCGTTGCACCGAAGGCAAGGCAGGTTCACTGCGCCGCCTGATCAGCATCACGGGGGCAGGCTGATAACCGACGGGCAGGTCGAGGATTTTCACCAGCCCGAGGCGCGAATATTGCTCGGCGAGACTGTAGGGCAGGAGGCCGATCATGTTGCAGTCCGTCAAGGCCGCTCTCATGACCTCCATGGAAGCAGTCTCCATGCGGATATCCGGTACGCGCAGGCCCGCATGAACGAACGTGTCGGTAAGCGCCTGTCTGGCCGCGGTTCTTGGCGGAGTGACGATCCACGGAAACTCCGCGGCATCCGCGAGTGAAATCTCCCGGTCCGGATTGAGCGCGGTGTGCCTGCTGCTGATCACCGCCGCGAAATGCTGCTGAGCGAGCAGCTTCTGGTCGAGCTCCGCTTCGTGCTCGAAGGAATAGCGCCCGATGACGCAATCGAGTTCTTTCGACAACAGTTGCGAGACCAGTGGCGAGGTCGTGCCTTCATGGACTTCCACGCTGATGGAAATGCCCTCTTTGGCCAGAAGGTTGATCGATTGCGTGATCATTTCAGGTGCAAGGAACGCAATCGCGCCGATGCGCATGCTTCCGATATGCCCCGCGACGATTGCATCGATCTCGTCGCGCGTCCTGTCGATGTCGTTGACCAGCGAACGGGCGCGGGCAATCAACGCTTCGCCGACCCGGTTCGGAATCATGCCGCCGCGGCCGCGCTCGAACATCACCGTTCCGAATATCTGCTCCACCTCGCGGATGATCTTGCTGATGGCTGGCTGGCTGAGCCCCATTTCCTGCGCTGCGCGGTGCGCGTTCCGGTGCTGCCCGATGCTGATCAGCGTAACCAGATGCTGGACCTTGAGGCGGCTGTGAAGCGTGGAGCGTTCCGTGTGCTCGACAGCACTTCGGGAAAATTTCTGCCCGGCCATTTCGATGCCTATTCGTTATCGTTCAATCAATAATCATCATTATTGACTTATCGATCCAACACCATAATCTCAACCGAAATCTTCCCTGGAGGAAGGCATAACAAAAGGGGTTCAAGTGTCAGTTTCGTACTTCATCCGATACGAAGGTGAGCCCGAGGACGCGGAGCGCTTCTTCACGCATTACCGGACGCAGCATGCCGCGATCATGCGGCAGTATCCGGGCATTCGCGCCTGCAAGCTCCATCATCCAGTGCCGTGGAATGATCCGGTAAACGTCAACAAGGATCGGGTCCTGGTTCTGGCGGAGCTGGTTTTCGACGACATCGATGCGCTCAACAACGCCTTGAATGCGGAAATCCGCATGAAGTCGCGAGAGGACTTTCTGAATTTTCCGAAGATCATCGACGGCAAGATCAGCCATCTGGCCGTCGAGACCGAAACAGTCTTCTAAAACGGAACAATGAAAAAGGGGAACAAAATCATGAAGATAACAAAGATACTCGCGCTTTCGGCTTCCATCTTCGTCATGGCGGGCGCGGCTTCCGCCGCCGAGTTCGAATGGCGTTTCTTCACCTATGTCTCGCCGAGTGATTTCCATGCCAAGATGAACAAGGCTTTCGCTGAGGACATCACCAAGGCAACGGGCGGGCGCCTCGAGATTACGCATTTCGCCGCTGGCGAACTCCCTTATAAATCGGGCGATGTGCTGAAGGCCGTTGCGACCAACCAGATTCAGATGGGACAGGTCGGAGCTGGCCTCGCGGCGGGCGACGCCCCCGAGATCGATGTTTTCTCCGTTCCGTTCCTGTGCACGAGCTATGCCGGTTTCGCCAAGGCGGTGGATGCGATCGGCGACATTCCCGACGAAGTGCTGAAAGAGAAGTTCGGCGTTCGCGTCCTGATGAACTGGCCGATTCCCGGTCAGAACATCTGGTCGGCGAGCAAGATCGAGACCATTGCGGACCTTCGGGACAAGAAAATCCGCACCTGGAACCCGCTGCAGGTGGAGATGCTGAAGATCCTCGGCGGCAATCCGACATCGCTTGATCCGGCAGAGGTCGTACCGGCATTGCAGCGTGGCGTCGTCGACGGCGCGATCACCTCGGCTCTTTCGGCCAATGACTGGAAGGCCTACGACATCGTGAAATTCGGCTTCATGCTCAATTTCACGATGGCGCACCAGCTCACGCTGGTGAACAGTGATGCGCTGGACGGTCTTCCCGAGGATCTGCGCAAGATCGTTTCGGACAAGGTCGCCGAATGGACCCCGCGTTACTTCGAAGGCTCCGAAGAGGCGAATGAAGCCGCGGTGAAGAACATGCAGGCGAACGGCGTGACGCTGACCGACCCGAAGCCTGAAGATCTGGCCGACGTTCGCAAGACGCTGGCGCCGCTGTGGAAGCAGTGGACCGATGCCAACGGGCCGGTGGCCGCTGACCTCCTCCAGCGCGTCGACACGGCATGCAACTGACGATGCAGAATGGCGTGCCCGGCGTACTCGATCGCTGGGCACATCGGTTCGCCCGAGGATCGTCTGCGATTGCGGCCCTTCTGCTTCTTGGCATGTGGGCCCTGATCTCGGTCGAGGTGGTGCTGCGTTATCTGCTGCACAGCTCCACCCTCGTGGCCGATGAATATGCTGGCTACATGTTCGCCGCGCTCGTGTTTCTCGGTCTCAACCAGGCGATCCATCAGGAGAAGCTGATCGGCATCGATGTTTCGGGCCGCTGGGCGAAGGTGGTTTCGTATCCGCTGGTGCGCTTCGTGCGCAATTTCCTGATGCTTGGGCTCAATCTGGCGCTGCTTTACGCCATGACGCTGACGCTGATGGCGAGCATCCGGTTTCATTCGCGGTCGATCCATTTCTCCAAGACGGTGCTTGCCTATCCGCAATCGCTTGTGGTCCTGGGCCTTGCGCTCGCCTGTTTCGCCTCGCTCGCCCTGCTCCTGCGCGCGCGCCATCGCTCCTAGTCGAAAGGCACATCATCATGTCCTGGGAGATCATGCTTCTCCTTTATCTCGGGCTGTTGTTCGGCCTGATAGGGATCGGTTGCCCGATCGGGGTGGCGCTGGGCATCACCGGGCTTACCGGTATCGTGATGAAGCACGGCCTGATGCTGTTGCCCACGGTTGGCGACATTCTGTGGAACAACGGAAACTCGTTCATTCTCGTGGCGATCCCGATGTTCATCCTGATGGGCGAAGTCATTCTGCAAACCGGTCTTTCGCGGCGTTTTTATCGGGGGCTCTCCGTGCTCCTGTCGCGTTCGCGCGCCGGGCTCGCCTATGCCAACATCGTCGGTTGCGGCATGTTCTCGGCGATCTGCGGTTCCTCGGTCGCGACGGCATTGACCATGGGTCAGGTTGCCGCCCCCGAACTGGACCGACGCGGCTATGACAGGGCGATCACGACCGGTACGCTGGCTGCCGGAGGAACGCTGGGCATTCTCATCCCGCCGAGCATTCCGATGATCATCTATGCGATCACGGTGCAGGCGCCGGTCATCGACCTGTTCATCGCGGGCATCGTGCCCGGTCTGCTGATCGTGCTTCTGTTCTGCGTGTGGATTTTCATCTATGCGCGGCTGCACCCCGAACATGTTCCCGCGCCGGAAAAGACCCCGCTCGACCGGGCGGCGATCATGCATGCCCTTCTGGATTGCCTGCCCTTGATCGTTCTGATCGTTGCGGTGATCGGAAGCCTCTATTTCGGTCTGGTCACGCCGACGGAAGCCGGGGCGTTCGGCTCCCTGATCGCGCTGGCCATCGGCTTCGGTTATGGCGAGCTCACCTGGGCCAACATCAGGGCGGCGCTCGGCCGGGCCGTGACGATGACGACCACCGTCTTCTATATCATACTCACCGGAGCAATCCTGTCCTTCGCCATCGTCGATGCCGGTATTGCGCGCGGTGTCAGCAATGCGGTCGTGGAAGCGGGCTTCTCGCCGCTCGCCTTCTTTCTGCTCATCGCCGTCATTTATGTGGTTCTCGGCATGCTCATCGAGGGCGTGGCGATGATGCTGCTCACCGTCCCGATACTCTATCCGGCGGTCGTCGCGCTCGGCTTCGATCCGATCTGGTTCGGTGTCGTGCTGGTGATCTTCATCGAGATCGGCGCGTTGACGCCGCCGATGGGACTGAATCTCGTTGCGATCCAGTCTGTGTCTCCGACGACGCCGCTGGCGACCATCATTCGCGGGGCGGCGCCCTACGTGGCAATGATGCTCGCAGGGCTGTGCCTCCTCTATGCCTTCCCCGAGATCGCTCTCTGGCTTCCCCAGACGATGAAATGACGATGTCACCCTGTCCCGTAAGCCTGTCAGATCTCCAGCCAGGCGCCCAGCGCTTGCGCGAGCGGGCGGCCCCGCGCCATGCCGAGCGCCGTCGCCGCGTCATTCGCGTGGGAGATGATGCCGTCGTGCAGCGTGGAACGCGCATCGCCGATCCGCGCGCTCATGTAATCCACGGTGACGGCGGGTATGCCGCGCCGGTCGAGCGGTGCCAGCCGGCCGATTCCTGCTTCATCGATGCCGACGCCAGCATCGTTGAATGCCGCGAAAGCGCATTCCACGTTGATCGCCTTGTGCGGGTCGCCGCCGATCAGGCCGCCATGCGAGCCGGTGATAACGATTCTGCCCGCATCCTCCGGCCTGATCAGCGAGGCGGAATCGATGCAGACGAGCGGCCGGGTGCCGGGCACCAGAAGCGCCTCATGGCGGGTTTCGGAAACCTCGTCCGGCGTGCCAGGGACAACGAAGTCGCCCGTGAGCAAACAGGTGACAGCGTCGGGAACGCGCATCCCCGGCCTGACACCCAGTTGTGCGGCAAGATCGTTGCTGTCGCTGATCACGCCGCGTGCCTCCATGTCGGCAACATCGCCGATGCGAGCGCTCATGTGCGAGACGACCGCCGCGGGAACGCCGTATCGCCCGCAAAAACCCAGCGAGGCGACACCCGCGTCATCGCGGCCCCGTCCGGCGTCGTTGAGAATTATGCCGCGCACCCCCGCTGTCACAGCCTTGTAGGCGCTGTAGAGGCCGCCGTGAGAGCTGGCGACGACCACGGTGCCAAGGTCGCTTTCCGAGATGTGGTTTATCGAGTTGATCGATCGCTTGCTCGGGGTTTCGTCAATCATTCTGCCACTTCCAATGTATCGGTTCATGTCTTGAATCGAATTAACTATAGCGAGTAAGAAAAATGGTGCAACAGTCAAATAAAAATCTCGCAGATGAACTTGCGAATACTTTTAAATCATGTGGCGTGGAGAACTTCTTCATGCTCACGGGTGGCGATCAGCCATTGTGGATCGCCCTGCGCGATCACGGCATCAAGATGCTGGTGGGGCGTAGCGAGGCCAGCGCGGTCTACATGGCCGACGGCTATGCGCGCGCCAGCCGCAAGATCGGCGTCACCTACGGGCAGGCTGGGCCGGGCGCGGCCAATGTTGCCGCGGCGCTGGCGGATTCCCTCTGGGCGCAGTCTCCGGTGGTCGCGCTCACGGGATCGACGGCAACCAATGCGGTACATGCGAATGAATATCAGGCGCTCGATCAGGCGACGATCTTCGCCCCGGTGACGAAATGGAACGGGGCCGCCGCCACACCGCAGGACGCGCCGCGCCTTCTGCGCCATGCGCTGCACACTGCCGTGGCCGGAAGCCCTGGGCCGACCCATCTCGACGTACCGAAGGATTTCTTCGCCCGCGAGGTAAAGGGCAATGCTCGCACCGGCGAGCCCCTGCATCTCGTTGCGCAGCCGCCAGTGCTCGATGAGGCCATGCTGGCGAAAGCGCTTGAGAAGCTGGCGAAGGCGCAGCGTCCTGTCCTTCTGGTGGGCGAAGGCGCTCGTCTTGGCGATGCGGGCGCAGCCGTCGCCTCGCTTGCTGAGGCTGCGGGCATTCCGATCATGGCCACCATGGGGGGCAAACCGGCCGTTCTGAGTGCCCATGATAATTTCTGCGGCATAGTCGGGCGCTATTCCTCAGTGGCGGCCAACCGGCTTCTCGCCGAGGCCGATTGCGTGATCGCGGTCGGCAGCCGGCTTGGCGGCCTTTCCACGAACGGCTACACCATTCCCTCTCCGGCGGCCGATCTCATCCAGATCGACACGGATCCGACGGCCTTCATCAATCCTTACTTCCCGGCTCTACCGATTCACGCGGATGCAAACATGGCATTGAACGCGCTCGCTGCCGGAGCAACCGCAAGGGCGTCGCAGGCAGGGTGGCTCGACCATTGCCGCAAGGAAGCCGCAGCCTGGGCAAGCCGACTGGAGGCGCGCATCGAAAGCGATGGCGAGGCATCCCAGCTCACGCCCTTCGCCATTCTGGGCGAACTGCGCAGATATGCAGGCGAAGTCGCGCTGGTCGCCGATACCGGATACATGGCCGCATGGACCGGCGTCGTCTTCCCGGTGGAGCGCTATGACGGCTTCTTCCGGGCGGTTGGTTCGCTCGGCTGGGCACTTCCCGCTTCGCTGGGGGTGCAGCTTGCGCGCAAGGAAAAGACGGTCTGTATCATTGGCGACGGCGGGGTGGGATATCACCTGGCCGATATCGAGACGGCGGTTCGCTACCGGCTTCCGGTTCTCGTGCTGATTTTCAACAATTCCAGCCTTGCTTTCGAGTACCATGAGCAGAAATATCGCTGGAACGGGAATGTGGTTCACGAGGCGAATGATTTCGGAACGGTCGACTATGCCGCTGCCGCCCAGGCTCTTGGCGCCGACGGTTACCGGGTGCAGACCCGGCAGCAGCTTGTCGCTGCCCTGGCAAAGGGCATGGCTTCCGACAGGCCCTGCGTGCTGGACATCGTGATCGACCGTGAAGCATTCCCGCCGGTGACGAATTTCGATGCGGTGATGGAGCGCACTCTTTAATGCCGGAAAACGCTGTCCTGCCGCTCTTGCTGGAGGTGTATGGCCATGAGCTGGAACCGCAGGCAGCCGAGCGCATTGCCGGGGGATTGAGCGGCATGTGCAGGCGAATAATCGCGATGTCGGTCGAAAATGGCTGGCGTCTCGAATCCTTCGCGAATGACGAGGCCGTCGATGAGTGATCTGGACGCGATTCTGGACGGGTCTCTCGTCGTTGCCGCAAGCCATGTCGCGAAGGGTGAGGTGTCGGCGGTCGAACTCACCGGTGCTGCGCTCCGGCGCATCGGGTCCTCGGAGACGGGGGCGGGCTATTTCCTGCGTTTGCGCGCGGATGAAGCCCTGGCTGAAGCGGCGCGCATCGATGCCCTCGGGCACGATGCACGCCGCGCGCTGCCACTTTGCGGCATACCCTGGGCGCGAAAGGACCTGTTTTCGGTGCCGGGGGAACCGGCAAGCTTTGGCGCACATGCCCGTTTCCGCAAAGTGGGGCGCGACCTTGCCCCTGCCATTGGCGCATTGCGTTCGTCCGGCGGTATGGACATGGGCGCGCTGCACATGTCGGAATTCGCCATGGGCCCGTCGGGCTGGAGCTCGGTTTACGGTGCGGTCGAGAATCCTCTCGATGAAACGCGCGTTACCGGAGGGTCCTCCAGCGGAAGCGCTGCTTCCGTTGGCGGGCGGTTCGTTTTTGCCGCGCTGGGAACCGATACGGGAGGCTCGAACCGGATTCCCGCTGCCTTCTGCGGTGTGGTGTCCCTCAAGCCCGGATCAGGCCGCATTTCCACAAAAGGCGCGCTTCCCGTATCGACGACGCTTGATACGGTCGGTCCCTTCGCGCGTTCGGTGGAAGATTGCGCCGCCGTCTTTTCCTGCCTCGCAGGCGAGCCTGCCCGCGTTGCGGATCAGGGGCGCCTCCGCTTTGCCATGCTGGCTTCCGATTCTTTGCCGGTTGCACCGGACCCTGAGGTCAGGCAAGCGCTCGAACATGTTGCGACGCTTTTGAGCGATGAGGGCTATCCCGTCGAGGAATGGCGGTGGGACGAGTTCGCGGACACGAACATCCTGGCAGGCAGTGTGTTCCTGTCGGAAGCGGCAACCGCGCACCTGCCGAACCTGACTGCGCATGCCGAACAGATCGGACCGCAGGTGCGCGAACGTCTGTTGCAGGGGCTGGCCACGCCGGCCCCGGTCTATCTGTCCGCGATGAAGGCGCGCGCGGAGCGGAGACAACGCTTCGCAGAACAGGTCTTTTCAAGGGCAGATGTGCTGCTTTTGCCGGTATCTCCCGCAAGCGCGCCCCTGCGCAGCCGGTATAAGACCTTGAAGAGCAATGGCGACATCCTCAAGTTGAACGGCCATGTGGCCGCCTACACCGCCGCCTTCAATTATCTGGATTTGCCGGTGCTCTCCATGCCTGCCACGTCCAGGGCCGGGCGCAACACCCTCGGGCTTCAGATCGTCGCCCGGCATGGCGACGACGAAACGGCGCTCGCCGCCGGCCGTCTGATCGAACGCCTGCTCGGCTGACAGGGGCTCACGGGGCGCGTAGTCGCCTGGTGAGTTTGATTGCCAGCGGCACCAGCCAGATGGCGATGAACATCACCCCCAGGGTCGCAGAGATCGGTCGCTCGAAGAAGCCGAGGAAATTGCCCCGGCTGATGATCATCGATGTCAGGAAGTTCTGTTCGACGAGCGGCCCCATCACCATGCCCAAGATGACCGGCGCAATGGGAATGCCGGCCTTGCCGAACCACCAGGCAAGCACACCGAAGCCGGCCATGACGACGATGCCGAAAAGCGAGTTGACGGCCGCATAGGAGCCGACGATGGAAAAGATCAGGATCACCCCGGCCAGATAGTGGCGTGGAACCGAGAAGAGCCTGCGGGCGGTGCGTATGGCCAGCCAGCCCAGCGGGATGATCAGCGCATTGGCGATGACGAAAATGAGCATTACCGCATAGAAATTCTGCACGTTCTCCGTCATGAGCTGCGGGCCCGGATTGAGGCCTTTCATGAACAGGACCCCGACCGCGATCGCGGTTACCGCATCGCCCGGAATGCCGAACACCATCGCGGGAATCCAGGCCGAGCACAGGGCGGCATTGTTGCAGGCGCCGGCCTCCACCAGCCCCTCGGGATGCCCTTTTCCGTAGCGTTCGGGCGTTCGCGAAAAGCGCTTTGAAAAAGCATAGGCGATCCATGCGCCCAGATCGCCGCCCGCACCCGGCAATGCGCCGATCAGCGTGCCGAAACCAGCGCCGCGAAACAGGCTGTAGCGATATTTCGAAAGCGTGGAGCCGACCCCTTTGAACACGCCTCCGACAAGGCTTCCCGAGGCGGAATGCACATCGGCATCGCCACGCATCAGTTCGCCCACGGCGAACAGGCCAATCATGGCGGGAACGAAGGACAACCCGCCGGAAAGTTCCGTCACGCCGAAGGTGAAGCGCGGTGTCGCGGTCAGCGGGTCCATGCCCACCGTTGCCGCTGCAAGGCCGGTGAGCAGCGCAATGACGCTTTTGATCATTCCGCCACCGCTCACCAGCGCCGCACAGGAAAGCCCGAGTGCTGCGAGCCAGAAATATTCGAAACTGGAAAAGCGCAGGGCGACTTTTGCCAGCATGGGCGCCACGAGCGCCAGCACGATGAAGCCGATGAAGCCGCCGATGCATGCCGAAACGAGCAGCGTGCCCATGGCGAGCGACCCCTGGCCCTTGCGCGTCATGGCATAGGCTTCCTCCGCATAGGCGGCCGAAGACGGTGTGCCGGGAATACGCAGCATGACGGCGGGAATGTCGCCCGCCGTGATCGCCATCGTGGTGCAGGCAATCACCGTCGCAATGGCGGGGATGGGATCGAGATAGAAGGTGAAAGGCACCAGAAGGGCGGTCGCCATGGTGGCGCTCAGGCCCGGTATCGCGCCGACAAACAGGCCGAACGTGCAGGATATGGCGATCGCGGCAAGGGTTTGCGGCGTCGTGATCAGGCCGATGGCCTGGATGAATGCTTCCATGGCGTTGCCGCCCTCAGTAGATCATGCCCTGTGGCATCTGGATGCGCATGACATCGGTGAACAGGAAATGCACCGCGACGACGATGAGGAGCGCGCAGACGGCCGAGCCGATCCACGGTCCGCCGCGCAGGCGCATGAGTGTGAAACCGGCCAGAGCCGTGGTTGCAAGAAAGCCGATCGTTGGCGCAAGAATCCACACGGCGACGAGAAGGACGGGAACCGAAAAACCGGCGATCCCGGTGCGCAGGCTCCCGGTCGCGCTGTGGCTGGTATTCGTGCGCGTCAGAAGATGACGTGCGCTGTTGGCGAGAAGGAGAAGGCCGAGCACGAAAAAGCCCACGGCGCAGATGCGCGGAAGCAGTGCGGGACCGATCAGGGTTCCTGGAATGGTGGGCGTCAGCGGTGCGGTGCCGATCCACATGCCGGCGCCGGCGGCAGCAGAAGCCGCGCCGGCAAGCAGTTCGGAGAGCGTTGTCCCGCTCTCCGCATTTGTGTCCCTTTCGGGGCTGTTCCCGCTCATTCCTTCGCAAGTCCCGCTGCCTTGAGGGCAGCGCCGAACTGTGCATCCCGGTCGGCGAGATATTTCTCGAAATCCGCGCTGCCGAGATAATTCACGCCGAACTGACGCGCATTCATGAAGTCGATGAATTCCTGCGAGGATGTGACTTCGGCAAGCGTTGCCTCGATCTTTGAAACCACCTCGTCAGGCGTGTTGAGCGGGGCGGCGAGCCCGCGCCAGCCGGAAATCGAAACATCGAGCCCTGCTGCTTCTTCCACGGTCGGCACGTCGGGATAGGAGGTGTTGCGCTTGGTGCCGAGCGTGGCAAGGGCCCGCAGCTCACCGGCTTCGAGAAGAGCGCGGGCTTCCGGGAACTGCACGACGGCGGCCTGAATGGCGCCGGAGGTCAGAAGCTGGAGGGCCGGCGCGGCGCCTTCGCTGGGAACCCAGAACGGCTCCTCGCCACCGGCCGCCTGCACGAAGGAGGCCCAGGCGAGATGATTGACGCCGCCGATATTCGCGCCGCCGCCGGCAATCGCCTTGCTGTCCTTCTTGACCGCGTCGACGAGGTCCTGCAGCGATTTATAGGGCGAGTTCGCTGCCACGAAGATGGCGCCGTAATCGGCGTTGAAGAGGCCGATGGGCTTGAAATCCTTGTAGCTCAGCTCCGTCTGGCCGAGCCAGTGAAACATCGAAAGTTCCGTGGTGATGTTGCCGAGCGTATAGCCGTCAGGGTCGGCTTTGGAGATTTCCGTATGTCCGATCACGGATCCGCCGCCGGTCCGATTGACGACGTTGAAGGGCTGGCCGAGCTTTTCCTCGAGAAGCTTGGCGACAATGCGCGCGGTCGCGTCGGATCCGCCGCCTGCTGCCCAGGGTACGATGATGGTGACGGCCTTTTCCGGATATTCGGCGTGGGCCGCCGCCCCGCTCATGAACGTCAGCACGCCAACCGCCGCGAGGCGGAGAAGTCTTTTCATGATTTCCTCCCTTTGGAAGCGGATTGCCCTCGATCGGACAAAAGTCGGATTCCGCTCATCCGCTGATAGGGATACTGTCCCGTATTGTAGGATGAAAGTCAATAGTCCATATTATGGGAAACAATCTCTCAATATTGGCAAGCATTGGAAATTTGCGTTATGTTCGGGCGTGTGATCAGGGAAGAACCATGGATGCGACAGTGAAAGACAAAAAGACCAAAAGTCCCCGCCGTAATATCGAGGAGGGGATGAAGTCTCTTGGCAAGCTGGTCCGGGTTCTCGAGTGCTTTTCGACTGATGATCGGGCATTATCCCTGTCCGATATCTGCGCACGCACGGGTTACCCCCGTTCCACGGCGCACCGTCTCATGGCATCGCTGCGCGAGGTCGGCTTTCTCGATCAGGACCGCGAGCGCGATGCCTATCGGCTGGGCCTGAAACTGTTCGAGCTTGGCAGCGTCGCCCTTTCAAATCTCGATATCCATCGCGAGGCTTATCCCTTTGTGGAGGCCCTGGAACGCATGACGGGAAACACCGTCACCGTCGCGATATTCGATGGATTTCGCGCGGTTGTGGTGCGCCGTTCAGGCGGCGCGTCCGAGACGGGCGCCAAGCCCGATCAGATCGAGAATGCGCCGGCCCATTGCACAAGTGTGGGAAAGGCCACGCTGGCGTTCCAGCCCGGCGATGTCGTCGAGCGTCTCATCGCACGTGGTCTCGAGCGCTTCACCGAGACCACGATCACGGATGGCGATGTCCTTCGCGCCGAACTGGCAGAGATTCGTGAACGGGGCTATTCGGTTGACGAGGGCGAGCATCGTCCCGGACTGCGTTGCATTGGCGCCCCGATCCGCAATCAGCATGGGCGGGTCTTTGCCGGGCTCTCGATCTCCGGCCCTTCCTGGCAGCTTCACAAGGAAAGCGTGCCGGAACTCTCCAAGGTGGTGATTTACCACGCCGACCGCATTTCCCGCGCGCTCGGTTATACGGCCTAGGATGTCTCGCATCCTGTTTGTTCCAGGCTCGGTTCGCAAAGCAGTCGCGGCACAAAGGAACCCGCAGGCCGGATCGGCCCACGGGTTCCCTTGCGTTCGGTTGCAGCCGGCCTGTGCGGCAGGCTGCGCGCCATGTCAGATCAGGCCTTTCAGTGCGCCGTCGATCGCCTTCATCTGCTCCGCGCTGACGGGCTCCATCGGTGCGCGCGGGCCATACATGGGCAGACCCTGGCGATGCTGGATGTATTTCACGCAAGCCGGCAGGTTGTCGTGCCGCAGCACGTTCCAGAGGCTGTTCAGCTTCCAGTGGATTTCGAGCGCCTCCTCGTGCTTGCCCTCGCGGGTCAGCTTGAAGAGCTTCGAAGTGGCGCCGGGAAGGGCGGATGTCAGCGCCGAAATGGCGCCGTCGGCACCCATGGCGAAGGCCGAGTAAAGCAGCGCATCGATGCCGGAAAGGACGAGATTGTCCGGCTTGGCGTTCTGCACCAGATCGGAGAGCGACTTCAGGTCGCCCGAAGACTGCTTCATGCCGACGACGCCGGGCACTTCATCCATGATCTTCAGCATCAGGTCCGCGGACAGATAATTCCACGGAATGACGTTGTAGATCAGGATCGGAATGCCGCATTCTTCCCAGATCTGGCGGAAATGCTCGATGGTCGCTTCCGGGCCGGGCTTGAAGAGGTAGTGGACCGGCGTCACCTGCAGCGCATCCACCTTCATGCCGTCGAGAAGCCTGACGCGCTCGATGGCCTCCAGCGTGGAATTGACGATCAGGCCGGCGACGAAGGGCTTGCGGCCATTCACGGCCTCGTGCGTTGCCGCCATGGCGTCACGGAATTCACCGTCGTTCAGGGCGTGGCCCTCGCCGGTGGAGCCGCCGGCGACCACCGCATCGGCGCCACTTTCGAAGATCCAGTCGATCTGCGGTGCAATGGCGTTCGGGACAAGGTGGCCCTTCTCGTCGAAGGGCATCGTCACCGGGGGCAGAATGCCGGTCAGGCTCTTCTTCAGGGCGGATTTGTCGAGTTTCATTTCGGGTTTGCTCCTCATTGGATGGATGCTTGTTGCGGGTCCCTTCGGGTCGGGTCCTTCGGGTGGCCGCTTGCTGAAGGTGCGGTTTGGCCGGTCTGGTACTCCGGTCAGAAGCGCCTTCCATTCTCGCCTGGCTCGAAGAGATGCCAGGCCGATTCATGGGCCGTGAGGCCGATCTGCTCGTTGAGTTGTGCCGCACCGCTGGCCGCGACCACCGTCACGGCTCCGGCTTTCGTCTCCACGAGAAGGTAGTCCGAGGGGCCGGTGGGCTCGATCAGCGAGACCCGCCCGTTGAGGCCCAGCCCTTGTGCAACCGGCGCGCCGACGCTCAGATGCTCCGGCCTGATGCCCGCCACGGCCTCGCGCGCCTCGCGCGCTCCGGCGCCAAGCGACAGATGTTCGCCATTGGCGAAGCGGAATGTACTCTCGCTGCCCGAGGTTTCTATCCGCCCATCGAGGAAGTTCATCGTCGGCGCGCCGATGAAGCCCGCGACGAAACGGTCTGCCGGGGTATTGTAGAGTTCCATCGGCGTGCCCTGCTGGGCGATCTGTCCCTGCCGGAGAATGACGATGCGGTCTGCCATGGTCATGGCTTCCACCTGGTCATGGGTCACATAGACTGTCGTGCGGCCAAGGCGCTGATGCAGAGCCTTGATCTCCGTGCGCATGGCGATGCGCAGCTTTGCATCGAGATTGGAAAGCGGCTCATCGAAGAGATAGACATCCGGGTCGCGCACGATGGCGCGCCCCATGGCGACACGCTGGCGCTGACCGCCCGAAAGGTTCTTCGGGTAGCGGTCGAGATAGTCCTCAAGGCCCAGAATACGGGCCGCCTCGTGCACCTTTGCCCTGATATGGTCCTTGGGCATGGAGCGCAGCCTGAGGCCGAACCCCATGTTCTGTTCCACAGTGTAATGCGGATAGAGGGCGTAGTTCTGGAACACCATGGCGATGTTGCGCCGTTGTGGCGGCAGGCCCTGAACCTGCCGGTCGCCGATGGTGATCGTGCCTTCGCTCGCGTCTTCCAGCCCCGCCAGCAGGCGCAGAAGCGTGGACTTGCCGCAGCCGGAAGGGCCGACCAGAACCACGAACTCGCCTTCCCGGATTTGCAGGTCGATGCTCTTGATGACTTCGAAGGTTCCGAAGCGCTTCACGATGTTTTCGAGCGCGATGGCAGCCATTCATTCCTCCCGATGCATCCGCCTTTCAGATGTGGCGGCGCATGCGTTTTCGTTTCCATGCTGCGCGTCCTCGGTCCCGGCGGGCACCGAAGGCGCGTCTTTCAATCAGCCTTGTCGCGCAGGCTCCCCGGCTTCGAAGATCGTGCCGTCCTGGCGGAGCCGGGCCTGCAGGGCGCTGACATCAAGTTGGCGCAGGGGCATGTTGCCCAGCGCGGAGAGCGCGGCGGCGGTGCCGGCGGCCTGGCCCATGGCCATGCAGGTTCCGGTGATGCGTGCGCTGGCAAGCGCGCGCCTTTCCGCCGAGATGTTGCGGCCCGCGACAATGATGTTCGGTCCGCTCTCCGGCAGAAGGACCGACAGCGGAATGTCATAGCCGGCGGGCACATGCTCGGTGCCGTCCATGCTGTTGCCATGCGCGTCGTGGCTGTCGATCGGAAAACCGCCGCGCGCCACCGCGTCCGCGAACCGGCGCCCCTTGCGCACGTCGTCGTCCATGAGCGTCGACACGCCGCGGATACGCCGGCTTTCGCGCACGCCCACGCAGGACGCGGTCGCAGAGAGGAATGAATTCTCGTATCCGGGGATCATCTCGCGAAAGAAGCGTGTGAATTCGCGCACCTGGCGGCGCAGCGCCACTTCGGCGCGCGCCATCGCGAATGTGTCCGTCGCATCGGCCGCAAAGCGGGTGACGTTGATCACGGCTTCCCGGCTGTGCACATGGCAGGCCACATGCATTTCGTTGCGGTCGAGTGAGAGAAGGCCGGCCTTCCGGCCCTTCTTCAGAAGGCTGCCGTAACCCCACAGATTGTAATGGCTGCGCTCTGAGAAATCAGGGAAACCGGCTTCCATCTTGAAGTCTTCCGTATGCGCCGAGACATAGGCAAGGGCGGCGTCGTGATCGACATTGCCGAGCTTGAACAGCATGGAAACAGGCTGCATCGCATCCATCGGGTGGAAATTGCAGCCGGCCCGCGCGCACAGATCGGCGTCGCCCGTCGTGTCGACGGCGGCCCTGGCGGCGAACGCGACCCGCCCGCTCTTGGTTTCGCAGATCACATGCAGAAGACCGTCATGCTCGATTGCCGCGGCGACGGGCGATTGCGGCATGACCTGGACGCCCTCGTCGTCGAGCCATTCGACCACGACGGACTTGAAGAGTTCGTGCTCCACCGGCAGGCGCATGCGCGTGTAGCCGGTATCGTCTGTCACATGGCCGGGCGAACCGCCCGCCTGTTTCAGTCGCTCAACCAACTCGTCCGGCAGCCCGCCCACGACCTTCTGGCCGTTCGCGTCATACCAGCCGGCGCTGTGTTCCAGGAGCTGTGTCGCGATATGCCCGCCGAAGAAGCCACCGCGTTCGAGGAGGATTGTGGATGCACCGGCGCGCGCCGCCGCGATGGCGGCGAGGATTCCCGCCGTACCCCCGCCTGCAACCGCAACGTCGTACGGTCCGTGGACCGGAATGGCGCGCTCGCCTTCCAGAACGGTCTGCATCGTCGAAAGCACCTCCTCCAGACTTGACATAACGGAACGATAGTCCACAATATGGGACAATGGCAAGGGCAAAAGTCTGCCACTTGCCCAAACGGCCTCGGAGGGGCCGATACCCTGCCGATACCCTGGAGGAGTAGAAATGAAGAGAATTCTCAATTGCAGCGCCGCACTGGCGTTGCTGGCGATGTCGGGTCTTTCGACCACGATGGCCGCCGGCGCAGAGGAACTGACTTTCTGGACGAACCTGACCACTGCGAGCCAGGCGGATGTCATCAAGGCTCAGATTGACGAGTGCCGCGCCGAACAGGATGGCCTTGCCGTCAATTTCGAGACCATCCCCTTCGGCTCCATGTACACGCGCCTGATCACCGCCATGCGCAACGGGTCGACACCGGACATCATGAACACGCTTGAGGGTGCGGTCGCCTTCGTCCAGTCGCGCGACGGGCTGGTGCCGCTCAGCGATGTGGTCGATGAGCTCGGTCGCGACGACTTCCGCAAATCCTATCTGGATGCCGTGTCGAAGGACGGAGACGTGTGGGGGCTACCTGACTGGGCCCTTCATCAGGAAGTCTGGTACCGCAAGGACCTCTTCGAGAAAGCAGGCATCGCGATACCGAAGTCCTGGGACGAGCTTCTCGCGGCGGCCAAGAAGCTGACGGTCGACGAAAACGGCGATGGCACGCCGGATGTCTACGGTTTTGCGGTTCCGATGGGCCGTTCGCTGGTCGCGCCGCAGACCTTCTTCCAGTTCTTCTATTCCACGGGCGGAACGATCTTCGATCCGAAGACCGGCGACTATGCCTTCGACAAATATCATGACGAGGCGGTCCGGGCGCTCACCTTCATGCTCGACCTCTACAAGGAAGCCTCGCCGCCCGCTTCCATCGAATGGACCTGGAACGATTTCCGCAACGGTTATGTCCAGGGCAAGCTTGCCATGACCAACGAATGGGGCGCGGTTGTCCTCATCGCTGCGGAGCAGAACCCCTCGATGCTCGACAATATGGGGGTCTTCCCGATGCCCGGTCCTTCGGCCGACAAGCCGGCGGCTGCTTCCTTGAATGGCGGCTACTATTATCTGGTGGCGAAATCGACGCCCGAGCGCGAAGCCGCGGCCAAGAAGCTACTCAAGTGCATGTACACGCCAGAACGTGTTGCCGCACGCGCCAACAGCCGCCCGATCTTTGCGGTTCCGGCGACCCAGAGCGCCTTTGACAGCGAGACCTACCAGTCGAACGAATATGTGAAGCGCTTCAAGCCTGAACTGGAGACCATTTTCGGCCAGGTGATGGAGCACTGGTACCGTTACGGCCAGGAGGCGGGCCTCAACCCGCTGACCGGCCAGATCGAGGCGACCACCTTCATCGGTGACGCGATCCAGTCGGCAGCGCTCGGCCGCATCACGCCGGAGGAAGCGATCACCCAGATCGATTCCCAGCTGCAGTACCAGATCTCGATCCTGGGCAATTAACCCCGTGTGAATGCAGGCCGGGCATCACGCCCGGCCTGCACCACTTTTCGGAGCCTTCATGTCCAACGCCGCTAATGCCGCCGCGCGCGGGCGCGCCTTCACCGGACTGGCCTTTGCCACGCCGGCCATTGTGTTCATGGCCGTCTTCGTGGCGTATCCCGTCTGGGAGGCGATCCGCCTCTCCTTCGTCGCTGTCGACGCCTTTACCGGTGCGGAAAAATTCGTCGGCTTCCGCAATTATCAGGAACTGGCCAACGCTCCGAAACTGTGGCCGGTTCTCATGAACACGGGCATCTGGACGTTCTGGTCGCTGATTGGCCAGTTCGGTCTCGGTCTCGTTGCTGCATTGGCGATCAATCGCGATATTCCGGGCATGGGCGCCATTCGGTCCGTGCTGCTGTTGCCCTATGTCGTCCCCGTCATCGCACTGGCCCTGTTCTGGCGCTGGATGCTCGATGGCTCCTTCGGCATTGTGGCCGTGGCCTTTCAGGACATGGGCCTTCTGACGCCCGACCAGTCCCCGCTCGCACTCCCCTCGGGGGCGATGTGGAGCGTCATCCTCGCCAATATCTGGCGCGGTTTCCCCTTCGTCATGATCTCCTATTGGGCGGCGTTGCAGTCAATTCCGCCTGAGCAGTATGAGGCCGCGCAGGTCGACGGCGCGACCACGATGCAGCAGTTCCGTTTCGTCACGCTGCCCAATCTGTGGAACGTGACGAAGGTTCTTCTGGTGCTCCGTTTCATCTGGACCGTCACCTTCTTCGACATCATCTGGCTTATCACCAAGGGCGGGCCGGCCGGCAGCACCGAGCACTGGCCGATCTGGATCTATCAGGAAACGATGGGCTTCTTCCGCTTCGGCTATGGGTCCGCGCTCGCGGTCTCGCTCGGTGTCATGATTCTTGTCGTCATCGCGATCTACGGCCTCGTGATCCGCGCAACCTCGGGAGCCCGTCCATGAGCACGCCCGCGATATCTCCCACGGTGTCCAATCCAGTCTGGAGCCGCCTCGGCAGCTATGCGGTTGCCGTGGCGCTTGCAGCCTTCATCGCGCTGCCGCTCGCCTGGATGGTCATCTCCTCCATCAAGCCCGCAGATCAGCTCTTTTCCTCGCCGCCGCGCATCCTCGCAGATCACTGGACGATCAACTGGTATGTCACCGTCTTCCGCGACAGCGGCGCGGCACTGTTCTTCTGGAACAGCCTGGTGGTCGGCCTTTCATCGACAATCCTCTGTCTGGTGATCGGAACTCTGGCCGCCTATGCGATCACCCGTTTCGACTTCCCGGGCAAGTCCGCATTCCTGATTGCGGCGCTCGTGACCTACATGTTCCCGGCCATCGTCCTGTTCGTGCCGATCTACATGATCCTCAACACGCTGTCGCTGATCGACACGCGCATCGGCCTGGTGATCTGCCACACGATCCTCACCTTTCCCTTCGCTGTATGGATGCTCAAGAGCTTCTTCGAGACACTCCCGCGCGAGATCGACGAGGCGGCATGGGTGGATGGTTGCTCCTATCTTGGAACCTTTATCCGTATCGTGTTGCCATTGTCCTTGCCGGGCATCTTTTCGGTGGCGATTTTCGTTTTCGTCCTCTCGTGGAACGAATTCCTGTTCGCCAGCATCGTCATGACCTCCAGCGAATTGAAGACGGTGCCGGTGGGTATCTCCGAGTTCATCACGTCCTTCGACATTCGCTGGGGAGAGATCATGGCGCTCGGAACCCTGGCGACTGTTCCGGTCGTCGTCCTTTTCAGTCTTGTTCAACGCTATTTCCTGCGCGGGGTTTTGTCCGGCGCGGTCAAGGGTTGACGAAAATCCACCTGGGAGCCTGCCTCATGAAAAAATTCATCAACGACCCCAACGACTATGTTGAGGAAATGCTTGCCGGCCTGGTTTCCGCGCACGCCTCTCTCACGCTGGGCGGGGAAAGCGGCCGCTGCGTCAGCCGTTCGCGCTCAGCGCCGTCCGGCCGGGTCGGCATTGCCACCGGCGGGGGCTCGGGTCATCTGCCGCTGTTCACCGGCTATGTCGGCGAAGGCTTCACCGATGCCTGCGCCATCGGCAATGTGTTCGAGGGGCCGACGGCGCAGAGCTGCATCGATGCCATCCGCGCTGCCGATCACGGGGCGGGCGTCCTCTGCCTTTATGGAAATTATGGTGGCGACCGGATGAATTTCGATACGGCGATCGAGATGGCCGAGCTGGACGACATCGCCTGCGAGACGGTTCTGGGCACCGATGACGTGGCAAGCGCCGCGCCGGAGGAGGGTAACAAACGGCGTGGCGTTGCCGGCATTGTCCTGGTCTACAAGGCCGCGGGCGCCGCCGCCGCCGAAGGGCGCGACCTTGCGGGCGTTGCCTCGGTGGCGCGCAAGGCCAATGCGATGACGCGCAGCATCGGCGTGGCGCTTGCCCCATGCCAGGTACCGACTGCGAACGCTCCCAATTTCGAGATTGCCGGCAATGAGATGGAATTCGGCATGGGCATCCATGGCGAGCCGGGCATCTGGCGGTCGGAGCTTTCAAGCGCCGACAAGGTCGCCGACGACATGCTGGAGCGCCTTCTGCCGGAACTCGACGCGAAGCGGGGCGACAAGCTGTGCGTTCTCGTCAACGGTCTCGGGGCGACGCCGCTTGAGGAACTCTACATCCTGTGGCGAAGGGTCGGCGAGCGGCTTGCGCAGGCGGGCATCGAATATCTGCCGCCGGTCATCGGCAATTATGTCACCTCCATGGAGATGGCGGGTGCCTCCCTGTCGCTGATGAAACTCGACGATGAGCTTGAAGCCTTGATGACCGCCCCGGCGAAATGCCCGTTCTGGAGCGTTTCATGAGCATCGGGCCGCAAGCGATAGCAACCTTCCTTGAGCGCCTCAACGAGAATGCGGCGACGAGCGAACAGGCGCTCAACGCTGCCGATGCGCGCCTGGGCGATGGCGATACCGGCTCCATGCTGCGGCGTGTGATGGCCGCGATGGCGCATGCGGGGGCAGGCGAAGCCGAAACCGCCTCGGATGCGGCCAAGCGCGCCGCCGCTGCGGCCATGAAGGAAACCGGTTCGAGCCTGGGAAGTCTTGTGGCCACCGCCGCCATGACGCTGGCCAGGAAGGCAAAGGAGATCGAGACATCCGGACGCCCGCCAGAAATGGCGGATCTGCCCATGATCGTCGAGGCCATCCGTGATGCGGTCTCCGCCCGCGGCAAGGCTTCCGTGGGAGACAAGACGGTTGTCGATAGTTTCGACTATCTGGCCCGCTATCTGGTGCAAGGCCCGGTCAGCCTCGAAACGGCACAGCGGGCGGCAAGCGATGCGCTCGATCAGATGCGGCAGAAGCCCTGCCGCATTGGCCGCGCGCGCATGTTCGCCGAACGCAGCATCGGCAGCGACGATCCGGGCATGCTGGCGGTTGCAAGGCTCCTGGGTTGAACAGGGCGGTTTCGATGCTGTTGCCGTGCCTGCTTGTCATCCCGCACCCATGCGGCGGTCGGGTGATTTCACCTGGCTGCCGAATGCTCTAAAGAACGCCGCAGTATTTTTCCTCGTAGAAGGCGCGGGCCGGCTGCATATGGTCGATGCAGAGCCGGGCGAGTTCCTCGACATCTCCGTCCCTGATGGCATCCACCATGGCGAAATGTTCCGCCCTTGCCTTCTCCAGAAGTGAGGGGAGGCCAAGTCCATGCGAGCGGATGCCATGGGTCTTGGCATTCGAGGTCTCGATGGCTTCCGACAGATAGGCGTTTCCCGTCCCCTCGAACAGCTTGCGGTGAAACAGCGTGTTGGTCTGGAACACCAGTCCGAGATCGCGTGCGGCCACCGCGTCGGCATGGGCGTCACGCGCGGCCTCAAGCGCGGCGAACCATTCAGGATCGGCTGGAATCCGGATTCGGCTTGCGGCTGCTTCGTGGAGAATGACACGCAGCTCGTAAAGCGCGGCGACTTCGGGCCGCGAGAAGTAGCGTACGGCGGCTCCCCGGTTCGGGTGGCGCTCGACGATGCCCTTGCGCTCAAGCTCATGCAGGGCGGCGCGAACGATGTGCCGTTTCGTCGAGAAGCGGACGATGAATTCGTCCTCGTAAAGCCGCTGCTTGGGCAGGAAACGGCCAAAGATAATATCCTGTTCGAGCACCGAGACGATTTCGGAAACCGCCGTCTCTGTCATGGTTCCGTGCCGCGCCATGGTTCGTCACCTGATTATCGATAATCCTGTCAGTTTCTATATCGGCTTTGCCGCTGCCGCAAATGCCGCCCCAAAATCACTTGCCGGCTTTGCTTCTGGACGTATGGTTCGCCCGCTCTGTTCGGCGGGCGGGCAAGGTGATCCGACCGCATCATACCTGGGAGGTTATATTGCTTAGAAATCTCGTGACCGCCGCTGCGGCCGTTCTCATTTCCGCGGGCCCCGCCCTGGCGGACTGGCCTGAAAAGTCGCTCGAACTCCTCGTCGCCTATGGCGCCGGCGGTGGCACCGATGTGACCGCGCGCACGCTCCAGCCCCTTCTGGAGAAGGAGCTCGGCCAGTCGATCGTGGTCGTGAACCGACCGGGCGCTGCCGGTGAAGTGGGGCATGCCGCCCTCGCCGACGCCAAGCCCGACGGCTACACGATGGGCATTCTCAACCTGCCCCCCATGCTGACCATTCCGATCACCAAGGATGCGGCGTTCAAGCCGGAGCAGATCATTCCGGTCGCGGGTCTGGTGCGTGATCCTTCGGCGATCTCGGTTCCCGGCAACAGCCCGTTCAACACGCTTGAAGAGCTGATCGCATACGCCAAGGAGAACCCGGGCGCAGTGACCATCGGCACCACGGGTGTGGGCACCGACGATCACCTGGCCATGCGCTATCTCGCCAAGGCGACGGGCGCTGAGTTCACCCACGTACCGTTCGCTTCGGCGGGTGCGGCGCGCACGGCGCTGATGGGCGGCCACGTTTCCGCTGCTGCCCTGAACCTCGGCGAGGCGATGCCCAACGCCCAGGAAGGCAAGGTGAAGATCCTCGCCCAGTTCGGCCCGGAAACCTCGCCGCTCGCTCCCGACGTGCCGACCGCCAAATCGCTCGGCTATGACGTCGAGATGCTCTCCGAGCGCGGTGTCGGCGTTCCGGCTGGCACCGACCCGGCAATCGTTGAGAAGCTCGCGGCGGCCATCGAGGCCGTGGCGAAGAACCCCGCTTTCATCGAGCGCAACAAGGAACTCTATACAGAAGTCAGCTACATGCCGACCGAAGCGTTCCAGAAGCACGTGGAACAGCTGCGCAAGGACTACCAGGCCATGTGGGACGAGTCCCCGTGGCAGTAGAGCCTGAAAAGCTCGAGGGAAACCCCGTCCGGCCGCTTGAGCGGCTGGCGGTGGCTCTCGCCGTAGCGCTGGCCGGTGGCGTCGTGGTCTGGGACGGCGCGCGGCAGGCCGGGGCGAGTGCCTATTTCCCGATTGCCGTCGGCAGCGCGATGATTGCGCTGTCGGCGATCTCCGTCGCCAGGCTCGACCGCGAGACGCGCATGACGGAAGAGGCCCCGCTGTTCCGGGGCTTCGCCGGGCTCGGCATGCTCGCTGCCTTTATTTTCCTCGCCGGTCAGATCGGTTTCCTGACCGCATCGATCGCATTCATTCCCGCGATGGCGCTTCTCGGCGGAGACCGCAACTTTTTCCGCATCGCCGTCGGCACGGTTGCCTTTGTCATCATGGCTTATGTCGTTTTCAACCTCGCCTTCGCCCAGCCCTTCCCGGCGGAACTGATCCTCGGGGGCTGACATGGTCGACGTTCTATCCGGTCTTCCGCACGCGCTCATTCTGAACAGCATCCTGGCGATGATCGCGGGCACCGCCGCCGGCATTCTTGTCGGCGCGATTCCCGGCCTGACTGCCACTCTGGCCATGGCGCTGCTTCTGCCGTTCACCTACACCATGTCGCCGCTCGTGGCGCTTGGCATGATGGCCGGCATCTACAACGGCTCCATGTATGGCGGGGCCATCCCCGCAATCCTGATGCGCATTCCGGGCACTCCCTCGGCAGTGGCCACCACCTTCGACGGCTATCCGCTGGCGCAGGCGGGGCGGGCGAAATATGCGCTGCACATCGCGCTTGTTTCTTCCACCGCGGGATCGATCATCAGCGCGCTTGCGCTCATGGTCATTGCGCCGCCGCTGGTTTCGCTGGCGCTCCAGTTCGGCCCGACCGAGTATTTCTGGGTCGCCGTCTTCGGCCTTACCAGCGTGTCGCTGCTCCTGGCAGGCGCGCCGGCCAAGGGGCTTGCATCCGCGATGATCGGGGTCGCCGTTGGCCTCGTCGGAATGGACATGATGACGGGGTCCGAGAGACTGGTTTTCGGCATCAGGCACATTGCGGGGGGCATCGACCTCGCGGTCATGCTGACCGGACTTTTTGCCGTACCTCCGGCCCTGGCCATGCTCGCATCGTCCGCCAATGGAGGCGGTCGTGCAGACCTGACCGGCGCGGGTCTCAAGGTGCGCGAGGCATTCACGCTTACCAAGACCTGGATCCGGTCCGGCCTGATTGGCGTCGTGATCGGTATCATGCCGGGCGCGGGCGGTAATCTCGCGGGCATTCTGGGCTATGCCGAGGAAAAGCGGGCGGCGAGGGACTCCGCCTTGTTCGGCAAGGGTGATCCGCGCGGCATCGCTGCTTCCGAATGCGCCAACAATGCCGACAACGCCTCTTCGCTGATACCTACGCTGGCGCTTGGCGTGCCGGGCAATTCCGTGGCGGCCCTCATGATGGGTGCCATGCTGATCCAGGGCCTCAATCCCGGCCCGGCGCTCTTCAGCCAGCATGCCGACGTGGTCTATGGCTTCATGTGGCAGATGCTGATCACGGCTTTCCTCATGCTGGGGCTGGGGCTGATCGGAGCGAAGCTCTTCGTGAACATGCTGCGCATTCCCGCGGCACTGCTGGCGCCGATGATCCTGATCATCTGCTCGCTCGGCACCTATGCCTCAACGAATGCGATGGCCGATGTCTGGTTGATGCTCGGCTTCGGTGTGACGGGCTATGTCCTGTCCCGCTCAGGCTATCCGATTGCGCCGGTCGTGCTGGGGGCGATCCTCGGCCCGATGGCGGAATCCTCCTTCCGCCAGGCGCTTCTTATTGCGCGTGGCGATCCGCTCTCCTTCGTCTCCTCGCCGATCTCGATTGCACTGGTCATTGCGGTCGTGGCGATCCTCGCTCTCCCGCTGGTGCGCGGGCGCGGGAGGAAGAACGAAGCCGCTTCCACCTGAAATGCGTACCGAACAGACAACACAAGGACACAGGCCGGGATACAGGCCAGGATACAGACATGGATACTCGCACGAACGTTGACGAACTTGTCAGCATCAACCCCGCCGACGGCAGCGAGGTCGCGCGCGTGGCGGTGACCAGCCCCGAGGAACTGGAAGCCGTTGTCGCCCGTGCGCAGACGGCTTTCCGCACCTCCGGCTGGAAGGACCTGATGCCGCACAAGCGGGCAGAGGTGCTCCACGCCATCGCCAATGGCCTTCTCGCGGAGAAGGAGACGCTCGCCACGCTTCAGATGCGCGACAACGGCAAGCCGATCTCGGAGTGCCGGGGCATGGTCGACTATGCGGTGGGCACGTTCCGCTACTATGCTTCCGTCTGCGAGACGCTGGAAACCGACGTCACCCCCCGGCGCGGTGACTATGTGTCCTTCACCGTGCTTGAGCCCTATGGCGTCGTGGCGGCGATCACGCCATGGAACTCGCCGATCATGAACGATGCGGCCAAGGTGGCCCCGGCGCTCGCCGCCGGCAATGCCGTCATTCTCAAGCCGTCCGAGGATTCGCCGCTGCTTGCGCCGGAGCTTGCCCGCATCGCCGCTGCGGCGGGTCTGCCCGACGGGCTGCTGCAGGTCGTGCAGGGGCGTGGTGCCGAGATCGGCGCTGCTCTTGTCGCGCATCCGGGTGTGGGCATGATTTCCTTCACCGGCGGCACCGCGACGGGTCGCGCCATCGGTCGGGTCGCTGGCGAGCGCATCGTTCCCGTGGCGCTGGAACTCGGCGGAAAATCCCCCCACGTGGTGTTCGCCGATGCGGATATCGAGCATGCGGTCGCCGCGGTTGCCGCCGGCATTTTCGGTTCCTCCGGCCAGTCATGCGTTGCCGGTTCGCGCCTCCTCGTCGAGGAGAGCATCCATGCCGAGGTGGTGTCCCGCCTCGTCGAGCGGGCAAAGCGCATCGTCGTTGCCGCCCCCGATGCCAAGGGCGTCGAGGTGGGGCCGCTCGCCTCGTTCCATCACCGTGACCGCGTCAGCGCCTTTGTCGAGCGCGCCCGGGCAGAAGGCGGGCGGGTCCTGTGTGGTGGTGCAGCGCCTGAAGGCGCCGAGTACGCAGCCGGCGCCTATTATCTGCCGACCATCATCGACGGGCTGCCCTACGATGCCGTCTCCTGCCAGGAGGAGGCTTTCGGCCCCGTGCTGGTGGTGCTGCCCTTCAAGGACGAGGCCGATCTGGTGGAAAAGGCCAATGGCACCGATTTCGGCCTGGCCTGCGGCATCTGGACGGAAAGCTTCAAGAAGGCATGGCGCATCGGCCGTGCCCTGGAGGCAGGCTCGGTCTGGGTCAACACCTACAAGCAGTCCGTGACGAGCACGCCCTTCGGCGGCTTCAAGGACAGCGGTATCGGCCGCGAGAAGGGCATCGATGGCCTGCGGCTCTACGCGCAGGTGAAGAGCATGTTCTTCGGTCTGCACGAAAAGCCTTTGCCGATCGCGAAGTGATCCGGCCTCAACACGAGAAAGAAGTTCTGGAGCATCAATGACCGACATATCGAAAGTCGCCGTTTACGGTCTCGGCAATATGGGCTTTCCGCTCGCAACGCGCATTGCCGCACGCTTTCCCGTGCAGGTGTTCGATCTGAACGCGGGAATGCTGGCGAGGGCGACGGGGGAGCTCGGCGCCGAAGTCATCGCCGATCCGCATGCGCTGTCGTCCACGCCGGTGGTGGTGCTCTGCCTGCCGAGCCCCAAGGCCTCGATGGTGGTCCTTCGCCAGATTGCGCCGCATCTGCCCAGGGACGCCGTGGTGGTGGAAACCTCCACCGTCAATCCGGAAGACGTGATCGCATGCCGCGACGTGCTGGCGCCGCATGGCATCCGCATTGTCGATGCCTCCCTCATGGCTGGCGTCAGCCAGATGGAGGCGGGCACCGCTTCCCTCCTGATCGGCGGCGAGGAAGGGGCAATTGCAGCCTGCCGCCCGGTGCTCGATGCGATTGCCGAAAAGCAGATCGTGTTCGGCGATCTGGGAACGGGCGCCGCCGCGAAGGTCATCAACAATGCCGTTGCCCATGCGGTCATGGTGGTTGTGGCAGAGGCCGGCTCCATGGCGACGGCGACCGGCGTTTCCATCGACAAGCTGATCGGTCTTCTGTCCGATCCTCAGATGGGCCTGCATCGCCCGCTGACCTATCGTTTCGCCAAACGGGTGGTGGAAGGCGACTACGAGGGTGGCATGCCGCTCGACGCCGCGCGCAAGGATTCGCGCCTCGCGCTCGATCTGGCCCAGACGGAGGGTGTTCCCCTCTTTGCCATTCAGGCGTCGCATTCGGTCTATGAGATGGCGTCCCGCGCCGGTTATTCACGCGACGACTACGCGGCCATTGCGAAATTGTGGAGCGATTGGCACGTGCCGGCCGTTCCCGAGGCAAAGGGCTGATCCCGCCCGCCGCGACCACCCTCCACGTCTGAGAATTACGGGCCGCCTTTTGCATTTGTCACCGCCGTAAGTACACCTTCCAGATTGCAGACGTCTTGCGTCACTCGGATCAACCATGCGATATGCGGGTGAGAAGAGACCCAGGTTGATCGAATACGCGCATGACTTTCAGCCGCAGCCGAATGCCCGATCTCAATGCGTTGCAGGCCTTCGAGGCGGCGGCGCGTTATGAGAGCTTCACGCTCGCTGCCGCGGAACTCGACCTGAGCCAGAGCGCCATCAGCCGCCAGATCAAGGTGCTCGAAGAGCGCCTCGGCATCACACTGTTCGAACGCGTGCGCCAGCGTGTGGTCTTGTCGGAAAGCGGCAAGCGCCTGCTGGCCGATGTGCGCGACATCCTCTCGCGCACCGAGCATATGACCCTGCGCGCCATGGGCACGCGGGGACTGACGGGCGCACTTTCCATAGCGACCCTGCCAACCTTCGCGCGCCGCTGGCTTATCCCGCGTCTGCCGGATTTCCTGTCCCGCCAGCCGGGTATACAGGTCAGCCTGTCCTCGCGCAGCACGCCCTTCGACCTCACCTCGGAAAGTTTCGATCTGGCAATCCATTACGGACGCCCGAGCTGGCCGCATGCGAGCTGCACCTTTCTGTGCAGCGAAATCGTTGTGCCGGTGGCGGCACCTTGCTTCCTGAAGGATGCACGGCGCTTGGAGGCGGGGGAGGTTGCCGAGCTGCCGCTTCTGCATCTCGATACAAGGCCGAAACTCTGGGAAGACTGGTTCACGCGCAGCGAGGTGGCGACCGAACACTCTTATCGCGGACACCGTTTCGATCAGTTCTCCATGGTGATCGCGGCAGCTCTTGCCGGTCTCGGCGTTGCGCTTCTGCCAAGCTACCTCATCGAGGAGGAAATCGCCGCCGGTCGTCTCGTTATCGTGGCGGACCTGCCGATGGAAACCGAGTTTAGCTATTACGTGGTCGTGCCTGAGGACAAGAGCTCGAACGATCTGAGCCTCGCCTTTCAATCCTGGATCATGCGCCAGGTGCGTCCGGCGCCTCTTCTGCCTGAAGACCTGATCGAAAGTCTGGCGGCGAAGGTCAGATAGAGTGAAAAAAGAACGGCGGCCCGCAGGCCGCCGCAAATTTTCCAGTCCGCTTCTCCGGCGGTTTATTTCGCCGTCAGCAGCCCAAGGTTTTCCTTGCCCTCGGGAATGTTGGCGAGAAGGCCGTCCCAGGCGCCGCGTGCCTTCTCCATGAAGGGAGCAAGGTCTGGCTCGATGATCTCGATACCGGCCTTCTTCAGCTCTTCAAGACCGTCCGCTGCATTCTTCTTGTAGACGTCGATGGAAGCGGCGGACGCCTCCTTTCCAGCCTCGCGCACGATGGCTTGTTGCTCTGGCGTCAGGCGATCGAAGGCGGCTTTCGACATGATCATGGTCGCGGCCATGTGGTGCACGCGCGTCAGGTTGAAATACTTGGTGGCTTCCACGAACTTGTCCTGGATGAGCTGTTCGGGAGAGGCTTCGGCACCGTCCACCACGCCGCTCTGGAGAGCGAGAAAGACCTCGCTGTAGGCCATGGGTGTGGACTGGGCGCCGAGCGCCTCATAGGCGCCGACGAAGCCTGGGCCCTGGATCACGCGAATCTTGAAACCCTTCATGTCGTCGAGCGAGCGTACGGGCTTCGTGCCATAGACGCTGCGCTCGAACACGGAGACGAAGCCGAGACCGACCAGGTCGTGCTTGTCGATATAGCTGAGCAGCTTGTCGCCCGCCTTGCCCTGAAGAGCGGCATTGGCGGCGTCGGTCGTGTCGAACAGGTAGGGCAGCGAAAGCACGGCGAGTTCGGGAACGGTGTTTTCCAGCGGGGGCTCACCCGTCACCACCAGGTCGATGGCGCCCGAGCGCGCATTCTGGATCATCTGCACCTCGCCGCCGAGCTGGCCGGCGGGGAAAACGGTCACGTTGATATCGCCCTTGCTCTTTTCCGAGACGAGATCGGCGAACTTGGTGGCGGCGGCGTGATAATGGCTGTCTTCGCTGAGCACATGGCCGAGCGTGAGGTCGACGGCAAGCGCCTGCGGCACGGCGCCGAGCGCGCCGAAGGCAGACAGGAGGAGAGAGGCTGCAAGTCTTTTCATAGGTGGTTCCCCGGTTGTTATAGAAGGATGGTCGAAAGGATCGGCAGATAGGAGATGAGCGCGAGATTGGTGATCAGCACGGCGATGAACACCAGGAGTGCGCGGATCATCTTCTCGATCTTCAGGCCGGCGACCTCGCTGGCGATGAAGAGGTTCACGCCGATGGGTGGCGTCAGCATGCCGATCGCCAGGTTGACGATCATGACAATGCCGAAATGGATGGGCGAGATGCCGTAGGACACGGCAACTGGCGCGAGGATCGGCGCCAGGATGACGATGGCTGCAAGCGTCTCCAGGAACATGCCGACGACGAGCAGAAGCACGTTCACCAGGATCAGGAAGCTGACCGGATCCTGGGCCACGCTTGCGATCCATTGCCCGACCTGATGTGGAATGCGGTTGATCGTCAGCACGAAGCCGAAGGCCGCAGCCACCGCGACGATGAGCAGGATGCCGGCCGAGGTGAGCGCCGAGCGGATGAAGACATGGCCCATGTCCCGCCAGGAGATTTCGCGATAGACCGCCATGCTCACGAAAAGCCCGTAGGCCACCGCCACCACGGAGGCCTCGGTCGGTGTGAAGATGCCTGAATAGATGCCGCCGAGAATGAGCACCGGCATGAAGAGCGAGAGAATGGAATCGCCGAAGGCCCGCCCGACGCCGCGCGCCCATTCTGCCGGAGAGACCGGGACCGTATGGTCGAACCCCCTGATCGCCGCCCACACGAAGACGAGCACCACCAGCGAACCGCCGATCATCAGGCCGGGAATGATGCCGGCTATGAACAGGGCGCCGATGGAGACATTGGTGACGAGGCCGTAGATGATCATCGGCAGCGATGGCGGGATGATCGCGCCGAGCTCGCCCGAAGAGGCCACGAGCGAGGCCGCGAACGGCTTCGGATACCCCTTTTTCGCCATGGCGGGAATGGTGGTCGCGCCTACCGCCGCCGTGGTGGCGGAAGAAGAGCCGGAGATGCAGGCGAAGATCATGCTTGTGAGAACGGCCGCCGCCCCCAGTCCGCCGCGCAGCCAGCCCACCATGGCGTTGGTCAACCGCACCAGGCGGTCGGAAATGCCGCCCGCCTGCATGATGTTGCCGGCAAGGATGTAGAACGGCACCGCCATCAGCGAGAAGCTGTCGAGGCTGGCAAACATGGATTGGATGGCCGAGACGAGCGGAATGCCGCGAACGCTGAGGCCGTAGAGCGTCACTAGCCCGAGCGTCGCCGCGATGGGGACGCCGGTTGCAAGCAGGACCGCGAGAATGAGGGGAATGGAAGCGACGCCCATGGATCAATCCGCTGCCGAAGGGGCGAGAATACGCGAGACTTCGCTCTCGCCGGCACGAAACAGCGAGTTGATGAAGAGCGCGAGGTTGAAGATCGCGAGAGCCGAACCGACTGGCATCGAGGCATAGACGACGGCCATCGGGATGCGCAGCACCGTCGCGCTTTCGCCGAGGCTGTTGAGCGCCCATTTCCAGCCGACCACCGCGAGAACGCCGAAAAAGAAGGCTGTGCACAGGCTGCTGGCGATGAGGAGCAGGCGGCCGAAGGCAGGCGGAAGGGCCGAGGGAAGGGATGTGACGGCGATGAGGCCGGCCCTTCTGCAAAGGACGGCGGAGCCGAGGAACACGGCCCATGTCATGAGAAAGCGGGCGCTTTCCTCGGTCCATGGGGCTGAGACGACGAAGCCGAGCGGCGGCAGGACGAAGCGAACGACGATCTGCAGGAAGACGGCGGTTGCCGCGAGCGCGAGGAGAAGGCCCACGATCGCGGCAACTGTCTTGTTAAGGCCCCGGTCTATGGTTTCCAATGATCGCATCATTGCCATGGCCCGGGCTCCCTTGTTTTTGGTATCAGGCTGCCGCGACGCGGCTGGCCTTCAGCGCTGCGATGGTGTCGAGGATGACGGCGCTCACGCGCTCCCTTTCCTCGCCCTCAAGCGCCAGGCGCGGCGCGCGCACCCATTCCGGTGCGCCGGAGGTCAGGTGTTCGGCGATCTTGATGTACTGGACGAGCTTGACGTCCGTATCGAGATGGAAGGCCGGCGTCATGAGGCGATAGAGCGGGCGGGCCTCGTCGAACCTGCCGGCGGCGCACAGGTTGAAGATCTCGACGCATTCCTTCGGCCAGGCATTGGTCATGCCCGACACCCAGCCGGTCGCGCCGAGGGCCACGCTTTCGAGGATCAGGTCGTCGACGCCGCAGAAGACTTTGTAGCGATCGCCGACCGTGTTGTAGATGTCGGTAACCCGGCGGATATCGCCGGTTTCTTCCTTCACCGCCATGATCGTGTCCACGTCGGCGAGTTCGACGAGCAGGTCCGGCGTCACGTCAACCCCATAGGCGATGGGGTTGTTGTAGATCATGATCGGCAGATCGGTCGCCCTGCCGAGCAGGCGATACCAGGCAACGGTCTCGCGCGGGTCCGTCTTGTAGGCGGTCGACGGGAAAGCCATGAAGCCTTCGGCACCCCAGGAGGCATAGCGCCTGGCCGCTGCCACAGCGTCCTCGGCAGAGGCCTCCGCAAGTCCGGTCAGCACCGGCACCCGGCCATTGCTGGCTTCGAGAGCGGCGCGCAGCACAGCTTCCTTTTCGGCAAGCGTCATGCACGGGTTTTCGCCCAGCATGGGCAGGACGATCAGGCCGGAAACGCCGCCGTCGATGAGGCGCTCATACGAAGCCTGGCAGGCGGCGATATCGACCTCGCCAGCCTCGTTGAGCTTCGTCGTGGTTGCCGGAAAAACACCAGTTAAGTTCATCACGTCCTCTGGGTCGCAATTTAAAACTGGATACAGTTTTCCAGAAAACAGGATATCTGTCTAGGGGATATGTGACATTTTTATGAGTCGTAGGATATGGGGCGCAGAGCTGCGACAAAGGCCGGAGCGGGCGGCCCTGGAGCGACGCGGAGCCTGTGCCGCGCCTCAGTTTTCGCTGGCGGTCCGTTTGGCGTTCTGGCGCAAGGCCGGGTGCAGAAGCGCCTCGTCGCGCCGCAGTCCCCGCGCGATCTCGACGCTTTCGACGAGCTTGTCGGAGACTTCGAGAATATGTGTGGTGAGCAGGGCGGTGGCGCGCTGGATATCGCGTGCGCGGCAGAGCGAAAGCAGCAGGAAATGGTCTGTCTGCGCCTTGTCGCGCCCGGAGGTCAGGCGCATGTGAATACGCAGATAGCGCTCGATGCTCTCATGAATTCTCTGCAGCATTTCAACGGCGGTTTCCTTGCCGCACTTGGCGTACAGGGCTTTGTGGAAGCGCCAGTTGGCGTCGCCCCATCCCTCGAAACCGAGGTCGGCCATCTCGTCGATGACGGCCTGCGCAGCCGCGAAATCCTCCGCGTCCAGAAAGGGAATGGAGGCGGTCAGAAGCCAGGGTTCAAGGACCGCACGCAGCTCAAAGCTCTCCCGGATGCGGTCGACCGGCATTTCCGCCACCATTGCGCCGCGCCGGGGAATGGTGATGACGAGCCCTTCGGCCTCCAGCTGGCGGATCGCCTCGCGCACGGGGATGCGCGAACAGCCGAGTTCCGCCGCAAGCTTCTCCTGACGAAGTGCGTGGCCATCCGCATAGGAGCCGGACAGGATGCGCTCCCGCAAGAGGGCGGCGACCCGTTCCGATGTGATCCCTGCGGCGTTCTCCACGGTGCCTCCGTAGTAAAATTGTATCCAAAAATACGATGATGCTGGCTGGCTGTCCAGCTCGTTTTGGACGCAGATCACAGACGGATCAAGAGGCAGTTTCAATAGCCGAGAAGCAGGCGGCTTCTGTGGGAGAGGAAATGTCGGGCGGTCACGGCGATGGCGACGCAGATCATCACCGTTTCGGTGCAGACGAAGACCAGATCGACCCAGGGCCAGCCGGTCGGATGGGTGGCATGCACCCATCCAAGCAGGATGAGCACGATGGGATGCAGGAAGAATATGGCGAAGCTGGCTTCGGATACCAGAAGCAGGCTCTGGCTATGCAGGGACGACCACCTCTCCAGTGTCGCGTAGATCGCAAGGGTCAGGAAAAGCTTCTGCGGAAGCATCAGCTCGATTCCGGCGAAGGCGAACATCGGCTTGTGGCCATTGCCCTGCAGTCCCATGCTCGTCTGCACGGCGGCGATGGCAAGAGCCATCGCGAAGAGAAGATATTCCCGCCCGCGCAATGCTGCCAGGACCGGCTCGCGATAGATCGAGGCCAGGATGCCGATCAGATAGACCGGGGTGAAATAGAGGACGGACTGGAAGCCGTTGAGGTTCTCGACCGGCCGCTGCACGAGAAGCGCGACGGCGAGGCTGAGAAGAACAACGGCGATCCTCGCCATGGGCGCAAGCGCGATGAAGCGCATATGCAATGGCGAAGCGAGGAACATGAGCAAGATGAAGGGAATGAACCAGTATCCCACCAGGGAGTAGCCGGTGGCGAGGGCCTTGATTGCCTGAAGGGCCGGATCGGCCGGTCCCAGCACCTCGGCCATATCCTGCGGATGCCGCAGAACGAAATAGATGCTCACCGGCGCGGCCAGCGCCAGATAGGGCATCAGCACATTCCTGCATTTCGCGGTCATGAACTGGCTGAATTCGAAGCGCGGCGCAAACACATGATTGAACATGTATCCCGAGATGAAGACGAAGAAAGTCGTCCCGCCGGTAAGCAGGTTTGCGGCATAGCGGGTCGGCCAGGAAACGAGTTCGAGATTCACCGTCGAATAGCAATGTCCCGCAACGATCAGAATGATTGCTATTGCGCGGAAATAGCTGATGGAACTCAAGCGCATGGTTGCCCTTCCTGGCGAGTTTTCGCCAAGCTACACCGACTGGTCCGCTCTCACCAGCAGCACGAAAGTGAGAGAGCGAGCCGCGATAATGTATTGTCCCATCGTTTGAAAGGCTGCGGTGGAGCGCAAAAGGATAGGGTTACCTCGCCGGAAGACGTGGTTTGAGCGCTCTTCGACCGTCATGCGTTTTCTTGCTCAGGCCATTCCTGCACAGCGTCGATACAAGCGTCCAGCCACTCGACGAGCATTCTTTCGCGGCGCCGGGCGTAGTCAAGCGTGAGCCCTCCGAAGCGTACTTGTCGCTTCATTGTCGCCGTATCGGCTGCTGGCAGCACGAGGTTGTCGAAGTGATCCTGTAATTGCCGGTGCGTGTCGCGTTGCGCCTGAAGAACGCGAAGTATCTGATGGCGGCTCAACATGCGCGCAAAATAGAGCTGCACCAGAAATCCGTCCTTCTGCGTGATCGGTGGATGGATGGCAGCGAGCCATGTCCGCAGTTCCTGCTCTCCCTCACCGGTAATTGAATAGAGTTTCTGGTTCGGCCGCTTGTCGTTCTCCACGGTCTCGCTGGAAACCGCACTGTCGGCCTCCAGAGCCTGAAGCGTGCGGTAGATCTGAGCCTGGTCTGCCGGCCAGAAATAGGCGACAGACTTGTCGAAATAGCGGCTTTTCAGCGTGTAACCCGACATTGGCTCGAAGGTCAGCAGGCCCAGAATGGCGTGGCGCAGGGACATTGAAGCTCCTTGCAATATATGCAAAATCATATATGCATTATCATATATAGGTTGAATCACTTCCGAGGATAATGCATCTCATGAACGCCTCTCGCTTCCAAATCCTTTCCGGCTCATCTCTCTGTTTGGCTGGAGGGGCCTACCTGCTGGATACGGCGCTCGACGCGGCCGTCCCGCTTGCTTCGCCTGGTCTTGGAGCTCTCGTGCCGGTTTTCGGGTTGATCGGCTTCACGGGGTTTTGGAAATCGCTCGAAAACGAGGGGCAGGGAGTTTTTGGGCTTCTGACCTATGCTCTGGCCATGGCCGGCCTGTCGGGGCTGGTGGTTGTCACCTTTCTGTTCAACAGGTTGGCGCCTGATCTGAGCCCTGATGCTCTGGGCGCTGTGTTAAACGGCGTTCGAGCGGAACTTGTGGTCGTTGGCATGGTTTTTCTGATTTCGGCGGTTTTCGTCTGCATTCTGGCGTGGAAGGCTGACCGTGCAAAACGCATTGGCGCGCTGGCCTACGCCATCGGGGCGATACCGGTGGCCCTTCCGCCACTCTTTCCCGTGGCGATTGTAACCGTCGGCGGTATATCGGTAAGCCTCGGTCTTCTTGCCTGGGGCGTAAGTCTGCTGGTGGGCGCGAAGGGAATGAAACGACATTCGTCCGCCCTCAATGCCTGAGGCTCACATAAATGCGGAAACCAAAGAGATGGATAGAGCCAGGGTTTCCGTGAAGCCCTGGCTCTATCTAGTGAGAAGCTCCGATATTCCCGAGATAGAGCTCGGCAGCTTTTTCGTCGGCAAGAAGGGTTTTCGCATCCCCTTCGAGCGCCACCAGTCCGCTGTCCAGAATGCAGCCGCGATTTGAGATCGCCAGGGATTGGCGCGCGCGCTGCTCGACGATCAGAACCGAAACGCCAAGCGCTGGTAGCCTGCGGATGAGCGCGAAGGAATCCGCCACCTTGTTGGGCGAAAGGGCTGCCGTCGGTTCGTCAAGCAGCATCAGGCGCGGTTTGGGCACCAGCGCACGGGCAAAGGCAAGCTGCTGGCGCTCGCCGCCTGAAAGACTGCCGGCGCGCATGCGCCGCCGTTCGGCGAGCAGCGGAAAGGTTTCGAAAAGCTCGTCGATGCGCTGGCGGCTGCTACCCGCCACCACCTGCAGGTTCTCGAGGATAGAAAGGTTGGCGAAGACATTCGCCACCTGCGGAACATAGCCCATGCCGAGCCCCATGCGGGCCTCCGCGGAGAGCGGCATGATATCCTTGCCCATGAAGGAAATGGTGCCGCTTGAGCGCGGCAGAAGGCCGACGATCGCCTTGGCGAGTGTCGACTTGCCAGCGCCGTTCGTACCGGCGACGGTGAGGATTTCGCCATCGGCAAGATCAAGGTCGATACCGTTGAGGATATCGACTTCCGAATAGCCGCCCCGCAGGCCGCGAATGGTCAGGATGCTCATGCCTCGCCCCCCAGATAAGCGTCGCGCACGGCCTTTTCGGAAAGAACCGCCGCCGGCTCTCCCTCGGCGAGAATGGCGCCCTGGTCCATGACATAGAGGTGTGAGACGAGGCGTGTCAGCGCCTCGAGATCGTGCTCGATGATGAAGAAGCCGATGCCGCGCCCGTTGAGCTCGCGGATCCGTTCCATGATTTCCGCGATCAGCACCGGGTTCACTCCCGCGAAAGGCTCGTCGAGAAGGATCAGCCTTGGCTCCACCATCAGGGCGCGCCCGAGTTCGAGCAGTTTCTTCTGTCCGCCCGAAAGCAGCCCCGCCGAACTCTCCGCTACCCGGTCGAGGCGCAGGAAGGCGATCACCTCGTCGGCGCGCGCCTTCAGTGCCTTCTCCTGCTGGCGGATGAGTCCCGGACGCAGGAACAGCCCGCTCAGGCTTTCGCCGGCTTGCCCCGGCGCCGCTGCCATCAGGTTTTCGCGCACTGTGAGATGCGAGAATTCCTTCGGCACCTGGAACGTGCGCACCATGCCCTGACGGGCCCGCGCGGAGGCGGACATGCCGTCCATCGACATGCCGTTGAACGTGACGTGACCGGAACTCGGCGGCATGAATCCCGAGATCACGGAAAACAGCGTGGACTTGCCGGCCCCGTTCGGCCCGATCAGTCCCACAAGCCCGTCGAGCGGCATGGAGATGCTGACGTTCCGGAGGACTTCAAAGCCATCGAAGGCCTTGCAGATATCGACCGCTTGGAATGTCATCGCTTCGTATAATCCCCCATGATGCCTTGCGGCCGATAGAGCGTGAAGAGAATGAGCAGCAGCCCGATCACACCAATGCGCAGCGACGCCATTTCCACCTCGGTGACGCCGGGGATGAAATCGCGCAGGAAACGCGAGCCTTCGAGGAAGACCATCAGGAGCACGGTTCCCACGATGGCGCCCGAGATGCGCCCCACGCCGCCGATGATGATCGCCATCCAGACATAGAAGGTGACTAGAGGCACGAATTGCTCGGGAATGATGAAGGTGATGTAGTGGGCATAGAAGGCGCCGGCGAGCCCGGCCAGCGCCGAAGAGAGCATCAGCACCTGGATCTTGAAGCGGGCCGGATCCTTGCCGAGCGCCTTCAGCGCGTCTTCATTGTCGCGGATCGCCTGGATGATGCGTCCGAACGGGCTCTTGATGATGCGCCACATGGCGAGCGCGGCCAGTGCACAGACCGCGAGCAGCAGCCCTGCCGTGGCAAGCTGCGCCTCGAAGCCGACGGGCAGGCTTGAAAAGAGACGCGGTATGCCGGGCACGCCCTGCACGCCGTTGGTCAGCCATTTCTCGCTGACGATGATGATGCGCACCGTCTCCGAAAAGCCCAGCGTGACGATGGCGAAATAATCGTCCCGTAATCGCAGGGATATGAGTCCGATGGGCCATGCGGTTAGCCCCGCCGCCAGCGCTGCCGCGCAGAAGCTTGCAAGGAGCGGTACGCCCGAAAGCGCCAGAAGCGCCGATGTGTAGGCGCCGATTGCGAAAAAGCCCACATGGCCGAAATTGATGAGGCCGACGGAGCCATATTGCAGCGACAGTCCGAAGGACAGAAGCAGATAGATAAGCGTGATGATGGCGATGGCCAGAAGATAGCTCAGCATCAGCGGACCCCCTCTATGCGGCCAAGCAGGCCCGTCGGTCGTTTGAGCAGCACGACGAGCATGATCGCGAAGGAAAGGGCGATCTTGTAGGTGAAGCCGACGAAGGGCGTCGACATTTCCTGCACCACACCGAGGATCAGGCCGGCCAGCAGGGCGCCGGCCGGGCTGCCGATGCCGCCGAAGATGGCGGCGGCGAAAGCGGGCATGAGCATGTCCCAGCCCATCTCGGGGTTCACCACCGTCTTGACGCCGAGCATCACGCCGCCCGCCCCGGCGATAGCGCCGGCCAGAACCCAGAGCGCCGCCAGGACGCGGCCCGAGCGGATGCCCGAGACACGGGCGAGGGATGGATTGTCGGCTACGGCGCGCATCTGCCTGCCGATGGGCGTCAGGTGCAGCACGGCGAAGGCGAGCGCCAGCATGACGGCCGCAAGCAGCGCCAGTTGCAGGTCCAGCGGATTGATGGCCAGTCCGCCGATCCGGTAGGGGCGGCTGAGCGGCATGCTGAACACCATGGGCTGGTGCCCGAAGGTCAGGCCCATGATGGAGCGCAGCACGAAGCCGACGCCGATCGAGGCCACCAGAAGCGCGACCACCGAGCGTCCGGCCAGCCGCCTGAAGACCAGAAGATGGCTGATCAGCGCCACCGCGGCGGTGACGATCACGGCAAAGATGCCGCTCGCGAGAAGCGATCCGGTCAGCGGATAGACGACCAGTCCCGAGAAGGCACCGACCGTCATGACATCGCCGGTAGCGGCATTGGGAAAGCGCACGATGCCGAACACCAGCGTGATCGACATGGCGGCAAGACTGATCACCAGGCCCTGGACGAGCCCGTTAACGGCAAGCTGCGCGAAATACATGAACGGTTCCTCGTTCCACCGAAGTGGATGGGCGGGATTCCTGCCCGTGCAGGAATCCCGCCGCCCTGTCAGATCTTGACGACGTAGCGACGGTTGATCTTGCCGCCCTCCACGAAGGAGGCGGAGAAGTCGGGCGTCACGTCGCCATGCTCGTCGAAATCGAGCACCGAGGAGGCACCCTCATAGTTGATCGGCCCCGACTTCAGCGCCTCCTTGCCCTCGGCGAAGGTGTAAACCTTGGTGCCTTCGGGGTTGGCGACGTCGCGCATCTTCTCGTTCACCTTGGCCATGTCGGTCGAGCCGGCGGCTTCCACGGCAAGGGCGAGCACGGTCATCATGTCCCAGGTCATCGCCGCATAGACGTTGTCGGTGCCGGGCTTGCCCATGGCGGCCTGATAGGCCTTGTCGTAGGCGGTGAAGGACGGGGCTTTTTCGTTGGAAATGGAATCCACCGAGATGATCCCCTCGACCACGTCGGCGCCGAGCGCGGCGACGAGATCGCTGTTGGCCGCCCAGCCGGGGATGATCCACTTCACCGGCTGTCCGGTCTGGTACCATTCGCGCAGTATGATCGTGGTATCGCCCACATAGGAACCCATCACGATCACGTCCGGCTGCGCGGCCAGGATCTGCATGAGCTCGGAGCGGTAGCTGGCCTGTTTCGGTTCGTACACGACCTCGGAGACGACTTCGCCGCCCTTGGCTGTCCAGGCCTTCTTGAAGCCCTCGGTGTTTCCGATGCCCGAAGCATTGTTGAAGGCCATGGTGGCCGGGCGCTTGAAGCCTTCCTTCTCCGCGATCTCGGCGAAGGCGCGGCCGAAGCGGTCATTCGTCGCCTGGAAGCGATAGCCGAGGCCCTTTTCGTTTGCCGGCGGAACCGACAGGGCGGGTGCACCGGAAGTATGCATCAAAATCTTGCCGGCATCGTTGGTCAGCGGAATGACGGCGAGTGAAATACCCGACGACCAGGTGCCGACAACCGCTTCGACCTTGTTCACCTCGATCAGCTTCTTCGCGGCAAGAACTGCTGCCTGCGGGTCGGTTTGCGTGTCCTCCGCGAAAATTTCGATCTTGCTTCCTGCCGCACCGCCGGCGGCATTGACCGCCTCGGCCGCCGCAAGGATCATCTTCTGCATGCCCTCGCCATAGGGCCCGCCCGCACCCGTTACCGGGTTGAGCGCGCCGATGCGCAGCGAACCTTCCGACTGCGCGAAGACGGAGCCTGCGAAAAGGGGCAGTGCCATTGCCCCTGCTGTGCCTGCGAGAAATTCACGACGTGTCCTGTTCATGGTGTTCCCCTTTTTTGAGACGTCGGTTGCAGCGATGATCGATCAGTCGAGAGCGGCCCTTTTCACGAAGCGCCCCGCCTGCATGATGACCGGCATGTGCTTGCCCTGGCCGGTGAGCAGGGAGAGATCCTCGAGCGGATTGCCGTCGACCACGATGAGATCGGCAAAGGCGTCCGCCGCGACTGTTCCGAGCTTGCCTTCCATCCGCAGAAGCCGCGCTGCCACACCGGTCGCCGAGGCGATGACCTCCTGCGCCGGCAGTATGCGGCCGCGAATGACGAATTCCTCCGACTGGTGCCGGTGCATATCGCCCAGAAGGTCTGTGCCATAGGCCATGGCGAGGCCGGCATTGCGCATGGTTTCGAGCGATTTCATGCCACCCGAGCGCACGTAATCCGCCTTGGCGACCGAATCCGCCGGGAAGCCGAGCGAAGCCCCTTCGCTGACCAGTTTTTCATAGGTCACCAGTGTCGGCACGGCATAGGCGCCGCTTTCCTTCGCAAGGGCCGCGGTCTCGGAGGAGATGAAATTGCAGTGCTCCAGCGAGTGGACGCCGCATTCCACCACGCGGCGAATGCCCTCGTCCGTGTAGACATGCGCCGAAACATAGGTGCCGGCATTCCGGGCCTCTTCCACGACGGCCAGAAGCTCGTCGCGGCTGAAGCCGAGGAAGTGGATCGGATCGGTCGGCGAGGCAGCCCCGCCATTGGCCATGATCTTGATGAATTCGGCGCCGTTCTTGATTTCCTCGCGCGCGGCGCGGCGAATGCCGTCCACCCCGTCGCAAATGCGCCCGAGCGCACCGAGACGGAAGCGGTTGGTCGGCACCGGCGTGTCGTCATACTGGCCGCGGAAATCCGCATGCCCGCCTGACTGGCTGAGCGCCTTGCCGCAGATGAAGAGGCGCGGTGCCGGGAACAGGCCTTCCTCGACGGCGTGCTTGAGCCCGACATCGGCGCCGCCCACGTCGCGGACGGTGGTGAAGCCGCGTGCCAGCATGTCACGCATGATGATGGCGGCGCGCGGTGCGGCGAGGCTGTCGGGCAGGCGCGCATTCTCGCCCAGATTGGCGAGCGAAGCGACCACATGCACATGGCAGTCGATCAGGCCGGGCATGAGCGTGCGGCCCTTGAGGTCGATCACCTCCGCGCTGCCGGCCTTCAGCGAGGCAGACACCTCGCGAATGACGCCGTCTTCGACAAGCACGGAAACAGGTTCGCCGGGCTCGGGCTTTGTTCCGTCCACGATGCGGGCATTGGCGAAAAGATAGGACGACACTTATGCACTCCTGGTGGTTGCGGCCCGCGCCTCGGCGCGTGCGTTCAAGAAAGCGGGAATGAGAAGGGGAGCGAGCGGAGCTACGAGATCCACATCGCTCTCCTTGTAGTGATGTTCCGGGGCGAGAATGTTGAAGGTGCCGATGGCCTCGCCGTCATAAAGCACGGGGATGTTGATGACGGAGCCAAGCCCCATGTTCTCGATCAGCTCGTGATCGAAGAAGGCCCAGCGGATGCCTTCCCGGTCGCGTCCCAGAAATGGCTTCTTCTGCTTGAGAACCAGATCGCCCCAGGGTGTTGGCCCCATGAGCTTGCGGCCCGAGACGGGATATTCCTCGGGGCGGTTGGAATAGACGCGGGCGACTTCCTGCCCGTCCACATAAAGCAGGGTGAAGAGTTCGTGCCCCACCAGCGCGTGGCTTGCCTTATCGAGGGCCTTGTAGAGGGTCTCGGGCTGGCCGGGTTCGGCGAGGACGCGAAGAAGATCGGGAAGCGGAGACTGGGTCATGATTTGGGAGCCGGTACGATTTGTTCGGGAAGCAGTCCCTGCGGGCGGAACCGCAGGACGAGGATGAGGGCGAGACCCACCAGGATTTCCCGGCAGGCGGCAAATTGGGCGGGAGCGAGCCAGGGCACGAGATCGGGCAGGAAGCGGGTGAGTTCGAGGAAGGCGACCACCACATAGGCGCCGAGCGCGCCGCCCGCGGGCCGGCCAACGCCACCGGCCGCCACCGCCAGGAAGATGTAGATCGTGATAAGCGGCTGGAAGTGATCCGGTGACACATAGGACTGGAAATGCGCGTAGAGCGCGCCGGCAAGCCCGGCAAGCGCGGCCGAAACGGCAAAGGCCTGCACCTTGAAGCCGAGAACGTTCTTGCCGGCAAAGCCCGCCAGTTCCTGATCCTCGCGGATCGCCTTCATCGCGCGCCCATAGGGCGAGCGGTCGAGACGGCGCAGGGCCAGCCAGACGACCAGCACGATGACGCTGACCAGCGCCAGATAGAAGAGGTTGAAGCCCTGATTGCCCAAGGCCGCCTTTAGCGGCGCCTGGATGCCCGAGATGCCGTCGGACCCGTTGGTGAGCCAGCGTTCGTTGAGCGCCACGAGCCGGATCACCTCGGCCAGTCCGAGTGTGACGATGGCCAGATAGTCGTCGCGCAGGCGGGTCGTCGCCAGCGTCACGACAAGGCCGGCGATTGCGCCCACGACGATGGCCCCGCCCCAGCCGAACAGCACGGGCAGGCCCGCCCCGGTCAGAAGTGCCGAGGCATAGGCACCGAGCGCGAAGAAGCCGACAAGGCCGAGATTGACGAGGCCGATGCCGCCCCAGATCAGGTTCAGGCTGAGCGCCAGAAGCGCGTAGATGCCGCCGATGGTGAGCGCGAAGATCAGATAGGCCAGCATCAGTTCGCCCTTTCCCCGAAGAAGCCTCGTGGACGCACCGTGAGGACGAGCAGGATCGCCGCGAAGCCCACCGCCGAACGATAGGTCGCCGGCACCACGAGCAGGGCGCATTCCTCGGCGATGCCGATGGCGAGCGCGCCCGCCACGGCGCCGGGTATGGACCCGAGGCCGCCGAGCACGGCGGCGGCGAAGACCGTGAGGAGGACCCGGAAGCCCAGCAATGGATCGATGGAGGCATCCAGTCCGATCAGCACGCCGCCGATGCCGGCAAGCCCGGCTCCCAGAAAGATGGTCATCACCGCGATGTGAGCGGGCTCGATGCCTTTCAGGCGGGCGAGGTCCGGATTGTCGGCGACCGCGCGCATCGCCTTGCCGAAGCGCGTGTAGCGCAGAAAGGCGAAGACGGCCGCCATGATCACGACAGCAAAGAAAAGGCTCTGCAACTGTTGGGGGCCGACCCTGAGGCCCATGAAGCGCCAGTCGGGCACCAGCGGCAGGTCATAGCCGCGCAGATCGTTGCCGAAGAAGAGGCGCACCACGTTTTCGAGAACCGTGTTGAGCGCGATGGAACCGATCGCCACCGTCAGCGCACCCGCGCCGCGCAGGGGTTTCAGCGCCGTTTCCTCCGCGCCGACGCCGACACAGCCGGCGACGGCAAAGGCGATGAGCAGCGCCGGCAGGATGCCGGCGCCGAAGTGAACATTCACCCACCAGGCTGCGAACGCACCGATGGTGGCATAGGCGGCGATGGCGAAATTCGGATAGCGCAGCACCGCGAAGATCGCCGTGAAGCCGATGGCCGGAACGGCGATCAGCGCGCCGTTCATCACGCCGTTCAACAGGGCCTGGAGGAGAATGGTCATGTTCACCGGAGCCGCGTCAGGCGATCTTGATCAGGGTCAGCTTGCCGTCGCGCACCTGCTCGTAGCGGAAGCTGCTGTCGGAAATGTCGCCCTTGTCGGTGAAATCGCAGGGGCCGCTGGCACCCTCGTAGTTCACCGACTTGCCTTCGGCGATCAGCTTGAGCCCGTCCACCGCATTGTCCACCTTGGTGCCGTCGGCGGCCTGGCTCACCTTGCGGATATTGTCCTTGATGGCCGTGCCGGAACTGTCGCCCGCAGCGGCCATGGCCAAGATGACCAGATTGATCTGGTCATAGACCTGCACGGTGTAGGGATCGGGGCTGTCGACGCCGATCAGTTTCACAAGGCGCTGATAGGCGGTCGAGCTTTCGTTGGAGGAAGGCGCGATGGTGTAGCAGCCCTCGACCACTTCCGCCGGCACGCTGTCGACCAGCTTTTCGTTGACCGCATAGGCAAAGGCGATCTTCTTGCCCTGGTAGCCCGCGCGGTAGAGCTCCTTCAGCATGACGGTCGTGTCGGGCGTGTAGCCCCCAAAGATGATCGCATCCGGTTCGAAGCGCATCACCTCGTCCACTTCCGAGCGGTAGGAAGGCTTCTTGTCGTCATAGATCAGGGATGAGGTCTCGCCGCCGGCCGCCTCGACGGCCTTGGTGATGTTCTGGAACTGGCTTTCCGCGTAAGGCGTCTGCGGGGAAACGAAGAAGACGCGCTTGGCCCCTTCGGCGGCGGCGAACTCGCCGAATTTGCGGCCCTGCAGCGTCGTGTTGGGCTGCGTGCGGACGAGATAGCCCTGATGCGGCAGCTCGGTGATGCTGTCGGCGCCGGAAACGGTTGCGAGGAATGTCTTGGATTCCCAGCAGAGCGGAGCGACGGCGGTGGTGACCGAGGAGGCCCAGGTGCCCACGATTGCCGAAACGGCATCGACGTCGATCAGCTTGCGTGCCGCGCGCACGCCGGCTTCCGGGTTGGTCTGGTCGTCCTCGGAGATGACTTCGATCTTGCGACCCAGAACGCCGCCGGCGGCGTTGACCTCGTCCACCACGGCCTTCACCGTATTGGCCATGACCGGCCCATAGGGGCCGCCCGAACCCGTCAGCGGTGTCAGCGTGCCGATCTTGATCGGCTCGCCCTGTGCCCAGACGAAGGAGGGCAGCGCCGTGCTGCCGAGAAGAAGGGAGGAAGCTCCCAGAAAATGCCTGCGATTGAGAGTATGGTTTTTCATCATGTTGCCCTCTGTGGCTCTTTCTTCTTGGTGTTAGCCGCCCAGGAACAGGCGGCGAATTTCGGGATCGGCGGCCAGTTGCGGACCCGGCCCTTCCGCGGATTCCTTGCCGGAGACCAGCACATAGCCTCGCGTCGACACGGCGAGCGCTTCCACGGCATGCTGCTCCACCATGAGGATCGGCAGCCCGCCCCGGTTGAGCGCGACAATGGCGTCGAAAAGCTCATCGGCGGCGCGCGGTGAAAGCCCGGCCGTCGGTTCGTCCAGAAGCAGAAGCTTCGGCGCTGTCATCAGCCCCATGGCCATGGCAAGGATCTGGCGCTGGCCGCCCGAAAGGGTTCGCGCCAGGTCCCGTCGCTTGCCCGCGAGCATTGGGTAGCGCTCGTAAAGCTCCTCGATACGGCGGCCTGCGTCACCGCTGTCGCGATAGGCGCTGATCTCGAGATTCTCCGCGATGCTGAGATTGCCGAAGACATTGCGCTCCTGTGGAACGAAGCTGATGCCACTGCGCGTACGATCGACCGCGCCATAGCGCGTCACATCCTCGCCGCCGAGCTGGATCGAACCCTCGCGGGCGGCCACCAGTCCCGCAACCACTTTCAGAAGCGTCGACTTGCCGGCGCCGTTGGGACCGATGATTGTGACGATCTCGCCGGCTTCGACATGGATCGAGGCTTTTTTGAGAATCTGTTCCGCCGCGCCGTAGCCGGCCACGATATCCTTGGCGACAAGCAGGCTCATCGGCGCGTCCCCAGATAGGCTTCCTGAACTTCCGGGTCGGCCGCGACCTCGTCGAAGCTTCCCTCGACCAGCGTCTTGCCCTCGGCGATCACCACCACCGGGTCGCAAAGACGCTTGATCAGCGCCATGTCATGCTCGATCAGGCAGATGGTGATGCCGTCGCCATTCAGCGCCACCAGATGCTCGGCGATCTCGTCGGCGAGCGAGGGATTGACGCCCGCCATCGGCTCATCGAGCAGGATGAGACGCGGATCGGCCATCAGCGCCCGTCCGATCTCCACGAGCTTCTTCTGCCCGCCCGAAAGCGCGGTGACCGGGTTGTCGACCACATGGGAGAGGCGCAGGCGGCGCGCCGTATCGAGAGCCTTTTCCGCAAGCTCCTGTTCGCGCCGCCGCGCGGTCGGGCTTGTGAGGAGCGCTGCGACCAGACCTTCGCCGGGCTGATCGAGCCCGTAGAGCATCAGATGCTGGAAAACGCTGAGCTTGGGAAAGCCGCGCGCAAGCTGGAAAGTCCGGACCAGACCGCGCCGCACGAGAAGATGCGGCTTGAGCCCGGTCACTTCGTCTCCCGCAAGCATCACCTTGCCGCCATTCGGCCGGTAGAGGCCGGAGATTGCGTTGAACAGGGTGGATTTGCCAGCTCCATTGGGCCCGATGAGGCCCGTGATCGTGCCTTCCCTGATGTTGAAGTCCACGCCCCGCAGGATCTGCGCACCATAGAAGCCGAGCGTCAGGTCCCTGACCGAAAGAAGGGCGCTCATACGGCCACCTTCCTCTGGCGGGTCTTCGCTGCCGCGCCGCCGTAATTGGGAAACTGCTGGCGAACCTGCTCCTTCCAGAAGCGAAGCAGGCCGTCGTAATATTCGGGGTCCTTGCGCAGGATGGTCTGGGCGATCATGCCGCGAATGCAGCACATGGTGGCGTTCATCACGTTGCGGGTGTGTTCGGGGTCGACGCCGGTGCGTGCGGCCAGCTCGGTCCAGATCGCATCCAGACCCTCGTGAAACTCCCGCACGACAGGAACGAGCTGCGCCTTGAACTCGTCATTGTGACGGGCTTCCGGCAGATACTCCATGGTCACGTAGAACAGCCGGTCCGACATAACCTTCCAGAGGTAGTCGACGATCTCGTCGCTGGATCCGCCATTCTCCGCGAATTCGCGGCCGAAGCGGCGCATGTCCTCATTCACCAGATGCAGCATGTTTGCGATCGAGGCGCTGATGATCGTCTCGCGTGTTGGGAAGTGATGCGTCAGGGCCCCGCGTGAAACGCCGGCTGTGCGGGCGATTTCGGGCGTGGTCGCGCGGGTGATGCCGCGGTCGTGCAAAAGATCGATGGTCGCATTCATGAGGCGTGCGGAAGTCTCCGCACTACGCTCCTTTTGCGACCGGCGTTTCGGTGCGCGCGCCATGTTTGAGCCCCTCGAGAACATGTTGCTCTTGTTCTTTTTTGAAAAGATGAAATGCAACTTACAAACAATCAAGTCTGTTTTTGTGTGTTTTTTGCGAAAGAACGTAGTGCCGATTTTGCCTTGCAATTCGCTGCTGGAATTCAAACAAACTATTGAACGAAAACAGTATTTTTATTCTTCTGCCGCGCCCGCTGTCAGGCTTGACCCTTTGGCTGCTGGCGTCTTCCCGTCAACTTGCGGCGGTAAAGGAGAGAGCGGGCAAGCTTCACGCCTTGCAGAACATTACCCCACAACGATCGCAGCATCCGGCGGTCCCGGCGCAGTCTTTCGCGGTCTTGCTCGAGAATGGAGCCACCGAGATTCCGGCTGGCTTCCTCCACAGTGTTGGGCTCCGCGGACCAGACGCGAATGGAAAACTCCCAGGGATGGGAGAGGTCTTCGTCGATGGCCCTGAAAATGCGGCGGCGCGTCAGGAGAGCCCGCGCGGCCTGTGCGCCGACCAGATAGGCGACCGCACCCGATGCGGGATACTTATGCGCCACTGCGGTGGTTGTGCCGATCTGTAGCGAGGCGACGACGGTTTTCGGCCTGTAGTCGAAGAATTTCACCACATCCCAGGCCTCCGGATGGGCAGTCAGGTCCTGTATCGATTCAAGCAGGCGGGGGCGGTCGAGCACGCGGAAATCGTCTTCAAGAACCAGCGCATAATCCAGGCCGCTTTCAACAAAGGCGCGCCAGATGCGTCGATGGCCCGCATAAACGGCGATTTCTCCGGGCGTCAAAGACCGTTTGTGCAGGAGGAGGTTCATGAGGCGCGCATAGTGTGCGTCGAGCGTCGGGTCCGTCTTGCGATAACCCGCGATGAAACGCCAGGGGATGGAAAGCGCGCTCACTTCTGTTTCCGCATGCCGGCGCCTCGGGCTTCCTTCCTCATCCACAGTCAGGATGAAGGCGCCGATCCGCGCTCCCGATAAGAGGCCATCGTCGGTTTCCAGGCCGCTGCCGGTCATGGCTTCGGCTCTTCAGTTTTGTCCTGGGGCTGGCGCCGGAGTCTGGAAAACCAGGCGTTGCGCCGTTCTTTGCGGCGCATTTTCGCGTGCTCCTCGAAGGGGACTTCCACCTTGCCGCATTGCAGGCAGTTCATGCTCAGGCCGCAATATTGCTCCCAGCAGCGCACCTGATGTGTCCAGGCAAGGCCGATCCGCTCCAGGTGAGAATTGCGGGCGCCCTTGAGCAGGATCAGTTCGTCCGGCCTTGCGGTTTGCCTGATGTAGTCGGCGGCGTCCTTCGTCGTTGCGAAGCCTTTGTAGGCTCCGCTCGCGCGTTCGTCCTCGGTCGCCGGGGCGCGGTGAATATTGTCTCCCACGAAGATGACCTGGTCGGCCGTTGCCCGCGACAGTTCATAAGCGGTTCGGTATGGTTTCTTCGGATTGCCCGCATAATCGGCGATGTGCCCGATGACGGACCGTTTGTAGGGCGCGTCTATTGCTGCAAGTGTGGCGATTGCTGCGGGAACGCTTTCATTGGGAGCCTTCACCGTGTCCATGATGAAGGTCGGGCCAGTCTCGGTTTTCAGTATGCCGCATCGATCCCAGAGTGGGGCGAGGGTGGCGAATCTCTCCAGAAGCATTCCGGGATCGAGGCCAAGCTCCATCGCCGTGGCGAAACTCGCTGCTATCGCCAGCCAGAAGTCCTTGCTGGGATAAGGCGTGAGGATGTCGAACGTACCCCGCGCGCAGTGAATGGTGACACGTAGCGGATCGGGATAGGAGACCTGCGATCGCAGGACACGATAGTCCGCGCCTTCCGACCAGCCGAAGGTGACGATGCGGGCTCCGGTGCGTTCGCGCATGCTCATGACATACGGATCGTCCGCATTGAGCACGGCAAATCCGCTTTCCGATAAAACCTCGACCAGCTTGCCCTTCTCCGCCGCAATCGCCTCGCGATTGCGGAAGGCCGAATAATGTTCGAGGCCCACCTTGGTGACGATCGCAACGTCGGGCCGAAGAAGCCTGGCCATCGGCGCCATGCTTCCAATGGTCGTCACGCCGAGTTCCGCCACCAGAAAGCGGGCGTCCCGCGGCGTGCTGTTTATCGTACCGGGAAGTTCTGGAAGCGTGTTGAACTGAACCTGGGAATGCACCTCGCCTGCGCCTTTCAAGAGGTGCTCGAGGATCGAGGTCGTTGTGCTTTTCCCCGAGCTTCCGGTAACGCCGATAACCTGGGCCTGGAGGCCCTTCCGGTTGATGTGGGCAAGGCGCAACAGCGCGAAGGCGCGCATGTTCTGCGACAAGGGTTTCAGCCCATACCGCCGCCGCCATGGCCTGGACCGGTCCCTCAATTGCTTGAATATCTTTGAAAAGCTTTTTCCCAAACACGTCCCCCGGTGGTTGCCGCTGTCTCACAGCATCTTCTTGGCGGCCCGCAGCCGCTTTCGCGCCTTTGATGCGTAAAGGTTGCGCCTGATCTCGGCGATCCGGTCGAAAACGGAGGCAAACTCATAGGCTCCGGTCGTTTCGCCGAAGGTCTGATGCGCATAAATCTTTCCCGGACCGCTATATTTTCGCCCGGTGAAATGCTCGGGAATGAGGACGTGTGAAGGCCAGATCACGATATCGGGCCGATGCGTCTCGATAAGTTCCGCCACGAACAGGTTTCCCGTCTGGCGCCATGGATGATCGAGTTCGGCGGGCGGGACTTTCTCCAGAATACTCAGGATCAGTTCGAGAAAAGGATGCTGTGGTGCAGCGGCAACGATTGGTGCGACAAGTTGTCCGCGCATGAATTCATTCTCGTAAACCGTATAGAGCGTGCGATTGTCTTCAAACAGTTCATCGATCGGATGGATGCATATACTGTCGGCGCCGGCCATGTAACCGCCGCGAGTAAACAATATCTCATAGCGCAGGAGATCTGCTGCGCCTGCATACCACCCGCGCTTCATATATTCATCGATCTGGCGGCGGGTTCTGAAATCTCCACGTTCCAGAAATGCGTTGTCATAAAGCGTGTAATCCCAGTCTGGGTGGCGCTCCACCCAACTGCGCATCCACGCCTCGGGCGCGCGCTTCGGACCGATCCAGATATGTCCCAGTTACTTGGGAATTTTCATGCGGCCCTCCCCAAAAGGCCGTTTATTTACCGAGACTCCTAAACGATTATGCGTTGTTTAGCCAGCACGGATCAGTGCCGGGGTTGGTGAGGACTCCCGGGCAAAGACCTGCGACATTCGCCATCATTGTTGTCCCGCCGGTTGCAGGGATAATTTCTGCATCCTCCAGTGGAGATTGCCATGCCCGTCACTCGCCCGATTACACTGCCGAATTCGCATGTGCAGGTGGTTGCGCCCCGCCCGCCGAACTCGATTTCTTCCACACACGCTCCGTGCGGCTTGAGCGGCCCGTTACGCCACTTGAGGCATGGAACGCGATCATGTCCCATCGCATGCCGCTGATGAAGCTCGCCTTTCGCATCCGCGACACCATATCGGCGCTTTTCGGCGTCAAGCGGCTGGGTGGGTTCAGGAACAAGCGGGTGGAGACGGTCAGCATCGGCGACCGTCTAGACTTCTTTCTGGTCGAGGATGTTTCACCCCATGCGCTCACCATGACGGAGCGGGACCGCCATCTCGATGTCATGACCTGCGTTTCGACCGAAGGCGAAGAGGTGACGATCACCTCTTCGGTAAAGACGCACAACGCTTTCGGTCGGGCTTACATGTTGCCCGTGGGGCTGGCGCACCGGCTGATCGTGGCCAGAATGCTGGAGCGCCTGCGGCGGGAAACGACGGCTCGCCCCGCGCCGAAATGAAAGACCCGGCGCGGTAGCCGGGTCTTCATATTTTCCGCGATCAAGAAAACGCCGGGTGTTTCCACCGGGCCGCAAATCGCACTACGCGGCGTTCTTTTTCGCCAGCCTCTTCCTGATGCTTTCCACGTCGGCGCGCGGCGTCGCAGCGAAGAGCGTCTTCGTGTAGTCGTGCTGCGGGTTGGAGAAAACGGCATCGCGCGTGCCGTATTCCACCGCCTCGCCGAAATACATCACCATCACGTCGTCGGCGATGTAGCGCACCACTGAAAGGTCGTGGCTGATGAAGACATAGGTGAGCGCGAACTCGTCCTGCAGGTCCGCCAGAAGGTTCAGCACCTGCGCCTGTACCGACAGGTCGAGCGCGGAGACCGGCTCGTCCAGCACCAGCAGGGAGGGGTTGAGCATCAACGCGCGCGCGATGGCGATGCGTTGCCGCTGACCGCCCGAAAACATATGCGGATAGCGGTTGAAATGCTCGGGCTTCAGCCCGACCTTGGTCAGCATCGTCATCGCGCGGTCACGTCGCTCCGAGGCCGGCGTTTTCGAGTTGATGATGAGAGGTTCCATCAGGACATCGCCGATCTTCTGGCGGGGATTGAGTGAGCCATAAGGGTTCTGGAACACGATCTGCACCTTGCGGCGCATTTCCGGCGTCAGCCCGCCGGTGGTGATGTCCACCTGATGTCCATCGATGAACAGCTCGCCGGCGGTCGGCGCGTCGATCATGGTCAGGATGCGGGCAAGCGTGGACTTGCCGCAGCCCGATTCCCCGACGATGGCAAGCGTCTTGCCCTTCTCCACCTTGAGGCTGACGCCCTTGACCGCGTGCACGGTGCGTCCCTTGCCGAACATGCCGCCTGGCACGTGATAGTCTCTGACGATATTCCTTGCTTCCAGAACGATCTCGCTCATGCACCTGCTCCCGTATAGGGCGTGTCGTCGATGGCAAAGTCCGAGATGGTCGGCAACCGGTCGCCCGTGGCATTGTCGGGCAGAGCCGAAAGCAGAGCCTTGGTGTAGGGGTGTTTGGGCGCTTCGAACAGGGAGAGCACGTCCGCCTCCTCCATCTTCCTGCCCTTGTATTGCACCACCACGCGGTCGGCGGTTTCGGCCACCACGCCCATATTGTGGGTGATCATGATCATCGCCATGTTCTGCTCGGCCTGAAGCCGCATCAAAAGATCGAGGATCTGCTTCTGGATCGTAACGTCGAGCGCCGTGGTGGGCTCGTCGGCGATCAGCAGCTTTGGATTGCAGGAAATCGCCATGGCGATCATGACGCGCTGGCACTGGCCACCGGACATCTGATGGGGAAAGTTCCCGAGCCGCTCCTGCGGCTCGGGAATGCCAACGGCATCGAGGAGCTCGACGGCGCGCCGCCGCGCTGCCTGGCCCTTGAGGCCCATGTGCTGCCGCAGGGCCTCCTCGAGCTGAAAGCCGACCGTGAAGCACGGGTTGAGGCTCGCAATTGGCTCCTGGAAGATCATGGCGATATCCTTGCCGATGATCTTGCGCCGCGCCGCCGGTGAGAGGCTTAGAATGTCGCGTCCACCGAAGGTCATGCGGTCGGCCTTCACGGTGGCCGTCCACGGAAGAAGCCCCATCACGGCAAGCATCGAGACGGATTTTCCCGAGCCGGATTCTCCGACGATGGCCAGAACCTCGCCCTCGCTCACCGCAAGCGAAACGCCGTCGACCGCCCTGAGCGGGCCGGCGGCGGTCTCGAAGGTGACGCTGAGGTTTTCGATTTCAAGAAGAGCCATGTCACGACCTCTTCAGCTTGGGATCGAGCGCGTCGCGAAGACCGTCGCCCATCAGGTTTATGGCCAGCACCGTGATGAGAATGGCAAGACCGGGCAAGGTCACCACCCACCAGGCGCGCAGGATGAACTCGCGGGCCTCGGCCAGCATCGTTCCCCATTCCGGCGTCGGCGGCTGCGCGCCCATGCCGAGGAAGCCAAGAGCGGCTGCATCGAGGATCGCCGTCGAGAAGGACAGCGCCGCCTGCACGATCAGCGGCGCCGTGCAGTTCGGCAGGATCGTCTTGAACATCAGCCGGAAATTGCCGGCTCCCGCCACGCGCGCCGCCGTCACATAGTCGCGGCTCTTCTCGCTCATCACCGCAGCACGCGTCAGGCGCACATAGTGCGGCTGTTGCACGAGTGCGATGGCGATCATCGCATTGGTGAGGCCCGGCCCCAGAACCGCCACCAGCACAAGGGCCAGAAGCAGGGACGGGAAGGCCAGGATGATGTCCATCAGCCGGGTGATGACCGTATCGATCCAGCCGCGGAAATAACCGGCGATCGTGCCGATCACGATGCCCGTGGTCAGCGCAAGAAGCGTCACCACCACGCCGATGAAGAGCGAGTAGCGCGCGCCGTAAAGCAGGCGGGAGAGAATGTCGCGGCCCACCGCGTCCGTGCCAAGCAGGTAGGCGGCGCGCCCGCCATCCTCCCAGAACGGTGGCACGAGGATCGCGTCGCGATACTGCGCATTGTAGGGATGCGGTGCGATCACGGGTGCGGCCAGTGCCAGAAGCACCAGCACGACAAAAACCACGAGACCGATCACCGCGCCTCGGTTTTCGGAAAAATAGTACCAGAACTCGGCCAGGCGCGCGCGGCGCGACGGGTCCTGCATTCTGGCGCTGGTGGAAGCCGTATCTGTCATGATCGTCCTCCTCAATGCCTGATACGCGGGTTGATGAGGCCGTAGAGCAGATCGACGGCGAGATTCACCAGCATGATGACGCCGGCGATGATCAGCAGGCCGCTCTGGATCACGGGATAATCGCGCTTGAACACCGAATCGACCATCCACTTGCCGACCCCCGGCCAGGAGAAGATCGTTTCGGTGAGGATGGCGCCGGCAAGCATGACCCCCACCTGAAGGCCGATCGTGGTGATGACGGGGATCATGGCGTTGCGCAACGCATGGATGCCGATCACTCGGAAGGGCGAGAGGCCCTTGGCGCGGGCCGTGCGCACGTAATCCTCGCTCAGCACCTCGAGCATGGCGGAACGTGTCTGGCGGGCGATCACCGCGAGCGGGATCGTGCCGAGCACGATCGAAGGCAGGATGAGATGCGACAGCGCGGAGGTAAAGGCGCCCGACTGTCCCGAAAGCAGCGAGTCGATCAGCATGAAGCCCGTGACGGGGGGGAAATAATACAGGAGCGAGATGCGCCCCGAGACGGGTGTCCAGCCCAGCGTTCCCGAGAACAGGATGATGAGCAGGAGGCCCCACCAGAAGATCGGCATGGAGTAGCCCACGAGCGCGGTGCCCATGATCGTCTGGTCGAAGAACGAACCGCGCTTGATGGCGGCGAAGACGCCTGCCGGCACGCCGATGGCGATGGCGAGAAGCATCGCGCAGAACGACAGTTCCAGCGTCGCGGGGAAGAGCGTCAGGAAATCGTCGAGCACCGGGCGGCGCGTGACGATGGAGTTTCCGAAGTCTCCGCTGAGCACGCCCGTCAGATAATCGAAATACTGCACCGGCAGGGGCCGGTCGTATCCGAGCATCTGCTTGATCTGCTCATAGCGTTCGGGCGCCATCACGCGTTCTCCCGACATCAGCATCACCGGGTCGCCCGGCAGAACGCGGATGAAGGAAAAGGCGATGATGGACACGCCGATGAAAGTCGGAATGAGGACGGCAAGCCGTCCAAAAATGAATCGAAACATGGCGGGTTCGATCTCCGGCGACTGGAGGCTATCCCGTCTACAAAAGCGCTAACGAGCGGATAATGCAAACGAGACGCGCCGGTCGCCCGGCGCGCCTCCAGATTGGTGGTCAGTAGGAGCGCTTATTCGGCCAGATCGACGCCTTCGAAGGCGAAGTCGCCGAGGGGGCTCTGGTGGAAGCCCTCGACCTCCTTGCGCATCGGCACGACCGACAGCGAATGGTCGATGGTTGCCCAGGGTGCCTCGCGCTTGAACACCACCTGTGCTTCCTCATAGAGCCTGGTGCGCTCGGCCTGGTCCGTGGTGGTCTTGGCCTTCACGACGAGGTCGTTGAACTCCTCGTTGCACCACTGGGCGCGGTTGTTTCCGCCGACCGCATCACAGCCGAGCAGCGTGTGCAGGAAGTTGTCCGGATCGCCATTGTCGCCGGTCCAGCCCAGCATAACCGCACCGTCGCGGTCCTTTGCCTTGGAGCGGTCGAGATATTCCGCCCACTCATAGGTGACGATCTCGACATTGACGCCGACCTTGGCGAAATCCGCCTGGATCAGTTCGGCTGCGCGGCGCGCATTGAGCATGTAGGGACGGGCCACGGGCATCGCCCAGACTTTCATGGAGAGGTCCTTTACACCGGCCTCTTCCAGCATCTTCTTCGCCGCTTCCGGGTCGTAGGCATCGTCCTCAACGGCGTTGTTGTAGGACCACATCGTCGGCGGGATCGGGTTCTTGGCGGGCGTTGCCGCGCCCTGGAACACGGCATCGACGATTGCCTGCTTGTTGATCGCCATGTTCAGCGCCTTGCGCACCTCGACCTTGTCGAAGGGAGCCTGGGTGGTGTTGTAGGCGAGATAGGCCACGTTCAGGCCTTCCTGCTCCACCACCTTCAGGTTCGCATCCTTCTTCATGTCCTCGACGTCGGCTGCATTCGGGAACGGCATCAGGTGGCACTCGCCGGCCTTCAGCTTCTGGTAACGCACCGATGCATCGGGTGTGATGGCAAACACCAGATCGTCGATCTTCTGCTTGCCGCCCCAATAGTCGTCATGCGCGCGATAACGGATCACCGCGTCGGTCTGGTATGCGACGAATTCGAAGGGACCGGTGCCCAGCGGCTGCTGGTTCAGCATGTTCATCTTGCCGTCGGCGGCAAGCTTGTCGGTGTATTCCTTCGACATGATGGAAGCGAAGGGCATGGCCAGATTGGCCAGGAACGGGGCTTCCTGCTGCTTCAGCTTGAAGCGCACGGTCATGTCGTCGACTTTTTCGATCGAGTCGATGAGCTCAGGGAAGCCCATGCCGTTGAAATATTCCCAGGCCGCGCCGGCCACATACTGGTGCCAGGGATTGTCGGATTTGAGCTGGCGCTCGAATGAGAAGATCACATCGTCCGCGTTGAGGTCGCGCGACGGGGTGAAGAAATCGGTCGTCTGGAATTTAACGCCGGGCCGCAGCTTGAACGTGTATTCGAGCCCGTCGTCGGAAATCTCCCAGCTCTCTGCAAGGCCAGGCACTGTCTCCGTCGTTCCCGGCTTGAACTCGAGCAAACGATTATAGACTGTGTGTGCCGCTGCGTCGAAGGTCGTTCCTGCAGTGTAGAGGCTGGGATCGAAGCCTTCCGGCGATCCTTCCGAACAATAGACGAAGGTTTTCGCGCTCGCCGCACCGCTGATCACCGTGGCGGCCAGAAGCGTGGCCGCAAGCGTCAGTGTCTTTTTCATTGAGGTCTCCCTGAATATCTTGAGCCCGCTGTCGAGGCCCTGGAAGCGGGCATATAAGCAAAGTTCCAGTTTCTAGGGAACACCTTCCGGCTTCAGGCCATTGCAAATGCAACTTTCGGTCTCTTTGCCCCCCTTCGATGCAAGAAACTGCGTTTTGTTACCTTGCGGCAAGGCTCTCAAAGACCCCATATCGTTTCCAGAGAAACGAGTTTGTGATCGGACGGGTTCATCTGGCGTCACATGAAAGGGTGTAATCCAATTCATGTCCGGCGATGTTTGGAGCCTTTTCGGGTCATATATTTGGGAGAGCGTGAAATGAGCCAGGCGTGGATAGACGATGTATTGGGATTCTGGTTCGGCGAACTGACGCCGAAGGACTGGTTCACCGGAAGTGACGAAGCCGATGAGCGTATCCGCAGCCGTTTCCTGCCCGTCTATGAGCAACTCAGGAAGGAATTGCCGCAGGCCGCGCTGTCGGAGCCGCGTGCCGCTCTCGCTGCGGTCCTCGTGTTCGATCAGTTTCCCCGCAACATGTTCCGCAGCAAGCCCGAGGCCTTCGCCACGGATCAGATGGCGTTGCAGCTCTCCGCCAATGCGGTGGAAAAGGGGCTCGATGCGGATATGACACCGCAGGAGCGGCAGTTCCTTTATATGCCCTACATGCACTCCGAAGTACTTGCCGATCAGGAGCGCGCGGTGATGCTGTTCAGCGAACTGGGCAATGAGGAAGCCCGGAAATTCGCGGTGGAGCATAGCGAGATTGTCGCGCGGTTCGGTCGTTTTCCTCACCGAAACAAAGCGCTGGGGCGCGAGAGCACGCAGGAAGAGCTTGATTTCCTCAAAGAGCATGCGGGCTACGGACAATAAGCTTTTCCGGGATCGCAGCCCCTGCAATGCTTGCAGGAGCTGGCGTCGGTCGAAGACTGCGAAGACGCCGCCGTCAATTTATCATTGAGTGTTCTGGCGCGGGGCGCGGCCCCTCTTGCCCGCCTCCATCGGCTGGCAATAGACTGGGAGCGAAAAGAATTCGCCGCGTAACAGACCGCTTTATTCGACCAGGATTGCTTTGAAAGCCGTAGCGACGTCTGGTATTACGTTCACGTAAACGTTAAAGGTCGTTTCCTGGGGAGGAACAATTGGCAGACACCGCGAAGACGCCCGCCAAGGGCAAGCGAACGGCGCGTTCCAAGGCAGGGCAGTCAAAGCCTGAGGCCGGGAAGGCCGGGGCCAAGCCGCAGAAGGCAGCGCAGAAACCGGCAACGGCAAAGGCTTCCGCCGTGAAAACCGCCGGCAGGAAACCCTCTGGTGCCGCCGAAAGCGCGGCAACAACGGCCAGGAAGCCCGCCGCAAAAAAGACCCCCGCGGCAAAGGCCGCTCTCGAAAAGACTACAAAGGCCGCTCTCGAAAAGACCACGAAGGCCGCTTCGGCAAAGACGCCGAAGGCAAAGCCTGTGGCTTCAAGGAATGCACCGGCGAAGCCCTGGCTTGCGCACTATCCCGAAGGAATTCCGGCGGAGGTCGGTGATTTGCCTTACGGCTCCCTGGCGGAGCTTCTGGTTGATTCCTGCCGCAAATTCGCCGACCGCCCGGCCTTCACATGCATGGGCAAGTCGCTGAGCTATCGCGAGCTTGATCGCTTGTCCTCGCATCTGGCCGGATATTTCCAGTCTGTGGGGCTTAGGAAGGGCGCGCGGATTGCCCTGATGATGCCCAACATCCTGCAATATCCGATTGCCATGATGGCGGTGTTGAGGGCGGGCTATGTCGTGGTCAACGTCAATCCGCTCTACACGCCGCGCGAACTGGAGCACCAGCTCAATGATTCGGGGGCCGAAGGCGTCGTCATCCTTGAGAATTTCGCCCACACGCTACAGGCTGTTGCCGGTCGCACGCAGGTCAAGCATGCCGTCGTGGCTTCCATGGGCGATCTGATGGGGCTCAAGGGGTTTCTCGTCAATTTTGTCGTGCGGCGCGTGAAGAAGATGGTGCCGGCGTGGTCCCTGCCGGGGCATGTGCCCTTCAACGAGGCGCTCCGCAAGGGGGAGGCGAGCGGGTTCAAGCCCGTCGAGATTACGCTGGAGGACAATGCCTTCCTGCAATATACGGGCGGCACTACCGGTGTCTCCAAGGGAGCCACGCTTGTTCAGAGCAATGTTCTGGCCAATGTCATCCAGAATGAGCTCTGGTTCCGCAGCGCCTATCTGAGCCGGCCCAGGCCGGAAAATCCGGTGCTCATCTGCGCCCTGCCTCTTTATCATATCTACGCCCTCACGGTGAACGCGCTGATGGGAATGAAGCTCGGCGGCAACAATGTGCTCATTCCGAACCCGCGCGATATTCCCGCCTTCGTGAAGGAGTTGCAGCATTACGACTTCCAGATTTTTCCGGGCCTCAACACGCTTTTCAACGCGCTGCTGAACAACGAGGATTTCCGCAAGCTTCCATTCCGCAATCTCCTCGTCACCTTTGGCGGCGGCATGGCCGTGCAGCGCCAGGTGGCCGAGCGTTGGCAGGAAGTGACGGGCTGCGTCATTTCGCAAGGATACGGTCTTTCGGAGACCTCGCCCGTGGCCACCGTCAATCGTTTCGACGCCAGGGAGTTCACGGGCACGATCGGTCTGCCTGTTCCGTCAACGGATATCGCGATCCGCGACGACAAGGGCAAGGACCTTCCCTTCGGCCAGGTTGGCGAAATCTGCATTCGCGGTCCTCAGGTCATGGTGGGATACTGGAACCGGCCGGATGAGACCGCGAAAGTGATGACCAGGGATGGATATTTCCGCTCCGGTGATATGGGCACCATGGCCGAGAACGGTCAGGTCACCATTGTCGACCGCAAGAAGGACATGATCGTGGTATCGGGATTCAAAGTGTTCCCGAACGAGGTCGAAGAGGTCATTGCCGCGCATCCGGGCGTGCTCGAAGTTGCCATTGTCGGTGTCGCCGACGAGCATTCCGGCGAGGTGCCCAAGCTTTTCGCGGTTAAGAAGGATCCCGCGCTCACGGAGGCCGATCTCGTCAAATTCTGCAAGCAGAACCTGACGGGCTACAAGCGGCCGAAATACATCGAGTTCCGTGACGAGCTGCCGAAGTCCAATGTCGGCAAGATTCTGCGCAAGGATTTGCGCTGAGGCTTGTGCCGGGCGCCCCGTGGTTCGACAAGCTCACCATGAGGGCGTTCGGCACTGTGGGCTCTATTCGTCCGCGCCCCTCAGCGCCGCGATCCGCTTCACCATCCCCGCTGTCGCGCTGTCGCGCGAGGAGGCCTCGGCCTTGCCCTCCACCACGGGCAGGAGTTCCGTAGCCAGTTCCTTGCCGAGCTCGACCCCCCACTGATCGAAGGCATTGATGCCGAAAAGGCGGGCTTCCACGAACACACGGTGCTCGTAAAGCGCGATGAGCCTGCCGAGTGCGTAGGGATCGAGCCGGCGGTGAAGAATGGTGAGCGACGGCCGGTTGCCGGGGAAGACGCGGTGTGGCGCCAGCGCTTCCGCCCGCTCGGCGTCCATGCCTTTGGCGATGAGCTGCGCGCGGGCTTCCTCAAGGGACCGCCCTTTCATCAGCGCTTCTGCCTGCGCCAGACAATTGGCGACCAGCAGGTCGTGGTGATGGCTGAGGCCGGGTTCATGCCCTTCCGCTGCAATAATGAACTCGACAGGAATGATGTCCGTTCCCTGGTGCAGGAGCTGGAAGAAGGCATGCTGGCCATTGGTGCCCGGTTCCCCCCAGACGAGGGGGCCTGTTGGCGTCGACACCGCGCCGCCGCCGAGCCGCACGCCCTTGCCGTTCGATTCCATGTCGAGTTGCTGGAGATAGGCCGGCAGCCGTTCCAGCCTCTGGTCGTAGGGAATGACGGCGCGGGCGGGATACTCGCAGACGACCCGGTGCCAATAACCGATCAGTCCGAGCATGACGGGCAGGTTCTGCCGCAACGGCGCGGAACGGAAATGATTGTCCATGGCCTCCGCGCCGGCAAGGAAGCGGCGGAAATTGTCGGGGCCGATGGCGATCATGATCGGCAAACCGATGGCCGACCACAGGGAATAGCGCCCGCCGACCCAGTCCCAGAAGCCGAAAACGCGCGCCGGGTCGATGCCGAATGCCGCCACCTTGTCGAGCGCGGTTGAGACGGCGGCGAAGTGATCGCGCGTGGCGGAGGGGCCGAGCTTCGCGGCGATCCAATCCCGCGCGGTCGCGGCATTGGTCATGGTCTCGATGGTGGTGAAGGTCTTCGAAGCGACAATGAAAAGCGTCGTCTCGGGGTCGAGGCCCGCGAGCGTGTCGGCGATATGCGCCCCGTCGATATTGGAGACGTAGTGCAGCCGCGGCCCGTCGTGGAAGGGTGAAAGCGCTCGCGTCGCCATCACCGGCCCGAGATCCGAGCCGCCGATGCCTATATTCACCACATCGGTGAAGGCCAGGCCCGTCGCGCCCCGGAGCCCGCCGCCGCGCACGCCCTCGGCAAAGGCGTCCATCGCCTTCAGCACCGCGCGAACGTCGGGCATCACATCCCGCCCGCCCGCTGTCACCGGTCCGCCCGAAAGCGCCCGCAGGGCCGTGTGCAGGACCGCGCGGTCCTCGGTCGTGTTGATGTGCTCGCCGGCAAACATGGCCGCGCGCGCGCCGGCAAGATCGGCGGCTTCCGCCAACTGCAGGAGAAGGCCGACGGTCTCTTCGGTTATCGCGGTGCGCGACACGTCGAGCGTCATGTCCTCCAGCATCAGCGAAAAGCGCTCGAAACGTTGCGGATCGGACGAAAAGACCGCGCGCATATTCATTGGCAAGCTTGCCGCGCGGTGGGTCTTCAGCGCGTCGAGCGCGGTTTCCAATGCCGTGTTCAAGGGAGGCCTCCTGCGAAAACAGACGCGCACTTTTAGACCAGAACACGGAAAAGTTGGAATGGTCTTTCAAAAAATCTCAGGTGAAGTTGAGAGGGCGCCGTGCGCAAAGCCAAGCACCACAAGGCTTTTCTTCCATTCATCAATTTCTTTGTTGGAACAATCAATTGTACCACGCTTGACATGGCTTGGCCCAACGCTAGGCTCCGCGTCCGGAGAGGAAAGCCCCATGCCCGCCAGAAATGACACTGCCTTATGGACCGGCCTGTTCAAGATTTCACCGGAATCGGGACAGACGCTTCAGGCACAGATTCGCCAGGCCATCGTCTCGGCCATTCTCGACCGGCAGATCGCCCCGTCCATGCCGCTTCCGTCCTGCCGCATCCTGGCGGAAAAATTGGGCGTGGCGCGCGGAACGGTGGTGCTCGCCTTTCAGCAACTCGTCGACCAGGGATTCCTGATCGCCCGTGAGCGCCGCGGCCATTTCGTCAACCCGGAAGTGCTCGCCGCCCCGCCGCGTCCGCAGCGCAAGCAAGGCGTGCGCAACGGCGTCAACTGGGGTGAGCGCTTTCGCATGCAGGCGAGCGGCATGCCCGAAGCCCGCAAGAACGATGAGTGGATGAAGGCCTCCTATCCCTTCGTCTATGGCCAGTTCGACCCGTCGCTGTTCCCCACGGCAGAATGGCGCGAATGCAACCGCATGGCGCTCGCTGTCCTGGAGATTCGCAACTGGGCTGCCGACATGGTGGATCGCGACGATCCACTGCTGATCGAGCAGATTCAGGCGCGGTTGCTGCCCCGGCGCGGCATCTTCGCGAATCCCGACGAAATCCTGGTCACGCTCGGATCGCAGAATGCGCTCTACATGCTGGCAACGCTGCTGATGCGCCGCGAAACCAGGGTAGCGATGGAAAATCCGGGGTATCCCGATGCGCGTTCCATCTTCCAGCTTGCCGGCGCAGAAATCGCACCTGTGCCGGTGGATCGCCACGGCATCGATGTTGCGCAGATCCCCGAGGATACGAATTTCGTCTTCGCCACGCCGAGCCATCATTGCCCGACCATGGTGCCGCTCAGCCAGCCGCGCCGCGAGGCGCTGCTGGCTGCGGCCGAGCGCAATGACTGGATCGTCATCGAGGACGATTATGACAGCCAGCTTGCCGACGAGCGGCCCCAGGCGGCCCTCAAGGGCCTCGATCGCACAGGGCGCGTTGTGTATATCGGCTCCATGTCGAAGACCCTCGCTCCGGGTCTGCGCATGGGCTATATCGTGGCTTCGGCCGATCTGATCGCCGAACTGCGCGCTTTGCGCCGCTTCATCCTGCGTCATCCGCCGGCAAACAATCAGCGTGCCGTCGCCCTCTTTTTGTCGCTCGGCCACCACGACACGCTGGTGCGCCGTATCTCGGCGGCGTTCGAGGATCGGCGCGAGAGGCTCGTTCAGGCCGTCAACGAGATTCTGCCGGATTGGAACGCTGCGGATATTCCGGGCGGAACCTCGCTGTGGCTGGAAGGACCGGCGGGCCTTGATTCCATGTCGCTTGCCAAATCGGCCGCGCGCCGCAGCGTGTTGATCGAACCGGGGTCGCGTTTCTTCATGGAGAAGTCCATGCGCCCCTCGCGTTTCATGCGCCTGGGCATTTCCTCGATCGCGAGCCAGCACGTCGAGCCGGGCATACGGGAGCTTGCAGCTGCCGCGGCAGAGCATGGCAGGGCCGCTGCCTAGAAGCATTCATGCGGAGTGATAGAGCGGTCAGATGAAGACCAGTGCGCCGCCGGCTGCGGCGCACAAAAGGACGATGCTCCACGGCGGCGCCCGAAACAGCGTTATAAGCACGAAGCCCGTCGCGGCCAGCGCGAAATCCGCAGGGTTGAGAATGGCCGTGGTCCAGAGCGGATCATAGAGCGCGGCAGCAAGAATGCCGACCACGGCTGCGTTTGTCCCAGCCATGGCGGCCCGTGTCTGCGAAAGAGCACTCAGCCTGTCCCAGAAGGGGGCGACACCCAAAAGCAGCAGAAAGCCGGGCGCAAAGATGGCCAGAATCGCCAGGATCGCGCCGGTCGGGCCCGCGATCGCCGCTCCCAGATAGCTTGCAAAGGTAAAGAGGGGGCCGGGTACGGCCTGCGCCGCCCCATAGCCCGAGAGGAACGCGCCTTCTGTAATCCATCCGGATTCCACCGTGCCCGCCTCAAGCAGTGGAAGCACCACGTGCCCGCCACCGAAGACGAGCGCGCCCGCTCGATAGAATGTATCGATCAAGGCTAGGGTCGGGCTGCCCGGCACGGCGAAGAGCGGCAGGGCCACCAGGAGGACAGCGAAGAGGAAGAGCGCGAAAAGCCCCGTACCGAGCGTCACGCCGAGACGGACCGGGCGCCCCTGCGGTTTGGCAATATCGCGGCAGAGAAACCATCCCAGAACGCCGCCGCAGGCAATGGCGGCGATCTGCCCCGGCCCACCACCCACGAGCGTCACGATGACCAGTGCCAGAAGCCCGATCGCGGCGCGTGTCCGGTCGGGGCAAAGGGTTCGGGCCATCCCGTAGACGGCTTGCGCCACGACGATCACCGCAACGATTTTAAGACCATGAAGAATGCCTTCGCCGGGAGGGTTCTGGAGCGATTGGGAGAAGACTGCGAAGAAGAAGAGCGCCAGCGCCGAAGGCAGGGTGAAGGCAGCCCATGCGGCTGCGGCGCCCATCGGTCCGGCACGCATATAGCCGAGCGCGAAACCCGCCTGGCTGCTGGCGGGGCCGGGCAGAAACTGGCAGAGCGCAACGAGATCGGCATAGGCCGTCTCGCTCAGCCAGCCACGCCGCAGGACGAGTTCGTCGCGAAAATAGCCAAGATGCGCGATGGGCCCGCCGAAGGAAGTGAGCCCGAGTTTGAGGAAGGCCAGGAAAACTTCCCCGACAGATCCCCCTCTCGTCTCTGTCGGTTTTGCGGCGGTCCGCGGTTCGCCCATGTCGGTGCCTTTGCCTCTGATACTCGCCTGTCCGATAGTTGCGACACATGTCACTTGCAAGACAGCGTGCCCTGCCTTGTGTGGATGGACAAGAAGCGGCGGGTGGGTTAGCCAATCGGGAAAGGCTTTTTGAGGAGGGCTGGGCCATGGCCATGGTGATCGAAGGTGAAGAACGGATCGAAGCGCCGGTGGAAACCGTGTGGCAGGCGCTTAATGATCCTGAGGTCCTGAAGGATTGCATTCCCGGTTGCGAGGAACTGGAAAAAACGTCTGACACCGGCTTTTCGGCGGTTGTGGCTCTCAAGATCGGGCCGATCAAGGCGCGTTTCAACGGCGCGGTCGAGCTGACCAATCTCAACCCGCCCAATTCCTATACGATCAGCGGTGAGGGCAAGGGCGGCGTGGCTGGCTTTGCAAAGGGTGGGGCCGATGTCTCACTCAAGGCCGATGGGCCGGATGCAACCATCCTCACCTATTCGGCCAGGGCTGATGTGGGGGGCAAGATGGCTCAGCTGGGCAGCCGCCTCATTCAGTCCACGTCGAAAAAGCTCGCGGGCCAGTTCTTCTCCGATTTCAACACGCGCGTCAGCGGTGGTGGAGAAGAGGCCGTCTCCTGAGCGGCATGTGATGGCCGCCAGGCAATACGCCCGGCGGCGTTGGAAGAAAGCGGGGCTCTCTTCAGTCGCGTGAGGTGTAGCGGGCGATGACCGCTCCGTCTCTTACGGCGATGATGGAAAAAGGGGCGATGGTGGTTCCTGCCGCGCTGCGCTTTTTCTGTGACATGTTTGCGATGAGCCGCGTGCCTTCCGAAAACGACGTCTCCTGCAGAAGGCGATCATTGGAAAGAGAGTGGAAGGAGACGAGCTCGCTCGTTCCGAGCCTTTCATGCAGGGGTTGGAAGAAAGCCTGTTGGCGCAAGATGATGGGCAGCCGCTTGGCCATCGTTCTTTCATTCAGGTGATAGAGCGGAGGCACATTGTAGAGAAGCTGGACAAGTTCCGCTTCGCGGCGTGTATTCGTGAATTTCAGGCTGTCGAAATGCCAGTGGTTCGTGGTGATGACCGAGCCATGAAAGACGCTTTGATAAAGCGGCAGCCGGGTCGAGGGGTCGAAATAGACGGAGCGGAAAGGTTCCTTGACCGGCACCTGCTTGAAGAAAAACTCGGGTTCCTCTTCCGGGTACCAGCGTCCGAGATAATAGGGCGACTGCCGATCGGTCATCATGTCCCTGTCGCCCCAGCCGATAACCGGAACCTGCATTCCATGCGCCAGCGCGATGCCGCCCGCGGTTGTGGCGTTTCCGTCCTCCGAGGCCACGGGCATGTCGAACCTTGAGTTGACCCAGCGCGACGCGTCTTCATTCGCTCGCGCGTTCTGCTTCATGGTAACCGGGGTCGAAGGGCGATAGCTGTCGAAGACCATGCCCGTGGCATAGGCGTCCAGAAACCAGCTGTTGTATGGCACGATGTTTTTGATCGCCTGCACGCGTTCCTTGAGAATGGGCAAGGTGCAATCCGAAAGCGTGTAGTGACCGCTTCCATTGAAACCGGATTTAGCCTTGCCGTCTTTTTTGATCACGGCGCATTTTTCATAGGCTGTTTTGCCAAGTGCGGCGGTGGTCCAATCGGGGCGTACGCCCGCAGGGATGGCTGTTTCGTAGGAATCGTAAGGCGCGATCAGATAACCCGCGCTCACCCCCGCAGCCACCGCCTGGGGGTTCCAGAGCCCGCCTTCCCAGCCATCACCCAGGCCAATCCAGGCCTTGGTGAGGCCGGCCTTCCCCAGCATCTCGAAAGTGGCCTTTGAGAGGGTGGCTCCCCAAAGAGCGGGTTCGTGGGACAGTGCCGCGCCAAAGGCTGCATGGACCTCACGTCCGATACGCTTATATATGGCGGTCATTTCCGTCCAGTTGGGGTTATCCACCTGCCATTCCTGGCGCGCAAGCCGGTGGAGGCCTTGATTGACGGCGTGGAGAATCAGGCGCTTTTCATAAGTCTGAATTGGGGGCGTGTTGACGGCCTGCATGACATCCTTGTCGAAACCGGCCGAGAGTGCTTTTGCAATTGGCGTGTCGCCTTTGAGTTGGCTGGCGAACGCTTGCCAATCGACCACATCCTTGCTGCCAAGAAGCCCGTTGCTCCAGAAATAGATGTGGCTCGCGCCGAGCAGTTTCGTTGTGTCGGGTGTCGCGGCGATCTTGCTTTCAAGGCTTTCGTAACGGCTGTTCTCGATGAGAAGCCGGCGATAGCGCTTGGCGCCGGCAATCTTTTCCCCGCTCCCCAGATGCAGAAGCAGCCGAACAGGTTCCTGCGGTGCAAGCGTGGTGAATTCGTGGGAGAAGCCGACCGACAGGCCATTGTTTTCCCGTGCAAAGCTGAGGGTGTTGTTGAACGGGGTCTCGAATATCCAGGTAAGACTGTACGCCTCGAAATCCATGCCGAGCAGGGGCAGGCTCAAATCCTGGCTGGTGTTTACGGGGCTGAAATGCTCTGCCACGAAATTGCGCCATTGTTCGCTGGCCGCCGAAACATAATGTCCTTCTGCCAGTGGCAATATGAGTCCCTGACCCATGGCCGCCGCTGGCTGCGCGATCAGATCGAGCGTCGCAGCCCTTTCTGCCTGTACGGACAGCCGAAGATCTTGTCCTTCAAGGGCAATCGAGAGGGTGTAGCCTTCCTCACCCCAATGCCAGGATGCCGCCTTGTCGGAAACCTGGATTTTTTGAGCGATGCGAGGCGTGAACCCGGAGGACAGGACGACCGGCTCCTGATCGGTTACCGCTACAGCAATGGCGAGCGTCTCCGGGTCCACGGAAATCCGCCAGGATTCATTCTCCAACTCCACTGCGGCGAGGGTGGGGGCAGATAGAAGCGAGAAGGAAACGATACAATAAAATAGATGTCTCAAATAACTGACTCCAGCCAAAAATGACATGATTTCAGTTATTTGCGGCAAAGGCGTGTTCGCCGTGAAGCCGTATCCGCCTATTCGGTGGGCTTGCCCGTGAAGGTCGGCTTGCGCTTGCTCAGAAAGGCCGTGACGCCTTCGCGATAATCGTCTGAAAAGCCCGCCTTGCGCTGCATGTCGCGCTCCAGCTCCAACTGCTCGTCCAGCGTGTTCCGGGAGGCAAGATGGACTGCCTCTTTGATCAGGCTGTAGGCATAGGTGGGGCCTTTGGCAAAGCGTTCGGCGAGTTCTTCGGCTTCGCCTGCCAGCGCATCGTCTTCCACGACGCGCCAGATCAGGCCCCATTGCTCCGCCTGTTCCGCCGTCAGGGCGTCACCGGTCAGGATCAGCGCCTTGGCGCGAGCCTCTCCCAGGAGCCGTGTCAGAAACCATGTCCCTCCGGAATCGGGCACCAGCCCGATGCGGGAAAATGCCTGGATGAACTTTGCCGACCGTGCGGCGAGCACCATGTCGCAAGCGAGCGCGATATTGGCGCCGGCTCCGGCGGCGACGCCGTTGACAGCGCAGATAACGGGTTTGCCGAGGGAACGAATCTGCCGCACGAGCGGATTATAGAAAGTTTCAATCGTGTAGCCGAGGTCGACCCGCTCGCCAGGCTTCGACGGGTCGCGGTCGCCGAGATCCTGTCCGGCGCAGAAGCCGCGGCCTGCACCCGTCAGGAGCACGGTGCGGCAGGTCGCGTCCGCCGCCGCTTCGTTCAGCGCAGCGCGCAACGCATGATGTTGTTCTTCGTTGAAGGAGTTGAGCTTTTCCGGCCGGTTGAGCGTAATGCGGTGCCATCCCTCACGACGTTCGTGAAGAATCGTATCGGATTGTGTCGCGCTCATGCGGTGGGCTCCTCCCTGAAACTCATGATGTTACAACAATATCAGTCGATGAAGAATAATTGTAACACGAAAGACGGCTTTCCCCGGTTTACAGCTTGCCTTGCGGCTGGCGGTGGCGCGCTGCCTCAATCGAACACGATTTTTGGGGCATCCTCGGCTGTTGCGGTCATCGCGCTGCCCATTTCGGACATAACTTTCCCGGCGATGGTGCGATAGACGATGGCTTGTGCGCCGTCGGGATTGGTCGCCACGACCGGGGTTCCGGCGTCCGAGGTTTCCCGCACGTCCATGGTGAGCGGCACTTCCCCGAGAAAGGGAACGCCAAGCCGTTCGGCCTCCGCCTTCGCTCCGCCATGGCCGAAGATATCGTAGCGCTTGCCCGTGTCGGGAGCGATGAAATAGCTCATATTCTCCACGATGCCGAGCAGCGGCACATCCACCCGCTTGAACATGTTGAGGCCTTTGCGCGCATCGATCAGCGCGAGGTCCTGCGGGGTCGAGACGATCACCGCGCCGGCCAGCGGCACCTGCTGGGCCATGGTCAGCTGCACGTCGCCCGTGCCGGGGGGCATGTCAACCACGAGCACGTCGAGCTCACCCCATGCGACGTCGCGAAGCATCTGGCGTAGCGCGGAAACCACCATCGGCCCGCGCCAGATCATCGGCGTGTCCTCGTCCACGAGGAAGCCCATGGACATGACCTTCAGCCCGTATGCCTCCATGGGCTTCAGGGTCTTTCCGTCAGCAGTCTGTGGTTTTCCCTTGATGCCAAGCAGGCGCGGCATCGAGGGGCCGTAGATATCGGCATCGAGAATGCCGACCTTCAGGCCGAGTGTCTTGAGTCCGAGGGCGAGGTTGACCGCGGTCGTCGATTTGCCGACGCCGCCCTTGCCGCTGGCCACCGCGACGATGGCCTTGATGCCCGGCACATCGGCCTTGGCCGGTTGCTGGCCCGCCTGGCTTCCCGCCACCGGATGGGCGGCCGCGGGGCGTGCCGGAGCCGGCTTTGGCTTCTGCGGCGCGGTGCCCATTCCGCCCCCCTGCTTCTCCGCCGTCAGGGCCACCATCGCACCCTTGACGCCGGGGATGGAACGCACTGCCGCTTCGGCCGCCTGCCGCAGGGCTTCGAGCTCTTCGGCACGGTTCGCCGGAACCGTGATGGAGAAGAATACCTTGCCGTCGGCAATGAAGATTTCCGAAACAAGGCCAAGAGAGACGATGTCCCCCTCCTGATCGGGTCCCTTCACGGTTCTCAGTCGGTCGATGACGGTTTGCCTGTCGAGGGTCATGTGTGCTGCCTTTGCTTTTCCTCTCAGATAAAGCACATGGGGCCGAGGGCCAAGAGAGGCAAATCGCCATCCGTGTTGTCACAGGGACTGGCTTGCCAGTATCTCTTGGATCGCGGGGGGCGGATTGCCCCGGCGGCAAGCTGCCTGTAGCGTCGCGTCCATGATCGACAAGCTGGAATTCTTCATAGCGCTCGCCAAGGAGCGTCATTTCGGGCGGGCGGCAATCGAGCTCGGGGTAACGCAGCCCACGCTTTCGGCTGCGATCAAGCAGCTCGAAGACCAGCTCGGCGTCATGCTCGTGCAGCGTGGTTCCCGCTTTCAGGGGCTAACGCCGGAGGGGCAGCGTGTACTCGAATGGGCGCGCCGCATCGTTGGCGATGCCCGCACCATGCGGGCGGAAATGAACGCCGCCCGGCGCGGCCTCTCGGGCCATGTGCGCATCGCAGCCATACCCACGGCCCTTGCCATGATGCCCGAGCTCACCACGCCGTTCCGGGAAAAACATCCGGAAGTTACTTTTTCCATCATTTCCCGCACCTCGCTGGAGGTGCTGTCGCTCCTGGAGAATTTCGAGATCGATATCGGCGTCACCTATATCGACAACGAGCCGCTCGGCCATGTGGCGGCGGTGCCGCTCTATTCGGAGCGCTATCAGCTCATCACCGCCGCCGAGAACCGTTATTCGGACCGTGAGACGGTAACATGGGCCGAGGTGTCGGAACTGCCGCTCTGCCTGTTGACGCCAGACATGCAGAACCGGCGCATCATCAACCAGCACCTGGAAGAGGTGGGCGCGACGGTCAGCCCGACATTGGAATCCAACTCCATGATCGTGCTCTTTTCGCACATCCGCACGGGAAAATGGGCTTCGATCATGCCGCTCAACCTTGCGGAGGTTCTGGGCTTTTCCGAGCCCATCCGCGCCATCCCTATCGTTGAGCCGGATGCCAGCCATCTGGTCGGCGTGGTGGCCGTCAAGCGCGAGCCGCATACCCCGCTCGTCTCCGCCCTGCTCTACGAGGCGCGGCTCTTGGCCGAGCGCTACGACCAAAAACGATAGAAAACTTCTATCGAGCAACGGAACTGCCATATTGATCCGCGCGGCCGATTTCGGTCTCCTTCCGGAACGAGCAACGTTAGGGAGGGCGCTGCACGATGCAGCACGCACGTACCGAGAATGCGTCCACCGTTCAGTCGATTGTCGAGCGGTGGAGGGAGGAGGAAGGCCCGTTACTGCCGATCCTGAACGGGATTCAGCAGGCGCTTGGTTATGTGCCGCGCGAGAGCGTCCCGGTCATTGCGGAGGCGCTCAATCTGTCGCGCGCCGAGGTCTATGGCGTCGTTTCCTTCTACCATGATTACCGCGAGAAGCCTGCCGGCAGGCATGTGCTGAAGGTCTGCCGTGCGGAAGCCTGCCAGTCGATGGGCGGCGACGCGGTGGCCGAGCGGCTTGAGCAGCTTCTGGGCATCCGTTTCCACGAAACCAGCGCCGATGGCGCGGTCACGCTCGAGCCCGTCTATTGTCTTGGTCTGTGCGCCTGCGCTCCCTCCGCCATGCTCGATGGGGAGGTGATTGGTCGTATCGATGACGAGAAGGCTGCCGATATCGCACGGAGGGCGCGGGCATGACGGTGAAGGTCTACGTCCCCCGCGATTCCGGTGCGCTTGCGCTTGGTGCAGATCAGGTTGCCGACGCTTTGCGCGCGGAAGCGAAAATGCGCGGCCTCGACATGGAAATCGTGCGCAATGGTTCGCGCGGTCTCTATTGGCTGGAACCCATGGTCGAGGCCGAGACGGCGCAGGGCCGCGTCGCCTACGGGCCCGTGGCCGCCAGCGATGTTTCCGGGCTTCTGGACGCGGGCATGGTGGAGGGCGGCCCTCATGCCCTGGCGCTTGGCAAGCCGGAGGAACTGCCTTTCCTTGCGCGCCAGACGCGCCTGACATTTGCCCGGTGCGGCATCGTCGATCCTGTCTCGCTTGCGGATTACGAGCGTCACGGCGGCCTGCGCGGCCTGCGCAACGCGCTCGAAAAATCGCCTGCCGCCATCGTCGAGGAAGTGACGGAGTCCGGCCTTCGGGGCCGCGGCGGAGCCGGCTTCCCGACAGGCATCAAGTGGAAGACGGTGCACGATGCGCCGGGTCCTCGCAAATACATCGTATGCAACGCCGACGAAGGTGATTCGGGCACGTTCGCCGACCGCATGATCATGGAGGGCGACCCATTTGTCCTGATCGAGGGCATGGCGATCGCCGGCATCGCGACAGGGGCGGCCAGGGGCTACATCTATCTGCGCTCGGAATATCCCCATGCCGCCGCGGTGCTGAACGAGGCCATTGAGGCCGCGCGCGCGGCCGGTATTCTGGGGGAGAGTGTTCTCGGGTCCGCCTTTGCCTTCGATATGGAGGTGCGTGTCGGCGCCGGTGCCTATGTCTGCGGCGAGGAGACGGCGCTGCTCGACAGTCTTGAGGGAAAACGCGGTCAGGTTCGCGCCAAGCCCCCGTTGCCCGCTCATCAGGGGCTGTTCGGCAAGCCGACCGTCATCAACAACGTCATTTCGCTCGCCTCCGTGCCGATCATCCTCGACAGGGGTGGCGCCTGTTATCGCGATTTCGGCATGGGCCGCTCGCGTGGCACGATCCCGATCCAGATCGCCGGCAATGTGAAGCATGGCGGCCTGTTCGAGGCGGCTTTCGGCATGACGCTTGGCGAGATCGTGGACGAGATCGGCGGCGGCACGGCGACGGGCCGCCCGATGCGCGCGGTCCAGGTGGGTGGTCCGCTGGGCGCCTATTTCCCGCGCTCCCTGTTCGACACGCCGTTCGACTACGAGGCCTTCGCCGCCAGGGACGGGTTGATCGGCCACGCCGGCATCGTCGTCTTCGACGACACGGTCGATATGCTGAAACAGGCGCGTTTCGCGATGGAATTCTGCGCCGTCGAGAGTTGCGGCAAGTGCACGCCCTGCCGCATCGGCTCGACGCGGGGCGTGGAGGTTCTCGACCGCCTGAAGGCGGGCATCGCGCCCGAGACGCAGATCGAGACCGTGACCGATCTCTGCAACACGATGAAGTTCGGATCGTTGTGCGCGCTGGGCGGGTTCACACCCTATCCGGTCATGAGCGCGCTGACCCATTTCCCCGAGGACTTCCGTCCCGCGCCCGCGCGCGAGGCGGCGGAGTGATGGCGATGAAACAAGACAATCCAGACGTCCATCGCACCTTTCTCAAGCGAGCCATTCATACCATGGGAGCAACGCCATGTGCTTCGTGAACGAAATCGATTACGGCACACCAGCAGTCCGCTCTGACAAGACCGTGACGCTGACCATCGACGGCCAGTCGGTGACCGTGCCTGAAGGCACTTCCATCATGCGCGCGGCGCGCGAGGCAGGCATTGCGGTGCCCAAGCTTTGCGCCAACGACATGGTCAAGGCGTTCGGCTCGTGCCGTCTCTGCCTGGTCGAGGTGGAGGGCCGCGGCGGTACGCCGGCATCCTGCACCACGCCGGTGGCGGAAGGCATCTCGGTGAACACCCGGAGCGACCGGCTCAAATCCATCCGCAAGGGCGTGATGGAACTTTACATGTCCGACCATCCGGCCGATTGCCCTGCCTGCGCGGCGGGCAATTGCGAGATGGCGAACATGGCCGAGACGGTCGGCCTGAAAAAGAACCGCTATGGCGAAGAGGGTGCGAACCACCTGGCGCCGGCGCCTGAGGGCGAGCACGGGGTGAATTTCAAGGAGCTGGATATTTCCAACCCCTATTTCGCCTATGATCCCTCGAAATGCATCGTCTGCTCCTTATGTGTACGGGCCTGCGAGGAGCAGCAGGGCACCTTCGCGCTGACGGTGGAAGGGCGCGGCTTCGAAAGCCGCATCACCGCCGGCATGGATGAGCCGTTCCTGCAATCGGAATGCGTCTCCTGCGGGGCCTGCGTGCAGGCCTGCCCGACCGGCGCGCTGCAGGAAAAATCGATCATCGAAATGGGCATGCCCGATCACTCGGCGGTCACGACCTGCGCCTATTGCGGCGTCGGTTGTTCCTTCAAGGCCGAGATGAAGGGCGAGGAAGTGGTGCGCATGGTGCCCTACAAGGATGGCAAGGCCAATCGCGGCCATTCCTGTGTGAAGGGCCGCTTTGCCTATGGCTACGCCACTCACAAGGATCGCATCCTCAACCCGATGGTGCGTGAGAAGATCTCCGACCCATGGCGGGAGGTGAGCTGGGAAGAGGCGCTGTCACACGTGGCAGATGCGTTCAAGCGCATCCAGCGCGAACACGGCCAGGGCGCGATCGGCGGTATCACCTCCTCGCGGTGCACAAACGAGGAGACCTATCTCGTCCAGAAGCTGGTTCGTCAGGGCTTCGGCAACAACAATGTGGACACCTGCGCCCGCGTCTGCCACTCGCCCACGGGCTATGGTTTGAAAACCACTTTCGGCACATCCGCCGGCACGCAGGATTTCGATTCCGTCGAACATGCCGATGTCGTTCTTGTAATTGGTGCCAATCCGACGGACGGCCATCCCGTTTTCGGTTCGCGCCTCAAGAAACGGTTGCGCGAGGGCGCCAAGCTGATCGTGATCGATCCGCGCCGCATCGATCTGGTGCGCACGCCGCATGTGGAGGCTGCCTACCACCTGCCGCTCAGGCCGGGCACCAATGTCGCCGTCCTGACGGCGCTCGCGCATGTGATCGTTGCCGAAGGCCTGTTCGATGAAGCCTTCATCCGCGAGCGTTGCGACTGGGAGGAGTTCCAGGACTGGGCGAGCTTCGTCCTGCAGGCGGAAAACAGCCCCGAGGCGATTGAGAAGGCGTCGGGCGTGCCTGCCGATCTCATTCGCGGCGCTGCCCGCCTCTACGCGACGGGTGGCAACGGGGCGATCTATTATGGGCTTGGCGTCACCGAGCACAGCCAGGGCTCCACGACCGTCATGGCCATCGCGAACCTCGCCATGGCCACGGGCAATATCGGCCGCCCCGGCGTCGGAGTGAATCCGCTGCGCGGCCAGAACAACGTGCAGGGCTCCTGTGACATGGGGTCGTTCCCGCATGAAATGCCGGGCTACCGTCACATTTCGGAGGATGCGACCCGCGCCATCTATGAAAGCCTTTGGGGCGTGAAGCTCGACAACGAACCGGGCCTGCGCATTCCCAACATGCTCGATGCCGCCATCGAGGGCACTTTCAGGGGTATCTATATTCAGGGTGAGGATATTCTCCAGTCCGATCCCAACACGCGCCACGTTGCGGCTGGTCTCAAGGCGATGGAATGCGTTGTCGTGCACGATCTCTTCCTGAACGAGACGGCCAATTACGCCCATGTCTTCCTGCCGGGCTCCACTTTCCTGGAGAAGGAAGGCACCTTCACCAATGCCGAACGCCGCATCAACCGCGTGCGCAAGGTCATGGAGCCGAAGAACGGTTTTGCCGACTGGGAAGTGACGCAGATGCTGGCCCGCGCTCTCGGCCGCGACTGGAATTACGCGCATCCCTCCGAGATCATGGACGAGATTGCCGCCACCACACCGAGCTTCGCCGGCGTCACCTACGATCTTCTGGAAGAGAAGGGCTCGGTGCAATGGCCGTGCAACAAGAAGGCGCCTGAGGGAACTCCGATCATGCATATGGGCGGTTTCGTGCGCGGCAAGGGCAAATTCGTGCGCACGGCCTATGTCGCCACCGACGAAAAGGTCGGTCCGCGTTTCCCGCTGCTGCTCACCACGGGCCGCATTCTCTCGCAATACAATGTCGGCGCCCAGACGAGACGCACGCACAATGTATTGTGGCACGAGGAGGATCTGCTGGAGATTCATCCCTTCGATGCGGAGACCCGCGGCATTCGCGACCGCGACTGGGTGAAGCTCAGAAGCCGGGCAGGCGAGACCACATTGCGCGCCACGATCACCGAGCGCGTCGCGCCTGGCGTGGTCTACACCACCTTCCACCATCCCACCACGCAGGCCAATGTGGTGACGACCGAATATTCGGACTGGGCGACCAATTGCCCGGAATACAAGGTCACGGCGGTTGAGGTCGCGCCCTCCAATGGCCCGACCGACTGGCAGGAGGATTACGAGGAGCACGCCCGCCGCAGCCGCCGCATCTCCCCGCTGGAGGCGGCGGAGTAACGGCATGCGAAGTTACGGAGTTGAACGTTGCGGCCTGTCGGCCGTCCGGCGCATGGGAATATCGTCATGAGCAGGGTTCCCTCGACTGCGCGTGTAACGCGGATGGCGCGCCGCGCCGGCGCCACTAGCGTTTCGGCGCGCACCGTGCCGGAAGAAACGCCGATAGCGCTTTCCTACGGAGGCACCACCCATGCGGTGATGATGGGCACACCCGCCGATCTGGAAGACTTCGCTCTGGGCTTCAGCCTGACCGAAGGCATCGTCTCGACGGCGGCGGAGATCGATGAGATCACCGTTCAGGAACTGGGCGCGGGCATCGACCTTCAGGTGCGATTACGGGATGCCGCCAACACGCGCTTCGAAGCCCGGCGCAGACGGTTGGCCGGTCCGGTCGGCTGCGGTTTGTGCGGCATCGAAAGCATCGACGAGGCGATGCGCGCCGTCCCCGCCGTCGCCGATGTGGATTTGACCCTCTCCTCGGGCGATATAGCGCAGGCGATGCGGCTGCTAAGCGCACGCCAGACCCTGCATCGCGAAACGGGTGCCGTGCATGCGGCGGGATTTTATATAGCCGGCAAAGGAATTGTCGCCGCGCGTGAGGATGTCGGGCGCCACAATGCGCTTGATAAGCTTGCGGGCGCGCTCCTGAGGGCCGGTATCGACCCCGCGACGGGCGCCGTCATCGTTACATCCCGCGTTTCCGTCGAGATGGTGCAGAAGACCGCGGCCATGGGATCTTCCCTGATCGCCGCGATTTCTGCGCCCACGGCCCTGGCGATCCGAACGGCGGAAACCGCAGGCATGACGCTCGTCGCGCTGGTGCGTGGCGATGAGTTCGACATATTCACCCACCCCAAACGCGTGACGGTAGGAGCGGCCAGGCATGTCGCATGAAAAGGAATTCATCTCCGCCGGAGAGCGGCTCGTCTATATGGCCAACCAGATTGCCGGTTTCTTCGCCTCGCAGCCCGAAAGCGAGCAGGTGGAAGGAATTGCCAATCATATCAATCAGTTCTGGGAACCGCGCATGCGCACCCAGCTTTTCGAGATCGTGGATGCCGGGGGAGATGGTCTTTCGCCTCTGGTGCTGAAGGCAGCAGAGCATATACGCCGGCCCGAGGCCGCCTGAGACCGGTCTCGTTCGCGGCAGGTGTCAAAAGCCCTTGTGCAGACCGAGTGCCATGTCGAGTATCGGGCGCTCGCCGCTTCCCCCGAGGAAATCGGCATTCGCGTTGAAACGGACGTCGAAATTTCGGGGCAGCCGTGCGTCATAGGTGAGACCGAACCGCAATGGCAGGTCGGCATCCGCAAGCTCAACCTCATAAAGCTCATAGGTGACGGTGCCGCTCGCCGTGCGCCCGACCGGCAGGCGAACGCGAGCGGTACCTTCGAGCGCTGTAGGCCTGATACCCGCGTAAAGACGCGTCATATCGCCCTCCAGAAGCAAGTTTCTTTTGCCGGCAAATAATGATGCGCTCAGATGCGAGATAGCGCCCATTGTTGCGAGTGCGTGGGTACTGTTTTGCGTAAAGCCGCTTCCCAGTTCCGCAAATCCGGTGATGGACCAGCCGCCGCCGAGATCGGCGACTAGAGCAAGACTGCTTGCCATGTCGACGCTGGACTTCGGCTCCAGAAATGGCCCGCGCACGGTTTCTCCAAAAAAGCGCCCGGCTGAGAAATTCATGGAGAACCCCAGCTCGCCAGAGAGAAATCCCCTGCTGAACAGACGTGACGCAGAAAAATTTGCGCTATCCTCGCCGGGTGACATCGAACCGGCGAGTTGTAGAAAAGCGCCTTCGCCGAGCGGCAGGAGATTGCTGAAGGATGTGGCGCCGACGCTGGAAATGAAGTTCTGTGAGAAAAGCAGCTTCGGCAATGCGGCTTCCCGCAACATGCGCGAAGAGGCTGTCTCCACCGGTGCGAATGTGAAGCTGCTTTCGAGCGCGGCAAGGGTTCTGAAGGACCCTGCGAAGGGCTGTTGATTGATGCTCGCAGCTCGATAATTAGCCGACTTAATAATTTTGCCTGAAATCGGAAAATTGGCACCCAGGGCATCGATTGCCATGATCGTTTTGCCGCTCAGTTTTTTCCCGATTGCATTTCCGATCAAAGGCGCTTCGAGGGAGATGCCCTCGCTCAGGGGAACGGATGCACCTGATATATGCGCGGCCGTGGGGATCGCGAGCCCGCCGACCGGTGACAACGCGGCCTTCATATCCGGCACGCCATGGCCATAGAGGGAGGAATAGGCGCGTTTGACGCTGCCCGCGAAAACCGTCTCGCCGGCGATCGTCGATCGGAAACCCGGCCAGTCCCGTCGTGCGGTCGCAAGCAGTCTGGCGGTCCACTCGGAGGGAGCCAGATCGGGAAAGGCCTGCGCAAGCAGGGCGATATCGCCGGAAACCTGTGGTGCGGCATAGGACGTCCCGGTGCCGATCATATAGGAACTGTCGGTATTCTCGGTCGGCACCCGAAGCGTTCCGTCCGCCGTCAGGCAGTATCGCGCAGCACTCCCGCAGGGCGCGGAAAGCAGGTCTGCAGCAAGGATTGAACCGTCGCGCCGGTCGATCTCGAAAAGCGCATTCGATACCGTGAGCCAGGCTTCCGAAAGCTCAGGGGCGAATTCGGGCAGGGCGGACCAGGCTACCGCGTCGTCAAGCGCCGCATCGTTGGAATTGGCAAAGACGATGACGCCGGTTTTCTGAAAGGCGTCATAGGCGGAAATCAGGTCGCGCCATTCGCTTTGCGCTCCGCCGTGCGATTTGGCCAGGAAGCGTGCGTAATCCGTCTCACCAGACGCCGCAAAGTCGCCGCGCTCCCTGGAGGCGGATAGATCCTCGGTGAACCCCCAGGAATTGTTCTGCACCACCGCACCCCGACGCGCCGCATCCTGGGTCGCGGCTGCGAGATGCGTGATGATGGTGTCGTCAGCACTGTCTTCCCAGGAAGACAGATGCAGGGCCGCATCGGGAGCCACCCCCATCATGCCTGTGCCGTCCGCCATGCCTGCGGCGATCGCGGCCACGGCCGTGCCATGGCTGTTGCTGCCGATGCCTGCGGCTGAGCCCGTGAAAAGAGCGATCTCCTTGCCCGCGAGTTCGCGGTGGGAAAGGCGGTAGCCATCGTCCACGATGGCGATCAGCGTGCCTTCTCCGGTCACCTTTCGGCCATCGGTGAGCGTTGCGCTGTGCGCAAAATCGAGATTCTGCAATCGATAGGAGGATGTACCGGCGCAATATATGTTGCCCGAACCGGCGCAAAGCGACCTTGCCCCGAAGCCGGAACGGACCGCATTTTCTTCTGCATCGCTCGGGTCGGCCCCGTTGAACTCGGCGTTCCGGCGATAAAGCGCTGCTGCACTTTCATCCAAGGTTGGATAGCCCGTGACCGTCGGAGTATCCGGAGGTGTGGCCGGAGTGTGCGGTGTTTGGGGATCGGCCGCCTTGTCCTCTTCGCCTCCGCCGCCGCAGGCGCCGAGAGCAAAGAGGAAGCAAAGCAGCGTCGCTTTGGCAAAAGGTCTGCTAAACGCCATGGAGGCGAAGTCCAATTCCAGGCTTTTCCCTGAACAGACCGTGCAGGACCCTTATTGACCAATAGGTGGTTTCACACCTCCGCAAAAAGCCCCGCACCGGATAAATCGATGCGGGGCTTTTGAAGCATGGAATCTGCGAAGGTTTCGGTGGAGGCTGAACCCGCTTTATCCGACCGGATGATCCTCGACCGTCCAATGGATCGGGAACATCGGATCGAACACGGTGATCGGCCCCTCAGCCGTGTACACCGATTTCGGATAAACGACAGGCTCGTCGCGGCGCACCAGCGTGATCTGCTCTTCATTGGCCGGAAGCCCATAATAGGCGGGGCCGTTCAGCGAGGCGAAGGCCTCCAGCTTGTCGAGCGCGTTCTCCTCTTCGAACACATGCGCCAGGCAGGCCATGGTGTTGATGGAGGAGAAGATGCCGGCACATCCGCAGGCGCATTCCTTGAGCGGATCGAGATGCGGCGCGGAATCCGTTCCCAGGAAGAAGCGGCTGTCGCCGGAGACCGCGGCGGCGCGCAGCGCCAGCCGGTGCTCTTCGCGCTTGGCGACGGGCAGGCAGTAATAGTGCGGGCGAATGCCGCCAGCCAGAATGGCGTTGCGGTTGATGATGAGGTGGTGCGTGGTGAGCGTGGCGGCGAGATTGCCCTCCGCGCTCTGCACATACTCCACGCCGTCCTTCGTGGTAACGTGCTCCATCACCACCTTGAGTTCGGGAATGCGTTTCCTGAGCGGCGCCAGAACGCGTTCGATGAACACGGCCTCGCGATCGAAAATGTCGATCGAGGGATCGGTGACCTCGCCATGCACGCACAGCGGCAGGCCGATTTCGGCCATGCGCTCCAGAACGGGCACGACCTTGTCGATGTCGCGGACGCCGCTCTGCGAATTGGTGGTGGCGCCTGCGGGATAGAGCTTCACGGCGGTAATGTGCCCGTCGCGCGCGCCGGCGGCCACGTCGTCGGGGTCGGTGTTCTCGGTGAGGTAGAGCGTCATCAGCGGGGTGAAGCTGTCGGTCTCGGGCAGGGCGGCCATGATGCGGTCGCGATAGGCAAGCGCATCCGAAACCCTCACCACCGGGGGCACCAGATTGGGCATGATGATGGCGCGGGCAAAGTCGGCCGAGCTATGCGGCAGCACCGCTTCCAGAACCGCGCCGTCGCGCAGATGCAGGTGCCAGTCATCGGGGCGTCGGATGGTCAGTGTTTTCACGGAAGCATACTCCACTACGTTGGCCGGCTTGCGGGAAATGCGCGCCATGCATCATCCATTCGCCCAAGCCGCGGTCGATTTCAAGGGGTGCGTTCTGCCGGAGATGCGCAAGCCCGGAAAGTCACCGCAGACTATGCCAATGATGCTGGCCATAGAGTGTGAAAATGATGGACCGGTCCATGCCCCGATCCGACAGTGAGCGCGCCGGAAGTGGCGATGGCTGCCGAGAGATAGTCCTTCGCAGCTGCCATGGCCGTGCTTGGCGCCTGGCCTTTGGCCAGTTCCGCAGCAATGGCGCTTGAAAGGGTGCAGCCCGTGCCATGCGTGTTGTGCGTGGCTGTACGGACCCCTTCGAACCAATGAAGCCCATCGGAGTCAGCAAGCACGTCCGGGCTCTCGTCACTGTCGAGATGACCGCCTTTCACGAGTGCGAGCGATGGGCCGAGGGACAGGAGACCTTTGGCCTGCCGGGCCATCGATGCCCGGTCGAGGGCCGGCGCTTCCCCGAGAAGCGCAGCCGCTTCCGGCAGGTTGGGGGTGATGATGCGGGCGCGCGGCAGAAGATGCCTTGTGAGCGCTTCCACGGCGTCTGGCTCCAGGAGCGGCGCGCCTCCCTTGGCGATCATGACCGGATCGAGCACCACCGGCCCACCCTCATAGGCTGCAAGCGCATCGGCGACGGCTGTGGCGATCTCCGCATTGGCGATCATGCCGATCTTCACCGCATCCACCCTGACATCCGCGAAGACAGCTCTGATCTGGTCTGCCACGAAGGATGCGGGAACGGCATGAACGCCAAAGACGCCTGTCGTGTTCTGTGCCGTCAGCGCAGTAAGCGCCGCCATGCCGTACACCCCACATGCCGCAAAGGCCTTGAGGTCGGCCTGGATTCCGGCTCCGCCTGAAGGATCGGAACCGGCGATTGAAAGCACGTTACGGATCATTGTGAAGCCTCCTGATACGATACGCGGCCTGGCGCTTGTGCCAGCTTCAGGACGCCCCATCAACAATGATCGTCGCTCGCCCCCGAGCGCGGCTCACTATGCGCTGATCGGTGGAGATCGGACGGCATGTGGGAGTGATGATGTCTTCCGTCCGTCCGTCCACCACTCATGCCTCGTCAGTGATCACCATCGTGTTGCGGCGATGGCGCGACGCATGTGGCCATTCGTCGGCGGGCATGATGGCGATGTTGCGCTGCCTTTGTGCCCGCGGTTCGATTTCAGCGTTGATGCGCCGAAGCGCTTCGGCTATGTAGGCTGCGCGTCGCCGCTTCGCCGCCGGCGCATATCGGCCAGCACCCGTAGCTCAGCTGGATAGAGCGCTGCCCTCCGAAGGCTGATGTCAAGGGGCTGAGCGATAAAGAGGAGACGAAAAAAGGTATTAAGAACAAGGATTTGCGAGGCCCTCGTTCTTGTCTTTCAACTCGCAAAATGTTCGCGTAAGCACTGCGTAAGCAGTTACGACCCGGTAAGCACCCGTAGCTCAGCTGGATAGAGCGTCGCCCTCCGAAGGCGAAGGCCACAGGTTCGAATCCTGTCGGGTGCGCCATATTTTTGAAATATGGCGTTTCGAGCGAACGACCTTCCGCCGACAACACGCCAAATTCCCCTTTTCGTGATAATCGTACAACGTCTCAAGTAGACTGCGCGCAAAGCGCTCTGCGCGAGCAACAGCGGGATGGATCTGCGAAGCTCACGAGAAAGCTACACTACATTATGTGTGCTCGATTATGATCCAAACGCGATCATGGAAAAAGCAATAAAACTACGCAGGCGTGGCGTCATGCGCCGATCGCGTTGGTAGAGAAGCCACATGGGTCTCTCGGCCAGTTGCCAATCGGGGAAGAGCCGAACCAGGCAGCCGGTCTCAAGGTCGCGTTTCACGAGGATTTCCGGCTGCATGATGATACCAAGGCCCGCGCGTGCCGCAGCGCGGACAGCTTGGCCGCTATTGATTGTGATCATCCGTGGGGGTGTAACCGCTTTCTCTTCGCCCTCCCTCGCAAACTTCCATGGCGATCTGGCTGACGGCGTGAAGGCGATGGTATCATGGCCGGTCAGCTCATCGGGATGAACCGGCGTTCCTTGGCGTGTGAGATAGTCGGGCGCGGCGCATACCGCCATGCGGTAAGGGGCCAAAGGTCTGGCAATCATCGCGCTGTCCTGCATCACGCCGATGCGGAAGGCGATATCGAAGCCTTCCTCGACCAGATCGACATTGCGATCGGACAAGGTGATGTCGAGTTCCACATCGGGCGCCGACAATCGGTAGGCGGCGAGTGCCGGCACCAGCGCCTCCGAACCGAAGGTGGTGGCCGCGGTGATACGCAATCGACCTTGCACCCGCGTCTGCTCAAGCTCTGCAGCCCTTTCTGCAAGCGCGATACGGTCCAGAATGTCGCGACACTGCTCAACATAGCTCGCCCCGAAATCCGTCAGGCTTTGTCGCCGTGTCGTGCGATTCAGAAGGCGCGTTCCGAGGCGGTCCTCCAAAGCCGCGATCTGCTGCCCGACCATGGCTGCAGATTGCCCCAGCGCCGCGGCCGCAGCACTCATCGAACCCGACTGGACCGTCGTGACAAAGGCTCGCATACAGCGCACGATGTCCATTCAATGATATTCCTTTATAATTATCCAAGAATAATGCAAATTATCATTCAATTTCCCATCAATTACAACGCCCGCGAAAGTCGTCCTTGAAGGAGTTGGATATGACACTGACGCGATTTGTGGGAAAAACGATTGTCATCACGGGTGCGGGAACGGGCATGGGGCGCGCGGTGGCGATCCGCCTCTCGAAGGAGGGCGCCCAGTGCATTCTCGTCGGCCGGCGTCAGGCGCCCCTTGAAGAGGTTGCAGCCGAGATCGTTGCACAAGGCGGCTCAGCCTTGGCAATTGCCTGCGATATCGGAAACGCCGCTGAGGTTGAGGCGATGGTACGGTTGGCGACGAGCGCCAACGGCCGCATCGACGGCCTTTTTGCGAATGCCGGCGTTTTGGGCGCGTTCAAGCCCCTCGTCGAGACGGAGATTGCCGACTTCGAGGACCTTGTCAGCACGAACCTCCTGGGGACCTTCCTCTCGATCAAACATGCTCTGCCGCATCTTCAGGGCGGCGCCGTCGTCATCAACGCCTCATGGACCGTCAACAGTGTCATGCCCGGCGCGGGCGCCTATGCGGCGACAAAGGGGGCGTTGATTGCCATGATGCACACGCTTGCCATGGAGCAAGGAGCCCGCAACGTCCGCGTCAACAGCATCAGTCCCGGCATCATCCTGACGCCGATGGCCGACGAGGTTCTGGACCCGGCATTCTCCGCCAAGCTTGCCGCCCACGCGCCCCTGGGGCGAAACGGAACTCCCGACGACGTTGCCGGCACCGTCGCATGGCTGCTCTCCGACGATGCCCTGTTCATTACAGGTCAGGATATCCTGATTGATGGCGGCTTCACGCTCGGAGGGCCGCGGCTGTGAGCGATGCACTCGATCGACTGGAGCGGCTTTTAAGACCCGGACCTGTGATTTTTACGAATGCGGACATGGAAGGGGAACTTAGAGGGCTATGGCGTGAATATAGTTCTCATCTTCGCCCGGCGCGGCGCGCCATCGCCAACGTCTCTCCGAACGTCGTCATGTGTATTGGCGGAATCCGTCTTGATCGGCCATGCCGAAATCAGTGTATCGCCGATCCCGTGCGCATGGCCGTGTAGCTCTGCAGGTTTGCCAGACTGACACGCAGTAACGGTGCCGCCACACCTGCAGTACGTGCGCGAAGGAGCATGTCTCCGATAATGTGCTCATGCTCGGTCGGGCCGTTGCGCGCCATGTCGCGGAACATCGAAGCCGTACCGGGGGATCCGTGCTCGGTAAGGAAAGAGATCATCTGTGCCAGTGCTTCGGGTCTTGGAGCGTGGCCGTTGGCCGTCGCTGTCGCAGAACACTCCGCCAGCATTTCACGGATGATCGCCTCCCCCTCCCTGGTTTCCATTATCGCCCCGATAGGTGCGCGCATGAGCGTGGTCATCCCGGCATAGGTCGTGAGGAAGGTGAATTTCTCCCACAGCTCCTGCATGATCGAAGTGCTCAGAACCGGGTCGAAACCTCCGCGCTCGAGAACCTTGTGAAGCGCTTCTGCGGTGCCAGCCTGCCCGGCGGTTCTTGGGCCGAGCGTCAGGCGCTGCAGCGTGTTCAGGTGGTGGATTTCGCCCGCTTCATTCATCGTCACGCCAATATGGCACAGCCCGCCCAGAACCCGTTCCCGGCCGAAGCGGGTATCGAGAAGGTCGAGTTGGCGAATACCGTTGAGAAGTGGCAGGATCAGCGTCGAAGGCCCGATCGCCGGCGCTATCGCATCCATTGCCGCATCCAGATCGTAGGCCTTGCAGGCGAGCAGGACCGCGTCGAAGGGGGAGGTCGCGGCGGTGAGCGTCTGAACCGGTATGCGAAGGTTGCCGACCGGACTGATAATCGACAGGCCATTGCGATCCAGAAGCTGGGCGCGCGGCGGCCTCACCAGAAAATGAACATCGACCTCAGAAGCCGCGAGCCTTCCGCCGAAGTAGCCGCCAATGCCTCCGGCGCCCAGGATCAATATGCGCATCGGCCTTCTCCGCGATGTGTGGCTGTGCAGCTTCAAGAGAAGCCATATGGTGTGCTCAGTATGCATCCCTCCGTCAAGTCCGAAGATCTAAAATTATTTTGGGGAATATAGAAATATATTATCTATATAATATAAATATTAGGAGCGTAAATTTATGTCATTGGCGAAGATTTTGAAATTTATATTGATTTTTTGGAAATATAGAATAGATGAACGCTGTGAAATGCGGTATGCAGCCGAAATATAAAATGATTGAGAGAATCGTGGGTAAGGAATTTGTTTGTGGCGTCCGCAATCGGGGGGCGCTTTGCAACATGGCGTTCGCATCCGGTTGGGCCGGGTGAGGGGTGGCGTCGCGCTTGAAGGCGGCCGTTCATCTTCGCCCTTTGGCTGCGCGTGAAGGAAGTAGACAATGATCAAGATTCCTGTTTCGGGACCCGCCGGTGGATTGTCGCATGCAAGGCGCTCCCATCCCACACGCTGGCTGAAACTTGCGTGCCGATTTGCACCTCATGAGCCATGAGCCATGAGCCATGAGCTATGAGTTATGAGGCGAAGGTCGCGCGGGCGGGCAATCATCTCATGAGATTGAACTTTATCGGTGGCTACTTCGGGGTCACCTGAACCTTAACGGGGGCATTTATGGACGATCAACCAAGAAGCACGGCTACATGGCTTTCGCGCCCGGCGGCCGCTCCAGACAGAAAAACCCTGACAGCCCGCCGGCAAAAGGCCTCGTTCTTCTTGCGATGAGCGTCCTCCGTCGACGGTGCCCGACCGACCCGACGGAGACAGATGATGACTGCCATCGACACTGCCGCTGCATTTCGCGATTGCCTTGCCCGTAATGATTTCGCTGTCATTGAGGCGGCACTTGCCCACCGCCATCCTGCCGACCTTGCCGAAACGATTGAAACCCTCGATGCCAGGGAGATCGTCCAGCTTTTTCTGCTGACGAGCGATCGCCGGGGCGCCAAGATATTCGGCTATTTCGACCCGGCGATGCAGGTTGCCGTGGCCGGCGTGCTTTCGCGCAGGGAACTGGCGCGGCTCGTCACCGCCATGTCGCATGATGAGCGTGCGGACCTCTTCAACCGTCTGACGGAGGAGCAGCGGCAGATGCTGCTGCCGGGCATGGCGCATGCCGAGCGGGAAGACATCCGCCGCCTGGCTTCCTATCCGGAGGGCACGGCCGGATCGATCATGACGTCGGATTACGCGCTTCTGACGCCAGGTCTGACCGCGCGCGAGGCCATCGAACGACTACGCCGCGAGGCCCCCGACAAGGAGACGATCTACGAGGCCTATGTGGTGAATGAGGCGCGCCGGCTGGTGGGCGTGGTCTCCCTGCGCGACCTGCTGCTCGCCGGTAATGAGGTGCATGTGGCCAAGATCATGCGAAAGACGGTGATCTTCGCCCAGGTTCAGGCCAGCCGCGACGAGGTTGTGCAGAAGATTGCCGACTATGATTTGCTGGCGCTTCCGATCGTCAATGGTGACAATGCCCTTGTCGGCATTGTGACGGTCGACGATGCAATGGATGTGGCCGAAGCGCAGCAGGGCAGGCGGGTTCTCCAGTTCGGCGGCAACGCGGCTGTGGGAGGCGATCCCGATCTCGACCTGCGCACATCGAGCTTCTTGCAGATGTTCAAGGTACGCGCGTTCTGGCTCGTCATGCTGACGGTATTCGGTGTCGTCACCAGCACATTCGTCGCCGCGCAGGAGGAGATCCTGAGCCAGGTCATCGTTCTGGCGGCCTTCATCGCGCCCATTGTCGATATGGGCGGCAACACGGGCAGCCAGTCGGCAACGCTCGTCATTCGCGCCATGGCTATCGGCGATGTGAAGCTGCGCTGGCGCGATATCTGGTTCGTGATCCGCCGTGAAATCCCGGTCATTCTGACGCTCGGTGTCGTCATTGCTCTTCTGGAGGTCGTTCTGGCCTATTTCAGCAAGGACGTGGGTGGCGACGTGCTGCTGGTCGTCGGTCTTTCGATGGCGATCTGTACGGTTATGGGAGGTGTCATAGGGACGCTTTTACCCTTCGCCGCGCGGCGCATCGGCACCGATCCCGCAACGCTGAGCTCGCCGCTCATTACATCCGTCATGGATTTGCTCGGCGTGTTCACCTATTTCGGCCTGGCCTATGTCTTTCTGGGCCATCTGCTCGTCTCACAATAGCGGGGGTATCCGCCTGTCGGACGAGCCTCCCGGTGGCCGCATTTACCCGGCGCAAGGGGGGAGATCACCCGATGGGCAGCACCTCGGCGCGCTTCACCTGGTCGAGCGCGAAACTGGTCTCGATGGAGGCGATGCCGTCGAGGCGGGTCAGTTTCGACTTGATGAAGGTTTCATAGGCCTGCAGGTCACGCACGACGATACGCATCAGATAGTCCCGCTGGCCGGTCATGAGGTAGCAGTCCACCACTTCCGGCCAGCGGGCAACGGCCTTGGCGAAACGGTCGAGATCTTCTTCGCGCTGCCGCTCCAGCTTGATCGAGGCGAACGCGCTGACGGGCAGGCCCACCTTCGCCTGGTCGATGGTGGCGGTGTAGCCCTTGATGATCCCCTTTTCCTCCAGGATGCGCAGCCGTCTTGCGCAGGGGGATGGCGAGAGACCGACCCGCTCGGCCAGATCGTTGATGGTGATGCGCCCATCGTTCTGAACGGCTGCGATGATCTTGCAGTCGATGGCGTCGAGTCGATCCATATTGGCGATATCCATCTCTAATGCATCCGGTTATAATGATTATCGCCAAATTTCATCCTTCCGGCAATCGTCTTTGATGAGTTTGCCGCCGCTGCTTGGGTTAGCATCCAGCCGAAACGGAGGATGACTGATGAACGACGAACGGATGGCCGCCCTGGTGGAGCTGGAACGCAAGGTGCGCTGGCTTTCCACATGGATGATCCACCATGCGAACCATGTCCGTCCCAATGATGACGGGCTGAAGGTGGGTGGTCATCAGGCGTCCTCCGCCTCGCTTTCCACCATCATGACGGCGCTTTATTTCGCGGCCTTGCATCCCGAGGACCGCATCGCTGTGAAGCCGCATGCAAGCCCCGTTTTCCATGCGATCCAGTATCTTTTCGGCAATCAGACGCGCGAGCGGCTGGAGAATTTCAGGGGTTACAAGGGCGCGCAGTCCTATCCCTCGCGCACCAAGGATGCCGACGACGTGGATTTTTCCACCGGCTCGGTCGGGCTGGGTGTGGCGCAGACGCTCTTTTCCTCGCTCACCCAGGATTACCTGACGGCCAAGGGTTGGGCAGGGGATGCCGGCAAGGGCAAGATGGTGGCGCTCCTGGGCGATGCCGAGATGGATGAGGGCAACATATTCGAGGCCCTTCTGGAAGGCTGGAAGCATGACGTCCGCAACACATGGTGGGTGGTCGATTACAATCGCCAGAGCCTGGATGCCGTTGTCCGCGAAGGGCTTTGGGAGCGGTTCGAAGCTATTTTCCGCAACTTCGGATGGGATGTGGTCATCCTGAAATATGGCTCTCTCCAGCAGCAGGCTTTCAAGGAACCGGGCGGCGAGGAGCTGAGGCGCTGGATCGATGAATGCCCCAACCAGCTCTATTCCGCGCTGACCTTTCAGGGCGGCGCTGCCTGGCGCAAGCGGCTGATGGACGAGATCGGAGACCAGGGCCCTGTCTCGCGCCTGATCGAGCGGCGCAGCGACGAGGAACTTGCAGCCCTCATGTCCAACCTCGCCGGCCACGACCTGCCGGCGTTGCTGGAAGCTTTCGAAGCCGCTCGCAAGCACGACCGTCCGGTATGCTTCATCGCCTATACGGTGAAAGGCTATGGTCTTCCCCTGGCTGGCCACAAGGACAACCATGCCGGCCTGATGACGCCCGGGCAGCTGGAAACGCTGCGCACTTCGCTTCCCATTCGCTCCGGGCACGAATGGGAGCCTTTCGAGGGGGTGAAGGACGCGCAGGCCCTGCGGGATTTTCTCAAGCAGGTCCCCTTCAATGCGAAAGGCCCCCGGCGCAAGTCGGCGCCGGCCATCGCCGTGCCCGAATCGCTCGAGGTCGAGATAGCGGGCTCCATGTCGACGCAGCAGGGCTTCGGCCTGCTCATGCACGCCATCTCGAAGCGGGACGATGCCTTTGCCGACAGGGTCGTTACCACATCCCCCGATGTCACGGTCTCCACGAATCTGGGCGCATGGGTCAACCGGCGCGGCCTCTACGCGCGTGAGGAGATGGCCGATGTCTTCAAGGCCGAGCGCATTCCCTCCACCTTCACCTGGAATTTCGCCCCCTCTGGCCAGCACATGGAGCTTGGCATCGCCGAGATGAACCTGTTCCTGATGCTGTCGGCACTGGGGCTTTCGCATTCCTTGTTCGGCGAGAGGCTTCTTCCGGTCGGAACGCTCTACGATCCGTTCATCGAGCGCGGGCTCGATGCGTTGAATTATGCCTGCTATCAGGATGCGCGTTTCATCATCGCCGGCACGCCGTCAGGCGTGACCCTGGCGCCTGAGGGCGGTGCGCACCAGTCCATCGCCACGCCTCTGATCGGCATGGCACAGGATGGTTTGGCAAGTTTCGAGCCGGCTTTCGTGGATGAGCTTGCCACCATCATGCGCTTTGCCTTCGACTACCTCCAGCGCGATGGCGAGGGGGAACCCGACGAGACGAGCTGGCTGCGTGATGCGGTTGGGGGATCGGTGTATCTGCGCATGTCCACCCGCTCCATAGAGCAGCCAAGGCGCAGCATCGACGAGCGTCTGGCCGAGGACATGGTCAATGGCGCCTACTGGTTGCGCAAGCCGGGCCCGAATGCGCAGACGATCATTGCCTATACGGGCGCTGTCGCCCCCGAAGCAATCGAGGCTGTCGGTCTTCTGGCCGAAGCGCGGCGGGATGTGGGCCTTCTGGCCGTCACTTCCGCCGACCGCCTCAATGCTGGCTGGAATGCGGCGCAACGCGCCCGCGAGGAAGGACTGGTTCACGCCCGCAGTCACGTGGAGAGGCTTTTGGGCGATGTGCCTTCCCATTGCGGCATCGTCACGGTTCTCGACGGGCACCCGGCCACGCTTGCCTGGCTTGGCTCGGTCTGCGGCCATCGCACGCGCTCCCTCGGGGTCGAGCATTTTGGCCAGACAGGGACGATTGCCGATCTTTATCGTCATTACGGCATCGATGCGCAGGGCATCCTTCGGGCAGCGGCCGCGCTTACGCCGGGAAGGCCGGTTCGTCACCTGCGTCAGATTGCCGTGTAGGGTGGATGGAAACATCAACCCCGTTTCCACGCGGGGTTGATGTCATTATGGTGCAGTCCTTTCCGTTTGAGGAGGCCCCGCCGAATGCGTCTGCTGCAGTTCCTGCTTGTCTGTGCTTTTCTTTCGCCTGCCTTGCCGGCAGCAGCCGACGATGGCGATGTCATCGCGCGGTGGTATGAGGCTTTGGCCAAGGTGGACCGGGACGGGCTCGCGGCTCTTCTGGCGGCAGACGCCAAGATCGAGATGCAGGATCTCGATATCGTCCAGACGCGGGACGAATTCATGAGCTCGCTCGACGAATGGGAAGCCGCTTCCGAAGGGCTGCACATCCGCCACAGGCAGGAGGGCATGTCGGAAGGCATGAGCGTATCGCTGGTCTGCTACGAATTCCCCGGCAGTCAGTTGATGACGCGCGAATCCTTTCTCATCGAAGGCGAGCTGATCCACAAAAGCGTTCAGTCGGGTGTCGCCGATGATTGCAGCGAGTTCTGACGTCTCAGCCCTAAAATGCGGACAACAGGGAAAATTGAGCGGTTCAGGATTCGCCTGAAACGATGAACCGCTCAATGGCGGGCGGAAGGACGGCCTTCTGCCGTCAAAGATTTGCGGGATCCGTCTCCGCCTCCCAGGCGAGAAAGCAGACCCGTGCGATGAGGAGAAGGCTGGGTATGCCAAGCACGGCTGAAAGGACCATGGTGCCGGCAAGGCCGAGCTTCATGAGTCCAGCCGTGGCCCATATTGCGGTGGCGCAGGCCGTGGCGATTTCCGAGGCGATGAAGGTCGCTACCGCGACAGCCGCCCAGATTGTCTTGAGGGAATAAACGCGTTTCATTTTCTGACATCCGTCTACGCGCACGGCCTGCCCTCCCGACAGGCGGGCGGCGGAAATGCGCTTGCTTGTTTCGATAGGAAGAAGAGTTCGAAATCAGACGGAAAGCGGTGGCGCACGCGAGCGGTAGGCGCGGGTTTGGAGCCTTGCGAACTGTTCGGTTCTACCGATGCCGGAGGCGGGCGGAGCCCGTTCCTCAAGGCGAATGCGGTCATCAGGCAGGAGGGCGACCGGGCCGTCGGCACCGCGTGTCAGGCCCGCCTGATGCTGTCCGCGCGGCTGGGCTTCCTGCTTGGCGTGTCCGTGCTCGGCCAGAGCCACGGGCTCCACCTGAAGCGTCCTCGAAAGCGCCGGCCTGCCCGGCTCGAAGAGAAGCGGACCACCGGCAGGCGCGCCCGAAAACGCAAGCAGCAGCGCCGCCACCATGCTGAGAAGCTGGTGCAGCGTGAGGCGGTGCAGGGCTCTCATTGCGATAGGGCGGCTGGTTTCCAAGACTATCCTCGATGGGACTTTGAGAATGGTTGCCCCAAAAGATGAGGAATGACCAGCCATTTGCGGAGAATCGATGGCGGGCCTTGCTTCATTTCCCCGCGATTGTGCCGCTTCGTTGCGACACGGGCGAAACATTTTCCGCCATCTGGCGAATTGACCGAATGCGCGGGGCATGGTGAAAGCACTGCAACATTGTCAACAGGCGGGATGAGGAGCGCTGTCCACATGGCAAATCGCGTTGAACTTCACGGGTTGGGTGTTGCGGAGGAGCTTCGCGATTTTGCGGTACGGGAAGCCCTGCCCGGCACAGGCGTTGATGCGGATCGCTTCTGGAAAGCCCTTGCTGAGATTATTGCCGAACTGGCGCCGAAGAACCGCGACCTTCTGAAGAAGCGCGATGCCTTTCAGGAAAAGATCGATGCCTGGTACCGTGAAAACGGCGCGCCTGCCGATCAGGATGCCTACCAGGCTTTCCTGCGCGAGATCGGATATCTTCTGCCCGAAGGCGGGGATTTCAAGGTCGAGACGGACAGTGTCGATCCCGAGATTGCCGTTGTGGCAGGGCCGCAGCTTGTCGTTCCGGTGATGAATGCACGCTATGCGCTGAATGCCGCCAATGCGCGTTGGGGGTCGCTCTATGACGCGCTCTATGGAACGGATGCCGTTTCCGAGGCCGATGGCGCGGAAAAGGGCAAGGGCTACAATCCGAAGCGTGGCGAGAAGGTCATCGCCTGGGCGCGCGCTTTCCTCGACGACAGCGCGCCCTTGACGGGAGCTTCCTGGGCCGATGTGACGGGCCTTACGGTTTCTGGCGGCGCTCTGGTCGCCTCGCTTGCCGATGGTTCGACAGGACTGGCCGATGCGTCGCAGTTCGCCGGTTATCGCGGCGATGCGGGCGCGCCCCAGGCCATTCTTCTGACAACCAACGGGCTCCATGCCGAAGTGGTGATCGACCGCACTCATCCGATCGGCAAGACCGACAAGGCCGGCATTGCCGATGTGGTGCTGGAATCCGCCCTGACCACCATTCAGGATTGCGAGGATTCCGTTGCTGCCGTCGATGCGGAAGACAAGGTTGTGGTCTATCGCAACTGGTTGGGGCTGATGAAGGGCGACCTTGCGGAAGACGTCAGCAAGGGCGGCAAGACCTTCACGCGCCGTCTCAATCCCGACCGCGAATACACCGCGCCCGATGGCGGAAAGCTTGTTTTGCCTGGGCGCTCGCTGATGCTGGTGCGCAATGTCGGCCACCTGATGACCAACCCGGCCATCGTGGATGCCGAAGGCAACGAGGTGCCCGAGGGCATCATGGATGCCATGTTCACGGCGCTGATCGCGCTGCACGATGTCGGGCCCGGCGGCCGCAAGGCCAACAGCCGGGCAGGCTCCATGTATGTGGTGAAGCCCAAGATGCACGGGCCGGAAGAGGTGGCCTTCGCTGTCGAGCTCTTCGGAAAAGTCGAAAAGGCGCTCGGCATGGCGCCCAACACGATGAAGATGGGCATCATGGACGAGGAGCGCCGCACGACGGTCAACCTCAAGGAGTGCATTCGCGCGGCCAAGGAGCGCGTGGTCTTCATCAACACGGGCTTCCTTGATCGCACCGGCGATGAGATTCACACCTCCATGGAAGCCGGTCCAATGATCCGCAAGGGCGACATGAAGCAGGCCGCCTGGATCTCCGCCTACGAGAACTGGAACGTGGATATCGGCCTCGAATGCGGTTTGTCCGGCCATGCGCAGATCGGCAAGGGCATGTGGGCCATGCCCGACCTGATGGCCGCCATGCTCGAGCAGAAGATCGGCCATCCCAAGGCCGGCGCCAACACCGCCTGGGTTCCCTCGCCGACGGCGGCAACGCTCCACGCCACCCATTACCACAAGGTGGACGTGCATGCGGTGCAGGCCGCGCTGAAGGACCGCCCGCGCGCCAGCCTCTCCGACATTTTGTCGGTTCCCGTCGCGCCGCGTCCCAACTGGACGCCCGAGGAGATCCAGAAGGAGCTCGACAACAACGCGCAGGGCATACTGGGCTATGTGGTGCGCTGGATCGACCAGGGCGTCGGCTGTTCCAAGGTGCCCGACATCAACGATATCGGCCTGATGGAAGACCGCGCGACGCTGCGCATCTCCTCGCAGCATATCGCGAACTGGCTTCACCACGGCGTTGCCACGGCGGAGCAGGTCATGGAAACGATGAAGCGCATGGCCGCTGTCGTGGACCGGCAGAACGCCGGCGATCCGCTTTATCGTCCGATGGCTCCCGATTTCGATGGCTCCATCGCCTTCCAGGCGGCCTGCGATCTGGTCTTCAAGGGACGCGAGCAGCCCAATGGTTATACGGAGCCGGTGTTGCATGCGCGCCGTCTTGAACTGAAGGCTCGCGACAGGGCGGGCTGAACCGCAAGGAAAAGAGAAAGGAAGCCGCCTTTCCGGCGGCTTCGGTCCTGTGCCGATGAAATATCTCGCCATCGATACCGCTGCCGGTCTCTGCGCGGCCTGTGTCTACGACGCGCAGGCCGGTGTCGAGCTTGGCCGCGATGTGATCGAGCTTGCCAAAGGACACGCGGAGCATGTGATGGCGGTCATAGGCCGCGCGCTCGAAAATGCCGGCATTTCCTATGACGGGCTCGACGCGGTTGCGGTCTGTGTCGGTCCCGGCTCCTTCACCGGCGTTCGCGTCGGCGTGTCGGCTGCGCGCGGCCTGGCGCTGGCGCGTGGCATTCCCGCCATTGGGGTCACCACGCTGGAGGCATTGGCCGTTGAGGCCCGCGCGGCCTCGCCGGGCCAGGCCGTGTTGGTCGCGCTTGGCCAGCGGGCGGAAGGCCTGTTCGCCGCGGCCTATGACGCTGCCGGCGAGATGCTCATGGAACCGGCAAGCGTTCCCGTCAGCGAGCTTGCCGACTGGGCGCGAAAGGCCAGGCCGCTTCTGTGCGGCAGCGCTGCCGGTCTCGTCGCGGAAAAGGCGGGCGTCAAGCTCGCAATGGGTTCGCTCGGAGCCACGGCCGATATCGCCACCTATGCGCGGCTGGCTGCTGCAAGGGGAACGGAAGGCCCGCGCCCGAAACCGCTTTATCTGCGGGCGCCGGATGCTGCCCCCCAACAGAATTTTGCACTGCCACGCAGGGAGGTGTGATGGGCTTTTTTTCCCGCCGCAAGGAATTCACCCTGCGGCCGCTCGAAGTGGCGGACAGTCTCTCACTCTCCGATCTTCATGCAGAAGGCTTCGCCCGTCCGTGGAGTGACGCCGAGTTTGAATCGCTTCTGTCGCAGGATACGGTTTTCGGTTTCGCGGTTCTGCCGCTCGGTCGGCGTCCCGCCGCGCCAGCGGGTTTCGTGCTCGCCCGCCAGGCGGCGGATGAGGGGGAAATCCTCACCATTATCGTATCGCGCGCCGAACGCGGGCAGGGGCTTGGCCGTCAGTTGATGGATGCGGTCCTGCGCCGTCTTCATGCCGACAGGGCTTCCGCCCTTTTCCTGGAAGTGGACGAGGCGAACGCGGTTGCCATAGCGCTTTACCGGCGGCTTGGTTTTCAGCAGGTCGGCGGTCGGGCGGATTACTATCGAGATGCCTCGGGAGCCCGGACAGGCGCGCTTGTCATGCGCCGGGACCTTCGCTAGAGGGCCGTCGCTAGAGGGCTTGTCCGTTTCCTTGGGGCCCCTTGCGTCTTCCGCTTTGGCTTCGCCCGGAAACTTCTGGCCGGAACAATGTCTTGTCGCTTCGCATCGGAAAGATACACATTGGCCCATCTTGGTGTTTATTCGCGTTCTTGCACAGATGGGGCGATCTCGTCCGATAAGCGATATCCTGCCGCGAAGATGCCGCAGACACGCGGCACACGGAGCGGAAGTCTCTGAATTTGAAAGGCCATGGCGGCTGATGCTCGGCAGCTTGCGTTTCTACATCACGCTCCTCCTCGTTGCGCTCTACACGCTGCCCCTTCTGGCGGCACAGGAATTTGCGCTGCGCACGAAGCTGATGAGCGACCGGCGAATTCCCAGGCTGTGGCACCGCATGACGCTGAAAATGCTTGGCGTGCGCGTTGAGATGGAGGGAGAGAGGCTCGCCCGCCGCCCGCTCCTGATTGCGGCCAACCATGTTTCCTGGCTTGATATCCTTATCCTCGGCTCGCTTGACGGCGTGCATTTCATAGCCAAGGCCGAAATGCGCCATTGGCCGGTGCTCGGAACATTCGCGCGCCAGCAACGTTCGGTCTTCGTCGAGCGTGATCGCCGCCGCGCATCGCCGGAGCAGGCGCGCGAGATCGCCGATCGCCTCGCCGATGGCGATCCAATGGTTCTTTTCGCCGAAGGCACCACAGGCGATGGCAATGGCGTCCTGTCTTTCAAGAGCACGCTTTTCAGCGCTGCGCAGCTGGCGCTTGCCACCCAGAAGGCGGATGAAGTGGTGGTGCAGCCAGTGGCTATCGCCTACACCCGCACGGGCGGCTTGCGGCTTGATCGGCGCGAACGGGCGGAACTCGCCTGGATCGGCGATACCGATCTCGTCCCGCATCTGAAGATCATTCTGGCCGCGCAGCCGATCGACGTGAAAGTGTGTTTCGGAAAGACCATACCGTTCCGGGCGCAAGGTGACCGCAAGGCGGTGGCGCGCGCCGCTGAATCCGAGGTGCGGCGTATGCTGGTTGAAGCCTTGCGTGGCGGCAAATCCTGAGCGATTGCCATGGCGACAAAGAATCGTCTGTTTTTTGACACGCAAAAACGTTAGGAAACCGGCATGGAAGAGAATATTACGCCGGAGATTGGCGCCAGCGATATGACCGAGGCCGTGCGCGCCGCGCCGCCCGAGGGCAAGAAGGTTTTCGTCAAAACCTATGGCTGCCAGATGAATGTCTACGATTCGCAGCGCATGTCCGATGCGCTTGCGGCCGATGGCTATCAGCCGACCGACACGATCGAGGATGCCGACCTCGTCCTGCTCAACACCTGCCACATTCGCGAAAAGGCTGCCGAAAAGGTCTATTCCGAGCTTGGCCGTATCCGCCAGCTCAAGGAAGAGCGCGGTCGCAATGGCCGCGAGACGGTGGTGGGCGTGACGGGTTGCGTCGCCCAGGCCGAAGGCCGCGAGATTTTGCGCCGCGCGCCGGTGGTCGATCTCGTGATCGGGCCCCAGACCTATCATCGCCTGCCGATGGTGGTGAAACGGGCGCGGGGCGGTGAGAAGATCGTCGAGACCGAATACGCCATCGAGGACAAGTTCGAGCATCTGCCCGCGCCGCGCAGATCGACTGTGCGCGGCCGTGGCGTTACCGCTTTTCTCACGGTGCAGGAAGGTTGCGACAAGTTCTGCACCTTCTGCGTGGTGCCCTACACGCGCGGCTCCGAGGTCTCGCGCCCGGTGGCGCAGATCGTGGCCGAGGCCGAACGCCTTGCCGAGGCAGGCGTGCGCGAAGTGACGCTGCTTGGCCAGAATGTGAATGCTTGGCACGGCGAGGGCGCTGACGGTCGCGAATGGGGCCTTGGCGAGCTTCTCTTCCGTCTTGCCGAGATTCCGGGCCTTGATCGGCTGCGCTATACGACCAGCCACCCGCGTGACATGGACGATGCGCTGATCGCGGCCCATCGCGATCTGAAGAGCCTGATGCCCTATCTTCATCTGCCGGTGCAGTCGGGTTCCGACCGCATTCTGAAGGCGATGAATCGCAAGCACACCGGCGACGATTATCGTCGCCTGATCGAGCGCATCCGCGAGGCGCGGCCGGATATCGCCATGTCAGGCGATTTCATCGTTGGCTTCCCTGACGAAACGGATGCCGATTTCGAGGATACGATGCGGCTGGTGCGCGATGTCGGCTACGCTCAGGCCTTCTCGTTCAAATACTCGCCGCGTCCGGGCACGCCGGGGGCGGACCTTGGAAATCAGGTGCCGGAAAGTGTCAAGGACGAACGGTTGCAGGTGCTCCAGGCACTGCTGATGGAACAGCAGCGCGCCTTCGCTGCGAGCCTCATCGGCCAGACGATGGATGTGCTTCTTGAGAAGCCCGGTCGCCAGCCCGGTCAGCGGGTCGGCCGTTCACCATGGCTGCAGCCGGTTATTGTTGATGAAAACGCCGGCGAAATCGGTGACATTGTTCGTGTTCGAATCACGGAAGCAGGTTCCAACAGCCTGTTCTCCGAACCGGTGTCGTAAAGGAGGGGCGCTTGACCGCCAGCACTGAGTTGAAGAACCTGCCCTCCGGGGCATCCGACATGGCGCACATCGTGCTCACCTTCGACAACAACAAGCTGGCCAGCGCCCTCTATGGCCCCTTTGACGAGAACCTTGCACGCATCGAGCAGAAGCTGGGTGTGGACATCCGCTCGAAGGGCAACCAGCTTTCCGTTCGCGGCGACAGCGTGGCCGCCACCCAGGCGCGCCGGGCGCTCGATTATCTTTACGAAATGGTGCAGAACGGCGCCGAGATCGCGGCTTCGGACGTGGACGGAGCGGTGCGTCTGGCGATTGCCGCCGATGATCAACTGGTCTTGCCCACGCTTGAGGGCAAGGGCAAGCTGGCGGCCGCGCAGATTTCCACGCGCAAGCGCACCGTTCATGCCCGCTCCGCGAATCAGGATGCCTATATGCGGGCGCTGGAGCGCTCGGAAATGGTCTTCGGCATAGGTCCCGCCGGCACCGGCAAAACCTTCCTGGCGGTCGCCTATGCGGCGATGTTGCTGGAGCGCGGCGCGGTCGACCGCATCATCCTGTCGCGCCCCGCCGTCGAGGCGGGCGAGCGCCTGGGCTTTCTGCCCGGCGACATGCGCGAGAAGGTCGATCCCTATCTGCGCCCGCTCTATGACGCGCTGTATGACATGATCCCGGCCGACAAGGTCGAGCGGGCCCTTGCTGCCGACGTGATCGAGATCGCGCCGCTTGCCTTCATGCGTGGCCGTACGCTGGCCAATTCGGTGGTCATCCTCGACGAAGCACAGAACACCACGCCGATGCAGATGAAGATGTTCCTGACGCGTCTCGGTGAGAATGCGCGCATGATCATTACCGGTGATCCGAGCCAGATCGACTTGCCGCCAAACACCCGGTCGGGTCTGGTCGAGGCCCTGGAGGTGCTTTCCGATATACCGGGCATCGTGACCGTGCGTTTCGACGAAAAGGACGTGGTGCGTCATCCGCTTGTCGCAGCGATCGTGAAAGCCTACGACCGCAAGACGCGGGGCTGATCCCGCATTGCCGATGGATTTGAAGGAAATGATGGAAATCCGCTCCGGCATCGAGATCGACATTTCGGTCGAGGATGGGGATTGGCCGGGAGAGGACGTGCTGGAAGCGCTGGCGGAAAGGGCTCTGGGCGCCGCTGTCCGTGGTGCGGAGGTGGATCCCGGCGAACTTGGCCCGGTCAGCTTGCTTTTCACCGGAGACGAGGCAATCCGCGCTCTCAACAGCCAGTGGCGGAGCAAGGACAAGGCCACCAACGTGTTGTCCTTTCCTGCGGCTCAGGCTCCCGTTCCCGGCCTGGAAACGGCGCCGCTTGGCGATATAATCCTGGCGCTGGAGACGGTGCGGCGCGAGGCGGAGGAGGAGGGCAAGCCCTTCGAGAACCACCTCACGCATCTCCTCGTTCACGGCTTCCTGCATCTTCTGGGTTATGATCATGAAACCGATGATGAAGCTGAGGAGATGGAGACTCTGGAGCGTGAGATTCTGCAAAGCCTTGCCATCCCCGATCCTTATGCATAACTGTAGGGCTCAATTGACCAGACGGCTATGACAGAGAACACGATGATCGCGGCAGGCGAAGGGCCTCGCAGCGAAACGCACGCTCCCGAGGAGGGAGACGAGGGATCGAGTAGATCCAGAAATCGCTCCGGCCATGGACGCCAGTCCCTGTGGGAAAGGATGATGATGGCTCTTGGTTTGCGCAACGGCTCGTCGCTGCGCGACGACCTTGCGGATGCCCTCTCCGAACAGACGCGGGATACGGCTTCCTTCTCGCCGGGCGAGCGGGCCATGCTCAAGAACATCCTGCGCCTGCGTGAACTGCGCGTCGAGGATGTCATGGTGCCGCGTGCGGACATCGAGGCGGTCGAGCTTTCCATCACGCTGGGCGAACTTCTGAATGCGTTCGAGAAATCGGGACATTCACGCATGCCTGTTTACAGCGAGACCCTGGATGATGCGCGCGGCATGGTTCACATCCGCGATGTGGTCGGCCATATCATCAGCGCCTCGCGCGCCAAGCGTGCCCGTGGCCGCAAGCTTCCCGAGGCGCCGTCCATCGATCTCTCCAAGGTCGATCTGAATTCCACCATCGCGGAGCTCAAGCTTATTCGGCCGCTGCTCTTTGTGCCGCCCTCCATGCTTGCCTCCGATCTGATGGCACGCATGCAGGCCACGCGCACCCAGATGGCGCTTGTTATCGACGAATACGGCGGTACGGACGGACTCGTGTCGCTGGAAGACATCGTCGAAATGGTCGTGGGCGATATCGAGGACGAGCACGACGACGATGCTACTCCAATGATCGAGCAGACGGGTGACGGCGTATTCGTAGTCGACGGAAAAGCCGAAATCGAGGAGGTCACCGCTGTTATCGGTGAAGCATTCCATGCCGAAGAGCACACCGAGGACGTGGACACGATCGGCGGGGTGATCTTCAATACACTTGGCCGGGTACCTGCCCGTGGTGAGGTGGTCCAGGCCATTCCCGGTTTCGAATTCCAGGTGCTTGATGCCGATCCACGTCGCGTCAAGCGGGTGCGTATCGTGCATACGCGTGCGGCGGACCGGCGCCGGCGCGTCCCGAAGGCCACGGAAGAAGCCGAACAGCAATGATCCGCGCATCGTGCCGGACGGATGGTTCGGCGCGATGGTTGCAGCATGAAGACGCCCTCGTTCATGTTTCGCTCTGCGGAAATCCGCGTGCCGCGGCGGCATGCGTCCCTATGCCGTGGCGGCATGCGTCCCCATGCCGTGGCGGCATGCGTCCCCATGCCGTGGCGGCATGCGTCCCCATGCCGTAGCGGCATGCGTCCCTATGTCGCCAAACCTATCCGAATGCACCAGTGCGACGTCTGTGTTGGGCTTTTATCAAACGATAATGTGCTGATACTGGTTCAGGTTGATTCGCAGGCATCTTGCACGCGGGACCTGAATCCCCGTGCGTTTGTGTGGCGTGAATTCGCATTTGCTACCGCCGGGCCCGACCGTGGGCAGATCGGGCGCGATACGCTCCGGCGGGATGGTTTCGTTCAGGCCGGTAATGTTGCGGCCCAACTTGCTCGGGGCGGAGTGTGGGGATGGAAGGTCTCGCGGGACGCGTGATTTTGTTGAGTGGCTGGCGCCGCTCGATGCTGGCGTTCGCCGCCGGCGTGGCGGCAGCCCTTGCCTTGCCTCCTTTCGATTTCTTCGCTGCTTGCTTCGTCGCCTTCCCCGTTCTGGTCTGGTTGCTGGATGGCGCGGTGGGCGAGGGACGCGGCCTGCTTGCCCGGTTCCGTCCGGCATTCAGCGTCGGCTGGTGGTTCGGTTTCGGCTATTTTCTCTTCGGGCTCTGGTGGATCGGCAAGGCGCTCCTGGTGGATGCGGAGAACTTTGCGTGGGCCTTCCCTTTCGCCGCGGTGGGCCTGCCCGCATTTCTTGCGCTTTTCTACGGGGTTGCTGCGGCGCTCGCGCGGGTCTTGTGGTCGGATGGCATCCTGCGGGTCTTCGCGCTGGCCTTTTCTTTCGCCCTCCTGGAGTGGTTGCGCGCGAATATTTTGACAGGCTTCCCGTGGAACTCGATAGGCTATGCCGCGATGCCAACTGTACTTACAATGCAGTCGGCTAAGGTTTTTGGCCTCAATGGCATGAATGCGCTCGCCGTCCTGGCGTTTTCACTGCCCGCACTCATTGGTACACGAAAGAATCGAGCAATCGGGATTGGCATCCTGGCGGGCCTTCTGGCGCTTCATTTGGGCTATGGATACGCCCGATTGCAGCCCCAGAAAGAAGCCGGCAAATCAATAGCGGTTCGCATCGTGCAGCCCTCCGTCTTGCAGGATGAGAAATGGGACGCAGCCGAGCAAAGTCGCATCTTCGCCCTGCTGCTCGATCTGTCTTCTTCACCCGTGCCTGAGGGCGGCGCGAAGCCCGACGTCATCATCTGGCCGGAAACGGCCGTGCCCTTTCTTTTCGGTGACAGGCCGGAGGCTCTGGCGCAGATTGGCGCGATGCTGGAGGATAGTCAGATGCTTCTCGCCGGTGCGGTTCGTGTTGAAACCGGAGAAGTTTCCGCAGGGGAACGTTACTACAATTCAGTTGTGGCCATAGGATCGGACGGAATTATCGAAGATGCTGTGGATAAACTCCACCTTGTCCCTTTCGGGGAATACTTGCCCTTTAAATCAGTTTTGGAAAAAATCGGACTAGGCCCAGTGGTCCACGCGATAGGGCCCTACAGCAGCGGATCATCGCGGCACGCTATTAAGGTAGCTGAAGAAGCGCGCATTTTACCATTTATTTGTTACGAAGTTATTTTCCCGCAGCTTCTTTCTGATGCACAAAAAGAATCCGACATTTTGCTTAATGTGACCAACGATGCTTGGTTCGGCGTTTCACCGGGCCCCTATCAACATTTTCGGCAGGCACAGATCAGGGCAGTTGAAGCGGGATTGCCGCTTATCAGGGCGGCAAACAACGGAATCTCTGCGGTTTTGGATCCCTATGGCCGCATTGTTGACGCACTCGACCTGAACGCGGTGGGGGTGCTGGATGTTCAATTGGTCGTTCAAAGAGGAGGTAAATTTTCTTTCACTTTGCCTGGAACCAATGCGCCCTTTCTGGCGTTGTGTTTTGGGGTCATGGCGTTGGTTGGGAGGAGTATCCGGCGGCTGAGACCGAATTGACATGGCGCCATTCGAATACGCATAGTGTGTAAGCCGACTACTCTGGATGATGCACTTCACAAGCTGGGGGCTCAAACGCAGCTTTTGGGGTAGCGGTCAATGGCAACCCCGTGCCGGACGGCGAGGGAATATATGAACAAGAATAAGAAAAAACCGAATCCGATTGATATCCATGTTGGCGGTCGGATCAGGCTTCGAAGAAACATGTTGGGAATGAGCCAGGAAAAGCTTGGCGAAAGCCTGGGGATCACTTTCCAGCAAATACAGAAATACGAAAAGGGCACGAACCGGGTTGGCGCCAGCCGTTTGCAAGCGATCGCCTCGGTTTTGACCGCCCCGGTGTCCTTTTTCTTTGAAGGTGCTCCGGGTGAGGATGGCGACGCGGCCCAGGGCATGGCCGAAGATGGTGGCACCTTCGTTGTCGACTTCCTCAACAGCAGCGAAGGCGTTCAGCTGAACCGCGCTTTCGTCAAAATCTCCGATCCCAAGGTTCGTCGCAGGATTATCGACCTGGTGAAAGTTCTGGCTGCTGAAAACCAGGACTGACAGGGCTGAACGAGTGCCGGCCAGCGCTGATTGTGCTGGCATTGCGGGGGTGAGCCTGTGCGCGCCCCCGTTTTACCTCTTACAATAGCAGATGTGTGCTTGACCGCGACGGGCCTGCTTGGCTAACAGGAGGGCGCCTGTTGCCGGCGGATGGGCCGGCTTCTTCTCAGAGGGGACACCCGTGGCGCGCAAGACATATCTCTTTACAAGTGAATCCGTTTCCGAAGGTCATCCCGACAAGGTGTGTGACCGCATTTCCGATGAGATCGTGGATCTGATTTATCGGGAAGCAAAGAAAGCGGGCATGGATCCGTGGAAGGTCCGTGTGGCCTGCGAAACGCTGGCAACAACCAACCGCGTTGTCATCGCCGGCGAAGTGCGCGTGCCTGAAACGCTGTTGAAACACGACAAGGCAGGCAAGGTGGTGACGGACTCGCGGGGGCATCCCCTCGTCAATCCTTCCCGGTTCCGCTCCGCCGCACGGCGCGCCATCCGCGCCATCGGTTACGAGCAGGACGGTTTCCATTGGAAGACCGCAAAGATCGACGTTCTGCTTCACGGCCAGTCGCCGGATATCGGCCAGGGCGTGGACAATGCTGCTGACCGCCAGGGCGAAGAGGGCGCTGGCGATCAGGGCATCATGTTCGGCTATGCCTGCCGCGAAACTCCGGATCTCATGCCGGCCCCGATTTATTATTCGCACAAGATTCTTCAGCTCCTCGCCGATGCACGCAAGGAAGGCAAGGGCGATGTCGGCAAGCTTGGCCCCGACGCGAAGGCACAGGTCACCGTTCGCTATGTCGACGGCAAGCCGGTCGAAGTGACGGAGATCGTTCTGTCCACCCAGCACATGGATGAAAGCTGGGACAGCAAGAAGGTGCGCAGTGTCGTTGAGCCTTACATCATGGAGGCTCTCTCGACCGGTGGCATCGCGATTGGTGCGAACTGCAACTGGTACATCAATCCGACCGGCAAGTTCGTGATCGGCGGGCCCGACGGCGATGCCGGCCTCACGGGCCGCAAGATCATCGTGGACACCTATGGCGGCGCCGCACCGCATGGCGGCGGCGCTTTCTCAGGCAAGGACACGACCAAGGTCGATCGCTCTGCAGCCTATGCCGCGCGCTACCTGGCCAAGAATGTGGTTGCGGCCGGTCTTGCCGACCGCTGCACCATCCAGCTTTCCTACGCCATCGGCGTTGCACAGCCCCTGTCGGTCTATGTCGATCTGCACGGCACGGGTCGTGTCTCCGAGGAGGAAATCGAGCTGGCCGTGCGCAGGGTGATGGATTTGTCGCCTACGGGCATCCGCAAGCATCTCGATCTCAACCGCGCGATTTATGCGAAGACTTCGGCTTACGGCCATTTTGGCCGCAAGGCTGGCCGCGATGGATCCTTCTCCTGGGAGCGGACGGACCTGGTCAAGGCGCTGAAGCAGGAACTGGCAAAGGCCGCTTGATCGCCCGCTGGCGGTGGAGAAACCCCGCCACGGTTGAAACGAAAATGCGAAGCGCCGCCGCGATTCCTCCGGGATGCGCGGCGCTTCGGTTTCTGGGGCCGTCCGGTGCAAGAGCCGGGATTGACGAAAGTGGCGCGAAAATGCGCCCGACACTGGGAAACATGCATGGCTGAGGAGCGCCGCACCCGATCGACGGAAGCCTTCTACGGGCGCAGACATGGCAAGACGCTGCGTCCGCGCCAGGGCGCGGCGCTGGACGCCTTCCTGGCGGCAGCGCTGATCGATCTGGACGAGCCGGCGCCCGCCAACGTCTGCGAACTCTTCGCCGTTGCCGTGGAATCCGTTCGTCTGGAGATCGGTTTTGGCGGTGGCGAGCATCTTCTGGCGCAGGTGCGGCGCCATCCTGAAACGGGCTTCATCGGCGTGGAACCTTTCGTCAACGGCATGGCCAAACTCGCCGCCGCGGCGGAAGACGAGGAAGCCGGACGGCCCGCAAATCTGCGTGTCTATGACGACGATGCGACCGAGTTGCTCGATTGGTTGCCCGAACGCTGTCTCGATGGCATCGACCTCCTCTATCCCGACCCGTGGCCAAAGAAGCGGCACTGGAAGCGACGCTTCGTGAGCCAGGTCAATCTGGACCGTTTTGCCAGGGTCCTGAAGCCGGGCGGGCTGTTCCGTTTTGCCTCCGATATCGACACCTATGTAAATTGGACATTGATGCATTGCCGCGTCCATCCGGCGTTCGAATGGGTGGCGCAAAGTGCGCTCGACTGGCACACGCCCTATGAGGGGTGGCCCGGCACGCGGTACGAAGCCAAGGCAATCCGCGAAGGCCGGCCGCCGGCCTATCTGACCTTCCGCCGCCCGTAGGGCTTTTTGCAAGCCCTTGATGTCCGCATGAATGCGGAAAGACAAGGAGATGGATGGGGCGAGGGCGGCCCGGACTTGTCCTTGGGAAGGTTATGCCGCGTCGACGCTGATATGCGGTTTTCCGAAAAGGCCGATATGCGTGTCGCCCCATTCCTTCAACGCGAGAAGAATGGGCTGCAGACTGCGGCCGAGTTCGGACAGGCTGTATTCCACCTTCGGCGGAACCTGCGCGTAAACCTTGCGTTCGATAAGCCCGTCGGCTTCCAGGTCGCGCAATTGATTGGTCAGCATGCGCTGCGTCACACCGGGAATGCGGCGGCGAATCTCGTTGAAACGCAGCACCTCTTCCTCCATCAGATGAAAAATGATGACGCATTTCCACTTGCCGTCGATCAGGCTGATGGCCGCTTCCACGGCGCATCCCGGATTTCGGCTGAAATTCGAATGGCGTACCTTTCCCAAGGTAGTATCCTTTTTGACACTATAGGCGTCGTTTGTGCGTATTGGCTTAATTCGAATGTAGACTAAGTTTCGCGCTCAAAGAACGCAATCCAAAGGAGCAGGCCCATGAAAGCCGTAGCCTACCAGGTTCCCGGAGCCATCGACCGTGAAGACGCTCTCATCGACATCGAACTCGAAACGCCAAAACCCGGCGCCCGCGATCTTCTGGTCGAGGTGAAGGCCGTTTCGGTCAATCCCGTCGACACCAAGATCCGGCGTGCCGCCGCTCCTTCGGAAGGGGACTGGAAAGTACTGGGCTGGGATGCGTCCGGTATCGTCAAGGCCGTTGGCGAAGGCGTGACCATGTTCAAGCCCGGCGACGAGGTCTGGTACGCGGGATCGCTGGTTCGTCAGGGCACCAACAGTGAATTCCATCTGGTCGACGAGCGCATCGTCTCCCTGAAGCCGGCATCGCTGAACTGGGCGCAGGCGGCCGCGTTGCCGCTCACTTCGATCACGGCATGGGAAATGCTCTTCGATCGTCTCAACGTGATGCGGCCCGTGCCGGGCGCGCCCGGTCTGGCGCTCATCATCGGGGGCGCTGGTGGCGTCGGCTCCATTGCCATCCAGCTTTTGCGGGCCCTGACCGACGTCACGGTTATCGCCACGGCCTCACGGCCCGAAACGCAGGCTTGGGTGAGCGAGCTTGGCGCTCATCACGTCATCGACCATTCCAGGCCGCTTGCGGCCCAGGTGGAGGCGCTGGGCATCGGTGCGCCGGGCTTCGTCTTTTCCACCACCGAAACCGGGCGCCATCTGGAGCAGGTGGTGCAGCTCATAGCGCCGCAGGGTCGCTTTGGCCTGATCGACGATCCCGAAACGCTCGGCATCAAGGAGTTCAAGCGTAAATCGGTCTCCATACACTGGGAATGGATGTTCACCCGGCCCGTCTTCGGGACGGAGGACATTGCCGAGCAGCACCGTCTGCTGGGGGAGGTCGCTCGGCTGGTCGATGAAGGCAGCATTCGCACCACATTGACCGAAACCATGGGAAGGATCGACGCCGCAAATCTGAAGAAGGCTCATGCGCTGATCGAAAGCGGCAGGTCTCGCGGCAAGGTGGTTCTCGAAGGTTTTTAGGCGCGCAGGGGAAAGGCGCCTCTCTCCCGGGCGCCTTTTCCCGATCCGATTGGCGTGAATCCGCTCAGGACGACACGTAGTCCAGCAATCCCTGGCCGCCATTCTCGATATCGTATTGCATCGCGCTGCGGGCCTCCTCGGGGTCCTTTGCCCGCAGGGCCGCGATGATGCGCACATGCGGATGCGGGTCCCAGCCCTCCGGTACGCCTGAATCGTAAAGATGCGTCAAAATAGGCCCGCATCGAACCCAGAGCCCCTCCACGATTTCATAGGTGACCGGCAGGTCGGCGACCCGGCACAATTCCAGATGGAACTGCGTGTTGAGGTCGACCGCCGCAAGAAAATCTTCTTCGCGCTGGGCTGCGGCGATGGCCGCGTGTATCTCCTCCAACCCGTTGATTTGCTCCCTCGTCGCACAGATTGCCGCCTTCTCGGCGCAGCGCCCCTCGAGATCGACACGAATGCTGCGGATCTCCAGAAGCTGATCGCGTGACAACTGCGGAACGGTCACCGTACCGCGGGCATCCAGCATCAGCGCACGTTCGACCACAAGCCGGGTAAGTGCCTCGCGCATCGGTGTCGCGCTGATGCCGAAACGCGCGGAAATCGGTCTGAGCGGCAGTTGGTCTCCAGGCTTCAACCGACCGCGCATCAACGCGGTGCGCAGCTCTGAATATGCCTGGTTGCTCAGGCTTTCTTTAACAATAGGTCGCACCCAAGCCTTTGTTTCGTTTTCTGTTTCCGGCGTGAGCCGAGGCTGTCTGCTCATAGGTCAAATCCTGTTGACAGGGGTGTTATAACAAATAACATATAACACGAGGCTGGAAAGCCGTCTCCTCGAGGAAATGACAGTTGTCATGGGAGAGGCTTTCCAAGGAGGAGAAAATTCATGCTTGCGCTGCGCAAGGTGCAGCCCGCATTCGGTGCGGTGCTTGCCGATTTGCCTGTTCCCGTACGTCCGCCCGAACGCGGCTCGGTGCGTATTCGCGTTGGGGCTGCGGGCATCTGCGGCAGCGATCTTCATGCCTATGAATGGACGGGCGGCTACCAGTTCATGGAGCGGCTCATGCCGCTCACGCTCGGTCACGAATTTGCCGGAACGGTTATCGAGGCGGGCGACGGCGTTTCCGCCCTCGCCATCGGGGATCGCGTCGTCTGCTGGCCGACGATCTTCTGCGGTTCCTGCGCGGGCTGCATCGCCGGCCACCCGGAGGAGTGCCGTGCGCGCCGCGTCATCGGCCTGCACTGCGATGGCGGGTTCGCTGAGTTTGTCGATGTTCCGGCGGCCAACTGCTTTCGCCTTCCCGATGACCTGCCGATCGAAATGGCCGCTCTCGCCGAGCCGCTTGCCGTCTCCGTCAACGCCGTAGACCTTGCTGAGGCCGGGCCGGGAGATGCGGTGGTGGTGCTTGGGCCGGGGCCCATCGGCATGGCGGCGGCCTGGGTGGCGCAGCAGCGCGGTGCGGAGGTTCTGCTCGCAGGCTTCAACGATGAGGCCCGTCTCGAATGCGCACGGCGCCTGGGGCTCGACTGCACGGCCGATCTGGCAAGCGAGACGCTGGACGCAGCCGTGGCGCGTGTTTTCGGTCGGGAGGCGGATCGGGTGATCGAGGCGACGGGTCATGCGGCTTCGGTTTCGGATGGTCTTTCGATTTTGCGCCCCCGCGGCATCGTTGTCGTGGCGGGCATTCATCATGAGGCGTGTGAGCTGGATTTAACCCGCTTCGTCCGGGAAAAGAAACAATTGCGGGGCGCCCACGATACGACGGAGCGCGCTTTCCGGGAAGCGATCTCGCTGCTTGTTGGCCATGGCCCGCAATTGGCTCCCATGATCTCGCTGCGCGCGCCGCTTTCCCAGGCCGAAGACGCCTTCGAAAAAGCGCGCAGCCGCACGGCAGTCAAGGTTCTCTTGCTGCCGCAAACCCCTTCAGATGAGGATTTGGTATGACCGAGATGACCCGTTCCGTCATTGCGGATGGCGCCGGTGGAAGCGATGTGTTGCGCATCGTCGAGCGCCCGCTGCCCGCATGCGGCCCAAACGAGATGATTGTGCGGGTGCATGCTGCCGGCATCAACCGCCCGGACGTGATGCAGCGGCAAGGCAATTATCCGCCCCCGCCCGGCGCGACGGATGTGCTGGGCCTCGAACTGGCCGGCACCGTTGAAAGCGTTGGCGAAGCCGTCACGCGCTTTGTGCCAGGCGCCCGCGTCATGGCGCTGGTTGCTTCCGGCGCCTATGCCGAGCGCGCCGTGGTGCACGAGGACGTGGCCATCGGCATTCCCGACACCATGGGTTTTGTCGAAGCCGGCGCGGTGCCGGAAACCTACTTCACGGTCTGGAGCAATGTTTTCGAGCGGGCAGCGCTGGTTTCCGGCGAAACGCTGCTCGTTCATGGCGGCACGTCCGGCATTGGCTCAACGGCGATCCAGCTCGCCAAGGCGCGGGGCTCCACGGTGATCGCCACCGCCGGCACCGACGAGAAATGCGATGCCTGTGTCAAGATTGGCGCCGATCATGCCATCAATTATCGCAAGGCCGACTTCGTTGAAGAGGCTCGCAGGCTCACGGACGGGCATGGCCCCGATGTGATCCTCGACATGGTGGGCGCCCCCTATTTTCAGCGCAACCTGGACCTTGTCGCCGTCGATGGCCGCATTGCGCAGATCGCTTTCCAGCACGGCAGCAAGGCGGAACTCGATCTCGGGCCGCTGCTTTTCAAGCGGCTGACATTGACGGGCTCGACGCTGCGCGCCCGTCCCGTTGCGATGAAGGCAAGGCTTGCCCGCGCGCTGGAGGAGAATGTCGTTCCGCTCCTCGCCCGCAAGGAGGCCTGGCCGATCATCGATAGCGTTTTTCCGTTCGACCAGGTTGCCCGTGCCCATGAACGCATGGATGGCGGAAATCATGTCGGCAAGATCGTTCTGACAATGACGGACGAAGCTTGAGCTTTATCAAGAGGATGCAATGAACCAGCAAAGCGAAATCAAGGCCGGCACTGCCAACGAGACCGGCGCGCATGTGCTTGCCGCCGCGCTCCAGCGGCACGGGGTGAAGGAGATATTCGGGCAATCGATCCCGTCGGCGCTCTTCCTTGCCGCGCCCCACTACGGCATTCGCCAGATCGGCTATCGCACCGAGAATGCGGGCGCTGCAATGGCGGACGCCTATGCGCGCATTTCCGGCAAGGTTCCGGTCGTGACGGCGCAGAACGGCCCCGCCGCCACGCTCCTTGTGCCGGGCCTTGCCGAGGCGTTGAAGGCGTCCGTGCCGATTGTCGCGATCGTGCAGGACGTGCATCGTTCCTTCACCGACAAGAACGCCTTTCAGGAGCTCGATCATTTCGCCCTGTTCTCCGGCGTTGCCAAATGGGTGCGCCGGGTGGCGGATCCATCGCGTATCGATGACTATGTCGACATGGCATTCACCGCTGCCGCCAGCGGTCGTTGCGGCCCGGCGGTTCTTCTCGTGCCGGTCGATGTGCTCGATGCCCATCCTGAATTGCGCGCCGATGCGCCGCGTCGCGCAGCGCAGATCGGACATTTCCCGCTTGATCGCACGGTGGCCGACCCGGTCCGTGTCGCTGAGGCGGCGGCTGTTCTGGCCAAGGCACGCGCGCCCATCGTCATTGCGGGTGGCGGTGTGCATATCTCCGGTGCACAGGAAGAACTCGCTGCTCTTCAGGCAAAGGGCTTTCCGGTTGCAACAACGGTCATGGGCAAGGGATCCGTGGACGAGACCGCACCGCTTTCCGTGGGCGTTGTCGGCTATTTCATGGCGCCGGGCAGCCGCACGGCCCATCTCCGCGATCTGGTGACGGAGGCAGACGTGGTGCTGCTCGTCGGCAACCGGACAAACCAGAACGGGACCGACAGCTGGTCGCTCTATCCCGAGAACGCCACCTTTATCCATCTCGATGTCGACAGCGCCGAGATCGGCCGCAACTACGAGGCACTGCGCCTGCAAGGCGATGCAAAGTTGACGCTTGCCGCACTCAACGCCGCGCTTGCGGCCTGCGATCTGTCGGGCGCGGAAGGCCGGCGCGAAGCGCTGGAGGCGAAGATCGCCGATGGCCGGAAAGCTGCTGCCGCTGACCTTGCCCGCCTTGTCGACATGGAGGCGGCGCCGTTGCGCCCCGAGCGCATCATGGCCGACATCGACAAGACGATCACGTCCGACGCGATTGTCGTTGCCGATGCGAGCTATTCCTCGATCTGGATTTCCAACGGTCTCACGGCCCGGCGCTGCGGGCAGCGTTTTCTCACGCCGCGCGGCCTTGCCGGTCTCGGCTGGGGTCTGCCTTTCGCCATCGGCGCGAAGGCTGCCCGGCCGGAAGCGCCGGTTGTCTGCGTAACCGGCGATGGCGGCTTTGCCCATGTCTGGGCAGAGATGGAGACAGCCCGGCGAATGAAATTGCCGATCGTGATCGTGGTGTTGAACAACCAGATCCTGGGCTACCAGAAACACGCCGAACTCGCGATTTTCGGCGACCACACGGATGTCTGCCATTTCGAAGCGGTCGATCATGCGGCCATAGCGCGCGCATGCGGTTGTGAAGGCGTGCGTGTGGAGCGCGCGGATGATTTCGCACCGGCGCTGGAAGCAGCACTCGCCGCCGGGGGCGTGACGGTGATCGATGTGGTCACCGACGAGCGGGCTCACCCGCCGATCAGCGTTTTCCAGGGCAAGACCACGCTCGATTACTGAAAACCACAAACGGATTCAAATCCAAGGGAGGAAGACATGAAACGTTTCGGACTGATGACGACCAGCGCGCTGGCACTCGCCATGATGGCGACGGGCGCGATGGCCGATGTGAAATTCGGCGCGCTGTACCCGTTCAGCGGACAGCTGGCATTGCTTGGTGAGGAGAGCGCCCGCGGCCTGGAAATCGCCGTTGACGAGATCAACGCCGCTGGCGGCGTGCAGGGTGAGAAGGTTGTTCTGGAACGCGGCGACGCGGTGGACAACAACCAGGCGATTGGCGAGGCCCGCCGTCTCATCTCGGTTGCCGGCGTCAAGGCGATCTTCGGTTCCTATTCCTCGGCTCGGTCCATCGCCGCGAGCCAGGTGGCGGAACTCGCGGGGGTTCCCTATTTCGAACTGGGCGCCGTGGCCGATGAAGTCACCAGCCGCGATTTCAAATATCTGTTCCGCACCAACCCGACGGCAGACCACATGGGCAAGCTCATCGTGGACATGATCGTCAACAAGGTCGCGCCGGGCATCGGCAAGGACCCGAAGGACCTGAAGATCGGCATCATCCACGAGGATTCGAGCTACGGAACCTCAGTCGCCGGCCATCAGGAGCGCTACGGCAAGGAGGCCGGCCTCAACATCGTCACCACCCAGGGCTATCCTGCCGCCACGGTCGACATGTCCTCGATCGTGCTCGACCTGAAGCAGCGCGAAGTGGATGTGGTTTTGCAAACCTCGTACCAGAACGATTCCGTGCTGTTCCTCCAGCAGGCCAATGAGGCAGGCTACAAGCCGGCGGCGATCATCGGTGGCGGCGGCGGTTATTCGATGATCCCGACTGCCGAGGCGGTCGGCAAGGATGTCATCGAAGGCGTGCTCGACGCGGATTTCACCCAGTATGCGGTCAACACCACGTTCACGCCGGGCCTGGAAGCCTTTGTCGAGGCCTACAAGGCCAAATATGGCAGCGAACCGCGCTCGGGTCATTCGCTCAACAATTATGTGGGTGCCATGGCCATCCTGAAGGCCATCGACAAGGCCGGCAGCTTCGAGCCCGACGCCATCGTCGAGGCTGTTTCGGCCATCGATATTCCGCAGGGCGAAACGGCAGCCGGTTATGGCGTGCAGTTCGGTGCGGGCAACCAGAACGACCGCGCTTCGATGATGGGCATGCAGTGGCAGGACGGCAAGCTCGTCACGGTTTATCCGGACGAGGCGGCTGCCGCCGAGATGCGCTTCGCCGACTGATCCTCCCCACCGGGCGGGGCGCCTTCGCGCCTCGCCCGGATCGCACCCGTTCAACCAGCGAGGCGTCATGGAAACATTTCTCCAGGTCGTAGCCAACGGTCTGATGCTCGGCGGCCTGTTCGCCATAATCAGCATCGGCCTCACCCTGATCTTCGGCATCATCAAGGTGGTGAACTTCGCCCATGGCGAATTCCTCATGGCGGGAATGTTCCTGACCTATCTGATCACAACCCAGCTGGGCCTGCATCCCTATGCGAGCGTGGTGGTCGTCGCTCCGGCCCTGTTCGTGCTCGGCGCTGCCACGCAGAAGCTGCTGATCCAGCCTCTTCTCTCGGCCCGCGACGATCATGTGCAGATCTTCGCCACGGTCGGCCTGTCCACGGCGATGATCAATCTGGCGCTTCTCATCTTCGGCGCCGATATCGCCAACACGCCGTCATCCGGCCTGCGCAGCTCCATCCAGCTCGGTCCGGTGCGCATCCTCGAGGGCCAGCTCTATATCCTGATCTGCGCGGCGCTTCTGGTCGTCGGGCTGGAACTCTTCCTGCGCCGCACGCAAACGGGCAGGGCCATCCGTGCCGTGGCTCAAAACCGAGCGGCGGCCCAGCTCATGGGCATCAACGTCAACTGGATCTATGTGCTGAGCTTCGGCATCGGCGCGGCCTGCGTGGGGCTTGCCTCGTCGCTGGTGGCACCGCTCTATCCGACGTCCAGCACCATCGGCACCTATTTCGTGCTGACGGCTTTTGTGGTGGTCGTTCTGGGCGGGCTGGGATCGATCCCCGGAGCCTTCGTGGGGGCGATCATCATCGGCCTTCTTGATTCGCTGGCCGGTTTCTACATCGGTTCGGACCTGCGCGAGGCCGTCGTGTTCGGCGTGTTCCTCGTCATCCTGATCCTGAAGCCCTCCGGCCTGTTCGGAACGCGGCTGAAACTGTCGCACATCAGCTAGCGAGGACGCCGTGACCTTTACCAAGACACTTCCCGCTTCCCGTGGCCTGCCTGTGGCGGCCATGGGCGTGGTCGCGCTGCTTGCGGCGTTGTTCTTCATCCCGGTCCTGATTGGCGACGAGTTCGTCTATCACATCTTCATCACCATCTGCCTTTTCGCGGGCCTCTCCACCGCCTGGAATATTGTCGGCGGCTATGCGGGCCAGCTCTCCCTGGGGCACGCGATGTTTTATGGCATCGGGGGCTATGCCGGCGTGATCCTGATGAACATGGGCATCAGTCCCTGGCTCGGCATGTTCGTCGGCGCTGGCGTCGCGGCGTTTGTCGCCGTGGTGGTCAGCTATCCCTGCTTCCGCCTGCAGGGCCCCTTCTTCGCGCTTGCCACAATCGCCTTCCTTGAGGTCTTTCGCGTGCTCGCGCTGCATTTTCGCGGCCTGACGGGCGGCGCGATGGGCATGATGATACAATTGAAGCTTGGCTGGGAATGGATGGTATTCCGCGAGCGTCTTCCCGCGCTCATCATTGCCTTCGGCATGATGCTGGTCTGTCTCGCGGTCGCGCACCTCATTCGCAGCCATCGGCTGGGCTTCTACCTCGTCGCGACGCGCGAACGTGAATCGGCAGCACGCGCTGCCGGCGTGCAGACGGTCAGGGTGCGGCTGGTCGCCGTCGCGGTGTCGGCGGCGCTGGCTGCCATGCTGGGCACTTTCCATGCCATGTATCTCACCTTCATCGAGCCGGCGGCGATGTTCTCGCTCTCCTTCTCGATCCAGATCGCCATGTTCGCTCTCATCGGGGGCATCGGCACGGTATATGGTCCGCTTCTGGGTGCGGCCCTTCTGGTGCCCGTCACCGAGTTCGCGCGTGGCATGCTCGGGGCCGAGGCGCTTGGCCTGCATGGTTTTGTCTATGGCGTGGTTCTGGTTCTCGCCGTGCTCTTCATGCCCAACGGCATCATGGGCGCGTTGCAGCGTTTCACAGGCCGCAAGACGAGCGGGGACGACCGGTCCGTTCAGGCCGGCCCCGTGGTTGCCGCCACACGCACGGCGGAAAACCCCGCAGAGCGTCCGGCAATCGGCCGGGAGGTCATGCGGGTCGAGAATCTCGACAAGCATTTCGGCGGCCTGCATGTCACCAACAATGTCAGCTTCACACTGCGCGAAGGCGAAATCCTGGGCCTCATTGGTCCCAACGGCGCGGGCAAGACGACCGTCTTCAACATGATCTCGGGCTTCCTGCAGCCCGACAGCGGCAGCGTTTCGGTGCTGGACCGCGAGGGGCGTTTCCAGAACCCGGTCACGCCGGGCGATTTCGCGGCCCTCGGCGTCGGGCGCACCTTCCAGATCGTTCAGCCTTTCGCCGCGATGACGGTCGAGGAAAACATCATGGTCGGCGCGTTCTACCGTCACCACGATGTCAGCGACGCGCGCGAGGCCGCGCGCGAGACAGCGCATCGCATGGGGCTCGCTCCCTGGCTCGACGCGGAGGCGAGAGGGCTGACCATTGGCGGTCTGAAGCGGCTGGAAGTGGCGCGCGTCATGGCCATGGAGCCGCGCATCCTTCTGCTCGACGAGGTCATGGCCGGAATCAACCAGACGGATGTGCGCCGCGCCATCGACCTCATGCTTTCGATCCGCGATACGGGCGTCAGCATCATCGCCATCGAGCATGTGATGCAGGCGGTCATGTCTCTCTCGGACCGCGTGATCGTCCTCAATTCCGGCGAGATCGTCGCCGAGGGCAAGCCGCATGACGTGGTGCGCGATCCCGACGTGATCGAGGCCTATCTCGGAAAGGACTTCGCCCATGCTCAATATTGAGGGCATCGATGCCGGCTATGGCGCCACAACGATCCTGAACGGTGTTTCGCTTGAGGTGAACCAGTCAGAGGTCGTGACCATTGTCGGCGCGAATGGTGCCGGCAAGACCACCACGCTGCGCACCATCGCCGGGCTCATCAAGCCGACCACTGGGCGCATCCTGTTCGAGGGTGAGGACATCACGAAGATGTCCGCCCATGACATCGTCGAGCTCGGTATCACCCTCATACCCGAGGGCCGCCAGCTGTTCCCGGATATGACGGTGCGCGAAAACCTGCTCATGGGCGCCTATCGCCGTGGCGCCCGCGACCGCCAGGTGGAGACTATGGATCATGTGATGGAGCTCTTCCCGCGCATTCGCGAGCGGCTCGATCAGCATGCTTCCTCGCTTTCGGGTGGCGAGCAGCAGATGGTGGCCATCGCGCGCGGCATGATGGCAAGGCCGAAGTTGCTGATGTTCGACGAGCCGTCTCTGGGTCTGGCGCCCATCATCGTGGCGCAGGTCTTCGAGGTGATCGGCAAGATTGTCGCGAGCGGAGCGACCGTGCTCATCGTGGAGCAGAACGTCTTCAACACGCTCAAGGCCGCCGACCGGGGCTATGTCCTGGAAAACGGCTCCATCGTCTTGTCCGACACGGCCGAGGCGCTGTTGAAGGACGATCACGTAAGGCAGGCTTATCTGGGGATATGAACGCATGAGTGAACGAGAATTGAACCCGCCGGCCATGGCCGCGCGCGATAGCCATGCCGGGCGCCGCGTCCTGGTGACCGGAGCGGCCAACGGCATCGGCCGGGCGATCGCGCTTGGCTTTGCCGCGCGCGGCGCGACTGTCGGCGTCGCCGACCTGCGCGCCGGGGACGTGGCGCGGGCGGTCGCGGAAATAGAGGCGGCCGGGCGCGGCAGGGCCGTCGGCCTCACCGTGGACGTCGCCGATTATGCGGCCCTCGAAACTGCATGCGGCGAAGCGGCGAATGTCATGGGCGGCACCTTCGACACGGTCATCAACAATGCGGGTATCTCGCCCAAGCACGAAGGTGTCGCCCACAAGGTCTGGGAAATGGACCCGGCGGAGTGGCGCCGGGTGGTGGATGTGAACCTGACGGGAACGTTCAACACGATCCGGCTTCTGTCGGGGTCGATGCGGGAAGCGCGGCGTGGCTGGATCGTCAACACCTCGTCGGTTGCCGGCAAGACCTATTCGCCCATCGTCGCCTGCCACTATGCGGCAACGAAATCGGCCATCATCGGCTTCACGAAGCATCTGGCGGCGGAACTCGGTCCCTATGGCATCCGGGTGAATGCGCTGGCTCCTGGCCGGATCGAGACGCCGATGGTTCGTGGTGTCGCGCCGGAAATCAACGAAGAGCAGGTGCGCCTGACCCCGATGGCGCGGCTCGGCCAGCCTGAGGAAGTGGCTGATGTCGCCCTCTGGCTCACCTCCGCTGAATCGAGTTTCGTGACCGGCCAGACGGTGGATGTCGCCGGCGGCCTCTACATGACCTGATGGAGCCGGAAAGAAAGCCGATGACCAGCATTACCGGACGTACCCGCATCTTTGGCATCATTGCCGATCCGATCCATCACGTGAAGACACCCGAGGTCTTCAACAGCCTGCTCGCCGCCGAAGAGGCCGATGGCGTTCTGGTGCCCATCCATGTTTCCCCGCAGGGACTTGCTGACATGCTGGCCGGTTTTCGCGCGATGCGTAATCTGGGCGGTTTCATCGTCACCGTCCCGCACAAGCCTTCGGTCGTCGATCTATGTGACGCGTTGACCGAGGAAGCCCGGCGGGTCGGTGCGGTCAACTGCGTTCGCCGGGAGGCGGATGGGCGTCTTGTCGGAGCGATCCTCGACGGCATCGGTTTTGTCGAGGGGCTGCGCGCCGCGGATATCGAGCCGAAGGGCATGCGTGCCTATGTGGCGGGTGCGGGCGGAGCGGCAAGTGCGGTTGCCTTCGCGCTGGCGGCAGCCGGCGTGGCGTCCCTCACGATCGCGAACCGCACAGAGGCCAGGGCGCGCGCCCTGTGCGAGCGCATCGCCGTTTCCTATCCCGGTCTTCCGCTTTCGACCGATGCCGCACGCGTGGCCGATCAGGATCTCATCATGAATGCCACATCGCTTGGCATGCAGAAGGGCGATGCGCTGCCGCTGGATGTGGCGCAGCTGCACGCCGGCCAGGTGGTCGCGGAGGCCATCATGCACCCGGCCATGACCCCTCTGCTGCAAGCCGCCGAAGCCGCCGGCTGCCGCATTCAGCCGGGGCTTCCCATGCTGGAGAACCAGATACGCCTGATGGCGCAGCATATGCGGGCCTTTTGATGCCGGTAGAGCCGTCCGGTTCCGCGTTCGATTTCATCATAGTCGGCGGCGGCACGGCGGGCTGCATCCTGGCCGAACGACTCAGTGCCGACCGGCGTTATACGGTGGCTTTGCTCGAGGCGGGCGGCGAGGCGCGCAGCCCGTGGACTGTGGTGCCGGCGGGTTTCTACAAGCTGCTCACCAATCCGAATTATAACTGGAATTTCCGCACGGAGCCCGAACCAGCCACCTGCATGCGCGAGATCGCCGTGCCGCGCGGCAAGGGCCTGGGCGGCTCCACCCTGATCAACGGCATGATCTATGTGCGCGGTCAGCCGCAAGACTACAATCGCTGGGCGCAGCGCGGCTGTACCGGCTGGGGTTTCGATGACGTCGAGCCGGTCTTCCGCCGCATTGAATCCTATGTCGGCCCCGATCCGGACGGGGCGCGTGGAAAAGACGGTCCTTTGCCGGTCTGCGAGGTGAGGGAGCGCCCCGCCATCGCTGAAGCCTTTATTTCAGCGGCGGAGGCGGCAGGCTATCGCCGCAATCCCGATTACAACGGCGTCTCGCAGGATGGCTTTGGCTATTATCAGGTGAACCAGAAGAGCGGCTGCCGCATCAGCGCGGCTGCTGCCTGGCTGGCGCCGGCGCGGGGGCGCGGGAACCTCGCGGTGATGACGGATACCCTTGCGGTGAGGCTTCTCCTGTCCGGGGATCGTGCGACCGGTGTCGAGGTGAGGCGGCATGGGCGGACGGAACGTCTTTCCGCCCGCTGCGAAGTGATCCTGGCCGCCGGGGCGGTCCAGTCGCCTCAGCTTCTGGAACTGTCAGGCATCGGCAGGCCCGACGTGATGAAGGCGGCGGGCATCGAGCCCCACCATGTACTGTCCGGCGTGGGCGAGAACTATCTCGATCATTTCTGCACCAGGATGAACTGGCGGGTGAGCCGCCCGGAAACGCTCAACGAGGAAACGCGTGGCTGGCGTCTCCTGCGCGCGGTGGCGCGCTATGCGCTGGCGCGGAAGGGCGTGCTTACCTTTGGCACAGGACTCGCCCATGGTTTCGTGCGCACCCGCGAGGGGCTGGAGGGACCCGATGTCCAGTTTTTCTTCATGCATGCGAGCTATGCCAACGCCGCCGAGCGCAAGCTCGACCGTTTCCCCGGAATGACCCTCGGCGTCACGCAGTTGCGGCCGGAATCGCGCGGTACCATCCATATTGTCTCTCCCGATCCGGCGAGGCAGCCAGCCATACGGCCCAACTTCCTCGCAACGGCGGAGGATCGCCGCGCCATGGTGGAAGGCATGAAGATCGGCCGCGACGTCATGGAGCAGACGCCGATGGATGCCTTCCGCGTGCGCGAGATGAGCCCCGGCAAGGACTGCGTGAGGGACGAGGACTGGCTGGACTTCGCGCGCCGCAACGGCCAGACGATCTATCACACCGGCGGAACGTGCCGCATGGGCGGAGAGGCGGACCCTGACTGTGTCGTCGACCCGCGTTTGAGGGTGCGCGGGATAAGGGGGCTGCGGGTCATCGATGCCTCCGTCATGCCGGAAATGGTTTCCGGCAACACCCAGGCAGCCGTCATGATGATCGCCGACAAGGGTGCCGATCTGGTGCTTGCCGACGCGCGAGGCTGAAACATCGGCCCGGCGCAGCCGGCAGGTTTGATGCTACGGAAGCCCGAATGATCGCCTGAAACGAAAAAGCCTTCGCACCGAAATGCGAAGGCCAGTCTTGTCGAATGTCGTTCTTGTTCAGCCGCCGAAGCCGAAGCCGGCGGGCATGTCGGTGAGCATGACGCCGAACGGCTCGAGGCTCTTGAGAATCCAGGTCTGGTTGTTGCCGATGCGGCGGTTGTATTCAGCCCAGGCCGAAACGAAGCTCTTGAAGGTCTCGTCCGTTCCGTAATTGACGGCGATGACCGATGGCGTGGAGAGCACGGGCGTGGGCACCTTCACCGCGCCGATGGCCGGCGCCTTCTTCGAGATCACCAGGCCGTTCAACATGGTGTTGACCAGTGCGTCCGCCTTGCCCGTGGTCACGGCCACGATGGCCTCGTCGCGGGTCTTGAAGCGCAGGATGTTCGCCTTCGGCAGATATTGCTGCGTCATCAGGTCCTGGGCGGAGCCGAGGTCGACGGCGAATGTGTACTGCGGATCGTTGAGCTCGTTCCAGCTTTTGCCGTTCAGGGCATCCTTGGCGGACACCAGCACGAAGCTGTTGTAATAGGTCGGATCGGAGAACGAGACCGACATGGCGCGGACCGGCGTCGCCGTCACGGCGAAGGCCATGTCCACCTTGCCGCTCTGCACGTCGAGAATGGCGTTGGCCCAGCTGGATTCGACGACTTCGAGCTTCACGTCCAGCGTCTTGGCGATATCGTTCGCCATGTCGATGACGAAGCCCTGCCACTCGCCGGTGCGCGGATCCTTGTTGAAATAGGGCACCTCGTTGAGGATTGCCGGGATGCGCAGCACGCCGCGCGAGCGGATATCGTCGATCGTTCCGGCATGTGCGACGCCGGTCAGAAGCGACAGCGCGACGGTCGCAACGCCGCATATCTTGGTAATCAGGTTCATGTCAGGTCCTCCATCGTTCCCCGAGAGTTTGTGAGGTCCGGTCCCGCGCCTCTTTTGTCCGGGGCGCGGCGTTTTCGGCCGAAAGACAGCCTATCCGCGGATGCCGCAGGGACAATGCTAGAGACGCGGAGCAACTTATCCGCTTTTTTATATGTTGGCTTCAAAGCGGCGGGTGGGAGAACTCGCCGCCGCGGGGCGGATCGAGAACGGGGCCGACGAGTTCGCGCTGGCAATCCTCGAAGAGCTGCTGCACCGTGGAATGGGTCTGCAGGAAACCGGCGGTGCCGAAATAGACGCGCACCTCCGGCAGGTTGGTGAGCTTGGTCGATTTTATCGTCACGTCTTCGGGAGCGACGCACCAGGACGGGATGATGGAGAAGCCGAGGCCTTCCTCCACGCAGCGCTTCACGCTCGAACTGCCCGAGGTGGAGATCACCGGTTGCACGATGGCGCCGTCGCGGCCCAGGAAGTCGACGGCGAGATTGCGCAGTGTCTGGCCCGGCTCGAAGGTGATGAAGGGGCGCCCCTCTGCCCAGGCCGGAATGTCCTGCTGGCTGGGAATGTCGCCCCATTCGCGCGGATAGACGAGGCTCAGGCGATAGCTGCCGAGCAGGCGCTGCGGCACCACCGGATCGCCGAAATAGCGCTCGGAGATGCAGACATCGAGACTGCCATTTTTCACGAGCTCCGCAAGAACGGTGTCGCGCTCGTAGACGGCGAACTCCATCTCGGGGAAATTCTCGCGAAACCGGGCAAGCACCTGCGGAAAGAGATAGAAGAAGATCGCCTGCGGCATGCCCACCCGCAGGGAAGAGCGCTGGTTCTCGATCAGCTTGGTCAGCCGCTCCAGCATGATGTCGAGTTCCGGGTGCAGGAGATTGTAGAGTGCGCGCCCGCGCGGCGTCAGCGCGATGCGCTTCGCGCCCTGCTCGGATTCGATCAGCTTGCCTTTCAGAATTTGTTCCAGCCGGCGCACATGGTTGGCTGCCGACTGGTAGCTGAGGTTCAGTTCGCGTGCGGCGCCTGAAAAGGACCCGTGCCGGGCGACCTGATAGAAGGTCTGGATGAGCGTGAGGCTAATCTTGGCCATGATCATATTCCCCTTCCTGCAGCCTTAAGGGGCGCGCGCCTCCTATCCGATACAAATTTCGTGAACTTGCAAGGCCGTCATCTTGTATCGACGGTGAAAGCGGCCTGCCATCAATATTCGGGGCATGACAACCATCCCGGTTTGCGCGATGAGAGCCCGTTCACCTTCCAGTCTTCCGTCCGCCGTCGTTATCGTCGGTTCGGGCATTGTGGGCGCCGCCACGGCCTACTTCCTCGCGCGGCGCGGAGTCGAGGTGCGGCTCGTGGAAGCCGTCGCGCCCGCCGCCGAGGCAACGGGCGCCGCCGATGGCGCGGTGTCGGTCGCCAGCAAGCGACCGGGCCCCATGATGACCGCTGCGCTGGCGGGTGTCCGCCTCTACCGCGAACTGGAATCAGAGGGACTGTTCTCCGGCTTCTTCAAGACGCGCTCGACCTTCATCGTCGCGGCCTCGCAGGCCGAGTGCGCCGTGCTGGAAGCGCATTCCGCCGCCCTGGCAGGGGCGGGTGTCCGCATCGATCTGCTCCCGCAGGCGCAGCTTCGCCGGCGTATGCCCGCTGTCTCCGGGCAGGCGATGATGGCCGTCGAGGTTCACGACGAAGGCCATGCCATCGGCTACCAGATCGTTCACCGCCTTCTCACGGCGGCGGGCATCGTCGTTCATCGCGGTGCTGCGGTGGAGGGCTTTCTCCCGTCCTCGAGCGGCAATGGCGTTCGAGGCGTGGTGACGAGGCATGGCCCGGTCGAGGGCGACGCGGTAGTGGTCGCTGCCGGCACGGGATCGGGCGCCTTGCTCGGTTTTGCCGATGTTCTGACGCCGCGCAAGGGTCAGCTTCTGGTGACCGAGCGCGCGCCTGAACTGAATGCCGGCCTGCCGGGTGCCATCATGTCGGGCCGCTATCTTCTGTCCAAGGGAAGCCAGAAATCGGGGCAGGGCGCGCCCGCGCGCGGGCTTGGTCTGGTCATCGATCCGCTGCGCACTGGCCAGTTCCTGATCGGCGGCACGCGCGAGGATCATGGCGACCGCACGGTCAACGATGTGGAAGCCGTTGCAAAGATCCTGCGCGATGCCGTGGCGCTTCTGCCGGGCCTTGCAAATGTACGTCTTCTGCGCAGCTTCGCGGGCAGCCGCACGGCTGTTGTCGACGGCCTTCCCCTGATCGGCAGTGTTCCTGGCCGTGACAATCTCTTTGTGGCGACCGGTTTCGAGGGCGACGGCATATGCCTTGGCCCGCTCACGGGAAAGGTGATCGCCGATCTCGTTTGCGGCGACGTTCCGTTGATCGATCTGCGCCCCTTCGACCCTGCCCGTTTCGGCGCGTGCGAGGTGGCGGCATGAGTGGCGCGACCTTCACCTGGATGGGCCGGAGCGTTTCCTTTCAACAGGGCGAAAGCATCGCCTCGGCGCTCGATGCCGCAGGCATAGTGTCTTTCGGACCGGGCGTGCCGCCGGCGCAGACGCGTTTCTTCTGCGGCATCGGGGCCTGCCAATGCTGCCTCGTGCGCGTCGATGGAGCGATCCGCGAGGCGTGCCTTACAGAGGCTGCAGCCGGGCTGAAGGTTGAACCGGCGGGAGGCGCGCATGGCTGATCCGGATGTGCTCGTCATCGGCGCCGGGCCGGCGGGGCTTGCCGCGGCTGTCGATCTTGCGGCCTCCGGCGTCTCCGTCGAGCTGGCCGAACAGCGCGAGACGATTGGCGGCGCGATCTATCGTCAGCCCATTCCAGGCGTGACCCCGGTACCGCAGGCCGCCGCCGCCAAGGCGCGTTGGTATTCCTTGTCGACGGCCTTTTCTGGAAGCGGGATCACGGTCCGTCATGCCACGGTGTTCATCGGCATTGAGGCCGATGGCCAGGTCCTGCTGGATGACCGTCGTAGCGGCCGCGTGGTGTGCCTCCGTCCGAAGGTCGTCATTCTCGCCACCGGCGCCGTCGAGACGGTCCACCCGCGTCCAGGCTGGCATCTTGCGGGTGTCACGACGGTGGGCGGGTTGCAGGTGATGATGAAGGAGCGCGGCCGCGCGCCCGAGGGGCGTGTCCTTCTGGCTGGAAACGGCCCGTTGCTGATCGCGGTTGCGGCGCAGATGGCGCGCCTCGGCAATCCGCCCGTTGCGGTTGTCGAGGCGGGCGATCCTTTCCGCCGGCCTGCCGCCGGCCTCGGTTTGCTTGCCTTTCCGGGACTGCTGCGCGAGGCGGCAGGCTACCTCCTCGACGTCAGGCGCCACCGCGTTCCATGGTTGCGCGGAACCCGGCTTGCCGCAATCGAGCGCCACGAGGACGGTTTCGCCCTTACCCTTGAGGATGCGCGCGGAGCCCGCCGGATGGCGGTCGATCGTGTAGCCTTGCATGATGGCATCAGGCCGAACGATTTCGGTTTGCCGCTGGTCGGTGGAAGCGGGCGAGGACCGTTGGTTCTTCATGCCGGCGATTGCCGCGAAGCGCTCGGAGCGCCTGCCGCTGGAGCCGATGGCCGGCGTGCCGCCCGAGAGGCGATCCGCCATCTCGGCCCAAACAGGACGGCCCCTTCAGGGGAAAGCCGCGACATCTTGCGCTACCGCAAGGCGCAGGCATTGCTCGCAAGGCTTTTTGCGCCTCTGCCCGAGGCCCGGCCCTTTGAGAATCTTCCCGATGAAACCGTGCTCTGCCGCTGCGAGGGGCGGACCGTCGGCGATCTGCGCGCGCTCTGCGAAGCGCCGGATCGGCTGACGGGTCGCGAGGTCAAGCACAATGGGCGCTTTGCGATGGGGGCATGCCAGGGGCGTTTCTGCGCCGCCAACACGGCGGCGCTGATGGCGCGCAAGCGCCCCGAAGCGCCTGCGCCGGCACCTGTGGACCTGACCGGCCGCCGCTGGCCGGCGCGGCCTGTTTCCATTGGCGCGCTGATGCAGGCCGCATCCGAAAACATCGATCCAGACAAAGAAACGACTGACGAGGTTCAGAAATAATGCAGACGCAACGCGCAACCGTTTCCGCTCACAAGGCGGTCGTCGTCCGCAACCCCTTCGATGGCTCCCTCGTCGGCGAGGTCGCCGAGACAGGGGCCGCCGAAATCTCGGCTGCGGTTCTCCGCGCCAGAGGGGCCGGGCACGAATTCCGACATTCCACACCGGCCGAACGCCGCGCGATGCTCAACGCGCTGGCTGCCGAGATCGCTTCGGATGCGGAAAACCTGGCGCGCATCATCTCCTTAGAGATGGGAAAGACCATCCGCGAGGCACGCAACGAGGTTCGCCGCGCCCAGAACACGTTGAAGCTCTCGGGCGATGCAGCGACCTTCCTCGATGGTGAAGTGCTCAACTGCGCCATCGTCGAGGGTGGCGCCCGGCGCCAGGCGATGGTGACCTACGAGCCTGTGGGCGTCATCGGTGCGATAACCCCGTTCAACTACCCGCTCAATCTTCTGTGCCACAAGCTGGGGCCGGCGATCGCTGCCGGCAATGCGGTTGTGGCAAAGCCGTCGCCCAAGGCGCCGCTTGCGGCTGCCCGTCTGCGCGAACTGGCCTTGAAGGCTGGCTGGCCGGACCATCTCTTTCAGATCGTTCAGGGCGGAGCCGAGGCGGCGCTGACGCTCGTTTCCGCGCAGATCGATCTCCTTTCCTTCACGGGCGGCCCAGCCGCCGGCCTTGCCCTCAAGAATGCCAGCGGCCTTGTCCGCTGCCTGATGGAGCTCGGCGGCAACGACCCGCTTTTCGTGCTGCCCGACGCCGATCTCGACAAGGCGGTGGCCACCACCATCGGTCACCGGTTCGAGATTGCCGGCCAGAGCTGCGCCGCGGTGAAGAAACTCTATCTCCACCGCGACATCGAAAAGCTCTTTACCGAGAAGCTGCTTGCTGCCGTGGATGCGGTCGAATTCGGTGATCCCTCGCGGGACGACACGGATATGGGAACGGTGATCGATCTTGCCGCCGCCCGGACGGTGGCGGAGCGGGTCGAAGCGACGCTCGCTTCCGGCGCGCGCCTCCTGCATGGCGGCACCCATGACGGGACCCTGTTCGCACCGACCGTGATTTCCGATGTGGCGCCGCAAGCACCGGTCATCGCCGACGAGACGTTCGGCCCCATCATCGCCATTCGCAGCTTCACCGATGCGGGCGAGGCCATCGCCGAAGTGAACGCAGGCGCCTACGGGCTCCAGGCGGGGGTCTTCACCAACGATCACGCGCTGATCAAGCGTTTCTCCCGCGATCTCATCGTGGGCGGTGTGATGATCAATGAAGGTCCGGATTTCAGGGCCGAGCATGTGCCCTTCGGTGGCGTCAAGCGCAGCGGCCTCGGGCGCGAGGGGGTGCGGATCGCGCTGCGGGAGATGTCGGAACCCAAGGTGGTGATCGACTGAGGAGGAGAGGCATGCGGATTGCGATTTTTGGCGCATCAGGGCGGGTCGGCACCAAACTGGTGGAACTGGTCCTTGCCAATCCGGGTCTGGATCTGGTGGCTGCGCTCGTCTCGCCGGGCTCGCGGCTGGTGGGTTCTCCCGTCGCGGGCGGCAGCCTGGAATACCGCCCCGCCGAAGCGGCGATGAACGCGCATAACGACGTGATGATCGATTTCTCCACGCCCTCTGCGAGCCTTGCCCTGCAGGAGGATGTGGGCACCAAACCCATCCCGATGGTGATCGGTACCACGGGCTTTTCGCCGGAGGAGCAGGAACGTCTGCTCGAATGGTCCGCCTATCGCCCGCTTCTCATCAGCGCCAATTTCGCCCGTGGCTTCGAGGCTTTCCGCCTGGGCGCGATGGAATTCGCCGCGCGCATGCCGGACGCGGAAGCATCCGTCGGCGAGATTTATCACGCACGCAAGAAGAACGAGCCTTCAGGCACGTCGCGACTGCTGGCCCGCGATCTGTTCGAGAAGCGCAGCCGGGCGATGGGTTTCGCGGCCCCCGAACCACCTATTTCCGTGCGCCGGGAGGGCGATACGGTGGGCGTCAACGAGGTGCGTTTCGACATGGGTTCGGCCGAGTTGGTGATGATCTACCGGGTTCATGCGCTGGCGGCCTACGCCGAGGGCGCCTTGGCCGCGGCCCAATGGCTTGTGTCGCGCAATGGCGGCCCCGGGCTCTACAGCCTCGCGGACAGCCTGGCTGGAAAAGGATGATGAGGACGAAAGGATGACGACGATGAACGAACTGGCTAACCGCTTCAAGGGCGTGTTCACCGCGCTTGTCACCCCGTTCAGGGACGGTGCGGTCGACTATGCGGCTTACGATGCGCTGGTTGAACGGCAGCTTGCCGCCGGTGTCGCGGGTCTTGTGCCGGTCGGCACCACGGGCGAGGCGGCAACACTTTCCGATGAGGAAGCGGAGGAACTGATCGCGCGCACCGTCCGGCTCGCCGGTGGGCGGGCGCTGGTGATGGCGGGCGCCGGCGCCAACGACACGCGCAAGACCGTCGACAAGGTCAAGCGCGCGGAAAGGGCCGGCGCCGATGCGCTGTTGATCGTGACACCCTATTACAACAAGCCGACGCAGGAAGGGCTCATCGCCCATTATGGCGCCGCCGCCGAGGCAAGCGGCTTGCCGGTCATGCTCTATTCGGTCCCCGGTCGTTGCGGCGTCGAGATCGCCCCCGAAACCTGCGCCGCCCTGATGCAGCGGCATTCCAACATCGTCGCCATCAAGGAAGCGGGCGGCGATGCGGGCCGGGTGACGCGCTTGCGCCAGGCATGCGGCGAAGGCCTCATCATTCACTCCGGCGACGATGGGCTGACCCTGCCGTTCCTGTCGCTCGGCGCGCTTGGCGTCACGAGCGTGGTCGCCAATGTCGCTCCCGGCGAAATGGTGCGGATGGTCGAAGCCTGGCAGCGGGGAGAGACGGCAAGGGCGCTCGCCCTGCACGAGATGATCGCGGAGCTGACCGACGCCATGTTCATCGAGAGCAATCCGGGTCCGGTCAAGGCGGCGCTGGCCCTGTCCAATCTTGCCGGGCCTGAAATGAGGCTACCCATGGTGCCGGTGTCGAGCGGCAACCGCGAGAAGCTTGCCGGTGTGCTCGGGCGGTTTGCCTCGGCGGCCTCCTCCTTCCAAGAAATGCGCTAACGGTCGCGAGAACCTTTGCATTGTCTGTAGGGGATGGACATAGAACAGTGAACGGGCCGCGATTGCCGGCAATCGCGACCCAAGAACAAAGAGAACGGGGAAACAGGATGATCGCCAAGACAAGCAGCGCCTGGTGCGGCCGGAGCATTTCCGCCGACGCCATGCCGGCAAGGGGAACGCGATGAGCTACAACTGGGATTTTCATTCGGTCTGGCAGTATTACGATCTCTTTCTCTGGGGATTGTGGATCAGCGTCGTTTACACCTTTGGCTCGATCTTCTTCGGCGTCATCATCGGCTTCCTGACCTGCGCCGCGCGCCTGTCGAACTGGCGCGTCCTCAGCGTCATCGCTCGCGTCTACCAGGAGATTTTCCGCTGCACCCCGCTGCTCGTCCAGCTGTTGTGGTTCTACTATGCCTTCCCGCTCCTGATCGGCGCCTCGATAGACAATCGCGTTGCGGGCATGCTCACCCTGTCGCTCTATGTCGGCGCCTTCTATGCGGAGATTTTCAGGGGGGGCATCGTTTCCATCGACCGGGGGCAGCGCGAGGCGGCGGCCGCCATCGGCATGAGCCCCTGGCAGTCGATGAAGCGCATCATCCTGCCGCAGGCGCTGAAGCGCGTTCTGCCCTCCTTCATCAACCAGTCGGTGATCCAGTTCAAGAACACCTCGCTTGTCTCGGTCATTTCCGTCGCCGACCTCGCCTATATGGCCGCCGTGGTGAACGGGCAGACATATCGTCCGCTTGAATCCTACACCGTGATGGCCGCGCTTTACATCCTGATGCTCCTGCCCCTGACGCAGGCCGCCGACTGGATCGAAAAGCGGCTTCGCGTGAGCGACTGAGCGGAGGCATGACCATGAACGCACAAGCACAGAATTCCGCCCCCATCATCGAGGCGTTGTCCCTGCACAAGAGCTATGGCAAGCACGAGGTTTTGAAGGGGCTTGATCTCAGCCTCGGCCGCGGCGAGGTGGTGGCCCTGATCGGCCCGTCCGGTTCCGGCAAATCCACCTTTATTCGCTGCCTCAACATGATGGAAATCCCCACGGGCGGCACGGTGCGCTTTCGCCAGAAGACCGTTGGGGATCACTTCCGCGACAAGGGCGGGGAGATCGGTATTGGCACGCTGCGGCGCCATGTCGGCATGGTCTTCCAGCACTTCAACCTGTTTCCGCACAAGACGGTGCTGCAGAACGTGACCGAAGGTCCGATCGTGGTCTGCAAGACTCCGAGGAGGGAAGCCGAGGAGCGGGCGATGGATCTCCTGTCCCAGGTCGGCCTCGCGGAAAAGCACGGCGCTTATCCGAACCATCTTTCGGGCGGACAGAAGCAGCGCGTGGCCATCGCCCGCGCCCTTGCGATGGAGCCGGAGGTGCTTCTTCTTGATGAGGTCACGAGCGCGCTCGACCCCGAACTGGTCGGGGAGGTGCTGTCCGTGATCCGGGGATTGGCGGAAAAGGGCATGACCATGGCCATCGTCACCCATGAAATGGCCTTTGCGGCGGATGTCGCCAGCCGCGTCCTGTTTCTCGATCAGGGCGTCATCGCCGAATCCGGTTCGGCGGATCAGGTCATTCTCAATCCGCAGAATCCCCGCCTTCAGGGGTTCGTTTCCCGGTTCAGGGGGTGATGGGGATGTCGCCGTTCAAGGTCTCGATCTTCGGTGCGGGCAAGGTGGGCGCGGCGCTTGCGGGTGCCCTCGCCGGAAGGCCGGGTTTCACGGTCGAGGTCATCGACTGTTCCGAAGATGCGATAGATCGGCTGCGCGTGCTCGACCTGCCGGTCAGCGCGCGTTCCTACGGCTATCGCGATGAGCTGCCCGCGCTTCTGGCGGGTTGCGATGCGGTGGTGGCGGCGGTGCCGGAGGCGGCCCGTCCGGAAATCGCCGCTGCGGCCGTACAAGCCGGCACGCACTATCTCGATTTCTCGCCGGCCCGCGAGCGTATGCGCGAAATTCTGGCACCGCTCGCTCAGCGGCGCGCCGTGATGATGGGTTGCGGCGTTTCGCCGGGGGTCATCGACAACGTCGCGACAGGCCTTCTGGAAACCCTTGCGCCGGTCAGCGACCTCACCATCCGGGTCGGAGCGATACCGCGTTTTCCCACGAACCGGCTCGGTTATGGCCAGATCTGGAACGTGGGCAGTCTGATCGACGAATACACCCTGCCAAGTGCTGCGGTGCGCGACGGGCAGGCGGTGAACCTCGCCCCGCTCGAGGAGTATGAGCAGATCCGCATCGACGGCGTCGCCTATGAGGGGTTTGTGACCTCCGGCGGTCTGGAGGACCTTTCGCTTCTGGCCGAGGCGGGGCCGCGCAACATCACCTTCAAGACCCTGCGTTATCCCGGACATCTGGACTACATGCGCTTTCTGCTCGACGATCTCGGCCTGCGCAACCGGCGCGACATGCTGCGCACGCTCCTGATGAACGGCCTGCCGGAAATCGCTGACGACGTTCTGGTCCTGGCCGTGACGGCGAAGGGGATGCGGGATGGAAACCCTTGCGAGAAGACGGTGGTCCACCGCTTCCAGCCGGAGGGCGAGGATGGCCCGTTCAATGCGCTGAGCTCGGTTGCTGCCGGCTATGCGGCAAGCCTCCTGTCGCGGCTTCGCGAGGGCGGGATCGCAGGGGCGGGCTTCGTCGCCCATCATCGCCTGAAAACGGCGGAGCTTCTTGGCGGCGAGTTTTTGAGCCCGCTTCTCAAAAGCTAGATCAAGCCCCCTTCAACCGGCGTGCTCCCCCGTGCCAAGAAGACGGTCGAGCTCCTGGCGCAGTTGATCGGGGTTGGTGAGTCCGGTTTCGATCCGGGCATGCAGGCTGCACCAAAGGGGCACGGCCCTGGCCAGCACAGCCTTTCCTTCGGACGTCAGTTTCAAAAGCCGGGCGCGCCTGTCTGCGGGGTCCGTCACGGTCTCCACAAAGCCCTTGCGCTCCAATGGCTTGAGATTGGCCGTCAGGGTTGTCCGATCCATGGCCAGAAGATCGGCCACGCTGCGCAGCCTGGGCGGCTGCGGCCGGTTGAGGGACATCAGAAGGGAAAACTGGCCGCTCGAGATGCCAAGGGGTTTGAAGGCCGTGTCGAAACGCCGTGCGAGCGCGCGCGCCGCCCTTTGCGTGTAAAGGCATAAACAGCTGTCGCGCACGAGAAGAGTCGTCGAAAGGTCAGGCTTGTCAGGAGCGTTCATGGGGCCGGTTGACAGTGAGTGTCGATTTACGTTGATATCAACTTATATTGTGGAGCGTCAATTCCGTTGATGCATCCTCGCCCGATCAAGAAGGGATATGGCCGTGAAAATCGTGACGAGCTTGAGTTTCCGGGGTCAGTGCCGCGAGGCGTTCGAGTTTTATGCAAAGGTGTTGGGCGGCAAGATCACCGCTGCCTTTCCCTATGGCGATGGACCGCCGGACATGCCGATCACCGATGAGAAATACAAGACATGGCTGATGCATTGCTGGCTGGAGGTGGGCGACCAGGCTCTGATGGGGGCCGACATGGATCTGGAATGGAGCCCGAACATCGACAAGCCGAAGAACGGTTTCGATGTCACGCTGCATACGGATGACAAGGCCGAGGCCCAGCGCTGGTTCGATCAGCTGGTGGAAGGCGGCAGGGCGGTCATGCCGTTTGAGGAAACCTTCTGGTCGCCGGGCTTCGGTTCGCTGGTCGACAAGTTCGGTATTCCCTGGATGATCAACACGGCTCCTGCGCCGGACTGGAAGCCTCAGGCGGGCTGATAGCTGCAGTCTCGGCATTGCATGGCATTAGGCCTGCCCTCCATGGCAGCATGCAACCGGCCACGCCTTGAAGGCGTGGCCGATCGGGGTTGTGAGGGGCGACTTCTTGCAGCGGATATGCTTGTTGCCATATGGCTCCCATCGTCTCGTGGCGCTCTCGGCGCCATGGGCATGTATCGTCCACGCAGGCCGTAAAGGCGGAACCATGGGGCGAAACTGAAAAAATTATGCGCGCATGGGGCGAGGAGGCCAAACTTCCTTAACGGTGACAGGATAGCATCCGCCTCCTGACATCCGGTCTCCTTAATCGGCGGCGCTTCGATCTCGTGAAACAATCCGCACCAACCCGCAAGGTGAAAGAAGGCATCGCGTTTGAAGGCGATACCATCGCGTTTCGAAGCGACTTTCCCTTATGGCTTCGTTTTTTCCTGTTGCCATGGGTGCCGATATGCCTCCCGTTCATCTCGTTGTACCTGCAAAACACCCAAGGGATTGATTGGGACGATCCGCCGATAGCCGGGCTGATATTTGGGACTTTCGGTTTTGTGCTCGCGCCGTTGGCCTTCTCGGCATTTCTGCTTGGCATGGCGCTTTTCGGCTCCTCCACCCGGCTGAGGCTCGACCCCGGCGCGGGGGAAGCTGTTCTGGAGCGAAAGGCTCCTTTTCGACGGCGGCTGACGCGATACGTCCTGAGCGAGGTCAGGATATTCAAGATTGAGCTTGAGGCTGATTACCCTGCTTATGACGCGGCAACCGTCACCCTGCGGATGCCGGATGGCAAGAAGGTAAGGATATACGGCTTCTGGCGCGACGAGGAAGCCAAATACTGGGCGGAGCAGATCCGCAGGATAACGAATCCCGGAAACGGCCAGGCATCGCCTGCTTAGCCGCGGGCGGTTCTCTCGCCAGGGCAAGGACGCGGAGCCGGGCTTCCGAGGCAGGAAGCCGTGCCGCTTTCACCGTCACCGGAGGAGCGGGGACGCCCGAGTTCGGCACGCATATCGCCAATTATCTATAAAATTCAGGCGGTGGTGCAGGAGCCCGGTGGCTAACGCGTCTTTCCGGCAAAAACAGCGGCGTTGTCCGCTTTCGGCTATTCCCATACCGTCCGACGGACTGGCGCGAAAGCGGGCTAAAGGTCAGGAGTCCTTCTCGTGGGAGCGCTTCCCTGCGCGTGCCCCTTGCCATGGCCGGAAATTTGTGAACTCATTTAGAGATAGATTCTTATAACTATCTATAATTCAGCCGCAAGGAAAAGCAAGATGAACAGAATTGCTGCCGGACCCCTTGGGTCCCGATTGGCGTTGTCGGCACGCAGCGCATTGATCATAGTCGCCGGTGCCGTGTTGATGACCCTTGCCGCCAAGGCACAGATACCGTTCTGGCCGGTGCCGATGACCCTGCACACAATGGCGGTAATGGCTTTTGCGGTGGTGTTCGGGCCGCGGATTGCCGTCTCCATCTTCCTCGCTTATCTCTCGGCTGGTGCCATGGGGCTTCCGGTATTTTCCGGTTCGCCTGAACGCGGCATCGGCTTTTCCTACATGGTCGGCCCGACGGGCGGTTATCTTCTTGGCTATCTCATCGCCTCATGGCTTGTGGGCGTGATGGCTGCCGGCAAGGGAACGTCGGGGCGGCTTGTCGCGATGCTTGCAGGCATGGTGCCGATATATGCAATCGGCTTGGTATGGCTCGCTCTTTATGTTCCGGCGGGTCAACTCCTCGCTGTCGGCGCCTTGCCCTTTCTTCTGGGGGATCTCGCCAAGATCGCCGTTGTGGCGATGACTTGCGCCGCGCTGCCCGCAGCCGTCGCTCGTCTTCGGGGCCAATCAGAATGATTGCGGCTGATGGAACGATCCGGCACGACTGGACGGTCGAGCAGATCGCCACCCTGCACGAGCTGCCATTGCTTGAACTGGTGGGGCGCGCCAATGCCGTCCATCGCCGGTATCACGACCCGAACAGGGTTCAAAAGGCCAGCCTCTTGTCGATCAAGACCGGAGGGTGCCCGGAGAACTGCGCTTATTGCCCGCAATCGGCCCATCATCGCGAGGTCGACCTGACGCGTGATCGCCTGATGGACCCTGCGAAGGTGATCGCCATGGCGGCGACGGCCAGGGCCGCAGGCGCGGAGCGCTTCTGCATGGGGGCCGCATGGCGTCAGGTGCGTGACGGTACGGAGTTCGATGCCGTGATCACGATGGTCGAGGGCGTCCGCGCCCTCGGCATGGAAGCCTGCGTCACCCTGGGGATGCTGAAGCCGCATCAGGCCGAGCGCCTGGCAGCGGCCGGCCTGACCGCCTACAATCACAACCTCGACACCAGCCCGGAATTCTATGGCCGTATCATAACCACCCGCACCTATGAGGACCGCCTGGAAACGCTCGCAACGCTGCGTTCTTTCGGCATCGACCTGTGCTGTGGTGGCATTATCGGCATGGGCGAGACGGTTCGCGATCGCGCCTCGATGCTACAGGTTCTTGCATCAATGTCGCCTCATCCCGAAAGCGTGCCGATCAACGCGCTCGTGCCGGTCGAGGGAACGCCGCTGGCGGACCGGCCGCGTATCGATCCTCTGGAACTGGTGCGCATGGTGGCGACGGCCCGTCTTGTCATGCCGGCTGCAACGGTGCGCCTTTCCGCCGGGCGCAAGGCTCTCAATCGGGAGGCCCAAATCCTGTGTCTTCTGGCGGGTGCGAACTCGATATTCTATGGCGAGACACTGCTCACCACGCCCAATGCGGAGATCGGCGAGGATGCCGAACTGTTTGCTGCGATAGGTCAGCCGCAACACGCCGGGGCGCGTTGAACCCCGGTTCAGAAGAGCATTTCCCGCACCGCATTCAACAGAAACTCGTCCTGATAGTGGCCTGCAACAAAGGACAGGCCAACCGGGCAGCCTTCAACGGTCAGCAGCGGTGCGGAGATTTCCGGCAGGCGTGCCGCCCCGGAAAATGCGGTGATGGTCATGGCTGGGTCATAAAAGCCCATCACCGCTTCAAGCGTGTTCAACGAGCCTTTCGGGGGAGCAATCGTCGGTGTCGTTGGGAAGCAGATCACCGTATCGGGGGTAAAGAAGGCATTGATCTGCCTGAAGAGCCGCTCACGGTTCGCAAGGTTGTCCAGCGCCGCGATGCGGTCGAACCGCTGGACATTCCCATAGGCCATCGAGAAGGTGAAGCCCAGTTCCGGCTTGCAGGCTTCGATCCAGTTGCCGACCGTGCTCTGAAACTCGGCGGTTTGCAGATCGCGCAGTCCATTCAGATTGCATGCCGAAAGCCCGCTCTGCTCTCCGACAATTTCGGAAAAACGCACCCTTTCGAGGGCAAGTCCGGTGCGGTTGGCTATGTTCTCCAATGTGCTGGCAGCCTGATCGCGCACGGCCGGATGCGCGATTCTCATCGCATCTTCGAGGATGACAATGCGTCCTGGCGAACGGGCTTGTGCCGTCGGGCCGTTGAGCATGACCCGCATTGCGGCGTCAAGCACGTCGAGCCGTTCCGCCAGCACGCCCACGGTGCTGACGCTTGGCTGAAACGGCAGGACGCCTGCCTCCGAAATCCGGTGCGTGGATGGGCGCATCCCCCACAGGCCGCAGAGGCTTGCGGGCACGCGGATAGAGCCGCCCGCGTCCGTGCAAAGCGAGAAATCCGCGACGCCGTTGGCGACCGAGGCCGCGGAGCCGCTGGACGAGCCGCCCGGAATGCGGTCCGGCGCTTTCGCATTGCGGGGCGTGCCGAAATAGAAGCTCTCCCCGTCGAGGCTGTAGGTGAATTCGTCGGCGACAACTTTCCCGACGCACCGCGCGCCGGCGGCGAGCAGTTGGTCCACGCAAAGGGCGTTGTGAACCGGCGCGGGATGCGCATCGCGCCAGGCGGGGCTCCCGTAGGAAGTTTTATGCCCGGCGATATCGATATTGTCTTTCACGGTGAAGCGCAGCTTGTCCAGCGGACCATGGCGCAGCGGAGCAAGGTCAAGCTGCTCGACCAGTCCGAGGTCGATTGCACGGTCAAGCATGAGATTTTCCTCCCAAAGAGCGAATCTGAACGGTGTCAGATCCAGCTCTACACCACCGCGATGCCGCGCTCGCTAAGGTTGTCTGCTTTGCACAGTTTTGGAAGCTCCGTGAAGATGTGATCCGCACGGCCAGTCAGTGGGATGTTACGCTTCAATGCGGGGTGACTGGCGAGAAGCTATTGCCCTGACGTCCATGGCATTTCCTGAAGGCGTGATGCGTTTGCGCGCCCAATTCGGTGATTCAGACCGGAATGAAAATCCCCCAAAGGCTGCGGAGTTGGACAAGCGGTTGGATGGTCTGGCTTGGGGTGGGAAGCGGACTGTCTGCTTAAGGCAAACGAAATCTCGAAAGCAGACGTCTAAAGCTATTCGAATCCCGCCGTGGCGACCGAGAAATATACGAACCTGAATCATGTCCCGTGTGGTCTATTGAGATTGCAGGGCCGCAAAACTGGTTCACAAATCTTGATCTATGCACCAACGGTTCAAGGAACGTTTGGAGATGAAGGTCGCGCCTGTGCGGTGACAAGAACCGATGAGAAAGCCTTCCAATAAATCTAGGGTGCAAGCCATCACCGGACCGAAAATAGAATTTTTATATTTATGTGATCTATACTGAAATTATCTGGTTAGGAGAATATCTATATGAAATGGATCGAATCTAACACGAATAAAATAAGGAGTTTAGTCAGTGCAGGAGGTCGGGAAAACCTTACTTACGCGGCGCTTGAAGCTCGTCTGGCTATAGAAGCGGTTTGCTATGATCGCCTTCGAATTGCGCATGACTACATATCAAACGACGACCTAAAGGGGTGGCAGCCTGCGCGTGTTGTTCAGTCTTTGATAGCTGATGTTGATGAGCATATTGCTTCTGGTTACACCCTCTCCATAAGCAAGACACCGACAAGTAATAAACCTCACCGCAGTTCTGAAGATTTTGAAGGATACGAGTATATCCCAGTGGGGGTTCAGGTTGGGTTTGATGCAAAACTTCTTGGGCGTCTATGGAACGCTCTTGGGAACTTTTTGCACGTAAGGTTGCCCGTCTCGAAGGATGACGCTGTCCAGAAATATGCAGATGAAAAAACGATTATTGCGAAGATCGAGGAGGTGCTTGCAGAGCTGGACAAATTGGCTGCTGGAACTCTGATTGGGTCAGGCTTCGGTCAGGAGACCAGCTTCATTTGCGAGTGTGGAACCACTAATCGTCGGCGCTCAGATTCACTTAAAGCAGGCAAAAAGATAGCCTGTATCAATTCGAACTGTAAGGAACGATGGATTGTCCAAATCAAGGACGATGATATTTGGTTTCATCGAGAAACCATAAGGGTCAATTGCTTTGCGTGCGGCGAACCGCACCCGTTTGCGGCTCACGAAATGATGCGAATGGAAGTTGACCACGAGTGGCGATTTGACTGCCAATGTGGGGAGCTAAATAGAGTTCGTTGGCGGCTTTGTTACGCTACCCCGCCGAGCTGGCAACCAAAATCAACTGATGCGCAGGCCATCCGATGAGTTTCTTAGAGCGCTCCATTCGATAATCGACGATATGCGCGCAGTCGGCAACTTTTGGGATTTGGCGAACCTCTTCCCAATGACGGAAATGGGGTCGGAAGCGCCCATGAAAGTCGGCCTGCGCCTATGGCGGTTGTTTCATCCGCTGCCACCAGGACCAACCGGTCGGAAAGCGGCCCCAATGCAGACATCCGGGCAACAGCTATGCTTCGAAAACCGCGCGACCGGCTACACCAATCGAAAGCCCTATCACGCTATAAATGAAAATCGGCAATGAATGGCGGAGGGGATGGGCCTGATATCCAACCTTCTCCAGGTTTCACCCGGGTCGCGATGGCAGCTAAAACGGCGCTGCGGGATATTGCTTCCGCGCGAAGCTGTATTGCGGAGAGTTCAAGAATTGCCGCCTTCACAGATACTTAGCCGTCTGGACCTCTACGACCTGGTCTGGAGCAAACCGATGACAGCGCTTGCACAGGAATTCGGGATATCGGACCGGGGGCTCGCGAAGGTCTGCAGTCGTCATCGTATTCCCGTACCGCCGCGGGGGTACTGGGCCAAGGTAGCAGCCGGAGAACAACCGAAAGTGCCGCCGTTCCTCGAACTGAGGGATCGAAGCCTCGATCGGGTAAGCATCCGCGGGGCCACCTCAGCTCTTCCCGACAGCGTCGCCGAACTCGCCCGCAAGCGAAAGGCTGAGCGGGAAGTCCGGGCTGCTACCATCAAGGCGACGCCAGAATCCCCAATGCCTCTGATGGAAAACCCACACGCCTCGGTGGCGCAAACGGTGAAGTTCCTTCGGACCAGGAAGCCGGACAAGGAGGGCGTCCTCAGCGCCACGGCGCCAGGCCAGTGTGGCGTGATCGTCGGCGCTGCGTCCGCCGAACGGGCTTGCTTCTTCCTCGACGCGTTGGCGCGGACGCTCGACGAGGTCGGGCTGAGCCTGACAGCGGACGGGGAGAAGATGTCCGTTCAGAAGGGCGCGGACAAGATCAGCTTCACCCTGCTCGAACGAACGAGAAGGCTGAAATACGTACCGACCCCAGAAGAAGTCGCTCGGGAGGAGAAGCGGAAAGAGAAACAGGCACGGTCCCTTCGGCGCAACGATTGGAACAGTATTTCGTTCGGCAGCAGTCCACCCTGGCCGGAATATGTGACCGAGTGGACCGGCGAACTCGTGTTCTCGATCGATGCGTGGGCAGACGGCCTGCGGAAGACGTGGGGTGACGGCAAGACGCAACGCGTGGAACGGATGGTCCCCGAAATAGTCGCAGGCATAGAACTCATTCTCGAGACCATTCGCGTGCGTCGCGAAGAGCGTGAGGAGCGCGAGAGACAGTGGAAGATTCTGCAGCACCGGCGACAGCTGGCGCAGGCCCGCATCAAGCGCGAGGAGACGCGACTTTCTCGCTTGCGGCAGATAATTGAGCTGCGTCGGGAGGCCCGAGAAATCCGCGAGTGGATCTCCAGCCTGCCGCAAGAAGACAGCCTATCCGTCGACTCGGATCTGGGCCGAATGCTGCAGTGGGTAGATTCACGGTTGGCCGAGATTGATCGTCGAACAGGACTGGATGCCGCGAAATCGTTCGCGGGCGAAGGCGATCTGTTCCCGGCCGTCGACGAGCTTGAAGATCCGCTTGGCGATCCCCCCGTCAGCTCTGGCTGGGGCTACTGACTACTTTGCTTCGGCCTCAGTTGACCTTGCAAGCAATCTTGTTGCCGCGAAGGTCATAGCGCGGCCTCGTCGAAAAAACCCTGCAGTCGGCTGACAAGCTCTGGCTCACCCAACGAGGCCAGGCACGTAATCTCGTTGTCGATCCTGATTCTTCGAACCGCTCGGCGAGTCACATCCTCCATTCGGCGCGCACCAATCCGGTTCGCGGTCGCGAGCCAAGCTTCTGCAATTGCGCGAGCGAGCATGGGGTCGCCCCCGATGGATGGCCTTTCCACAATCTGAACCACCGCATCCTCCGACAGCGCCTCGACGAGTTGCCACCGTTGCGGCGCTCCTGCGCCCCGATCCAGCGAACGTGCTCGGAGCCAGAGCCGCTGGAAGGTGTTGCGCAGACCACCATGGAAGCGATCAGCGTGGCCGTCCTCGAAGCGCCAGAGCACCACCTCCGGGGCGATACAACATGCAACGAATGCCCAGACATCATCCCGCAACGCCTCACCGCCGCTGATGATGGGAGCCTCCACCAGCCACTGCGCACATTCTGCATCGAACGAGGCCCTGCCGGCGGCTCGACCCTCGTTCGGAAATCCGAAGCGTTTGGCAAGGGCACCGATTTGCTCTTGGAGTACTTTCAGATCGGCCGCGTCGGCTCGCGATCCGCCACTGGACGCATATGAGACCGAAGTGCCGGCCGCCTCCATTCGCTCGCTGATGGAGCCTGTTCGCAGCAAGTTTGGCATGCCAATCAGTCGCCGAACGCCGTGGTTGTCGAGGCGGGGCATGAGGAGGAACTCACTCATTGCCGAACTCTCCTGCAAAGAGGCTTCCGATCGCGAGCTCGAAGCGTGAAGGGTCATGCTGTGCCAGCGTCCGCACAGCCTCCGCCGACTGTCCGGGGAATGCCTGTTCCACCCATGCCTCGATCACCGCTGATACCGACGAAGGGCTGGCCTCCGCTTGGTCCAGCGGAAAATGATCGAGATCGATGGCCGACCTGACCATCTGGGTGGTTACCGAGCACATTAGCATCCTCAGTGTGACCTCGTCCGCTTGCTGCACGGCTTCCACAAAGGCCGGCCTGTCCAGGTTGATCAGCAGTCGGACCGACGTCGCGAAGTCATGGTGGAGGGTCTGCGGTGACCAGTCGAGGTACCAGAGTGCATCACCATGGCCGGTGGGGAAAACAGTCGCAAAGCTCACGGCTTCCATCGGGAAGCGCGCTCCTAGCGGTTCCACCGCGGCGCGGAATTCGTCTCGCCAAAGTCTTGCACCTGTCGTGACTGGCGAGACCCGGCGACGAACCGTACCCGACGAAAGAAGGATGATTTCGGTCGTGAGCACGAAGAGCTCTGAAACCTCGCGACCATCGATTGCTAGCGCCAGTACAGTAGCCTCGCGGCCGGCTTGGATCACTTCCCGGGTAACAATTCTTCTCGCGCGCTGGAGGCGGCGGCCACCGGTGCCGAAAGTGACGACGCAGAGGAGCCTGATCTCGTCGGCCTTTAGCCCGGTGTCAGCGGCTACCCCTTCCACATCGACTTTGAAATGACGAACTGCCTCGAGGTTGGTCGAGTAGTCAAAGTGATCGAGGTGGCCGTCCGCGAAGACGCAGGGTTCGCCGTCACGCGTGACGAGCCAGGGCCCGGCACTGATCCGGTCGGGGCCAGGACGAAGGAAGGGATAGGCAATGGCCGTCATGATGGTGCCTGCTCAGCTGCCGCCACTCGCACTCCGGCCGCTGCAACATCAGGCACGATGATCCGCGCACGATAGCTGCCGCTCTCGTCCGGCGTTGCGAGCAGCTCAGGCGATGTGGTCAGCTGATTGCCGTCCTGATCTTCCCAGCAGACGAACGTGACGACGACGTCACCCTCGTCCGGACCTGCCAATACACCATCGATCACAGGAGCAGGTATGGCGGTGAGGCGGATTGCCCGCTCCGTATTGTTGTCCACGTCGATCTCGAAGAGCGCTTCCGCCCCGGTAGCGCCTTCCTGCAACGCTACGAAACGTGGCTCGCTGACCCGCCAGCTGCGGCCTCCGCCGCGACCACCGCCGCCTCGGCCATTTCCGCGGCCGCGCGACCCGCCGCCACCGCCGCCCGTACCTCCGATTGCGGGCATGCAGCTGCCGAGAAGGTCGGCCGCCTTGGCAAGCGGTGGCTGCTCGGATGCTCCGGACGTGGAGGACGAAGCCGGATATGCGTATGATGCCGCGAGGTACTTCAGCCTTGCCAGCGCAACCCGCACGAAGGTCTTTGCCCAGCTCTTCGGCATCTTGTCCGGGATCCAGTCGTCGTGGGCAGGTGGCTCAGCGTCGGCGAAAGCTTGCTCAACTACGGGATCGTCGTCACAGATGAAGACCCCGGCCCATTCGACGGTGTCCCCTGGCAGGTGGGTGCCCTCTATGTACTTCACGACCAGTTCAACCGGACGCATGAGCGCTATGTGCGCACTGGTGGCCGGGATGATGCTTTCAGCGGGGTCGCCTAGAAACTGTCGAGGCCTCCTGAAGCCGCGTCTGATGGAGCAGAGGCCAAGGTGCTGGATGGGCCGCTCGGAAGCGATCCTGTTCAGGTTTGGCCCTCCAGCCTTCACAGCGCGATAGGCCTCAACGAACAGGTCGAGTGGCGGGAAATCTTCGGGTGCCGGAAGCGGCAACAGCTCTCCGTTGAGTTCGACATCGATGGCCATGGCCCTTTGGCCATCGGCGCCGAGGAGCATCTTTGGCCAGAGGTACCAGAGAAGCGCCTCCTGGATTTCGGTCGCAACCACCTCGAGCGGGCGGTCCTCGAGATCGGGGTCGAGCACGACCAGCGTTGTTCCCGTGGCGTCGGCTCCCCGATCAGGAAGCCCGAGCGCCTTCCGCAGCCGAACGGCGTTGCGACCAGTAACCGGATCGACCACGTCCGCGTCGTCGGCATCGGCCACGCCCCACCAGTGGCGGCCGGTCAGCCGGCCATGGCGCTTGCTGTCGTGGGCATCGCCCAAGTGGCATCCAATGAAGCGGTGAACGATCCGCGCGGAAGGAGTCAGCGAGATCGAGTCAACGAGGACCGTGGCACATCGACTGAGCTGATAGAGCGAACTCTTCCCGTAACCATAAGTGCCGCCACCGCCCGCCATGTCACGACGGGCACCCATGTTGCGCACGAAATTCACGAAGTCGTTGTGCTCTCCTGGCTTCGGCAGCACGTTCGCCCGAGATGGACCGCCGAGCCCACGGGTCCTCCAGTCGGAAATCTCCATGACGACCGGATGCTTCGAGGAAAGGTAGGCAAGCAGTGGGTCTGCGGACTCCTTGGACGGAGGGAGCTTGGCGAGAATCTCATCGCGGAGAATGGCAGCCTCCTCGGGCCGCAGCTCTCGCAAGCCAATCCTGTAGCCGACGCCGGACTCGACGAGCCGTGCATCCCAGCTGTTCTGGACCGTCTCCCTCACCACCGTCTCCAGCAGGGACAGCGCAGGTGTGCCCAGAAGCTTCTTCATGCCGTCGGCAGCCATGCCACCTGCAGCCGCGAAGCATTCCGCATGGAGACTCAGGGGCTTAGACATGACACTATCTCCTGAAGCGCATTGTCGGCCTCGGCGGGCCTGACTCGAAACTCCGACGCAAAATCGAGATTCACCCGGTAGCGGAAGTGGCTGACCCCGACCGGCAGTTCTCCCTCCGCAAACGAGGCGGGAGTGAGCCGCGGAAAGCCGTCGGTCACCGAATAGAGCTCCTGCGAGAACAGGGAGAACCTGAACGAGGACCACTCATCGGCCTGGGCCTGATCGTATCCGAGCAGGGCGAGCCGATCGGCCACGGCGGCAGGATCGCTTGCGATCGTGCACGCATGCGTCGCCTCATCCACAACCGAAAGAGGCCCAGCCCCGTCATACTCGAGCACGCAGTGCGCGAGCAGCAGATGTCCGCCGGGGGGCGCTGCCAGCTGGTCAATTGCAGATACCTCCACGATCCGGGACTGGGCACGAAGCGAAGTCTTGACCTCGATTGCCCGGTCACCGCCACGGAAGTCGTGACGGCCGCCAGCCGGCCCTGTCCAGAGTTGCCAGGCGTCGGGATCAACAAGAAGTAGCCGGTTCAGGATGATGAGCTCGCCAATCAGCCCGAGTGCGGTTTCGATCGAAGGACGCTCGCGGTTAGCGCCCGAGAGGAGATTGCGAAAGTCGGTGATTGCATCCTCGAGCGCGTTCGCCGGCGCGGCACCCCCCCTCAGGCGCCGAACGATTTCATCGACCAGCTTCTCGAAGACGGCCTCGAGACGCTCGCCGCGGCAGGCGACATCGATGAACCGGACCGGCTGTCCCTGCAGCAGAAGCACGCTGTCCCTGAGTTCAAGACCGTGCGTATCGTGGACCATCGGGAACCGCTCACCGGCTGCGAGCGGGACAAGAAGCCGCGCTTCGCGCTCAGCTCCTATCGCGAGGCGGGCGGGGCCAGCGCCAGCCGAGGCGTCAAGCACCAGGGAGGGCACGCCCAGATCACTCGCCTGCGCACCTGACTCCTGCCGCAGGCGTTCCCAGCCGATGCCCGCACGGGTTCCGTCCGTCATTTCGCAGCCTGTCCGGCATCGCCGTCGATGTCTGCCTGAACGTCCTCCTCGTCGCCGTCGTCCTGGTTGATCGGGACGCGGACATAGCTTGTCTTTGCGCCCCGCTCTGGCAGAACGAGGCCAATTCCCAGCATGTCGCGCACCGCGCCGAGCGGTTCGCGCAGCTTCTCAGACCTCGGTACCGACGCCTCATCGATTGCGTAAAGGAGCAGCAGTGGAATCCGGTCACCGACCAGCGCCTGACGGAATTCCTTAACGCTGTCCCAAGACCTGTCATCGGGCGAGCCGGTGACGTCCATAAGCACGTCGTCCCGCGACATCAGAGCCTTGATGTCGGCGAGACCGTCGCGTGTCAGTCCCTTGAGGCGTGCCCGGTTGACGAGGCCGACATTGCCGAAGGCACCAAGCGGCTCAACGGAGCGGCGGGTTCCGCCTGTTTCGACGATCGCGATGTTCCAGGTTTCGTACGGCTGATCGGCCCGACTCGCCTCGAGCCGGATGTATTCCAACAGCTTTCCCGAGATCAGATCGCGCTGGTCACTTCTGTAAGTCTCCAGAAACTTCATGGCGAGATCGAAGGATACGCCTTCGATCAGACGGCCGCGCCGCGCAGGCTTGATACCTTGGCTCGCTGCCGCATCGACCAGCTCGGCCGCAGCCTCCCAGTTGTGCCGAAGAAAGTCCTCGTCACGGTGCGGGAAGCGTATGGTCTGGATGTGCTCTCCCGAGAAGCTCACGTCGCATGCCTTGGCCGCATACATCTTCTTGGCAGCGGTGATGGCCAATCCAGGAATGCGTCGCACCCGGATCGAGAAATCCGCCGGTGTCACCTCGCGTTTGCGGTACTGCTGAATGTCGGCCCGGATCTCGGCCTCGACCGTCGCCAGATCGCGGAACGATGTCCGCAGGTCGTCGGTCATCCAGATCCGCGGGAGGTCCTCGTAACCGGGCCGATATCCGAACCATCGGCCCATCTGAAGGAGGGTGTCGTACTGGTTCGATGAGCGCACGAAGTAGCTGACGACCAGCCCCTCAATTGTGAGACCACGCGCGAGCACCGAGCCGCCCACCACGATGTACTTCTTCGGCCCCGACGCGTAGTCGAGCCGCGTCTCGCTGTCGCTGTTCTCGACCACGATCGCGATGTCATCGAGGACCTTCTCGAGCTCAGGCTTCAGCGCGCTGAACGATGTCGGCGCAAGGCCGAAGCGACCCGCATCGATCTTGGCCACCTCTTCGAGCCAGAGCTTCTCAAGTCGATCGAACGTCTTCTCGTCGCCCTTCGAGATCTTCTTGGCGAGCCCTTTCTGCCAGGCCGCGATCTTGTCGGCAAGCGCGTGATGCGGGTGCGTGTAGACCGTCGTGTGCACCAGCATCGAACTGTGCTGGCGCGACTGCCCACGTACATAGCGGGCGGCGGTTGCAAGCACGAAGTAGGAAAGCGCCTTGTCGAGCGATTTCGGGATGCCGGGCTCAAAGGTGAACCGGTCCTTCGCTGACGGTGGACGGACGAGGGCTACCTCGGCGTCATCGACCCCACGGATCATGTCGAGTCCGGACTCCTCCGGTTTCTCGTCATCGGCATCGATCGGGTCGCGCCCGAACAGGCTCTCCGGACCGAAATAGCCTTCGGGCTTTGGCAGGCTCGTGATGAAGTCCTCGGGATATAGGTCGTCCAGGCCGCCGGTCGGCTTCTCCGGGTTGATCAGCACGTTTGCAAAGGGCGTCGCCGTGTATCCGACGTATTGGACCTTCGGCAGTGCCGCGAGAATCTTGCGGATGAGCGCGTTGATCGCCGTCATGTTGTACTGACTGCCGGTCGCATTGACGCCGGCCTGATCGCATTCGTCATCTACAATAAGCACAGGCATGCGCGCGCGGTGCGTTGGCGGCGTCTTCTCGATCGTGCCGAGAAGCGCTTCAAGTGGCGCCACATTCTTCTTCACGGCAGCGATCTGCACCGGGTCCATAATCGAAAACCACTTACTCGCCGGCTTCCGGAAGTCGGAGTCGCTTGTGGTGTGGCTGTGCCACCCGTACTTGTTGCGCTCGACCAGATCGGATTCGATGCGATCCTGAGTCTGCGTTCGCAGCGAATTTGTCATACCAGTCAGGATGATCACGAAGCGGTACCCGGCATCGACCGCCTTGGCGATGACCGCCTCCATGTTGGCAGTCTTCCCACTCTGAACATAGCCGACCACCAGTCCTCGACCCCGGAACTCGCTCTGAGCAGGATTTTCGAGAAGCGAGACTACCTCGGTCGATGTTGCGTCGATGCTCGCAACGGTCTCCTTCGACCAGCCCTTGCGAGACAGCAGAAAGGCCTCGAGCTTCGGCCAGTGCAGATCGCCCGCGCGCGGACCGTCATACCAGTGCGGCCGTCGCGGCTTGCGGAGCGAATAGTTGCCAAGATACTCGATCTTCCGCTCGAACGCGGCTTCAAGCTCGCTGACAGCCGCCTTCCAGTTCGCCTCGTGCTGCGGGTCGAGCGGGCCAAGAAGTCGCTCGAATGACGCGCGAGCCTCGTTTGCCGCGGTTTCGAGATCCAGCCCGGCAGCCTGCTCCTTCCGGATGTTGCTGACCCATGCCTCGACCTGACCGGCCACGGGCGGGGGCAGCGGTGCCGCGTCAGCTTCGCCAATCAGCGTCGCAACGGAAACGCAGTAGTTGTGGGCGAGCGCCTTCAGCACGTCGATGCCCGGGTTCTTCGCCACGCCGCGTTCGAGCTCGGACAGGTAGGCCTTGGACGACCCAACCTTTTCGGCGACCTGCTGGAGAGATTGGCCCGATTGGACGCGCAGGTCCTTAAGAAGGGATGAGAGCGACATGGGTTCTCCGCGATGATCTGGAAGGGAATGCGGTCGCAGTCGAAGAGACATCTCCACAGACCCGCCGTGGACTGGGCCCAACGACGCTTCTGCTCGGGATTTGCCTCGCCCCTACGCTCTATCCAGATGAGTTACACACAACGCCGTATGCTGGCGCGAACTATATATCTCACTTGAGCGAACGATTGTCAATCGTTCGCTGAAACGAACGTCTGCGTTCGCTGGGTGCTGGTTTTTTGAAGCGTGGCGTGCACAACCGCTGCGATCTGACGTGCCAGGAGCGGCGGCACAGCGTTTCCGACCTGGACATACTGCTGCGTGCGGTTGCCGAGGAACAGGTAATCGTCGGGAAAGGTCTGCAGACGAGCAGCTTCGCGAACCGTCAGGCTCCGGCACTGGATGGGATCGGGGTGAATGAAGTAGTGGCCATCCTTCGAGATGTGGCTCGTAACCGTGGTCGATGCCTCGTCCGCCAGCTGAACCCGGAAGCGGTCATTGAACACACCGCTGTGCCAGTTCCGGTGATCGGGGCTGAGCACCAGAGGAAAATCGGCGGCCTTCGGGCTGTAGCCATGGACGGTCCCGAACACGGCAGCAAACAGATAGCGGCCCAGATCCGACGCCATGTGCCCGCGCGTCTCGTGCTGGGCAATCGCGCGAAGTTCCGGTCGCTCGATCCACTGCAGCAACTCATCGTTTGAAGTGCCGTAGCCGTCTGGCAGCCGTGACGCAGCCCGAACAATAGGCGGGTTTTCCCTCACTTGCTCTGAAACGGTCAGGAACGCTTCGCGGAGCGCCCGGTCATCCTTCCCCCCGAATATGCCAGCCAGCATGTTCGCGGCGCCGAGGACTTCTTCTCGCCAGGCGGCCGTGTTGTCGAGCCCGCGGCTGATGCCGCTCCGCAAGGCGGGCATCTTTCCGATGACGTCGCGGACGGTCCGTACGCTGCCCGACACAGCGATCTGGGCATCGCTAGCCCGTTCAGCGAGATCCGAGCGTATGCCGACGATAATCACCCTGTGGCGACGCTGCGGAACTCCGAACGCTTCGGAGCGCACGATGAAATCCGAGGGCTGTGACGCCTCCTGCAGGCTGGCCTTGCCATCCTCGACCCGGACGGCATGAAGTTCGTAATGATGGGCGTGACCTGTACCGAGCGAGGACAGATCCTCCATCAGCATCTCGAAGACATGCCGGCTCTCGACTGTCGACGAGAGCATGCCCTTGACGTTTTCCATAACGAAGGCGGCCGGGCGAAGCTTGTCGAGGACCCGGATGTACTCGCGAAAGAGGTAGTGCCGCGCATCCTCCTCCGGGACGTAGCCGACCTTGCCTCTGGAGCGGACGCGCCCCACCAGGGAATAGGCCTGACAGGGCGGGCCGCCGATCAGGATCGTGTCGTCGTACTTTGCTTTCAGCGTCGCGATGGCGCCATCTATGGCGGTCGCCGCAGCCCCGGTGCCGAGCTCAAGCGCGCGGGCTTCTTCGATGGCATGCTGCCACGCTTCGGCATCGACGGCTGACCAGTCCGGTTCGGATGCCAGCCCGGCATGGAAATCGATGAACTCTTTCGGCAAGACGCCATGACGTGCACGATACTCGCGCAAAAAGGCACGCAGTGTCAGGGTCCGATGGGCCGACGCCTCCTTCTCGACCGAAATGCCGATCCGGAACGGCGCATGGCCGTCCTCGACGAGGGAAGCGAACCCCTCGCCAAGTCCGCCCGGGCCGGCGAACAGATCGACAATGCCGAAAGTGGAAGGCAAATCAGGCTCCTGACGAATTTCATTCAGCCGGTGTATACCAGGTTCAGGGACGAAGACCAGGACGGATGTGACCGATATCGTGGACCAGCAGACCCGATCCCGGATGATGTCGGGGATCAGGGGAAAGAACACCAGGCCCGAGCTGGCTGTCAGGCGGGCATTGCACGCGCGCGGGTTCCGCTTCCGGCTTCATTCCGGCAAGGTTCACGGTCGACCGGACCTCATCCTTCCGAAGCACCGAGCCGTGGTCTTTGTGCATGGCTGCTTCTGGCACCGACACGAGGGGTGCCGCTACGCGACCGTACCGGCAACCCGGCCGGAGTTCTGGCGGGCGAAATTCGACGCGAACGCCGCTCGAGACAGTGCCGTTCGCACAAGACTTCTCGAAGACGGGTGGCGCGTGGCGACGGTATGGGAGTGCGCCCTGCGGAAGCCGGAACAGGTGGAGGCCTCGACGGAAACCCTGTCGATCTGGCTGCAAACAGAAGAACTTCAGATCGAGATCGGCGACAACAACGCACGTCAACCCTGAGCGGACCGCGTTACGCTATTTGCAGGCCCGCGCCTGGTCGCGCATGACAGAGTAATCGCTCAGCATTTCAACGATCATCGATCCCTCCGGCAGTCCGGCCAATTCCTCGGCCGCCCGCGCCTGAAGCTCCCGGCCATACTCGACCACGGGCGGACACGTCACGAGCCTGCCATCCTCAGAACTCACCGTCGCGCAGCCGGTCAGCGAGATCGCTGCGATCGCGAGGGCGGCGAGCCGCCGCTTCCAGCATCCGGCGTCTGACGTCATTGGCATTCTCCGTTGTTTCGAGGCGTTCGGCGAGGCGTCCCGCGCACTCGCCGGACCGCCGAAGCGAAAGCAGGAACAGGAGCACGGCGACCGCGATAGCTCCGTAGCGCAGCGCCGCCCGCATCCACGGGCTGACAGCTATTGCGCCGAGCAAGGTGGCAATCATCGCTGCCCCCGTTTCCAATCATCGAGCCGGGCGTAGATCGTGACCGCGATGCCACCGAGCGCGACCGCGATGAACACCCAGCGCAATGTGTCGAGATACGGGACCAGCGGCAGGATGGAGGCCTGCGTCTCGGTCAGCACCTGCTGCGCCACCTCGACACCCGCGGCACCCAGCGTCGCCACTCCGGCCGCGCCTCCACCCTTCATGGTGCGGCTGTCAGCTAGTACCTCGCGCGCGGGCGGCGTCTCCGCTGCAAATGCCGTCGCCCGGACCGGGAACCGCTCGCCCCACTGACGCGCGGGGCCAAGATCGACATGGATGAACCCTGATCGCGGGTAGAACCCGAAGCCGAGGAACCCGACCTCGCGCGCCGCGGCCTCGAACGCCACCGGGTCGTGGTTCGCCATGGCGATGTCGAAGGCGGCGCCGTCGAGATGCTTCGACCGGGTGGCGCCACCCACGGCGCGATTGTGCTCGGGGCTGCGATAGGCGGAGCGGACGATCAGCGGCTTGCCCAGCCGGTCGCGCAGCGCTTGCAGCTTGTCGAGCGCGGGTTCGTTGACGAGCAGCTTGCCGGTGCCCCGGCATGCGATTTCGGCCGGGCTGAAGTTTGGCCAGCGCCAGGCGCTCTCCGGCACGTCGCGCCAATGGCGGTGGAAGGTCGTCGTCATGGGGGGCCTCCAAAAAAAAACCCGCCTCGAGGGCGGGTACGGTTGGGCTGATGGATGGGATGGGGCGCGGCTACGGGCTGCCGTCGAAGATCCTGAGCTTGATGGCGATGCCTGCGAGCAGCGCCAGCATGACGCCGGTGGTGATCATGCGGACGGCGGTCTGCATGGCGGTGCGGCGCACCAGCCGGATGCAATCCACGAGGGAGCGCAGGTCGCGGATGTCGAGCGCGGCTTCGTCGCCGTCGAGGCCGACATCCGCCAGCGCACGCTTCGCGCCTTCCTCGGCCGCCCGGGTCAGGATCGCCTCGAACTCGGCGTCGGGGATGCGCACGAAGCCCTCGGATCGGGGTGGTGTCATCGGGATCCTCCTTCCGCCGCTCAGCCGATCTTGCAGCCCCAGAACGAGGTGTGGTCAGCCGCGAAGTAGCCGTCCGCGACCCGGAAATACCCCTGCAGCTCGACGGTATCGCCCGCAGTGAGCGGGACCATCGTCTGCAGCCAGATCGCGGTGGCGAGCGAGACGTGGGTGGCGGAGATTTCGCCAAGGGAGCCGCGGATTTCGGTGGTGCCGTTCAACACGAGCCGCCCGCGCATGCGCGCCGTGGCGCTGGCGTTGATCTTGTAGAGCAGCGTCGCGCCGAAGAGGTAGGTGCCGTCGACGGGGGCGACGAAGTGGTTGTTGGCGGCGTCGAAGGCTCCCTGATCGTTGTGGTCGGTGTTGTTCAGGCCGATCTTCGTCCAGGCGCCGACGCCCACGTAGTTGTCGTAGTTCGTGTACGCCTTGAAGCGCGGCAGCCGGGGCTGGTCGACGATGCCGGTGGCGTTGTCGACGCTGAGCCCGTCGAAGAACGTGCTGCCGTCGGCCGAGACTGCGAGGCGGAAGCGGTCGGAACCGAACAGCCCCACCAGCGCCTTGGTCACGAAGCCGGTCTGCAGGGTCAGCCCGAGATCGTCGCCCGCAGCCTCCTTGTTCATGGTGTAGAACAGATCGCCGGTCCCGCCCTCGGCCACGGTCTTCGCGGTCCAGAGCGCGGCGTTGAGCTTGGCCGAGAACGGGTTCGAGGCATCCGCCGATGTGCCGACGCCCAGCAGCGCGAGGTTCTGCAGCGCCGCGGGCGTGGTGCCGACCCAGCCTGCTCCGTCATAGACCAGCAGCAGCCCCGCGTCCTCGACCCAAGCCCGCCAGCCGGTTCGCGGCGGCAGGCGCAGCCATGCGCCGTCCGTCCAAAGCGCCACGTTCAGGTCCCAGCCCACCCAGTCGCCCGTCGCGCCCGAGCCGACGATGTAACGGTCGCCATCAGTGGGGCTGGCGGGCGGCGCGGTCAGGTCCCTGTCGAGCACGGAGAGTTGCACCAGCCCGTCGAGGATCCGCAGCGCCTCGTTGTGGGTGACGTGCTTCTGTGCCTGCGCCGCCAGGATGTAGGGAAGCAGGAGATGGGTCGTGGCATCGGACATGGGTTGGCCTTCAGAGTGTCAGCGTGACGGTCTTGGGCGCGCCCCGCCCGACGAGGGCGGAGAGCTGGCAGATGCGGATGTCGAGCGTGTCACCGGGGCCGAGCGGCGCGCCCCAATCGGCGCTCTGCTGGGCGGCGGTGTAGACCGCGCTGGTGATGGCCGTGCTCAGCACCCGCTTCACAGCAGGACCGTCGAGGATCTCCACCTCGTAGGCTTCCAGCTCCTCGGCCATCGGCACATCCAGCCCGCCCCAGCTGTCGGCGGAAAGTGCGCGCGACCGGCGCGTCCAGCGGATCGTCAAATCGCCGGGCGTGCGTGGGCGACGCCACGGCTGCTCGACATGAGCGACCGAGAACGGCCGCAGGCCGACGCCTTCAGGCGTGAAGGCCTCTGCCACATAGGTCTCGTCGCTGACCGGGCGGCTCGCCGGGCCGATGCGCCAGTTCCACGGGATGCCGAGATCGGCCTCGGCGATCGGCAACGTGGCGAGGCTGTCGTCCAGCACGACGACCCGCGCGCCCGCAGGCGCCGGGTTGCCCATCGCAGCTTCGGTACCTCGCTGGCCACGCAAGAGCCGGGTGAGCCGATACCGGCCGGGCGCCAGCAGCTCGGCCGCACCCGCCTGCACGATCTCCCAGACGCCGGGCGCGCTCTCGATGGCCTGCGCGTTCGCCCCGCCGAACAGCGTCAGGTCCGTGACGCTTTCCAGCGTGCCGGTTAGCAGATCGACCACAAGCGCGTTGCCGAGGTCGAAGCGCGATGTGGGACCCGAATAGAAATCCGAGACCAGCGTCCCGATCCGGGCGCGGCTGCCGAACGTGGTCAGCAGCTCGAAGCCATCGGTCGAGGGGCTGCGGAACACCGCCATCTCGCCCGGCCAGGGAACCGCATGCGCGGCAACCAGCGGCCGATGCGCGGACTGGTCCTCGGTCAGCTGCGGCAGGTCCATCAGCACGGCGTCTGGCGCTCCGAACACCACGGCCCGCGTCAGCGATGCCGCGCGGGGATCGCCGGGCGGCAGGTCGTAGGTCGCCCGGTCCTGGCGGACCGCCTCGATGCCGCGCGCCTCGGCGTCGGCGATGGAGACGAGCCGCAGATCGACCAGCCGCCCGTCATGCGCGAGCCGGATTGGGTCGGCCGGATCGAGCGCGAGGCGCGAGGGCGGCAGACGGAATGCCGCCGTCTCGCGCCCCACCCACGCCTCCATCAGCGCACGGCGGCAGCGGCGCTCGGCCTCCTCGGGCGGCACCGCCATCGGAAAGGACTCCGAGGCGATCCGCGCCGTGTCCACGGTGATGCGCCGCGCCTCGACGAGGGCCGCGTCGTAATCCTCGTCGGCGCGCGCGACCTGCCACTTCAGCGCCTGCGGCAGTTCGGTCTCCTGGCCGCGGGTCAGCTCCAGCACGTCGCCCTCGCGGGGGGCCACAAGATCGTCGGGCGCGAGGGTGGTGACGGAGGCCCGGCCGCGCATGACGAAGCGGATCACGCCCTCGGTCTCGACCGCGTCGAAGCCGAAATGCCGCGACAGCGTGGTGATCGAGGCGCGCGGGCTTTCGAGCGCGGTGATGGCGTAGCCTTCGACCGCGCCCCAGAGGCCGGTGACGTCGATCCGGGACTCGGGCAGCCCGGCGCGCAGGCAGAGGTGCCGGACGAGCGCGGCCAGCGACACCGCTCCGAGCCGTCCGGTCAGCCAGTGGCCGAGCCGCCAGTTCGCGCCATCTGTCCAGACGTCGGTCAGAGCCGGGAAGAATGGGTATGGCCGCGCGTCCCAGGTCCAGGCGGCGCATTCGGGCACATGCACCATCCGGCCGCCGTAAACCGAGGACAGCGGATTGTTCGCGGCCTCGCCCCACCAGAGGTACGTCGCCTCGAGATACGCCCGCTGGATCGCGTCGTCGCGCCATCCCCGCGAGAAATGCGGCGTGAAGCTCTCGGACGACTTCGGATCGAAGAAGACGTTCGGCTGGTTCGTGCCGCGGTCGATGGCCGGGCATCCGAGCTCGGTGAACCAGATCGGCTTCGACTCGGGCGCCCATACCGTCGGCGTCCCGCTCTCCACCCCGCCCGGGCGGTTGTAGTGCGGGTTCGACCACCAGGCGCGCAGATCCTTGTAGCGGAAGACCCACGGCTTGGCCGCCGCGCCGTCCGTGATCGCGGTGCGCACCTGCGCGGATCGGTCGGCCGTACTGGCATAGAACCAGTCGAAGCCTTCGCCGCCCGCGATGTTCCCCTGCAGGTAGGCGCGGTCGTAGATTGCGGGCCAGCCTTCGGCCGCATCCGCATGCTCGAACCCGTCGCGCCAGTCGGACAGCGGCATGTAGTTGTCGATCCCGACGAAATCGATTTCGGGATCGGCCCAGAGCGGGTCGAGATGGAAGAACACGTCGCCGCTGCCATCGCCTTGCTGGTGCCCGAAATACTCGGACCAGTCGGCCGCATAGCCGATCTTCGTCCCCGACCCGAGGATGGACCGCACATCGGCGAGCAGATCCCGATAGGCCTGCACGGCCGGATAGGTGCTGGCGCCCGAGCGGATGGTGGTCAGCGCCGGCATCTCGGTGCCGATCAGGAAGGTGTCGACCCCGCCCGCTGCCGCGCAGAGATGGGCGTAGTGCAGCACCATGCGCCGCAGGCCCCAGTCGCCGGGCGCGCCGGTCCATGAAACCGACTGACCCGAGATGCTGAAGCTCGCAGGCGTGGCTGCACCGAACAGCGCGGCGACCTGGCTTGCGGCCGAGGCGGTCTTGTCCACCGTCCCGACGAAACCGGCGGCGGGAGAACAGGTGATCCGGCCGCGCCAGGGGAACGCGGGCTGTCCGGTCGCGGCGGCGTTGTCGCTGTAGGGGTTCGGCAGGGTGTTGCCGGGCGGCACATCCATCAGGATGAAGGGATAGAATGTGACGCGCAGCCCGCGCGCCTTCATCTCCTGGATGGCCTGCACCACCGCGAAGTCGGAGGGCGTGCCGCCATAGACGGGGCGATCCTGGTCGTCGCGGCTGACGAAGAAAGCGCTGGCGCGGTTCACCCCATTGACCGACCAGCTGGCGGGCTTGGTCGACTTGGCCGACACCTCGACGCCCGGCCGCACCTTGCACGATCCCGCGCGCAGGTCGTCGCCGAACCAGGCCACCACGAGGCTGACGCTCTCGACCGCCGGGGCCATGGCCTGCAGCCGGTTGAGCGACTCCACCATGTCGGTTGAGTCTGCCAGCGCGTTCAGGTTCTCCGGCACCGTCGCGCCGCCATCGGTCTTGCGGATCGCCTGCGTCGCATAGGTGAACTCGCCGGAGGCCGGGATCATTGTCACGGCCTGCACCAGCCCCTCGGCCGTGTCGGGATCGGCGAGCGGGCGGAACACCTCGAAGGAGAGCTGCGGCAGGCGGTTGCCGTAGGTCGAGAGCGCCAGTTCCTCGAAGACCACGTAGGCCGTGCCGCGATAGGCGGGGGTGCTGGCAGAACCCATCCTCGCCGCGATGAACGGATCGGCCGTCTGCGCCTCGTCGCCGGGATACCAGCGCCAGGTGACGCCGGAGAGGTCCATCGGCTTGCCGTCCGCCCAGATGCGCCCGATGCCGGTGATCGGGCCTTCGCACAGCGCGACAGCGAAGCTGGCGTAGTACAGATACTCTGTCGTCTTGACCTTGCCGCCCCCGCCGCCCTTGCCGCCGCCCTGCGTGGTGGTCTTCGTCTCCTCGCGGAAGTCGGTCGCCCAGATAATGTTGCCGCCCATCCGCATGCGCCCGTAGAGCCGCGGGATGACCGCGCCCTCGGTGGCCGAGGTGATCCGCAGCGCGTCGAGCCGCGCGCCCTCGATGCGCTGCGTCGGCGCCAGCGACGAGATGATCCAGCTGTCGACGACCGAGCCGATGCTGGAGCCGATGAAGCCGCCGATGGTCGCGGCGCTGACGCCAAGGATCGCGCCGCCGATCGAACCGCCAATGGCGGCGCCGGCCGCGCCGAGAACGAGGGTGGCCATGTGTGGATCTCAGCGCTGCGGGAACAGGAAGGCAAAGGCGATGCGCCGCCGCCAGGATTGCGTGAGCGGCTCCTCGATCACGCCGAGCCGCTCGTAGGCGTGGAGGAAGGCGCCGAGCCCGGTGAGGATCCCGACATGCTTGGCGATGGCGCGGGGTTTCATGCGGAACAGCACCAGCGCGCCAGGAGCGGCCTCGGCGGGAGCCACCTCGATCAACATGCGCCGCGCGCCGTCGGCCAGCACCTCGCGCGGCCCGGTCTCGCCCCAGTCCCGGCTGTAGGGCGGGATCGGAAATGGCTCGGGGCCGACGACCTCGCGCCAGACGCCCCGGGCCAGCCCGAGGCAGTCACAGCCGACGCCGCGCAGGCTGGCCTGGTCGTGATACGGCGTGCCGAGCCAAGAGCGCGCGATGGCGATGACGCGGGTGGGATCGGCGGAGGTCACAGCACGGACCCCTCGTGGCCGCCGTCCTTCGTGGCGTAGCGGAGAACGGCGTCCTGGCCGGGGATGTGCGGGAAGCCGCGAAAGTTGACCGTGTTGGCGAACTTCGCCCCGCAGGTCTCCATCCGCTTGTCGCAGCCCGCGCGGATGGTGAACGCGTCGTCCTCGGCGATGGCACGGACCGGCGCCTCGATCAGGGTCAGCACAGCGATGCCGTCCATGACGTCATGGCCCAGCACCTCGGTGCGCCGCCCGGCGTTCGCGCCGCTCGTCCAGTCCAGCGTGCCGAAAGTGAACCAGCCCGCCTCGAAGCCGGAGAGACCGGAGGCGGTGAAGGCGCGGTCGCGCAAAATGTCGATCACCGCGCCCGCGCCCTTGAAGGCTGGATCCTCCAGATCGACGCCGCAGCGCGCGTCCCCGAGCGCGGCGTCACAGGTCGCCTGAAACGTCCGCCCCACCGTCTGGCCGAGGACATGGGCGAGCGAGCGCACCTCGGCGACGAAGGCCAACCGCCCGCGCCGGATCTGGCCGATGGCGCCGCGGCGCATCAAGACGCGCTGGCCGGTGTCCGCCCAGTTCACGCGCCAGACCTCGACCTCGGCGTTGTCCCAGCGCCCATCGAGGATGTCGGTCTCGGTGATCCGGTCCGAGGTCAGCACGCCCTCGGCGTCCTGCGCATCGACCGAGAGGTCCGAGCCCGAGCGGACCTCGGAGGCCGTGAGCCCGCTCTCGGGCTCGAAGTCCGTGCCGTCGAAGGTCAGCGTTCGGTCGTGGTCGGTGAAGCCGAAGCTCACGGCGTCGGCGCGCGTGATCCGCCAGCACCAGGCGAGTTTGGTCGTGCCGTTGTCGAGATGGGCCTGCAGGGCGGGATCGAGGGTCTTCATCGGCGCAGTTCCAGAAGCGGGATGGAGTTGATCGAGCCGAGCCGCTCGAGGTCGAGCGTCACGTCGAGCACGTCGGTGTCGAAGCGGACCGGCACGTCGAACTCGAAGCCCGCAGTAATGGAGACGCCGGAGCCTGGCGCAGTACCGAAGGTGACGACGCCAGTGGCGGTGTCGACCGACCAGCCGGAGGGCTGCTCGACCCCGCCGAGCGCGATGCGCACGGTACCGGTCACCGGCTTCGTGATGGCGCGCGTCCAAGATTGCGCGCCCGAAGCGTAGCGCTTGACCAGCTGGAAGGCGGGGGTCGTTCCATCGCCAGTGCCGATCTCCTGGTCGGACGGCGACGCCGTGCCCGAAGGCAGGCAGGACCTGTGGTCGCCCCAGTCCTTGAAGCGAAAGCCGTGGAGCCGCCCGTTGCGCGCCTCGAAGAAGGCGACAACCGCCGCCAGATCGTCCGCGCGCCGGATGCCGTAGGCCACATCATAGCGGCGGCGCGAGTTCGCCCAGCTGGCGTTGCGCTCCTCATCTCCGGAGGCGAGCTCGACGATTTGGGTGCGCCGCTCCGGCCCACCCCGGGCGCCCCGGCTGATGTTGTCAGGAAAGCGGACCTCGTGAAACGCCATTACATGCCCCTCCGCCCGAGCGAGACCGCACGGGCGATGTCTGCCGCGACCTGCGTGCGAGACTGCCTGAAGCTCTCGGCGTCGCGGGCCATGATGGTGACGTTGACGCCACCGCCGGTGCCGTAGCCTTGCGCCTCGCGTCGCGACAGGACCCGTTCGCCGCGTTGCAGGATCGCGGGCACCTCGTCATGGCGAAGTCCGGCCATGCCGCCGCCATGCATCCGCGGCGCAGCGGCGAAGGCCATCGCCGGGACCATGCGCGAGGGCCCGGCCGAGCCGACCATGCCGCCGGCGTGCAGGGCGTTGGCGAAGATGCCGCCCGCCCCGGCGAACACGCCGGAGAGCGCGTTGGCGATCGGCCCGAGGATGAACCGCCGCGCCGCGAGCTGGGCGAGATCGGCGAGCAGCGAGGTGACGAGGTCACGGAAGTTCAGCTTGCCGGTCTTCACGAACTGGCCCACCGCGTTCTCCGCCGACTGGAAGGCGCCGACGAGGCTCTGTCCGATGTCGCCGCCGATGTCGCGGGCCTTGCTGGCGTAGTCCGAAAGCGCGGCGGTGACGGCCTGCCAGCCTGTGACGGCAGCCTCCGTCGCGGGCTCTGCCGCAGCGGCAGCAGCTCCGGCAGCCGCACCAGCACCCCTCGCGGCACGTCCTGCATCGCCGAGCGCCGTCTCCAGCCGCGCGGCCGCGCCCGTGGCATCGGTCAGCGCATCGGCACTGGCCTCGTCGGTTCCGCGCACCGCGTCGCGCAGGGCCTGCCAGCTTTCGAGGGGTGCACGGGCTCCCTCGGCCAGATCGCGCGCCGCGCCGCGATAGAGGTTCGCGGACTCGAGCGCGAGGTTCGCAGCCTCGGTCAGGCCGAGATCGGGCGCAGTGAGCGGGTTGTCCTCGAAGGCTCCGTCGAATGCTGCCTGCGCCGCTGTCGTCGCAGCGCTGGCCGCACCCTCGAAGCGGTTCTCGATCTCGCCGAGGTCGAGGTCGGGCACCAGCGAAATACGGCGCTCGGACCCGAGCGCTTCGAGCCCCTGGTTGATGCCACCGATGAAGCCGTTGATGCGGGAGACAACGCCATTCAGCATCGCCTCCACGCCGTCGACCAGGCTGTTGGCCGCCTGGAACGCGAGATCGCCGATGGCGGCGGGCAGCAGCCCCCAGATCGCCTTGATCGCCTCGTAGGCGCCCTCAAAAGTGTTCGCGGCGCTGTTCCCGAAGCCCACCACGCTCTCGATGGCGCTCTGCATTCCCGATGCCGCGTCGGCCTTAAGGTCGAAAAACATCGCCGTGGCGGCGGCTCCCGACGCAGCGGCGCCCATCCTGATCCGCTCCCAGACCTCGACGGCGAGATCCTTCAGCAGCGACATCGCCTCGCCGAACCCACCCGCACCGGAGACGAGGCGGGTGAACTGGTAGACGAGCTCGCCCGCTCCCACGATCAGCGCGCCGATGCCGGTTCGGATCAGCGCCCCGCGCAGCACGACAAGCGCCGTGGCGAGCCCGCGGACGGAAAGCGCCGCGGCGGCAGAGCCCGCCACCCAGCGGCCTGCGAGGAAGGCTGCGAAGGTGGCGGCATAGGTGGTCAGTCGGCCGATGTTGTCGAAGAGGCCGCGGATCGCGATGCCGAGCGGTCCGGTGCGGCTGGCGACCGCCGCCATGGCGTCGGCGACGGCTTCCAGCGCGGGCGCTGCGGCGACGGCCAGCTGGTTGGAGAGCCCGCGCCAGATCAGCCCGAGCCTTGAGATGGCATCGTTCGTCCGTTCGATCTGGTCGGCGTCCTGCTCCGAGACCACGACCCCGAAGGCGAGGACATCCTCCGTCGCCTGGCGCAGCGTCGCCGTGTCGATCCGCGACATCGCAATGGAGCCTTCCTCGCCGAAGAGCTGGCCCGCGACGGCCGCGCGTTCGGCAGCGGGCACAAAGCTCTCGATGGCGGCGTTGATCGCGCCGACCCGCTGGTCCAGCGGCAAGGCGATCAGGTCGGTGGCCGACAGCCCGAGCCGGTCCAGCGCGTCGGCAGCAGGGCCGGTCCCGGCGGCCGCCTGGCTGAGACGGCGCGTCAGATCCTTGGTGGCCTGCTCGATTCCGGACATGGAGACACCGGCCAGTTCGCCAGCACGCTCGAGGGTCTGGATGGAAGCGACCGTCGTCCCGAGCGATTGCGCCAGCTTGGCCTGCCCATCGACCGTTTGCAGACCGGACCGGATCATCGCCACGCCAGCGGCGGTCGCGGCGGCCACGGCGGCAGCGGCGGCCACCCGCACCCGCCGCGAGAAGGCCGCGAGCCGGGCGTTGGCCGCCTCCATCTCCCGGCTCAGCCGTCCGAAGCCGCGCGATCCGGCCTCGCCCACGCCTTCCAGCTCGGCGCGCACCTGCCGTCCGCCCACGGCCGCGAGGCGGACGCTGACCCTCTTCTCAGCCATGGGACTGATCCATCCGTTCGTTGAGTTTGGTGACCATCACCGCCTCGATGACGGGCAGCAGTTCGGCCATGGCGAGGGGCGGCACGCCGAGCGCGTCACCGAGCGCGAGCGCCGCCGACATGTCCCAGCCGATCACCGCGCCGGGCAGCACACGCAGCTGACCGCCGAGGCGGCCGACCAGATCCCAGACCTGCCAACCCTCCGGAGTTTCCGGACGGTTCAGCCGCGCCGGGCAGTCCGGGCACGGCCCTTGGCAGGCTTCGCAGTAGCGCTCGCCCCCGCCGAAGGACCATTCGGCGAGGGCGCGGAGGCGTTTTTTTCCTGTTCCAGCAGCAGACCCTTCGAGACGTAGGTCAGCTGGAAAGCCTCGAAGATCGGCCAGACGTCGAGCAGCGCGTCGATGGCCTCGGGGCTGGGGTCGATGTGCTTGCCGTCCGCGTCGCCGATGCCGTCCCAGGCGAGCACGGCCCGTCGCGCCAACGCCTTGGCGAAGGCGACGGCACGCTCCTCGTCGGAGGCGTCCTCGGGCACGGCCTCGACAGCCGGATCGCAGCGCGTCGCCACCATCAGCGCCGTGGTCAGTGGGCGCAGCTGCATCCGGACGCCAGAGGCGAGGTCATGCCAGCGCGGCGCGTTGGTCAGGTTGAGCGTGAGCATCAGTAGGTCTCCACATCGTTCACGAGGGTTGCGGTGCACATCCGGCCGACCACGCCGTCGCGGGCCGCCTGCCAGTCGAAGGTTGCCTGCACGCCTTGCGGCCCGGAGATCTCGATCCGCGGGCGCGGCAGGTAGACGGCGTGCACCGTGAAGGTGAAGCTCTCGCCCGAGGGCAGGACATAGGCGAACTCCATCTCGCAGGCCTCGCCGTTGATCGCCTGCGTCACCAGCGTCTGGTCGGCGAAGCGCACCTCGATCCGGCCGGTCAGCGCGGCAATGGACGGGTCGGCCCCGTCGATGCGCCCGTCCGAGCGGATCGTCTCGATGCGGTCGAGGTTGTTGGCATAGGTGATCTCGGCCGAGACCACGTTGCCGAGGGCGGTGCCGTTCCGCGTGATCGACCCGTTGAAATGGCCGAAGCGCTTCAGCTCCAGCGCGGCGGGCGTCCCGGCGCTGGTCGTTGTGCCCACCGTCTCGCCCTGCGCCACCAGCTGCGCGGTTGCCGTCAGCAGGCCAGACCGCTGCATCTGCCAGGTGATCTGGTCGAGCACGCAGCCCGAATACATGGCAAAGCGCGGGACCTCCGGCATGCCGGTCTCGATCGACATCGAGGGCAGCGTCCAGGACCCCGACTGGAACTCGTGGCTGTAGGGGGCTTCCGCGCCCGAGGTCGTCGGCGCGCCGAAGGCCGCCTTGAGCCAGAAGCCCAAGGCCTCCGCGTCGAGCGGCACCACGACGTCGCCATCAGCAGTCACCGCATCCTTGATCGGCGCCAGCGGATCGCGGCCATAGCCCAGCAGCTCGGAGTTCAGCAGCGGCTGCTCCGCGCCGAGCGAGGTGCTGGCAAAGGGCATGCGGGTGAAGCCGCTCGCGGGCGGCGTTCCATAGGTCGTTTCGAACGCAAGCGCCATCAGCGCCCGCGCCCCCTGGGCTCGTGCCATGTTCGTCTCCTGTGGTCGGTCGGGTCAGGCCAGCGGGTCGGCCGTTGAATAGTGCAGCACGACCGGGATCACGGCGGCCTTCAGGCTCGCCGCGCCCTCGACCGGCAGATCGACCGGACGCGGCGCTTCCGCCTCTACCCAATCGCAGAGGCCGCCCAGCGTGCGGTCGGCGGCGAGCGCCGTGCCTATGCCTGCGGTCAGCGTGTCGAAGACGGCGTCACGGTCGGTGCCCTGCACGACCGCTTCGATCTCGGCCCGGTGCTGGTAGTGGTAGGCCTGCGGCGACAGCGTCACCTCGGGCTCGCCCGGCTCGCCATCGCGCAGGATCAGCAGGCCCTCGGCCGGCACGCGCTCGGGCAGCACGTCGCCGCGGAGAGCCTTGGCGGGCAGCGCCGAGAGCCGCGCGTGCAGCGCGGCGATGATGGTTTCGCGAAGGGTGGGCATGCCAATATCAACTTCATTTGTTCTGATCGTTCAGCCATCCGTCGAACCGCTCTCGCGCGGTATCTGTCAAAATCGCTGCGAACACGGCCTTATCACCCAGATAAAGGCAATGCCGCATCATGGTGAAAGGGTTCATCCGTTCTCCGGATTTCTCAAATTCGGCTTGGTACTGCTTCACAGTCGCGATGGTTTCTCGCATGTAGAAGTTGAATTTGCCACGGCTCATGTTTGGCTTTAATGACACAATTTCCTGAGTGAACCCGTCAACCTTGTGGGGTTCGAAGTCAAACTTTGGGAAGAAGTGCTGCGCTATCCTAAGGAAATAGAACGCGTTGAGCGGCGCGTATTTTCCTGGCTGAACTGAGGCCTGTTCGGGTCCCCCATTCTCTCCCTCCGACTCTTTTGTTTCAGCATCGATCTCTTGATAAATCTCCTCTGTTTTCTCTAGCTCCATTCGGGTTGCATCACGGATCGCGCGAAACTCTCTATCGGCCAACTCGAATAAGGCCGCCAAGGTATTGATTCGTCTCTTCAAATTATTTGGTATTGATTTCTTGTACTTGATTTTGTGATCCAAGATGCTCCACGAATCTTGAACAACTGTACGAATCTGAAGTTCAAAAGCGTAATTGGCATAGAGCCGGTACTCTGCCATCGCTTTGCGCATCTCATTGAGCTTCAAATCGAGATGCAATCCTTTGTAGCCAAATGAATCCTCAGTTCCCTCGACCTGGGATATCTTGTCTGTAATTTCAAGAACATCAAACTCTTCTAAAATTGCCTTCTTAACGCTTTCAACATCGTCCTCATACAAACAGACTATCCTAAGACCAATAATGTCGGTGATTTTATCCTGGATAGTATATGGAGTTTTTGACGCCTCAAGGGCCGTGCGGTATTTTCTAGTGAACTTGCTGATACATTCTTCTCTGTCTTTGATCCGACCATTTACACTTGAAATGGCGACATCGGATTTTGATTGGACGAGCGATTCAATGAGCGTCGCAAACGAGCTCAAAGCAGCGTGCAGATTCCCGAGGTTCTCATTGTAGAACTCACGAAAAGACTTCTTCTCTGCATCAAAATCCAAAGAGCTCATTTCAGGCACTCCATGGGCTTGGCACCCTCATCGTTCAATCGCCCGCCCTTACGGACACTTCGTTGTAGATCGTTAGACCAACTGCGACGTCAGCTGTAAACGGGGTTCTTTGTTGCTTCGTTTGGGCTCCTGCCCAGTTTCCTGTCACCTTCTTACCCAGTTCGCCACGATCAGCCCCGGCACGCTGTCCAATGCCCGGTCCGCGTCCCGCGCCAAGTCCAGCCGCTTTGGCAGCTTGACCTGCGGCACCAGCAGGAAGATCGGCGCAGTGACCTTTCCGCGCCCGTTCTTCGAGCGTGACACCACAGCCTGGCCCTTCGTGTTCAGCCGCCCCTCGGCCACCAGCAGACTGGGGCCCGTCCGGCGATAGACGAAGCGCAGGCGCAGGCCACGGCGGCGCTCCCATTCGCCGGGCGTGATCCTGCCCCCCCGCAGGGACTTGCCTGCGGCGGGCAGCGGGATCGCGAGCCAGAACCCATCCTTGGAACGGATCAGCGGGCCCGAGTCATGCGCGCCGATGATGACAGGCGCCTGAGACCAGACCAACGCCGCGGCGTCGAGGCTTTCGCCAGACTTGGGAAAGGTCTGGCTGCGGATCGTGTTGGCGAGGCGTGTGCCGAGCCCTGCGCCGGTGACCTGCAAGCGCCACGCGGCCTTCAGCCCGGTCCCGGCCTCGCGCATGGCGGCAGTCACGGCGCGCTCCCCCGCTGCCACCTCGGCCTGCATCATCGCGACGATGTCGGGATCGATGTCGAGTTTCAGCTTCATGCCGGTCGCAGATCCACGGTCCAGACGAGCCGCTCGCGGTCGCGGACGGGCTCTCCCTGGATGAGGAAGGCGTCGCCGTCGATCTCGATGCGGTCGCCGGGACACGGGTTCGCCACCTCGGCGACGCGCAGGTCGATCCGGGTGGTCTCGGACCAGAGCCGGGCGTCGCCGAAGTCGCTGATAGCATCCGCACGCCGGGCGACGACGCGCACCAGAACGGGCGCGCCGCCGTTGGCGATGTAGACTGCGTCCCGGCCGATATTCGGATCGGCGAAGAGCGCGCCGACGGCGGCGGCGAAGGCACTCATCAGAACGCCGCGTTCAGGCGGACCCGGCCGATGGTGTCGCCCGCGCCGCTCGCCACCGCCTCGACCGCCACGCCGATGAGGTTGTTGCTGGTGGCGACCGTCGTACAGCGCTTGTTGGTGTCATCCCAATAGACCTTCGCGCCCACGGTCCAGGCCTGGGAGCCGACCTTCGTGATGTCGAACACGCCGACGACCGCGGTCTCGACGGGCTCGCCGAGGGCGGCGGCACCCGCGGCAACGCCGAAGATGGAACCGACGAGCAGGCCATCGCCGGAGGCGACGGCATAGGGCGCGGTCAGGGTGATGGTGTTGCCGGGCTGGACATAGTTTTTCATGATGGTGATCCTTGTGGAAAGACGAAGGGCGGCCCGTCAGGACCGCCCGCATGTCAGATTTCGGCATGGCAGGGTGCGGATTACGCGCCCGGGTTCTTGTAGAGGCCGCGCCAGTCGATGGCCTTGGCGCCGAAGTCGAGGCGGCACTTGATCTCGACCCCGTCGACGTCGAAGCCGTTGCGGGTCTCGATGTAGGCACCCTGCTGACCCTCGAGATAGGCGTATTCGATGGTGTCGATCTGGTTCGGGCTGGCCGCCAGATACCAGGCGGTCTCGCTGGCGGCGTCGAGGCGCGGCTCGCTGATCGGCGCGAGCGTGCGGATCGACCGCGGCACCACGCTGGACGTCGCGGCGGGCACCAGGTTCTGCGCGACCAGCTGCTCGGCCTTCAGTTCCAGCGAGGCGGGCACGATCAGGAAGGCAGGCCGGACGTTCAGCACCGTCTTCTTGTCGAGGCCGGTCTGCTTGGCCATGGCCGCCCGCGCCGCGCCGACGCTGCTGACGTCGAGCGCCGCGCCGGTGCCTGCGAGGTTCTTGTGCGTGGTGTGAAAGAGCGCGTTGCCGTCGGCCATCGCCGGGTTGGCGGTGATGATGCCCCAGACCACGTCCGACTCCAGCTGGGCGATGGAGTTGCCGTACATCGCCGGGATCCGTGTGAAGGCGTCGAGATCGTCGTTGATCAGCGTCTGGCGGGTGATCGCGACCACCCGGCCGTAGGTCTTGACCTTGTAGCTCTCCTTCGACTCTCCAAGCGTCCCGCGCTTGAACTCGCCGCTCTCGCCGACCTCCAGCAGTTGCGGCGCTTCACCCAGCTGCACCCGGTGCATCGCCTTGAAGTCGGTGGCGAGCACCTGGCGGCAGAACAGCATGAAGGTGCGGGGATAGGCCTCGTAGGCCTGCCGCAGGGTCTTGTTTGTGACCGCCGACAGGATCTCGGGGAAGTCCGAGGTCGAGTGCAGCGCCCGCGTCGCCACCTCGTCGCGCGACAGGCCGCGCGTGTTGACCCCGGCATTGCCGAGGCTTTCGCGGGCCAGTTCCAGCAGGGTCATGCCGCGATACTGGCGGGCGGCGTCCTCCAGCTGGAACAGCGTCGGGCTGTAGCGGTGCAGGAGCGCGTTCGCCACCGCGTCGCGGCGGGTGATGCGCTCGTCCCGGCCGCCGAGGGGGACGGAGACATGGGGGAAGGTCCGGGTCTCGTCGGATTTGGCGGCGACCTGATCGAGGATCAGGCGGCGGGACTCGTCGACGCTGACGCCGCGCTTGACCAGATCTTCGGCGAAGCCGCGCTCGAGGTTCAGCCGCCCGGCCAGATCGTAGATGGTGGAGACGCGGTCCCGCTCGGCCTCGCGGGCGCGGGTGGCGACCGCCTCGGTGTCGAGCGTGCCGTGGGTGTCGGAATTCTGAAGCTTCGGCTGGGTGCGCGTCTCACTGGCGGCGGCCTTCGGCTCGGACGCAGCCGATTTCGGCTCGGTCATGGGGGTGTCCTCGGTTTCGATCGGCTCGGTCGGCTGGGTGGTGGCGGGGGTTGCGGCGTCGCTCGCCGGGGTCTGGGTCTTGTCCGTCATCGGGGTCGATCCTTTCGTGCTTGATGGGGCGTCCCGGCGGTGAAGGACGCAGTCGTGAAGGGGGTGCTGGGCGCGGAAGCCTGCGGCGGGGTCGGCGCCGACCGCGACGGCGGAGACCTCGAAGGGGGTCCAGTCCACCGCGCGCCAGAGTTCGCGCGCAGCCTCGGGCTTGGAGACCTCGAAGCGGTGGACCTGGTAGCCGATGGAGACCGCGCGGATGTGCCCGGCCTGGATGTCGCGCCAGATCGGCTCGACGTCGGCGCGCTCGCTGATCCGCACCAAGGCGATGCCCCGGCCGTTTTCGATCCGGGCCGAGCCCGGCACGACCGAGCCGATCACCGCGTCGAGCGTGTCGAGCTCGTGCACCTTCAGGAACGGCGCCCCCGCGTTCAGCCGGTCGAGCCGGACATGCGCCGGGTCGAGGCTCAGCTCCTCGTCGTATGGCTCGCCGAAGAAGGTGGCGCGGCGGACGCGCGCACCGGCCGACCAGACCACCTCGACGGTGCGGCTGTCGGCGTCGACCGTGTTCGGCGCAAGCTCCGCCGACCGGCGCATGGCCGGCAGTTCGATCATCGTGTCCATGAAGGTCAGTCCTGTTAGTCGGCCTTCGCCGGTTCGGTTTCCGCGTCGGCGGAGGGGTCGTCGGCCGGTTCGTCGGCGGCCGGATCGTTCGCCGGATTGCCGGTCTGTGCGCTGCCGGTCTTGGTGACGCGACGCGGATCGCTGTCGAGGACCAATCCCAGCGCGTCGAGCTTGGCGTTTGTGGCGGCGATTTCCGCCAGCACGGCGTCAGGGTTGCGGCCCTGCCGGGCGATTACTTCCGCCAGCGTCATGGTGCCCGACCGGATCGACAGCAGGTTGGCCATCGCGTCCTTTTGCGGATCGACCGCCTCGAACTTCGGCGGCGACCATTCGACCGGCACGGTCGGCGACGGGATCTGGCCCGCCGCCCACGCGGCTTCCGTGAACCATCGCCAGACCGGGGCGCAGAACATCGGGATGAACAGCTGCCACTGGACGGCGTCGATCTGGCGGCGGAACTCCACGAGCCCCGCCCGGATCGAGGAGTAGTTCACCTGAGACAGGTCCCCGGTCAGCAGCTCGTAGGGCACCCGGAACCCGGCCGAGATCGTGTGCAGGCTGGCCCGCTTGTATTCGCCATAGCCGCCGGTGGCGGAGGGCTGGTTGAAGCGGATGTCCTTGCCGCCGCGCGCATAGGCGATCAGCCCCGGCTCGAACTGCTCGACCCGGTTGCCGTCGGCATCGACCACCGAGGGCGCGATGCCCTGCTGCGCCTCATCATCTCCGAAAACGATGGCGGTGACGCAGGCCTCGGTCTTCTTGCGGACCAGTTCGGCCACCTCGTAATCGTCGAGATCGCGCAAGGACCGGATCACCGGCGCACCCCAGGGAACGCCACGCGCCTGCGTGCGCTGCTTCTCGTAGATGTGCGTGATCTCGGTCGCCGGGACCGGACGGCTCTGCAGACCGTTATGCAATGCGCCATAGGCGTCGCCCGGATGCTCGGTGTGCAGCCAGTAGGCCCGGCGCTTGCCGACCGGATCGAACTCGATCCCCTGCACGAGGCGTCCCGCGCCGAGGACGCCGGATTTCGTGGCGTCGACGAAGTCGGCCTCAAGCACCTGCAATTGCAGCGGCACCGGAAGGCCGTCGCTCGCGCGCCGCGGGCGGCGGCGCACCAGCACCTCGCCCGCCTCTACCATCTCGCGGCAGATCAGCGTCTGCAGACCGTAGAAGTCGAGCTGACCGTCGGCATCGCAGTCGGCTGTCCAGCGTTCGAAGAGCGCGTCGACCTTGCGGTCGAGCTTGTCGTCGCCGCTGGCGGCGCGCGGCATGATGCCCGCGCCGATGATGTTGTTGACCAGCACCGCCACGGCCTTGGCTGCATGCGGGTTGTTGCGTACCAGATCGCGCATCCGGTCGCGTAGCAGCGCCCCGGCCACGCCGATCTCAGTGTCGGCAGAGGATCCCGGTGCACGCCAGCCCTCGGTGCGACGCCCGCGCGCCGCGCCGTCATAGCCCCGCGTCAGGGTCTCGAAGGCCTGCCGCGCCATCACGCGGCGGGCCGCCATGCGCGGCGCCACCGTGGCGATGGCGTGATCGAACCAGTTCGCCAACATCAGCGATCCCCGCGGCTGAAGCCCGCCAGCCCGGCCACGGGCAGCGGACGGCCCACGCCCGCGATGGCGCGCTCGATGGTCCGGATACGGGCGAGCAGGTCCTCGGCCGAGCCGTAGTCCACCGACTTGCCGTCATAGCTGACCCGGGTGGTGCCGCTGGCATAGGCCCGGCGCAGCGCCGAAAGCTCGGTTTCCGTCCAGTCGGTCATGTTCAAAACCATCCTTCGCGCCGTCCGAGCCAGTCGGAGCGGCGCTTGCCCTGCGGGGCCTGTCCCGGCCGGTTGATCTGCCCGGCGGGATCGTTGTCGGTGGGGGCCGCCCCGAGCTGATCCTCGAGGTCGCGCCATTTCTCTTCGGGCCAACGGTCGGCGCCCGCGATCCAGGCGGCGGCGCGGGCATAGACCCGGCAATCAAGCGCCTCGTTGCGCTCACGGAGCTTCTGCCATTCCAGCCGGGCGAAGCCGCGCTTGGTGCGCACCGTCACCAGCTGCTCGGCCACGAACTGCTTCAGCCATTCGTTCTCGACCCAGTGCGGCAGATGCACCGAGCCGGGCGGGAACGCCGCCCCGTCGGCCATCTCCTCCTCGGTCGGCCGCGCCAGCCGCAGGAAGCGGTATGTCTCGGCCTTGAAGGTCGACACCGCCACGGTCCAGAGCCGCGCCCCGCGCCGCAGGCGTTTCCCGCCCTCGGTCGCGTCGACGAAGGTCGGCCCCGACACCGGGCTGGAGCGGTTGAAGCCTTCGACACCCTTCACCGGCGACACCTGCGCGAACCCCTGCGCCCGCGACCAGGAATAGACCGCCGGGGCTTCGTAGCCGGTGTCGATGGCCAGACGCGCGATCCTGAGATGCGCGCCGCGTTCATGCGGCCAGGACCGGTCGAGCAGCGCGGCCAGCTCCGACCAGGCGTCATGCCGATCCGGGCCGCCCTCGATCACGACGTGATCGACAAGCCAGCTTTCCAGCCCGCGCCCCCAGGCCCAGACATCGACCTCGATGCGGTCCTTCTGGACGTCGGCCCCGGCGGTCAGGAACAGGCCGCCCGCTGGCACCGTGCCGGATGTCCAGCGCTCGCGCCGGTCGTAGAGCCGCTGCCAGTCGGGCGCTTCCCCGGTCTCGACCCATGTCTCGCCGAGGATCGTGTTGCGGAACGCCTTGATGGCCTCGTCCGACCCTTGGGCCGCGTCCCAAGCCCGCACGATCCGCTCCCAGCTCAGCCAGCCGATCGGCGAATAGAGCGCCGAGAGGTGATACCCGACCGTGGTCGGATCGGCGGCCGTGGCGGTCGCCCGCCATTCGCCGCACTCCAGCATCGCCGTCTTGTGGTGTTCCGCGATTGCCGCGTCGCAGCCCTCGCAGTGATATTCCGCCGTCTCCGGGCGGCCCTTCTGCCAGCGCAGCCGGTCGAACTTCAGCCACTGCATCGCGCCGCAATGCGGACACGGCACGTGGAACCGCCGCTGGTCGCTGGCCTCGAACTCACGCTCGATGCGCGACAGCCCCCGGATCGTTGGGGTCGAGACCAGCAGCACCTTTCGGCGGTGGGCGAAGGTCAGCGACCGGGCCTCGGCCAGGGTGACCGGGTCGCCTTCCTCGTCGGCCGAGGCTGGATAGGCGTCGACCTCGTCCAGAAAGATGTACCGCGCCGGGGTCGAGCGCAGCCCGACCGCCGAGTTCGCCCCGGTCATGATCAGGATGCCGCCCGCGAACTCCTTGGACAGCATCGTGTTGCCCGCGTCACGGGATCGCGCCGGTTTGACCCGCTCCCGCAGCTCGGGGCTTTCGTCGATCAGCGGATCGATCCGCTGGCGCGAGTTGCGCTTGGCCAGTTCGACCGTCGGCTGGACCGCCAGCATCGGCCCCGGCGCCTGGTGGATGGCAAAGCCGATCCAGTTGTTGCCCGCCTCGGTCGCGCCCACCTGCGCCGCCTTCATGAACACGATCCGCTGCGTTGGATCGCCGGGCGACAGCCGGTCCATGATCTCGCGCATGTAGGGCGTTCGCACCGTGCGATACCGCCCGGGCTCGGCCGAGGCGCGCCCCGAGAGCATCCGGTGCCGGTCCGCCCATTCCGAGACCGTCAGGTCCGGGTCTGGCCGCAGACCGCTGCCCCAGGCGCGCAGGATCTCGCCCGCGCCGTCGAAGTCCGTCAGGCCATCATCGTCACCGGAAGTCGGGCCGGACCTCGGCGAGTTCGTCGAGGTGGGCGCGTACATGTCTCTCCAGCACCTTCTGCATCGCGGCAGGCTCCACGGTGATCTGCTGACCTGTCGCGTCGCTGCACGAGGCCGAGAGCTCGGCCGACATCAGCGCCGCCGCGCGCGCAGGCCAGTTCACCCATGCGTCCCGTTCCTCGCGTGCCAGGCGGAACACCAGCGCCAGCGCGCGGGCCCGCTCGATCAACTCCCCCTTCAGCTTCTGGAGCCGGATGCGCCGCTCCTGCGCCTTCAGCACCTCGTTCGCGGTCTTGGCCTGCAGGAAGGTCGTGCCGCCCCCGACGGCCGGGACCGCGAGACCCTGTTCGCGCAGCGTGTCGCCGACGGCGGCCACCGCCGCCTCGGGAACAGGCTTCAGCTTCGGTGCTGGCGGCTTGCGGGTCTTCGACGGGTCCGTCGTCTCGGCACGCCTGGCGTCGCTGGCGGCCGCGTTGATGCTGCCGTCGGGATAGAGGACCAGCCGCTCGGCCGTCTTCGCCTTCTGGATCGCGCCGCGCGACAGCCCGACATGGGCGGCGTACTGGCGCTCGCTCATGCCCTGCATCGACAGCTCCGATTGTCATTCAAAATCATGTGCTTATCGAGTTGATAAGCGTCGCGGACAGAGCGAACGTGTCTCCAGAAGGACGATGCAACTCACCAAGGAGCCACCCCGATGACCCGCCGCGCGACCGACAACACGAAAGCCCTCGACGCCTTCATCGCCGCGAAGATCGAGATCGACGCGATGCTGGAGCGGCTCGCCGCTCTCAGCGCCGACCATTTCGAGACCAGCCCCGACGAGATCAACTGGGGCCATGTCGGCACCCTCAACCACTACCGCGCCAAGCTGCGCAAGATCACCGACATGGCCTTCAGCGAAGGCGAACACGCCGAGTGAGACGACCCGCTCCCGGTCCCGCCTGCCGACTGGCGGGCTCGACCTCGTAGAAGGGCCCGCATTCCGCGCGCCCCGATACGGGAGATGACGATGACCAAGCTTTCCGACACCCAAGCCCTGATCCTGAGCGCCGCCGCCCAGCGGCCCGAGCACATCGCCCTGCCGCTGCCCGAGAGCCTGCGCGGCGGCGCCGCCGCCACGGTGGTCGGCGCAATGCTCGCCAAGGGCTTTCTGCAGGAGGTCGACGCCAACCTGCGCAAGGGCGAGCCCGTCTGGCGCGAGACCGGCGACGGCCACGGCGTCACGCTGGTCGCCACCGACGCAGGCCTCGCCGCCATCGGCATCGAGCCTGAGGACGCGAACCCCGCGCCTGCGGGCGCGACTGACGCGCCGACCGAGGAGCCTGCGCCGGACACCCCCACCGAGCCCGCAGCCGCGCCCAAGACGCGCACACCGCGCGAGGGGACGAAGCAAGCCACGCTGATCGCCATGCTGCGCGCGCCGGACGGCGCGACCATCGAGGAGATCATGGCCGCGACGGGCTGGCAGTCGCACACGGTGCGCGGGGCCATGGCCGGGGCGCTGAAGAAGAAGCTCGGGCTCGAGGTGACCTCCGAGAAGGTCGAGAACCGGGGGCGGGTCTATAGCCTGCCGCGCGATTAGCGTCGCGCGCCACGCCTGTCGAACTGCCGCCGTCCCCCGGGGCGGCGGCTTCTTTGTCTCAAAGTGAAATGTTCCAGTAGTCGAGAACCTTGCGGACATCATCCCGAGGATAGTGCGGGCCAGCGGATGCTAGATCCTTGCGAATGACGGCCTTCCTGCGGTCTGCCGCGTCCTTGATCCGCGCCGAGAACTTGGCCGTGCCGAGAGGGAGCGAGGGCCGATCAGGCTTCGGCCAGCTTTCCGGGTAAGCGCCCCAATCCGACCATTCCGCCACCTGCCGCGCGTTGTCTGCGACCTCCTCATGATCACAAGACCAACCGTAGAGTTGCAACGCGCATACGCGCAGCATCATCTTTACTTCGGTCATGACGTCCGTGAATGCCTTTAGCGGCGTGGGGAGAAGGACCATGTTCGCCACGCAGGAAAAGAAGCGCCGATCTTGCACCACGGCGTTACTGATCTGATAAGCGGCATCATCCACACCCCATATATGGCAGCATGACCAGTTCGGCCGTTCCCCGGCACGAAGGCCCAGTGCGAGCGTCAGAGCCTTGTTCGCGTGAATGTTTCCTTCGAATTTGTGGATGATCGCGCCCGTCTGCCGATTACGGTTCATCTGCGGCTCAGACCAGTTCGCCTTATAGAACAGGGCTCGTCGCGCGTGTTCTGGATACCAGACGGGAAGATACTCGAATGTCCGCGGATCGACCCATCTCGCAGTCCTCTCGATCAACCCCATCACATCTCCGAGGCCGAGCTCTCGCCGCAACGCCTCTAGCCCGTCTGGAAGCAAGTCGGCGGCGTCGCTATTTCCTTCTTCTTCTTGGTTCTGCAGCACTACAATCTCAATCCCAAATCTCTGGGCGGCAAATTAGATCAGCCACCGTCTCCAGCTCGGAGAAACCATAGGATCTGAGTGGTATAGCGGCAACTTCGAAACCGGTTAGTGGTGTCGGCCTAACGCTGGTGTTCCTTGTCCATGGCGCATCGGATCGCCTCGAACACCCGCCGCAGGGCGAAGGATCGTGCGATGCTCACCACGGTGAACACCGCGCCCATCTTCAGGTTCTGGGCCAGCGTCGTGTGCAGCCCGAAGATCGGGAAGATCAGGATCTGCGTGACGACCGCAACGCCGTAGCCAACGATCACGTTGGCGACGGACTCGACCAGCGACATGAGGCGGGACTGCTTCATGCCGCTGCCTCATCCATCGGCCAGCAATTCAGCTGCGAGAGTTCGCAGCGCATGCGCCGCAACCAAAGGGACCACGCCGTTTCCACAGAGGCGAAGCCGGTCCACCCGGTGGGCCAGCCCATCAGCGCCTCGACGAACAGTGGGTTCAAGGTCCGGCGCGGCTCGGAGGTATCGCTCCCAGCCATCGGCGTCACCAGGACCTGGCGGCCAAGCAGGCCGTTCACCGGCGTGTTCGCCAATGTCGTCGCCCCGTCCTTGTGATCCCGCGCCGTCGGCGTCATCCACATCCCGGCCGCATAGGTCAGGTCTGCTGTCCGCCGGTTGCCCGCGCTCGGCTTGCAGCCGTCGTTCGCCATCGGCGTCGGCCAGTCCCGCGCCATGCCGTCCAGACCCTTCTCGTGCTTCCGATCTTCGCCCCGGCTGCGAAAGCTGTCCGTCTGCGGCGTCGGCCACAGCGCGGCTGTCGTCGCGAGGTTCATGCCGTGCTGGCCCGCTGTCTGCGACGGCGTCGGCTTCGTCTGCCGGTTCTCGTTGGCGCTCGCCCTCGGCGTCGGCCACAGTCGCAGCAGTTCCGTCCGGTTCCCGCCACTCGACCGGGTGCCAGAGCAGGCGCGCGGGGTCGGCCAGCTCGTCGCCCTCGCGGATGGCGAGGATGAAGAGCCGTTCCCGCTTGTGGGGCGCGCCGACCTCCGCCGCCGTGAAGAGGCCTGCCGCAAGGCGGTAGCCCATGCTGACCAGTCCGCTGGCGACTTCGGGGAAGCCGAGGCGGAGATGATGGGCGACATTCTCGAGGAAGACGAAGGGCGGCTCGACCTCGCCGATGATGCGGGCGACATGCGGCCAGAGATGACGCGGGTCGTCCGCGCCACGGCGTTTTCCCGCGACCGAGAACGGTTGGCACGGATAGCCCGCAGTGACGATGTCCACCGCGCCGCGCCACGGGCGGCCGTCGAAGGTTCCAACGTCGTCCCAGACAACAGCCTGATCCAGGGACGCGTCTTCCATCCGCGCCACGAGAGTGGCTGCGGCGAAGGTTTCCCGTTCGACATGGCCCACAGAACGATATCCGGGGATGGCGATGGTGAGCCCGAGGTCGAGACCACCTGCGCCGGAACAGAGCGAGAGGCCGAAGAGGCATACGTCTCCGGCTCCGGAAGCGCGTCCGGAGGAAGGTAAAGCCAGGTCATGCATGTCACGCGGCGGTCTTGCGCTTGCGCGCGGGTTCGGGGGCGGCATCCGGGTCCGGCGTATCGGCCCGGGCCTCGGCATCGTCGCCCAGCCGCTCGGTCCTCACCTGCGCGAAGGTACGGCCGTCGCCATCAAGGATCGCGTCGCGGCCGGTCTCGGCCTGCCAGCGCTCCACGGCCACATCGACGTAGGCGGGGCTTATCTCCATCGCGAAGACGCGGCGGCCATTGGCCTCGCCCGCCATGATCTGCGAACCCGAGCCCGAGAAGGGCTCGTAGCAGAGGCCGCCGCGCGCCACGTGCTGGCGCATCGGGATCCCGAAGGCGTCGAGCGGTTTCGGCGTCGGGTGGTCGGGCCGGTCGTCCTTGGCGAAGCTGGGCAGCGCCCATGTCGATGGCAACGTTTGCTCGGCGACCTTCGGCGGGCGGTTCGGGCGGCGCCAGCCCATGAAGCAGGGCTCGTGCTTCCACAGGTAATGCGATCGGGTGAGCACCCCGCGGTCCTTCACCCAGATGATCTGCTGATGGACGAAGGCGCCCGCCTTCTCCCAGCAGGCTTCCAGCATCGCCTGGCGGCGCGAGGCGTGCCAGCAGTACCAGGCCGCGTCCTCTGTGATCGCCTCGGCGACCGCGGCGGCGATGAAGCCGTCGTAGAGCTCGGCGCCCTGGCTGCTGTCGTCCCAGGTCGTGCCGTAGGACGCCGACCAATCCTTGTTCCGGGTCGGATGGTTCGAGCCGTCGTAGTCCACCAGATACGGCGGGTCGGTTGCGAACAGGATCGCGCGCTCGCCGTTCATCAGGCGACGCACATCGTCAGCGCTGGTGCTGTCACCACAGAGGAGGCGATGGTCGCCGAGGACCCACAGATCGCCGGTGCACGACGCAGGATTGCGCGGCGGTTCGGGGATGGTCACCGGCGGCACCGAGCCACCGGCGCCACCTTCTTGCCCGTCCCCCTCCGGCACGAAGGCCAGCAGCTTGTCCAACTCGCCGTCGGAGAAGCCGACCAATGACAGGTCGAAGTCTTCGGCCAGCAGGTCGTTCAGTTCGGCAGACAGCAGCGCCTCGTCCCAGGTGCCAAGCTCCGTCAGCTTGTTGTCCGCGATCCGGTAGGCCCGCCGCTGCGCCTCGGTCAGGTGCCCGAGCACGATGACCGGCGCTTCGGTCAGCCCGAGCTGCGTCGCGGCCAGCACGCGTCCGTGGCCCGCGATCAGTTCACCGTCCTCGGCGACGAGGCAGGGCACGGTCCAGCCGAACTCGGCCATGCTGGCGGCGATCTTGGCGACCTGGTCCGGCCCGTGCGCCTTCGCGTTCTTCGCGTAGGGCTGGAGCTTGGCCAGCGGCCACGTCTCGATCGCGTCCGGGGCGAAGCTCAGCGTCATGGTGGGCAAGTTTCCTCGGTCGGCTGGATGCCGGTGGCTTCCGGACTCCGGATGCCGGGCTGGACCCCACACGGAGTCCAGCGGCGACCAGCGGTGTCCGGTTGGAAGGCCAGCGTTCATTGGTGTTTGCGCGGGGCGCGCGTGGCTCCGGCTTCCGGGTGGCTTCCCAAAAATCCGGCCCTGTCGCTGGCGATGTCCCGCGCTTCGCCCGCCAGCATAAGAAAACGCCCAGGAAGGAACCGGAAACTGCCTCGGGCTGGACCCCGGCCGGACCCTCGCTGGATGCTGGGGTCCAGAAGGCCCCCGTCAACGCAAAGGGGAGAGCGAGCTTTCCAGCGCACTCTCCCCATCTTGCCTTCGGAATAGCATGGATCTGTTGCAGATGTCGAAGGAAAAAGTGTTGCAACACATTGGAGTCACTGCGCATTCAGGCGCGCAGCGATCTTGGTCAGCGCCAGCTGCCAACGCCGCCACGCGGTCGTGCGGTCGCAACCGAGCTCACCGCTGATCTGCTTCCACGGCACGCGGGCCGCGCGGGACCAGACCAGCTTGCGCTCCGCCTCCTCGATCCAGAGCACCCAGTCGAAGGTCTGCTCGAGCCGGGTGATCGCGGCGGCCGAGGGCCAGACCCGCATCGGCTGGGGTTCCATCGCCGCGATCTCGCGGCTGGTCCGCACGATGTCGGGCCAGGTGTTGAAGTAGCCCTGCGCCTTCACCGGCGGCAGCTTGCGCAGGGTGCGGAACGCCTCCTCGAAATGATCGGCGACGCAGTCGGCGGTCCATTCGCGATCAGCCATGGCGCGCCTCCCTGTCGGAAGGGCGCGGGCCGTATAGCTTCTCACCAAGCTGGCGGACAAGTTCACGCTCGGGCCAGGTGAGGCGGTCGTCATCGGGGGAGACCGCGAGGACGCCCTGTTCCTGCCAGCCCTCGCGCTTGACTTGATCGGGATCCCGGCGTCGGCCGCCGTAGCCATGGGAGTGCCATCTCATGCGACACCCCCCTTCGTCTCGATCGCCCAGAGCAGGATGGCGATGGCGTCGGCCTCGTTGTCGTCGGCCGGGCTGAAGCCGCGGGCGCGGACGGCGGCGACCATGGCGGCCTTGTCGGCGTTGCCCTTGCCAGCGGCATGACGCTTGATCGTGCCGACCGGGACGCCCTCGTAGGGCACGCCGCGCAGCTCGGCCCATGCGGTCAGCGTGGCCATGAGCCCGCCGTAGATGTGGCTGGCGTCGGTGCCCGCGTGGCGGCGGACCTCCTCGAACCAGATCGCGCCGACGGGCCCCGACAGCCGATCGATCTCAGTCAGCCAGTTGGTGAAGCGCAGGTAGCGCATGCCGCCGCCGTCGAAGCGGCCGGGGCGCAGCGAGACGGTGCCGCTGGTGATCAGGCCGTCGTGGCCGCGGATCGCCCAGCCGGTCGAGGTGCCGAGGTCGAGTGCGAGGATGCAGCGGTTGCGGGGCGTGTCGAGCGGCAGCGATTCAAACCTTGCGCCGTCGCAAATCGGGATCAGAGTCGGCTGAGCCATGATGGGTCTCCTTTGCCGGTGGCCTGTGGTGGTGGAAGACGACGGCGGTCTGGTGCTTGGCGGTACGGGGCCGCCGTCGTCGGATCGGGAAGCACAACAGACCGTCACGGCGGCGCGCGCGGCTGGCCCGGACGTATGGGAGGAGTGGCCAACCCTGTGGGGTGGCCCTCCCATACGTAGTATGGGGGTTTGACACCTAACTGTTCCGAGGTGTTCAAGTGGCTGAAATCATTGGGGAATAAGACTTCATGAAGTCTTCGGGCATGAGTTAGGGACTTAACTCTTATTTGCCCGTAACCCGTTGATTTCATAGAGTGCACAGTTGGCGCTGTCATATGAGTCAGGCCTCACTCATATGAGTGAGGTCGTCTTCGAGCCCCTCCGGGTAGACCCAGACGGCGGGGTTTTCGACCTGCAGGCAGAGCCCGGATTGGGGGCATTTGAAGTGGCTGGGCAGGATCGGACGGGCGGTTGTGGTGACCTCGCCGGTGTCCGGATCGACCTCCTCGACGGGCGCGCCGAACTGCATCCCCTCGACGCAGAGGTAGCCGAACCGCGACCGGGTGACGGGGAAGCCGAACCCCGAGGGGTCGCGCAGGAACTTCACGAAGCCCTTGGTCGCCAGCACGCTGAGCCGCTCGCGAATGGTGTGCTTGCTGCCCAGACCGCCACGGTTCTCGAAGGTCTCGGCGAACTGCATCGCGGTGTAGAGGCGCTCGCTCGCAGCCTCATCCAGCAGCATGCCGAGGATGACATCGTGCTTGCGCAGCCGCTCGGCATCGAGTTTGGCGCCGACCTCCTTGCGCACAAGGCGCTCGTTCAACGGGTTCAGTTCGACCCATTCCCGCTTCACCTTGTCGATGAGCTTGCCTGGCAGCGCGGGGCCGTTCCGCAGTTCGATTTCCAGCCTGCGGACGGTGCTGTCCTCGTCGGGCCGGTGCATGAGCAACCCCGAGGTATAGAAACCGCGCAGCGCGCTTGCGCCGGAGAGCGCGAGGAAGGGATCGTCCTTGACCTGGTGCTTGCTGGCCTTGCGGGTGTGATGGGCGAGGATGACGCCCGCGTCCGGATTGACGGCCTCCCGCAGGAGCTCGACCCGGTCCTTCAGGAAGAACATCATGGCGGTGTTGTCGTTCTCGCCGCCACCCTCGGGCCCGCCGTCGAAGAGATTGCGGATGGGGTCGATGACGATGATGTCGGGCGGCGCGTCGGGGAATGCCGCCCGGATCGCCTCGGCCACGCGGGCGACGCCCTCCGCGTCGAGCAGCAGCTTCAGCTTTGGCGTGGCGATGAAGGTGTCGCGCGCGGCGGCGATCACGGTGGCGGGCAGCGCGATCTGCTGCATGCGCTCGCGCAGGTAGTGATACTGGATCTCGGCTTGAAGGTAGAACACGCGCAGCGACCGGGGCGGCGTGAAGCCGAGGAACGGCACGCCTGCCGCCATGTGCACGAGCCAGGAGATCAGGAAGTCGCTCTTGCCGACCTTGGGCGCGCCACCCAGCACAAGGAGCCCGCCCGGCGTCAGCACGCGCGGCCCGATGATGTCCTCGGGCATCGGACTGGTGTCGTCGAGCAGAGCGCCGAGACTGAAGGTCGGCAGCGGGCTTGCCGAGGCGTCGACGCGGGCCGCGCGCAGGAGCGGCGGGCCATTGCGCTTCACATGCAGCTGCCAGAGGCGTTCGGACTCGACCATCAGCCGATCGAGTGGCCAGGACGGGCGCAGCATGGCGGCGTTGTAGCCGCAGATCGCCTCCCAGCCCGCGAAGGGATCGAGGCGGCCCTCGTGGACGAGGCGTACGTAATGGCCGATGGCGGCGCTGGCCCCCTGGAAGCGGGACCAGTCGTCCACCGCGCCTTCGCGCACCGGCGTGGTGAGCACCGCGTCGATGCCGGGCTTGGCCTGCGGGGCCGAGACGTCGCTGGCGAAGCCCACGCCGGGCAGCGGCGGCATCTCCGCGACCCTCTCGGTGAAATCGGCAAGATCGACCTCGATTGCTCGGTGTTCGCGGATCTGCACGAGGCGTTGATGGCCGTGCTTGTGATAGACCGTGCCCGGCACCCGGATCGGCTGGTGCGCCGAGCGGAAATGCGTGTCGCCGCCGACCTTCACGGCAATGTCGCCGCGCAGACGACAGAGGGTGGCCAGATCCTCGCCCTCGACGGGTTCGGTCAGTTTCCACCAGACATGGAGCTTGGCCGCGCCCTCGGGCGTGCGCCCGCCGCTTTCGATGATGAGCGTGGGCGGGCCTAGGTGGCGGGTGACATGGTCCAGCTTGGCCGGGATATCGCCCGCATCGAGATCGACGACGACGGCCTGCATCTGCAGCACGTCGGCGGCGCGGGCCTGGCCCTGTTCCTCGACCGTGCCGGGGATAACATAGACGGCGGCACCCTCGCGGTTCGCCCATCCGGCGAAGGTTGCGAGTTTCTCGGGCGCGCTGTCGTCGGCCGGGATCCAGATGTTGTGCGGCTTGCCGTCCCGGCCCTGACCCTTGTCGACGAAGCCGCGTAGCGGGATCAGCCCCTCGCACCAGCTGAACACGGTGTCGAGGAACACGGCGATCTGCTCGGGATCAGGGTCGCAGCCGAAGGGGTTCTCGGACGGTGGCCCGTCGTTGAAGTCCATCCACGGGTTGAAATGCAGGATGCCGTCGTCGCTCATGCCGGCAGCCTCCAGCAGCGCTCGGACCAAGGGCAGAAGCGGCAATCGAAGAAGTCGGGCGTGGTGGCGACGCGCGGCAGCAGCTCGCCCGCATCGGTCGCCTGCAGGATCCGCACGCCCCGGTCGGACATGCGCTGCGCGAGATCGGCGTCGAAGGGCACCAGCTCATGGTGAAGCTCGGCGGTGTCCTTGTTGATCGCGGTGAAGAGCGCGGGCGCGGCCGAGATGCCGGGGACCGTCCCTTCCATGTAGGCTTGGTAAAGCGCGATCTGGGCGGCGTAGACCGGCTTGGATTTCGTCACGCCGTCCTTGACGCAGGCGCGCCAGTTCTTCGCGTTCATCGTCTTGCATTCCCAGAGTGCGGGAACGGCGAGACCGAAACCTTCGGGCCCCGCGGCAATGATGCCGTCGACATGACCGCGGATGCGCCCGCCCGCGACGGAGAAGCCGAACTGGCCGCCATCGAGCCGGTTGCCCTTGCGCGTGTAGAGGTCGAACCCCGCGCCGCGCAGCCAGGCGACGGCCAGATCCTCGAGCGCGTGGCCGATCGCGAAGATGCGCAGGGACTGGCCGCTGAAGTCCTGGCCCTCGTCCTTCGGCGTCGCCGTGAACTCGAACTGCAGGGCGCGCTCGCAGGCATGGCCGAGGCGGGATCCGCCAAGATAGTCGCGGGGCGGCCGCGTGGCCTGATCGGCGGTCAGCGCCCGATCGACCGCGGCGTTGACCCGCTCTGCGAAACTCGGCCGATGATTGTAATCGAGGGTCAAAACGGCACCTCCGGCGTCTGCGCCCGGGCGATGTCGGACATGGCCTCGCGGAAGCCCTCGACGGCTTCCTCGATCAGCGCGCGCACCTGTGCTTCGGTCAGATCCGCAAGCGGGGTGGCCCAGCCGATCTCGTCCATCAGCAGCGCCACGCGCTTCATGGCGGCGGTGATTGCGGCGCGCTCTTCCTCGGTCAGGTCAACCATGGCGAAACGCGCCCTGGCCAAGCGCGTCCAGAAGGACTGGCAGGGCATCGAGCAGAACCAGACCGACGGCCGGGGCCGCCTCATTCGGTGCGGATCGAACCAGCCAAAACCACGGGTGGGTTGCCGGCAGACAGCACAGAGTGTTCCACGCGGATGCCAGAGCCGCCGCCGGTCCTCGGCCTTGATGGATGTGAAGGCGGTCATGGGTCATGCCGCCCTCCGTTCGGGGCTGCCGGCCGTATCGATCAGCTGGCGGATGGCGCGCTTGTTGAAGCCGAAGGTCATCAGCGCCGAGGCGCGGTAGCGCGTCAGGCCGAAGTCATTGCGACACTCGGGCGGCAGGTACTGCAGCTGCTTCTCGGTCGGCGGCTGGCGCAGCCAGGAGCGGGTCTTGAAGGCGCTCTCGTCGGTCTCGTGGGTGTTCAGCCAGTCGTCGGCCTGCGCGAGGCAGACGGTGCGCTCGCCAACACCCAGCAGATGGGGGCGTTCGCCCTTCGCGCCGCCGATGGCGTACCAGACCCCGTACAGCCAGAAGATGCCGCCCCAGGCCGCGAAGCCCGTGGCCATCAGCGCATCGTCCGTGCCGTAGAGGTCGACCCAAGCGAAGCTGGACCGCTTCAGCAGGTCGATTTCCGTCATCATGAAGCCTGAGAGCGGCGCGGCGCCGCCGCCTTCGCCCGCATCCAGATCCTCGCGCGGGAACGCCTCGCCACAGAGCGGGCATTCGGCGGCGGCCAGGGGGATCTCCGCCTCGCAAGCCGGACAGGTCTTGGTCGGCGCCTCGCCGGTTTCGGTCTTGCCGTCGAGATCGACATCCTGTTCCAGCGTGCCGTGGATGAGGCTCGACGTCCCGAAATCCAGCACGACGCAGTCGGTCTTGACGATGCCGGGATGTTCCTCGGGGTCGACGGTGCGCAGGCCGCGCCCGACCATCTGGATCATCGTGGATTTGTAGGAACTGGGCCGCAGCAGCACGACGCAGGAGGTGGGCGGGTGGTCCCAGCCCTCGGTCAGCACGGCCACGTTGACCACGACGCGTATGCTGCCCGCCGCATAGTCGGCGAGGATCGCCTTCCGCGTCTCGGCCGCCAGATCGCCGTGGATCAGCGCGGCGGAAACGCCCGCCGTCCTGAAGGCGTCGGTGACGTGTTCGGCGTGCGCGACGGTGGAGCAGAACACCACGGTCTGCCGGTCGCCTGCCTTCTCCTTCCAGTGCCGGATCACCTCGTCGGTGACGGGGGCGCGGTCCATGATGCCCGCCACCTCCGCCATGTCGAAATCCGACATGGTCTTGCGGACCGAGCGCAGTTCGTCCTGCACGCCCACGTCGATGACGAAGGTGCGCGGCGGCACGAGGTGGCCCGAGGCGATCAGCTCGCCCAGCCGAACCTGGTCGGCGACATTGTCGAAGACCTTGCGCAGGCCCTTCCTGTCGCCCCTGTTCGGCGTCGCCGTGACCCCGAAGATGCGGGCGTCGGGATTGGCCTCCCGCACGCGGTCGATGATGCGGCGGTAGCTGTCGGCGACGGCATGGTGCGCCTCGTCGACGACCAGCAGGTCGAGGCGCGGCATGTCGGCGAGGTTCGACGCCCGCGCCAGCGTCGGCACCATGGCGAAGGCGACCTGGCCGCCCCAGGACTTCTCCGTGGCGTCGATCACCGATGTGGCGACGCCCGGCACCACGCGCTGGAACTTGGCGCGGTTCTGCGCGGTCAGCTCGTCGCGATGCGCCAGCACGCAGGCCTTCGCGCCGTCTGCGATCATCTCGCCGGTGACCGCCGAGAGCATGATGGTCTTGCCCGCACCGGTGGGCGCCACGCCCAGCGTGTTGCCGCGGGAAGCGAGCGCAGCCACGCTGCGCTCGACGAAGGTCTTCTGGCGGGGGCGCAGGCGCATGGCCGCTCTCCCCCTTACTGCGCCCAGCTCGGCCGACCGGCGGTGCCGGGGGCGGACGCGGGCTGACTGGGCTGGGTGGCCGTGGCGGGCTGCTGCGGGGCGTGCCCGTGCGCCGGGGCGGCAGTGGACTGCGGCGCGACCGTGCCCATCAGCGCGGCGTAGTCGCGATGGTCGGGCGTGACGGCATTGCGGATCTCGTTCTTGTCCTCGCCGTTGGTGTCGGTGCCGATGTCGATGCGGGCGATGAACTCGACCCCGTCGAGATCCCCGAAGCCGTTGATGCGGCGGCGCGCCTGCGCCTCTGGCGAGTTGTCCTTGTCCGACACGCCGCGCGCCGAGTTGAGGATGCCGCGGATCAGGCCGCGCCCCATGTTGGCCCAGTCCGGGCCCTTCGGGCTGTAGAGGCCGATCAGCGACCAGACCTTGCGCCGGGCATAGGGCCCCTCGAGCACCGTGTATTCGGCGTCGAGATAGACGGCGCCGGTGGCGGCGCGGCGCGCCCAGCCGCCGGTCCAGCCCTGCGAGGGGTCGTCGAAGCCACCGGGGCGGAGCGTCAGGCGCACCTTGGCGAGGGTGCCCTTCGGGATCACGTTGGTGTTGGATTGCGCGGAGTTGAAGTCGTTCCAGGGTCCGGACATTGCGCGGCTCCTTTCAGTTGGAGGATGGGACGCGCAGAGGCGTCAGAAGGGGAAAGCCACCCCGGCGACCGGATCGGGACACCGGGGGTGGCGAGAGGCGCTCAGCCATGGCCGGGCTCCTGCGCGGCGGCGGGATCGGCCGGGGTCACCGGCGGCCAGGTCAGGCGTTCGGAGGCCGGCGCCGCGGGGCGCTGGATCTTCTCCATCAGCCGGCCGAGATGCGGGGCCTCGACCCTGTCGAGGCGGCCGGAACGGTCCTTGGCCGGATAGCCCCATGGGTTCAGCGTCTGGCACACGAACGCGCGCTGAGGCTGGCCGCCGGGATCCGGGATGTCGGCCATTGTGATGACTTGATCCACGATGCCCGGCAGCTCGAGCCCGGTCTTGCTGCCGTCGATCTGCGGCTGGAAGACCTTGCGATTGAAGTCGTCGAGCCGCTCGTCGAGGATCCCGACGAACCAGACATGCTTGCCGCGCGTGTGCTGCAGGTGGGTCAGCCAGCCGATCATCTCGCGGCCATGCAGCCCGTAGGCGCCACGGATGTCGGGCTTGCCGGTCTTCTCGGAGAGCGCCTCGGGCTGGCCGCGGCACCACTGGAAGCAGAGCCGCCCGGCCACGGTGATCGAGTCGATGAAGACGGTCTCGTACTTCCCGATCACCGTGGGATCGCCGTAGCGCCCGCAGACCTCGTCGAAATGCGCCTGACTGTAGGGCTGGTCCTCGCGCAGCGCCGGGTTCGGCCCGCCGATGAACACCGCGAAATCGCGGCATTCCTTCCAGGTGCGGGGCCGGAGCGTGTCGATCTCCAGCCCCTCGACCGCCAGATCGCCAGCCTCGAGATCAAGGAAGAGCGTGGTCGAGGCATTCAGCGTCCAGAGCAGACTGGTCTTGCCGATGCCGGACCGGCCGAAGATGACGCCCTTGATGCCCTTGCGTTGCGCGAGCCGTTCGTCGGCGCCGATGATGGGAAGGGCCATCACTGGCCCTCCTTCTTCATCACCGCCGTAGCGGCGCGGTCGGCGCCGATGCACCCCGCCTCGCGGGCGAGCTTGTAGAGCCGCTTCAACGCATCGGCGCGGCGGTAGGCGGCCGTGCTCTCGCGCTCCGCTTCCACGATCGCGAAGGCGATCTCGTCGACGGTCGCCTCGACGACCGGCAGCGGCTCGCGCGGCTCGTCACCGGCGCGCTGCGGAAGGGAGATGGTTTCGGGGAGGTCTTCGAGGGCGTAGCTCGCGGCGCGAAGACGGGTGATATCGTCCGGCTGGTCCGGCATGGCGGTTCTCCGTGAGATGATGTGATCGAGGAGGCGCATCACGCGGCCTCGCGGACGTCGGGCGCGGGCTCGGCGACGTAGATCGCCAGCAGCGGCGTCCCGTCGGCGTGGGTGCCGGCGTCCTCGATCTGATAGTTGCGGTTGGGCTCGCAGACCTCGGTCAGCTCCCAGCGGCGATAGAGCCCCGGAAGACGCCTGAAATCCTCGAGCGACAGATCGGCAGTGCGGTTCATGCGTGTCTGCTTTCGGTTGGAGGGAAGGCGCTCGCGGCGCTCGAATGGGAAAAGCCACCGGCGGGACCGGATCGGGACATCGGTTCAGGGGATTTCCTCGAGGGCGTCGTGCAGCCGGCGCATCGCGCGCTGGTACCGCTTGCGGGCGGCGGCCTCGGTCAGACCCAGTTCGACGGCGACCTCGGCCTGGGAGAAGCCCTCGATCGCTACGCGGATCACCAGCAGGGCGTCGTCGCCGAGCAGCTTCCGCACGGCGCCGTTGAGCCGCGCGTACCCGGCCGCGCCGATCCCGCTGTCGCCGCTGTCCGCCACTTCATCGGGATCGGCGCTGCTGGCGAGATGTTCGCGCGCCGTGTCGCGCCGGCGCACGCGGATCATGTCGCGCTCGACGTTGCGCAGGACCGTGGCCGCGATCCAGTTGACGCGCCCGAGGTCGAGGCCGCGGACCGCCTCAGTGGTGCGCGCCAGCACGTCGGAGGCGACCTCGTCGGCGGTGCCGAGCCTGCGCCAGATCGACCGGCGCCGGATGGCGTCGAGGCCGGGCCAGAGCGCCAGCAACAGCACCGTCAGGGCGGAGTCGGACGTGGGCCCGTCGCCCTGCGCCGCCCCGACCAGCGCGGCGAGGATCACGTTCTTCCGGGCCGGATCGCCGGTCGTGCGATGCAGCCCGTCCAGCAGGGCCGCCGGATCCCGGAACGGTGTGAGGGCAGCCTGCGCACGCCGGACGGCGTCGAAACTGCGCTGGAAGTGAAGGTTGGAAGAAGAATGCATGAGGTGATCACGGATCTCGTGCCACGCAAAGGACATCGGACGCCTGCCTTGCGGCCAGGCGTCCGGCGCCTTCTCGTGGCCAGGTCAGGACGTCGCGCGTCTCTGCGATTTCAGGGGATTGGGTGAATGCGCGGGTCAGCGCGCGGGGGCGGTTGCGTTGTTCAGCGTGCCGCAGCCGCGGCAGGTGGCCTGAACCGGAAAGCCCACGAGATACTCGTGCCCCCGCGCGAAGCGCAGGTGCATGCGGCCGTCCCGGCAGACGCCGAGCAGCTTGTCACAGCGCGTGCAGCGCCATTCCGAGTCGTGGGTGGTGGGCTTGGTCTTCGCGGCGCCGGACCAGCTCGTCGGGGCTGCCTGGCGCGGGGGAAAGGGAGTCGGCATCGGGGTGCTCCTCTGATCGATGGAGCACTCCCATTGGCCTGAAGAATCGGAGCCCGTCAGACCCCCCAATCGGAGCCGGATCGGAGCCAGCTGTCAGATAGCGATCTCCCAAGGCCCTTTGGCGCCGAGACTTCTCAGAAAGTTGGCCTTCAGCTTGTCCCACAGCGGCTGCTTGAAGATGTTCGACAGGGACTGGTCTTCGGCGATTCCTTTGACAAGATCCTTGGTCGCCACTGGCATCGGGCCATTGTTGTGGGCATCGACCAGCCGCTGAATGACCTGGATGCGGTTTTCGCCCTTGATGTCGATGGTGCCTTTCCCTGGCACGAAGAGGGTCGCGATCTCATCGCCGCTACGGGTGAGTCCGACCGTCATGCCTCCACGGGCCAATATCCGATGTCGCCGAAACACGGACCGGAGCTTGTCTGCGACCAACGCGATTTCGGACTGGTTATCGTCGATCTGCTCGGCAAGCGGCGCCAAGACGTTTGCCGCCAAACACGGCCCGGAAGCCTTGCCGGCCTGAAGGACCAGTCCAATGCCGAGGTTGTGGCGCGCCCGAAGTTCCGTATCGACAGCCGACCGGACCCTCTCCCGGTCGAGACCACGCGCAAGGTAGATCGGAACATCGCCGCCATCGACACTGAGCGTTCCGAGGTAGAGGAGATAATCGGTCAGCTTCTCAATTGCAGGCGCATCCAGCACTTGTTCGAGACGTGCCTTCAGGTGTTGCGCGACCCAGCCGTCGCGCACCCGATAAATCCTGTAGCGATCTGGGTCGCCCGCAGACGTCGCCTGTCCCTCGGTGACCTTGAGGTCGGCCACCTTTCGGTCGCCTTCCTCCGCATCTCCCTTGTCGACCCGAACGTCCACTTCGGCCGCGACCGGACCGACCTCGTCTTCATCGTCGATCAGATCGTCCCCTTCCCAGCCGGCCGGCACGAGGAAGCCCAGATCGGTCAGGAGGCCGGGATCGACACCGCGAGCTTGGAGCCATGCGCCGGTAACCCTGTCAGCTCCGATGTCCCAGATGGCCAGCAAGGCGGGCATGACCGCCATGCTCTCCTCATCGCCCGGTGCGCGACCATCACGGAGGATGTTCCAGTGTCTGAGCAAGCGATGCCCCAGAACGCGCTCGAACGGGTCGTCGATGCTGAGAAGGCTGCTCGTGTTGCGGTCGGTGAGCGTGAAGTTGAGGGTTTGCGCCTCATCCCGTCCCGCGCGGAAATACCGGACCGCAATCTCGACGAAACGGATTGCGAGCGCCCGCTCAAAAATCTTCGGAAGGCCCGGCTGGCTGTCGATAATTTCGGAGATGTCCTGGTCGATCGTGGTGGAAAGCGAGAGACGGTTTGCCAGATTGCCGATGCTGATGTCGGCCCGGATCACCTGCGCGCGGTCGATCACCACGTCGTCGAGTTCCGGCGGTTCAAGATCGAGCCCCTGCAGGAACTGCGAAATGTCGTACGCCTGAAAATCGACGGGCTGGTTGGAGTAGGTCTGCTCGAGAGCAGTCTCGATGAAGCGTTCGGCGACTGTGTGCCTGAGCTTTCGGTTGCCGGCACGGACATGGACCCGCCCGGTCGATGGCGTGTAGACGATCATCGCCTCTCCGGGCGGCCGAAAATAGATGCTCGACCGATTGCCGTCGTCATCGATCTCCCGAACGCTTGTGGGGGGATCGGGATGGAACAGCAGGTACATCTCCGCCGCCGGTTCATCGCCGTCCTCGGGGATGTCGAACTTGTCGATGCTGTAGCCGTCGCCGCGATCGAGACGCTTGTTGAGATCGACCAGAAGCTCTTCGAGCAATGCACTGCCGGCGTCCGGGCCCCCGTCGACAGAAGGCTCGGCCATGAAAGTCTGGTAGTGCTTGTCATAGCGCCTGTAGAGACGAAGGTGCAGGCTGTTCTCCGCCGCTTCAAACAAACCGTGTTCGTTGGCGTAAGCCCAAAGGCTTCGCGCGAGCTTGTCCCGCTGGTTCAAAAGTTCCTTGGCGCGCTCGGGTTCGAGCGTGGTCTTGGCGAGACCTTCGAGGACATACTCGCCACGGTCGCTTGCGATTGTGACGATCCGTGCTGCTTCAGCTTCGAGTGGCCCCAGCCGGTCCTTCTTTTCCTGCGGCAGCATATTTCTGGCAACCGAAGGACCGTCCGGATTCTCGGGGTCGAACCTGTAGGGCGCGAGCCAGCTCAGCCTCTCGAAAGCCTTGCTCTTGAGGAATCCGGACAGCAGTTCCGGTTCGGCATCGTCGAATAGCCGAGAAAGATTGGGGCAAGTTCTGGCCGGGGTGCGTACCATATAAATCTCCGGAAATGCTGATCTTGACTATAGACCGCGATGTCGCCTCTGGGGACTGCGGTGACTATCACCTTCCTCGCGGGCCGAGAGAACCGCTGGGGCAAGAGCCACGCGCGCATCCTCGATCAGCGCCAGGACAAGGGGACTGATCGGAGTTGCTTTACGCGCCATGATCTTACCTCAACGAACTACTGCTCTTGCTTGATTCAACCTGCGATAATCATGGACAAATCCGTGATCGGCAAGCCCTGATGTTCTCTTCCTGTTCGCATTTTCGGATCCCGCTTTCATGAGATGTCCCATCCCGGGCGGGCCGGTGGCTTTTGTTTGGTATCCACAACCGAACACGGCCACGAGACATGAAACGTCCCAATCCGCTGCCACCCGACCAGAAGACGCCCGCAGAGCGTCGCGCCGAGCTGTGCGGCCTGCTGGCGCTCGGGCTGGTTCGGTTGCGGATGCGGGAGACGGGCGAGGTATCTGACGATACTGGAGAACGTTGCCTACACTATCCGCCCGACCAATGCCGTCATGCAACTCCAACTCACCGGAGAAATGCATGAACAAGCCTGATCCCATCCCCGCGCGCCTGGCCGCGCTGAAGACGGCATCGACGCCGGAACTGAAGACGCAGTGGCGCGACCTGTTCGACAGCGAACCACCGCCGTTCAACCGGCGCTACCTGGAGAGCCGGCTGGCCTACCGCATCCAGGAGCTCGCCTATGGCGGGCTGAAGCCCGAGACGATCCGGCGGCTGGAGCGGCTCGGCGAGGAACTTGACGGCGGCGACCGGGCGAAGCGGAGCATCCGCGCCGATCGCGACCGCCCGATCACCGGCACGCGGCTGCTCCGCGAGTGGCAGGGCGTCGAGCAGATAGTCACCGTCACCGCCGACGGCTTCGAATGGCAGGGGCGGCCGTACAAGTCGCTGTCCGCGATCGCCCGCGCGATCACCGGCACGCGCTGGAACGGCTGGGTCTTCTTCGGGCTCAAGAACCACAGGGGGCGGAAGTGACGAAGCCGCCGGATAAATCGAAGGTCGTCCGCAAGCTGCGGTGTGCCGTCTACACCCGGAAATCCTCCGAGGAAGGGCTGGAGCAGGAGTTCAACAGCCTCCACGCTCAACGCGAGGCCTGCGAGGCGTACATCGCCAGCCAGCGGTCTGAAGGCTGGGTGCTGGTCCGCGATCAGTATGATGACGGCGGCATCTCCGGCGGGACGCTGGAACGGCCCGGCCTGAAGCGGCTGCTGGAGGACATCGAGGATGGGCTGGTCGATGTGGTGGTGGTTTACAAGATCGACAGGCTCAGCCGCTCGCTGGCCGACTTCGCCAAGCTGGTCGAGGTGTTCGACCGGAACGGGGTGACTTTCGTCTCGGTCACGCAGTCGTTCAACACGACCACGTCCATGGGGCGGCTGACGCTGAACATCCTGCTCAGCTTCGCCCAGTTCGAGCGGGAGGTGACGGCCGAGCGCATCCGCGACAAGGTCGCCGCCAGTCGGAAGAAGGGCATGTGGATGGGCGGGGTGCCGCCCTTCGGCTACCGCGTCGAGAACCGGAAGCTGGTGGTCGACGAAGACATCGCCGCGCGTGTGCGCTGGATCTTCGCCCGCTTCCTCGAGATCGGGTCCTGCACGGAGCTGGCGCGCGAGGTCGGCGCACGCGGCATCCGGACACCGCGCGGCAACCGGATCGACAAGAAGTACATCTATCGGATGCTCAGCAACCGCGCCTACATTGGCGAAGCGGTCCACAAGGGCGACAGCTATCCGGGTGAGCACGACGCGGTCATCGACCGCGAGACGTGGGATAAGGTTCACACCATCCTGCAGGAGAGCCCCCGGAAGCGCGCCGCGCGCACGCGCGCCGAAACGCCCGCGCTGCTGAAGGGGCTGCTGTTCGGTCCCGATGGCGCCGCGTTCTCACCGACGCATACCCGCAAGGGCGACAGGCTCTACCGCTACTATGTGAGCCAGACGGTGCTGAAGCATGGCGCTGGGGCGTGCCCGGTCGGCCGCGTGCCTGCGGGGGAGATCGAGGCCGCCGTGATCGACCAACTCCGCGCCGTGTTCCGCCAGCCAGAGATCGTGGCAGGGACGTGGAAGGCGGCGCGGACGCTGGACGACGATATCACCGAGGCTGACGCCCGCGCAGCGCTTCAGCAGCTCGACCCGCTGTGGGACGAACTCTTCCCCGCCGAACAGGCACGCATCGTGGCGCTGCTGGTCGAGCGAGTGGATATTGGCACGGATGGGTTCAACGTCCGGCTGCGCATGGATGGTCTCGGCAGCCTCTTGCGCGAGATGCGTGCTGGCGACATGGGAGCGGCCGCATGACCCGCGAGCCGCCTATCCCCGAGACCATGACGCTCCACGTGCCGTTCCGCGTCGTAAAGCGCGGTGGGCGGAAGGAGATGCAGCTGCCGGTGGGCGTCGCGCCGCCGCGTCGAACGGATAACACGCTGGTCAAGGCGTTGGCGCGCGCGTTCCGCTGGAATCGCATGCTGGACTCGGGCGAGTTCACCACCATCGCCGAACTGGCTGAGCGCGAAGGGATCGCCTCCTCCTACCTGACGCGTGTCCTGCGCCTGACCCTGCTCGCACCGGACATCGTCGAAGCAATACTAGACGGCAGACACGGGCCAGCGGTGACGTTGGCGCGCGTCCTTGAGCCGTTCCCACTAGCTTGGAACGAGCAGCATGACGCGGTCGGAACGGCATCATCGCGCGACGGCAACAAGCCGGTCCTTTCCCCGCGCCGTTCAATCGGTTAGTAAAATCGGAGGGTTGGGGCCGTCAGCACAGTGCTCGATGCCCTGCACATTCATTCTATGACAGGCGCGACATTGGCAAAGCTTACACTCGAAAAACTTGAACGCCACCTGTTCGCCGCGGCTGACATTCTTCGCGGCAAGATGGATGCGTCGGAATTCAAGGAGTATATTTTCGGAATACTGTTCCTGAAACGATGTTCCGACGTGTTCGAGCAGCAGCGCGAGAGGATACTGAAAGAACAACGAGCGCTTGGCCGGTCAGAAACGGAAGCCCTGCAACGCGCAGATCATCCGTCTTCCTACACCAAAACCTTCTTTGTTCCTCCAGTCGCCCGCTGGGATCGACTCTTGAATGACGTGCACGCCAACGTCGCCAATGAATTGAACAAGGCTCTCGAGGGTCTCGAGAACGCGAACCACAACGCCTTGAGGGGTGTGCTGGGGCACATCAACTTCGCCCGGAAGGTTGGCGAGTCGGAGATCCCGGACGAGAGGCTTCGCCGTCTCATCAGCCACTTCAACAAGTATCGCCTGCTCGACGAGGACTTCGAGTTTCCCGACCTTCTCGGCGCAGCCTACGAATACCTGATCAGCGAGTTCGCGGACTCTGCCGGCAAGAAGGCGGGGGAGTTCTATACGCCGCGTGGTGTGGTGCAGCTGATGGTCCGCATCCTCGATCCGCAGGGCGGCACATCGCTCTACGATCCCACTTGCGGCAGCGGCGGCATGCTGAACCAGGGTTACGAATACGCCCTGCAGCACGACGGTCGGCGCTTGAGCCTCTATGGCCAGGAGGACAACGGCGCGGTCTGGGCCATCTGCCGGATGAACCTGCTACTCCACGGCATCCCTGACGCCGACATCCGGAACGGCGATACACTCGTTGATCCGAAACATATCGAGGACGGCCGCCTCATGCGGTTCGACCGGGTGATCGCAAATCCGCCCTTCAGTCAGAACTACAGCAAGCGCGGGATTCAGTTCGGCGACCGCTTCCGCTTCGGCTGGTGCCCCACCACGGGCAAGAAGGCCGACCTGATGTTCGCCCAGCACATGCTGGCCAGCCTGAAGCAGATCGGGAAGATGGCTGTGGTGATGCCGCATGGCGTTCTGTTCCGCGGCGGCGAAGAGAAGAAAATCCGGATCGCTCTGCTCGAAGAGGACTGCATCGAGGCCGTGATCGGCCTGCCGCAGAACCTTTTCTACGGAACCGGCATCCCAGCCTGCATCCTTGTGATGCGCCACCCGGACGGGAAGCCGGACGCGCGCAAGGGCAAGGTGCTCTTCATCAACGCGGACCGCGAGTATCGCGAAGGGCGCGCGCAGAATTTCATCGACCCGGAGCACATCGAGAAGATCGTCAGCGCCTACGACGCGTTCACGGACGTGCCCGGCTTCGCGGCGGTCATCGACAACACCGCCATCATCAAGGACGAAGCTGGCAACCTGAACATCCGGCGCTATGCCGACAGCAGCCCGCCGCCCGAGCCCCACGACGTGCGCGCCCACCTCCATGGCGGCGTGCCGAAGCGGGAGATCGAGACCGTCCGCCCGCATGCGCAAGCTCAGGGCTTCGACGTCGACACGCCGTTCTTCGACCGCGATGCGGACTACGCCGAGTTCGCGGATACCGTCGAGAAGCGTGCCGATATCAGGGCCCAGGTCGAGTCAAACCCCGGCGTCGCGACCCGGCAGGGTGAGATGGTCGCGGCCTTCGATGCCTGGTGGTCGTCGGCGCGGTCCGGATTGGCGGAGCTTCCCGAAAGCAAGCGCCTGATGCCGCTGCGCCGCGAGATGCTCGACAGCTTCGAGCCCGCCATGCTGCCGGTCGGCTGCCTCGACCGCTATGCACTGATGGGTTCCATCGCGGGCTGGTGGGACGAGATCCGCTACGAGCTGCGCGTCATCGTCGAGAACGGGTTCGCCGAACTGGTCGACGGCTGGGTCGAGACGCTGCGCTCGGCGCTGGAGGATGAAGACGCCGATGACGACGAGGACAGCGACGCCAAGAAGACCGTGAAGGTCACGCTGGAGGAGCTGCTCGCCCATCCCTTCGTGCGCCATCGCATGGCGGACTACGTCACCGAACTGTCCGCCGCGCAGGCCGAGGTCGAGCGGATCAAGGCCGAGAAAGAAGCCTGGGAGACGGGCGACGGGGTCGAGGGCGCCGAGGACTGGCTGGACGGGGCTGACGAAGGCAGCAACCTCGCCAAGGAGCTGGAAAAGCGGCGCAAGGAACTGCGCGCCGAAATGAAGGACGACGACAAGCGCCGGAAGGAGCTGGTGAAAACCACGGGCACCGGCAAACCCTCCAAGGGCTCCATCGACTGGATGCGCGCGCAGGGCACGGATGTGCGGGAGTTCGAGGCCGAACTGGCAGCGATCGAACGCCGCCTCGCCCCGCTGGTCGAGGAGGCAGAGACCATCGACGCCATGCTCGCCCCATATGAGGCGATCAAGGAAGAGCTGAAGGAGGCGCGCGCCACACTGCGGCGGCTCAAGGCGGCGTTCGTCGAGCGGCTGAAGGCCGCACGGGCCGAACTGGACGACGACGATTGCCGCGAACTGGTGCTCGACATCGATCGCGAGCGGCTGCTCGAACGGCTCGAGCGCGCCCGCGTCCGCCGCGTCGGCGCTCTGGTGGCGGACTTGGAACGGCTCTGGGACAAGTATCGTGTCAGCCTCGCGAGGATTGAGGGCCGGAGCTCCGACGCGACGACGCGGCTCAACAGCTATCTGCTGGAGCTCGGGTATGCCTAGAACCGTCGTATCCGACCTGGTCGAACCCAGCACAGACAAGCAGGTCGCGGACCAAGCGAAACCCGAGGCCTACATTGGCCTTGAGCATATTCCCGAGCGAGCCATCCGCATCGAGAGGGCCGGTGACACAGAGGCCATTCGCGGCATGTGTGTCCGTTTCTCCGAAGGCGACATCCTATTCGGGAAACTCAGGCCGAACCTGCGCAAAAGCGTCCTGGCCCCAGTGAACGGCTTGGGCTCGACAGAAATTATTGTGCTGCGGCCCAAGCCGGGCGTTGATCCTTCGTTCGCCGGTCACGTCCTGCGCTCGGAAACCGTGTTCTCTGAGGCGGAAAGAATGACCGAGGGCACCCGGATGCCCCGGACATCGTGGAAGACCCTTTCAGGAATCGAGGTCTTCGCCCCATCGGACCAGCACGCACAGAAGCTGATCGCCAAAGTCCTCGACGCCATCGACGATGCGGTCCTCGAAACTGACGTCTTGATAGAGAAGCACGAGGCTATTCGGCTTGGTCTGCTAGACGACCTCATTTCAATTCCGGGCCAGATCGGGCGCTCGGACGCTCCAGATACTTTGGCTAGACTCGTCGCCTCGATCACGTCCGGCTGCAGTGTGAACGCCGATGACCGGCCGCCCTCAGCGGGAGAGTTTGGGGTTCTAAAGACCAGCGCCGTCGGCGGTGGACGCTTTAGACCCCTTGAGTCTAAAGCGGTCTGGGCACGAGAGGTTAGCCGTCTCAAATGCCCAGTCGAAGCTGGCATGATCCTTTTCAGCCGCATGAACACGCCTCAGTTGGTTGGCGAAAACGCATTCGTGGATCAGGATCATCCGGGCCTGTTCCTGCCGGATCGTCTCTGGGCGGTCCGGGTGAAGGAAGACGACGGCATTCTGCCTGAATGGGTCGCCACCATCCTGCAGACCCGCCAGGCTCGCGCGTTTATCACAGGTGAAGCGACCGGGACGAGTGGGAGCATGAAGAACATCGCCCGTACGTCGCTTCTTCGCCTCCCACTCAAGAAGCTGCCGCATGCCGATCAGGTCGATGCGATGAAGGCGGTTAATGCGCTGCAGGCCGAAATAGACGCTCTGATGTCCGAGCGCGGGAAGCTGGCGGCACTCCGGCTAGGTCTGCGCGATGACCTTCTGACCGACCGCAAGCCTGTGGTGGCCATTCGTGAGGCTGCCGAATGAGCCAGCAGGACCGTCTGGACGAGCTGAACGTCGTTGAACGCCCGCTGCTGCGCCAGCTGGGGGTCATGGGCTGGTCCCATGTCGAGGGCGCTGACGAGGACCCGAGCACCGGCCGCAAGGACTATCACCTGCTCGGCCGCGACACCTTCCAGCAGACGCTGCTGCGCGACCGGCTCGAGGCCGCGCTGCGCCGCCTGAACCGCAACGGCGACGGGTCCGAATGGCTGGATGAACGCCGCATCAGCCAGGCGATCTCGCTGCTCGAGCGGCCGACCTCGCGGGACTTCATCACGATCAACGAGGAGCTGCACGACAAGATCGTGCGCGGCGTTAATGTCTCAGGCCCCGATGGAGAGCACGAACGCCGCGTGCGCTTCATCGGCTTCGAGCCGGGCGACGAAAACGAATTCGTCGCGGTCAACCAGTTCCGCGTGGACCCGCCCGGCGCTGTCGGCGACCGCGGATTCATCGTGCCGGACGTCGTGCTGTTCGTGAACGGCCTGCCGCTGGTGGTGATCGAGGCCAAGAGCCCCGCTGTCACCGACCCCATCGCGACTGCCATCGACCAGATGCGCCGCTACGCCAACCGCCGCGTGCCGGAAAAGAATGAGGGCGCGGAGCGGCTGTTCTGGACGAACCACCTGCTGGTCGCCACCGACTACTACGACGCCCGCGTCGGCTCGGTCACCGCACGGCCGGACGACTTCCTGCCGTGGCGCTCGGTCAAGCCGGTCGGCATCGAGCAGACGCGCGCCGCCATGGACGACGTGTGCGGCGAGCTTGGCAAGGCGCCGGGCACGGAACTGGTGCAGCAGGAGGTTATGGCGGCAGGCCTGCTGCGGCCGCAGTACCTGCTCGACGCGCTGCGCTCGTTCACCGTCTACATGACGACGGACGACGGCGTGCGCCTCAAGGTGGTGCCGCGCTATCAACAGTTCCGTTCGGTGCACATCGCGCTGCAGCGCCTGCAGGAGGGCAAGACCCGCCGTCAGGATGGCATGAGCGACCGCCGGGGCGGCATCATCTGGCACACCCAAGGCTCGGGAAAGAGCCTGACGATGGTGTTTCTGGTCAGGAAACTGCGGACGATCGCCGCGCTCCGCCGGTTCAAGGTGGTCGTGGTCACCGACCGGACCGACCTGGAGGATCAGCTGTCCAAGACGGCGAAACTGGCCGGCCAGGTCATGCGGGTCGCGCGGAATGCCGATGGCGCGAGGACGCATCTGGGCCGGCAGGAACCTGACCTCGTGTTCGTGATGATCCAGAAGCTGCAGGAGCGGAACGGCGAAGGAGACGAGCAGGAGATCGTGTTCGCGGGCGAGAACGAGGAGCAGCTCGGCGCGAAGGGCGAGAACCTCCTGCCAGCCAAGACCGGCGAGCTGCGTTCCGGCAAGTTGGTCGCGAAGATCGGCGAGCGAAAGGCATTCCCCGTCTTGAACGAGAGCGAGGACGTCCTCGTCCTCATCGACGAGGCGCACCGCTCGCACACCAGCGGGCTCCACCAGAACCTGCTCGACGCTCTGCCCAACGCCGCGCGCATCGGGTTCACCGGGACGCCGATCGAAGAGAAGAACAAGAAGAAGACTCGGGAGATCTTTGGCACCTACATCGATCGCTATCTCCTTCGGGACGCAGAGGCCGACGGCGCCATCGTGAAAATCCTCTACGAGGGGCGGGAGCTGAAGGCCGACGTCACGGACAAGGGCACGCTGGACGGCTTGTTCGACGCCACCTTTGCCGGAAAGTCGGCCGACGAGCGCGAGGCGATCAAGGACCGCTATGCAACGCGTGCGCGCGTCCTCAACGCGGCTGACCCGCTGAAGGCCAAAGCGATCGATGTGCTCCGGCACTACATCGTCAACATTCTCCCCAACGACCTGAAAGCGCAGCTCGTCGCAGCGAGCAGGGAGTTGGCGGTCCAGTACGTCGACGCCTTGAATGACGCCCGCGACGAGATCGTTGCCGCCATCGAGGGCGCTGCGGACATCCTGAAGGATATCGCTCCGGAGGACGCGCAGGAGGCGGGCGGCGACGTGGCGTTCCTCTCCACAGCGCTGCCCTATCTGGACACGATCAAGGCTCTCGATTTCGCGGCAGTCATATCCGTGGATCACAACGACCTGCCACACCTGAAGGCCTGGGGGGGCGTGGCGGAGACGAAGCAGCGGATCGAACGCTTCAAGAAGCCGCTGTCTCAGGACGCGCTCGCAATCCTGGTGGTGAAAAGCAAGCTGCTCACCGGATTTGACGCCAAGGTCGAACAGGCAATGTATCTCGACCGGGCCATATCGGGCGCCGAGCTGCTGCAGGCTATCGCTCGCACCAACCGGACGGCGGGGGAGGCCAAGCGCTTCGGTATCGTCGTCGACTACTACGGTGTCGGAAAGAACCTCGCGGACGCTTTGGCGATCTACGACGCGGAAGACCAAAGCGATCTGACCGGCGGCATTGGAAAGCCTGAAGACCTCTTGCCGGAGCTGCGGCAAGCGCGTGACGCAGCGGTCAAACACTTCTCCGATGTCGGGATAACTCTCGGGTCCGACCTGCAAGCCTACGTCGACGCATGCGTGGCCAAGCTGAAGGACCAGAAGTTCCGCGCTCAGTTCCTCGTTCTCGTCAAGAAACTCGTCGGCTTGTTCGATGCTCTCATGCCACGCCCCGAGGCCCGACCATTCACACGTGACGTGAAGATTTTTGCGTTCATCGCCAAGGCTGCGGCGAACCTCTACCGGGATCGTTCGCTCGACGTCCGGGGGGTCGCCCATAAGGTTCAAGCCATGCTCGATGCCTTCATCGAGGCGCACGGTATCGACCCGAAGGTGCCTCCTATCGAGATACTAGACCCGAACTTCGCCGCCGAGGTGGCGCGGAAACCGAGCGGTCGAGCGAAGGCGGCGGAAATGGAAAACGCCCTTCGCCACCACATTTCGATTTCCTTCGAGAGGGACCCTGCGAAGTACAAGACGCTCAGCGATCGCCTTGAGGGCATTCTCACGAGCCACCACCAAGACTGGGATGAGATTGCCCGGCAACTTCAGGCGCTTATCGACGAAGCTACCGCTCGCTCCGGTGGCGGCTTCACAGTCCACGGTCTTGATCCTCACACGGAAGCTCCGATCTTCGGAATCCTCCGCCTGCGCTATGGCAATGATGATCGAGATGCGGACTTGGCAGAGCTTTCCGCCAGGATCGTCCAGCACTTGCGAGAGGAAAGCGCTGTCTCAGGGTTCTGGGATAATCCGGTAAGCCAAGAGGAGGCCAGGCGCTGGATTTTTCAACATCTCGATAATAGCAGCATCTTCGATTTCGGTAACTTGGACGCGATTTCGTCCGACTGCATGGGGGTAGCGAGGGCAAACCGAGCGGCATTCACGTCATGAGCGAAACGATCGAGATCGACGAGCTCGTCTTTTCAGTGAAACGAAGCACAAGGCGGAGAACGGTCGGTGTTACGGTCGAACGAGACAAATCTCTCGTTGCTCATCTCCCGCAGGAAGTAACGCTAGAAGAGGCGACAAAGCTTATAGCCTCAAAGCTATTATGGGTTCATCAAAAGCTCGCTGAGCAGGGCGAAAGTGCACGCGAGGACGTTTTTCGGGTCGCGGAGTTTGTGGATGGCGAAGGCTTCCACCTACTTGGGAAGCACTATCGCCTCAAACTCGTCGATATTCCCAAGAATGTGACCGGTGTGCCGAGCGTCAGGTTCGAGGGCGATCGGCTTTTGTTGCGGCGAGAGCGAGCTGCCTCGGGGTGCAAGCGGATTGAAGAATACTATACTAGAGCGGCACATCCCTACCTGAATGAGACCGTTCAGAGGTGGAAGAGAATCGTTGGCGCTGAGCCCGGGCGCTTCGTCCAGGTAATGGATCTTGGATACAGGTGGGGCTCATGCAGCGCAGATGGGACATTGAACTTCCACTGGCGGGTAATGCAGCTACCACCCATAATCATCGAATATATCGTCGTGCACGAGCTGGTGCACATCAAGGTTCCAAACCATTCAGAAAAATTCTGGAAAATGCTCGGTTCGGTCATGCCCGACTATGAAAGTCGTAAAGCTTGGCTGAAGCAGAAAGGTGGTGATCTTTGAACACATTGGTACTCAATCATGCGTTCTTTGACGTCCCTTCTAAATTGGCGGCATAATTCAATCGTTTGGTCACCTTCATGAAGCCCCGTTCGATCAACATTTTCCTTCTCGACGGCGATCCGAACGGCATTCGGGTGGCGCAGATCTCGATGTCGACGATCCAGGCCATTGCCTTTCGACGCAATCAGCTACGTCGGGTGCGGGAGGCTTTTCCCGAGATCGAACGGCCAGGCGTCTACATCCTCATCGGTGCCGATGAAGACGCGCAGGACCGGCAGCTCGCATACATCGGCGAGTCCGAAGGCGTCGGCGCTCGCCTATCGTATCACAACTCGAATGAAGCCGGTCGCGATGCCAAAGGCTTCTGGACCGACACGGTCGTGCTGATCAGCAAGGACGAGAACCTGACCAAAAGCCACGCGCGTTATGTGGAAGCCTGCCTGATCCGGGGCGTCGTTAGCAATCCCCGCTGGACCCTGCCCAATACTCGCACGCCCTCCGACGACGCGGGCAAGCTACCGCTCCCCGACCGCGCGGCCATGGACGAGTTCGTGGATCAGACGAAAACGTTGGTCGGAGCCCTCGGCTGGGATCTCTTCCGAGAAGTCCGAGGTCGTGCGCCGGAGCAGGTCGCAGGGCGAGAACTGCCAAAGGCTGAACTCCATGAAAGCCCTCGGTTCTTCTTCCGAGGGGACGGCTTCGCGGCAGAGATGGAGATCGGGCCCTCCGGTGATTTCGTCGTCACAGCAGGTTCGAGGGCAAGGGTCCGGACGACGCGAACTATACCGAGAGGGACGGTCACGCTCCGGAACACCCTTGTCGAGAAGGGCGTCCTCCGCGAGGAAGGCGATTTTCTTGTCTTCACAAGCGCCTACAGCTTCACGTCTGCCTCTGCCGCGGCTGCGGCCGTCATTGGTGCGAGCGCTAATGGCCGGATCCTGTGGAAGCTCCCGGACGGGCGCAACTACGCGGACTGGGAAGCCTCTCAGGGCATATCAGACTGCGCCTCGCAGTGAGGCCGCTCAAAGGCGGTAGCAAGTTGGATTTCTGTTCCATCTCGCTGAACGCCACCCACGTCGAACTGCTTAGCGGACGCTTTCAAAAAGTTCCCCACTTTCAGTTACTTGCAAGAAATTCACCTTAACGGCGCAGTCATCAGGTCCAGAGAATATCGGCCCGGAGAGACCGCTTCCAGGCCTCCTGACAGCAGGGGCGGTGCTCAGCCCCTCCCGCATAACCCTCGAAAACAACGGAAAAATCCGGCCGCAGCCGGATCGGGTGTTGTTTGACACCGGGTCTTTCAATGGCAGGGGAAAACCGGGAATAACTGGGAACAGGCGGAAACTGGCGGGAAAACAAGCGGTTGCGGCAAATTGCGTGGCGCGGCGCGAGTGGCGCGATTGACAAAGCCAGGCGAAGAAAACGGCATGCTCTGCTAAGCTGTCCGAACCATTCCCGCAAAGCCTCAAAAAGCCTTTAAAAATCGAGTGAGGCACTTTTAAAAACGCCTCAAACCCGCAGAAAACCGCCTTTTAAGGATCGGTGCTGATCAGAGTGCGCGCCGATGCTGTGGGTAGAAATCAGCGACCAAAGGCAAATGAAAGATGCAAATCTGGCGCAGCTTAAGCGGGCGGTCAGAAAAATGACGTCAAATCAGTGCGTTACTCTGATCGCGCAATGTTTTCTCGTTGAATTCAAGATGCAACCGCGTTTCGCAATCGTCTATGGCTTGCCTGGCAGTTCTGCTTCGAGCATGGCCTCATAACTTTGCGGTGACAGGGCAGCCTGCAAGACCACATCGACCTCCGGAAGGCAGGACTGCCACATGGGGCGTCCTTCGAAGGTGATGTTCTCCGGCAAATTGAGCCGGCGGCATAGAGCGCGGGCAGCCAGTTCCCTCGGCGGTTTAGGTTTCCTCGCCATTCACTCGGTCCTTTCCAAGACGTGGCACACAAAAGAGCTGCCCTTGCCCAATGTGCTTAGCCAGATTGATGAGTAACCTTGCCCTTGTAAAGGGAAAAGGGCTCGGGACCATGAAATACCAACCAGTACATTCATCTAAGAACTTGTCGGTTTCGTGCTTGATCTGTTCGGGCCTTCTAAGACCGCCGTGCATATGCAAGTCGGGCTAGTTCACGCCCGCAGCACATCCAACTCAAACCTTTTATCAGCCACGCGGTGCAGCGGCGGAAGCCCCGGCTGTCTGCGCCTACATGCACCTTTGCACAATCATCAGGCCGAGCGTTTACCAGACCCTGGATTTGAAGTTGCTTCCGACAACCGCTTTCGCAGGGTGTGCTTGAGATGGGGTATCAGGGCCTCAACTTCTTCTCTGTCCTCCGGGTCGTTCATCTGCCCAACAAGAATGTTGTAAAGACGCGAAGCTTCCACCGTTACATTCTCGGGAGAGATTGGGATTTTCGAATCCTCATAGGTCGAGGTAACGACAGTAGCCAGTCTTCTCATGGTCCAATCGTCGAGTGAGAGCGGCTGAAGATTTGCCGCTCCGTTCAGCATTTCACCATCACCTGACAGCAGCCAATTCAGATTGATGCTGTAAGTGTCACGGTACATGCAGAGAACGCTCGAGGGTGGTTCGTTGTCCCCACGTTCGTAGTTCGCGAGCGTCTTAGCGCTGACGCCCAGCGTCGCGGCAAAACTTTCCCGATCCATATCACCTGAACGCTTTCGAACCTCGCGCAAACGCTGGCCGAGCGCCGTCTTGATCACTTCAGGACGAGCCAAATCCTATTTAGGCAAAATCCGGGTTTACTTTACCCGAATTTTTCCCTATCCCTTATTTAGTCGCCTGATTTGACAGGCGGCAATTGCACAACACGAACCAACAAAAAGCGGATGTTGCAGCACCCGCTTCTTGAGGAGAAGCCGATGACCAATCCCACCTGGGACCGTCATTCGATCCTTGCCCATCTACGTCGCGAGGGCATGACACTCGCCGCCCTCGCGGCGAACTATGGACTCGCCGCTTCCAGCGTCAAGAATATCTGGACGCGGCCGAATGAGAAAGCCGAAAGGGCAATTGCCGATTTCATCGGCCAGCCCGTCGAAAAGGTGTTCCCGGATCGGTACCCAAAGACCCGCAGCCGCATCCTCAAGGCTGAATATGCGTCTTCGCGTGGCAAGCCTTCATCCGCCCAACGGAAGGAAGCCGCGTGATGTGTGGCGCTGGCGGTTCGCCGGGCTGCTCTGGCCTTTGCTATCCGGTCATGCGTACCGGCAACGCGGGAACACGCTCGTATGAGAAGATGTCCGCGCCGGCCGTCAGCCGCTTGCGAGCCGTCAGCGCCACACCCCGATCCTCTCGGACCGAGCCGGTCTCGGCAATGTCTAAAGCGCAACGGAAATTCGACATGCAGAACCCATTCGCGCCGGTTCGGCGCACGGATGAGAAGCGGCCAGAACTTGCCCTTCTCCTGATTGCCCTCGCAGCCGGCATTTCAATGGCCGTCTGGTGGCTCGGTGTGCTTGCCTGGGCGGTGAACGGATGAGCGTGAACCTTCACAGTGAAGACGACCGGCAGCGGCTCATGCTTGCCTGCTGCTTTCGCGCATCGCAGAGGCATTTTTCGCATATCGCCCTGAAAGACATCATCGCCCCGCCGAGGGAGATGCTGGATGCGTCTCTCGCCCGGCAGGTTGCGCTGACCTTGATGCGCGACGCCTTCGACATCCCGCAGCGCCGCACCTCGAAGCTGGTCGACCGCAATCGCGGTCGCATTGCCTTCGCCATGTGGACCGTCACCAAGCGGCGGCGCTGCCCCGTGTTCGACCAGTCGTATCGCCGGATCGGCGATCGCGCCATCGACCTCTATCACCGCGAACTCAAGAAGCTGAAGGACGCTGCATAATGGCTGACTACAAGCTGATCCCCCTCTCCGAGATTATCGTTCCCGACCGGCTCCGCGCCGTCGAGGAGGACCACGCCCTCGCTATTCAGGCTTCGATCGTCGAACACGGCCTGCTCAATCCGATCACGGTGCGCGCAACACCCGCCTCGAAGGGTGGCAATTACACACTTGTGGCGGGTGCGCATCGGTTACGCGCCGTCGAGCTTCTCGATGAACCGGAGATCGAGGCTGTCATCGTGTCGGCCGACAAGGACGAAGCTGTTCTGATCGAGGTTGAGGAGAACCTTTTCCGCAACGAGCTTTCAACCCTCGACAGAGCGATCTTTGTTCAGACTTACCGCGATGTTTGGGAGCGGAAATACGGGAAGATCAATCCGAAAGGAGGGCGCCCCACTGGAAACCGGATCAACTTGATCCAGTTGTTGGAGGATGAAGCCCGAGGTGGCTTTTCCCAACATGCCGCTAACCGCATGGGGATATCTGAGCCTTCAGTGAAGCGGCTCAATCAGATTGCGCAGAACCTCCATCCGCAGTTTCGTTCTGTCCTGCGTGGCACGCCGGTCGCCGACAATCAGTCCGAACTGTTGAAGCTCTCCAAGCTTGAACCGGAGCAACAGCGCAAGGCTGCCCTGGCATTCTCGGAAACTGGCGACATCAAACAGGCCCTGCGGATCGTCTCCGACAATCCGAACCCACCGAAGCCCGATCCACAGGAAGAGATATTCGCCCGGCTGGTGAGCACCTGGGAACGGGCCAGCTCCGAGACCAAGGCCCGCTTCCTCGGTCATCTTCGTGAGGATGAGGGGGACGCGGCATGAGCGCGCAGAACCCGAACCAATTGGACCTCTTTCGTGAGCCGGTGTTTCCGGTGCGTCAGCCTGCTTCGCATATCGACCTTGCCCGCTTCCGCTCCAAGCTCAAGCGGGCAATGGCGGAAGCAATCCGGCGTTGTCCATATGACCGTCCGGTGATCGCAGCGCGCATGGCGCAGTATCTCGGCTTGCCATCGATCAGCAAGGCGACGCTGGACGCCTATACGGCCGAGAGCAAGGAAGGCCACGATATCACCGTGCCGCGCTTCAAGGCTTTCGTTCGGGCCACCGAAGCCACATGGCTGTGGGATCTGATCGTATCCGAGGACGGGTTGACGCTGCTGGAAGGGGATGAGGCTCGCCTAGCCGAGATCGCCCGTCTCCAGCAGGAACAGCGCAAGATCGCCGCCGAGCTGAAAAACCTGCGTTCGATCCCCGTCGACATCAGGCAGCGGGTGCGCTCATGAAGGAGTGGTTCACCATCCCCGAGCTGGCGGCTGCCCGATTGCCAGACCTTCCGCAAACGCGTCAGGGCCTAGATGTTCTGGCGCGCAAGGAAGGCTGGCGGCTTGCCGATGGTCTTGCACGGAAAGCTGAACGACGCGGTGGCGGGTGGGAATACCATGTCCTGCTTTTGCCGAAGGCTGCGCAGACCCGGCTGTTGGTGGTTCACTCTGCACCCGCCAACGATGACCGGGACCAGCAGGAAGTGAAACGAGCAGCAATGTGGGCGCGGTTCGAGGCGCTTTCGAGCGACCAGAAAGCAGCCTGCACACAACGCTTGAACGCACTTGTCGAAGCCGACGATTTGCGGAAGGCCGGATTGTCTCCTTCCGCTTCCATGAGTGTCGCGGCGGCAAGAGCCGGGGTGAGCGGCCGCACCCTGTACAACTGGCAGGAACTCGTTGCTGGTGTCGACCGTGCTGACTGGCTTGCCGCGCTCGCACCTTCCTTTGCACGCACCGCCGAGCGTTCCAATTGCCATCCCGACGCATGGACCTTCATCAAGTCCGATTTTCTCCGCGCCGAAAAGCCGACATTCACGAGCTGCTATCGTCGTCTCCAGAAGGCGGCGAAGAAGGAAGGTTGGTCTCCTATTCCGTCAGAGCGGTCACTGCGCAGGCGGATGGATGCGGAGGTTCCGGAGGCGGTCCAGGTGCTGGCGCGCTCCGGCAAGGACAAGGCAAAGACACTTTACCCGGCACAGCGCCGATCCCGTGCCGACCTGCATGCCATGCAGGCGGTCAACATGGATGGCCACAAGCTCGACGTCTTCGTGAAGATGCCAGACGACAGGGTGACGCGTGTCATGCTGATCGCGCTGCAGGACATCTATTCTGGCAAATTCGTTGCCTGGAGGATTTCGGACAGCGAGAACAAGGAAACTGTTCGGCTTGTCATCGGAGACATGGTCGAACGCTACGGCATCCCCGACATGATCACGCTCGACAACGGTCGAGCCTTTGCTTCCAAATGGATTACGGGCGGATCGCGGACGCGCTATCGCTACAAGGTGCGCGAGGAAGAGCCGCAGGGCCTTATCACGACGCTCGGCATCGAGCTGAAATGGGCGCAGCCCTTTTCGGGCCAGTCGAAGCCCATCGAACGCGCATTCCGCGACCTGGCCGACGATATCGCCCGCCATCCGTTTTGCGCAGGCGCTTACACCGGCAACAAGCCGGATGCGAAGCCAGAGAACTACGCCTCGCGCGCGGTCCCGTTGGAAGCCTTTCGCGAGCACGTCGATCAACAGATCGCCGAGCACAATGCGCGACCAGGACGAACTGCCCGGAATTGCGCTGGACGGAGCTTCGACGCAACCTTCGAGGAGAGCCTTGCCGATCCGGGCACCATTGTCCGCTGGCCGACCGCAGCACAACGCGCCTTGTGGCTGCTCGCCGCTGATCGCATCCGCACTCAGAAGGGCAGCGGCGAAATTCATTTCTTCGGCAATCGCTATTGGAGCCGTGAACTGAACGGCCATGCCGGCCGGCATGTGACGGTGCGCTTCGACCCCGATCATCTGACGCGGCCACTGAAGGTTTATGACGAAGCAAACGTGCTGATCTGCGAGGCCACCTGCATCGAGGATGCCGGCTTCTACGATGCTGAGACAGCGCGCACGCACGCCAAGGCCAGAAACGATTATCAGAAGGCCATCGCAGCGGAACGGAGGGCGCATGCTCGCCTCACGGCCGAGCAGCTCGCCGCAGTCCTGGCACACGGAAAGACGGACGAGGTCGCTCGGGAAACGCCGCCACCTCGCCCCAAGGTCACACGCATCGCCACCGGCAATCTGGCTGTTCGCCAAGTGCCCGAGCAGGCGATCAGCGAAGACGAGTTTGAAGACAGTTTTTCGAAAGCGCTCCGCAAGGTCGGCGGCGCTTCGATCCTCGAATTCCCCCAAGGGAATGAACCGCAGTGTAGTGAGTACGGTTCCGAAAAAAAGGGCGGGAGAAATCCCGCCCGATAACCGGCCTTCCGGCCTATGTACAGGAACCTTTTAAATGAATGCGAATGTAGGCACAAGCCAGCTCAAAACCGGAAGCACCTTGGTATGGGAGCGCCCGGCCACTTCTCCTGAAGCCCTCGCCAATCGATCCGTGACCGATATCGAGGAATGGGAACGGCTCGTCGATCGTGTGATCGAGGTCGCCACCAACCGGCAGATGACGAAGGTGGAAGTCGCTCGCCGCATCGGCATGCCCGAAGGCACCTTCTCGCAGTGGTTTTCCGGCAAGTATGCCGGCCGGCTCGAAAACCAGAACCGCGTTGTCGCCAAGTGGCTGGAAGCGGTCGACGATGCCGAAGAACTCTCCGGCTCCATCCCGAAATCTCCGTCCTTCCTCAAGACGCGCACTTCAATCGAGATCATGGAGACGCTTACCTGGGCGCAGGCAACCTGCGACATGGTGATGATCACGCTGAATGCAGGCATGGGAAAAACGGAGACTTGCCGACACTACTGCAACACGCGTGCGAACGCCTATCTGTCGACGATGTCTCCGCACACGAAGACGGTTCACGGCATGCTCGTCGAACTCGCCTCCGAGTTGGACGTCCAGGTACACAACCCGGCAAAGCTCACCCGCGCGATCGGCAAGCGTCTTGAGCGGGCGGGAGGCGGTACGCTCCTGATCATCGACGAAGCGCAGAACCTTGTCGACGATGCGATCAACCAGCTTCGCCACTTCGTGGACAACAACCGTTGCGGCGTCGCGCTTGTCGGCAACAGTGAGATTTACGGCCGTTTCGCCAAGCGGACGGACGGGCCTTCCTATGCGCAGCTCAAGAGCCGGCTCGGCAAACGATTAAAGCGCGACAAGCCACGGCCCGAGGATTTGCACGCTTTCATTCAGGCGTGGGGCATCACGGATCCAGACAGCGTCAACCTGCTGACGGGCATCGGCCTCAAGGGCGGCGCGCTCCGCCAGATCGACAAGACCATGAAGCTTGCGTTCATGGTGGCGAGCGGCCGAGGCGAACCGGTCTCGATCGAGCACATTCGCGCTGCATGGAAGAACCGCGATGTCGAGGAGATGGTGTAATGGCCCTGATCCTCGGAAAGCGACTTTCGCGTCTCGCCGACGCCATAGAAAAGCAAAAGGGACGTGGGCTGACCGCCCATGAGGTCGCCGCTCTCGCGATGGAACTGGATATCCTGGCTCGGCTTGCCTCGGTTCAGGAGCAGGAACTCCAAGCACATCGTCTCGGTGAAAGCGACCGTGTGCGTCGCGACGCATTGGAGGATGAAGCCGGCAAGTCGCTGCGACAGCTGGCAACGGACACAGACGGTATTGTGGTCCGCCCCGACTTCGGGAGGCGATCATGACTGGCTTCTCTCTCGAATTGTCAGATGGGATTGCAGAGCTGCGCCTGCAGCTCGATCCCTATTGCCGCGAAACGCTAGTTTTGGAACCGGGCGATGCCCGTGCGCTCCAGCACTGCTGCGACCTTCTCTACCGGCGTGCTCGGGAGATGGAATGCGAATTGAGCCGCCGCATCTGGAACGAACAGGCCGCAGTCGATCGTATCCAGGAGATGAACCGTGTCGCTGAGGAAATCGACCGGTGCGGAACGAATGTCACGCTGTTTCCTGTCGTGCCTCGACCGCAGCCCCCACGATCTCCAGAGGGAGCGGCGTGATGGTGGAACGGCTCCTCGAACATTCAGCTCAGGTCGACGTGATCGACCTTGCTGGCCGGATTATCGCCAATCCGCGGCGCAACGCGATTGGCGCCAGCACAGCCGAAGTCGTTTCTCTCGCCTATGCCGTCGAGCGCTTTTGGGCAATCGCCATTGAGGCGGAGATCCTCGTGCGCGCCCTGCAGCGTGAGCAGACCGGAAACGACCAGGACGAAAACGAACGCGATGAAGCCATCCAAGCACAGATGGACTGCATCGACGCAATGATGGCCGCGCTGCGCGGCGCAACCTCACTTACGGAGAACGAAGATGGAAGCGATCATTCTTGAGGAACGGCCGGCGACCGGCGAAGTGATGGTGAACGGCAAGCCCTACATGCCGGATGCCAAGGGCAATCTCGTGCCCGTCGAGACGATCCGCCCGGCCGACCGCCTGGAAGACGAGACCGTTCGCAAGATCATGGGTTTTGCCGATGAGCTCTCGGCGCAAATCTCCCGGTTTCGCGGTCACACCATGACGGACCTCGGCGAGTTCGATGCACTGCTTGCACAAGAGTACGGCACCTCGAAAGGTGGGCCAAAGGGTAATCGCACCTACCAGACCTTCGACGGGCTGATGAAGGTCAGCGTGCAGGTTTCCGATTTCGTCGACTTCGGCCCGCAGCTCCAGGTAGCCAAGAAGCTCCTGGACGAATGCCTCAACGAATGGGCGGCGGACAGCCGCCCGGAGATCAGGGCCATCATCACCCGCGCCTTCAACACCGACAAGGAAGGCAAGGTCAACCGTGCCGAAATCTTCATGCTCCTGCGGCTCGATATTGAAGATCCCCGGTGGCAGGAAGCCATGCGCGCGATCCGCGAGGCGATGCGGGTGACCGGGTCGAAGGAGTATGTCCGCTTCTATCGGCGCGAGACAGTCACGGATCGGTGGGAAGCCGTGACGATCGATCTGGCCAAGGCGTGAGGAGGTGGTGATGAAGCCTGAGACGATTGCCACGCTCCGCTCGTGGATATCCATCGTAGAGCGTTCCACGCCCGAGATGCTTGGCCGGGTACATGACGTGCGTTTCAATTTCAGAGGCGGTGCCTACGAGATGAGGGTTGCCGGCGTTGCGGGAACGGCCACGAGCGGTATCGAGGCGGCGAAGGAGAGCTGGCTGCGTGCTGCGCGGAAACGCGTCGCCCTTGCCGAAGACGAATGCCCTGGCCATGTCGCCAGCGATGCGGACCGGAAATTTTGCGGTCGCTGTGGGGCTCATGTCGACGGACTTCGCCCGCCCGAAGACGATCCGAACAAAAAGCCTGAAAGGAGACAGTGATGAGCTACGTCATACACACCCGCTTCGGTTCATACTGTTCCGTTTGCCAATCGCCACTCTCGATTGAAGAAGCAGACTTTGAGTGCTGCGATGCTTGTGGGGGTGAAGGCATTGGTGGCGAGGGGGACTATGATCCCTTCGATGGGCACGGTTCCGGGCCAGTGCCGGTCGAGCCGAGGGAGGGGTGAAGTGATAACCAAAAGTCATTTATCGAGCCTCCAATTCGCGGCGTCTGGTGACGCTTGTTTGATCCTCACCAGCGAAGGGACTTTGGAAATCGGGTCTGGACTTTCGATAGAAGCCGCTACTCGTAAGGCGGCAAAGTTCCTTGCGAAAGAGTACGGCTTCGCCATCACATCCGAAATTCAGCGACTGAAGGCGGCTCTCGTGGCCGAAGTGGAGGTGAACAGTGCGAAGCCTTCTCGTATCGGAATAATTGGTCATGTCGACCACGGCAAAACGTCATTGACGGCCGCAATTGTCCGCCTTGCACAGACGGAACGCGCCCCTTCCTCCATCGTGGACGAAGCGATGGTGAAGAGGGCCGAGGTTGCCTATTGGCACGAAGTGCATCACGGCGCCGGGTACGGAGAAGAAGCTTGGCGTGCTGCCCTCGTGGCAGCCCTCGGCACGGATGGAGGTGCTCTATGACCACACCTGTCACACGCCGCAGCCTGGAGATCGAAGATGCCTTGGCGAAGGCGCTCAACCGGGGAAGCTTCGAAGTCATCACACATGACGGAGAGCGGTACCTGCAGCCGATCCTCCAGGGGCATATTCTCGGAGATTGCGACATCATCTCCTGCCCGCGCCTTTCGCTTTTCAATGTGGCGCGCGATCTGGAAAGGCACCTTTCATGAGTGCCGTCGCCGCCATTCACGTCGCCAAGAAGCAACTCGGTCTGGACGACGACACCTATCGCGCGCTGCTGATGCGCGAGACGGGCAAGAACTCGGTCGCGAAGATGACGGCGAGCGAACAGCGCCGGGTGATCGAAGTTCTTCGCAATCAGGGTTTCAAACCCGCTTCGAACGCCCCTCAAAAGGGTCTCAAAGGCAAGTTTGCGAAGAAGCTCCAGGCGCTCTGGATCGCCGCCTGGAACCTCGGGATCGTGCGAGATCGAAAGGACGCTGCGCTGATCTCCTTCGTCAAGCGGCAGACCGGTCTGGATCACGTTCGTTTCCTGCATGATCCGGAAGACGCGCGTCGCGCCATAGAGGGCCTGAAGGCATGGATGACGCGCGAAGGTGGGGTCGACTGGACGGTCGACCCCTTCCTGCCCGACTGGTTGCAGGTCGACGGAGGCCGGATCGCGGCCGCGCAGTTCCATTTTCTGAAGGCGCACGCGCCAGAGTTCACGAGTGCTCGCTACCTGCGGGACTGGATCGTTTCGGAGACGGGGCGGCATCCGGCGTTCTTTGTTCCCGCCGACTGGATCCCGGTCATGAATGCCCTGGGTGAAATCGTTCGGAAGGTGCGCAAATGAGGGAGGTGATCTTTTCCGAAGCCATCACCGGGAGAGGGCAACTCGCCGATGCCGGCATCGTTTACGCGGAGGCCGTCACACGGATCTACCTGGACCGGTCGCTCGGGCTGCTCTCGGTCGAGCATACGGGCGAGATCAATTGGGAAACGCTCCAGTCGATCAAGGCCATGGTGTGGGGAGCTGACACATGCGCCATTGAGGTTTACCCGCCGCGCCATCGCGTTGTGAACAACCTGCCCATGCGCCACCTCTGGAAGCTCGGCCCGGATGACTGGTGGCCTGATCTTGGCCGGGAAGGCGCGGTCGAACCCGGCACACTGCGCGAACGCTATTTCGGGGAGGGACGGTCACAATGACACGGAACCGTCGCCATCGCACCGGCCGGTCACCGGTCCCGTTCTCACTCATCGAGCAGCTGGCAACATCCCTTCTCGATGAAGACCCGTTCTTCATCATGCCCGCTGGCAACAACTGGCAACTCACGCGTCACTCGGCGCTCTACCGTCGAAAGAACGGAACCTACACGCTCTGCCTCGTTTGGCACGGCGAGGATGGCTCGACGCTCACACAGACGGTGCGCGGCCTGGAGCTGGAGGCTACCTGAGATGCAACGGGTTCCGCACTCCGAAAGCCTGCCGCTGTTCACATGGCACGAAATCTCCGTGCTGGAGCGGCAGCGGCAGGAGCTGCGGGATCGGATCAATCGCTTGCAGCCGCACAGTCACAGGCGGGTTGAACTCACCGCAAGGCTGCGGGCACTCACCGCGCAACAGCTCGCTCTGCAACTGAAGTCGAAGACGAACCAATGACGGACATCGCTTCAAGCCTGCCGGCCGTCCTGGCCGAGATCGCGGAAGTCGCCGGCATCGAGGCGGCGTGGACGCTCGCGCGAACGCAGGGCGGAGTGACGATCTATATCCCGGCCGAGGCAGAGGCGGATCACTGGTTGACCGAGCTTGTCGGCCGCGAGGCAGCAGAGAAGATCTGCCGGCACTTCCGGGTGGGCAACAGCGGGGCGCGTATCCTCATCCCGCTTGCCCGACACAGCGAGCAGCGTGTCCGGCTCATCAAGGCGCTGGAGGCCGGCATGTCCGCACCGCAGGCAGCCCAGGCTGCCGGCATGCATGAACGCTCTGCCTTCCGTGCCAGGGCGCGCATGAAGTCTGCCGAGGATGTCGATCAAGAGATTGACGATCGGCAGCAGAAGCTGTTCTAAAGATGCATGGATAGCGCGCTGTAGCGTCCGCCAACTCCCCTCAAAAACCCACCTTTGCACTGACGCTGTCAGGGGCGTTGCCTGAAGGCTTCGGCTGGCATGTTCGAACCGATTTCAACCGTTCGACAGGCCGGAGCGTTCCGATGCAAACCAGTGCCGCAGGTACCGACTTCATTGAAAGCAAGGAGGGCGTTGTCCTCAAGGCATATCGCGACGTGGTGGGTGTGCTCACCATCGGGGCGGGCCTCACGAAAGGCAGCGGTGTCATCACGCCAAAGCCCGGCATGGTCATCACCCGCGAAGAAGCTTCTCGGCTTCTCGCGCTTTCCCTGCGACGGAACTACGAGCCGCGCGTCACGAAGGCGCTCGGCAGCCGCGTCAGACAGCACGTCTTCGACGGTGCGGTTTCGTTCGACTACAACACCGGGGCCATTCATCGGGCGTCCTGGGTGAAGTCGCTCCTGGCCGGCGACAAGATCAACACCCGAAAGCGTCTGATGTTGTGGGTGAAGGGTGGAGGTCGTGTCCTTCCTGGTCTGTCCCGTCGACGGGCCGAAGAGGCCGATATCATCCTGTTGAACGAGTGGCCTGCCAACATCACGGTCGCGCGAACCCCGCAGAAGGCCAACGTCGCATTTGCCGGCATCGCGATTTCCTTGACTTCCGAGGAGATCAAGGAAATCGCCTCCGCGTTCCGGTCGCTCGGTTTCGATCCAGGCGAAGATGTCGGGAAAATCCGGCTCGATGCGGTTGCCAACTTCCAGCGGAAATATGACCTCACCGTCGACGGGCTGATTGGCAAGGCCACGCTCTCCACCCTGCAGCGCGAGCTGAATGCAAAGCGCAGCGTCAAGCAAGGCGCGGGTGGTGCAGCTGGCGGCGCGGTGGTGGCAGGCGGCGGAGAAGCCGCGTCGCCCACGTCCATCCCTGATGCCTCCGGCATCGATCCCTGGATCATCACCTGGGCGGGCGTGATCGGAGCGGCACTCGCGACGGCGTTTCTCCTGTATCTCGCCTGGCACTACCGGGACCTGGTCGCGGCTCGTGTCCAGTCCGTGGCACCGCGCCTTGCGCGCTGGTTGAGGAGCTTCTGACATGGGCATGGGGTTTCTCTCGGCGGCCGTGGTGCTCGCCTTCCTGGCACTGATCTTCTTCTCCGTACTTGAGCGTGACCCGACCCCGTCGCTGTCGCCGATGCTGCCGGTATTGCTGCTGTGTGTCATTGGCGTTCCCACCTGCCTCGTGCTGTCTGCCATCGCCTTTCTTTGGGGATGGCTGGCATGAGCGCGGTCGGAGCGATCATCGCCGGGATTGCTGCCAAGGTCGGTGCGGAGCTTGTCGGCAAGATCGTCGGCGAGCGGTTCGGCAAGGCCGGAGGAGAGCTGGCTGAAACCGTTGTCAAGGAGGTCGCCACGCGTGTCGGCGTCCAGCCGGAGGAACTTGCTGACGCCGACACGGATAAGGTCGAGGAAGCGGTATTGGATGTGGAAGCATCCATGCCCGAAATCATCGCGCTTTGGTCGAAAGGTCTCGATGGTCAGTTTGCGCTCCTGAAGGCGGAAACCAAGGAAGGCATCCTGCAGAGCGGATGGCGATGGGGATGGATGTATCTTCTCGCCTTCTTCTGGATATGGCGCATCCTGATTGCTCCTTATGTGAATGCCTGGATCGAGAGCCGGCACGGCGTGCTGCCCGAGCTGATCGACTACGCCATCCTGCTCACTCTGACATCGTGGTTCATCAGCCTCTACATGGGTGGCCACACGCTCAAGGAGCTTGGCAAGAATGCGATGGATGCCATTCACGCCTGGAAAGGACCGGCGCGATGAAGATGGGCAATGCCGCGTTCGAACTGGCCGAGCTTCGCGCAGAGCAGGAACGGGACGCTGGTGTCTTCCGGGCACGCGCAGCGATCCGGGGACATGGCGAGGCTCACTGCATTACTTGCGGCGACCCGATCGACGTGGCGCGGCGAATGGCTCTGCCCTCCGCGAAGCGATGCCTGGACTGTCAGTCCCGGCTCGAACGATTTCGAGGAAGGCAGGCCTGATGGATCTTTCACAACTCGTACCGTGGCTGTCGGCGGCGGCACTCATCATCTCCCTGGGCACTTCGATTTCGACGCTCCTCACTTCGGGGGCGAAGGAGAATTCGAAGAAGCTCGCAAAGATGGAGGAAGCAACAACCGTGCTCGATGGTCGCGTCCAGGCGCTCGAAGGAGAGATGCGGCACCTGCCCGACAAGGATGCCGTTCACCGGCTTGAGCTGACGCTGAAGGATCTTCAAACCGAGATCCGCCAGATCGGCACCTCGGCCGAACAATCGGTGCGGGTGGCCACCCGCGTGGAAAACTACCTACTTGAACAGAAGAAGAGCCCGATCTGATGAACTACGACGCGTTTGTCACGGCCGATGCCCGGCTCGTCATCCTCAAGGAATTGTCCCGGCAGCCGGCCGGGCAGTTGAACGAAACGCTTCTCACCTCCGTCCTGGACACGTTCGGCCATCGCCGCAGCCGCGAATGGGTTCGTACGCAGCTCCGGGCGTTGGCGGATGTCGGCGCGGTTTCGATCATGGAGGCCGGCTCCGTCTTCATCGCGACCATTACGCGGACAGGCCTCGACCATGTCCAACGTCGCGCCGTGATCGAGGGCGTGGCGAAGCCATCGCCTCCGGAGGCGTGATATGGCGCGCAGAGGCCGTGGCCGGCTTTCCGCAATCGATCTGTTGCCGGAGGAGTGCTCGGAGGCAATCTCCTGGGCGGCGGACCAACTTGCTGCGCGCGACCGGACGCAGCTCGACATCTATGCCGAGTTCAAGGAGAAGCTGATCGCGCTCCAGGGAGAGACCGGTCTCGGCTTCGACATCCCTTCTTTCTCCGCGTTCAATCGCTATTCCGTCCGGGTCGCGCAAATGTCGCGGCGACTGGAGCAGGTGCGCGAGATCGCCTCCACCATTTCGGAACGCATGGATCCGGAAGCGTCCGACGATCTCACCATCATAGCGGCCGAGGCAATCAAAACGCTTGTCTATGAGACGCTCCAGCAGGCCGGTGAAGCCGGCATCAATCCGAAGGGTGCGATGGAATTGGCGAACGCGCTGCGCGCAGCCAACGCAGCGCAATCGACCTCAACCGCGCGCCGCCAGAAGGTGGAGCAGGAGTTTGCCGACAAGGCCAGCAAGGCCATCGAAACCGTTGGCCGCGAAGCCGGTCTTTCCTCCGAGCGTATCGCGCAGCTGCGCAAGGATTTCCTTGGTGTTCGTCCGAAGCGCGACGGTGAAAGCCTGCCGGGTGTGAAGAAGGCGGGCAAGGATGGCTGATCCGATCGAAACGAAATGGATCGATCCAGTCATTCCGCGCGATGAGGAAGCACTGCCGGAAGAGCTACCGCGCGGAGCAGAGATCCCGGAGGACCTGGACCCGCTTGTCGATGGCGTTCTCATGCGGCATCAGGCCGAGTGGCTGGAAGACGACAGCGACCTGAAGATATGCGAGAAGGGACGCCGCACCGGCATCACCTTTGCCGAGGCGCTTGATGACACGCTGATCGCGGCGGCCAAGCGCTCGGCCGGTGGGGATAACGTCTTCTACATCGGCGACACGAAGGACAAGGGCCGCGAGTTCATCGGCTATGTTAAGCACTTCGCGCAAATCGTCGCGAAGGAGCTGGTGACTGTCCAGGAGTTCATGTTCGAGGATCGCCGCGAAGACGGTTCGACGGGATACATCGCCGCCTTCCGCATCCAGTTCGCTTCCGGCTTCCGCGTCGAGGCGCTTTCCAGCCGGCCGGACAACATTCGCGGCCTGCAGGGCGTGGTGGTTATCGATGAGGCCGCGTTCCACAAGGATGTCCGCCTTGTCCTGGACGCGGTGAACGCGCTTCTGATCTGGGGCGGCCGGATCCGCATCATCTCCACACACAACGGCGTGCTCAATCCCTTCAATGAACTGATCCGGGAGGTTCGCGCCACGGGTGAGCCGCCCTACGAGATCCACCATGTGCCGTTTTCAAAGGCGGTTGAAAACGGGCTCTACAAGCGCGTCTGTCTGATCAAGGGTATTGAATGGACGCCCGAGGGCGAGGCGGAATGGGAGCGGAAGATCCGCTCATCCTACGGCGCGCGCAAGGCGAAGATGCGCCAGGAGCTGGACGCGATCCCGACCGAGGCCGAGGGTGCCGCGCTTACTCGAGTGCAGATCGAAGCCTGCATGAAGTCAGGGATCCCGATCGTACGGTGGGTGTGCGACGATGACTTCAAGAACGCGCCCGAGCATATCCGCACGGCCGAGGCGCGGGACTTCTGCGAGCGCGAACTCCTGCCGATCCTGAAGGAACTCAATCCCCGCCGCGCCCATGCATTCGGCGAGGACTTCGCCCGCTCGGGTGACGCGACGGTCATCCTGCCTCTGGAGATCGGTACGGACCTGATCCGGCGCACATGCTTCGTCCTGGAGCTGCGCAACGTGCCCTTCGATCAGCAGCGCGAGATCCTCTTCTATGTGGTCGACCGGTTGCCTCGTCTCGTGGGTGGCGCACTCGATGCCACCGGCAACGGTGCCTATCTCGCGGAGAAGGCCGCGCAGAAATACGGGGCAACGGTTGTCGAGGTGAAGCTTTCGGAAAGCTGGTACCGCACCGAGATGCCGGCCTACATCGAAGCGTTCTCGGACGGCACGATCCTCCTGCCGCAACACGAGGACATTCTGCGCGATCATCAATCGCTCTCTTATGTGAACGGCATCATCAAGGTGCCCGACGATCATCGCTTCAAGGGCTCGGATGGTCTCGACCGGCATGGCGACAGCGCGATTGCCGGCGCGCTCGGGTACTACGCCACCCGCGCCGACCTGGAAGAGTTTGCCTATGTGCCGGTGGGCGAGAGCGCAGACGATCGCGTCGACATGTTCGAGCGGCCCTCCAACAGCGGCTTTGTTCCAACTCTCAAGGGAGGTCTCTACTGATGGCCAGTCCGCCCAGGATCGTCGACCAATGGGGCAATCCCGTTTCCACCCGCAAGCTGACAGAAGAGGTCGCTGCTCCAACCATGGGCAGCGTCCGAAGCGTCTGGAGCGAGACGATCATTGCCGGCCTCGATCCGGCCGGCATGGCCGCCGTGCTCAACCAGGCCGGACGCGGCTGGCCCGACAGGTTCTTCACGCTCGCCGACGAAATGGAAGAGCGGGACATGCACTATCGTTCCGTCCTGGGAACGCGCAAGCTCGCAATCACCGGCGTCGAGCCGATCGTCATCGCCGGCGGCAAGGATAAGCTGTCGCAGAAGATCGCCGAAACCGTGAAAGAGCTGATCGAGCAGCCGGAGTTCCCGGATGATTACACGGCCGATCTTCTGGACGGTCTCGGCAAGGGTTACTCAATCGTCGAGACGATCTGGGACCGCTCCGGAAAGGAATGGTGGCCACGCGAATACAAGTGGCGCGACCAGCGTCATTTCCTGATCGACGAAATCGACGGCCGCACGCTCCGCCTGAAGCATCCGGACGTCTATCGCGGTCTCGATCTGCCGCCTTATCAGTTTTCCATCCATCGGCCGAAACTGAAATCGGGCCTGCCGATCCGTGGCGGTCTCGCACGGCTGTCCGCCTGGGCGTTCCTCTTCAAGCACTACAGCCTGAAGGACTGGATGGCGTTCCTTGAGGTCTATGGCATGCCGTTGCGCGTCGGCAAATTCGGCCGGGGCGCGAGCCATGACGATCGCCGGGTTCTTCTCCAGGCCGTGCGCGATATTTCGACGGACGCCGCAGCGATCATCCCGAAGGAGATGGACATCGAGTTCGTCACGGTTACCGGTTCATCGGGGAACAACCTGTTCTCCGGCATGACCGATTACCTGGACAAGCAGATTTCGAAGGGCGTCCTCGGGCAAACCATGTCGACGGATGACGGATCTTCCCGCGCCCAGGCCGAGGTGCACGAGAACGTCCGTCACGACATCGCTCGGGCCGATGCGCGTCAGACCTGCGTCACCATGAACCGGGATCTGATCCGCCCGTTCGTGGATCTGAATTTCGGCCCGCAGGATCGGTATCCGGTTGTCGTCATCCCGATCACAGAGAACGAGGACATCAAAACTCTCGCCGAAGTGATCGACAAGCTCGTGCCTCTTGGCCTTGAAGTCGGCATGGCGGGCGTGCGCGAGCGCATCGGTTTCGAGGATCCGGAGCCGGGTGAGAAACTCCTGACCGCCAAAGCATCATCGAAAGCGCCGGCCAAGCCGAGCGGCTCGGACATGCGTGCAGATGGCGAAGACGACGAAGAGGAAGAAGCGAAGGCGAGACAACAACCCGCATGCCCGCATTGCGGGGGCCATCACGCGCTCGCGGCGGATGAACGGGAGGAACTCGACCTTCTTGTCGAGGATGCTTTGAGCCATTGGCAAACCGACCTCGATCCCCTTTTGAAGCCCCTTCGAGACTTGATTGACGGCTCCGAAAACTACGAGCAGCTACGCGACGGTCTGGACAGGCTTCGCCAGGGTGATGCCGGTGAAGCGATCGCGCGCCGCCTTGCGGAGCTGACCATGAAGGCGCGAGGTCTCGGCGACATCGGCCAGGGCAGATAGCCGATGCCTGGAGAGACGCTGTTCCAGACCGCGCCGGAGGAAGTGGTTCGCTATTTCCGGGCGAAGCGCTCCATACCCACCTTCGATTGGCGGGACATCGCTCCGGAGGAACATGCCTTTTCCTGGACGGTCGCCAAGTCCATGGAGAACGATGTCCTGGAAGACATCCGCGCGGCCGTCGACGACGCGATCGTCAACCGGGTGCCCTACGCCGAATTCCAGGAGCGCCTTACGCCGATCCTCCAGGAGAAGGGATGGTGGGGACGTCGCGTCCAGCAGGATCCGAAGGACGGCACGCTAAAGATCGTGCAGCTTGGCAGTCCGCGCCGGCTGCGCACCATCTATTGGGCAAACACGCGCACCGCCCACGCGGCCGGAGAGTGGGAGCGGACACAGCGCAACAAGCGGTTCCTGCCATTCCTGCTCTACACCTTGAGCCGTGCCGAACGCCGGCGCAAGGAACATGAAGGGTGGGTCGGTGTCGTTCTGCCGGTGGATGACCCCTGGTGGGACACCCACTATCCGCCGAACGGTTGGGGCTGCCAGTGCGGCGTGCGCCAGATCTCCGAGCGCGAGGCGCGGCGGCTCGGTTGGGAAGACGGCATGGAAGGCCCGCAGGTCATCATGCGTGCCTGGAAGAACAAGCGATCCGGTGAAACGGTCATGGTGCCGATGGGCATCGATCCCGGCTGGGCAACGAACCCAGGCAAGCACCGGGCGAGGAACATGGCGGAACTCATTTCCGGCAGGCTCGATCGCCTGCCAATTCGTGCACGCTCTGCCGCTCTCCAGGACTATCTGGCCTCGCCGGCCTTTCAGCATTTCGTGGACACCGTGATTGATGTTGGCCTGAGAAGGGCTGCGCTGGTTCCGTTGCTTCGATCAGAGGGCCTCAAGGGTACAGCGCTCGCCGAGCGGCTGCAGTCAGTCGCCCCCTACGCGTCGCTCCGGTTTCCCGTTGCGGTAGCGCCTTCTCGCCTCGGTGCGGAACATTGGCCAGTCATGGTCGACGCAGCGACCATCGGGCATGCCGCTGATCACCGGGTGAAGATTGACAGCTCGGCTTGGCACGCCATCCAAGACACGCTGATTGACGGGCGACTGAAAATCGACGGCGATATCATTCGCGGCTTTGACCCGGCAACCAGGTTGTTCTTTGTCATGGAGAGATTGGCGCACGTGCGCGTTTGGCGAGTGCGAACAATATTCGGCGGCGCAAAGGAGCGCTACTATCTCAAGCAGGTCGGAGAAGAGTTGAAGTAACGGGTGGAGGGCCGCTAAATCCCTCGCCAGCTCAAGGTGGCCGAGCGGAGCCCGGAGGCATTGGTTCACCCGTGTCTCATACATAGATCGTGTGCTTCGACAAATCAATGCGCGGAAGAGCTGTCTCGCGCGCGGCAGGAAAATGCGCTACTCGCTTCTTGTCTTCATTTTGAGGGGAGCTTCCATGCGGGTTCATGTAATCGTCGTCGCCGTAGGAACCACTATCTTCGGCAGTCTTCCTGCGTTGGCCGATGCTGAACGAGATACACGAGAGCTGTGGGAGGTGCTGCAGGTCGCATCAACCGAAGCAATCGCTTCGCTGAAGCTGATGGAAACTGATCCGATTGCAGCCGCAGAGATACTGGAAAAGAAAGTGAAGCGTCCGGTCGAAACGGCGCAAGGTCGGTGGTGGGATGCCATGACCGGCAGCGAGGACCAGAAGCCCTACCTTATTCGCCTGGCTTGCTTCAATGCCGCGAACTCGCTCGTTGAGATCGCGAGTGATCTTGCTCCATTCCTTCAAGGGAAGGGAGGCCGGCCAGACGTCTCGCTCGATGTCGACTACTTCCATGATTATCTCGGCGAATGCGAAACGGCCGTGGGCAATGCCGACGGGTCTTGATCCTCTCAAAACAGCCGGCAAGGGCCAATCCGAAATAATCGGCCGTGGGCGCGCATCGGCGCTTAAAATGGCCAGCGACACGGGCGGATGACTTGACGCGCGTCAGCGGGCTTTGAAAGCCCCTCAAATTTGATCGTGGCATGAGGTTTTGGACTGACAGTGTCAGGGGCGGCGCAGCTTGGCGAACCGTCCAATTTGTCGCCCATGAACACGGCGACCGCAACAGCAATTTTCAGAACCGATCTCGCAGCGTCTAAAACGGGCGCTCCTGAGTGGATCGAACTATTTCCCGCAGGCCCCGAACTCAATGCTCGGGACGGTCGGCGCTGGACGGCTGCGCCGGACGATGTGCTTGCCGCCTTCAATGCGAACAACGCTCCGCTGCCGATCGATTACGAGCACGGCCAGGACCATCTTGCCACCCAGGGACATGAAGCGCCGGCTGCCGGCTGGATCGTCGAACTCGAAAATCGCAACGGCGCGGTCTGGGGCAGGGTCGAATGGACCGACCGCGCCGCAGCCATGATCGCCGCGCGTGAATACCGCTTCGTCTCACCGGCCTTCAACACCCTGAAGAACGGCAAGATCACTCGCCTCCTCGGTGCCGGCCTGGTCAATCGGCCCGCCCTGGAGATGACCGCCCTCAGCAGAGAAACACCACAAACCACGGAGAACGACCAGATGAAGGCTATCGCCAAGGCGCTCGGCCTCGACGAGGGTGCCGACGAAAAGGCCATCCTCGCCGCGATCGCAGCCCGCGACACCGAGCGCACGGCGCTCCTGAAGGAGCTGAAGCTCGATCCCGCGCAGGCGGGCCAAGAAGAGGCGGCCGCTGCAATCGCTTCCCTTCGCCAGGAGAGCGAGACCGCCACGGCCGCGTTGAAGAGTGCGCCGGAGAAGGCGGAGCTGGCTGCCGTCAGGCAGACGCTCGCCGATACACAGACGGCGCTCGCAGCCCTGCAGAAGAAGGATGCTGATCGCGAGATCGATCTCGCACTCGATGAGGCGACCAACGCGGGCAAGATCACGCCGGCCTCTCGCGACAAGTATCGCGCCATGTGCGCGGCCGAGGGCGGTCTTGACCGCTTCAAGGAACTTGCCTCGACGCTGCCGGTCATTTGCGAGCCGTCCACGCTCGACACGCGACGCGCCACCACGCGCGAGGAAACGATCGACCCGGTCGAACTGGCGGCTGAAGCCACCAAGTACCAGACCGAGCAGCGTGCTGCCGGCATCAACCTCTCATATTCCGAAGCCGTGTTCGCGGTGAAGGATAAGAAGGAGAAGAGCGCATGACCCCGCTGCTTATCAAGAGCTTCCGCGCTTCCAGTGCAATCCTCGGCAACGTGATCGTGGCTGCCGCTGCCGATGATCAGGTCGCCACCGCCGCCGCGAACACCGACCTGTCCATCGGCATCAGCGATGCCATGGGTGCGTCCGCTGGCGGCATGGTCGATACGGTCCAGGTCGGATTGGGTGAATTGCGCCTCGGCGGCACTGTCGGCTTTGGAGACCCGCTCACCGCCGACGCCTCGGGGCACGGTGTCGTCGCGGCCCCTGTCGCCGGAACCGTTGTCCGCGTCGCCTGCATCGCCATGGCAAGCGGCGAAGAGGACGAGATCATTCCCGTGCTTGTCGTTCCCCAGGTGCTGGCGACGCCGGCCTGACGCACAGCCAAATCCGAGGATTTTTAAATGAACCGACCCTTTCCCACTGATCCCACGCTGACCGCGATTGCCGTGGGCTATCGCAATCCGGCGCATACGCTGATCGGCCGCCGCGCCCTGCCGCCGCTCCCGGTCCTGTCCGAGAGCTTCAAATGGTCGAAGTTCCCGCTCGGCGAGCGCTTCACCCTTCCCAAAACCGAGGTCGGCCGCAAGGGCCGCGTGAACCAGGTTGAGTTCACGGCCGAGGAAGAGGATGCGTCCGTCAAGGATTATGGCCTGGACGATGCGATCCCTTATTCGGACATCAAGGAGGCGGCGCGAGCACGCCAGGAGAAGCGGTCGAGGTTCGACCCTCGGGCCGCTGCGACCGAAGGTCTGACCGACCTGATCGAACTCGACCGCGAGATCCGCGCGGCAAGCGTGGTGCAGGACGCCGCGAACTATGCCGCTGACAAGAAGGTCGCGCTGGCGGCGGCCGATCAGTTCGACAATTACGGGAGCGCCAGTTCGGATCCTTACGGCGTGATCGATGAAGGCATGGACAAGACGCTGGTCTACCGTCCGAACCACATCGTCATGGGCCAGCCGGTCTGGTCGAAGCTGAAACGCCATCCGCGCCTGATCAAGGCCGTCAAAGGTGGCCTGACGGATGAGGGTGCGATCACGAAGGCGCAGTTTGCCGACCTGTTCGAGATCGATCCCGAAAACGTCCTGATCGGCGCCGCATTCGTGAACGCCGCCAAGAAGGGCAAGGAAGTCTCCTTGAGCCGGGTGTGGGGCAAGTCGATCCAGCTTCTCTATCTCGATCCCTCCAAGCGCGCTTCCGACGACAACGTCATCACCTGGGGCTTCACGGCCGAGTATGGCGGGCGCGTTGCCGGTTCCATCGATGACAAGGATATCGGCCTTGAGGGCGGCGAGCGGGTGCGTGTCGGCGAACGCGTGCGCGAGCTGATGGTGGCGAAGGACGTCGGTTACATGATCCAGGACGCCATTTCCTGAAGCCGGAGTTCCTGACCTCGGCCGCGCCCGGTGCGCGGCCGGGTTTCCGAAAGGCCTCTCCGGAGGCTTTCCGCAAACCCGGAGGCAGAGAATGGAAAATCCCCAAGACCAGAACAGCATTCCGAACGAAGGGGCGGACGAACTGAATGAAGGCGCAGGTGCGCCCGCGCCCGACCAAGTTGCAGGCGATACGGCGGCAGAGGACAAGAAAGCCGCAAAGGGCAAGTCCACCTCCGCAACGAAGAAGCCGGCCAAGACGTCGACTTCGACGCCAGGTGCCGAGGCCAAGAAGGAAGCCAAGCGCTCCGGCTATTTCGCGACGGGATTGGTCCGCCACAAGGGCAAGACCTATGGCCCCGGTGCCGATGCCGGCAGGCGGCTTCCCTCCGATGTCGATGAAGTGACCTTTGAGCGCTGGAAGGCGCGCGGCCTGATCGAACCCGAATAACTCCCGAGCAGAGGCCCGGCAGGCGTCCGGCGCATCGCCTGCAACCGAGCGATCGGTGGGCCTAACGACCGTGGGAGTGGCATGCGCCGATGTCACTCCCGACCTTTCCAGGAGCGCATCATGAAGCCCGATCAGAAATTGCAAGGACTGCCGGTCGCCGGGTATCGAAGCCAGGACCCGGTGCGCGTTGAGTTAGTCAACGCGAACAAGCAATCGGAGGAGAGCATCCTGCGGGTTCTCGATGCCCTTGCCGAGATCGAGGCCATCGACAAGCGCTGGCTCAGCATCGGTCGCACGCACATCGAACAGGGTTTCATGGCGATCAACCGCTCGATCTTCCGACCGGACCGTGTGGACCTTTCAGAGGACATCACCGGGAAGGAATGACCGTGGCCTACGCAACGCGAGCAAACATCGAGGCGATATGGGGCGAGCAGTTCGTTGTCGATCTGCTCCCGCTTGATGTCGATCCCGACCAGGCGTTCGGCAATGCCCTCGCCCAGGCAAGCGCTGAAATCGACACGCATCTTTCGGCGCGCTATTCCACACCGCTGCCCGGCCAGCCCGCCGCGCTCGTGATGCCGGCCGTCAACATCGCCGTCTACAATCTCGCCATCCGCCACACCTCGCTCACCACGACGATCGAGGAGCGCTACAAGCAGGCGGTCAAGCTGCTTGAGCGCATCGCGGATGGAAAAGCCGGCCTCGGCGCGGATGAGCCGAGCGTCTCGACAGACCCGGACGCTTCGTCGGGCGGTGCGGCCTTCTCCGCGAATGAACGCGTCTTCTCCAGGAGCAAGCTGCCGTGAGCAACGTTGTCCTGGACGTAACGACCGAGGGACTGGACGAAGCGATCCTCAAGATCGAGGGCATCGCCGATGCGCCGCGACTGGAGCTGATGGAAGGTATCAGCCGTCTCGTCCAGGAACAGACGCGCCGGCGCATCGAGGAGGAAAAGACAGCTCCTGACGGCAGTGCATGGAAGCCGAACATCGCCGGCACGTCGATCCTGTTTCAGAGCGGCGCTCTTTCCAGGTCGATCGACTACGTGGCGACTGAAACCACGTCCGAGGTCGGCAGCGGACTTATCTATGCGCGGATCCACAATGACGGCGGCGTCATCACGCCCAAGAGCGCGAATGCGCTCGCCTTCCAGATTGGCAACCGGCTTGTGATGACCGGCAGTGTGACGATGCCGCAGCGCCAGTTCCTCGGTCTGTCGGCCGACAACGAACGCGACATCGTCGAGGCAGCCGAAGATTGGGTCGGGAGGCTTCTGCAATGAGCACGTCTCTTGCCCGCATCAACGAGTTCCGCACGGCCGTCGCTTCGACCTTCGGGGCCGCCATGCCGGAGCTGCGGCAATGCGAGGCGCAATTCGGTCGCTTCAACCTTGCGGATCTTGAGAACAACTCGATCCCCGCTCCGGCCATTCGCGTGGCCGTGCTGAAGGCGCGGGGCGCTGATCAGCCGAGCGCGAGGATCTCGGCTGATCTCTCCTGCGCTGCCTTCATCATCACGGCAGGCAGGGATCGCGACGCACAGGCCTGGACACTCGCAGAGGCAGTCGTGAAGCTTCTTCATTCGGGGCAGATGTTTGGCCTTCTCAATCTCACCACGCCGGACAAGGTCGAAGTGCAGCCACTGCTGGCCTTCCCGCTGAAGCAACGCGCCGTCGCCATTATTTCGGTCGAGTGGCAACAGCAGCTGCGCCACCTCGGCGAAACGATCTTCAACAATGAGGGGCAACTGCTCCCCGAGCTTTATCTCAACGATGAACCGGTATCTGTCGATGCCGAGGGAGCGAACGATGGATAGGCGGGACATGCTTGCCGTCGCTCGTGAGTTCCGGACGGTCTACAAATCCATAGACGATCTCCAGCGCCGGCAGGTCGCCTCCCACATGACCGGCAAGGTCGCACAGATCGATGGCGATCGCGTGCGGCTTGAGCTGTTGCCTGAAGATCCGCGAACCGGAAAGCCCTTTCTGTCGCCATGGGTGCAGGTGCAGGAAGCCGCAGGCTCGACCGGTTCACATTTCCCGGTCGCGGTCGGCGACCCGCTGCGCCTGTTTTCACCGAACGGCGAGCTTGGCCCGCAGTCTATCGCAATCCGCGACGGCTACACCGAAGACGCCAAGAACCCGGCCACGAGCGGCGAATTGGCGCTGGCACATGACGGCTGCGCAATTCGCTTCAAGGGCGGTGTCGCCACCATCCAGGCCGAGGCGATCCGCTTTGAGAGCGCCGAGCTTACCCACGATGGCACCAATGTCGGAAAGACCCATGCCCATGGCGGCGTGGTGTCCGGAGCCGACGACACAAGCGAACCCCACTAGGAAAGGACGCTCAATGAGCAAGGGCACCACCACGGCCTCGAAGAAAAGCGAATTCACGGTGACGGAAAAGGCCGGTCACTTCCTTGCGGGGCAGCGCAGCCCAGGCAAGGACAAGCCCATCCTGCTCACGGAAGAGCAGGCGCGCTACCCGCTGATCGCAGGCGAAATCCGCAGGCCCTCCGCGAAGGCTGAAGAACAGCCCACGGCACAGCCGAGCGCCAAGGCGAAGAAAGGCTGACAATGCGGACAGGGATCGATGCGTCAACGGGCAAAGTGCTGACCGGCTGGGACCATTGCGTCCAGTCGATCGGCCGTTGCCTGACGACGCGCATCGGTTCCCGCGCCATACGCCGACATCTCGGTTCGCTTGTTCCGGAGATGCAGGATCAAAATGCGGATCCTGCCACTATCTTCCGGCTCTATGTCTCGATTGCCGAAGCATTGAGCGATCCGGACGGCGGCGAGCCGGGTTTCGGTTTGCGCACGATCGAATTGGTCGAGGACGGTCGGTCTGGCCGCTTCGTCTTTCTGCTCGACGGCGTCTTCTATCCCTTCGGCCATCGTGGCGATTTCTCACTTCGTGAAGACCGGCAGGCATGCCTGTCGGCTGCAGGAGCCTAAGCATGGCGGCTATCAGCAGGTTCAAGCAACTGCCTCTCCCCGCGGTGCTCGAAGCAATCGACATCGAGGCGATACTCTCCGCCACGATGGCGGATGTCGCGGCACGGCTGCAAGCTGCCGGCATCGACTACGATGTCGATGCGCTGGAAACCGATACGGTGAAAATCCTGGAAGAGGCGGCCGCGCTCCGCGAGGCGCGAATGCGTGCCCGTGTCAATGACGGGATCCGCTCCAATCTTCTGCCGTTCTCTTCCTCCAGCGATCTCGATCATCTTGCCGCGTTCCATGATATCGAGCGCCTGGAGGGCGAAAGTGATGAAGCCCTGCGGGAGCGTGTCGCACTTGCCGTCTCGGGCCGATCCACAGCCGGCCCGGCCGACTGGTATCGCTCTGCCGCTCGCCGCGCCAGCATTCGCGTGAAGGATGCCGCGATCTATCGGCCGGGAGCCGGTCCCGACCTGCGCATCGCAGTGCTTGCAACCGACAATTTCGGCGAGCCGGACGCCGAGCTGCTCGACGCGGTTCGGGAGGTCGTGACGGCGGATGATGTTCGCGTCGTATCCGATCGCATCGAAGTGGTGGCGGCGACCAGCGCATCCGTGGATGTCGAGGCGGATGTGTGGCTTCAGCCGGATACACCGCAGACCGTGTTCGACAATCTGGAGGCTTCGCTGCGCAGCGCACTCGCCGACCAGGGTGGACTAGGCTTCGACGTCACCCGCTCTTGGCTGACTGCCATGTTGCATCAGGCCGGCGTTCACAAGGTGGTTCTGAGCGCTCCCGAAGGTGATATTCGCGTCACGGACAATCAGGCCGCCAAGTTCGGAACGATCCTGCTGACCTATCGCGGGAGGGATCGTTGACGGTCAGGCAGCACCTTCTACCGACCAACTCCACGCCGTTCGAACGGGCTGTTTCTGAAAGCCTCGACAGGGAACCCGAACTCGGCCCTGGCGCGGATGCGATGCACGCGTTCAAGTTTCGCGCGCCGAACGACACCATCCTGCCGTCGCTGGTGGTTGAATACGGTCTCGGCCCGATCACGCCATACCTGCCCGACCTTGCCACGGTGATTGCCTACGGCGTTCCGTGGAACCGCGTGAAGGGAACACCTGAAGGTGTCCGGGGTGCGATGTCGTGGGTGGGTTATGCCTTCGACCTCCTCTACGAGGCACCCACGCACTACACGCGTTGGCACCTGTTCGAGCTGGAACTCGACCGGGTGTGGGAAGACGAAGCCGATCTCGATACGATCGAGGATGTCGTGCGGCTTTCGCAGCCGGCGCGCTCCGAGTTCTGGCGCGGATACAAGGGCTACAATGTCCGCGAGCTGCAATGGAGCGCCTCCGCCTGGGGAGATGCCATGTGGAGCGATGTCTCAGGCGTGCGGCTGCATGAAGGTGGCGTGAAGTGGTCCTTCGGCCGGACGCATGAACCTGAAGGCGGCGAATACACCTTTGTCGAGAATGACCTTGCCCCGCTCGGCCTCTGGATCGAACCGCTTGAGGACGGAAACGTCACCTGGGGGCCGTTCGCATGGACAACGCCCGGCCTCAAATGGGCTTCAAACGGCGATCAAGCCCGCACCACAGCCATCGCGTCGGGTCTGTTGCCACTCTCCTTCTGGGTGGCGCTTCGCCGAGCGAACGGCAGCATCTTCGGGTATCGCAAGGCCCGATCCGTTCATTGCGTGGTTCCCGCTTTCGGCGGTCGCTTCCAGGTTGGCGATACCAGCTATGAGCCTGCCGGCGACATGACCAACCGCGTCTATGTGGAAGCTCTCACCGGCTTCGGAGAAGGCGAAGGAGAAGAACTCGCCTCCTGGTCATTGGTCATCAACGGCAGCCTCCCGGCCGGCAGCAAGCCCGGCGTTCAATGGCTCGAAGGCGACACGCTCGTGGGCGGTGTTGTCGTCGGCGAATTCCCGATCAGCGCGGTTCGCGTTGGCAAGACCGAGCGCGAACGCGTGCGCGCAATCTTCAGGATTTGAACATGGCATATGAACACAAGAGTGGCCTTGTCGGTGCTTACGATCGCGCGGTGTCTTTCCCGGCGTGGGATAGTGTCGTGGCGCGTGAGCGCAAGATTGGACAGGCGGCCGAGTTGATCGAAGCTCAGACGATCCTGCAGCGCAAAGTGCGCGCGATCGGCGACCTCGTGGCGCGCGATGGCGATCGGGTGAGCGGCGGCGATATCCTGATCGATGTCGAGAACGCAACGGTGAGCCTGACGGCTGGCCGGGTTTACGTCGCAGGCCGCGTCCTGGACGCGCCTGCCGCCCTGCTGGCAGCTGTCCCCATGGCCGGCGCGGTGACCATCGGCGTGCGGCTGGTCGAGAGCTGGATCACCGAGGAAGACGAACCCGCGCTTTACGGATTGCATCCAGGCGCATTGTCCGAAGGGGAAGCCGGCGCGGCGCGTGGTGTCGTGTCTCTTGCTTGGGGCTTCTCTGGCGATGGCGGAGACGGACAGCTCTATTCCGTCTACCTCCTGAAGGACGGCGTCGCCATCGACCAGACGCCGCCACCGAACCTGACGGGCATCAACGCGCAGCTCGCCGTCTATGACTACGATGCGAACGGCAACTACATCGTGCATGGCTGCCGGGTCACAGGTCTCGGAAAGGATGGCGCGGAACAGGTATTCTCGATCTCGGCTGGCGTTGCCAACATCAACGGTTTCAAGCGCACCCGCGAGACCTCGCTCCGGCATCGCGAACTTGAGACGTCCGATCTCTTCCAGGTCAAGACGGAGATCCACACCTACACCGGCAACCCGAGCACCATAACCCTGCATCATGGCCCGATCTCGGCCGTCAATGAGGTGCTCGTTGAAAAGGAAGTGACGGAGACCGTTACGCGCGGCGGCACGGTCGGCACCATGGACACGCTCGTCAATGTCGGCGTGCTCTCCATCGTCCAGGTCAAGCAGGGCGCAACGACCTATGTCGAAGGCACGGACTATGTGCGCGCCGGCGACAAGGTTTCCTGGGCGCCTGGAGGAAGCGAGCCGGCTGGAGGATCGAGCTACACGGTCAAATATCGCTTCCTGGGTGCGGTCGTTCCCTCCGAGGTGACCGCAACCACGATCACGGTGGCCGGTGGCGTGAATGGCGGTCAGGTCCATGTCGACTATCATTTCAAGCTGCCGCGCACGGACGTCCTCGGTCTCGACCAGGACGGCCAGTCCGTCTACATCAAGGGCATTTCCAACAGGTCGAACCCGCTGCCGCCTCGCGTGCCGGCAGATGTTCTGCCGCTCGCTCTGGTCGAGAACAACTGGATCGAGCGGCCCACCGTCACCAACATCGGTGTGCGTGCCTACACTATGGAGAAGCTCGACAGGATCTATAACAGTCTGGTCGATCTGATCGACCTTGTTGCCCTGGAGCGTCTTCAGCGAAACATCGACAGCCGCGAGCCTATCGCCAAGAATGGCGTCTTCGTCGATCCCTTTACATCCGACCGCTATCGCGACCAGGGCGAGCCGCAGACGGCAGCCGTGTTCGGCGGGCTGCTCCGCCTCGCCATCGAGCCGAGCTTCTTTCCGGTGAACCTGCCCGGTGTTACGCTGCTCGACTGGACAGAGCAGGTGGCGATCGAGCAGCCGCTGGCGACCAGTTGCACGAAGATCAACCCCTACCAGAACTTCACTGCGATGCCGGCGCAGATGATGTTGAACCCGCCCGTCGACTACTGGACGGAGACGGCGGAGGAATGGTCCTCGGACAGCACCCAGGCAATCGCCGTGCCGGTCACCGTCGAGACCGAAAGCGGGCGGTCCTGGCTGTTCGGCCCGCTCGTCACCACCACCACGACGACACGCCAGACGGCGGAAACGAGCACGGTCGATCAACGCACCGAATTGCTTGAGTTCCTGCGCACGATCGACGTGGCGTTCACCATCAAGGGCTTCTTCGCCGGCGAGCAGCTCCAGGAGCTGACCTTCGATGGCCTCGACGTCACGCCGGTCGGGCCGCTCTCCGCCGATGCCAACGGTCAGGTGACGGGTTCCTTCACGATCCCGGCGAATGTCACGGCCGGCTCAAAGCTGGTGAATGCGGAAGGTGCGGGTGGCAGCCGGGCGCAGGCGGTGTTTGTTGGTCAGGGTTCCATCGACATCACGGTGCTGCGCCGGGTGATAACGACCACGGTCACGCAAACGACGGAGACCGAGCAGCGCCAGATGAGCAATCCCGATCCGATCGCGCAGACCTTCACGCTGGTGTCGGGCCGGCACATTGCCGGCGTCAACCTGAAGGTTTGCCAGATCGGCGACAGGAACAATCCGATCGTGCTCGAAATCGTCGAGGTCGAGAATGGCATTCCAACCCGCAATGTGGTGGCGCAGACCTATTTCGACATGCACACGGCAATCATCGGCCCGTGGTCGGCATTGCGCTTTTCCTACCCCGTCTGGCTTCCGGCCGGCGTGGAGTTCGCCTTCGTCGTCAAGACGGACGATGCGGATCATTCCATCCGCACCGCCAAGCTGGGTGACTTCGACGTCGATACGCAGACACCGGTTGCGGCACAGCCCTATTCGGTCGGCACCATGTTGACCTCGGCGAATGCCTCCACCTGGACGGCGCATCAGGATGAGGACGTCACCTTCCAGCTGATCGAGGCGCGCTTTGCCCCGCTCGCCAAGACGGTCAACCTGGGGACAATCAACGTCGCCGACATGAGCGATTTCGTGATCCGGTCGGATGTCGAATTGCCCAACTCGGCAGCGCGGATGCACTTCGAAGTCGAGTTGAGCGATGGTTCCATCACGCTTCTCCAGCCAGGTCAGGCATGGGAGCGTCAGGACTTCTACACCGGGGCGGTGAAGATCCGCGCCGTGCTTGAGGGATCGGCGACGGTTTCGCCGGTGCTCTTCCCCGTGGTGCTGGCGATTGCCGGCAAGGTGAAGACAAGCGGCACCTATGTGACGCGGGCCTTCGACATGGGAACGGACATCAACCTGATTTCCTACCTCAAGACCTACGCGCCGACCGGATCCACAATTCAGCTCGAAGCCGATGCTGGCGACGGAAACTGGCAGGCGTTCTCGCCGGGCGTAACCACGCCGCTCCAGGAGCCGGGCTGGCTCGACCGCAAATACAGTCGCGCAGCTCACGATGCCAACCCGGTCGGTCGCATCCGGATCTCGCTCACCGGAAGCCCGGCTGCCCGGCCGATGGCTTATGACTTCCGCGCCATCAGCGCACCGTAAGAGGACGCCATGCCTGTCGAGAATTCCACACCGAACCGGGATTATCAGCTTCCCTACGAGTTCAACGAGCTGAAGGACGATGTCTCCCGCGTCATCGCGGCGCTGATGGCGATCGATCTCGATATCGCCAATGTGTTCATAGCGCTTGCCGGCAAGGCGGCAGGCGTTCATTCGCACGCGATCACCGATGTGACTGGCCTCGCGGCAGCTCTGGAGGCGAAGCTAGCCAGCGCCGAGCGAGGCATTGCAAACGGCGTTGCCTCGCTCGATGCGAGCGGCAAGGTTCCGTCGACGCAATTGCCGACCGCGCTGTTTGGCGCGCTCGCTTATCAGGGAACGTGGAACGCAAACACGAACACACCCACGATCCCCGCCGCCTCATCCTCGAACAAGGGATATTACTTCAAGGTTTCGGTCGCCGGTAGCACGGCAATCAGCGGCATCAACGATTGGAAGATCGGTGACTGGATCGTCTCCAATGGCACTGCCTGGGACAAGGTGGACAATACCGAGCGGGTGCAAAGGGTCGCCGGTCTTGAAGGTGATATCAGCGTGGCATCGCTTCGTTCGGCGCTGGCCTCTGTGGTCAAGACCGGCGACACGATGACAGGGCCTCTGAGCGTGCCCGCAGGAGGGACCGGTTCTCAGGTGATCCGGGCCAGCGAGGTGCCTGCCCACGCATTCAAGCTGATCTCCACGATCGCGGGGACCAACAGCAACCTGAATGATTACACAGCGCCTGGTCTGTACCATCAAAATTTAAGCGCAGGTGCCACAGCCGGTGAGAATTATCCTTCCGCGCAGGCGGGTCTCCTGATCGTCCACGAATCCCCGACAGCTTTCGTCTATCAAACGTATGTAACCTACGGTTCCGATTCGACGATTTACTTTCGCGCAAAATATCAAACGAACTGGTATCCATGGCGAACGGTTATCGATAGTCGCGGCGGGTCGTTCGAGGGCGGCATCAGCTTCGGTTCGGAGTGGGCGGCGGCTGCCAACAACCTCTCCAGACACATTGCCCTATACGGGTCAACGGTGGGCATAAATGCCTACAACAACGGAATGAACCATGTCGTCGAAGACGGCTACACTTTTGCTTGGTATCAGGGTGGCTCTCGTGCGGCTCTGATCTCCGCCGCGAGCCATTTCTATTCAAAAGGTAATATGTATGTCGGTGGCGTCCGCACCAGCAACGGCCCAGCGACCCTTGGCTTCAAGACTTTCTCCTCTGGAGCCTATGATACCGCAAGCATTGTTGCCACGGGTGGGACGAGCGGCGACACAGGTTCGGCTACACTAAGCGCGCTTTGCTCTGAATTTCAGATCAATGGGAACATTGTCCTCCATTCTGGTGACCTCGTCTCGCAGGCCGAGGCGGAAGCCGGAGTGGCGACCGAGCCGCGTGTCTGGTCGGCGGAGCGTGTGAGGCAAGCGGCACTAGCCGCTCAGGGTGTCGAGCAGGCGTGGCAGAACGTATTGGCCTCTCGCGCATACAACACGGTTTACCAGAATACGACTGGCAAGCCGATCACGGTCAATATCAACGCGCAAGACTCACAGTCGACGGCGATCTACATGGAGGTTTCGGCTGACAATGCAACTTGGACCCGCGTCGGTTGGGTCATTGGCTTCGGCAATGGAGGTGGACGGAGCAACATCACAACGATCGTTCCAGACGGATGGTATTACCGGCTTGGAACGGGCATAGGATCAACCATTAATATTTGGGCGGAGCTTCGATAATGGAGAAGGGCTTTTTCCATCCCGACCTTGGATATTGGCAAACGATCGGAACACCGGGCAACTATGAGAGTAATTATCCGGAAGGAACCATCGAGGTGCCGCTAAAGCCAGGCACGGGGTTCACGTGGGATGGCAGTGAGTGGGTTGCCCCGCCACCTCTTACACCTGAAGCCATACGGTCGGCGATGCCGCCGCTGACGGCGAGACAGCTAAGGCTTGGCCTCATCTCGAATGGCATCACTCTTGCCATGGTTCGTGCCAATATCGATGCCATCGCGGATCCACTTGAGCGTGAAACCGCTCAAGTGGAATGGGACTACGCCACACAATTTGTTCGAACGCATCCGCTCATTGTGCAGATTGCTGCGGATCTCAGCCTCACGCCGGAACAGGTTGATACAATGTGGCAGGCGGCATCGTCCCTCTAGCCAAATCCCACTTGATCCAGCTTGAAACGATCAATTCCGGCAAGCCTGCGATACAGTGTTACAGCTTGGCGGAATGGCCGAGTGACCTCCCATACAATCTTGCTGGCAAATGAACGCACCGAACGCTGTTCTTTCTTGCGGTTACTGTCGAACCGCTCAAGATCGATCGTGCTTCGAAAGTCGCCAACCGCGAGCTCCTGCACGGTGCTCTTTTGCATCACCGGCGCAGGCGCCATCTGGTAGACGCTGGCCACGGCGACGAACTCATTGCTGAAAACCACGAGGTCAACCGCTTCGGTGAAATCTTCGGTCATTGCCAGCAGTCTTCTGGCCACGTCGCGCGTGATGATGTAACCGGCACAGCCCCAGCAGTCGGAATGCAGCTGTCGTAGCACCCGACCATCGGGTATTTCGATTGTATCCAGAGAAAGGATCTGTTTCTGTCCCGTTGCCTCCACCCGTACGATGTCAGCATGCTTCGGAAACCAGTCGTCATTTCGGACCAAATCCGCGATGGACGGCTGCAACACCGCATCATCTTCGAGAATGAGCGCGCGTTTGGCCTCTGAGGAAAGCAGACGTTCCCAGGCGAGCCGATGACTCATGAAACAAGCTGTAGCGCCGGCCGGCAGCATGTGCCGAGCGAGTGTTGCAGCGTCGATAGTGTCGCCATCAACTGCTGAGATGCGTTCAAAATCTAAAGATATTGCTTCGCACTGTTGACGCATGAACGCCATTCGACCCGACGAACGGTCGAGATTGATAATGTAGACCTGCATAGTACCCCACCCTTAATAAAGCCAAATAACGAAGATTGGCGCAGGCTGGCAACCCGGCCTGAGTTAAAATGCTTTGATCCAGCCGAGCAGAAGGCGGGTATAGGGTGGGGAACTGCCTTCTCGCTTTAGCGAACGCTCGCCTCGGTCCAGACGATCATTGACGGGATTTCCGATCCGGTCGAGCGCGAGACGGCGCTGGTCGAATGGGAGTACGCCACCACCTTCGTTCGGCTGCATCCGCTGATCGTCCAGGTGGCGGCAGCACTGTCGCTCACGCCGGAGCAGGTCGACACGATGTGGGAAGCTGCTCTCGCTCTCTGATGCTCTTGGCGAGCCGGAGCATTGCGGCTATCATTTGAATTCGACGATCGAAGTCGCCAACGCCCCTGACACTGTCAGGGGCGTTCTGCTTTCCCGCTCAAATATCCTCTCTCCAAGAGCATTTGAACCCGCCTCAAACGGCATTGGAGAGCGATTTATGCCCACGGCACCCTTCAACCATGGCGTCCGCGTTGTCAGCGCAGGAAGCGAAGCCCGGCCGGTCTCGGTCGCCGATGTCTCGACCATTGGAGCGGCAGTCATTGCGCCCGATGCCGATGAAGCCGTCTTCCCGCCAGACGAGCCGGTGGCCTTCTACACGCACGAGGCCGACAAGGTCGCGGCGCTCGGCGCGACCGGCAACGCGGTCGACATCGTCAATGCGGTGCGCGCCCAGGGCATCGAAGCGCGCATGGTCGTTGTCCGTGTCGAGGAAGGTGCCGACGACGAAGGCACCATGACCAATCTGGTCGGCTCTGCTGCCTCCATGAGCGGCGTTCATGCGCTGTCCTATGCTCTCGGCCATGTTGGGGTGGAGCCGGATATTCTGCTCGCACCGGGCTATTCGGCCGGTCGCGTTGCCGCCGCGAAGAACCCGGTGGCCGACGCGCTGGAGCAAGTGTCGGCCAAGCTGAAGGCGCTCGCCGTGTTCGATACGGGCGGCACCGATCTGGCAACGAGCCTTGCCTACCGTGCCGACTTTTCATCACGCTACACCTACCTTGTCGATCCGTTTGTACGGGTGTTGAGCGGCACGGACATCGTCACCAAGCCGGCCTCGCCATTCGTGGGTGGCCTGATCGTCAAGAAGGACAAGGCGAAGGGTGGGCCATACTGGTCGCCGTCCAATCAGGAGGCGCTCGGCGTTCTCGGGACCGCTCGGCCGATTACCTATTTCGACGGCGAGATCGACCATGAGGCGAACGCGCTGAATGAGGCCGGCATCGCCACCTTCATTCCGTCGCGTGTTGTCCAGGGCGTCGGTGGCCAGTTCGCGCAGAACGGCCGCATCCTGTGGGGCAACCGCACCGCCTCCGATGATCCGCTTTGGCAGTTCATCAATGTGGTGCGAACGCGCGCCACCATCGAGAAGGCCATCGTGTCTTCCTTCCGTCCCTGGGCGAATGACGAAAACCTGACCGCGCAGCATGTCATGGCGGTGATGCGCTCGCTCCAGACCTTCCTGGACGAATTGACGGCGGTCGGCGCGACGCTCGGCGGCCGGGTCTATTTCGACCGCGATCTGAACACCAATGCCTCGCTGCGGTCGGGCAAGCTGCGCGTCGAATTTGATGCAGAGGAGACGCCGCCGCTCGAAGATCTGATCTTCGGCTCGCGTCGCAACGAAGCCTATTTCGACACCCTCGCCGAAGACATCCAGCGCCGGATCTCCGTCGAGTTCTCGGGAACCATCGCCGACTACCTGTCGGCCTAACGGGAGCACAGTCATGACCCTTCGCATCGTCCGGGGCTTCACGCTCCGCGTGAACGACGACACCAACCTTGCGCTCGACATCGAGACGCTGAAGCTGCCGGCGCTGGAAGAAATAATGGAAACCTTCCAGCCGGGCGGCTCGGACATGGAGGTCGAGATTGCCGGCCTCGGCGTGAAGGCATTCACCATGCCCTTCAAGCTGAAGAGCCATACGCCCGAGACCATCGGCCTGTTCGGCGGGGCACCGGGTATCCGGCAGAGTTTCACCGGCAAGAAGCTTGTGATCTCCGAGGAAGACGGCACCGAGCATGAGCACGCAATCGACGTGGTCGGTCGTCTCTCTAAGATCGAGGGCGAGCAGCTGGAAGCGGGCAAGGCCACGGGCTACGACCATGAGATCAAGTCGATCTGGAGCTACACCGAATATTGGGATAGCCGGGTCATGCACCGCTTCAATTTCAAGCTCGGCGGCTGGGACATCCGCAACTTCCAGCCCGTGAACACGGCACGCCGCCGTGTGCTGTTCGGGTGAGCGCCATGGGGAAGAATGACGCTTTGAAACTGACGATCGACGTGCCGTTGCAGGTGCCCGTCAAGATCACGGCGGCGGACGGCAAGGAAGCCGAGCGCGGCACCATCACGATCCGCCGCCCGAAGACGCGCCACACCAAGCGCCTGGCCGCCATGATCGGCGGGGACTTTTTGAGCCTCCTGCTTGCCGAGGATGAAGACGCGGCCAGGACCATCCAGGCGAAGGTGGAAGCCGGCGGCCGCGAGATGCTGACCAAGCTCGTGGCGGGACTGTTCACGGCCGAACGCCTGGACGAACTGACCGAGCTGATCGCCGACATGTGCGATGAAGACGCATCCGTGATCGACGATATCGATGTGGTCGATCTGCCGGCGCTCGGGATGGCATTCCTCGGTTTTTTTCCGGGACTCCAGTCCGCAGCGTCTACAGCGTGGCAACGGATGTCGGACACCAGCTCCGAAAGCTCCCCCACGAGCTAGACGATACGGACTGGATCGAACTCCTTATCGCCCACGCGCACCTCGCTCGTCTGTTCAAGGCCCGCTACCCGGAGACATGACCGGTGGACGCTTCCATTCTCATTCGGCTCATTGACCAGGCGTCCGCGCCCGCGAAAAAGATCGCGGGCGCGCTTGGCAATGTCCGGGGGCAGGCACAGGAGTTCAAGAAGGGCTTTTCCAACGCCGTAAGGGAAGGCTTTTCCGTCGAGAACATCGAGCAGGCGCAGAAGAACGCTGAGGCCGCGCTCGGCCGTGCGCGCGGTCGCCTCCTCGGTGCGTTCGGAATGGCGATGACGCTGGCCGCGCCCGTGGTCAAGTCGGCGCAGTTCGATCAGTCCATGCGTGGCCTGGACAAGGTGCTCGACGTGACCGAGGGGCGGCTCGCGCAGCTCCGCAAGTTCGCGCTCGATACATCCGCGCTCATTCCGGTGGCGGCAAGCGAACTGGTTGAACTCATGTCCGAGGCGGCGCAGGGCGGCGTTCCGGAAGAGGACCTTGAAGCGTTCACGCGCTATGTGGCCAATGCGGCCGTCGCCTTCGACATGGCAGGCGGAGCCATCGGCGAGCGCTTCGCCAAGCTGCGCAACGTCTACAAGCTGAACCAGGAGGGGATCGAGGATCTCGGCGACGCCACCAACCACCTGTCCAACAACATGGCGGCAAAGGCGAGCGAACTGACAGACTTCGCCAACCGTGCGGCGGGCGCAGCGGCGATCTTCAAATTGACGGCTACGCAGACCACGGCTTTTGGTGCGGCCATGATCGCCTCGGGTATCGTGCCCGAGACTGCGGCACGCGGTTTCACGGCCATGGCCACCCGCATTCTCACCGGAAGCAAGAAGATCGACGGCGCGTTCAAGTCCGTGGGCATGAGCCGGAAGGAATTCCTGAAGGCGCTCGATGCCGATGGCCCGGCCGCCATCATGAACCTTTTCGAGACACTCTCTAAGTCTCCGAAGGGCATGGAAGCGCTGGTCGAGATCGTCGGCCGGGATTTTGCCGACGACTTCGCCAAGCTGCTCGGCAACCCGGAGCTGGTTGCCCAGGCACTGCAGCTTGTGAGCGACAAGTCGGCCTATGCCGGCTCCGCGACCGAGGAAGCCGCCAAACAGGCCGAAGGCGCGGTGAAGAAGTGGGAATTGCTCATCAACAAGCTCGCCCGCACGGCGACGGTCCTGGGAGACCAACTGCTGCCCCAGGCGCTGGCGCTGGCTGATCAGCTCGGCGTCCTCATAGACCGGGTGGCGGAGTTCGCCGCCGCCAATCCGGAGATGACCGGCGCGATCGTAAAGACGGTCGCCGCCCTGATGGCCCTGTCGATCGGCGCGCGGTTGATCGCATTTGCGTTTGCGGCCGTGCGGCTTCCCCTGATCGGATTGCTCGGCTTCTTCCTGAAGTTCAATGCGGCGGGCAGAAATGTCGCGCTCGGCTGGCGGATCCTTTCAGGGTCCATCCGTGGCGTCGGTCAAGCGGCAGGGTTGGCCTATCGAGGTGTCGACGGTCTCGTGCGTCGGGTGGGCGGACTGCCGAACGCACTGCGCGCCTCGGTCGCGGCAGGCTGGATGATCCCTCTGGCCTTCGAATTCCTTGACGACCTGGGGCGCACGCCAGAGGAACGCCTGGAGCAGATCCGCCGCAATCAGGAGGCCTTCCGGAAGGTCGAACAGCAGGTCGAGGAAAGCTCGTTCGGCCGCTGGTGGCAGTCGATGAAGGACGGCTTCAACCAGTCGATCGGCATGGAGGCCGGGCAGGTGCCGGCTGAAGTCATGCTGGCCCGTCTCAACAGCGGCTGGGCTGATCTCGAAGCATGGTACGCGCAGGCGACCATTGATGTCGGCAAATGGGCAGACGACCTCGTGGCCTCCGCCGCTTCAATGGCAGGCGAGGCATTCGACGTGGGCCTCTCCGGCCTGTCGGCGGGCTGGACAAGCCTGGAGGCATGGATCACGGAAAAGGTGGAATGGCTCAAGAATGCTTTCGACTTCGAGCTGAAGCTGCCCTCCTTTCCCTCGCTGCCGTCATGGCTCACAGGAGAAGGCCCGGCCGACCAGGCCGCACGGGAGAGGTCTCTCGTCATTTCACAACAGGCGGCGATTGCAAATGCGTCTGCCTCGCCGCGATCCGGTGAGCCAGGCGCGGTTGATCAGATGCTCGCCGGAATGGATCGCGTGGCGTCGCGGGCGGCAGACGATCTGACGCGCGGCGGAAGTGCTGTCGAACAGGGCGGGCAGCGGGCCGCAAGCGCACTTGAAACCGGCGCGGCGAGCGCGGCGGCCATGCTGAAGGAAGCGGCCAGCGCATTCTCTTCAGCGGCTGCCCGCGCCTCGTCGGCGCGTGGCGGGTCCGGTGGCAGTGTTGCCGGTGCGATCTCCGAGGCCCGTACCAGCGCATTGCATGGAGGCACTGACTGATGCCGCTTCTTGCGCTTGGACCTCACATATTCGAGATCGCGCCCTTGAACTTCCAGGAGATCGAGCGTGAGACCGAGGCCCTATGGCCTGCGATACCGCGCTTCGGGAACCGTCCAGGGCGGCAGTTCACCGGTTATGGCGAAGACAAGATCCGCATCTCCGGGTTGCTGTATCCCGATGAATTGGGAGGCAGGCAGGAATTCGAGGCAATCCGCGCCACTCAGGCCGCCGCCACGCCGGTCCTCATGGTGGGATGGGCTGTGGCTTCAGGCACGGCCGCGCGCGTTTATGGTCGCGTCGTCATCCTGCGCGTGAGCGACCGGCAATCGAGCATCAACCGCCAGGGCTATGGCCGACGCCTGCAGTTCGACATCGAGGTCGCGCCCTATTCGGGTGGTGGCTCGCCCGTGGGGATATTCACATGAACGCGCGCATCCTCCCGGAAGGGGTCGTTACGATCACACTCGAAGACGCGATGATCGATCTGGTCTGTTTCGAGTATGCCCTGGCGCATCTGGCCGACCGCCGCACGGCCGGGAAGCTCAAGGGCTATGTCGAGATGGTGCTCGATGCCAATCCCGGCCTCGCGGCGCTTGGCCCGGTCCTGCCGCTCGGAACGGTCATTTGGATGCCGCAATTCATCATCGTCAACGAGAGCGCCACCGTGAGGCTGTGGGACTGATGGAGCGGTCGAAGCCTTTCATCGAAGTCAGCGTTGCGGGACGAACCGTCAGCGATGCCTTTTACAGCCGGCTCGTCTCCGCCTCCATTCACGATGCACCCGGTCAGGAGGCCGATACGTGCGAGCTGGAGTTCGATGACGATCGCAACGAGATCAGCGTGCCGGAGGAAGGGGCGGAGATAACGGTGCGCTTCGGGTTTCGCGGTGCGGGCACCTGGAAAATGGGTGTCTTCATCTTCGAGAAGGCCAGCTACAGCTTCAGCAACAGCGGTGAGTTCCTTTCCTTCTCCTGCCGCTCGGCCGACATGCGTTCGGACGTGAAGGAACCGGTCTCCGAGCATTTCGATGACATGACTGTCGGCGGGATCGTCCAGGAGCTGGCCGGCCGGCACGGGTACGATGCGAAGGTCGGTTCCGAGTTTTCCGGCGTGAAGCTGCCCTATATCGCCCGCACCGGGCAGTCGTCGGCCGACTTCCTGACACGGCTTGCGGATCGTTGCGGGGCGCAGTTCTCGGTGAAGGGGAACCGCTTCCTGTTCCTGAAGCGCGGCGTGCTGCCGGCGATCACGATCGACAAGAGCGATTGCGAAAGCGCGAGCTTCTCCGTCGAGCCTCGGCCGCGCTACGGCAAGGCGCAGGCCGGTTGGTATGACCGGGCGAAGAACGAAATCAGCTTCGAGGACTTCGAGACCGGTCTCGAAGGCCCTGTGAAGCGCCTTCGAACGGTCTTTGCGTCCGCCGAGGAAGCCAAGCAGGCGGCCCAGGCGGAAGGCAATCGCCTCGGCCGAGCCACGGGTTCCGGATCGGTCACCATCGCCGGCATGCCGGAAGTCATGGCCGATGCGCCGATCATCATCACCGGCATGCGGCCGGAAGCGAATGGCGAGTGGCGCGCCGCCAGCGTCGAGCACCGCTATGGCGACACTTACATGACCACCATCGAGCTGGAGGCGCCAGAGACCGGAAAGACGTGAGACGGGGGCCGGGAAACCCCGGCAGCGGGTCTATCGCCAAACAGAACCCCGCCCGACAGACCACGAAGATAGCTGCCGCACCCGCCGCTCTTTCGAGCGGGCGGACTGTGTCCCAATCTTCTTAACAAGACATGCCAAAGAACAACGAACTGACCCCTATTGATCCCGTTCGGCCGGTGGCCGGCTATATCGGCGGCAAGCGCGCTCTCGCCCGCCGCATCTGCGAGCACATCGCCGCAACGCCTCATGAAGCCTATGCGGAGCCTTTCGTGGGCATGGGTGGTGTCTTCTTTCGCCGCGCGGCCGTGCCGAAGTCCGAGGTCATCAACGACCGCAATGGCGAGGTCGTGAACCTGTTCCGGATCCTCCAGCGCCATTATCCGCAATTCATGGACGCGCTGCGCTTCCAGATCACGTCCCGCCGCGAGTTCGAACGCCTGAAGGCGAGCGATCCGGCCACGCTGACCGATCTGGAGCGTGCCGGCCGGTTTCTCTATCTGCAGAGGCTTTCATTCGGCGGGAAGGTTGCTGGCCGCACTTTTGGTGTCGATCCCGGCCGGGGATCCCGTTTCAATCTGACGCGCCTGGTCCCGCTCCTGGAGGACGTGCACGAACGCCTTGCCGGTGTCGTGATAGAAAACCTGGACTGGTCGGCGTTCATCGACCGGTACGACCGGCCGGGCACGCTCTTCTATCTCGATCCGCCTTACTTTGGATCGGAGGGCGATTACGGCCGGGAGCTGTTCCAGCGGGATCAGTTCGCGTTGATGGCAGACCGGCTGCGCCGCCTGAAGGGGCGGTTCATTCTGTCAATCAACGATGTGCCGCAAATCCGTGAGCTATTCGACGGCTTTGAGATGGAGGGTGCTGAATTGAACTACACCGTGGGCGGTGGGAAGGGCACGGCCGCGAAGGAGCTGATAATCTCGGCTGGGAGCCGAGGCCCGTGAAGAGCCTTTAAATGAGCTTCAAATAGGCTGTGAAGAAAACAGCAGTGTTGAAAAACCTGCTGTCAAAATTGCAAAACCGCGCGACCGGCTACATCGGGAGAACGCTTTCGCGAGGGAAAATGGCGGAGAGAGAGGGATTCGAACCCTCGATACGGTTTCCCGTATACACGCGTTCCAGGCGTGCGCCTTCAACCACTCGGCCACCTCTCCGGCAGCGCAGGCCGCATTCGCGGTTGCGCCGAGGCTCACTTAGTCGATCTGATCGTGAATGCCAAGACCGCGATGTGACAGTTTTGCAATTTGCTGCGCATGACGGCCCTTCCCACTTCACCAAAGCTCAACTTTCCGTGCAGCGATTGCCATTCTGGTCTTCCCCGCCTATCTCTCGGAACAGGACAGGGCGGTCGAAATCCGCCGGCAGGAGGCTTCATGGTGCGTTTCTTCTTCAGGGTGCTCGCAACCTTCGCCCTTGCCGTGGCCGTGGTCATGGCGGTGATCGACGCGACCCGCTCCATAGCGGCTTCCGCACCGGTCTTCACGCCGCTTGGCGAGAGCTGGTTCTCCGTGGCCCCCGAAAGCCTGAATATCGCTCAGGCGGTGGTCCAGCGCTACACGCTGCCCGCGCTCTGGGATCCGGTCATCATCTTCATCCTGACCCTGCCGGGATGGCTCGTCTTCGCGGTCCTGTCCCTCGTCTTCTATGCCATTGGCCACAAGCGCCGGCGCACGGTGATCCTGGCCTGATCCACCCAAAGGAGGAGTAGCATGTCATTCCTCGATGCACTCATCGGCTCGAAGAAGCTCGCAATGCCCACCAGCGACGATGCCCTGCCGGGACGCCACGAGGCGATCCCTACCGCGGAACGCCATTATGTGTCCGGGCATCCCCTGAAGGGGCCTTATCCGGAAGGGCTGGAAACGGCCTATTTCGGCATGGGGTGCTTCTGGGGGGCGGAGCGCCTGTTCTGGCAGAAGGCTGGCGTCTGGGTCACTGCGGTCGGTTATGCCGGCGGTCTCACCCCCAATCCGACCTATCGCGAGACGACCACCGGTCTCACCGGCCATGCGGAGATCGTGAAGGTGGTCTTCGATCCGCGCAAGGTTTCCTATGGCGAACTTCTGAAGCTCTTCTGGGAAAGCCATGATCCCACCCAGGGCATGCGCCAGGGAAACGACGTCGGCACCACATACCGCTCCGCAATCTTCACCACCAGCGATGCACAGCTTGCCGAGGCGAATGCCTCGCGCGATGCCTATCAGGCGGCCTTGAAGGCGGCGGGCCGGGAGGCGATCACCACCGAGATCGCGACGGCCCCGGAATTCTACTACGCCGAAGAAGAGCACCAGCAATATCTCGGCAAGAATCCCTATGGCTATTGCGGCCTCCAGGGAACGGGCGTTGTCTGTGCCGGTGAGCCGCCTTCCGCTGCCGGCTGAAGGGCTTCGGCTCTTTTCCGAACGGTCAAAATTCCGCGTGAATTTTCGCACGGCCCATGCAACAGTGCCGACATGGGGAGGAGAAAAAACTCCCGCTCACGCCGTTTCGCGCCGTCATCTTGCGGCCGGCGAAACGCCCGTTAACGGGCGCATGGGCTGCGCGCGAAAGTCATGGGCGCGGTCGTTGCGGCTCAAACAGCCATGGCAACTGACAGGGTGTGGATCATATGAAGCGTATCGTTCTCGGCCTCCTGGCCTCTTCCGCAATGACAGCGTGTGCCCTCGCGGCCGACATAGCCCCGGCCGTCATCTACGATCTGGGCGGCAAGTTCGACAAATCCTTCAATGAGGCCGCCTATAACGGCGCCGAAAGGTTCAAGCAGGAAACCGGCATCGAGTATGTCGATTTCGAAATCTCCAACGATGCCCAGCGCGAGCAGGCCCTGCGTCGTTTCGCAGAAGACGGCCGCAACCCCATCGTGATGGCAGGCTTCACCTGGGTGGATTACCTGAAGAAGGTTGCGCCGGAATATCCAGACACCAACTTCACCATCATCGACGACAAGGTCGAGGAACCCAATGTCCGCTCCGTCACCTTCAAGGAGCAGGAAGGGTCCTATCTGGTGGGCATGCTCGCCGCGATGGCCTCCAAGACCGGCACGGTCGGTTTCGTGGGCGGCATGCAGGTCCCGCTGATCGGCAAGTTCGAATGCGGCTATGTGGGCGGCGCGAAGGCGGCCAACCCCGATGCCAAGGTGATCCGCAATTACACCGGCGATACGCCCTCCGCATGGAACGACCCGACGAAGGGCGGCGAGATCACCCGCACGCAGATCGCCCAGGGCGCGGATGTGATCTATCATGCGGCCGGCGGCACGGGCGTTGGCGTGTTGCAGGCGGCGGCGGATGCCGGCAAGCTTGGCATCGGCGTCGATTCCAACCAGAACGGCCTTCAGCCCGGTCACGTCCTCACCTCCATGGTCAAGCAGGTGGATGTCGCGGTCTATGATTCCTTCATGGATGCCAAGAATGGCGAGTTCACCTATGGCGTCGAGGATCTCGGCCTTGCCGACGATGGCGTCGGTTACGCCATGGACGACAACAACAAGGCTCTGGTGAGCGATGAGATGAAGGCGGCTGTCGAGGCCGCCAAGGCAAAGATCGTCGCCGGCGAGATCACCGTGCACAATTTCCTCGAAGACAACGCCTGCCCCTATTGAGGCAACGTTCGAACGGAATCGGAAAAGGGCCGCCTGCGGCCCTTTTTTCGTTCAGATTGGCCACCGATCTATGGTAGGCCGCTTTGTTTCTTCTTCGCCGTCCGGTTTTCAGGAGTGCTCCATGTCCGATCTCGCCCCGGTTCTCGCCCAACTCGACAATTCGCTCGACCAGAGCCTGGAGCGGCTCTTCGATCTGTTGCGCATTCGTTCGATCTCAACCGATCCGGCTTTTTCCGATGAATGCCGCAAGGCAGCCGAATGGCTGGTGGAAGACCTCAAGTCGATCGGCTTCGATGCGAGCGTGCGCGCCACGACGGGTCACCCCATGGTCGTCGCCCATCACGAGGGTGAAGGGCCGCATGTTCTGTTCTACGGCCATTACGACGTTCAGCCCGTCGATCCGCTGAACCTGTGGAATGACGATCCCTTCGACCCGAAGGTGAAGGAGATCGAGCCGGGCCGGAAGGTCATCACAGGGCGCGGTTCCGCCGACGACAAGGGCCAGCTCATGACCTTCGTGGAAGCCTGCCGCGCCTACAAGGCCGTGCATGGCAAGCTGCCCTGTCGGGTCAGCATCCTCTTCGAGGGGGAGGAGGAATCGGGCTCTCCGTCGCTGAAACCTTTCCTCGATGCGAATGCCAAGGAATTGAAGGCCGATTTCGCTTTGGTTTGCGACACGAGCATGTGGGACCGCGACACGCCTGCCGTCTGTGTCGGCCTGCGCGGGCTGGTCGGCGAGGAGATCGTCGTGAAAGCGGCGGATCGCGATCTGCATTCGGGCGAGTTCGGTGGTGCGGCCGCCAACCCCATCACGATCCTGGCGCGCGTGCTGGGCGATCTGCACGACGAGACCGGCCGCGTCACGGTGCCGGGCTTTTATGAGGGTGTTGACGAAACGCCGAAATCGGTTCTGGAAAGCTGGGCCTCGCTCGGCGAGACGGCGGAAACCTTTCTCGGCCCCATCGGTCTGTCGAAGCCCTTCGGCGAAAAGGATCGTTCGATCCTCGAACTGGTATGGGCGCGTCCCACAGCCGAGGTGAATGGCATTATCGGCGGTTACACCGGCAAGGGCTTCAAGACCGTCATCCCCGCCGAGGCTTCCGCAAAAGTCTCCTTCCGCCTCGTTCACAATCAGGATCCGGCGAAGATTCGCGCGGCCTTCCGCGCCTTTGTCGAGGAGCGTGTTCCCTCCGATTGTTCGGTCGAGTTCCACCCGCATGGCGGGTCGCCGGCTTTCCAGCTGGATTACGACATGCCGCTTGTCGTCAAGGCGCAGGCCGCATTGACCGAGGAATGGCCGAAGCCGGCCATCGCGGTCGCCATGGGCGGGTCCATTCCGATTGTCGGCGATTTCCGTCGCATGCTCGGCATGGAATCGCTGCTCGTCGGCTTCGGCCTTTCCGATGACCGCATCCATTCACCGAACGAAAAATACGAAATGAGTTCCTTCCATCACGGCCAGCGCTCATGGGCCCGCATTCTCGACATGCTGGGCAAGTGAGATGGCACCGGGTAAAAACAACATGACCATACGCTTTCACCGCAACGACCTGCCCGACCTCGACCATTATCAGGTGGACGCCGTCGCCATCGACACCGAGACGCTCGGCCTTCGCCCGCATCGCGATCGCCTTTGCGTGGTGCAGCTTTCGCCGGGCGACGGTACGGCCGACGTGGTGCAGATCGATGCCGGGCAGAAAAAGGCGCCGAACCTCGTCGCCCTCCTGAAGAATCGCAAGATCGCCAAGCTGTTTCACTATGCGCGGTTTGATATCGCCGTGCTCTACAATGCCTTCGGCGTGATGGCCGATCCGGTGTTCTGCACCAAGATCGCCTCGCGTCTCACCCGCACCTACACGGACCGGCACGGGTTGAAGGATCTGTGCAACGAGCTGATTGGCGTTTCGCTTTCCAAGGCGCAGCAATCCTCCGATTGGGCGGCGAAGGAGCTTTCGCCCGAACAGCTTGAATATGCGGCTTCGGATGTTCTTTATCTGCATCAGTTGCGCGACAAGCTCCTGGAGCGACTGCAGCGGGAAAACCGTCTGCGCGAGGCCGAGGCGTGCTTCCGTTTCCTGCCGACCCGTGCCCGGCTCGATCTGATGGGTTGGGAGGAAGAGGACATCTTCGCCCATAGCTGAGTGCGCGGAACCTGGCGATTTGGCCCCGGACGGGCCCGAGAAACCATGGCTTTGCCGCTTTCGTTCACTTTTGACTTAACTGCGCCTTAAACCGCTGGCTCTTACTCTTCGCCCGATCTGGGTAAAGAGCGTTTGAGTCTGCGGGGCAGGGTACGGTATGGCGCGTAATACGCGAAAAGGCAGGATCGAACCGACCTTCGACGCGCCGCAGGCGCGTGGAGGCAAGGGCGATCTGAGACTTGGCGATAGCGATCGCGTCGTTCCCTCACGTCAGAAAAAGGCTGGCAGAAGCACGGCCTCCAACGGCACAGGCAGAGCCGCCGGGCGCAAGTCCGCGCGCCGCAAGGGCGGCAGCCGGGGTGGTTCCGGTCGCGGCCTCTTCGGTTTCCTGAGGGGCGCGGTCTATTGGTCTCTGGTGCTCGCGCTCTGGTGTGGCATCGCCGGGGTTGGCGTCGTTGCCTATTACGGCGCAAAGATGCCAGCGGCAACGAGCTGGGAAATTCCCGATCGCCCGCCCAATGTGAAGATCGTCTCCGCTGACAGCAAGCTCATTGCCAATCGCGGCATGACAGGCGGTGAGGCGGTGGGGCTGCATGAAATGTCGCCCCATATCCCGGAGGCCGTCATCGCCATTGAGGATCGGCGCTTCTATTCCCATTTCGGTGTGGACCCTGTGGGTCTGGGGCGTGCGGTGGCCGAAAACCTGATGGCTGGCCGGCTAACCCAGGGTGGCTCCACCCTCACGCAGCAGCTTGCCAAGAATCTTTTCCTCAAGCCCGACCGCACCATCGAGCGCAAGGTGCAGGAGGTGCTTCTGGCGCTCTGGCTGGAGCAGAAACACTCCAAGGATCAGATTTTGGAGATGTACCTGAACCGGGTCTATTTCGGTTCCGGCGCCTATGGTGTGGAAGCGGCGTCCAGACGCTATTTCAATAAGTCCGCCCGTGATGTCAGTCTGTCGGAGGCGGCCCTCCTTGCGGGGCTTCTCAAGGCGCCGTCGCGGCTTTCCCCCGCGCGCGATCCCCAGGCTGCCGAAAGCCGCGCTCAGGTGGTGCTCGCCGCCATGCGCGAGCAGGGCATGATCGGCGATGGAGAGATGACCACCGCCATGAGCCAGCCGGCAACGCGTGCCGCTGCCTATTGGACGGGATCGGAACACTATGTGGCCGACCGCATCATGGAGGAGCTTCCCGGCCTGATCGGCGGCGACATCGCTTCGGACGTGGTGGTGGAGACGACGGTCGACTTGCGCCTTCAAAAGCAGGCGGAAAAGACCATCCGCGCCATGATCGACGAGAAGGGCGGCAAGCTTTCCGTCAGCCAGGGGGCGCTGGTGTCCATCGATACGGGCGGTGCGGTCCGCGCCATGGTCGGCGGTTATGATTACGCCAACAGCCAATTCGACCGTGCCTCCGAGGCGCGGCGCCAACCGGGCTCCGCGTTCAAGCCCTTTGTTTTCATGGCGGCTCTGGAGCAGGGTCGCAGGCCCGACAGCATCCGCAACGACGCGCCGATCAAGATCGGGAACTGGAAGCCGGAGAACTACAAGGGCAAGTATCATGGCCCCGTCACGCTCTCCGAGGCGCTGGCCCGCTCGCTGAATTCGGTCGCCGCCCAGCTTGCCATGGAGGCCGGGCCCAAGACGGTGGTCGAACTCGCCCACCGCATGGGCATCGAATCCGATTTGAACGCCAACGCTTCCATCGCGCTCGGCACCTCCGAGGTGACGCCGCTGGAACTGACGGCTGCCTATCTGCCTTTCGCGACCGGTGGCCTGCGCCCCGAGGTGCATTTCGTGAGCCGTGTCACCACCACTTCCGGCAAGGTGCTTTACGATCATGGCAAGGCGCGCATGACGCGAGTGGCAAGTCCCGAGATCATCGGCATGATGAACTCGATGATGCAGGGCACCATCGAATTCGGCAGCGCCCGTGCTGCCGATATAGGCCGCCCCGCCGCCGGCAAGACCGGCACGACACAGCAGTCGCGCGATGCGTGGTTCGTGGGCTATACCGCCGATCTCGTAACCGGCGTCTGGTTCGGAAATGATGCGGCAAAGGCAACCAGGGCGACGGGCAGCAATCTGCCGGTTCCGGCCTGGCGCGCGTTCATGGAGGAAGCGGAGAAGGGCAGGGCCGTGCGCCCGTTGCCGGGCTCCGGGAACTCGGGCGGGACACCGTCCAGTTTGCCGCCCCGTTTGCCGCCCCATTTGCCGCCTATGGATGGAATGGGTGGCGGCATTGCGTCGCGGGAGTCCGCTCCCGTGCGTCCGGTGCCGCAGGCAGCTGTCGGCAATCGTCCCGTTGAGCGCCCCGCGGCAGCGGTGCCTGCGCCGGCGGTTTCGCGATCCAGCCAGCCCGTTCCGGTGGCAAATGTGCCCCGCCCGGCGGCAAATGTCGGCGGTGACGACCGCACGGCTTCGATCCGCAGGCCGGTTCCACCCGGCGATGTGGGCGGAGCGCAGCAGAAGCGTCCGACATCGATTCTTGATGTGATCATGGGAAATTGACTTTCGCGGTCCGCTTTTGCCTATCGCTTTCCCGACCATGCTCGCCTACATAGGAACGGAACGCGAGGGGAAGCCTCTCTTCGGCGTTATGCGAAAGGTCGGGCAGGATGGACGAGCGCAAGACACTGGTTTTAACCGGCGCCAGCCGGGGCATCGGTCATGCGACGGTAAAGCGTTTTTCCCGTGAAGGATGGCGCGTGATCACATGTTCGCGGCAGGATTTTGCCGAGAACTGCCCCTGGCCCGCCGGCCCGGAAGACCATATCAAGGTCGATCTCTCCGATCAGGAAGATGTGGGCATGGCGATTGCCGAGATACGTCACAGGCTTGAGGCCAATGGCGGACGGCTCGACGCACTGGTGAACAATGCCGCGATTTCGCCAAAGCTGGAAGGCGGCAAGCGCATGAACTCCATCGACACGCCGATGCATGTCTGGCGCGATGTGTTCCAGGTGAATTTCTTTGCTCCGATCATGCTGGCGCGCGGTTTGTTCAAGGAATTGGGCACGGCCAAGGGCTCCATCGTCAATGTAACGTCCATCGTGGGTAGCCGGGTTCATCCTTTCGCTGGAACGGCCTATGCCACCTCCAAGGCTGCGCTCGTTGCGCTGACGCGCGAAATGGCCGCCGATTTCGGCCCGCATGGCATCCGCGTCAACGCCATCGCGCCGGGAGAGATCGAGACATCGATCCTGTCTCCGGGGACAGACAAGCTGGTGGAGACCATTCCGCTGCGCCGTCTTGGCCAGACATCCGAAGTGGCCGATACGATCTTCTTCCTGTGCTCGAACCAGTCTTCCTATGTCACGGGCGCGGAAGTTCACATCAATGGCGGCCAGCACGTCTGATCGCGTTCGATCAGGCTCTCTCCGCCCGCGTCTTCCCGCAGGCGGAGAGAGGCAGGCGGCGGGCGATACCCGGCCTGTCAGGCGTTCTGAAGCAACGCTTTCTCGATCTGGTCGACGGGATGGTTGGTGAGCGTCTTGGCGACTTCGCCGATCACGCGCTCCTCGACCTCCTTATGCATCTCCTTGCGCAACTCCCCCAATACCAGGGGCGGGGCGACGAGCACGAGACGCTCAAACGTGCCCCGATGGGCCATCTTGTAGAGCCGTGCGGCAATATCCGAGGCGAAGCGCTCCTTCTCGATGCGATGCCAGTCGGCGTCTTCCATCGCGCTGCGATGCGGCGTGGTTCCGTCCACGTTTCGCCCTGGCCTGTCGCTGCCCTGCTCGCGCGTTGGCGGGTTTTCCTCATGCATGGTGCGCACGACCTGGAGGTTGGGATAGGTCGCATCGCCCTCGTTGCGCAGGAACAGCGCCTTCTCGCCATCCGCCACCACAACCCATGCGTCGTGAACAAGCCGGAAATCAGCCATTTCGCTTCTCCTTCTAACTGTAGCCCCGGGGAAAACGCAGGGTGCGGCTTTCCCGTTCCCACACTTTGGATATGGGGATGCGGGGAAGGATTTGCTTCCCGGAAGCCTGGCTGAGAAAAAGCAATCTTGTCGCACCCGCATGGTCGGCGGGTGCGTTTCTTCAATGAAGCGTGCCGAACCATCATTATTCGGGGCATCGTTCACAAGGCCCGAAGACCATGACGACATCCGGTGCGAAATTAACGGCATTCCCCGTTTTCATGCGGGTTGCGGGGCGGTCCGTGGTGATTGTCGGCAATGGCGGGGAAGCGTTGGCCAAGGCGCGCCTTCTCGGTCAGTCCAGCGCCGAGCTGGTGATCGTGGCGGACGCTCCCGAGCCAGAGCTGGTGAGCTGGGCTGATGAAAACGCCGCCCGCCTGATCGTGGCACCCTACGACGCCCGCTATATCGAGAAGGCGGCGCTCGTTTTCGCCGCTACCGATGACGAGGCGCTCGACACCCGCATCGTTGCCGATGCGCATGCGCACAGGATTCCGGTCAATGCTGTCGACCGTCCCGCCTTGTGCGACTTTTATACGCCCGCACTTGTGAACCGGGCCCCGCTTGCGATTGCCATTGGCACGGAGGGCGCAGGCCCAGTGCTCGCACAGATGGTTCGCGCGCGTATCGACCGCATGCTTTCGCCCTCGCTTGGCGCGCTGGCCGGGCTTGCCACCCAATATCGTGATGCCGTGGAGCGGCTTGTGCCCCGCGGTCTGCCGCGCCGTCGCTTCTGGAAAGCCTTTTTCACCGGTGAAACGGCGCGCGCTACCGAGCGTGGCGATCTTGCCGCGGCGCGCCGCAGCGCCTCATCCCTTCTGGCGGCGCTCGACGATCAGCCGGGCCATGTGGCGCTGGTCGGCGCCGGTCCGGGCGCGGAAGATCTCCTCACGCTGCGTGCCCAGCGCCTTCTGATGGAAGCCGACGTGATCGTTCACGATGCGCTGGTGCCCGAGGCTGTGGTCGCCATGGGGCGTCGTGACGCCGAGCGCATCGGGGTGGGCAAGCGCAAGGGTTGCCATTCCAGGACCCAGGTCGAGATCAACGCGCTTCTGGTCGAGCTTGGCCGTGAGGGCCGCCGCGTGGTGCGCCTCAAATCGGGCGATCCATTGATTTTCGGCCGTGCCGGCGAGGAAATGGCTGCACTTCGCGAGGCCGGTATCTCCTACGAAGTTGTGCCTGGCGTGACGGCGGCTTTCGCAGCAGCCGCCGATTTCGAACTGCCTTTGACCTTGCGTGGGGTCGCATCCTCCCTCGTCCTCACCACCGGCCACGATCTGAAGGGCGATACGCTTCCCGATTGGGCGAGCCTTGCCCTCTCCGGCGCAACAGTGGCGGTTTATATGGGCCGTTCCGTCGCCGCCGATGTCGCAAGCCGGCTGATCGATGCGGGGCTTTCGCCCGACACTGCGGTTGCGGTGGTGGAGAATGCAAGCCTGGAAGGCCGCAGGCTTCTCCACGGGACGCTGGCTGACCTGCCGTCTCTGGCCCGCCGCAGCGAACTCACCGGCCCGGTGATGACCCTGATCGGCGATGCGGTCGCCGGTGCGAATTTCGAGCGCTCTGGAGCGCTTGCAACCTTTGAAAAGCAATTGGAGCGTGCCTGATGAAGATCCTCGCCGCCAACCGCCTGACCGATGGCGAAACCGTCTGGCTCGGCGCCGGCGATTGCTGGGTTGAGTCCATCGACGCGGCTCATGTGGCTCGCGACAAGGAGGACGAGGAGCGTCTTCTGGCCACCGGCAAGGGCGGTCTGGCATCGAATCTGGTTATCGACGTCACCCTTGTCGACATTGAAACGGTCGAAGGCCGCATTCATCCGCTGCGCCTGCGCGAGCGCATCCGCGCCGGCGGCCCCTCCATCCATCCCGATCTCGGCAAGCAGGCGCGCCTCAATGCGCGCAGCGCGGCCTGAGCAGGAAAGACGCCATGTATCGCTACGACGAATTCGACCACGCATTCGTGAAGGCCCGTGTCGAGGAATTCACCGACCAGGTGCAGCGCCGCCTTTCCGGTGAACTGACCGAGGATGAGTTCAAGCCGTTGCGCCTGATGAATGGCGTCTACCTGCAGCTCCATGCCTATATGCTGCGCATCGCCATTCCCTATGGCACGCTCTCGGCGCGTCAGCTGCGCAAGCTCGCCCATATCGCGCGCACCTATGACAAGGGCTACGGCCATTTCACCACGCGCCAGAACCTCCAGTTTCACTGGCCGAAGCTGACGGATATTCCGCGCGTTCTCCAGGAACTGGCCGAGGTGGAGATGCACGCCATCCAGACCTCGGGCAACTGCATTCGCAACGTGACGGCGGATCATTTCGCCGGCGCGGCCGCCGATGAGGTCGCCGATCCGCGCCCCTATGCGGAAATCCTGCGTCAGTGGTCGTCGCTGCATCCCGAATTCACCTACCTGCCGCGCAAGTTCAAGATCGCCGTTACGGGTGCCGAACGTGATCGTGCTGCGATCGAGGTTCATGACATCGGCCTGCATTTGAAGAAGAATGCCGGGGGCGAACTGGGCTTTGCGGTGTTCGTGGGGGGTGGCCTGGGCCGTACGCCCATGATCGCAAAGAAAATCCGCGATTTCCTGCCGGAGGAGGACCTGCTCTCCTATGTCACGGCCATCCTGCGGGTGTACAATCTGAACGGTCGTCGCGACAACAAGTACAAGGCCCGCATCAAGATTCTCGTCCATGAGACGGGAACGGAAGAGCTGAAGGCTGCGGTCGAAAGGGAATTTTCCGCACTTCGCGAGAGCGAGCTGAAGCTGCCCGAGGCCGATATCCGCGCCATTGAATCCTATTTTGCGCCGCCGCGCCTGAAGGCGAGGCCCGAAGGTGATGCGACCGTTGCGGACGCGGTGCGGAAAAATCCCGCCTTTGCCCGCTGGGTGGCTCGCAATGCCACCACCCATCGCAACCCCGATTATGCCTGTGTCACGATCTCGCTGAAGGGGATCGGCGAGGTGCCGGGCGATGCGAGCGACGACCAGATGGACGCGATTGCCGACATTGCCGAGCGTTACGGCAACGACGAGATTCGCGTCAGCCACGAGCAGAACCTGATCCTGCCGCATGTCGCGCGCGCCGACCTTCCTGCGGTTCATGCCGCGCTGGCCGAAATCGGGCTCGCCACCGCGAATGCCGGGTTGGTGACTGACATCATTGCCTGCCCCGGCCTCGATTACTGCGCGCTTGCGAATGCCCGCTCGATCCCTGTCGCGCAGGAGATTTCCCGGCGTTTCGCTTCCGCCGAACGGCAGGAAGCGATCGGTGATTTGCAGATAAAAATATCCGGCTGCATCAATGCCTGCGGGCATCATCATGTAGGTCACATCGGTATTCTCGGCGTCGAGAAAAAGGGAGCGGAGCTGTATCAGGTCACGCTCGGCGGCTCGGCGCGGGAAGGCTCCACCATTGGAGAAATCATCGGCCGTGGTTTCGGTCCCGACGAGATTGCCGGAGCCGTCGAGACCATTGTCGAAACGTATCTTTCCCATCGCGAAGGGCAAGAGGAGACTTTTCTCGCCGCCTATCGCCGCTTGGGTGCTGCGCCGTTCAAGGAGGCTCTCTATGGGCACGAGGCACGGGCTGCCTGATCTGGCAGCCGACGAGTGGAAAGACGCTGAAAAGCTGGCCGCTGCGCTGAACGAGCGCTTCGGGCATCTGCCGGCGCGCGAGATCGTTGCGGTCGCGATCGATCTTTTCCGCGAGGCAGGCGGTATTGCGGCGATTTCCTCCTTCGGTGCGGATTCAGCGGCACTGTTGCACATTCTCGCCGAAGCCGATCCGGCCTTGCCGGTAGCGTTTCTCGACACGGGGCAGCATTTCGGGGAGACCCTGGATTATCGCGATCAGCTTGCCGCGGATTTGGGGCTTTCCAACATCGTGGTCGTAAAGCCGCGCGACGAACTGGTTGCGGCAGATGATCCCGATGGCATTCTGCATCGCAGCGATACCGATCGTTGCTGCGCGATCCGCAAGGTCGAGCCCATGGCCCGCGCCATCGCGCCCTACAGGGCGTGGTTCACCGGGCGCAAACGTAACCAGGCTTCGACCCGCGCGGCGATGCCGGTGTTCGAGGCTGTAGGACCGCGTATCAGGGTCAACCCTCTTGCGCGCTGGACCACGCAGGACCAGGCCGCCCACATGGAGAAGCATGCCCTGCGCCAGAATCCCCTGGTTGCTTTCGGTTATCTTTCCATCGGCTGCTTCCCCTGCACGGCTCCCGTTCAGCCGGGAGAGGATCCGCGTTCGGGCCGCTGGTCCGGCAAGGCCAAGACTGAGTGCGGCATTCATCTCGGCGGTCTCGAGACCGCCCTTTCTCCATCCGCCTGACAGGACATCTCCCATGACGACCTCAGAAACGTGTGTGTGGACCGAAACAGGGTGGCAGGGTAGCGATTGGCGCCATGGCGCCGATGCGCAGGCGCTGTCCGAAGCCGGTCGCGTGATATTGCCCCTTGATAGCTTTCTCGCCCTGGATGCGGAAACGCGAAGGCAGAACGCGGCGCGTATCGGCGTGCTTCTCGACTCGGGCGAGGCGCTGGAATCGATCCTGCCGTTCCTGCCGGAGCTTTCGCTTGTGGCGTTGGCTTTCCCCGCATTCAATGATGGGCGCAGCTATTCCAAAGCCGAGCTTCTGCGCTCCCGCTACGGATTTCGCGGCGAGGTTCGCGCGACTGGCGATGTTCTGATCGATCAGATATCCCATATGCTTCGCGTCGGCTTCTCCACGCTGGAAATCACCAACCCGCGGACGCTATCGCTTCTGGATAACGGCAAGAAGCCGGGCCTGCCTTTGTATTACCAGCCATCCGCCCACCCTGCGGTCGCTCCGGAGTCTTACGGTTGGCGCCGGCTTTCTGCCTGAACGAGGTATTTCCGATACCGGAATTGCATTCAGGTTGCAGGCATGGCTGCGGGCAAAGCGGGAAAGCCGGGGGACTGGACTCGAATTTCCGACTTTTCTACCTATATTTACCTGCAAGGGGTGCATTCCGGGATTCTTTTGCTATGGTGCACCACCCTTGAGTCGCCCCGTTATGGGCGCAATCCAGCATCCCTGCCGTCGGCGCTATTTCCGCCCCTTGCATTGATGCGATCAAGTTCGAATGCGAGCTGCTCCCGCGTCTTCCGACGCATCGACCATGCTCAATCTTTGAAACGCGAACCGAAGAAGGAAATCCATTGCAGGTTATTGTCCGCGACAACAATGTCGATCAGGCCCTCCGCGTGCTCAAGAAGAAGATGCAGCGCGAAGGTGTTTTCCGTGAAATGAAAGCGCGCCGTTCCTATGAGAAGCCTTCCGAGAAGCGCACGCGTCAGCGCGCCGAGGCTATCCGGCGTGCACGCAAGCTGGCCCGTAAGCAGGCCCAGCGTGAAGGTCTTCTGCCGAAAAAGCGCCGCGCCGCTTAAACGACGGCTGTCGGGCATCGTTTCAGACGCAGCCCGAACGCGCTTTTTGGGCCGAATGCGCTTTTAGGCATGTATTCTCCGCGGGTTTCCCGCTGAATAAAAACGAGGACGGTGCGGCGTAAGCCCCGTCCTCGTTTTTCTTATGGAAGGTGGCTGGTGTTGGGGGGCAGTCTCTCTGCACCGTCTGTTGCCTATCCGGCCCGTCGCTCGGCCTTGTCGAGCTTGCCCAGGAGATTGCTGAACTCGTCGGGCAGATCCTGTTCGAGCGAGAATTGGGGCATTGCCTGCAATGTCCGGATATTCTCCGGGCGGCCAAGACGCTGCCTGACGTTGCGTGCAACGTCAACGCGTACCGCGCTGATCATCCGCTCCTGTCTATCGTCTTGATGTGCCATGATCTTTTGCTCGTCTTCACGAATTCTGTTCGTGATAGCAAAACACGCCATGATGGAAATCGTTCCACCAGAACGGCTGCAATAAGCAGGATCGGGCCGTATGGTAAAGTTTTCCTAAAATTTTAGTATTCAGGCCATGTATCTGAGAGACGATACCCGTCCGGCCATGGGTCAGCGGGGTCGAGCATGAGTTGATGCGTCCCCGTCACCCAGCCACGCCCGGCAATTTCCGGTATGATGGCGGGGCGTCTCCCGACGCTGGTTTCCCCTGCGATGCGGCATGAAAATCGCGAACCCAGAACGGAAACGCCGATAAAATGTTCGCCCGTCTTCATGAGGCCACGCGCGTGAAGCACTGCCATGCGCGCGGAGCATCCCGTGCCGGTGGGCGAACGGTCGAGTTTTGCCGGTTTGATCACGACGGTGTTGCGCCCGACGAGCACATCGCCCTCGCGCCGTAGGGGGAGGGCGAGCTGACAAAAGGAGATATGATCCCACTCGGGATTTTCGGGGTGGCTGAAGCCAAGCTGCTCATTGGCCGCAGCGGTAATCCGCGCGCCGGTTTCCGCCAGCTCCCGCGCCTCGTCCGGCGTGACCGCAAAACCGAGGGCGGCGGCATCTGCAATCACGAAACTGTCGCCGCCATAGGCGGTGTCCACCGTCAGCGTGCCGAGCCCGGCGACTTCCAGCTGCGCGTCCAGCCGGTCGGCGAAGGAGGGGACGTTCGTCACGCGAATGCGCTCCGCCTTGCCGTCCCGGCATTCGGCGATGATTTCGACCAGACCGCCCGGCGCCTCCAGAACGAGACGGGTCTCCGGCTCTAGCATCGGCACGATGCCGGCATCCAGCAGCACGGTCGCAACGCAGATCGAATTGGAACCCGACATGGGTGGCGTGTCCTCGGGCTCCATGATGATGAAGCCCATATCCGCGCTCGGGTTCTTTGGGGGAACGAGAAGATTCACGTGCCGGAAAACCCCGCCACGTGGCTCGTTGAGCACGAAGTTGCGCAGGCACTGGTCGCTGGCGATGAAATTGCGCTGTTCCCACAGCGTCTTGCCCGGCGGCGGCGCGACACCGCCCACGATCACATCGCCCACTTCGCCTTCCGCGTGGCAGGACACGACGTGGATGACCTTGGTCGAGCGCATGGGCGGTCTCCTGTGTTCCGGAGGATATCTCGCGGCAGCGGCGTTGTGCGTGGTTCGATAAGCTCGCCATGAGGGGAGTTGCGGCTGTAAGGCCTGGTCGCACCACGCACGGCAGCTCTATCCAAATGACAGAACCGGTTTCCCGAGCACATCAAAATCCGGCTCGATACCGAGACCGGGTCCAGTTGGGGCCTTCATGCCGCCATTGTGGCGCTTCGGCGCATTGGCAGCGATGGTCTTCGTTCCATAGGAATTGAAGTCCGTCGCCGAGAACACGAAGTCCGAAGGCGTCGCCTGCGCCAGATGCGCGATTGCCGCCGTCACGATATCGCCGCCCCATGTGTCTTCGATCGTCATGGGAATGCCGTGCGCCACGCAGACATCGCGCATGGTCCGCGCCTTGGTCAGGCCGCCCACTTTCGAGATCTTCAGGTTGATCACGTCGAAGGCGTCGTCGCCCAGCCCGCGAACGAGCATGTCGAGCCCGGTAATGTTCTCATCCATGACGAAGGGTTTGGCGGTGCGGTTGCGGATCGAGAGGCACTCTTCATAGGTTGCACAGGGTTGCTCGATATAGACGTCGAGATCCGATACCGCGTCGACCACCCGTGCCGCCTCATGCCGGGTCCAGCCGGTATTGGCGTCGGCCACAAGGATATCCGTGTCGTCGAGAATGGTGCGGCAGGCGCGGATGCGGTCGACATCGTCATCCGCATTGCCGCCGACCTTGAGCTGGAACTTGGTGTAGCCCTCGGCCTTGTAGCCTGCGATCTTCGCGGCCATCGCATCGGGGTCTTCCTGTGAGATGGCGCGATAGAGCCGTACCTCTTCCTGTGCTGTGCCGCCCAGAAGCGTGACCAGCGGCAGGTTGGCCGCCTTGCCCAGAAGGTCCCAGCAGGCGATGTCGAGCGGTGCCTTCACATAGGGATGGCCTCTCAACGCAGCGTCCATGGCCCGGTTGATTGCGCCCAGATTGGTGGGGTCAAGACCGATGAGTTTCGGCGCGATCTCTTCCATGCCCGCGCGCACGCCGCGTGCATAGGACGGCAGATAGGCAGAGCCGAGCGGGCAGCATTCGGCATAGCCGGTAAGTCCGCTATCGGTTTCGATCGCCACAACGGTGGAATCGAACACCTCCACGAAATTGCCGTTCGACCATGAATAGCGGCCTTCCTTGAGGGGAAGGTCCACCTGATAGGCGTGGATTGCGGTAATCTTCATTCTGTACCCCTCTCCGATTGCAAGGGCGGCAGCCTACGCCACGATGAAGCCGTGCGCATAGGGGTCGCGATCATCGATGATGATGGTGTTGAACCCCGTCACCCGCGCCCAGCCGGCAACCGACGGAATGATTGCCGGCCGGCCGGCAATTTCGGTTTCGGCTTCCACGCGCCCCTCGAACAGAGAGCCGATAATGCTCTCATGCACGAAATCCTCGCCTGTTTTCAAAAGGCCCTTGGCATGCCATTGGGCCATCCGGGCTGAGGTTCCGGTGCCGCAGGGCGAGCGGTCGATGGCCTTGTCGCCATAGAACACGGCATTGCGCGCATGCGCTTCGTTTCTGGTGGGCCGGCCTGTCCACAGAATGTGGCTCAGGCCGCTGATTTCGGGCTTTTCGGGATGCACGAATTCATATTTCGCGTTGAGCGCGGCCCGCAGCTTCGGGCTCCAGCCGATCAACTCGCCCGCCGAGTGCTCCGCCATGTCGGAGAAGGCTTCCTGTGGCTCCACTATGGCGTAAAAATTGCCACCATAGGCCACGTCCACCATCACTTCGCCAAGTCCGTCCACCATTGCCGTCAGGCCGGTCGAGTGCAGGAAGGCGGGCACGTTGGTCAGCCGCACCTTTTCGACGAAACGCCCGTTCTGCTCATACTGGGCGACCACCAGGCCCGCCGGCGTGTCCAGCTTCACAACACCCGGTTCGCGTGGCCGGATCAGGCCGTTCTCGATGCCGATGGTGATCGTGCCGATCGTGCCATGGCCGCACATGGGCAGGCAGCCCGACGTTTCGATGAAGAGGATGCCGATATCGCAATCCTCGCGCGTCGGCGGATAGAGTATGGAACCTGACATCATGTCATGGCCGCGTGGCTCGAACATCAGCCCGGTGCGGATCCAGTCGAACTCGGCAAGGAAATGGGCGCGCCTTTCGAGCATGGTCGCGCCCTTCAGAAGCGGGCCGCCGCCGGCCACCACGCGCACCGGATTGCCGCATGTGTGGCCATCGATACAGGTGAAGGTGCTGACCGCCATGGGGCTTCCTCTCAGAACCGGCCGGGCCGGAAGGGCGTGATATCTATGGAGGGCTTTTCGCCCAGAACGAGCTCGCTGACCAGCCTGGCCGTGGCGGCCGACTGCGTGAGGCCGAGATGCCCGTGCCCGAAAGCATGGATGACGCGCGAACAGCGCGGCGACCGGCCGATCACGGGCAGCGAATCGGGCATGGAAGGGCGCGATCCCATCCATTCAGTGCCATCCTCGCGCTTGAGGCCGGGCAGGAAGGCGGATGCCTTGTCGAGCATATGCTTCGAGCGCTTGAAGTTCACTGGCGCATCGAAGCGCGCCAGCTCCGAGGCGCCGCCGACGCGGATCCCCGTTTCCAGTGGCGTTATGACAAAGCCGTGGGCGGCGAAGATGAGCTGCCGCTTGAGGTCGAAGGCGCCGGGCGGCAGCGTGGTGTTGTAGCCACGCTCGGGCGTCACCGGCAGCGCATCGCCGAGCGTGGCGGCAAGTGTTTTCGACCAGGGGCCTGCGGCGAGAACCACATGCTGCGCCTCGATCTCGCGGCCATTCTCCAGCCTCAGTCGCACGCCGAGCGTGCTTTCGCCAAGCGCTGCGACATTGCCTGTCATCACGTCGACGCCGCGTTCCTGCGCGCGCCTCAGAAGCGCCAGAGCATAGTCGCGCGGATCGCTGACCGTCTGCCATTGCGGCAGGAAAACCGCCTTCGTGAGGCGCGGCGAAAGACCGGGTTGCAACTCCGCAAGCCGCTCCCCATCCACATGCTCGACCTCGATGCCGGCCTGCTGGCAGCGCTTCCAGGCAGCAAGCGAGGCACGCCATTCGGCCTCGCTCTCGTAGAGTTCCAGCGCGCCATCGCGTCGCACGAGATGATCGATGCCCGCTTCTTTCGTAAGCGTTTCCGTCTCTCCCGTGGACAGACGGTTGAGCGCTGCCTGCGCGGCGGTGCTCGCCTCGATGCGATCAGGCATGCTGGCGCGCAGGAAGCGCAGCAGCCATGGCAGCATGGCGGGAAATTCCGCGGGCGGTATGGCCAGCGGCCCAAGCGGATCGAGCAGCCATTTCGGCGCCTTGAAAAGGATGCCGGGCGAGGCGAGCGGCAGAATTGCCGGAAACGCGAAAGCGCCCGCATTGCCGCGGCTTGCCGCATTGGCGGGCATGTCGCGCTCGATCAGGAGAACCCGCCGCCCCGAGGCGGCGAGGCGGAACGCCGTAGCGATACCGATGATGCCGCCGCCGACAATGGCGACGTCATGGAGTTCCGTTTCCCGCGCCGCGCTCATTCAGGCACCCGGTCAGGCAGCGAGCTTGGAAAGGTCGGGCAATGCGGGTCGTGTGGCGAGCGCGTCGCGCACCACCTGTTCCACCCGCTTGCGGTTTTCGCCCGAAAGCGGCATGCGTGGCATGCGCACATGTTCGGTCGAGCCGAGTTCGAGGGCCTCCACCAGCTTGATGTTCTGCACGAGATAGGTGGAGACATCGAGATCGAGCAGCGGGCGGAACCAGCGATAGATCGCGCGCGCCTCGTCCCAGCGGCCGGCCTGTGCGAGGCGGTAGATCGCCACCGTCTCGCGCGGGAAGGCGACGACGAGGCCGGCTACCCAGCCGCCAGCGCCCATGGCAAGCGCTTCGAGCGCAAGATTGTCGACACCGGTGAAAACACCGAAGCGGTCACCGAAATGCGACAGGATCTCCGTCGTGCGGCGGATGTCGTCGGAGGATTCCTTCACGGCGACGAAACGCTTGTCGGAGGCCAGTTTCTCCATGATCTCGACGGTCACATCGACGCGATAGGCGACCCTGTTGGAATAGATCATCACCGGCAGGTCGCCGGCCTGCGCGACCGCGCTCAGCGTTGCGACCGTTTCTTCCGGGTTGGTGTGGTAGATGGGGCTTGGCACCACCATGAGCCCGGCAGCGCCTGCCTTGGCGGCTTTCCTGGCAAGCTCTGCCGCGTCGCGTGTCGCGGCTTCCGCCACGGTCAGAAGGACAGGCTTGCCACCAGCCGCCGATTGCGCGGTCTTCAGCACCGCAAGGCGCTCGTCATGCGAGAGCATCGAGCCTTCGCCAAGGGAACCGCAGACGATCAGGCCGTCGCTACCCGCTTCCATCTGCAATGCGAAGCAGCGCTCCATTTCCTTGTGATCGAGCGTGTCATCTTCGGTGAACTTCGTGGTGACAGCCGGAAAAACGCCTTTCCACATGCCCGTAACTCCTTTCGGAAAGCGCACCCGCCGGATGGGCGGCGTTGCGACCAGGGTCCGTCAGCCTGCCAGTCAAAAAGCCCGCAGGCCAGCCATGAAGAGTCTTTAACTCAGATTGGATCCAATATACAATAGGGAAAATTGCAACGATGCGCGATGAGTTGGGTCAGGGCCCCGGGAGCAGGAAAACGATGAAACTCGAAACCGTGGACATACGGCAATCGGCCTCGGCAGCCGATGTGGTGTTCGAGGCCTTGCGCAAGGCGATCATCGAGGGCGAGCTGGCGGAGGGCGAGCATCTGCGTCAGGACCATATCGCGCAGATGTTCAACACCAGCCGCATTCCCGTGCGCGAGGCGCTGAAACGCCTGGAGCAGGAAGGCCTCGTCACGAACGAGCGCTACAAGGGAACGGTGGTGGCGGCCCTCTCATCTGCCGAAGTGGAGGAAATCTTCGAGTTCCGGGCGTTGCTTGAAGGCGAGGTGATCCGTCTGGCCGTGCCCCGGCTGAGCCGGGAGCATCTGGCTGAGGCCTATCGACATCTTCAGGCTTTCGCCACGGAGCCGGACGCATCGCTTTGGGGCGAAATCAATCGCAATTTCCACTACAGTCTCTACGAGGCGGCTGGCCGCCCCTATCATTTGCAGGTGATCCGCTCCTCCCTCGACCGGGTGGATCGCTATCTGCGCGCCCAGCTCACCCTCACCAACGGAATGACGCGGGCCCGCGCCGAGCACCAGGCCATCTACGATGCCTGCGCCCGAGGCGATGCAAACGAGGCGGCACGCCTGACCCGCGCGCATATTCTTGATGCCAGCCGATCTCTTCTGGTCTTTCTCGAGGAACGCCGGGCGGCGGCACAGGCAGAACACACCTGAAACAAAAACACCGCGCTTCGATGGAAGCGCGGTGCAGGGCAGGTTTCCTGTGCATCAGGTACTTCACCTGATGCATGATTCTCTAGCGGCAGGCTCCCGGCCGGATTACCCGATAGCCTTCGGCGCGTGCACCACAGGCATTGCCGAATGTACGAATGCTGCCACCGCGCCTTGCGCAGACGGGACGATATTCCATCGTGCAGGCCTGCGGCCGGTCTGGCCGGCTCGATTGCGGGCGGCACTGGCCGGGATGCTGCACCCGGAAGCCGGCCGCGCGCGCCATGCAGGCATTGGAGAAGGTGCGCTGGCGCGAACCGGCACGTGCACAGACCGGAGCATATTCCCGTGTGCAGATCTGGGGCCGGTCGGGGCGCGGGGGCAAGGGGCGGGTCGGCGGCTCTTCCACCACGACCGTGCAGCTCGCAAGAATGATCGCCGCGCCGAACAGTGCGGCAAGGCGTATGATGAGTTTCGAAATCAGCACGGTAACCCCCTCGTCAAAACTGCGGTCTCTCCGCATGATCGATGGCGGAGAGATTAGCCGATTTTTGAACATTCGCTAGCCAATTGTTCATGAATAGCCGCAGTTCGTCGCTGATGGTTAGCGACCTTTCCTACGCAAGGTACGAACAGGCATCGGCCGCGCAACTGGCGGATTCTCAACGATAACCGCTATTGCAGCCTTCCAGATTGCAGGTCGTGCAGGCGTTCGTTTGCGTGTTCGATCGCGGAACGCAGTTCGCCTGGCGCGGATCTCTGCTGGTGCAGTCCGAATTGTCGTTGGAGTAGATGGAACGCGGCGGTGGAGGCGCGGGATCGCTATTGCGCGTTACCGTATCTATGCAACCGGCGACGGCGAGGGATGGCGACAACAAGAGGGCCTTCAAAAGGGGCCGCCCGAAAATCGGGCTTGAAAAGAAAATCGACCTTGAAAACATGGGTTTCGTCCTGAAATAAACCGCCGGAACCGGCGGCAGGCGCCCCCACGCGTTGCAAGCGCTATTTCAATCGGCGAACCGTGTCAATTTCGGGGAAGCAGGTGGCCGTCAGGCCGTTCTTCTCCTGCCATATGCCGATCGAACGCCGCGTCTTGAAGCCGGCGAGTCCATCGGCTCCGCCCACATCGTGGCCGAGTTTCTCCAGACCGCGCTGCATGGCTGCCACGTCGCTGCGGCTGAAGCCGGAGACCTTCTGCCACGGGCTCGTGAAACCGTTGTCGCCATACATGATGCGGTCGCCAGCATGCCCGATGAAAAGCGCGTAGAGATCGCTTTCGTTATAATCCTTGAGGCGGTAGAAATTCGGCGTGACGACAAAGGCCGGGCCGAAACGCCCCGCCGGCAGCATCAGATAGCCCTCGGCGCCGAGTTCATGGGCCGGAAACGCCTTGCCGCCCACACGCTTGATTCCCAAAGTCTGCCATTCGGCGATGCTGCGGCCTTGGTCGGGCCCCTCCAGCGAGCATGAAACATTGCCGGGCAGCACTACCTCGAACCCCCAGTCGCGACCGGTCACCCAGCGGTGCCTGGCAAGATAGTTCGCAATGGAGGCCAGCGTGTCGAGCTCGGAGCCCCAGATGTCGGCGCGGCCATCGCCATCGCCGTCGACCGCATATTTCAGATAGGAGGTCGGCATGAATTGCGGCTGGCCCATGGCGCCGGCCCAGGAGGAGCGCAGCATGCGCGCGCCGACGCCGCGCTTCTCCACCATTTCAAGCGCAGCCAGAACTTCCTGCCGGAACATGTCCTTGCGGGTTGCCAGAAAGGCCTTGGTGCCGAGCACCTCGAAGGCGTCATAGGGAATCTTGGCGCTGCCGAAGCCCGATTCCCGCCCCCATATGGCGAGCAGGATACCGCGCGGCACGCCATAGCGCTTCTCGATCGCCGCAAGGCCGGACTTCAGCCTTTGAGCGCGTGCGCGCCCACCTGAGACGACCCCGCCCACATGCTGGAAATAGGCGGAAGGCGCGCGGAATTCCGCCTGGTGCTGCTTGTCGCTGCGTGGCCTGCTTTCTCCGGGCAGAACGAGGTCGGGCAGTTTGAGATTGGGCTTCACACCCGAAAATGCGGCTTTGAACGTGTTGGCGGAAATCCCGCGCGTCCGCGCTTCCGGCCAGAGATCGTTGGCAAGCCAGCCCTGGAACCGCTGTTCGATGGATTGTGCGGAGGCGGCCGCGGGGAAGGTGAGAAAACCTGCCAGAAGCGCTGTCGCGGCAAGGCCTGCGGTGCGGCGTGAGAGGCGCGAAAGCCAGGCCATGCTGTTCTTCATGCTGCTTCTCGCCTCGTTTTCAGAATGCGGTGCGTGACTTGAGGGCGGCGGCCAGCGTGCCCTCGTCCAGATAGTCGAGTTCGCCCCCGACCGGCACGCCATGGGCGAGCCGGGTAACCTTCACATCCATGCCCGCCATCTGGTCGGTGATGTAGTGGGCAGTGGTCTGGCCCTCGACGGTCGCGTTGACCGCGAGAATGATCTCCGAAACGCCGCCTTCGGCGACCCGGCTTACCAGCCCCTTGATGTTGAGATCGTCCGGCCCCACGCCGTCGAGCGGCGACAGCGTCCCGCCAAGCACGTGATAGCGGGCGTTCATCGCACCGGCGCGCTCCAGCGCCCAAAGGTCGGAAACGTCCTCCACGACGATGATCGTGGCCCCGTCGCGGCGCGGATCGGTGCAGATGGTACAGGGGTCGCTGGTGTCGACATTGCCGCAGGTGGAGCATATGCGCACCCGCTCCAGCGCCTCGGCCATGGCCGAGGAGAGCGGTGCGAAAAGCTGCTCCTTCTTCTTGATGAGATGCAGCGCAGCCCGCCGGGCCGAGCGCGGCCCAAGCCCCGGCACGCGGGCCAGAAGCTGTATGAGGCGCTCGATTTCAGGGCCGGCGATGGCTTTAGACATGGCGCTGCGGGTCCCCGGTCAGAAAGGCAGCTTCATTCCGGGCGGAATCGGCAGGCCGGCGGTCATTTCCTGTGTCTTGCTCTGCATCTCGGCCTCGATCTTGGCCTTGGCGTCGTTATGGGCGGCAAGGATCAGGTCTTCGAGAATTTCCGCCTCGTCTTCCTTGAGAAGCGACGGATCGATCTTGATGCCTTTCAGCTCGAACTTGCCGGAAAGCGTCACCTTCACGGCGCCGCCTCCCGCCTGGCCCTCGGCCTCCATCTTCGAGATTTCTTCCTGCATGGCCTGAAACTTGGCCTGCATTTCCTTGGCCTTGCCCATAAGGCCCATGAGATCACGCATGTCGGTCTCCAGTTTGATCAGAAATCGTCGTCATCGTCGTCCGGCTCGATTGCCGCGACGGGGCCGGCTTCTTCCTCGGCCACCGCGTCGGGAATGCGCACATCGACGATGCGCGCGCCGGGATATTGTTGCAGGATCGCCGCAACCACGGGGTCTGCCTTGGCATCGGCGATGGCGCTTTCGCGCCGTCCGGTTTCCTGTTCCGCCAGCGTCTGGCTGCCGGGCTCGCTCGATATCGAGACGATCCAGCGCCGCCCTGTCCAGTCCTTGAGCCGGTTGGTCAGGTCGCCCAGCAGCGTCTTGGGCGCATCGTCCGTGAGATTGACCGCAAGATGCCCCGGTTCGATGCGCACCAGCCGCACATAGCGCTTGAAAAGCACCTTGAAGGCCATGTCGCGCTTCGAATCGGCAAGATTGGCGATGTCCTCGAGCGAGGCGAGCGGCACGGCGTCGGGTTCGGCCTGCGGCGCCGCCATGGGCGAAGCCTGTATAGGGGCCTGCTCCCGCATGGGGGTCGTCTGCACGAGCCGCATTGTCTGTCCGCCACCCGAAACGGGCATGCGCTGGCCGCCGACGGCGCTTGCCATGGCCATCCCGCCGCCATTGCCGCCTGGTGCCGCAGGCGCCGGGCCACCGGGCTGGGCACCGCCATTGCCGGCGCCCGCGGGACGATTTTCAAGATCCTTCAGCGCCTCGTCCAGGGTCGGAAGGTTGGCCGCATGCGCGATCCGGATCAGCACCATCTCGCCCGCCGCTACGGGCCGGTTGGAATTCTGCACCTCCTGAATGCCCTTCAGGAGCATCTGCCAGGCGCGTGAAAGAACGCGCACGGATAGCGATTTCGAGAAGTCCGCGCCGCGCGTGCGCTCGTCCTCTGAAAGGGCGGCGTCCTCGGCGGCTTCCGGCACGAAGCGCAGTCGCGTTACCAGATGGTTGAATTCGGCGAGATCGTTCAGCACCGTTGCCGGATCGGCGCCCACATCGTATTGCGCGCGGAACTCGGCAAGAGCTGCGGCCACATCGCCCTTCATCAGGTGCTCGAACAGGTCGATCACCCGGCTGCGGTCGGCAAGCCCCAGCATGTCGCGCACGGTTTCGGCGGTCACCTTGCCTGAGGAATGGGCGATGGCCTGATCGAAAATCGATTGTGCATCGCGCATCGAGCCTTCGGCGGCGCGGGCGATCATGGCCAGCGCCTCGTCCTCGGCCTCCACGCCTTCGAGCCCGCCGATGCGCGCCAGATCCGTCTTGATGACCGCGGCATCGATGCGGCGCAGGTCGAAGCGCTGGCAGCGCGACAGGATGGTGATGGGAACTTTGCGGATTTCAGTCGTGGCAAAGATGAATTTCACATGCGGCGGCGGTTCCTCGAGCGTCTTCAGCAGGCCGTTGAAGGCCTGGTTGGAGAGCATGTGAACCTCGTCGATGATGTAGACCTTGTAGCGGGCCGAAACAGGCGCATAACGCACCTGCTCGATGATTTCGCGAATATCGTCGATACCCGTATGCGAGGCGGCGTCCATCTCGATCACGTCGACATGGCGTCCCTCGAGAATGGCGCGGCAGTGCTCGCCCTCGCTCGAGAGGTCGACGCTCGGCTTGTCGATCGTATCGGTCTTGTAGTTCAGCGCCCGCGCCAGGATGCGCGCCGTCGTGGTTTTGCCCACGCCGCGAACGCCCGTCAGCATCCACGCCTGGGCGATGCGCCCGGCCGAAAACGCGTTGGTAAGCGTGCGCACCATCGGCTCCTGGCCGATCAGCCCGGAAAAATCGCTTGGCCGGTATTTGCGCGCAAGAACGCGGTAGGCGCCGCCGTTCCTGTCCTGTGCGCTGGTGCCGGTTTCGCTCATTGGGCCGCTGCGCTCCGTCTGATGCCGTGATGTGCCCAGTGTTCACTTGCCGTCCGGCATTCGTCAATCGTTTGCCGAACAAAATGGACAACAGGGCTCGCCACATGGCCATTGCCTGAGGCGAAAGGACAAGGGGCGACAGGAAAAAGGCGGGAGGCTGGCACGGTGACCCGTGCCGGGCTCGTTAGGGCTGCTTCCTTCCGGATCTGACCCGGTTGGCGAGTGGCTCGTCCACCACCAACCTCCCGGCCCCCATATCGGCAATCGCGGCGGCAAATGCAAGGGAGTATATGCGCTTTCCTGTGGCCCCATCATCATTCGCTTGCAGGCCGGGGCGGCTCAATCTAGCTTGGATTGCTGGAATACTGGGGAGACGCCATGCTGCCGGGCACCAAGACAGGGTTTGAACTCGATCCGCGCCTCGATGCGGAGAGCATCCATGTCATGTGGCTTGGTCTGTGCGAATTGCGTCTGCGTGACGACAAGCGCTGGCCCTGGCTGATTCTCATTCCCCAGCGTCCGGGCATCGAGGAAGTCCACGAGCTTACCCCGCTCGATCAGGCAATGGTCAGCTTCGAGACCAACATGGTCGCCCAGACGCTGAAGGATATGACCGGCTGCACCAAGATCAACACCGCCGCCCTTGGCAATGTGGTGCGCCAGCTCCACATCCATGTCGTCGCCCGCAACGAGAGCGATGCCGGCTGGCCGGGCCCCGTCTGGGGCTACGGTGTACGCGAACCTTATCGGCGCGAGACGCTGCATCAGCTTGCCGAAACGATTCGCGGCAAGCTATGATCGCTGGACCACGCTGAAGGTCCAAATCCCCACATGAATAAATCCGTCTTCGACAATTCGTGCGACGAGGCAAGCTTGCGCGTCGCGTTTTCCGGAAACCGCATCGATCGCCAGTCCGAAGCCCGTACGGACGATTCCGCGCAAGCAGCATTACGCCGTCCCGATGCCCGGCTTCTTCTTATGGGTGAGGGACGCATCTGCCTGCGCATCGAGGGCGAAGACCGCTTTCGGCCCTATTTCCCCTTATCCGAGGTCGAGGCGCTTGGCGGGCAGGTGGTCGAAGCCGTGCTTCTGGGCCATGAGGCTGGCGTGCCCATGCTTGCCGTTCCTTTCGCGGGCGACCCTGAGGCGCTTCCGGAAGACGTCAAGGCCATCGATTTCCGTTCGGTCTACACGCAGGGCCTGCTCGATGCGTCGGCGCTTGGCGCCATGGCGCAGGGCGGCGCGCTTCTCGCATGGCATGCGAATCACCGTTTCTGCGGCCGTTGCGGTGGCGAGACGGCGATGCGTGACGGCGGTTACAAGCGGGTGTGCGCTGTCTGCGGCCGCGAGCATTTTCCCCGAACCGATCCCGTCGTCATCATGCTGACGGTCAGAAACGGGCGCTGCCTTCTCGGGCGTGGCCCGCATTTCGCGCCCGGCATGATCTCCTGTCTCGCCGGTTTCGTGGAGCCGGGCGAGACGATCGAGGCGGCGGTGCGCCGCGAGACCCTGGAAGAATCGAGCATTGCGGTCGGGCGTGTCTCGTATCATGCGAGCCAGCCCTGGCCTTTCCCCTACACGCTCATGATCGGCTGCTACGCCGAGGGACTGAGCGATGCGGTCGAGGTCGATGCAAAAGAACTGGAGACCTGCCGCTGGTTCACGCGGGAGGAAGTGCTCGCCATGATCGACGGGAACCATCCCGAAGGCTATCACCTGCCACCGCCCGGTGCCATCGCATCCGTTCTGATCCGCGACTGGGCGTCGGCGGATTGAGGCGTGATCCGCCTCCTGCGCGCCCATGCGCTGGTCTGGAATGGATCCTCGGGTTAGGCCCGAGGATCAAAAGATCATCCTAGTCTTCGTCCTCGCTCTGCGCGGCGCGGAAGGGATGGGCCTCGTAGACGCCCAGAATGCGCACTTCGCGTGAGAAGAAGCCCAGTTCCTCCAGGGCCAGGGCGACGTTCTTGTCGTCGGGATGCCCCTCGATATCGGCGTAAAAGAGTGTCGAGAAGAACTTGCCGCCGAGCTGATAGCTTTCCAGCTTGGTCATGTTCACGCCGTTCGTGGCAAAGCCGCCCATGGCCTTGTAGAGGGCTGCCGGGACGTTGCGCACCCGGAAGATGAACGTGGTCACCATGGTCTGGTCGGGCGACGTGCGCTTCGCCCAGTGCTTCTCCTTGGAAAGAACCACGAAACGCGTGACGTTGTTGTCGGCGTCCTCGACATGCTCCATGGCGATATCGAGGCCGTACATTTCCGCTGCGAGGAATGGCGCGAGGGCTGCGTTCGAGCGTTCGCCCAGTTCCGCCACGAGCCGGGCGGCACCCGCCGTGTCGCCTGCCACCGTACCCTTCCAGCGGTTCTTGCGGATTATGTTGCGGCACTGGCCAAGTGCATGAATATGACTGTAGACGGTCTTGATCTCATCCGCCGAGACGCCGGGCAGAACCATCAGGTGAAAATGGATCGGGAGGAAATATTCACCGACGATATGCAGCTTGGATTGCGGCAGGAGGTAATGGATATCCGCCACGCGACCGGCGAGCGTGTTTTCGATCGGAATCATGGCGAGGTCGCATTTGCCTGTTTCCACGGCGTTGAAGACATCCTCGAAGGTCGGGCAGGGCAGCGGTTCCATGTTGGGAAACATGTTGCGGCAGGCCGTATCGGAATTGGCTCCGGGCTCGCCCTGGAAGGCAATCTTGTTGGTTTTGGGTGCCATCTTCAAAGGTCCGTCTTCACTGAAAGGATTTCGCGAGCCCGCTCCAGGTCCTCCGGCGTGTCGACACCGAGCGGCACGGAGGCCACGATTTCGGCGTCGATGCGCATGCCGGCTTCCAGAGCGCGCAATTGTTCCAGCCGTTCGCGCCGTTCAAGCGGGGCAGGCGAAAGACTGACGAAGCGCTCGAGCGCCGCGCGTCGATAGGCATAGATGCCGATATGATGGTAGAGCGGCCCGTCGCCCCAGGGCGCTGTGGCGCGCGTAAAATAAAGCGCGCGCAGACGAGCCGCATCGGCGGGCAATGGCGTTCCGACGATCTTCACCACATTCGGGTTGGTCTTTTCCGCTTCATGGACGATCTCGACGCCCAGCGTGGCGATATCGACCGAAGCCTCTTCGAGTGGCCGCAGCACGGCCTCGATATCGGCCGGCGGGATGGTTGGCAGATCACCCTGCAGGTTGATGATCGTATCGCAGCTGCGTTCAGGATCGACCTTGCCCAGTGCCTCGAATATCCGGTCCGAGCCTGTCTCGTGATCGCCGCGGGTCATCACGGCTTCGAAGCCGGCTTTTTCCACCGCCCTCGCCACCTCGTCCGAATCGGTTGCCACCACGATTCTGCCCATGCCGCTCTCGGCGGCGCGGGCCGCGACCTGTACGATCATGGGCCGGCCGGCTATATCGGCCATGGGCTTGCCAGGAAGGCGGGTTGAGGCCATCCGCGCTGGAATGAGGATGAGGACGGGCATGGGTCGGGATGCTCTCAGGAAACACACAGGTGGCAAAAAGTCTCACAGGATGAGCCTTATATGTGTTGCAAGCGTCGAGCAAAAGACCTAGTTTCCGCGCGATTTTACCGGCATCGGCCGAACGCGGGGGACACGAGTGCTGGAGACGACGGTTTCCATCTTGCCGCGGGCGTCTGGAAAAGGGAGCCTCAGGGCGAATGAACTCTTTCGAACTCAATAAGATCCTTGGCGCGCTGCTTGGCGCTGTCTTTGTCATCTTCTCCATCAACCTCGTCTCGGACGCGATTTTCCATTCGCCTGCGCCTGAGAAGCCCGGCTATGCGATCGAGGTCGCCGAGAGCGGAGGCGAGGGCGCTGGCAAGGAAGACGCTGCGCCCCAGTCCATTGCGCCGCTTCTGGCTTCCGCCGATCCGGCAAAAGGCGAGAACATCTTCAAGCGCTGCCAGGCCTGCCACACCGTCGAGGACGGCGGCGCCAACAAGGTCGGTCCGAATCTCTGGGAGATTGTCGACCGTCCCGTCGCCAGCCATGAAGGCTTCAGCTATTCGGCTGGCATGAAGGAATTCTCCGAAGGGAACAGCAAGCACTGGACCTATGAGAATCTGGATCATTTCCTGACCAATCCGAAGGGCTTCGTGTCCGGTACCGCCATGGCATTTGCCGGTCTGAAGAAGATTGAGGACCGCGCCGACGTGATTGCCTATCTGCGCCAGCATGCGGCCAACCCGGTACCCTTCCCGGCAGCTGAAGCTGCTCCGGCTGAAGGAGCGGCCCCTGCTCAAGATGCGGCTCCGGCCGAAGGTGCCACGCAGGATGCGGCTCCGGCAGAACAGGCTCCGGCAGAGCAGGCTCCGGCTGAACAGGCCCCTGCGGAGCAGGCTCCGGCAACGGATGGTGCGACGCAGGAAGGCGGCGCGACTGCCAACTAACGAAAATTTAATTTCGTCAAACTTGAAAAAGCCGGGTTCGCCCGGCTTTTTTGTTGGGGCGCTGCATGGGGGCGAGGAACGCGACACCACTTGCCTTGCGCCAGCGATGGTCTACCTTCGACCGGGGAACAAAATAAAGAGGAGTTCAGGATGCGGGCAATCGGCGCGAGGACGAAAATGGCGGCATGTCTGGCCACGGCATTCCTGAGCGCAGGGCTTCTGGCCGGATTTCCCGCCAATGCCGCGGATGAATGGAGAACGCGCTCCTCGCTGATTGCGCCTGAAAGCGAAACGGCTGCACCGTTCGAGCATTACGATTATGTCAACAAGGATGCGCCGAAGGGCGGAACGCTGAACGGCGTCGCCCTGGGCACGTTCGACAGCTTTAACCCCTTTATTGTCAGGGGCACGGCTTCCGCCGGGCTCAACTATTTCGGCGGGTTCCTTTGGGACACGCTCATGCAGCAGTCCCTGACCGAGCCCGGCACGAGCTATCCATTGATCGCCGAGGCGTTCAAATATCCGAAAGATTTTTCCTCCGCTACCTACCGCATCGATCCCAAGGCCCGCTGGCATGATGGCACGCCGATCACGGCGGAAGATGTGGTCTGGACGCTGGAGATGCTGAAGAAATACAGCCCCCAGCATACGCGGTATTTTTCCAGCGTTATCGAGGCCGTAGCCCTGTCGGAGCGCGAGGTCGAGTTCCGCTTCGACCAGAAAGGCAACAAGGAGTTGCCGCACATCATGGGCGACATGCCGATCCTGCCGAAGCACTGGTGGGAAGGCACGGATGCGAGCGGCAGGAAGCGCGACTTCACCGAGCCGACGCTTGAGCCCCCGCTGGGCAGCGGTGCCTACAGGATCGAGAGCTTCAAGCCTGGTTCAGAGGTTGTCTGGAAGCGGGTCGAGGATTATTGGGGCGCCGACCTGCCGGTCAATATCGGTCGCAACAATATCGACCGCAAGCGCTATACCTATATCCAGGACGAGAATGCAGCCTGGCTTGCCTTCACCAAGGGCGGCCTTCAGGACATCCGTGTCGAAAACCGCGCCCGGCGCTGGGCCACGGAGTACACTTTCCCGGCCTTCAAGGCCGGCGATGTGATCAAGAAGGAGTTCCACACCGGCGGCGCGGAGCCGATGCAGGGTTTTGTGCTGAACACGCGGCGTCCTCAGTTTCAGGACCGTCATGTGCGCCAGGCGCTGACACTCGCCTTCGATTTCGAGAGCATGAACCGCACGCTGTTCTTTGGCTCCTACACCCGCACCGACAGCTATTTCGAGGGAACGGAACTGGCCGCGACCGGGTTGCCGGAAGGCAAGGAACTGGAAATTCTCGACGAATACCGCGACAAGCTCCCACCGGAGGTTTTCACGGAGCCGTTCAAGCTTCCCGTCTATGACAATCCGCAGGCCGAGCGCGCCTATCTGCGCGAAGCGATCAAGCTGTTTGGCGAAGCCGGCTGGACCATCAAGAATGGCCGCATGGTGAACGATAAGGGCGAGCAGTTCCGCATCGAATTCCTGGGCAACAGCCCGACGGACGAGGTCACCACCACGCCGTTCATGACGGCGCTGCGCAAGATCGGCATCGATACGTCCCTGCGCATCATCGATTCGTCGCAATATGTGAACCGGGTGCGCAATTTCGAATTCGACGCCGTTGCCAGCATTTTCGTCAATTCGCTTTCGCCCGGAAACGAGCAGCGCGAATATTGGGGCTCGCAGGCAGCCGATATCCCCGGTTCCCGCAATGTGGCGGGGGTGAAGGATCCCGTCGTGGACGCGCTTGTGGAGAAGATCGTCTACGCGCCCGACCGCGAGACGCTGGTGGCTGCCAGCCGCGCGCTCGACCGGGTTCTGCTGTGGAACTACTACTGGGTACCCCAATGGCACGCGCCCTATGTCCGCGTGGCGTTCTGGAACAAGTTCGGCATGCCGGAGAAGCAGCCCGAATATGTCGGTGTGGACCTCGATTCCTGGTGGATCGACGCCGAGCGGGAAAAGGTGCTTGTCTCCAGGTATCGGAGCCAGAATTGAAGGGGCGGCCCCGCGAAGCTGCAGGGCTTTCCAGGCGGCAGTTCATCGCCGCCGGCGCTGCTGCGATGGCGGTGCCGTTTGTTCCCGGCAAAGGGCTTGCCAACATAAGGACGGGGACACCGTTGCACGGTCTGTCGGCCTTCGGCGATCTGAAATATCCCGAGGGCTTCACCCGGTTCGATTATGCAACTCCGGAAGCGCCTCGGGGCGGTGTGTTCAATTTTCAGCCCGGCTATTGGTTCTTCAACCAGAACCTCCTGACGTTCAACACGTTGAACTCCTTCGTTCGCATGGGCGACGCGCCTCCGCGCATGGAGCTCTGCTTCGATATGCTGATGACGCGGGCTTATGACGAGCCGGACGCGATCTACGGCCTTCTGGCAGAGACGGTGACGGTGTCGGAAGACCGCAACAGCTTCACTTTCAAGCTGAGGCCGGAAGCGCGCTTCCATGACGGCACGCCGCTGACGGCGGAGGACATCGCCTATTCCTATATGTTGATAAAGGAAAAGGGCCATCCTCAGCTCCAGCTTCCCCTTGCCGAGCTGGAGCGGGCGGTTGCCGATGCCCCCGACAGCGTGCGCCTGGAATTTTCGGGCCGTCAGGCGCAGCGCAACATCCTGGGTGTCGTCACCTATCCGGTGTTCTCGCGGGCTTCCGTGGAAAAGAATGGCTTCGACAGTTCCCGTCTTGTGCCGCTTCTGGGTTCGGGACCCTACAAGGTGGGGAAATTTTCGGCCGGACGCTATATCGAATATGAGCGCGTCGAGGACTATTGGGCGCAGAATCTTGGACCGCGCCGCGGCTTCAACCATTTCGACAGGATCCGCATCGATTTCTATCGCGACCGCAACGCCGGTTTCGAGGCGTTCAAGAAGGGCGATACGCTGTGGCGCGAGGAATTCACTGCGCGGACCTGGGCGACGGGTTACGACTTCCCGGCGATCCGCGAAGGCCGCGTGCTTCAGGTCGGCATCCCCAGCGAGAAGCGCCCCTCTCTTTATGGTCTGGTGATCAACCAGCGCCGCGAACAGTTTCGCGACGCGCGGGTGCGCGAGGCCGTCGGCCTGTGCTTCGATTTCGAATGGACGAACCGCAACCTGTTCTATGGCGCCTACACGCGCTCCCACTCCTTCTTCCAGAATTCGCCCTATATGGCGCAGGGCCTGCCCTCCGAGGCGGAGAGGACACTTCTTGAGCAGTTTCGCGGCGATGTGCCGGAAGCGGCATTCGGCGAGGCCGTCATGCAGCCGGTCTCCGACGGCACGGGCCGCGACCGGAAGAATTTGCGCGAGGCGCGCCGACTTCTGACGGAAGCAGGCTGGACCCCGCGCGACGGTATTCTGCATAACGAGAAGGGCACGCGCCTCACTCTCGAATATCTGGTCCGTGACGAGATATTCCTGCGCACGGATGCGGGCTTCACGGAAAATCTGCGCGCGCTCGGCGTCGATGCAAGCATCCGCCTGGTGGACGCCTCGCAATACCAGAGCCGGCAGGTTGGCTTTGATTTCGACATGGTCTCCATGGCGATCGGGCTCGATCCCACTCCCGATGTCGACGGGCTCGAACAGCTCTTCCATTCACGTTCGGCAGGGCTTGAAGGATCATGGAACCTCTCCGGTACCGCCGATCCTGCCATCGATGAACTGATCGGGATTGCCGGCAAGGCATCGACCCGTGAGGAATTGACCGTGACGCTCAAAGTGCTCGACAGGGTCTTGCGTGCGCGGCGTGAGTGGATTCCAAATTGGCACGCGGCGAATCATCGCGTCGCCCATTGGGATATGTTTGGCTACAGCGCTGAAAAACCGGACTATTTCTTCCCGGTTGAATCGCTGTGGTGGTACGACGCGGAAAAGGCGAAAGCGATTGGTAAGGCTTGATATGGCGGCAGGCGGCGGGAACGTCATGAACCGGCACCCTGGGATTCGTCCCGTGGCGGGAGCGGCTGGCTGATGGGCGCTTATATTCTTCGCAGGCTTCTGCTCATGATCCCGACCCTTCTGGGCATCATGGCCATCTCCTTCATCGTGGTGCAGTTCGCGCCGGGCGGCCCGGTCGAGCAGGTCATCGCACAGATCACCGGCCAGGCGGGCGGCGCGGATGCGCGCATTTCCGGCGGCGGCGGCGATATGGGCAACTCCTCCTTCGGTGGAGGATCGGTCGAGGGAAGCGGCGTCACCTCCAAATATCGCGGCGCGCAGGGACTCGATCCCGAATTCATCGCCTCGCTTGAAAAGCAGTTCGGCTTCGACAAGCCGCCGCTCGAGCGTTTCGGCATGATGCTGTGGAACTACGCGCGTTTCGATTTCGGCGAGAGCTATTTCCGCGACATTTCCGTGGTCGACCTGATTCTGGAGAAAATGCCGGTCTCCATTTCGCTGGGGCTATGGATCACATTGATTTCCTACGGCATCTCGATCCCGCTCGGCATCCGCAAGGCCGTCAGGGACGGCTCGACCTTCGACGTCTGGACAAGCGGCATCATCATCGTCGCCTATGCGGTTCCGGGCTTTCTCTTCGCCATTCTTCTGATGGTTCTTTTCGCTGGCGGTTCGTTCTTCGACTGGTTCCCCTTGCGCGGCCTGACCTCCGACAATTGGGAAAGCCTGTCCTGGCCGGCGCGCATCCTGGATTATTTCTGGCATCTGGCGCTGCCGCTCACGGCCATGGTGCTGTCGGCCTTCGCCACCACCACGCTTCTGACGAAGAACTCGTTCCTCGATGAAATCCGCAAGCAATATGTCGTGACCGCGCGCGCCAAGGGGCTTTCGGAGGGACAGGTGCTTTACGGCCACGTGTTCCGCAACGCGATGCTCATCATCATCGCCGGCTTTCCCGGCGCCTTCATCTCCTCCTTCTTCACCGGCTCCCTGCTGATTGAAAGCATCTTTTCGCTCGATGGCCTTGGTCTGCTCGGCTTCCGCTCGGTCATCGACCGCGACTATCCGGTCGTCTTCGCCAACCTCTATATCTTCTCCCTGCTCGGCCTGTTCATCAGCCTGATTTCCGACGTCACCTACACGCTGATCGATCCGCGTATCGATTTCGAGCGGAGGGACGTTTGATGTCGGACATTCAGGCGAAGACCGAGGTGGAGGCCGTGCGCCGGGAGGTTGCGCGTCCGTTCCTGTCGCCGATCAACCAGCGCCGCTGGAAGAACTTCAAGGCCAATCGTCGGGGCTACTGGTCGTTGTGGATTTTCATCGTCCTCTTCGTCCTGTCGCTGTTTGCCGAGTTCATCGCCAACGACAAGCCGGTCCTTGCCTATTACAAGGGAGAGATCCTGTTTCCTGTGACCGTCGATTACCCGGAGGAAAAATTCGGCGGATTTCTCGCCGTGACGGATTACCGCGATCCCGTCATCCGCGACGAGATCGAGGCGAATGGCTGGATGATCTGGCCGCCGATCCGCTATTCCTACCGCACGCCCAACAACGAGATTCCCGAAGCCGCCCCCGCCAAGCCTTCCTGGCTCTATGACCACGAGACGCGCTGCCAGCGCTATCCCGGAGGAGTGGACGATCCCGCCTGCACCGTCGGCAACTGGAACTGGCTGGGCACGGACGACCAGGCGCGGGACGTGCTCGCCCGTGTCATCTACGGTTTCCGCATTTCCGTGCTGTTTGGCCTGATCCTGACCGCCGCCTCCGCGCTGATCGGCGTTTCCGCCGGCGCCATTCAAGGCTATTTCGGCGGTTGGACGGATCTTCTGTTCCAGCGCTTCATAGAGATCTGGTCCTCGGTGCCGGTGCTCTATCTCATCCTCATCATTGCCGCCGTCCTGCCGCCAGGCTTCTTCATCCTGCTCGGCATCATGCTTTTGTTTTCCTGGGTGGCCTTCGTCGGTGTGGTACGGGCGGAGTTCCTGCGTGCGCGCAATTTCGAATATGTGAGCGCGGCGCGGGCGCTCGGCGTCTCCAACCGCACCATCATCTTCCGCCATCTCCTGCCCAACGCCATGGTGGCGACGCTCACCTTCCTGCCCTTCATCCTGAACGGCTCTATCACCACGCTCACCTCGCTCGATTTTCTGGGCTTCGGCCTGCCGCCCGGCTCGCCCTCGCTGGGTGAACTGCTGCGTCAGGGACAGCGCAATCTCAACGCGCCGTGGCTCGGCATCACGGGGTTCCTGAGCCTTTCCATCATGCTGTCGCTGCTGATCTTCGTCGGCGAGGCCGTGCGCGATGCCTTCGACCCGCGGAAGACGTTCAAATGAGTGAAGCGCCTCTCCTCTCCATCCGCGATCTGTCGGTCTCCTTCACGCAGGGCGAGCAGGAAACGCTGGCGGTCGATCATGTCTCGTTCGACATTGCCAAGGGTGAAACGGTGGCGCTGGTGGGCGAGTCCGGCTCCGGCAAGTCAGTGACCGCACTCTCCGTGCTGAAGCTCCTTCCCTATCCGGCGGCAAGCCATCCGTCGGGCAGCATTCTTTACAATGAAAAAGACCTCTTGTCCGCGAACGAGGCGGAATTGCGCAAGGTGCGCGGCAACGAGATCGCCATGATCTTCCAGGAGCCGATGACCTCGCTCAACCCGCTTCACACGATCGAGCGGCAGATCGGCGAAATCCTGAAGCTGCATCGGGGCCTTGGCGAGGCTGCCGCGCGCGAGCGCACGCTGCAACTTCTCAATCAGGTCGGCATCCGCGATCCCGAGAAGCGACTGGATTCCTTTCCGCACCAGCTTTCGGGCGGCCAGCGCCAGCGCGTGATGATCGCCATGGCGCTTGCCAACGAGCCGGATCTGCTGATCGCCGACGAGCCGACCACCGCCCTCGACGTGACGGTTCAGGCGCAGATTCTCGAGTTGCTCGCCAAGTTGCGGCGCGAGAAATCCATGTCCATGCTCTTCATCACGCACGATCTGGGCATCGTGCGCAAGGTTGCCGACCGCGTCTGCGTGATGACCAGGGGCGAGATCGTCGAAAGCGGTAAGACAGCGGAGATTTTCGCCAATCCGCAGCATCCTTACACCCGCCACCTCCTGGCGGCAGAGCCCAAGGGTAAGCCTCCAAAGGCTGATCCCGATGCCGAGACGGTGATGGAGGGCGACGACATCAAGGTCTGGTTCCCGGTGAAGAAGGGGCTGCTGCGCCGCACGGTCGATCACATCAAGGCGGTGGATGGTGTGGATATCAGGGTTGGTGCCGGGCAGACGCTTGGCGTGGTGGGCGAATCCGGTTCCGGCAAGACCACGCTCGGCCTCGCGCTGGCGCGCATGATTTCCTCGCAGGGCGAAATCCGCTTCTGCGGGGAGAGCATCGATAAGCTCAGTTTTCGCCAGATGCGCCCGCATCGCCATGCCCTGCAGATCGTCTTCCAGGACCCCTTCGGCTCGCTCAGTCCGCGCATGTCGGTCGCCGAGATCATCCAGGAGGGATTGCGCATCCACGAGCCAGGCCTGACGGCCGAAGAGCGCGACGCGACCGTGGTGGATGTGTTGAAGGAAGTGGGGCTCGATCCGGAGACCCGTTTCCGCTATCCGCACGAATTTTCCGGCGGCCAGCGCCAGCGCATCGCGATCGCGCGCGCCATGGTTCTGAAGCCGCGCTTCGTCATGCTGGACGAACCCACCTCCGCGCTCGACATGAGCGTGCAGGCGCAGGTGGTGGACCTTCTTCGCGATTTGCAGAAGCGGCACAATCTGGCCTACCTTTTCATCAGTCATGATCTGAAGGTCGTGCGGGCGCTGGCCAACAATGTGATCGTCATGCGCGCGGGAAAGGTCGTGGAGGCCGGAACCGCCGAGCAGATTTTCGAGGCGCCGCAGACCGACTATACGCGCGCGCTCATCGCTGCCGCCTTCAATATCGAGGCGACCCATGGCGGGGTCGTCAGCGAATAGGACTTTCGGGAGGAGACATCATGAGTGTACCGGCACGCGGCCGTGTTCTGTTATCGGTTACGGGCTTCAATCCGCACCGTTGGTACGAACTCCTCTCGAAGGAGCGCGAGGTGGTTCTGGAACCTGAACCCCTTGACGATCCGAGCATCGAATATGCGGTGTTGTGGAAGCAGAAGCGCGGAATCCTGTCAAAGCTTCCCAACCTGAAGGTCATTTTCTCGATTGGCGCCGGAGTGGACCACATCCTGGCCGACGATCTGCTTCCCGATGTTCCCATCGTGCGCGTGGTCGCCGACAATCTTTCCGAGCACATGCGTGAGTATATTGCCTGGCGAGTGCTCGATCATCATCGCCAGGGGATGCTCTATCGCAGCCAGCAACGCCAGAAGATCTGGCACGATGCGCGCCAGGTACTCGCAAGGGAAGTGACCGTCGGCATCATGGGGTTCGGTCATCTGGGCCGGCAGGCCGCAGAAATGCTGATGCCCTTCGGTTTCAAGATCAATGGCTGGAGCCGGCGCCCGCGGGAGATGGCCGGCGTGTCCTGCTATTCCGGTGAGGAGGGGCTGACACCCTTCCTGAACGCGACCGATATTCTGGTTGTGCTTCTGCCGCTCACGCCGCAGACGGACGGCATCGTGAACCGTTCGCTCCTGTCGAAGCTTCGCAAGGACGGGCCGCTTGGCGGCCCTTGTTTGATCAATGCCGGTCGCGGCCGTCTGCAACGCGACGATGAAATCCTGCGTGCCCTGGAAGAGGGGATCCTGAAGGAAGCGAGCCTCGATGTTTTCGAGCACGAGCCGCTGGCGCGCACCAGCCCGCTATGGAACCATCCCCGCGTCTTCATCACGCCCCATGCGGCGGCCACATCCTATGCCGAGCATCTGGCAGCTCCGATGCTGGCCCAGATGGACGCCTTCGAGCATGGCGAGCCGCTGCGCAATGTGGTCGATCGCGAGACCGGCTATTAGGCTTCTGCGAGCGGTTCAAGGCCGGCGATAGCCGGTCGGCTGGCCGTAAAGCGGTGCTATGCGGTCGATGGCCTCGCGAAGCGGTTCGCGCGCAACGGTCATGGTATGGCCGTTGGCATGCACCATCTGCACGCCGTCCAGCATGATCGCCACATGTCCGCGCCAGAAAACGAGGTCGCCGCGCCGTAGCGGCGTTTGCGTGGGGTCGAAGGGCTCGCCAATGCCGTTTGCCTGCATATCGGTATCGCGCGGTGCTTTCCGGCCCGCCATGTGCATGGAAAGCTGCACGAGGCCGGAGCAGTCGATGCCGAACCCGCTCGCCCCGCCCCACAGATAAGGTGTGTGAAGAAACCTTTCGGCGACCGTCACATAGTCCGCCTGCGGAGACGAAATCGGAGACAGGTGCCCGGCGATCATCGCGCCGCCCGAGGCGAGCAGGAAATAGCGCGTCCCGCGCGTTTCCTCTTCGCCGACCACCTGCAACGCCGCGCCCATGCTATGGGCGCCGATGATCGGGGTCTTCAACTCGGCCCGTGGGTAGACGAAGCTGCGCTGGGTGACGACCTGGTGAGTTGCCTCTTCGCCGCTGTCGCCCAGCCCCGCCTCGTTGACATAGCCAACATAGCCGTCCCGTTCGGCCTGGACCCATGCCCATCCGGACTGCCGTTCGAAAACGCGGACAAGCTGGCCGCGCAGGAATTGCGTGTCCATGCTCGCGCTCGCGTCGGGGGCGCTGTGCACGTCGAGCACCGGGGCCATGACACGGGCGGCTTTGCCGGCGCTGAAATGAGAAGCGTCCACCTGGCCTTTCAGGCGCAGATCGGCGAGGTCGGGCCGGAAGGCGTTGAGGCGGCGGTCGAGGGACGTCATGAGGAAAGTTCTCCGGCTTTTGCAAGCACCACGTCGCCGAAGCGCTCAACGAACAGGGCGCCCTCCAGCGTGCGCTTGATGAGGACATTGCGACGGTCGCGCTCGTCGCGGTGACGCGAGACCAGCTTGAGCGCGCCCATCGTGTCCAGCGCGCGGGTTATGACGGGCTTGGAGACGCCCAGCTTTTCAGCGAGCCCCCGCACCGTATGCGGGGGCGGATCCAGATAGATTGTCAGAAGAATGGCGAACTGACGTTCCGTCAGGTCGGGCTGTCCCGCCTGCACCTCGGCAAGGCTCACCTGTTGCCAGAGTCTGAGCGCCTGCAGGGGGCGTAGCTGGATCGACATGCTGCCGGCTCGTTCCGATCAAGATCAAAACCATTTCGGTTCCGTTCCGATTATGCGGTGCCATCCGGCAGCGCGCAAGCGGTCTCAATCGCCATAATGCTTCAGGAGAACGGCTTCGAGCGCGCGGATGCCCTGCGCCTCCCCACCGACAGGGGCATAGGGCTTGTCGCTCGGATTCCAGCCATAGATGTCGAAATGCACCCAGCTCCGGGCCTGTTCGACGAAACGCCCGAGAAAGAGTGCGGCGACGGGCGAACCCGCAAAACCGTCCAGGGAAACATTGTTCATGTCGGCGATCTTGGAATCGAGCCGCGCGAGATAGGGCTTCCATAGCGGCAGGCGCCACAGTGGGTCCGCCACCGCGTCTGCTGCTTGCGCCAGGTCTTCGGCCAGGTCTTCGTCATCGGTAAAGAAGGGAGGCAGATCCGGGCCGAGCGCAACGCGGGCGGCTCCTGTCAGCGTGGCCATGTCGATCAGCATGTCCGGGGCTTCCTCGTCGGCGAGTGTCAGCGCGTCGGCAAGTACAAGACGGCCCTCCGCGTCCGTATTGCCGATTTCGATGGTCAGTCCCTTGCGGCTGGAAAGCACGTCGCCGGGGCGAAATGCGTTGCCGGAAACGGAATTTTCCACGGCGGGTATCAGAACGCGCAGGCGAATGTTGGCCTTGGCAGCCATCAGCATGGAGGCGAGCCCCAGCACATTGGCTGCCCCGCCCATATCCTTCTTCATGAGAAGCATGTTGGAGGCCGACTTGAGGTCGAGCCCGCCCGTGTCGAAACAGACGCCCTTGCCGACCAGCGTCACCTTCGGCGCGTCCTTCGGTCCCCACTGCAGGTCAATCAGGCGCGGTGCGGCACTGCCTGCGCGCCCCACCGCATGGATCATGGGAAAATTCTTATCGAGCAGGTCCTCGCCCACGACCGTGTCGACTTCGGCGCCATGCTTGGCGGCGAGCGACCGCACGGCCTCTTCCAGGGCATCCGGACCCATATGCTCCGCTGGCGTGTTGATGAGATCGCGCGCCAGCACGGAGCCGTTCGCCCAGCGTTCGATCCGGCCCGCATCGACACCGTCCGGCACCGCAAAACGAAGTGCTGCGCGCGGCTTCTTGCCATAGCGGGTGAAGATGTAGGATCCGAGCATCACGCCCAGAAGAGCGAGTTCGGGTCTGCCCGGTTCCGAGGCGAAATGCCATGCGCCTTCCGGCAGGTTGCGCGCCAGTGCCCCGGCCGAAAGCGGGGTGTTTTCCTGTGCCTTGCCGAGCCCCAGAAACGCACCGCCCAATGCACCGGCGCTGCCTGGAAAGGTCAGCACCCTGCCGGCGGCGGCCGAGAAGCCGTTTGCCTTTGCCCAGGCGAGCGCTGCGGGCGGAGCGCCACATTGCTCCAGTCCGCCGGGTTCCACCGCGAAGACCGGCAGCGAGCTGGGATCTTTTGCGGCTATCAGCGAAACGGGCATGTGCGGGCTCCTTGCAGGCGGCAACAGGCGGATTTTAACCGTCCGTTAGGGTTAACAGAATATTTCTCCTCCCAGAGATTTGGCCGGAGGGCGGCCGAAGCCAATCGGAGGGCGTGGGCAGATGTTTACCGAACAGCGCACGAATGCAACCACTAACAGACTTGCGGCGACCGCGCTGGCGCTGGTCATGGCTGTGTCCCTTGCCGGTTGCGCGCGCGATCGCATGACCACCGGTTCAATCAGCCGCAGCACGCCCGGCAATGTCGCCAGCATGAGCGCGCCCCAGCTCAATCAGGCCGCCGACAGTCTCGGCAAGGCCTATGCGCGCAACTCCAAGGACAAGGAAACGGCCCTGCGCTACGCCTCCGTCCTGCAGATGAACGGTCGTGTCGACCAGTCGCTCGCCGTCATGCGCAAGGCTGCGATCGACCATCCGAAAGACCGCGGCGTGCTCGCAGCCTACGGCAAGGCGCTGGCCGCCGCCGGCGAACTCAAGCCCGCGCTCGAGGCCATCCGCCGCGCGCAGACACCGGAATACCCGGACTGGCGCCTCCTGTCCGCCGAAGGCGCGATCCTCGACCAGCTGGGTGACAAGGATTCCGCACGCGCCCTCTATCGCAAGGCGCTCGACCTTCAGCCCAATGAATCCTCGATCCTGTCCAATCTGGGCATGTCCTACCTTCTGGAAGGCGACCTGAAATCCGCAGAGGCCTATATGCGGCAGGCGGCCCAGGCGCCCGGTGCCGACAGTCGCGTTCGCCAGAATCTGGCGCTCGTCGTTGGCCTTCAGGGTCGCTTCGAGGAGGCCGAGCGGCTTGCCCGTCAGGAACTGTCGCCAGACAAGGCGGAGGCCAATGTCGCCTATCTGCGCTCGATGCTCGCCCAGCAAAATGCCTGGAGCCAGATTTCCGAGGACAAGAAGAAGCGCAACTGAGTTTTCCAGCCAATCCGCATGAAAAGGCCGCCAAGTTTGGCGGCCTTTGTTTTTGTCCTCTGAGGAAACCGTTGCTTCTAGAAGAGCCCCTGTTCGTGAATCTGGATGGCGGCTGGGCCCAGGATCACGGCAAACAGCACCGGGATGAAGAACACAATCATCGGTACGGTGAGTTTCGGCGGCAGCGCGGCAGCCTTCTTTTCCGCTTCGTTCAGACGCATTTCGCGGCTTTCGTCGGCAAGAACCCTGAGCGCATGGCTGACCGGCGTACCGTAGCGCTCGGCCTGCGTCAGTGCCTGTGAAACGCTTTTCACCGTTTCCAGCCCGGTGCGCGAGGCAAGGTTGTCATAGGCCTGTCTGCGTTCCTGAAGGAAGGAGAGCTCGGCATTCGTCAGAACCAGCTCCTCGGCGAGCGGCACGGACTGGGCGCCGATTTCATCGGCCACACGCCGGAAAGCGGCTTCCACGGACATGCCCGATTCCACGCAGATGAGCATCAGGTCAAGCGCATCTGGCCAGGCTCTCTGGATTGACTGTTTCCGTTTCGTGGCGAGGTTCGACACGTAGAGCACTGGCGCATAGAAGCCTGCATAGCCCGCTAGAACGCAAACGAAAGCGCGGATCAGGAAAGGCTGTTCCGGCAGGCCGTTCATCAGGAAGATATAGATGATCGCGCCCAGGAGGGTGATGATCGGCAGCAGCAAACGGAAAAACAGGAACTTGGTGATCGGGTTCTGCCCGCGAAAGCCGGCCATCCGGAGCTTGTTGATGGTCGCATCGTCAGCCAGCGCGCGGCGCAGGTCCAGACGCTCCACGATGGCGCGCATCCCGAGCGACTGTTTTTCGCGAAGGCCGCGCCGGCGTTGATCTGCCTCCGCGGCCAATCGGGCGCGTTGCTTCGCGCGCAGTTCCTCGCGTTCCAGCGCCACGCTCTTCATGCGCGATTTGAGCGGATCCCCGCCAAGGGCGGGCAGCAGGGTGAACACAGTCGCGAACACGGCAATCGCAACCAGTACGGCGATGAGAAAGCTCGGATTGATGACCGCACCGATTGCACTGCCTGGCATGTCACACCTCGAAATTGATCATCTTGCGCATCATCAGGATACCGGACAGCATCCAGATGCCGGAGGCACCAAGGATCAGATGGCCGATGCTCGTGGTAAAGAGCGGCAGGATGTAGGACGGGCTCGTCAGATAGACGAGGAAAGCGACGATGAACGGCAGGGCGCCGATGATCACGGCCGAGGCTTTGGCTTCCATCGAAAGCGCCTGCACCTTCGCTTTCATCTTCTTTCGGTTGCGCAGCACGCGCGAAAGATTGGCGAGCGCTTCCGAGAGATTGCCGCCGGCCTGCGACTGAATCTGGACGACGATGCCGAAGAATGCAGCTTCCGGGCACGGCATGGTTTCGCTCATGCGCATGCAGGCTTCCGGGGTCGAAATGCCGAGTTGCTGCGATTCCACGATGCGGCGGAATTCCGTTTTCACGGGTTCCTGGGACTCGCTGGCGATAAGCCGGATGCCGTCATTGATCGGAAGGCCCGACTTGACGGCACGCACGATGACATCGAGCGCATTCGGGAACTCGTTCAGAAAAGCTTTCACGCGCCGCTGGCGCTTGAAGATGACGAACCAGCGGGGAAGGCCGAGCCCTCCGACGAGAAGGGCTGCAGGCAGCACGAGAAGTGGTGCGCCGACGATGAACAGGACCGCCGTCAGCACCAGCCCGCAAATCACCGAGATGATGTGAAACCGCTCGACCGAAACAGACATGCCTGCCTGGCGAAGCTGCAGCTTCAGCGGCGGTTTGCGCATGCGTGAATCGCGGTCTTTCTGCTTCTGATCGAGGTCCTTCAGCGAATCCTGGATGGATTTGCGGCGCTTCGTGGCTTCGCTCACCCGGTCCCGCGCGGCTTTGACTGCCGCCCGGTCGGTTTGCGCCTGCTTCACGCTTTCCAGCCGTCGCCCCGCCTTGCGCTCGTTGCTGATGCTATTGAACATGAACGCATAAGCGACCGCTCCCGCGCTCATGCCGGCAAGCAGGATGAAAACGATCAGTGTCGTGTCGAAGCCGAACATATCGTCAGCCCGCCTGTTTCTCGATTGCCTCTAGAGCGGTTGCAAGCCGGCGCTCTTCTCCATAATAGCGCGCGCGGTCCCAGAAATGGGGGCGACCGATGCCGGTGGAGACGTGTTCGCCGATGATCCGGCCGTTCGCGTCCTCGCCCTTCATGTCATAAAGGACGAGATCCTGTGTGATGATGACGTCGCCTTCCATGCCGACCACCTCTGTGATGTGGGTGATGCGGCGCGAGCCGTCGCGCAGGCGGGTCGCCTGGACGATCACATCGATCGAGCCAACGATGATCTCGCGCACGGTACGCTGGGGAAGGGTGAAGCCGCCCATGGCCACCATCGATTCGATACGGTTGAGGCATTCGCGGGGGCTGTTGGAGTGGATCGTGCCCATCGAGCCGTCATGACCGGTATTCATTGCCTGCAGAAGGTCGAAGACTTCCGGTCCGCGCACCTCGCCCACGATGATGCGCTCGGGACGCATGCGCAGGCAGTTGCGAACGAGGTCGCGCATTGTGATCTCGCCTTCGCCCTCAAGGTTGGGCGGGCGGGTTTCCAGGCGCACCACATGCGGCTGCTGCAACTGGAGTTCCGCCGAATCCTCGCAGGTGATGATACGCTCATCCTTGTCGATATAGCTCGTCAGGCAGTTAAGCAGCGTCGTCTTGCCCGAGCCGGTGCCGCCTGAGATGAGAATATTGCAGCGCACCCGGCCGATGATCTTCAACACCTCCGCGCCTTCCGGCGAAATGGCGCCGAAGCGGACAAGCTGATCGAGCGTGAGCTTGTCCTTCTTGAACTTACGGATGGTGAGCGAGGCGCCATCGATGGAGAGCGGCGGCGCGATGACGTTGACACGCGATCCGTCGGGCAGGCGCGCGTCGCAGATCGGGCTCGATTCATCGACGCGTCGGCCTACCTGGCTCACGATGCGCTGACAGATGTTGAGGAGCTGCTGATTGTCGCGGAAGCGGATATTGGTCTGCTCGACCTTGCCGTTGACTTCGATATAGACCTTCTGTGCGCCATTCACCATGATGTCGGCGATGTCGTCGCGCGCCAGCAGGGGCTCCAGAGGACCGTAGCCCAGAACGTCGTTACAGATGTCCTCGAGCAGTTCTTCCTGCTCGGAGATCGACATTGCGAAGTTCTTGATCGCAATGATGTCGTTGACGATGTCGCGGATTTCCTCGCGCGCGCTGTCCTGATCCATATTGGCGAGTTGCGAGAGATCGATCGTCTCGATCAACGCTGAAAAGACCTGGCTTTTCGTGTCGTAATAGGAATCGCTACGCGTGCGCTGGGGTTGCGCAGGACGGGCCGCCGCCGGTGGGGGAGGGGGCGCTTCGGCGACAAGGGGAGGTGCGGAGACGCGTTCCACGGGCTCGCGCGAAACGGGTTTTTCCGCTTCGAGCAAGGCTGCGCCAGCAACCGGAGCCTCGTAGGTTCTCGGAGCCTGGTGAGTATGCGGAGCTGCAGGAGTTCCGCCGCTGTTGCCTCTCTTTCCGAACATATGCCCGCCTACCCTTCAGTTCAGCTCTTGCGCTTCAGCCGCTCCAGGATCCCGGATAGGCCGGCCTTCTGCTTTGGCCTGGCCTCGCGGCGTCCCGTGAGGACGTGAGCAAGTTCGTTGATCGTTTCCACGATCGGATTCTTCGCATCCATCTCGGCCAGCATGCGCCCGTTATTGGCTGCGTTGCCGAAGAAGTGGGGGTCGAAGGGAATGCTCGCTATCGGCGTGATGCCGAGCGGTTCGCTGAAATCCGCGAACGAGATTTCCGGCCGCTTGGGTACGCCCGTCTGGTTCAGGATGAGCTTGGGCGGCCCGTCATTCGGTCGCAGCTTCTTCAACGTGTCGATCAGGTTCTTGGTGTTGCGCAGATTGGCGAGATCGGGCGTTGCCGTGATCACCACCTCATCGGCGCGCGCCAGTGTCGTCTTGCTCCAGCCCGACCAGATATGCGGCACGTCGAGCACCATCACGGGAACGGTGCGTTGCGTCGTGTCGATGATCTGGGCGAAGGCTTCCGCGTCGAAGTCGTAAACCCGGTCGAGCGTCGAGGGTGCGGCCAGAAGTGAAAGATGTTCCGCGCATTGTGCAAGCAGGCGGTCCAGATAGACCTCGTCGATGCGTTCCGGTGAAAACACGGCTTCGGCGATCCCCTGCGGGGGGTCCTGATCGAAATCGATATTCGCGGTGCCGAAGGCGAGGTCGAGATCGGCGACAACCACCTCGTTTTCGAAGAGATTGGAGATGCTCCAGGCCAGATTGTGCGCGAGTGTGGACGACCCCACGCCGCCCTTGGCGCCGATAAAGGCAATGGTCTGCCCGATGGGGGCGGAATCGGGATCGATGAAGATATTGGCGATCACGCTCACGATGTCGGCCATCGACATTGGCGCGACCACATATTCCGAGATCCCGGCGCGCATCAGCTCGCGATAGAGCCAGACATCGTTGTAATGGCCGATGACGATGACCTTGGTGCCCGGATCGCACACTTCGGCAAGCCTCTCCAGAGAGGCCAGCATCTCGCGTGGTTCGTGAGCTGATTCGATGATCACCAGATTGGGAGTGGCTGCGGTCTGGTAGAATTCCACCGCCGTCGTGATGCCACCCATATTGACCTTGAGATGCGCCTTCGACATGCGCCTGTCGGCGCCTGCCCGCTGGATCGGGTTGGCGACGGCGTCGGTCTCGCAGAACGCCTGGATCGAGATGCGCGGAACCGGCCGCAATGTCTGCAGCGTGGGATCCGGTTCGCCCGTTTCCGTCTCGGCCGGATCGGTTTCGTAGGCCAGATTGCTCATGGAAAGCCCCTCAATCATGCGGCTAGTCGTAGGTCACTTCGCGGTTCGACTTGAACCCGTCCGAGACCTTCCGTCCTGTGTAGTCGGAAATGGCGGCATCGCTCCGGTCCGCATGGATTGGCGTCTGCTTGCGCGGTCCCAGGAAATCGTTCGGATTGGCGACCTGAGCTGCCAGATTGTTCTGATAGGAGCAGCCGAAGTTCGCGTAGTGCTTGTTGTCGGTCGTATCCAGAGCATCCTTGGGCCAGCGACCGCACGGCCCCGTCGACGCTTTCACCACCGGATAGGACACGCGGATCGGCGGCGACACATCCGGCGCAGGCGACTGGTAAGCGAGGATCGCGATCCGCTCCGCCGGAACCCCGCGGGTCTGTATCAGACGCGAGAAATCCGAGGCCACATTGGAGGCGGCGAGCTCGTTCGCCGAACCGGCCGGCACCAGCATGGTAACCGTGCCGCCGGAACGGCGGTCATATCCGTCCAGAAAGCCGGCCAGCGTGGCGGCCTGGTCGCGCGACATCCTGCGGGTAGAGGCACCCACCGGCAGGTCGATCTGCTCGGACGATTCCGAAACGACGATGGGATGGTTCGTGCGGTAGTCATCCGGCACCGAGCCGACGATCACCGAGTCCCTCTTGGCAAGGGCGCATCCAGAAAGAAGGAGAGCGGCCGTCAATGCGATCAAAGGCCCTTTGATCTTGAGGCGAGCAGCTTCCGAATGGTCGATTGTCTTCATAACCGCCCTCGACATGGCCCCGGACATGGCTGGTCCCCCGCTCACTTGTAGATATAGCCGACAACGCCGTGATAACGGCCGTTGGGCAAGTTGGTTTTCATCGTTCCATAGACCCGGTTCACCCGGCCGAGGAACATGCCCGCACCGTCGCTGGCGGGGGTGAAATTGTCATCCGGCTTGGCCAGCGCCGTGCGCGCGCTCGGCTTGGAGAGGTAGGGCGTCACGATGATGACGAGTTCGGTCTCGTTGCGCACGAAGTCGCGGCTTCGGAAGAGCGAACCGAGCACGGGCAGCTTGGAAAGACCGGGTGTGCCGCTGAAGGCCTGTCGCACGTCGTCCTGCACAAGACCGGCAATCATCATCGATCCGCCGGACGGCAGTTCCACCGTCGTGTCCGCAAGGCGCTTGCGGATGGAGATGAAGTTCATGCCGTTCAGGAACGATCCGCCGGAAGTGAAGCCGCCTTCCATGGGAACGCCGCCGCGCATCGTCGGCTCCGAAACCTGGGTCCGGATTTTCAGGGAGATACGGCCCTGTGTAAGGACGGTCGGCTGGAACTCCAGGCCGATGCCGTATTCGATCTGCTTGATAGTGTATTTCGTGCCATTCTCGTCGATCTCGCGTTCATCGACGAGATTGAATTCGCCGCCCACGCGGAACGTGGCCTTCTCGCCCGACACGGCGGTGAGCGCCGGCTCGGCCAGGGTGCGCATGACGCCAGCCTGTTCCATCGCATTCAGATATCCGCTGATGATGGAGTTGCCCGAGCCGCCGACCTTCAGCCGGCTGTTGGATAAGGATTTGCCCAGGAGGAACGGGTTCTCGGTCAATGCGCCCCAGGAAATGCCATCGACGCTTCCCTGACCGAGCATGTTCACGCCGAGCTGCTTCATCACATCCCGGCTGACTTCTGCGACCGTTACCTTCAGCGTCACCTGATCCTCGCCGAGGATCTGGAGCATGTTGATGATCCTGCTTTCCTGGCGCTTTTCGTCCGGGTTGTTGATCGCGACGCCACCGCCATCGGTGGGGGCGGAAGCGCTTTGCGAATATTGTCCGGTGGTGGCTTCACCGCCGGTCACGAACATTTGGGCGATGTCCTTGGCGCGCGATGCATCGAGCGGCGTTTCAACCGTGCCGGTCAATACGACGTTGTCGTTGATCAGCTCGACCTGAATGTCCGAGTTCGGAATGAAGCGCTTCAGATAATCTTCAAGGCCGGCGACATCGCGTTCCACCGCCACGTCCAGGCTGGCGATCTGTTCGCCATTGGGGCCGAATACGAAGATATTGGTCTCGCCGACCTGCTTGCCGAACAGATAGATACGCCGCGCCGTACGCGTCACCGCGTCGGCGACGGCCGGGTTGGCCACCAGAATGTCATAGGCGTCGCTTGGCAGGTCCACCACCAGCGACTTGTTGAGCCCGAGCTTGACCCGCTGACCGGAAGTCTTGCCGCTCTGGGCCTTGATGATCTTCTGGTCCGCGAAAGCCTCGCTCATGGGCGCGGCGGTGGTGATGAGAAGAGCGGTGGCGCAACCCAGAAGCAGGCGCGCAGCAAGCATCTCGCGCCGTGTCTTGCGCGGGGCCGCTTTCGTCACAGATAAGGTGTTCTTCGGCAAACTCATTTGCGGGTCCCCACTTCGCTCACCTGGCCTGACTTGATCAGGCGTATGCTGTTGCCCCGTCCAGCGCCCGAAACCAGATAAGAGCCTTCGTTCGTGACGGGCTCGTTTGTGTCGGTGATCGCCCTCAGCGAAAGGGTCAGCCTGTCGGCCATCTGCTGCGCCACGGTGATGATTTCAGCCTGCTCCGGCGTGAGTTCGAGGGTGGCGGTCTCGCCGACCTTGACGCGGCGGCCTTCCTCATCTTCCTGGATCGTCTGATCGATCGCCAGAACCTTGATGTTCTTGAGAATGGTCTCGGTGATGAACCCGCCGGTGCTCACGGCTTCCTGTTGGCGGCGCGTCATGATCACGTCGACGAAATCGTTCGGCAGGATAAAGCCGCCCGCCGAAGTGTCGGCGGCGATCTGCGTTGCGACCGCCCGCTTGCCCGAAGGCAGGATCGCGGACATGAAGCTGATGCCTTCGCCGATCAGCTTTGAGCGCCGCAGCGGCTCGCCGGAATAGAGCGCCACGCGGGCGATCGAGCTGTTGAGTTCCTCAAGCGCTTGGGGGCTCTGGTCGCGGGTAATGAAGTTGGCATTCACATTGTCTGCAGGCCAGGGTTCCCAGCGTAACGAACCATTCAGTTCGCTGCCCATGGAAACGTCCTGACCCAGGACAAGAACATCTGTCATCCGAATTTCTGGCTTTTGCGGCCCTGTGTCAGCCACCGGTTGCGGCTTTGGCGCAGTCAGATTCTTGGCCACGTAACCGGCGCCCAGCGCAGCCATGACGGCGACGCCCAAAATGACGATCCGGGATTTGCTCATACCACGCCCCTCGCACTCGGATTCCCTTGCGTGATCGGGACAATGGAGCTGCAATCGTCAAATTATGGTTAACGACGGGCTTACGAACGTGATTAATTGAAAGTTTCTCGCGCTATCGTTGTATTGGCACCGCAAATCCCCGGCGCAAAAGGAAAGCGGCGCTCTCCCGTCATGGAAGAGCGCCGCGGATGGACCCTTTGATGTCTGGGCAATTACTCAGAATGCAGAAAGCCTTTCGACGGCCCATTGCGTCAGCGGGGACTGCGGGAAGACCACGAGCCCCGCGACGCCAAGCGCGATCCCGTAGGGGACGCCCACCTTGGTGTTGGCGAAATGCTTCAGAAAAAGATTGTTCCCGCCGATCAGGGAAAGCGGCGAGTTCCGGAAAGAGAGGATCGCCAGCGTCAGCGCCCCCCCGACAACCGATGCCAGCGCGAGATATTCCACCAGAGCAGGCGAAAACCCGAACCATATGGAGGTTGCCGCTATCAGTTTCGCGTCACCACCGCCCATGCCGCCGATCGCGAACAACGCGAAGGTGACTGCAAGCACCGCTGCCACCGCAGCCAGGTGAAGCCCCATGGTGGTCCATGCCATGCCGGTAAAGGGAGCGATCACGAGAAAGGCAACGATCAGCAGGACCGAGACACGATTGGCAATGGTCATCGACAGCATGTCGGAGACTGCCGCAAAGGCCATGCAGAACGGAAAGATTACAAAGATCGCTGCTTCAAGCATCGCACCACCCACCTTGTTTATGGAAATCTCTTATCCCGCAGCCGCTTAAGACTTGGTTGAAGCGGTGTTGCCATGAGCGTTCCAAAAACGAAAAGGGCCGCCCGCTTGTGGCGGACGGCCCTCAATCCGTATCGGGAGCGTATTACGCGCCGCCGAGACCGGTGGAGACGCTGCCGAAGGTCGTGTTCAGGGCGTCGCGAACGCCGCCGACGGCAGCGATGATGCCAACACCGATCAGGGCAGCCAGAAGGCCGTATTCGATCGCCGTGGCGCCGGACTCATCTTTCAGGAAACGTGCAACCAGATTAGCCATGTGAAGTACTCCTCTTCCGCGTTGTTTTAACAGCAAGTCCGTCAACGTTTTGTCTGTGTTGATCGGATGAGCCGAACTTACGGGGAAGCTCTTTCAGCGGCCTTAAGAAACAGCATTACCAAAACCTTTCCGTGCCGAATGCGTGCTTTTGGTTAATGCCCAACTAAATGAAATCCCGCATTTTTACCGGGTCGAACACTGGTGATGATGCAGCTTATATATAGAGTGCCGCATACAGCTTTCGGTTGTTTTTATGCGCTCCTGATGTGCGCCGGCCGCTTGAGGCTTAACGCTTGGTTCACCAATCCCCTTCATAGTCTCTTCAGCTTGAACTGGGGAGCCGGGCAATGGGCCACGCACTTTCTAATACGCGAGGGATGTTTCGGGTTGCGGCTTTTGCTGTGGGCCTGCTTGCCATGCCTGCTGCTACCATGGCCGATGCCGGTATCGAGGTGGTCATGAACCAGGCGAAGATCGTCAAGCTCTCGCGACCTGCCGATACGATCGTGATCGGCAATCCCGAAATCGCCGATGCCGCGGTTCAGGATGCCACGACGATCGTTCTGACGGGCAAGGGCTTCGGCGTCACCAATATGGTGGTCCTCGACCTTGAAGGGCAACCCATTGTGGATGAGCAGGTCACGGTGAGCCGCCAGGCCGCCCAGTCGGTCCGCGTCTATCGCCGGGCGAACATCCAGACGCTCTCCTGTACGCCCTATTGTGAAGGCGCCTACAAGACCGACGCCGAGCGCACCTCCGAAACGGAAATGAACGCGAACCAATAAGCGCGTTGCGCGTCCGCGCGACTGCCCTGGTTAACGATTGCTTGCCGTCAAATGTAATTTTTGAGCATATCAAAAAACCGGACTGCAACCGGAACCCGCTATGGTTGAGCCAGAGTTCAACACCTTGCGGGAAGCGATCATGGGCGTTCGGGGCGAAGATTCGGCGATTGGCAATCGCCGTAAAAGGCGCATCTTCAGGCATTTCATCAAAAACCGGGACGGTGTCACGGCCATCGAGTTTGCGCTTCTTGCCATGCCGTTTTTTCTGCTGGTCTGCGCGATCATCGAGACCTGCATCGCCTTCGCTGCCCAGGAATTGATTTCGAACGCCACCGATGATGTGGCGCGTCAGTTCCGGACAGGACGGATCACCGCTGCCAGCAATCTCAGTGAAACGACGTTGCGCAAGATGGTCTGCGATCGCATCTCGATCATGGTGTCGGACGATTGTCCCGGCCTGACTGTCGATCTGCGCCAGTTCGCGACCTTCGAGGAGGCCGCCAACACGGCCAGTTCCAGCTCCTTGTCCGCTTTGCAGCCCAAGGTCGACCTGGGCCCCGCGCTGACGAAGAACATGCTGCGCGTCTATTACCGCTGGCCGATCATCACCAATCGTCTCGGCCAGAACCTGCCTGACGGCAAGATGCTGCTGTTTTCCGCCGCCACCTGGCAGAATGAACCCTTCTGACAAAGCCCGTTGTTTCAGGAACAAGAACGATGAAGAACATTTCAATCTTGCCGGCGGGTAAAAAGGGCATCTTCTCGACCCTGCGCCGTTTCATGAGCGACCGTAGAGGTGTCGCCGCTATCGAATTCGTCTTCGTGGCGCCGATCCTGTTCGGGCTTTACTTTTTGACGCTCGAATTCGCCCAGGCCGTCGACACCAACAAGAAGGTCGCGCGCATTGGCAGCATGGTGGGGGATCTGGTCGCCCAGCAGCCGTCCATCACCAAGAACGAGATCGACGCGATCATGAAGATCGGGGGTGCGCTGCTCGTGCCCTATAATCGCTCGCAGCCGGAAGTGATCATCACTGCAATCGAGGTGACCAACGAGCCCACGCCCAAGGTCAAGGTCGTCTGGTCGCGCAAGATGGTCGCCGGCACTGCGGGGAATGCCCTGCCTGCGGGGAGCATCACCACGATTCCGGAGGATCTCCGGATCCCCGGCGCCTTTTACATCCGTGCGACCGCGGATATCGGCTACAAGCCCATCCTCACCTATTCTTCGGAAGGAAAAGAGACGATGGGCCTGATGGCCATGACCGGGTTGCAGAACCTGAAAATGAGCGAAAGCTATTTTCTGCGGCCCCGCATGAACAACAGCATCGCCTGTACGGACTGCTAGCATTCAGCCATCAGGTGGACTTGCCTGGCGGCTGAATGTGGCAATGCAGCGAAACGGGACACCATGCGTTCAGAGGAACCCATGGTGTTCTGAAGTTGCGCGGCCATTCCACTCATTCCACCCGATGGCAAAATGCTCTATGTCTGACCTGACATCTCGAATTCTGTCTGGGTCCCATGGCGCGCGCATTTCTTTTCGTCCTTGATTCCTTCGGCATCGGCCATGCACCCGATGCGGCCGCTTTTGCAAGCGAGGGGTCCGACACATTGGGCCATATCGCGCAGGCCTGCGCGGAAGGCAGGGGGGATCGGCCGGGCTTGCGCCAGGGGCCATTGCTTCTGCCGCACATGCGCGCCCTCGGGCTTTCGCATGCCGCTGCAATCGCTGCCGGGCACGATCTTGCGCATCTGCCGTCAGCGACGGGGTTCTATGGAGCGGCCTGCGAGACCTCCCGCGGAAAAGACACGCCTTCCGGCCATTGGGAAATCGCCGGGGTTCCAGTGCCTTTCGACTGGGGATACTTCCCTGAGACCGAACCGACCTTTCCCAAGAGCCTGACCGACGCGATTGTCGAGAAAGCTGCGTTGCCCGGCATTCTGGGGAATTGTCATGCCTCGGGAACCGAGATCATTGCTCGCCTGGGCGAAGAGCACATCCGGACGGGCAAGCCCATCTGCTACACCTCCGCCGATTCTGTTTTTCAGATTGCCGCCCATGAGGAGCATTTTGGCCTGGAGCGGTTGTATCAGCTTTGCGAACTGGTGCGCATTCTGGTTGATCCGCTGAACATCGGGCGGGTCATCGCGCGTCCTTTCCTGGGCGAAAGCGCCGAGAGTTTCGAGCGGACCGCCAACCGACGCGACTATGCGGTTCCCCCGCCCGAGCCGACCCTGCTCGATCGTGTGGAGGCGGCGGGCGGGCGCGTTTTCGGCATAGGCAAGATCGGCGATATTTTCGCGCATCAGGGCGTTAGCGAGGTGCGCAAGGCTGCCGGAAATATGGCGCTGTTCGAAGCAAGCCTGAAGGCGATGAGAGAGGCGCGGGACGGCGACTTGGTATTCGCCAATTTTGTTGACTTCGATTCTCTATATGGCCACCGGCGCGATGTGCCGGGCTATGCCGCCGCGCTGGAAGCATTCGATCGCAAGTTGCCGGAGGCGCTGGCGCTTCTGCAAGAAGGCGACATGTTGATCCTGACCGCGGACCACGGTTGCGATCCGACCTGGAGCGGTTCCGACCATACGCGTGAATGCGTGCCGGTGGTGGGCATGGCGCCCGGCTTGCGGGGCGGATCGGTTGGTCTGCGCCGCACCTTTGCGGATATTGGCGAGACGGTTGCCGAACATCTCGCGATCCCGCGCGGCCCGCATGGGGTTTCCTTCCTCGGTGGACTGGCGCCCGATGCCTGAACTGCCTGAGGTCGAGACGGTCCGGCGCGGCCTGCAGCCGGTCATGGAGGGCGCCCGGATACGCAGTGTCGAACTGCGTCGCCCCAACCTGCGCTTCCCGTTTCCAGACGATTTTGCAAAACGGCTTGAAAACCGCAGGATCATCGCGCTCGGGCGCCGCGCCAAATATCTCTTGATGCACATCGAAACGGCGGATGCCGTGATTTGCCATCTGGGTATGTCGGGTTCTTTCCGCATTGAGCGCGAAGGGGAAACGCAGACGCCGGGTGATTTTCACCACGAGCGTTCCAAGGCTGAAAAGCACGATCACGCCATCTTTCATCTTGAGGGTGCGGACGGTTCTGCGCTGCGCGTGATTTACAACGATCCACGCCGCTTTGGTTTCATGCTTCTGCATGATGACGGCACGCTGGATAGCCACCCCCTGCTTTCAGGCCTCGGTGTGGAGCCGACCGGAAATGTTCTCGACGGCGCGCATCTTTCGGAACTTCTGAGGGGGCGCAACACGCCGCTCAAATCAGCGCTGATGGATCAGCGGCTGGTGGCCGGCCTTGGCAATATCTATGTGTGCGAAGCTTTATGGCGAGCGGGTTTGTCGCCGACGCGGGCTGCGGGGTCCGTCGTGTCGGAGCGGGGTGTTTCAAAGCGCGCTCGACTATTGGCGGAGACCATCCGTACCGTCATTGCCGAAGCCATTGCCGCAGGCGGGTCGTCACTAAAGGATTACGTGCAGGCCGACGGGTCTCTGGGTTATTTTCAGCATACGTTCAATGTCTATGACCGGGAGGGACAGCCGTGCCGCCGGGAAGGATGTGGGGGAACGGTGCAGCGCATCGTTCAGGCAGGTCGGTCAACCTTTTATTGCCCGTCCTGTCAGCGTTGAGCACTGAGCATTTTGCAGCCAGACGGTACCGTCTGGCGCCGCACAAATGCTGAGAGACCGGCATTTTGCAGCCAGACGGTACCGTCTGGCGTCGCACAAATGCTGAGAGACCGGCATTTTGCAGCCAGACGGCACCGTCTGGCGCCGCACTGGAGAGAGGAACAGGCTATGGCATATGAAACGATCCTGGTGGAGACGCGCGACCGGGTAGGACTGATCACGCTCAATCGCCCGAAGGCCTTGAACGCGCTGAACGCGCTGGTGATGGAGGAAGTCGTAGCTGCCGCCCAGGCGTTTGACGAAAACCCCCGTATCGGCGCCATCGTCATCACCGGATCCGAAAAGGCTTTCGCGGCCGGTGCGGATATCAAGGAAATGCTGCCGAAGACCTTCATTGACGCCTATATGGAGGACATCTTCTCCGGCTGGGACGGGCTGGTTCGCGTTCGCAAGCCGGTTATCGCGGCAGTCGCGGGCTATGCGCTTGGCGGCGGTTGCGAGCTCGCGATGATGTGCGATTTCATCATCGCCGCCGAGAACGCCAAGTTTGGTCAGCCGGAGATCACCCTTGGCATTATTCCGGGCATGGGCGGGTCGCAACGGCTCACCCGCTTCGTGGGCAAGTCCAAGGCGATGGATATGTGTCTTACCGGTCGCATGATGGACGCGGCCGAAGCCGAGCGCTCCGGCCTGGTTTCGCGCGTGGTTCCCCCTGGCGAATTGATCGAGGAAGCGCTGAAGGCGGCGACCACCATCGCCGAATTCTCGCTGCCTGCCGTGATGATGGCCAAGGAAGTGGTCAACCGGGCCTATGAGACCACCCTCTCCGAGGGGCTGCGTTTCGAGAGGCGCGTTTTCGATTCCATGTTCGCGCTGGACGACCGTAAGGAAGGAATGGCGGCCTTTACCGAGAAGCGGTCGGCGAATTTCAAGAACCGCTGAGGCGGCCTGCCTATGTCTGGGGCGTTTTCTTGCGCCCGGACCCCCGCTTTGAGGGTCTCAGGCGTTGACGTGCGGGAAAAGCTCCACTATAAGCCGCCACGACTGTGGTGGCCCGTGGCTGCCCCTTTTTATTTTGAGCCTGCGATCCACTGAATTCGCGGCATGAACGTAGAAACAAGAGAGGTCACATGGCCAACACGACTTCGGCCAAGAAGGCGGTGCGAAAGATTGCCCGTCGTACTGCGGTCAACAAGAGCCGTCGCTCGCGCGTGCGCAATTTCGTTCGCAAGGTCGAGGAAGCCATCGCTTCCGGCGACAAGACCGCGGCTGAGACAGCTTTCCGCGCAGCACAGCCGGAGCTGATGCGTGCGGCCACGAAGGGTGTCCTGCACCACAACACCGCTTCCCGCAAGGTGTCTCGCCTCGCGCAGCGCGTGAAGGCCGTCGGCGCCTGATCTTCCCAAAATTGCAATAAGAAACCCGGTGGTGAACGCCGGGTTTTTCTTTGTGCTCCAAGAGGTTGGCAGTCTGCACGCGATCCGTGTGCGGCGCCGGCCTTTTTTTGTTTGCCGGCACTGATCGCTCAAATTCAGCCCGGCATCTGTCACATTGTGACCTTCATGTTTTGTTATCCAAACCGAATAGCTTAGCTATATCATGGCGTTGTGGAAGTTTATCCACAGCTTGTCCACGTCATCCCCGGACCTCTCGGCTGCCATAAATGTCAAGTTCTTTTTTTCGATATTTTTTCAAACGCGCCCGTCAAGGGCTGGATTTGGAAAAGGCGTTGGAATCCAAAAGACTTATTCACTGCCCCTTCTGCGGAGTCCGATTCCACAGGCAAAGGCAAGGCCGGATTCGCGAAAAAACCGGGCCGCGCGCTCTTGCTCTTTCCCGCGGGATTTCGGTAATGTCTGGACATCGAGAGAGGCAGCCAGAGCCTTCAAGCTTTAGCCGAAATTGGCGGTTTTTGCGGCGCGGATTCATTCTGCGCGAGGGGACTCTTTGCGCTCTCGTACAGGCCACTTCCGGTTTCGTTGCCGGGGTTGATAAAGGCGCTTCAGGCGTCATGGGGACCACAGAGTTCGGAAGGTTGGTCACTGCCGGTAAGCAACTGGCGGTTGAGGTGGTTATGTGCAAAGAAGCGGGCGGGGGCTCAGCTGAAGAAGGAGCAGGAAATTGGAAGTTTAGGTCGTTGGCTGCGACCATTGATGCCAATCAATAAGGGACACCGGTCGGCCGCGTTAGTTGTTGCGACGAGCGCGTCGATAGGCTCCGGCCGGTAAAAACCAGACATTGAAAAACAGGGACATGAGAATGCAAAGCGGCGCCGAAAGGGAAGTTAAGGGGGGATTTTCTTTTCAAGAGCAACTGTCTCACCAGGAAGCCATTGAAAAGGGTGAGGTCGTCACTGAAAAGGTCACCGAAAAATCCGGTCCCTCCGAGGTTGTGTTTGACAGGGTGAAGGCGCAGTTGCGCGCCCGCCTCGGCAGTGAAGTCTATTCCAGCTGGTTCGGACGCATGAAGCTGACGGAAGCTTCGAAGGGATGTGTGCGGATTTCCGTGCCTACGGCCTTCCTGCGGTCCTGGATCAACGGCCATTACCTCGACCTGATTTCCGAGCTCTGGAAACAGGAAGAGCCCGAGACGCTCAAGGTCGAGATCGTGGTTCGCACCGCGACCCGCAATGTGCGTGTGGCTCAGGAAACCAAGCCGGCGGTGGCGCGCAAGGTCGCAGCCCGCCCGCAGACGGCATTGGCCAGCGGTACGCTCTCCGCCGGCCACGGGCCGCGCGGCAGCGCCGTGCAGGCGGCGGAAGCCGATGGCCGTGCCAATGTGCTCGGTTCGCCGCTCGACAGCCGCTATACGTTCGATTCCCTCATCGAGGGGCCGTCGAACCGGGTGGCGTGTGCCGCAGCGCGCACGGTTGCCGAGTCGGATTCCAACGCGATCCGCTTCAATCCGCTTTTCCTGCATGCCTCCGTCGGTCTCGGCAAGACGCATATGTTGCAGGCGATCGCTGCGGAATCGTTGCGGCGCAAGCCGCAGGCCCGCGTCGTCTATCTCACGGCCGAATATTTCATGTGGCGTTTCGCCACCGCGATCCGTGACAACAACGCGCTCACCCTCAAGGAACAGTTGCGCGATATCGACCTTCTGATCATTGACGACATGCAGTTCCTGCAGGGCAAGTCGATCCAGAACGAGTTCTGCCATCTGCTGAACATGCTGCTGGACAGCGCGCGCCAGGTGGTGGTGGCGGCGGACCGGCCGCCTTCCGAGCTGGAGTCGCTCGAGCCGCGGGTGAAGTCCCGCCTCAATGGCGGCGTCTCGCTGGAGATCGGTGCGCCGGATTTCTCCATGCGTTTGTCGATCCTCAAGCAGCGTCTTGCCGCCGCCCAGGCGGAAGATGCCTCGCTCGACATTCCCGAGGAGATTCTGGTGCATGTGGCGCGCTCCGTCACCGGCAGCGGGCGTGAACTGGAAGGCGCTTTCAATCAGCTTCTCTTCCGCCACTCCTTCGAGCCGCAGATCACTATCGACCGTGTCGATGAGATTTTGGGCCATGTCTGTCGCGCCGGCGAGCCGAAGCGCGTTCGCATCGAGGACATCCAGCGCATCGTCGCGCGGCACTACAATGTGTCGAAGACGGAGCTCCTGTCCAATCGGCGCACGCGCACCATCGTCAAGCCGCGCCAGGTCGCCATGTATCTTTCGAAGGTCATGACACCGCGTTCCCTGCCGGAGATCGGGCGGCGTTTCGGCGGGCGCGATCACACCACGGTTCTGCATGCCGTGCGCAAGATCGAGGGGCTGACCGATGGCGACAGGCAGCTTGCCCAGGAGATCGAGCTTCTGAAGCGTCTTATCAGCGATCAGGCCTGATGGCCGTTGCCCGCCGCCCATGCGCGGCGGGATTTTCCCGATACATGCCGCGGCGCATGCGCGGAAGCAAAAAAGGATAGATCATCCCGCGCCCAGGCTGGCGCGGTGATCTGCAGGTTTGCTGCGGGCCGAACTCGGAGGGGGAGGCGGCCCGCCCTGGCGGATGGAGTGCGAGGCGCGGTTTGCGCGTCTGGCGCTCCGTCCGCCTCGCTTTTCAGGGCTTGCTTTGCCGTTTTCCCCAAAAAGCCTCAGGGCAGGAGCCGCTGAAGCCGCGCGGGCTTGCGTTTCCCCTTGATTTCCTGTCAGTTTGTTGGGATTCAAGCCTGTTCATGGCTGCGCGCGGCATGGCACATGTCCGCTAGGCGTCTTTTCATTCAAGCGAGTTTATCGGTCATGCGTGTTATCCTCGAACGCTCCACTCTCCTCAAGTCGCTGAACCACGTTCATCGCGTGGTGGAGAGGCGCAACACGATCCCGATCCTGTCCAACGTCTTGCTCAATGCGGATGGGGGCAGCCTTCAGATGAAGGCAACCGATCTGGATCTCGAGGTCACCGAGGCCGCGAGCGCCAGCATTGAGCAGGCGGGTGCGACCACGGTGCCGGCCCATCTGCTTTACGACATCGTTCGCAAGCTGCCCGACGGCGCTGAAGTGATGCTCAAGACCGACGAGAGCGGCAACGCCATGTCTGTGGTCTCGGGCCGTTCAAGCTTCCGGCTGCAGTGCCTGCCCCAGTCCGATTTCCCGGAACTGTCCGCTGGCAATTTCTCGCACATCTTCCGCCTGGAATCCGAGGCCCTGAAGAATCTCATCGAGAAGACCCAGTTCGCCATCTCCACCGAGGAGACGCGCTATTATCTGAACGGTATCTTCCTCCACACCATCGAAGCTGATGGCGCGCTCAAACTGCGCTCCGTGGCAACCGATGGCCATCGCCTCGCCCGCGCCGAGATGGAAGCGCCGGCAGGTTCGGAGGGCATGCCCGGCATCATCATCCCGCGCAAGACGGTTGGCGAACTTCAGAAGCTGGTCGACGATCCCGATGTCGCTGTCACTGTAGAGCTTTCCGATACGAAAATCCGTTTCACCATCGGTAGCGTGATCCTGACCTCGAAGCTGATCGACGGCACCTTTCCAGACTATCAGCGTGTCATTCCGACCGGAAACGACAAGGTGCTGCTCATAGACCGGCAGAGCTTCGCAGCAGCCGTGGACCGTGTGTCCACCATCTCTTCCGAGCGCGGCCGCGCGGTGAAGCTTGCCATCGCCGAGGGGCAGGTGACCCTGACGGTCAACAATCCCGACTCCGGTAGTGCGACGGAAGAGATTGCGGCCGATTACAGCGCCGATCCCATCGAGATCGGCTTTAACGCGCGCTATCTGCTGGACGTCGCGGCGCAGCTTTCAAGCGAAAGCGCTCGTTTCCTGCTGGCCGACGCCGGTTCGCCCACGCTCATCCAGGATGAGGGCGACAAGAGCGCGCTCTACGTTCTCATGCCGATGCGCGTGTAGGCGCTCCTGGAAAGACCTTGGCCGAACAAGATGCCGGTAAAGGGCGTGCCGCCCAGGTTCATGTCGCAAGGTTAAGCCTGAGCGATTTTCGTAACTATCGCGCCTTGTCGCTGAACTTGCAGCCGGGCGCGGTGGTGCTTACCGGCGAAAATGGTGCCGGCAAGACCAACCTTCTGGAAGCGGTTTCCTTCCTTTCTCCGGGGCGCGGTCTGCGCCGTGCCACGCTGGAAGATGTCGCCCGACAGGGTGCCGACAATGGTTTTGCCGTTCATGCCCGGCTCGAAGGTGCTTTCGGCGATTGCGAGATCGGCACAGGCACGGCGGGCGCAACCGTTACCGAAGCGGCAGGCCGGCGTGTACGCATCAATGGCGAGACCGTGCGCTCTGCCGATGCCATGCTGGAATGGCTGCGTGTGCTTTGGGTTACTCCGTCCATGGACGCGCTCTTCACCGGGCCTGCCGGCGACCGCCGCCGTTTCCTCGATCGGCTGGTGCTTGCCATCGATCCCGCCCATGGTCGGCGCGCGCTGGATTACGAAAAAGCCATGCGTGCCCGCAACCGGCTTCTGTCGGAGGATTCCCGCGATGCGGCATGGTTTGATGCCATTGAGACGCAGATGGCCGAAACCGGCGTGGCGATTGCCGCAGCCCGCGCGGAGATGGTGCGCCTGATTGCTGCGATGAATGAGCGTCTGCCGGAAACGGGCCCGTTTCCCAAGGCCGAGATTGCCCTTGAAGGCACCATTGACGAGGCGATCGGAAACGGGCCTGCGGTGGATGTGGAGGAAATGTTCCGCGCGCTCCTGCGCGATCTGCGCTATCGCGACCGGGCGGCCGGGCGAACTCTCGAGGGGCCGCATCGCAGCGATCTGCTGGTGCGCCATGTGCCCAAGGACATGCCGGCGGCCCGTTGCTCGACGGGCGAGCAGAAGGCGTTGCTTGTCGGATTGATCCTTGCCCACGCACGATTGACCGGTGAGCTTTCGGGAACCGCGCCGATCCTCCTGCTCGATGAGATTTCCGCCCATTTCGATCCCGATCGCCGTGCTGCGCTCTTCTCGATCCTCGAGGAGTTGAACTGTCAGGCCTTCATGACTGGCACGGAGCCCTCGCTTTTCAGCGCGCTGGAAGGACGCGCACAGTTCCTGTCGGTATCGGCTGGCGCCATCGTGCCTCGCTGACAGCGCACTCCATGCGCGATAGGATGCACCGGAGTAGTCTTGCGGACGCCAGCAGAAATCGTCTGGGGCCCGCATAACGGCGCAAGAGCAAGACGACGGAGCGGATTTTGCGTTTCCATGAATTGATGAACCGTTCCAGGAACCAGAGGACGGATCGCGATTTTCCTGCAAAGAAGATCGATCCGGTATCGTCATGACACAGAATGAAGCTGCCGCCTTGAACGACCGGGAACTGGAGCGTTATGCGCGCCACATCGTGCTGCCGGAAATCGGTGGCGCCGGCCAGCAGAAGCTCAAGCGGGCACGGGTGCTCGTGATCGGTGCCGGTGGGCTCGGCGCTCCGGTGCTCCACTATCTCGCGGCAGCCGGCATAGGCACGCTCGGCATTGTGGATGACGATACGGTCTCGCTTTCCAATCTTCAGCGCCAGGTTATTCACGACACCGAAAGCGTGGGCTTGCCCAAGGTCGAAAGCGCAGCCCGTGCCATCCGGCGCATCAACCCGCATGTGCAGGTCGAGCAGCACATTCTGCGCCTCGGCGATGCCGAAGCCGCAAGCCTTATCGCCGGCTACGATATGGTGGTGGATGGCTCGGACAATTTTTCCACGCGCTACCTGCTCGCCGACACCTGCGCGGTGGTCGGCCGCCCGCTGGTGACGGCGGCCATCGGCCGTTTCGATGGGTCGCTGACGGTCCTCAAACCGTATGAGCGTGATGCGGAGGGAAAGCCGTTCCCCGGTTATCGCGACCTGTTCCCCGAGCCGCCGCCGCCGGGCCTTGTTCCAAGCTGCGCGGAAGCCGGCATCGTTGGCACTCTCGCCGGTGTCATGGGGACATTGCAGGCGATGGAAGTCATCAAGCTCGTGACCGGCGCAGGGGAGCCGCTGATTGGCCGGCTGCTTCTCTATGATGGACTGGCCGCGCGGTTCCAGACCATTAATTACCGCGCGCGCAGCAAAGCCGGGGCACTGGAAAAAGCCGGATAAGAATCCTCTTCTCAGACCGTGCGCGGCAAGACGCGATCCGGCGGTCGATGGCCGTCGAAGAAGGTGCGGATGTTGATGATCACCTTCTCGCCCATGTCGATGCGGCCTTCGATCGTTGCCGAGCCCATATGCGGCAGGATCACGATCTTGTTGGTCTTGGCGAGCTTCTGCAGCTTGGGGTTCATCGAAGGTTCGTGCTCGAATACGTCAAGCCCGGCGCCCGCGAGTTTTCCCTCATCGATGAGCCGGATAAGCGCCTCCTCGTCCACCACGTCGCCACGCGCCGTGTTGACGAGATAGGCGCGCGGCTGCATCAGCTCCAGCCGGCGGGCAGACAGAAGATGGAAGGTTGCCGGCGTCGAGGGGCAGTTGACGGAGATGATGTCCATGCGCGCGAGCATCTGGTCGAGGCTGTCCCAATAGGTGGCTTCCAGCTCGTCCTCGATGGCCGGCGCGACGCGTTTTCGGTTGTGATAGTGGATCGACAGCCCGAAGGCCTTGGCGCGCCGGGCAACCGCCGTGCCGATGCGCCCCATGCCCACAATCCCAAGCCGCTTGCCCCAGATGCGCCGTCCAAGCATCCATGTGGGCGACCAGCCGGCCCATTTGCCACCGCCTTTCAGAAGCTCCGCTCCCTCCGTCAGCCGGCGTGGCACGGCAAGGATGAGGGCCATGGTCATGTCGGCCGTGTCTTCGTTGAGCACATTCGGCGTGTTTGTTACGGCGATGCCTTTCTTGGCGGCCGCGGCCACATCGATATTGTCCACGCCATTGCCGAAATTGGCGATCAGCCGCAGCTTTTCGCCGGCTTGTGCGATCAATGCGGCATCGATGCGGTCGGTAATGGTAGGCACCAGAACGTCGGCTTCCTTCATCGCAGCCACCAGTTCGGGCTGCGTCATCGGCTTGTCGTCCACATTCAGCTTCGCGTCGAACAACTCGCGCATGCGGGTTTCGACCTGGTCCGGCAGCTTGCGGGTTATGACGACGAGAGGCTTCTTCCTGACGGTCATGGGTTCTCCGAAATAACGCCCTGTTGATACCTCTTTAACCAAGACGCGCGACACTGCAATGCCGAGCCGGGCCGTCCTTTCTCTATCAAGTGGGGCCGGCCAAGACAAAGAAAAAGGGCTGGGAAAAGGATTGGGGCCGAGGCCCCCGCCACAGACACAGGGTTTCCGGGAGTTCGACAATGCCGGCCTTTGCGCCTATGCGTTCATTGTTAGCCGCTTTCGCCATTGCAGTAGCCGTTGCAGCACCTGCCGCCACGCGCGCCGAGGCAAACACCGAACCGAGTGTGAAGACCGGTCCGAGCGGATTGCCGCTGCCGCGTTTTGTCAGTCTCAAGTCCAGCCGCGTCAATATGCGCATCGGCCCCGGACTGAGCTATGCCATCAACTGGCGCTACATGAAATCCGGCCTGCCGATGGAAATCATCCAGGAATATGACAACTGGCGCCGCGTGCGCGATGCGGATGGGGCCGAGGGCTGGATCAACCAGGCACTGCTTTCAGGACGCCGCACGGGCATTGCTGCTCCCTGGTTCAAAGGCAAGCAGGCGGCCATCGACCTCTATGCTCGCCCCGACAAGGAAGCCCGCACGGTGGTTCAGGTCGAACCCGGTACGGTCGGTTCCATCAAGGCCTGCAACGGCTCGTGGTGCGAGATGGATTTCGCCGGTCACAGCGGCTGGATCGATCAGTCCCTGATATGGGGCGCCTATCCGGGTGAGAACCTGAAGGACTGAAAGGGCCGCGCCCGCCGCAGCCCGTTGCGCTCTTTGAGGCTCGCGCGCCCATATGCGCATGAATCAGAAAAAATCGAATGGAGATGCCGGATCGTGGCTGGCGATCAGCGTGTTTTGCGCCGCAGCCGAACAACGATATCGACATTGACGATTTCCGTGCCTTCAGGCGGAGCCGGCAAATTCTTCACTTCCACGCGCCCTGACGGAATATCGAAGACACGGTTTTCATCCTCGATGAAGAAATGGTGGTGGTCGGACACATTGGTGTCGAAATAGGTGCGCGCGCCTTCCACCTGCACGATGCGCAGCATACCGGCTTCGGTGAATTGGTGCAGCGTGTTGTAGACGGTGGCAAGAGAAACGGAGTAACCGGCTTCCTGCGCTTCTTCGTGGAGGGATTCCGCAGAGATATGACGGTCGCCGGAGGCAAAGAGAAGCTCGCCCAGCGCAATGCGTTGGCGTGTCGGGCGTAAGCCCGCGCCCCGCAGCCGCTCTTCCAGCGGTGTTTCTGTCTCGTCCTGTACAGTTCTCAAGAAAACCGTCCCGTCGTCCGATCCAAAGCCAGACCACCGTGCCGGCGGCCGAGTTTTCGTGCTGCCATGACAGGGTCACAGCTCCCAGACATATATTCGGTCGTACGGAACCGATCAATAGCAGCGGATTTCAGCAAGCCAAAAGTTCAACACCGGCCAATTTCGCACAACTGCGGTTTCCAGCGGGAAAGAAGCTGTGATAGGGAGGTCCGACAAGCAAAATCGGACCCGGAGCAAACCGGGCCGTCGACGGGATGGCAATTGATGGCGCAAACGAAGAACAGCTACGATTACGAAGACCTTCTGGCCTGCGGCCGCGGCGAGCTTTTTGGCCCCGGCAACGCGCAGCTTCCGGCCCCGCCCATGCTGATGTTCGATCGCATCACCGATATTCAGGAAGAAGGTGGCGAGTTCGGCAAGGGCTATGTTCGTGCTGAGCTCGACATCAAGCCCGACCTCTGGTTCTTCCCTTGCCATTTCATCGGCAATCCGGTCATGCCGGGCTGCCTTGGCCTCGATGCCATGTGGCAGCTGACGGGCTTTTTCCTTGGCTGGCTCGGCCTGCCGGGCAAGGGCATGGCGCTGTCCACCGGCGAGGTGAAGTTCAAGGGCATGGTTACGCCGACGGTCAAGAAGGTCGAGTACGGCGTCGATTTCAAGCGCGTCATGAAAGGGCGTCTGGTGCTTGGCATCGCCGATGGCTGGCTTAAGGCCGATGGCGAACCCATCTACAAGGCGACGGACCTCAGGGTCGGTCTGGCTCAGCAGGAAGCCTAATTTCAATTCTTGACGGGCGGCCGGAGCCCCGGCCCAAGGAGAGCATATGAGACGCGTCGTCGTTACTGGTTTGGGGATCGTTTCGTCGATCGGCAACAATGCGGACGAGGTGACAGCCTCGTTGCGTGAAGCCAGGTCCGGAATCTCGTTTTCGGACGATTTCGCCGAACACGGTTTCCGCTGTCAGGTGTGGGGCGCTCCGACGCTCGATCCGGCGGAACTGGTTGATCGCCGTGCCATGCGTTTCCTTTCCAAGGGCGGGGCCTGGAACCACGTGGCGATGGAACAGGCAATCGCCGATTCCGGCCTTGAGGAAGGCGATATCACCAACGAGCGCACCGGCATCATCATGGGCTCTGGCGGCCCGTCCACCCGCACCATCGTGGAAGCCGCACAGACGACGCTTAAGAACGGCTCGCCCAAGCGCATCGGACCGTTCGCGGTGCCGAAGGCCATGTCCTCCACCGCTTCGGCAACGTTGGCCACCTGGTTCAAGATTCACGGTGTGAACTACTCGATCTCGTCGGCCTGCTCGACCTCCGCGCACTGCATCGGCAATGCCGCCGAGATGATCCAGTGGGGCAAGCAGGACGTGATGTTCGCCGGCGGTCACGAGGATCTCGACTGGACCATGTCGAACCTGTTCGACGCGATGGGCGCCATGTCTTCCAAGCACAACGATACCCCGGCCACCGCTTCCCGCGCCTATGATGTCACGCGTGACGGTTTCGTCATCGCCGGTGGCGCTGGCGTTCTGGTTCTGGAAGAGCTGGAGCACGCCAAGGCGCGCGGCGCGAAGATCTATGCCGAGCTTACGGGCTACGGCGCGACTTCCGATGGCTACGACATGGTGGCTCCCTCGGGTGAGGGGGCTGTGCGCTGCATGCGTCAGGCGCTTTCCACGGTGAAGGGGGATGTCGATTACGTCAACACGCATGGCACGGCGACGCCGGTGGGCGATTCGCGCGAGATCGAGGCGATCCGAACCGTTTTCGGCGACAAGGTCCCGCACATTGCCTCTACCAAGTCGCTCACCGGCCATTCGCTTGGCGGCGCCGGCGCGCAGGAATCGATCTATTCGATCCTCATGATGCAGGCGGGTTTCATTGGCGAAAGTGCCCATATCACCGAGCTTGATCCCGAATTCGACGGCGTGCCGATCGTGCGCAAACGGATCGACAACGCCAAGATTGACACGGTTCTTTCCAATTCTTTTGGTTTCGGCGGCACCAACGCCACGCTTGTGTTTCAGCGTTACGCAGGTTGAGTAAATGGACGCTTTGATGAAAGGGAAGCGCGGCCTCATCATGGGGGTCGCCAACGATCATTCGATTGCCTGGGGCATTGCCAGGAAACTGGCCGATGCCGGTGCCGAGCTGGCCTTCACCTATCAGGGAGAGGCTTTCGGACGCCGCGTCAAGCCACTCGCCGAAAGTGTCGGATCCTCGCTTCTTTTGCCGTGCGATGTGGAAGATACCGCCTCCATCGACAGTGTTTTCGAGACGCTGAAGAAGGAGTGGGGATCGCTGGATTTCATCGTTCATGCGATCGGCTTTTCCGACCGCAACGAGCTCAAGGGCCTCTACGCGGACACATCGCGCGAGAACTTCATCCGCACCATGGTGATCTCCTGCTATTCCTTCACCGAGGTGGCCCGCAAGGCTGCCGAACTGATGACGGATGGCGGCCAGATGTTGACGCTCACCTATGCGGGTTCCGTGCGGGTGATGCCCAACTACAATGTCATGGGTGTCGCCAAGGCGGCACTGGAGGCCAGCGTTCGTTACCTGGCGAGCGACTACGGACCGCGCAACATCCGCGTGAACGCTATCTCGGCGGGTCCGGTGCGCACGCTGGCAGGTGCCGGAATTTCTGATGCGCGTTACATGTTCTCGTATCAGCAGCGCAACGCGCCGCTGCGCCGCACGGTTAAGATCGACGAGATCGGCGGTTCGGCACTCTATCTTCTGTCGGACCTGTCTTCCGGGGTCACCGGCGAGATTCACTATGTGGATTCGGGCTACAACACCGTCTCCATGCCGGTGATGGAAGAGCTGAAGCGGATGAGCGAGGCAGCCGGGGAATAGTCGTCGATCATCCGGCTGGAAGAAGGCTGGCTGGCGTCGTTTATACAGCCTACTTCCGCGCCCAAAGCACCTTGAAGGTGCCGTTGCGAAGCAATTCGCCATGTGCTGAGAAGTGCCTGGCGAGCACCTCCTCATAGGGCAGCGGTCGATTGGCCACCAGAAACAGCTTCCCGCGAGGTTGCAACGCCTTGGCTGCCGAGACGATCATCTGCTGTCCCATATCGGGCTCTGCAGCACGGCTGCGGTGAAAGGGCGGGTTCATCAGAATCGCGTCGTAACGTTCGGAAACGTCTTCGCCGAGCAGGTCGTGCCAGAAGAACCTTGCGGACATGCCAGGTGCCTTGACGGCCATGTTGTGCCGGGCCGCTTCAAGAGACGCATGGTGCGCTTCGTAGAGATCGATCGATCGGATGCCGGGGCAGCGCTGTGAGGCTGCCACGGAGAGGAACCCCCAGCCCGCGGCGAAATCGGCGACCCTGCCGGAAAGGTCCTCGGGCAGGCATGAGGCAAGAAGGGCTGAACCGGCATCGATGCCGTCGTCCGAAAAGCCTCCCGCGGCTGTTTCAAAACCGTCTGCCCCTTCTGCAGCGCCGGAAAGAAGCGCTGCGTCCAGTGTCGCCGGACGGCGAAGCCAGAACACCACCCCGTGATGTTTCGAGGCATGGTCCTCGATGCCGACCAGTTCCTCCATGCGTTTGCGCAGGCTGCTGCCGCCATCCTTCTTGGCAGTGGCTGTGACGATCAAACCGCCGGCTTTTGTGCGCTTGAGCGCCTCGGCCAGCCGGGCTTCGTTCTCGCGCCGGTGCCGACCGCAAAGCACGAGGGCCATGTCGTAGTTCTCGCCCGTTGCTTCCGGCGTCACTTCGAACCCGGTGCGATCGAGCGCGAGATAATCCGGACGGAAATCCTGCACGAGCGACAAGTGGCCCGCAAAGTCTTCCGGCAGGCGCAGGCCTGCGGGGGCTCCGATGAACAGCACACGGTCCTGCCCCGAAGGCGGTTCGACAAGGCCGCGCTCGAAGGGGAACAGCAATGTGGGAAGGGGCGTATCGCTCATCGGAATGTCTGCAACATCTTGTGGTCAGGCAAGCTCGCCTGACACCCGCATCGCTACGGGAAAATAATCGGATGCTCGGGGCAGGAAACGGCCCCGATACGAAAACGGGCGCACCTGTGGGTGCGCCCGTCCAATCGGAATGAAGAAAGGATCAGCCTTCGGCGTCCTCGTCGGCCTCTTCCTTCTTCTTCTTTTCCTGCACGATCTCGGTGCCGGTCTCCTGGTCGACGACCTTCATGGAGAGGCGCACCTTGCCGCGCTCGTCGAAGCCCATGAGCTTCACGAACACCTTGTCGCCTTCCTTCACCACGTCGGTGGTCTTGGCGACGCGCTCGGGTGCGAGCTGGGAGATGTGGACCAGGCCGTCACGCGGACCGAAGAAATTCACGAAGGCGCCGAAATCGGCGGTCTTCACGACCGTACCCTCGTAGATCTCGCCCACTTCCGGCTCTGCCGTGATGGAGTGGATCCACTTGCGGGCGGCCTCGATCTCCTTGGCGTTCGACGAGGCGATCTTCACCGTGCCGTCATCCTCGATGTTGATCTTGGCGCCGGTCTTCTCCACGATCTCGCGGATGACCTTGCCGCCGGAGCCGATCACGTCGCGGATCTTGTCGGTCGGGATATTCATGACCTCGATGCGTGGCGTGAATTCGCCGAGCTCGCCACGGCTTTCCGCAAGAGCCTTGCTCATCTCGTTGAGAATATGCAGACGACCGCCCTTGGCCTGCTCGAGAGCGATCTTCATGATCTCCTCGGTGATGCCGTCGATCTTGATGTCCATCTGCAGCGAGGTGATGCCCTCGTCGGTGCCGGCCACCTTGAAGTCCATGTCGCCGAGGTGGTCCTCATCGCCCAGAATGTCGGAAAGGACCGCGAAACGCTCCTCTTCCTTGATCAGGCCCATGGCAATGCCGGCAACCGGCTTGGCCAGCGGCACGCCGGCATCCATCAGCGCCAGCGAGGTGCCGCAAACGGTGGCCATCGAGGACGAGCCGTTGGACTCGGTGATCTCGGAGACGACGCGCAGCGTGTAGGGGAACTGGTCGGAGGCCGGCAGCATCGGGTGGATGGCGCGCCAGGCAAGCTTGCCGTGGCCGATCTCGCGGCGGCCGGGCGAGCCCATGCGGCCCGTCTCGCCGACGGAGTAGGGCGGGAAGTTGTAGTGAAGGAGGAAGGACTCCTTGTAGGTGCCGGTCAGCGAATCGATGAACTGCTCATCCTCGCCCGTGCCGAGCGTGGCAACCACCAGCGCCTGCGTCTCGCCGCGGGTGAACAGCGCCGAACCGTGCGTGCGGGGCAGGACCCCTACTTCCGAAACGATGGGGCGGACCGTGGAGAGGTCGCGGCCATCGATGCGGCTGCCGGTGTCGAGGATGTTCCAGCGGACGATCTTCGCCTGCAGGCTCTTGAAGACCGTGTTGACCTGCTCGGTCGACCACTTGGTCTCTTCCTCGCCCTCGGGCAGGAAGGTTGCCTTCACCTTCGCCTTGGCGGCGTCAACGGCGTCGTAGCGCTTCTGCTTGTCGGTGATCTTGTAGGCGTCGCGCAGGTCGTTCTCGACGACCTTCAGCATCTCGCCCTCGAGCTCGGAGAGGTCGGCGGCGGAGAAATCGCGCGGCTCCTTGGCTGCCACCTCGGCAAGCTTGATGATCGCGTCGATGACCGGCTGGAAGTTCTTGTGGCCGAACATGACGGCGCCGAGCATGATGTCCTCGGGCAGCTGCTGGGCTTCCGATTCCACCATGAGGACGGCTTCGCCCGTGCCGGCGACGACGAGGTCGAGCTTGGTCTCTTCCATCTCGTCGACATGCGGGTTGAGGATGTATTCGCCACCGATATAGCCGACGCGGGCCGCGCCGATCGGGCCCATGAAGGGCACGCCGGAAAGCGTCAGCGCGGCGGAAGCGGCAACCATCGACACGACATCCGGATCATTTTCCAGATCGTGCTGCAGAACGGTGATGATGACCTGGGTGTCGTTCTTGTAGCCGTCGACGAAGAGCGGGCGGATCGGGCGGTCGATCAGGCGGGAGACCAGCGTCTCCTTCTCGCTCGGGCGGCCTTCACGCTTGAAATAGCCGCCGGGAATCTTGCCGGCTGCGAAGGTCTTTTCCTGGTAGTTGACGGTCAGCGGGAAGAAATCGAAGCCGGGCTTCGGTTCCTTGGCGGAGACCACGGTGGCGAGAACCACGGTTTCGCCGTAGGTGGCGAGAACGGCGCCGTCGGCCTGACGGGCGATCTTGCCGGTTTCCAGAATGAGCGGACGACCGCCCCATTCAATTTCCACTTTGTGATGCTTGAACATATCTTGTCCTTCTGCGCCGAAATCGCGCGCGGCGCCTGGCTGCACGCGCTTCCGGACTTGGCTTCATTTTTCTGGACGAGCCACGGGCAAGACAACGGGAGGCTCGGGTTCCGGCCTTCGCCGGCCGCAAGCATCCTGCAATCCTGCCCCATGACCTGTCCGTCGGGGCCCCGGCTTTCCTGCCTTCTTTACATGAGGTCGGCCCGACAGGGCGATCCGGGATCATGCTTCAGGCCGGAGCCGAAGGGCATGCGCTCAGGCGCCTGCCCAAATGCAACCGGCGGACACCGCAGGTGTCCGCCGGTCAAACGCTTAGCGCCGCAGACCGAGCTTCTCGATCAGCGTCTGATAGCGGCCTTCATCTTTCTTCTTGAGATAGTCCAGAAGGCGGCGACGCTGAGACACGAGCTTCAGGAGGCCACGACGGGAGTGGTTATCCTTCTTGTGGTCCTTGAAATGCTCGGTGAGGTTCTTGATCCGCTCGCTCAGGATCGCGACCTGGACTTCCGGCGAGCCGGTGTCACCCTGGGTCGTGGCGAATTCCTTGAGCAAATCCTGTTTGCGCTCTGCAGTAATCGACATCGTATTTCCTTTCTTGGAATTATGGGAAAAGGGGACGCCCTCAGCCGGGATGTCGTCCAGCCGGGGCCACTTCACAATGCAGTCAGACCGCAATGTTGGCCGGCATATAAGCGAAAACGGACATAATTACCAGCCCAAACCGTGCCACCCGTCTGCGGCATGCCTTCCGCACCGGCGGCGACCGGCCGTCATCGGTCCTGATCGCCATCGTCAGGATGTTTCGGTTTGGCACTTTCAGGAAGCAGACGCTCCACCGGAATCTTGAAGATGCATTCCAGCCCGTCGCGATGGTACACGCGCGAGATATCCGCATCCAGCGTCCCGCCCACCATGCGCTCGATGATCTCGGTGCCGAAACCGCGCCGCCCGGTTCGCCGGCGAAGGCGCGGCACGCGTTCGCGCCAAACAAGTTTCAGCATGTCGTCCTCGACCTTCCAGGAAAGCTCCAGGCTTCCGGTATCCGAAGCGAAGGCGCCGTATTTGGAAGCGTTGGTCGCCAATTCGTGGATGGCAAGGCCGATGGTCTGCGCCGGTTGATTGCCGAGCCTGAAGCGTGGACCTTCCATGGTCATGCGCTCGGGGTCCTCCGGCTGGAAGGGCGTGATCTGCGCGGAGAGCAGTTCTCTGAGTTCCACGCCTGCCGCGCCACCCGCTATGAGGAGGTCCGTGGAGCGCGCCAACCCATAGAGGCGCTTCTGGAATGTATCATGGAATGCAGCAAAACTGCGTGCATTGCGCGCGGTCTGCTTGGCCATGGAGGCCACCACGGTGAGCTGGTTCTTGGAACGGTGCGCCACCTCGCGCATGAGAAGCCGGATTTCGTTTTCGGCTTTTTGCCGGTCGATGGCCGCTTCGGAGAGCGCGGTGGAGACCGTTGCCACCTCGGCGATCGGATACTCGATGGCCTGCACCGCTTCGCCGGCGCCGAGCCGCCTTGCATCCCGCGCCAGGCGGCGGACGGGACCGGCGATCTGTCGCCCAAGCAGCCATGCCGCGAGCGTACCGATCGTGATGACGAGGATGCCGCCGATGATCAGCATGCGCAGCGAACGGCGCATCGGTTCCTCGACGGTATCTATGGAAGCCCAAACCACCGCCTTCCAGCCGCTGTAGATCGATTCATCGACGATGGCGATATAGGCGTCGCCCTTGGCGTCTTCGGCGGGCCGTGCACCGCGATAGCGGCCCGCTCCGCCGATATCGAGGAAGAACTTTTCGCCGATCTTGGAATCCTCTGAGGAAGAGGCGATCACCAGGCCGTTCTGATCGACGAGGGAGGCGTTCCAGCCGCCGCGCAGGATCTGCTGCGAGAGCGTGTCGGCCAATGAGGAAGCGTTGCGCGTCATCACCATGAGGCGCGAGGGACCGCTGTCGGGCACATAGGGCAGAAGCACATTGAAGACCCAGTTCTGCGAGGTCTGGCCGAAGAACACGCCTGAAACCGTCTTGCCCGGATTTTGCAGCGCGGCGCGTGCGGATTCCGGATCGGAGGTCGGCCCGAGCGGCGTGCCGAAAGGCACGCGTGTGTTGAGAAGCTGGTTCAGGTTTTCGTCGAGCAGCAGGAAATAGGTTCCGGTACCGGCCAGCGCGAGACGGGAACGCTCGTAGAAATCTTCCAGCTTGCTGTCGGAAAGCGATGGCGTGGTGGAGAGCACCCGCAGGGTTGTGGCCATGCCGCTCAGCTCGCGGTCGATCGCTTCCACGATCGAACCCGCCATGGCTTCCGCAAGGGTCGTCACCACCTCGTTCTGGGCTTCGTTGTTTCGTTGGAGCAGGACGACCGAAACACCGATGGCGGGAACGATTGTCACGGCAATCAGCAGCAGAAGATAAAGGCTGATAGGCTTGGGACCGGAAAGCACGGATCGCAATCGTTCGGCAAGGCCGGTTCCACTGACGGTCTTTTCCGCGTTCTTCGCCCGATCCCTTGCGCGATTCTGTGAATGCATGCAGCCCCGTCCCTCGCTTCGCCGGGCAGAACCAAAGCCTGCACACCCTTCCGACGCAATGATCGCATGAACAATGACGGCCGGAATTGCCGACCGTCACATATCATGCCCCAAGGCTCATAATGCACCAGCGGTCAAAGGGTTGCGTGGCAAGGATAAAAAATCCATCCAACGCCGCTGCCGGCAGGGCTCGCCTGCTCAGACGCCAAAAACGCGTTTTGGCTTGAACATGCCGGCTTCCACCATGCCAAGCGCGACGAGACGCCCGCGCGCGCTCGCCCAAGCTTCGGGCGCCTCCGCGGGAGCGTCGCGCCCGCGCACGATAACGGGGTTGCCGAGCCGGATGCGGGCCGCGGCATCGTCGTTCACGGCGATTTCGGGCAGCCCTTCGAGGGCGGTCGCGATGTCGAGCAGAAAGGCATCGAGACCGGAAAAGTCGGCCGCTTCCGAATGTGCCGTCTCTGCCGCTTTTTCGAGTGCGGGAAGCTCGACGAATTGCTCGGGCGTGAAGGGATAAACCTCGGTGCGGCGCAGATCGGCGATGTGGCCGAAGCAGCCGAGATCGCGCCCCATGTCACGCGCGATGCTGCGCACATAGGTGCCCTTGCCGCATTCGATCTCGAAAACCGCCTTGTCGCCGTCGAAGGAGATCAGGTCGAGCCGTCCCACTTCGATTTCCCGCGCTGCCAGTTCCACCGTCTCGCCCTCGCGCGCAAGGTCGTAAGCGCGCTCGCCGCCGATCTTGATGGCCGAAAACTGCGGCGGTGTCTGCATGATGATGCCGGTATAGCGCGGCAGAAGCTGGCGGATTTCCTCTTCGGTGGGACGCTTGTCGGAACTTTTGGTCACCGGTCCTTCAAGATCGTCCGTACTGCGCTCCTCGCCCCAGGCCACTGTGAAGCGGTAGACCTTCGCGCCGTCCATGACAAAGGGAACCGTCTTGGTGGCATCGCCCAGCGCGATGGGCAGCATGCCGGAAGCCAGCGGGTCGAGCGTGCCGGCATGGCCGGCCTTTTCGGCCTTGAACAGCCATTTGATCTTCGACACGGCTTCGGTCGAGCCCATGCCCGCCGGCTTGTCGAGGATCAGCCAGCCATTGACCGGACGGCCCTTTTTCTTTCCGCGTCGCGCCATTACTGGTCGTCCCCTTGCTCATCCTCGTGCTTCAGGTCGCGCGCCACCTCGGGCGACCTCAGAAGGCGGTCGATCTTGTTGAAGTTCTCGAAACTGTCATCGAAGCGGAACCGCAGTTGCGGCATATATTTCATCTGCCGCAGCGCGGGCGTGATACGGCCGCGAATGAAACGCGCATGCTTGTTGAGCGCGGCGATAACGGCATCCTTGTCGCCCGAGCCGAGCGGCGAGACGTAGGCCGTGGCAATCTTTAGGTCGGGCGACATGCGCACTTCCGATACGGAGATCACCGTGCTCTCGATGACATCGTCGGAAATCTCGCCGCGCTGCAGCATCTGCGCGATCGCGTGGCGCACCTGCTCGCCGACGCGGAGCTGGCGTTGGGATGGAGCTGAAGATGACATGGGAAACCCCCTTGGCGGGAAAGCTCTGTTCGATCCGTTTGGATGATACCGGAAAATCATGGCGCAGGGCAGGCGCGTGCCCGGACGGATCGGGCGGCATGGCCAATGGCGTTCCGTATGCATTCGTTTGAACGCACAAGAGACGCCGTAGGCTCCCAAAACCGCTCATCGGCCCGAAAATCGGAAGCGATTTTCGGGCCGATGCGCTGGTGTTTCGCCCTGAAGCGCGTCTGAAATGAGGATCAGAGCGTGCGGGTGACGTGTTCGACGCGGAACGCTTCGATCACATCGCCGGCGCGGATGTCCTCGTAATTCTCGAAGGCCATGCCGCATTCCTGACCGGCGGGCACTTCGGAGACCTCGTCCTTGAAGCGCTTCAGCGTCTTCAGCTTGCCTTCGTGGATCACGACGTTGTCGCGGATCAGGCGCACGCCCGCGCCGCGCTCCACCTTGCCCTCGGTGACCCGGCAACCGGCGACCTTGCCGACCTTCGAGACGTTGAACACCTCGAGGATTTCGGCATTGCCGAGGAAAGTCTCGCGGCGCTCGGGCGACAGGAGGCCGGACATGGCGGCTTTGATGTCGTCCACGAGGTCATAGATGATGTTGTAGTAGCGGATCTCGATTCCAGCCTGCTCGGAAGCGTCGCGCGCCTGCTTGTTGGCACGGACGTTGAAGCCGATGATGGCCGCACCCGAGGTTTCCGCAAGCGACACGTCGCTCTCGGTGATGGCGCCGGCGCCGGAATGGACGATGCGCGCCTGCACTTCGTCATTGCCAAGCTTCTCGAGCGCGCCTGCAATGGCTTCGATGGAACCCTGCACGTCGCCCTTGATGATGAGCGGGAATTCCTTGAGGCCGCTGCTCTGGAGCTGCGTCATCATCTGTTCGAGCGAGCCGCGCTGGCCGGCCTGACGGGCCACCGACTTCTCGCGCGCCAGGCGCTGACGGTACTCGGAGATTTCGCGGGCGCGTGCTTCGTTCTCGACCACCGCGAAGCGATCGCCAGCCTGTGGCGGACCCTGAAGACCGAGAATTTCAACAGGCATGGAGGGCGGGGCCTCCTTCACCTGCTCGCCGCGGTCGTTGATCAGGGCGCGCACGCGGCCCCACTCATTGCCGGCGACGATGATGTCGCCCGTCTTGAGCGTGCCGGTCTGTACGAGAACCGTCGCGACCGAACCGCGGCCACGGTCGAGCTTCGCTTCGATGACCACGCCTTCGGCGGTGCGATCGGGATTGGCCTTGAGCTCCAGAACTTCGGACTGGAGCAGAATGGCTTCCAGCAATTTGTCGAGATTGAGCTTCTTGGTCGCGGACACCTCGACATCGAGCACATCGCCACCCATGGATTCCACGAACACGTCGTGCTGCAAGAGCTCGGTGCGGACCTTCTGGGCATTGGCTTCCGGCTTGTCGATCTTGTTGATCGCCACGATGATCGGAACACCCGCCGCCTTGGCGTGGTTGATGGATTCGATGGTCTGCGGCATCACGCTGTCATCGGCTGCCACCACCAGAATGGCGATATCTGTCGCTTCGGCACCGCGCGCACGCATTGCCGTAAAGGCGGCGTGGCCGGGCGTATCGATGAAGGTGATCGTCTGGCCGTCCTGCTCCACCTGGTAGGCGCCGATATGCTGGGTGATACCACCGGCCTCGCCGGAAACGACATTCGCCTGACGGATGGCGTCGAGCAGTGAGGTCTTGCCGTGGTCGACGTGGCCCATGATGGTGACCACGGGCGGGCGCGACTTCAGATCCTCGGTCTTGTCCTGGATATCGAACAGACCTTCCTCCACGTCGGATTCGGCGACGCGCTTCACCGTATGGCCGAATTCATTGGCCACCAGTTCGGCGGTGTCGGCGTCGATCACGTCGCCGGGCTTCAGCATCTGACCCTGCTTCATGAAGAACTTGATGACGTCCACGGCCCGCTCGGCCATACGCTGAGCGAGTTCCTGGATCGTGATCGTCTCCGGCAGAATGACTTCGCGCGAAATCTTCTCGCGCTGTTCCTGATGCTGCGCACGGCGGAATTTCTCCTGCCTGCGGCGCATGGAGGAAAGCGAGCGGCCACGCGCCTCGCCATCGTCGGAAAGCGCGGTGTTGAGCGTCAGCTTGCCGCGGCGGCGCTGTTCGTCGGTGCGTGCCTTGGCGGGACGAGCCGGGTCGACCTTGGGCGCTGCGCGCTTGACAGGCAGGCCCTTGCTCTTCGGCTTGCCCTCGTCGTCATCGTCGTCGCCTGCCGGTGTCGCAACCCGCTTTGCCGGCTGCGCAGCCGGCTCTTCCGCCGTCTCAGGCGTGGCCGGTGCACGGCGTTGGGCTTCTTCCTCTGCGCGGGCGCGGGCTTCGGCTTCTGTCTTGAGGCGAGCCTCTTCCTCGGCCTGGCGGCGTGCGGATTCCTCACGCTCGCGCTGGCGGCGCTCGTCTTCCTCTGCGCGGCGCTTGGCTTCCTCGACAGCGCGCTGGCGTTCTTCGGCCTCGCGAACCTTCGAATCCTGGAGGGCGCGGCGGCGGGCCTCCATTTCACCCTTGGACAGGTCGTTCAGCACGACGCCGGAACGATCGGGCTGCTGCTGACGCGGGCGCTCGCGCACATTGGACTGCGGCTGCGGCGTCACCTGCGGGCGCGGCTTGGGTGCCGGCGCGGGCGCGGCCGGTGCCGCCGCTGCTGCCGGCTGCTCGTCGGGCCGTGAGAACTTGCGCTTCTTCGTTTCGACAACGACAGACTTCGAGCGTCCATGCGAGAAATTCTGGCGCACGGTGCCCTGTTCGACCGAGGGCCGCTTCAGCGTCAGCGTCTTCTTGGGGTTGACGCTCAGCGTCTTGTCGTCACCGCTTTTCGTATCCGTCATTCCACATCCTCTGCGGTGCCTGTCGCAACCGCTTCCGGGTTTTGAGCGAAATCGCCTCGAAAATGATCGAGCGCCATTACGCGTTTCAGCGCCGCCTTGCCCGCGTCCCGCCCGAACACGGCAGCATGTATCACATTTGTGGCCCCCAATGCCAAACTCAATTCCTGCTCGGAGAAGAGTTTGTATGCCGGCATATCGGGTCCGCCCATATGGACGACTGCGCGTCGGGCTGCAGTAATCTTGCGCACGCCGTCCTCGGAGGCTTCGCGGGCGTGCAGGACGGCAAAAGCCTTGCCGCTGCGCACCGCCGCCTCGACCTTCGCCGCACCCAATGCCACGGCACCGGCCTTGCGCGCAAGTCCAAGCGCGCCGAGAGCTGCTTTTGAGAGCAACTGATCGACCAGACCGCCGAGGTTTTCCGGCGGCTTTGCCGGCGCTTTCAGGGCGCGGGCGAAGAGATTCTTGTCAGCGGCCTTGTCGACGAGGGAGCGGTCGGCCGTGACCCAGCAGCCCCGTCCGGGAAGATTACGCTTCAGATCCGGAACGACCATACCGTCCGGCCCGGCGACGAACCTGATAAGGTTCTCCGCCGGTTGCGCCTTGCGCGTGACGATGCATGTGCGGTCGTTCATATCTTCCACGATGTCTCCCGGTGACGCCCATATCAGGCGTCCGCGCCTTCCGCAGCCTCGGCGCCGGCTTCTTCGCCAGCAGCGGCTTCAGTGTCGGCTTCCGCTTCTTCTTCAGAGACGAGATCGGCTTCCGTGATCCAGCCCATCTTCAGGCGGGCGGCCACCACCATCTGCTCTGCCTCGGCGCGCGACACGTCGAAATTGGAGAAAACGCCCGGCATGAACTTGGTCTCGCCGTCCTTGCGCTCCTTCCAGCCGACGAGGTCGTCGACGGCATAGCCGGCGAAATCCTCGATCGTCTTCACGTCGTCTTCGCCGACGGCAACCATCATGGCGGTGGTGATGCCCGGCAGCTCCCGCAATTCGTCGCTCACGCCCAGTTCCACGCGCTTGGCGTCGTATTCGGCCTCGATGCGCTCCAGATATTCGCGGGCGCGCATCTGGATTTCGCCGGCAGTCTCCTCGTCGAAGCCGTCGATGGAGGCGATTTCGTCCGCATCCACATAGGCCACTTCCTCGACGCTGGTGAACCCTTCCGAGGCGAGCACCTGGCCGACCATCTCGTCGACGTTCAGGGCTTCCATGAAGAGCCTGGAGCGCTCGGAGAATTCCTTCTGGCGACGCTGCGATTCCTCTTCCTCGGTCAGGATGTCGATATCCCAGCCGGTGAGCTGCGAGGCGAGGCGCACGTTCTGGCCGCGGCGGCCGATGGCCAGCGAGAGCTGGTCGTCCGGCACCACCACCTCGATGCGTTCGGCATCCTCGTCGAGCACCACCTTGGCGACTTCGGCCGGCTGCAGCGCGTTGACGATGAAGGACGCGGCATGATCGTTCCACGGAATGATGTCGATCTTCTCGCCCTGCAATTCGCCGACCACCGCCTGAACGCGGCTGCCGCGCATGCCCACGCAGGCGCCGACCGGATCAATCGAGGAATCGTGGCTGATGACGGCGATCTTGGCGCGCGAGCCCGGATCGCGGGCCACCGAGCGGATTTCGATGATGCCGTCGTAGATTTCCGGCACTTCCATGGCAAACAGCTTGGCCATGAATTGCGGATGCGTCCGGGACAGGAAAATCTGCGGGCCGCGTTGTTCGCGCCGCACGTCGTAGACATAAGCGCGCACGCGGTCACCATATTTGAAGGTTTCGCGCGGGATCAGCTCGTCGCGGCGGATGATGGCTTCGCCACGGCCCAGATCGACGATCACATTGCCGTATTCCACGCGCTTGACCGTGCCGTTGACGATCTCGCCGATCCGGTCCTTGTATTCCTCGAATTGACGGTCGCGCTCGGCTTCGCGTACCTTCTGCACGATCACCTGCTTGGCCGACTGGGCGGCAATGCGGCCGAAATCCATGGGCGGCAGCTGCTCGGCGATGAAATCGCCGACCTGTGCGTCGGGGTTGCGGGTGCGCGCGGCCCGGAGATCGATCTCGCGGGCGGGCTCCTCGACTTCCTCGACGACTTGCATCAGACGCTGCAGCTTCATCTCGCCCGTCTGCGGGTTGATGTCGGCGCGGATGTTGGTCTCCTGGCCGTAGCGCGAGCGCGCCGCCTTCTGGATGGCATCCGCCATGGCGGCAAGCACGATCTGCTTGTCGATCGACTTTTCGCGAGCCACCGCGTCGGCGATCTGCAGAAGCTCCAGCCTGTTAGCACTGACCGTCATGTCACTCTCCTTCGGCGTCGTTTCCGGGTTCGTCGTCCGGGGCCGTTTCCAAATCATTGTTCTTGCCGGACCGCGCGGCAGCCCTTTCCTTGGCGGAGGGGCGGCGTTCGCGCTTGCGCTGGCGGCGGTCTTCCTTGTCCTTCTTCAGGGCGTCGCGAACCAGCTCGTCCGTCAGAATGAGCCGTGCTTCGGCAATCGCCTCGAAAGGAATCCCGTAAAGGACGTCCTCGTCACCCTCGGCCTCGACCGTCTCCGGTTCGATGGTGACGGTCTCCTCGTCGCATTCGACGATATAGCCGCGAAACCGCTTGCGTCCTTCCAGAAGCACAGAGGTTTCGATCTTGACGACATGGCCCACCGCCGCGTTGAAGTCCGAAGCCCGCACCAGGGGCCGATCGATACCCGGCGAGGAAATTTCGAGTTGGTAGGCCGAGGCGACCGGATCCTCGACATCGAGCACCGGCGACAATGCAAGGCTCACCGCCTCGCAATCCTCGACCGTCATTGTGCCGTCCGGCCGTTCCGCCATGATCTGTAGTGTCGCGCCGTCCTGCGCGGTCATGCGAATGCGTACGAGTCGATAGCCGAGAGCGCTAAGAACAGGAGATACCACCGAGGCAACACGCGCCTCCAGCCCGCTTTCGCGGATAAGCCGGTCATCGCCGGCTGCAACATCTGCCGCGACACCCGATTGTGCTGATCCCGATACTGTCGTCACTGAGCCTCCAAGGGCCTCTTTTAACAAAAAAGAGCGGGACCGGCTGGACCCACTCTCCGTCATATCGACCAAGAATTTGAACCCGATATAGCCGAGCCGGTCTCATTTTACAAGCCACGTCGCATCGCCTTCAAGGCCGACGTTGATGTTGCATTGCACAAATGCATGGCTGTCCTGCCAATTCGGCACTTCTTATCACGACCTTGCGGGATTATCTCATGTTGCAACGCACAATGAAAGGAACAAGGCAATGGCCGCACGCGCTCGTAGCTTCATGAGAGGCATCGGTGACTTCTTCGGTACTTTCGAAAGCGCCATGGCGGTTTCTGCTGCGGTTCGTGATCGCCGCCGCGTCAAGGAAACCGACCTGAAGCGTCTTGGCATCGATCCTTCGCAGTTCTACCAGATCCGCCACTGATCCGGATCGAACCTGTTCCGCCTTTCCCGCTTGCGCCGAACCTCCGGCGCGCGGGATGGCTGAAGTCTGGCGAAAGGGCGGTCGCGCCTGCTGACTTCAGAGCCCGATGGTTTCCCCCGCTGCTTCTTTGCGGGTACCGCTCTCTCTCTCTCTCTCTCTCTCTCTCTCTCTTCAATAGCCAGCCTGACTGAACGTGCCGGGTCATATCCCGCACGGTCTGCTATCATGCGTGATCGCATGTTGGATCGAGTCTGCATATTGACATAAAGATATCTTTATGTGACGTACGGCTCTTTCATGAGAGGCAGTACAAGTGTCGCAATCGTCCATTGATACCCTCTTCGGCCCGGTCGCGCCGAAGTCCGACGGCTCGGATGTGTTCGAGGCTCTGCGCATGGCCGCGCGCGAGCGCATCCTGATCCTCGATGGCGCGATGGGCACGCAGATCCAGAGCCTGAAGCTCGACGAGGATCATTTCCGTGGAGACCGCTTCATCGGTTGCGAGTGCCATCAGGCCGGCAACAACGATCTCCTGATCCTGACCCAGCCGAAGGAAATCGAGGAAATTCACTATCGTTACGCCAAGGCGGGCGCCGATATCCTCGAGACCAACACCTTTTCCTCCACCACCATCGCCCAGGCCGACTATGCGATGGAGGACGTGATCTACGAATTGAACCGGGATGGCGCGCGCCTTGCCAAGCGGGCGGCGGTCCGCGCCCAACAGGAAGACGGTCGCCGCCGCTTCGTCGCCGGCGCGCTCGGCCCCACCAACCGCACGGCCTCCATCTCGCCCGACGTCAACAATCCGGGTTTCCGCGCCATCAGCTTCGACGAGCTGCGCGTCGCCTATGGCGAGCAGCTTCGCGGTCTCATCGATGGCGGTTCCGACATCATCCTGATCGAGACGATCTTCGACACGCTGAACGCCAAGGCTGCGATCTTCGCAGCCGAGGAAATCTTCATGGAGAAGGGCGTGCGCCTGCCGGTGATGATTTCCGGCACGATCACGGACCTGTCCGGCCGCACGCTCTCGGGCCAGACGCCCACCGCTTTCTGGTATTCGGTGCGCCATGCGCGGCCCTTCACGGTCGGTCTCAACTGTGCGCTGGGTGCTGCCGCCATGCGCCCGCATCTGGCGGAGCTTTCGAACGTTGCCGAAACGCTTATCTGCGCCTATCCCAATGCCGGCCTGCCCAATGCTTTCGGCGAATATGACGAGAGCCCGGACATAATGTCCGCGCAGGTCTCAGAATTCGCCCGCGAGGGGCTGGTGAATGTTGTGGGCGGCTGCTGCGGCTCTACGCCGGAGCATATCGCGGCCATCGCCGAGGCTGTGGCGAGCCACAAACCGCGTCCGGTGCCCAAGCGGCCTGTCCAGATGCGCCTGTCGGGTCTCGAGCCCTTCACGCTCACCGACGACATTCCCTTCGTCAATGTTGGCGAGCGCACCAATGTCACGGGCTCGGCCCGTTTCCGCAAGCTGATCACCGCCGGCGATTACGCCACGGCGCTCGATGTCGCGCGCGACCAGGTGGATAATGGCGCCCAGATCATCGACATCAACATGGACGAGGGCCTGATCGATTCACAGAAGGTGATGGTCGAGTATCTGAACCTGGTCGCAGCCGAGCCGGATATCGCCCGCGTGCCCGTCATGATCGACTCGTCGAAATGGGAGGTCATCGAGGCGGGTCTGAAATGCGTCCAGGGCAAGCCCGTGGTCAATTCGATCTCGCTCAAGGAAGGCGAGGAGAGTTTCCTGCATCAGGCGCGTTTATGCCGGGCCTACGGTGCGGCGGTCGTCGTCATGGCGTTCGACGAGACGGGGCAGGCCGACACCGAGGCCCGAAAGGTGGAAATCTGCGCGCGCGCCTACAAGATACTGACGGAGAAGGTAGGCTTTCCGCCGGAAGACATCATCTTCGACCCGAACATCTTCGCCGTCGCCACCGGCATTGAGGAACATGACAATTACGGCGTCGACTTCATCGAGGCGACCCGCAGGATCACGGCGACGCTGCCTCATGCGCATATCTCGGGCGGCGTTTCCAACCTGTCGTTCTCCTTCCGTGGCAACGAACCCGTTCGCGAAGCGATGCACGCCGTGTTCCTCTACCACGCCATCCAGGCGGGCATGGACATGGGCATCGTCAATGCCGGCCAGCTCGCGGTCTACGAGACCATTGATGCGGAACTGCGCGAGGCGTGCGAGGACGTCGTCCTGAATCGCCAGCCCAAGGCGGGTGGGACCGCCACCGAGCGCCTCCTGGAAATTGCCGAGCGGTTCAAGGGGACCGGCGGTAAGGAAGCCAGGGAAAAGGACCTGGCCTGGCGTGAATGGCCGGTCGAGAAACGACTCGAGCACGCATTGGTGAATGGCATTACCGAGTTCATCGAGGCCGATACGGAAGAAGCCCGGCTTGCGGCCGAACGTCCGCTGCATGTCATCGAAGGCCCGCTCATGGCCGGTATGAATGTGGTCGGCGATCTGTTCGGCGCCGGCAAGATGTTCCTGCCGCAGGTGGTGAAGTCGGCCCGTGTCATGAAGCAGGCCGTGGCCGTTCTGTTGCCCTACATGGAAGAGGAAAAGCTGGCCAGCGGCTCGGTGCGCGAGAGCGCCGGCAGGGTGCTCATGGCCACGGTGAAGGGCGATGTTCATGACATCGGCAAGAACATCGTAGGCGTTGTCCTCGCCTGCAACAACTATGAGATCATCGACCTGGGCGTCATGGTGCCCGCGGCGAAGATTCTCGAGACGGCGCGCACGGAGAAGGTCGATATCATCGGCCTGTCGGGCCTCATCACGCCTTCGCTCGACGAGATGGCCCATGTGGCCGCCGAGATGGAGCGCGAGGGCTTCGACATACCGCTTTTGATCGGCGGCGCGACGACCAGCCGTGTCCATACGGCGGTGAAGATTCACCCGCGTTACGAGCGCGGCCAGGCGGTCTATGTCACCGATGCGAGCCGCGCCGTGGGCGTGGTCTCCAATCTTCTGTCCGAGGAGGCCAAGCCCGGCTATATCGAAAACCTGCGTGCGGAATACCGCAAGGTGGCCGATGCGCACGCGCGTTCGGAAGCCGAGAAGCAGCGCCTCCCGCTGCCCGCTGCGCGCGCCAACCCGCACCGCACCGACTGGGCTTCCTATACGCCGCCCAGGCCCTCTTTCCTGGGCACCCGCGTGTTTGAGAGCTGGGACCTTGCGGAGCTCGCGAACTATATCGACTGGACGCCCTTCTTCCAGACCTGGGAGATGAAGGGCCGGTTTCCGAAGATACTCGAAGATGAAAAGCAGGGTGCCGCCGCCCGTCAGCTCTATGACGATGCGCGGGCCATGCTTGCCAAGATCATTGAGGAAAAGTGGTTCACGCCGCGCGCCGTGGTCGGCTTCTGGCCGGCCAACGCGGTGGGCGACGATATCGAGCTCTATACGGACGAGACCCGCAGCGAAAGGCTCGACACATTCTTCACACTGCGCCAGCAGCTGACGAAGAGGGACGGCAAGCCGAACCTTGCCCTGTCGGATTTCGTTGCCCCCAGGGAGAGTGGCAAGCCGGATTATCTGGGCGGCTTCGTCGTCACGGCGGGAATTGAGGAAATCGCCATCGCCGAGCGTTTCGAGCGGGCGAATGACGATTATTCATCGATCATGGTGAAGGCGCTGGCCGACCGTTTCGCTGAAGCTTTCGCAGAACGCATGCATGAAAAGGTGCGTCGCGAATTCTGGGGCTACGCCGCCGATGAGACCTTCACTCCGGAAGAGCTGATCGGTGAGCCCTACAAGGGCATTCGCCCGGCGCCGGGTTATCCCGCGCAACCGGACCACACGGAAAAGGTCACGCTTTTCCGCCTCCTGGACGCGGAAGCGAAGGCCGGCGTGAAGCTGACGGAAAGCTATGCCATGTGGCCCGGCTCCTCCGTCTCGGGCCTCTATTTCTCCAATCCGGACGCCTATTATTTTGGCGTCGCGAAGGTGGAGCGCGATCAGGTCGAGGATTACGCGCGCCGCAAGGGGATGGATGTGGTGGAGGTCGAGCGCTGGCTCGGGCCTGTCCTCAACTATATCCCCGGTCCGAGGGTGGCGGCAGCCGAATAGAAACGGCTGAACTTCAGTCCGCCAGATAATCCGGATAGAGCGCAAGGGCCAGCGCGCGGATGGCATCCGCCGTGCGCGGCCCGAAGCCCAGCATGTAAGGGCCGTCGAGCACGATGAGCGCACGGTCGCGGGCTGCCGGTGACGTGCTGAGCGCGGCGGCGGCAAACACATCTTCCGCAACCGGGCCGCCGCGTCCGTCCGCCATCATCAGAATGGCTTGCGGCTCCATTGCTAGAAGCGCCTCTTCCGAGGCGGCCTTGTAGCCGTCGAAATGGCCGAATGGGTTGATGCCGCCTGAATGGCGGATGATGGCATCCGCGGCTGTTCCTCCCCCCGCTGCCGTCAGCCGTGCAAGCCCATGGAAGAACACCACTTTCTTGCGGGCCGCCGCTGGCACGCGTTCGATGAGCGCTGAAACGGATCCGAAATCGCGGGCGATCTCGCCGGCAAGTTTCCGGCCTTCCTCCTCCCGGCCCAGCGTTTCGGCGATGAGCGCGATCTTGCGCGTGACGCCGTTCATGGAATTGTCTTCGGGAATGAAGACGACCGGCACCGAGAAGGCCTTCAATATGTCCACGACCTCCGGCGGACCGATATCCTCCGCCGCGAGGATGAGCTCTGGTTTCAACGAAAGCACTCCTTCCGCCGAAAGGGCCCGGCGATAGCCGACATTGGCCAGGCCGTTCGTCTCTTCGGGATAGCGGCTGCTGCGGTCGACGCCCACCAGCCTGTCGCCCGCGCCCAGTGCATAGACGATCTCCGTCACGTCCGGTCCGAGCGAAAGGACGCGCATGGTTGTCGGCACTGCGACCTGCCGGCCCAAGGCATCGGTCACCATGATGCGCGCGCCCGTTTGCGCCATCAGTTGCGTATGTGCCGCCATTGCCAGGAACAGCGTCGCGACAAGGACAGCGAAACCCTTCGGGCGAAGGTCTGAAAGCAGGGTACGGAGAGCGTGGAGGCGGGTCATGATCGTGTCTCTGCAGTGTCGTCGAACACCACGAATATCGCGCCCGGCGTCGCGTGTAAATTTATTATGACAATTATAGTCAGAATATATTGACCGCCATAACGCTCTGCCGTAATCAGCCTTTAGTTCAAGCTCGCCAAGTTGCAGGAAGCAGCCCCAGCCAGCCCCCGGAAGCCCGCCATGGAAGCGGATCGCCGGTGTCTCAACCTGCGGGCTTGAAGATGGCCCGCCTCATTCGAAGGGGCTTCAGATGGGCGTGACCTCACGAGCGCTTGGCCGATTAATGACTGCCACGATGCTGGCCGGGCTTTGCGGGCCGGTCCTTGTGCCTGCACAGGCCTTTGGCCAGCAAACCGCGACCAAAACCGCTGAAAAGACCGGCCGTGTGACGTTGCTTGACCGGCTCACCATTTCCGCCACCTGGGTGGACGAGGCGGCGATCGACGCGCTTGCCGCCGAATCCCACGTGGATCGTGACGAACTCGAGCGTATCCAGCCCAACACGGCAGCCGATGTGTTCCGCAGCGTGCCGGGTGTGGCCGCTTCGATGAATGGTGACGATCCCGCAACCGCGATCAACATTCGCGGCATGCAGCAATATGGCCGCGTCGTGGTGACGCTCGACGGCGCAAGGCAGGATTACTGGCGTGTCGGCCACGGGTCGGGGTCCTTTTATGTGGAGCCGGAGCTTCTGAAGGACGTCACAGTCATCCGCGGCCCTGTTTCCAATACCTTCGGCACGGGTGGCATCGGTGGCGTGGTCGCCTTCGAGACCATGGATGCGCGCGATTTTCTGAAGGCGAGCGAGCGCTGGGCATTGAGCGAGAAGCTCTCCTACGAGAGCAACGGAAAGGGCTTTTTGACCAGCACCACCGGCGCCTATCGCTTCACCGACAATTTCGACGTGATCGGCAATCTCGTCTATCGCGACCTCGATGCCTACAAGGACGGAAACGGCGACACGGTGCCATGGACGGAAAACTCCGTTCTCAGCGGCTATCTGAAGGGCACCTTCCGCTTCGCAGAGGACCAGGAGCTGAAGCTTGGCATGGTCCAGCAGAAATACAACGACTTCGTCACGGGCTCCAGCGGATCGCCCTCGGCCTCGCTCAGCCGGTATGACGCCGACACGGTGAACCGCACCTACACCGCCTCATACACCTACAACCCGGCAGGCAATGACCTGATCGATTTCGGCATCGACGTCTATCACAACGAGACCCGCGCCGATCAGTATCAGGTCTGGCCGTCCTCGCGCATCGGCAACACACGCTATTACGACGTCTCCACCACCGGCTTCAACGCGCGCAATTCCTCACGCTTCGATGCCTATGGCCTTGCACATACGCTGACCTACGGCGGCGATTTTCATCATCTGGAAGGCGATTCCGACGCCGATCATTTCGGCGCGGGGTCGCAGTATGCCGGCGGCGCCTTCCTGCAATGGAAGGGGGAATATTCCGATTGGCTCGAGGTGATTGCCGCGCTGCGCTATGATGCCTATCGGCTCGACGGCCAGACCAAGACACTCGAGGATGCTTCGCTCAGCGGCAACCGGTGGTCGCCGCGCCTGAGCGTTGCGGTCACGCCCTTCGAAGGTTTCCAGGTCTACGGATCCTATTCCGAAGGTTATCGCGCGCCGACCCTTCAGGATGTGTTCCGCGGTGGCGGTGCGCATGGTTCCGGCAACAGCTATGTGCCCAACCTGCTTTTGCAGCCGGAAGTCGCCAAGAGCTGGGAAGCGGGTGTCAACATCAAGCTCGACGATGTGCTCGTCGCCAACGATTCGCTGCGCGGCAAGGTCAATCTCTTCCACGCCGAGGTCGAGGATTACATCGACGTCGATCTCACGAACCCCATTCGTTCGGCCCGCAATCTGGGGGATGCGCGCCTGCGCGGCATCGAGGTTGAAGGTCTCTACGATTTCAACTGGGGTTTCGTGAATCTCTCCGGCGCGCTGGTCCATGCCGAGTTCACGAGCGGCGTCTATGCCGGCCAGCCGCTCACCAACACGCCGCTTGACCGCTTTTCGGCCACGCTCGGCTTCCGTGCCTTCGACGAGCGCCTGACCTATGGCGCCCAATTCCTGAGTGTGGGCGAGATCACCCGTACGAGCCGCTCCAACCCTACGGCGCCGCTGGAAACGAGCGACGGCTTCCAGCTCGTCAATCTCTTTGCGGACTGGAAGGTCAATGAGCACACCAGGCTCGGCTTCGGTGTCGAGAACCTGTTCAACGAGAAATACACCGACCCGCAATCCTCCTGGTCGTCCAGTGCGGCGACCGAACAGGGCAAGGGCCGCACCTTCAAGGTCAGCCTCACCGGCCGTATCGGCGGCTGAAACGGCCATGAGAGCATCAGGAGAAATGGCATGAGCGCGTTGCAATGCCGGGCCGAGATCGGTCTGCGACAATTACCCGATTATATGCCGGCGATCATTGATCGCCTCGCCAGCTTCGAGGGCGAGGTGGAGCGGAGCGATGGTGGTTTCTCGCTCCGCTACGCTTTCGGCCGCGCGCATCTGGGAACGGGGGGAAACCGTCTGCTGATGGCGCTGGAAGCCGGCGATGTGGACGGGCTTCAGCGCTTGCGCGAACTGGTGACGGTCGCCGTCCAGATCTACGCGAAGGCGGAGAGCCCGCAGATTATCTGGCAGGGCGATCTGGCGGGCGACCGGGCGCTTGCCACTTTTCGCAAGATCCGCCTGGAAGAGGTGTCGCAACTCTCCCCGCATATGATGCGCTTTCGTTTTTCCGGCGAGAACCTCGCCCGCTACGCCCAGTTCGGCGGCATGCATGTACGCATGCTTTTCCCGACGCCCGACAACCCCGATCCCGTCTGGCCGGTTTCGGGAGCAAACGGGTTGCCCGCCTGGCCATCGCAGAAGCGCCGGCCCGCCGCGCGCGTCTACACGATCCGGCATCTCGATCATGTCGCCGGAACCATGGATATCGACTTCGTGATCCATGGCGACGAGGGCGTGGGGTCGGCCTGGGCCCTGCGGGCAAGTCCGGGCGATGAGGTCGGCATCATCGGGCCGCTCGGACGCCCTGTCCGGCGGGCCGACTGGTATGTGATCGGTTGCGATGAAACGGGGCTTCCCGCCGCCGCCCGCCTGATCGAAGCGCTCGGAGCCCAGGTTCGCGGCAAGGCCTTCATCGAGGTTTCAAGCGCGGCCGAGCGGCAGGAGATCGCCCATCCGAAGGGATTTTCGATCAACTGGCTCTATCGAGAAGAGGAGGCGGCACCCGGCGAGCGGCTGGCCGATGCGGTTGCCGCCATTCGCTGGCCTGAAGAAGAGGAATGTTTCGGCTGGTTCGCGGCGGAAGCGGAACCCGCCCGGCGCCTGCGTGAATACTGGCGCGAAACCCTCTCCTACGGCCGGGATCGTACGCTCGTCGCCGGGTACTGGAAGCGTGGTGTCGCCGGCCTGATGGCCGGCTGAGATTTGCGGGAAGGGCACTGCCGCGTCAAGGGTGTGCCTTCACCCCCGACCGCGATAGGTCGGCACGCCCTGGTCGGGAAGCCACACGTCGCGCGGCGGTTCTCCGGTCTGGTAGAACACGTCGATGGGCATGCCGCCGCGCGGATACCAGTAACCGCCGATGCGCAGCCAGTGCGGTTCCAGCAGATCGGAAAGCCGCCGCCCGATGGACACGGTGCAGTCTTCGTGGAAGGCACCGTGGTTGCGGAAGGAACCGAGATAGAGCTTGAGCGACTTGCTTTCGACCAGCCAGCCCGCCGGCACATAATCGATCACGAGATGCGCGAAATCGGGTTGTCCGGTAAGCGGGCACAGCGACGTGAATTCCGGCGCTGTGAACCGCACGGCATAGCGTACGTCCTTTTGCGGGTTCGGCACCCGCTCCAGCACGGCCTGCTCCGGCGAGGCCGGCAGTTCCGTTCGCCCGCCGAGCTGGGTGAGATTGGCGTAGATGTTTGCGTCGCTCATCGAAAAACTCCTTCTTTCAGACGCCGCGCCGGTTGCCCCACAGGAGCACATGCAGTTGCGGCAGGATGTGCGGGGCGAACCAGCGGTCTTCCGCCACCCGGTCTATGAGCCAGCGCATGCGCTGGAGGATACCGTCCAGATCGATCGCCGCGTCGAGCGCCTCAGGGGGCGGTGGCGTGTGGTTGCCTGGCTGGAGATAGAGCGGCAGGGCGGGAAAACGCGCTGCTGTCGCTTTTGCCCACAGATAGTCCTCCTCGTCGAAGACCACGATCTTGAGAACGCGCCGGGCAGGCCCGGCTGCTTCCACGCAGTCTTCAAAGCGGGTCCAGTCCACGGTCTCGCCGGAAGAGGGCGGCTTGGGGCTGAGAACCAGCATGTCCAGAAGGGCAAACCAGTCGCGCGCAATCGAACCCTGGGTCTCCATCGCGAAGCGATACCCTTCCGCCTTGCCGGTCTCGATCAGTGCGCGAAAGGGCTGGATGGCTGGATTGCCGCCCGAGAGCGACACGGTCAGCGGAACGCTGCCGGAAAGCTCGCGCACTTTCGCCCACACATGGCGCGTTTCCATGGGCGTCCAGTCGCCGCGATGGGCATTGTCGACCGCATGCAGGCTGTCGCACCAGCTGCAACGATAATCGCAGCCGCCGGCGCGCACGAACACGGTCGGCAGGCCGATCAGCGCGCCTTCCCCCTGGATCGTCGGGCCGAATATCTCGGCGATGCGCAGCGTGCTCACGGCCGGTACTCGGCCCAGGTCTTGGGCGTTTCGCTGACCCGCACCGCGCTCACCTCGCTCCAGCGCGCCTTGCACCAGTCATAGAGCGCCCTGGCGAGAAACTCCGCCGTCACGCCGTCATGGCCGAACACCTCGTTGAGATGGCGATGGTCGAGCGTGTCGTCGATATGGCGCTTGAGCGGATCGAGTTCGCGGTAGTCCCGCACAAAGCCATGATTGTCGAGCCGTTCGCCGGCCAGTTCCACCACGACGATGTAATTATGCCCGTGCAGCCGCGCGCAGGGGTGGTCTTCCGGCAGGTTGGCGAGCCGATGCGACGCGGAGAAATGAAACTCCTTGCTGACCCTATACATGGCGCGCCTCCCGGCCCGTGGCGGAGATCCAGAAATCCGGATCGTCATAGGCGGTGGGATCGTCAATGCCCGCTTCGAAGAATGCTTCGCGTCGCTCCACGCAGGTGCCGCAGCGCCCGCAATGGTGTGTCCCGCCCTTGTAACAGGACCAGGTTTCGGCAAACGGCGTTCCGGCTCGCGCGCCTTCGCGCACGATATCGCCCTTGGTCCCGTTGAGGAACGGTGTGTAGAGCCGTATCGCGCCCATGCCCTCCAGTGCGGCGTCCTGCATGGCCTGGAAGGCGTCGATGAAGGCAGGGCGGCAGTCGGGATAGATGAAATGGTCGCCGCCGTGAACGGCCGCCGCAACCGCATCGTCGCGCCGGGCCGAAGCCATGCCGAAGGCGATGGCGAGCATGATGGCGTTGCGGTTGGGCACCACGGTGACGCGCATTGTCTCTTCCGCATAATGCCCGTCCGGCACTTCGATGGCATCTGTCAGTGCCGATCCGCCGAGATGTTTTCCCAGCGTCGAAATGTCGATGACATCATGCGGCACACCGAGCCTCTTTGCCGCGCGCGCGGCAAAATCCAGCTCCTTGCGGTGCCTTTGGCCGTAGTCGAAGGAAACGAGGCCGGTGAGCGTGTGTTCCCGTGCCACCTTTTGGGCAAGGGAAACGGAATCGAGTCCGCCGGAGCAGACGACGAGTGTCTTCATGCTTGGGTTCCTTGTTTTGATTGCCGGGTAGGCTGCGACCGGCGCCGGACTTCAAATCCGGCAGAACGCACCTAGCAGAGCCGGGCGGCAAAGAAAAGCGCGATGGCATTGCTCATCGGTTGCCGTGCGATTCTGTCCCTTTGCCCTGGCGGAAAATGGGGTATAGGTGCCACGCGCGGGCATAGCCCGCCTGAAGTGTTGCAAACCGGTGGGTGAACATGTCCAGAAGCGTCGCTTGGCACGAACTGTCCAGACTGAGCGCGGATGAGCGCAAAGAGCTGCTCACGCGCACGGAGCACGATCTCACTCATTTTCTCGAAAACGTTGCCCCAATCATCGAGGCGGTGCGTGTCGAGGGCGACGAGGCATTGGCCCGCTTCGCCCGTCAGTTCGACAAGGCGCCGGTGGAGGCCGGCGAGATCGCCGCGACTGAGGCCGATTTCGACGCCGCCTTCAAGGCGCTCGATCCCGAAATGATCGAGACGCTGGAATTCTGCGCCGACAACATCCGCCGTTTCCATGAGGCCCAGCGCCCGGAGGAAATGTGGATGAAGGAAATCCGCCCCGGTGTTCTGGTCGGTGAGCGCGCAACCCCCATTGACAGCGTTGCGCTCTATTCCCCACGCGGCAAGGGCACTTTCCCGTCCATGACGCTGATGACGGCCATCCCCGCCGTGGTTGCTGGCGTGCCGATGCCCATTGTGCTCACTCCTCCGGGACCCGATGGAAAGGTGGATGCGGCAACGCTGGTCGCCGCGCGCATCGCCGGGGTGAAACATGTCTACAAGGCGGGCGGGGGGCAGGCCGTTGCCGCCGCGGCCTTCGGCACCGCCACGGTGCCGCGCTGCGCCAAGTTCGAGGGGCCGGGCAGCCCGTGGATTGCCGCCGCAAAGCGGCTGCTTCAAGGCCAGATTGCCTCGCGCCTGCCAGCCGGCCCGACCGAGAGCATCGTGCTTGCCGATGAGAGCGCGGATCCCGAGATCGCCGCGCTCGATCTTCTGGTGGAGGCCGAACACGGCAGCGACAGCTCCAATTTCCTTGTCACCTGGTCGCGCGAGGTCGCCGAAAAGGTGCGCGATGCACTGCCGAAATTCTGGGCGCATATGGGTGAGGAGCGCGTGCGCTATTCGTCCGATGTGCTTGGCGGAACGAGCGGCGGGATCATTCTGGCGGATACGCTGGACCAGGCGTTCGAGTTCATCAACGACTATGCACCCGAGCACCTGCAGATCCTGTCGAAGACGCCGTTCGAATATCTGTCGAAGGTGCGCAACGCCTCGGAAATCCTGTTGGGCGAATATGCGCCGGGCTCCATGGCCAACTATGCGCTCGGGCCCAACGCGGTACTGCCAACCTCGGGTATGGCGCGTGCCCATTCGCCGCTCGGCGTGCACGATTTCATGAAGACTTCCTCGGTCGCTCATGTGACGGCGCAGGGCTATGCCGAGTTCGCGCCCCACACGCTGCGCTTTGCCCGTTATGAGGGTTTCGACGCACACGGAAATGCGGTGACGCCGCTCCGCAACAATCACGTGGAGAAGGGCAAGTAGGGCGCTTTCACAGCGCCTTGGTCAGCAGAACCCAGTTTTCCGTTTCGGTATCCCAGTCTTCCCTGACGCAGGGAAGGCTGGCGATTTCCGCATAGCCGGTCCGCTCGTAGAGCCGGCGGGCGCCCACATTGTCGTCTGCGACGATCACGCTCATGCCGGCAAGCGCTCCGTCCCGTGCGATGTCCTCGGCCAGTTGAAGTAGGCGTGAGCCGAGGCCCTTGCCGCGATGCTCCGGATAACAGGCGAGAACATTGACGTACCAGCTGTTGAGCGCGCGGTTCTCCAGTTCCTGCAAAGGTCTGAAAAGGGGCGGGAAATCGTCGTCTATGGGCGTCGCTCGCGCGCCGATCGGATAGCCGGTGAGTGCGGCGACTGCGTCCTCGCCGAAGTCGGCCACATAAATCTGGCCGCTTTTCACCTTCTCCGCCTGGCGTGACCGGCCGATCTCCCACGGGTCCTGGCCGGGTTTCGCCATTCCACGCCAGATGTGGAGAGGCAGGCCCTCGCCGGCGAAGTTCACGAGTTCGGCCAGTTGCCAGACGTCGGATTGTCGGGCCGGTCGGATAGGAGCTTGCAATTCGATCACGATTCCCTCCCTGGCAACCGTCAACGATATGGACCATGTCCTGTCACAGGCGGGCTTAGAATACTACGAATGCCGTGAAATGACAGTCTCATCGCCCTTGTGGTTTTCACAAAGCCCGATGGCGGCAAGTGAAATGGAGACGAAAGGGCAGCCCCTCAAGAGAGCTTCCGCGAATGAAGAACGCTGACGGGCGGCCATTGCAACGCCTCGGCAACGTCGAATGTCATCGAGAGGCCGGCTATCGGCTTTTCAGCAAAGTCGAGGGCGTTCTGCCGCTTCCTTCTGGAAACCGAGCTTGCAAGGGTGGCATGGGGTTGCCATTGAAGCGGTCTGTAATGCGGATCGCAGCCCTCCTCCCCGATGGTTGCGTGCAGGTGCCGGTGCAGGTCCCGCAACCGACGGTCGTCTTGAGGATGAAGCCATAGGACAAGCGGCGCGGTGTCGAAGAAGCAGACCCGGTCGAACGCGATCGTCAAGGGGCCGCCCCCGGAGGCGACGGCTTGCAGGCCCGCCGCCAGGCGCGATGGGTCGATCGCGGAATACCGCGCCATGGTCAGGTGCGCGGGATAGTTCAGCGTCCTGAAAGAGGGGGCATCCTCAAGGGTCGCCGCTTCGTCGACAAGATTCCAGAAGGCGGTGGCCTCGTTGGAAACGCGAATTGTGATTCCAAACATCCCGAATGATCCGAATTCAGGCCTTGCCCACGCAGTCTCCGCAATCGCCGCGAATCTCGATGGTGGTCTTGGCGGCCTTGAAGCGATGGGACCTGGCCCAGCCATCGAGGCGCTCCTTCACCGTATCGTCGGAAAATTCCTCCACCTTGCCGCAGGTCTCGCAGATGGCGAAGGCGATCAGGTCGTGCTCGTGGCAGTGCGGATGCGCGCAGGCCACGAAGGCGTTGAGGCTTTCGAGCCGGTGCACAAGGCCCATGTCCAGAAGCTTGTCCAGTGCGCGATAGACCTGCAACGGCGCGCGCAGGCCGTCCTCGCGCAGGCGGTCGAGGATCGTATAGGCGCTGAGCGGCGCTTCCGCCTTGGAAAGCGTCTTCATCACGAGGGACTGGTTGCGGGTCAGGTCTGCGGTCATGGCCGGTTCTCCGTCGCCCCGTCGGGCGTCTTGGCAAGCGGCGAGGGTATGAGGCTGAGAAGGAAGAGCACCAGTGCCGCCACAACGATGGACGGGCCGGAGGGCGTGTCGAACTCAAGCGAACCGAACAGCCCGCCAAGCACCGCCAGCGCACCGATGGCCGAGGCGAGCACGGCCATCACTTCCGGTCCCGAGGAGAACCGCCGCGCGGTGGCCGCCGGAATGATGAGCAGCGATGTGATGAGCAATATGCCCACAATTTTCATTGCGATTGCGATCACGGCTGCCATCAGGAGCATGAAGATCACACGCGAGCGTTCGGGGTTGAGACCTTCCGCGCGGGCAATGTCGGTGTTCACCGTTGCCGCGAGCAGGGGGCGCCACAGGAGCACGAGCAGCGCGAGAACCATCGCCCCGCCGCCATAGATGAAGGCGATGTCGGACTTTGACACGGCAAGGATGTCGCCGAACAGAAAGCCCATGAGGTCCACGCGCACCCAGGTCATGAACGCCACCATGACGAGGCCGAGCGCCAATGTCGAGTGCGACAGGATGCCAAGCAGGGCATCGGTGGAAAGCGAGCCGCGCCGCTCCAGGAAGAGCAGCGCCAGTGAGGCGAGCGTGGCGACAAGGAACACGCCGGCCATCAGGTTGATTTCCATCACCAGCGACAGTGCCACGCCAAGCAGCGCCGAATGGGCCATGGTGTCGCCGAAATAGGCCATGCGCCGCCACACGACGAAACAGCCGAGCGGCCCGGCGACCAGCGCCAGCCCCACGCCGGCCAGAAGCGCACGCGTGAAGAAATCATCGAGCATCGGGCTTCTCCTTCCCTCCGGCGTGATGGTCATGATCGCCGTGATGATGACCATCCTCGGGGCGGCAATGTTCGGTGATTGTGCCGTCGGCATGGCGTACCCGCCCGTCGGCCAGATGCGTGTGGTCGTGATGATGGCTGTAGAGCGCCAGGGACTGGGCGGCCCTTGCGCCGAAAAGCCGGTTGTATTCCGGGCTTTCCATCACGCTTTGCGGTGCACCGCGGCAGCAGACATGCCCGTTGAGGCAGATGACCGTGTCCGTGTCGGCCATCACGATATGCAGGTCGTGCGAAATCATCAGGATGCCGCAACCCGTGCGGTCGCGAATGTCGCGGATGAGCTCGTAAAGAGCCACTTCGCCGGTGAAGTCGACGCCCTGCACGGGCTCGTCGAGCACCAGAAGATCTGGTTTTCGCAAAAGCGCGCGCGCCAGCAGGCTGCGCTGAAACTCGCCGCCGGAAAGCGCAGCCACCTGTCTGCCCGCGAGGTGGCCGACGCCGGCAGCTTCCAGAGCCGCACGGATTTCCGCCTGCGAGGCGGGTGCTGTCAGCGTCATCAGCCGCTCGACGCTGAGCGGCAGCGTCCAATCGAGCGAAACCTTTTGCGGAACATAGCCGACCCGGAGCTTTTTCAGCCGGTGCACATGCCCCTCCGTCGGCTGCATGACGCCGATGGCGGTCTTTGCGGTGGTGCTCTTGCCCGAACCGTTGGGCCCGATCAGCGTGACGATCTCGCCACGCTTTACGGTAAGGTCGACCCCGCGCACCAGCCAGCGCCCGGCGCGGAAGACGCCGGCATTGTGCATCTCCACCAGCGTTTCGGACGAGCCTTGTTCAAGCGGCGTGTGTTTCTTCAGCATGCGATTTTTCCGGCTTGTCAGCGCATATGGCACACGTTATAGCGTTACGCAACAGAATGTAATGTCATAACATTCCGCATCAAGCCCCGGTTCGCGAAGTCCGCGCTGCCGGCAGGCATCGTGTTTTGTCCGCAAGTCACAGGAGCCTCTTATGAAATCTCTCCGCAATTCGCTGGTCGCCGCGTCTTTCCTTCTTTCCCCTGTCGGCGGGGCCTGGGCGGCCGATATCGAGGTCGTGACGTCGATCAAGCCCGTTCATTCGTTGGTTGCCGCGGTTATGGACGGAGTTGGCGAGCCGGGACTCATCCTGCAGGGGGCCGGCTCGCCCCACACCTATTCGCTGCGTCCCTCCCAGGCTCGCATGCTGGCCGGCGCGGATGTCATCTTCTGGGTCGGCCCCAATCTCGAGGCGTTCATGGCCAAGCCGCTGGAATCGCTGGCCGATGGTGCGGATCTGATCACATTGTCCGAGGCGGATGGCGTCACGCTTCTGGAGCCGCGTGAAGGGGGAGCCTTCGAAGCTCATTCCCATGGTGACGAAGGGGACGATCACGGCCATGGTGAAGAAGGCCATGACCACGACAAGGAGGCAGCCGCTGAAGCCGCCCACGCCGAGCACGACCATGATCATGACCATGGGCCAGACGCCCATCTGTGGCTGGATCCCGAGAATGCCAGGGCGATGGTGAAGACGATTGCGGCCGAGCTTTCCAGGGCGAATCCCGAGAACGCCGATGCCTACGCCGCAAACGCGAAAAAAGTGGAGGAGAAGCTGACCGCGCTGGAAAGCGAGGTCGCGGCGGAGCTTGCCCCGGTCAAGGATCGGCCTTTCATCGTCTTCCACGACGCCTATCAATATTTCGAAAAACGCTTCGGCCTCGCCGCTGCCGGTTCCATCACCGTAAGCCCCGAGGTGATACCGGGTGCTCAGCGCATCGATGAAATCCATGCCAAGGTGAAAACGCTGAACGCGGCCTGTGTCTTTTCCGAACCGCAGTTCGAACCGCGCCTCGTCGAGGTGGTCACGGAAGGAAGCGATGCAAAATCCGGCGTTCTGGACCCTCTGGGCGCTGAACTGGCCGATGGGCCGAACCTATATTTCGAGCTCATCCGCAATATGGCGACGTCGCTCAAGGAGTGTCTGACGCCGCAAAGCTGACCATCAGACATGATCTGAAGAAGCGCCCGGACGCAAGACCGGGCGCTTCTTCATGAATGGTTTCAAAAGCTCAGTGGCGGGAAAGCCAGTCGTCGATTTCGCGCTCGGCCTCTTCCTGCGCCTTGCCGTAGCGCTCCTGAAGTTTGCCGGCGAGTTCGCGGCGGCTACCGCGCACAACGTCCATATCGTCGTCAGTGAGCTTGCCCCACTGCTTCTGGACCTTGCCCTTGAACTGTTCCCAATTGCCTTCGATCTGATTCCAATTCATGACGGTTCCTTCCGCATCCTAATCTGGGCGGAGCGCTCAGCCTGTTTCGACTGTCCCTGGGTGCTGGATAAATGCTTCAACGATGAAAGAGTTCCCGCTTCCATCGGAAAGCCTGAATTGCGGGCGCGAATTGAAGCCATCTCCCAGGCGACCTAGATTGAGCGGGAAAGGACATGCCGATGGAAACCATGCCCGCGCCGTTTGTGCCGCCGGCGCCACGCCCCCGCACAAAGCCGCCTTCCACGCTGGAGATGATGCGGATCGTCTATCGCAATCCGCTCGAATTGTGGGGCGAGCCGTCCTACAACGAACCCTGGATTTCCATTGAGGGCGGGATTGGCGGGCCTTTGGTCATCGTCAACGATCCCGGTCTTATCCGCCACGTGCTCGTCGACAACGCCCGGAACTACAAGATGGCGCGGGTGCGCCAGAAAATCCTGCGCCCCATCCTGCGGGACGGCCTGCTGACGGCGGAAGGCGAGGTGTGGCGCCGCTCCCGCAAGGCCATGGCGCCCGTCTTCACGCCACGCCACATAGCCGGCTTTGCAGCGCCGATGCTCGCCAGCACGCAGGCTTTCGTCGAGCGTTACGAAGCGGTGGATGGTCCCGTCGATGTCGCGCGCGACATGACCATGCTGACCTTCGACATCCTGGCTGAAACGCTGTTTTCCGGTGAGATCGCTGGCGATCCCGATAATTTTGCCCATCAGGTCGATCGCCTGTTCGAGACGATGGGCCGTGTCGACCCGCTCGACCTTCTGGGCGCGCCGGACTGGCTTCCGCGCATCACCCGCATTCTCGGGCGCAATTCGCTCGCCTTCTTCCGCAACATCGTGGCTGAGACCATGGCCTTGCGAAAGGAGAAGATGGCGCGCGACGCCAATGTACCTGAAGACTTCCTGACCCTGCTCCTGCGTGCCGAAGGGCCCGACGGTCTTACCAGGCAGGAGATCGAGGACAACATCATCACCTTCATCGGCGCCGGCCACGAGACCACGGCACGCGCTCTCGGCTGGACCATCTACTGCCTTGCCGAAGCGCCGTGGGAGCGCGAACGCATTGAAGCCGAGATCGACGAGGTGCTGGCGCGTGAGCCGGACCCGGTGAAATGGCTGGACGCCATGCCGTTCACCCGAGCGGCCTTCGAGGAGGCGATGCGGCTCTATCCGCCGGCTCCTTCCATCAACCGCGAGGCCCTTGCGGAGGACCGGTATCAGGATTTCACCATCATCAAGGGTGCTCAGGTGCTCGTCATGCCCTGGACGGTGCATCGTCACCGGAAGCTGTGGGAGAACCCCGAGGCATTCATGCCCTCGCGGTTCCATCCGGGCAATCGCGAGGCGCTCGACCGCTATCAGTATCTGCCCTTCGGTGCGGGTCCACGTGTCTGCATCGGTGCGAGCTTTGCCATGCAGGAAGCAGTGATCGCGCTTGCGGTGTTGTTGTCGCGGTTCCGTTTCGACACCGTGCCGGGCACGCGCCCCTGGCCCGTCCAGAAACTCACCACCCAGCCGCAGGGCGGCCTGCCAATGAATGTCACGCGGCGGGCATGGAGCAAGTCCGGTGAACCGTATCACCGTTCATGACACGCGGCTTGCAAGAAAGATGTGCGTGGTTTCACCCTGTATGGCGGAACCGGAAACTGTCGGAGCCGCTCCGGGCGCACCGTCGGCGTGTCTATCCTCTCGCCGAAAACACATTCTTCACATGCACCGGCCAGCGGCGCGGGAGAACGGCCACGAGGTCGAAGCGGAGCGAGAGGCGCGCATAGTCGGGCTGGCGGGCGAGCCACAGGTCCGCGCAGCGCTCGATGCGGCCCTGCGCGGTGTGCCCGACAGCGTCCATCGCTTGTTCGAGGGTTGGGCGCGCCTTGACTTCCACGATGGCGATCACACTGCCGCGCCTTGCGATCAAATCGATTTCCCCGAGCTTTGTCCGGTACCGCCGTGCGACGATGCGATAGCCTTTGGCCATCAGGGCCATCGCGGCAAACCATTCGCTGCGATGGCCGTGTCGATACGCCTTCCGGCGCGCCTCAGTCGCCATCGCCCTGCGCCTTGAGCGCCAGCAGACGCTGGTAGAGGTCGGACTTGCGCCCGCCTGTCATGCGCGCGGCCTCGCCGGCGGCTTTCGCCGCGGGCATTTCGGCAGAAAGCGAAAGAAGCAGCCGATCGGTGTCCGCCCCGCTGGCGGTCACTTCCTCCTCCAGCGGGGGAGCGATGCACACCACGATCTCTCCCTTCGGCGCGCCAGCTTCGGCGTAATGGGCGGCGAGCATCGCGAGTGTGCCGCGGCGCATCTCCTCGAAGGTTTTTGTGATTTCACGGGCCACGCAGGCTGACCGGTTTCCGCCAAGCACTTCCGCCATGGCTGCGAGACTGTCTGCCAGCCGGCGCGGGGATTCGAAGAAGATCAGGCTGGCTGGCGTCTGGCGGAATGTTTCGAGCCGCTTGCGCCGCTGCCCGTCCTTCACCGGCAGGAAGCCCGCAAACAGGAAGGCATCGGTTGGCAGGCCCGACGCCGAAAGCGCTGCAAGCACTGCGGAGGGGCCGGGGATGGGCACAACACGGATGCCTTTTTCCACGGCCTGTTCCACCAGCCGATAGCCCGGATCGGAAACGAGCGGCGTTCCCGCATCGGAAATCAGCGCCACGCTTCTGCCTTCCTCCAGCGCTGAGAGCAGGCGTGGCCCGGCCTCGCGTGCATTGTGCTCGTGATAGGCGGTCAGACCCCGGTTGATGCCGTAGCGGTTGAGAAGCACGCGGGAGACGCGCGTGTCCTCGCAGGCCAGGAGATCGGCTCCCGCCAGCACCTCCAGCGCGCGCAGCGTGATATCGGCAAGGTTGCCGATGGGCGTCGCCACCAGATAGAGCGCCGTTTCCAGCGGCCTGGCACCGATGCGCGCGGGTCCCACCGTGAAACTTTTTTCCACGCGCTGGTTTTCCGCATGCTGGTTTTCCATGAGATTGCCTTTCTATTCGCACATCTCTTTGACATGCCGGCGCGGTGGTTGCAAAGTCGCCCGCGAAAACGGGGCGGTCGCGGCCTTGCGCCCGACAGGAGCAAAATCGAGAAGGCGGGTGCGCTGTTTTTCGGCGCCTGATGCCGCAGGGAAGACGCAGGAATGAAATTCTGGAATTCGGCCGTGTGCCGCGGGGGCGCGGTTTCGGCCATGCTGGCGGGACTCGTCATGATCGGCGGATGCGTCGGCGGGGATGTGCCCTACGGCATGTCCAACATCGAAAATCGACCGGTCCCCACCGCACCGGAGCCGACAGGCCCGCGCCTTCCAGCCTCCGGCGAGGTGATTGGCACGGGCGAGACGCGGGTTGCGCTGCTTCTGCCGCTGACGGGCGAAGGCAACGCCTCGCGCATTGCCGCCGAATTGAAGAATGCGGCGATACTGGCCATGGACGATGCAGGCCTTCAGTCGATGGAACTCGTGGTCAAGGATACGGCGGGCACGACCGAAGGTGCATCTTCGGCCGCAAGTCAGGCGGTGGCGGAAGGGGCAGCCGCGGTGCTTGGTCCCTTGTTTTCGGCCAATGTTCGCGCTGCCGCGCCCGCGCTTGCCGCCGGCGGCACGCCCATGATCGCCTTTTCATCCGACCGGGCGGTTGCCGGCCCCGGCATCTATCTCAACTCGTTTCTGCCGCAGGGCGTCGTGCGCCGGACCTTGCTTTATGCCGCAGGGCAGGGCGTTCGCTCTGTGGTGGTGATCGTACCGGAGGGGGCGGCAGGCGATATTGCCGAGGCCGAGGCGCGCCGCACCATGCTGGAAACGGGCGGGCAGGTCACGGCTGTCGCGCGCTATCGTTACGACAATGAATCCGTTTATGAATCCGTGCGCGGTGTGACGGACGACATTCGTGCCGCCGATGCGATTTTCATTCCCGATGGGGGCAACAGCCCCGCCACCATCGTTTCGAGCATCACCGAATCCGGCATCGACATGAGCGGCAAGAAGGTTTTGGGCACAGGGCAGTGGACCAGTGCCAACCTTGCCGATCCGGTTCTCGCCGGCGCTGTTTTCGCCGATACCGATCATGGGCGGGTGGCCAGCTACAAGCAGCGTTATCAGTCCCGGTTCGGGGCCGAACCGTCGCTGACCTCCGCGCTGGCCTACGACACGGTGATCCTTGCTGCCAACATCATCAAGGGCGCGAATGCCATTCCCCGCCATGCCATCGAGAGCCCCGTCGGCTTCTCGGGGTATACGGGGCTTTTCCGTTTCAACGCCGACGGCACCACCGAACGCGGCTATGCGGTTTATGAAGTGCGCGACGGTCAGCCCCAGATCATAGACCCGGCGCCATCCCGGTTCGACGGCGGGGCGAGTTAGGGCATCTTGTGGTCGGCTGGCTCCGGTTCGCCGTGTTGCGCCGGCCCCTTCATTCCGCCCCGTGGTTAGACAAGCCCACCATGAGGATGAACGCATTGTCGTCGCCGTGGGGCGATCGCGTGCGCCTTATTCCCGAGCGAGATCGGCCACCACTGCGTCGAGCACGATCATGCCGCGCGGCGTCGCGCGCAGGCGGGTGTTGCCGACCGGTTCGACCAGCCCCTCATCCTGCAACTCCGTGATGCGGCGCTGGGGAAGCGGGTGCCCGGCAAGCGCTTCGTAGCGTGTCAGGTCGATGCCCTCGGCAAGCCGCAGCCCCATGATGAGGAACTCATCGGATTCTTCCTCGCGGGTCAGCACCTCGCCACCAATAACGCCATGTCCCTGCGTTTCGACCCGGTCGAGCCAGGTTTCCGGCATCTTCTCGGTGAAGGTCACATTGCGCCGGCCGTTTTCGATGAAGCGCCCATGCGCTCCCGGCCCAACGCCCACATATTCGCCATAGCGCCAGTAGACGAGATTGTGCCGGCTCTCCGCGCCGGGCCGGGCGTGGTTGGATATTTCATAGGCGGGTAAGCCGCGCGCGGACGTCACATCCTGCGTGATCTCGTAGAGCAGCGCCGCATGGTCGCTGTCGGGCATGGAAAGCTTGCCGGCGTCATAGAGAAGCTGAAAGCGTGTGCCCTCTTCGATGGTGAGCTGGTAGAGCGAGAGATGATCCGCAGCAAGGCCGATCGCCCGGTCGAGCTCCGCCGACCATGCATCAGCGCTTTGTCCGGGGCGGGCATAGATCAGATCGAAGGAGAGGCGGGGAAAGGTTTCCCGCGCCAGTTCAATGGCCTTCAGAGCCTCGGCGACATTGTGCAGCCGTCCCAGAAATCTCAGGTCCTCGTCGTTGAGAGCCTGTACGCCGAGCGACACGCGATTGACGCCGGCGGTGCGGTAACCGCGAAAACGGTCCGCCTCGACCGAACTGGGATTGGCCTCCAGCGTCACCTCGATGCCGTTTGGCACGCTCCAGTGCTCGGCCACCGCGTCGAGCAAGGCGCCGACCGTCGCCGGCTCCATCAGCGAGGGGGTTCCTCCGCCGAGAAAGATGCTGGTCACCTCGCGCGGGCCGCTGCGCTCCCGCATCGTGGCGATTTCCCGGCGGAAGGCGGCGGCGAACCGTTCCTGGTCCACCGGTTGGTGGCGGACATGGCTGTTGAAGTCGCAATAAGGGCATTTGGCCGCGCAGAACGGCCAATGCAGATACACGCCAAAGCCCGGCGTTTTGTCGCGCAGCGGCGTCACGCAGATCCGAGCCGGGCTTGAGCGAATTTCCGGAAGGCGCGGGCGCGGTGGGAAAGCGCGTTTGCATCGCCCGGTTTCCAGCCGTGCTTTTCTTCCGCCGTCATCTGGCCGAAGGTGATGTCGAAACCCTCCGGCTGGAAAACGGGATCGTAGCCGAAACCGTCGGTGCCGCGCGGGGGCCATACGAGCTGGCCTTCCGCCTCGCCGCGATAATATTCGGCTTCGCCGTCGGGAAAGCACAGGCAAAGCGTGGCCACGAAGCGCCCGGTGCGCTTTTCGGGCGTATCCGCGCCTTTTTCGCGCAATTTGCCCTCCGTCTTCTCCATGGCCATCATGAAGTCGCGGCTTCCGTCCTCCCTGGTTGCCCAGTCGGCGGTATAGACGCCCGGCGCCCCGTCAAGCGCGTCGACGCACAGGCCGGAATCGTCGGAAAGCGCGGGCAGGCCGGTGGCTTCAGCGGCGGCATGTGCCTTGATATAGGCGTTTTCCTCGAAGGTCGTGCCAGTTTCCTCGGGCTCGGCGAGGCCGAGTTCGGCGGCCGAGCGCACCGTGTAGCCGAAGGGCGCCAGCAGGTCGGCAAACTCCCTGAGCTTGCCCTTGTTGTGGCTCGCCAGAACGAAGGTCTTGTTCTCTATCGGTCTCACGTCAGTCCCCATATGCGCGGTTCGGCGAATTCCAGCGAATTGCCGAACGGGTCGCGAAAATAGATGGATCGGCCGCCATTCGGCCATTCGAAATCAGCCTCGATCCCGATGCCCGCCGCTGCAAGATGCGTCTTCCAGCGCTCGATCTCTTCAGCCGTTGCGGCAAAGCAAAGATGGCCCTCGCCGCGGGTGCCGTGCGGCGGCACGGGAAGCCGCGCATCGGGCGAGGGTGGTTTCTCGGTCGCCTTCGGGTCGAACAGCAGGAGAACGGTCTGCCCGCACTGGAAGAAGACATGCCGCCCCTCGACCCTGGCGATCCGCTTCAGCCCGAGCGTTTCGCCGTAGAAGCGCTCGGCTTCGGCAAGGTCGCTCACATAAAGCGCTGCTTCCAGTATGGCCGAGGGGTGCATGTCTCGTTCGCTATCGATTCAGGAGATGGCCAGTTTCTGAAGTTCCACAAGCCTTGAGATACCCTTGCGGGCAAGCCCCATCAAGGCCGCGAATTCATCCTCGGAGAAGGGTTCTCCCTCTGCCGTACCCTGGATTTCGACAATGCCGCCCTTGCCGGTTATGACGAAATTCGCGTCGGTCTGGGCCGTTGAATCCTCTGCGTAGTCGAGGTCGAGCACCGGCTTGCCGTTGTAGATTCCGCAGGAGATGGCCGCGACATGGTCCTTCAGGACCTTGTCGCGCACGACCATCTGGCGCGCTTCCATCCAGCTCAGGCAATCCGACAAGGCGATGAAACCGCCGGTGATCGCCGCCGTGCGGGTTCCGCCATCGGCCTGCAGCACGTCGCAATCCACAGTGATCTGCTTTTCGCCGAGCGCCTGCAGGTCCACAATCGAGCGGAGCGAGCGGCCGATCAGGCGCTGGATTTCCAGCGTGCGCCCGCCCTGCTTGCCCGAGGAAGCCTCGCGGCGCATCCGGTCGCCCGTGGAGCGCGGCAGCATGCCGTATTCAGCCGTCACCCAGCCCTGGCCGGAATTGCGCAGCCAGCCAGGAACGCGCTCCTCCAGGCTTGCGGTGCACAGCACATGGGTATCGCCAAAGCGAACGAGGCAGGAGCCCTCCGCATGTTTGGAGACGCCGCGCTCGAAGCTGACGGCGCGCATTTCATCGGCTTCCCGTTTCGATGGTCGCATGGGCTGTTTCTCTCCGCTAGTGTTCTGCTTGTTGGCGGCTTGTAGCTTTCGCATCGTTTGAAGGCAAAGGAAAACGCTGTGTGCGCCGGCATGTCAGACGGTTGTGTTCGCCGGCATGCCGCTTATATTCAAGACATCGAGGTCGAACATGACGAAACCGGTCTTGAACAGAGAGCTTCAGGAAAACACCCTGCAATCCTTGGATGCGCGATCGCGCGAGATTTTCCGTTTCATCGTCGAGTCCTACTTGCGGGACGGCGAACCCTTGGGCTCGCGCAACCTTTCGCGTCTTTTGCCCACCCAGCTTTCGCCCGCCACCATTCGCAACGTGATGAGCGATCTGGAGCATCTGGGCCTTGTCTATGCGCCGCATGTGTCGGCGGGACGGTTGCCCACCCAGCAGGGCCTGCGCTTCTTCGTCGATGCCTTCATGGAGATCGGCGATCTGTCCGACGACGAAAGACGCATCATCGAGACGCAGGTGAAGGCATCGCGCAGTGGTCACTCTCTCGATCACATGTTGACGGAGGCGAGCCAGCTCCTGTCCGGCCTGTCGCGCGGCGCCGGTGTGGTGCTGACGGCGAAGTCGGAAATGGCGTTGAAGCACATCGAGTTCGTTCAGCTCGAGCCGCGCAAGGGACTGGCGATCCTGGTTTCGCAGGGCGGTGACGTGGAAAACCGCGTCGTGGACCTGCCGGCGGGCGTTACCGCCTCGCAATTGCATGAGGCGTCGAACTTCCTCAACGCTCATATTCGCGGCCGGACCCTTGCCGAAGCGCGTTCCGAAATCTCGCGGCTGCGCGAGGAGGTGCGCACCGCGCTCGACACATTATCCGAGGCGCTGGTCGAAAAGGGCCTTGCCATGTGGGCTGGCAGTGAAGCCGGCCAGCCATCGCGCCTCATCGTGCGCGGCCGCGCCAACCTTCTGGAAAACCTCACCGCCGAGGCCGATCTGGAGTTGCTGCGCCGCCTTTTCGAGGATCTGGAGACAAAGGAAGGGCTGATCCAGCTTCTCGATCTCGCCGAGGAAGGCGCCGGCGTGCGCATTTTCATTGGCTCGGAAAACAAGCTGTTCTCCCTTTCGGGCTCCTCGCTCGTGGTCGCTCCCTATCGCGATCAGGAGTCGCGGGTGATCGGCGCCCTTGGCGTCATCGGTCCGACCCGGCTCAATTATGCGCGCATCGTGCCAATGGTCGATTACACGGCGCAGATCGTGGGGAGCATGCTTCGCTGACCGGTCGGCGGGACGGACCCATGAGAAGCCCGCCCCTTGATTTTGCCGTCGCGAACATCGATATCGGGCGCAATCATAGTATAATCATGAAGAAACAGACGGACTGCCATGACCAATGAGGCTAAGGACAACCACATGACCGGCTCCGCGAACCCTGAAGAGCAGGATGTGAACGCAGCTCCCGGTGCCGAGGGCGTCACGGAAGAAGACGTTCTGGTGCGTCTTGCCAAGGAGAATGAGGAGCTGAAGGATCGCGCCTTGCGCATCGCGGCGGAGATGGAAAATCTGCGCAAGCGCACGGCACGCGATGTAACCGAGGCGCGGGCCTATTCCATCGCTGCTTTCGCCCGCGACATGCTTCAGGTTTCCGATAATCTCAACCGCGCCCTTGAGGCTGTTCCGGCCGAAGCCCTGGCGGCCGATGCTTCCGGCCTGAAGGCATTGGTCGAAGGGGTCGAGATGACGGAGCGCGCCATGCTTTCGGCGTTGGAACGCCATGGCGTGAAGCCCATCGACCCGCAGGGTGAGCGGTTCGATCCGCATTTTCATCAGGCCATGTATGAAGTTCCGGACCCGACCAAGCCGGACGGAACCGTGGTTCAGGTCGCCCAGCGCGGTTATGTGATCGGCGAGCGCGTGCTGCGCCCGGCCATGGTCGGCATCGCCAAGGGCGGTCCAAAGGCCGCTGCCGTCAGGAACGGCGAGAATGCCGCCGCGGAGCCTGGCCCGCCAAACCCGCAGGCCGAGCGGGATGCCTGATCTCCGCCCGTGACGGAGCGCGCTCTGAAATCGAAGAGCTTGCGGGATTTGGGGCGTTCGGTGATCGGGTGAAATCACCTGGCATTCGTATGAATGCACAAAGCCCGCAGGCGTGAGTACTGTCTGATATTCCTTTGTCCCGCTTTCCAATGGGTAGCCCCTCGGCTATCCAGTGGAGGCGCTATTGACTCGCATGGCCGGGAAGGATGCTGTTTCCTTTTGGCAAGCGGCGAGGCGCTCTGGTGGAGGGACCCGATGAATCCATTGTTGCTTCTCGATTACTCGGGCATCGCCGTCTTCGCCGCCACCGGAGCGCTGGCGGCATCGCGCAAGGAACTGGATCTGATCGGGTTTATCTTCCTCGCCGGTATCACGGGCATGGGGGGAGGCACACTGCGCGATCTGATCATCGACGCTCCCGTCTTCTGGATTCTCAATCCCACTTATATCGTGGTTTGCGCATTGGTGGCCGTGCTCGTGTTTTTCACGGCGCCCATGGTGGAATATCGCTACCGGCTGCTTCTGTGGTTTGATGCGGTGGGGCTGGCCGCCTATTCCGTTCTTGGGGCGGCCAAGGGCCTTGTGGCCTCGGGGTCTGCCACAGTGGCACTGGTGACCGGCATTCTGACGGCCACCTTCGGCGGTGTCCTGCGTGACGTGGTGGCGGGAGAGCCTTCTGTGCTCATGCGCCCAGAGGTCTATGTCACCGCCGCTCTGGTGGGCGCTGCCGTGTTCACCGGAATGGACATTGCCGGCGTGGACGGAACGCTCGCCGCCCTTGTGGCCTTCACCGCCGCATTTCTGGTGCGCGGCGGGGCTATTCGCTACGGATGGACCATTCCGCGTTACAAATCCCGGCCGGGACGCCCCCCGGAGGAGCTACAATAGGCCCGCCTGCTGCGCTTCGTAGCGCAGGTCCTTGTTGGCGCGCGGGCCGATCTGCTGGATGATCAGACCCGCCGCGAACGAGCCCAGCTTGCCACTGTCGAGCAGGCTTAGCCCGTTGGTGTAGCCATAAAGGAAGCCCGCCGCGTAGAGGTCTCCCGCTCCCGTCGTATCCACCAGCTCGTCGACCTTCACGGCATCCACCGGAACGGTTTCCTCCCCCTTGAGGATGATCGAGCCCTTTTCCGAGCGGGTCACGGCAGCCAGCTTGCAATCCTTGCGAATGGCTTCGAGCGCGCTGTCGAAGGACGAGGTCTGGTAAAGCGAAAGCAGCTCATGCTCGTTCGCGAACACGATGTCGACGCGGCCGGAGCGCATCAAATCCAGAAACTCGCCGCGATAACGGTCGACGCAGAACGGATCGGAAAGCGACATGGAGACCTCGCGGCCCGCCGCATGGGAAAAATCCGCGGTTTTGCGGATCGCCTCCTTTGCGAGAGGGGGATCCCACAGATAACCCTCGAAATAGGTAACCTTGGCGCCACGGGCCTTGTTCTCTTCCACGTCGTCAGGCCCAAGCTCAACGCAGGCTCCGAGATAGGTGTTCATCGAACGTTCGCCGTCCGGCGTCACGAAGATCATCGACCGCGCGGTGGGCGGGTGGCCTTCAAGGGGCACCGTGTCGAAGGCAACGCCCTGCGCGCGTATATCGTGCGTGAAAATCTCACCGAGCGTGTCGCTGGAGACCTTGCCGAAATAGGCGGCCTTTCCGCCAAGTCCGGCCACACCCGCAGCGGTATTCCCGGCGCTGCCGCCGGACGTCTCCACCGCCTGTCCCATCCGGTCGTAGAGCAATGTCGCGCGATCCACATCGATCAGGTTCATGGCGCCGCGGATGATCTTGTTGTCTTCCAGAAAGGCTTCGTCGCAGCGGGCAATGATGTCGACGATGGCGTTGCCGATGCACAGCACGTCATATTCGCTCAAGATCGGTTCTCCAGATTGATTGGGAAGATGTTTTGGGGCCTGGTTGGGAGCGGTTTAGCGCCTTGGCGGGGATTTGCAAGCCAAACGCAGGGACCTGCGGCTTGCGGGCAGCCGCGGGTCTTCCTATCTCGAATGCAGGAAAACAGCCAAGAGGCACCAGACCGAATGATCCTTGATGCCGCCCGCGCCGCCATGAGTCGCCTGTTCTCGGCGGAATTCCGAAGTGTCTTCTTCAAGACACTCGGTCTGACCTTGCTCGTCCTTGCCGGTTTGTGGCTCGGCGCGAAGGAAGTGTTCGAATATATGGCGCTGCCATGGTTCGACGCGCTCTTCCCCGACCTGCCGGTCTGGATCGGATGGGTTGGCCTTGTTGCCGGAATCGCCGCAGGCCTTGGGCTCGCGCTGGGACTGGCGCTTCTCATCTCACCGGTCACGGCCATCATTGCCGGTCTCTTCCTCGATGATGTCGCCGCCGTGGTGGAGCGCGAGGATTATCCGCAGGACCCGCCTGGCGAGGCGTTGCCCATCGTCCCGGCCCTCGTCATGTCGATCAAATTCTTCGGCGTGGTCGTGCTCGGCAACATCGTCGCCCTGCTCCTGCTTCTTGTGCCGGGCGTCAACATGCTCGCCTTCTTTCTGGTCAACGGCTATCTGCTGGGCCGTGAATTTTTCGAGTTCGCGGCCATGCGCTTCCGCTCCGAAGCGGAGGCGAAGGCGTTGCGCCGCCGCAATGCCGGCACGATCTTCCTTGCAGGCTTGGTGATAGCGGCCTTTCTGGCTGTGCCCTTGCTTAATCTCCTGACGCCGCTTTTCGCCGCCGCGATGATGGTTCATCTCCACAAGATGATCGCGGCTGCCGAAGGTGCGCGCGCCCCGCACGCGCTGAAACCCTCCTGACCGTCTGCCGGTCCTCATACTTTGGAACGAAAAACAAACGTGCTCCGAGAGGCTAGAACATCTTGCCCGCCTTGAGGTGATTCTGCCCCGGCACGACGGGTTTTGGCCCCACTCGACGGGCTCTTTGCCGCATCGCCGGATGGACATTTCTTTGTCAGAACGCCGGCGGGTTTCTTTTCAGTCTGGCCGCCTGATCTCCCACGGGCGGCTGCGGAGGACACAGTGAAAACCATGAATCGCATCGCCAATGATCGCCTGCGCTCGAAAATCATGAGTGCCGAGGATGCCGCTGCCCTGATCGTCAACGGAACGACGGTTGGCATGAGCGGCTTTACCGGATCCGGTTATCCGAAATCGGTGCCGATGGCGCTCGCTGCGCGCATCGAGGCGGAACATGCCGTGGGCAACCCTTTCCGCGTCCGCGTCTGGACCGGGGCATCCACCGGGCCGGAACTCGACGGGGCGCTGGCCAAGGCCGACGGCATCGAGTTCCGCCTGCCATACAATTCCGATCCCATTGCCCGCGAGAAGATCAATGCCGGCGAGATGAACTATTTCGACCTGCATCTGAGCCAGGTCGCGCCGATGGCCTGGCAGGGTTTTCTTGGTCCTCTCGACACGGCGGTGATCGAGATTTCGGGCATAACGGCCGATGGCGCGCTGATCCCGTCCTCCTCCATCGGCAACAACAAGACCTGGCTCGATCAGGCCAAGCAGGTGATCCTTGAGGTCAACCGCTGGCAGAGCGAGGCGCTGAACGGCATGCACGACATCTATTACGGCACGGCTTTGCCGCCGCATCGCAAGCCGATCCCGCTGGTCAACCCGGACGACCGTATCGGCGAGCCGCATTTTCGCTGCGATCCCGAAAAGATCGTCGCCATCGTCGAGACGGATACGCCTGACCGGAATCTGCCCTTTGCCGAGCCGGACGCAGTGGCTGAAGCGATCGCCGGCCATCTTCTGGAGTTCTTCCGTCATGAGGTTACGCGGGGCCGCCTTCCGAGGGAGTTGCTGCCGCTGCAATCGGGCGTCGGCAATGTCACCAATGCGGTTCTGACAGGTTTGATGGATGCTCCGTTCGAAAATCTGACCGCCTTCACGGAGGTGGTGCAGGACGGCATGCTCGACCTGCTGGAGGCCGGAAAGCTGCGCATGGCTTCCGCCACCGCATTTTCGCTGAGCCCGGAGGCTGCCAAACGCTTCAATGACAATGCCGGCGCCTTCCGCGACAAGCTGATCCTGCGGCCGCAGGAAATCAGCAATCACCCCGAACTGGTGCGGCGGCTCGGCTGCCTTGCAATGAACGGGCTCATCGAGGCCGACATCTACGGCAATGTGAACTCCACCCATATCATGGGATCACGCATCCAGAACGGCATCGGCGGGTCGGGGGATTTCGCCCGCAACGCCTATGTGTCGATGTTCATGACGCCCTCCACCGCCAAGGGCGGCAAGATTTCAGCCATCGTCCCGCAGGCCAGCCATGTGGATCACATCTCGCAGGACGTTCAGGTGATCGTCACTGAACAGGGACTGGCGGATCTGCGCGGGCTCGCGCCCAGGCAGCGCGCGGAATTGATCATCGCCAACTGCGCTCACCCCGATTATCGGCCTGCGCTACAGGATTATTTCGCACGCGCCAGGAAAGGCTCCTACGGCCAGCACGCTCCGACCCTGCCCGGCGAAGCGCTGTCCTGGCATCAGAGGTTCATGGACACGGGTTCGATGATCCCCTGAGGCGGGTGCGGTTCAGCCGTTCCAGCGCATCTTCATGTAGATGCCGCCGCTCTTGAGCTCGCCGAGCATCTGCCGGAGGCGCTTTGCCTGCGTCTCGGGCCGTTTGGCGCGGGCGATCCAGCCCAGATAATCGTTCTTCTGATAATCGGGCCGGGCCTCATAGGTGCCGTGCAGGCCCTCTTCATCGAGTGCCTTGCGCACGAAATCGGGCATCGGGTTGAGCGCGCGTTGCAGGGCCATGCGTGAAACTATCACACCCAAAGCCGGTAATGCCAGCATCTGGAAGTGCAGCGAGGGCAGCTTCACGCGCTGGTCGGCCGCTCCACGAGAGGGGCGGGAATTGCAGTGGTTTTTTCCGTCGACTTGCAGATATCCGCGATAACGCAGGCCGCGCAGTCGGGTTTGCGCGCCTTGCAAACATAGCGCCCGTGCAGGATCAGCCAGTGATGGGCGTGGCGCATATAGTCCGCCGGAATGACGCGCACCAATATGTCTTCCACCTGCTCCGGTGTCTTGCCGGGGGCAAGGCCGATGCGGTTGCCGATACGCAGGATGTGCGTGTCCACGGCCATGGTGGGTTGGCCGAAGGCCATGTTGAGCACCACATTGGCCGTCTTGCGGCCGACGCCGGGCAGCGAGGTCAACGCATCGCGGTTATCGGGCACCTGCGAGCCGTGGTCGCGGATCAGCGCTTCGCTCAGCGCGATAACGTTCTTGGCCTTGTTGCGCCAAAGCCCGATGGTGCGAATATGGTCTCCGACCTTTGCCTCGCCGAGCGCCAGCATCTTCTCCGGCGTATCGGCCACCTTGAAGAGGGCCCGCGTTGCCTTGTTCACACCCGCGTCGGTGGCCTGGGCGGAAAGCACCACCGCAACAAGCAGCGTAAAGGCGTTCACATGCTCCAGTTCACCCTGCGGTTCGGGTCGTTGGACCGAGAACCGACGGAAAATCTCGTGAATCTCCTCGGGCGAATAGGCCGTTTTCGGCTTGCGGGCGCGGGGCCTCTTTTGCGGCGCGGCAATTTTCTTCTTGGGCTTTTCCATGCGCCTTCTATAATCGGGTTCATGTCCGAAACAAACACCGCAGACATGCCGGTCTTCCAGGCGCTGTTGACGCCGTATCGCTCGCTGAGCGGTCGCGGTTTTGCGATCCTGATGGGGTCGTTGCTGCTGATATGGCTCAGCGTCGGAGCGCTTTTCCTGAAGATCGGCGCCTGGCCGATTTTCGGTTTCTTCGGGCTTGATGTTCTGGCGATCTATATCGCGTTTCGCCTCAATTATCGCGCTGCCCGCGTGCGCGAGGAGGTGCGTCTGTCGCGCACCAGCCTCGACATCCGCAAGGTGCCGCCTTCGGGCAGGGCGGTGGAGCATCATTTCAATCCGTTCTGGACCCGCTTCCGCATCAGCCGCCACGATGAGATCGGCATCACCGACATGGCGGTCGAAATGCGCGGCGAAAGCGTATCGATCGGCAGCTTCCTCAACCCTGACGATCGGGAGAGCTTCGCCACGGCTTTCGGACGGGCTCTCGCCACAGCCAAGGGGCGCTGACCAGTCAAGAATCGGGTGGCGAACGCGCCGCCGGCGAAGGATATTGGCGTTCGACACGTCAATACGCGCACTGCCGCTTCGATCCTGGCGAAGCGGGGACGCTGGAAGTGGCCGCAGACGGCCGGGAGTAAACGCCATGAATATGCCGACAGCCCTGTTGCAGAAAGATGTGACGCCGGACGGCGGAGATTATGAGGTCGTTCGTCGCGTCGTTGAAAAAATCAGCATCGACTATCGTGATCAGCCTTCGCTGGAGGCGCTCGCGGCCGAGGTGGGTGACACGCCAACGGGCTTGCAGAAGCTTTTCACCCGATGGGCGGGGCTTTCCCCGAAAGCCTTTTTGCAGGCGGTGACGCTTGATCATGCCCGGCGGCTTCTGGATTCGGGCTTGCCCCTGCTCGATACGGCTTTCGAGCTGGGCATGTCGGGACCCGGCCGTCTGCACGATCTTTTTGTCACGCACGAGGCAATTTCACCGGGCGAATACAAGTCGCGCGGCGCGGGCCTCACGATGCGCTATGGCTTTCATGTCTCGCCTTTCGGTCTGGCGCTGGTCATGGTTACCGACCGAGGCCTTGCTGGTCTTGCCTTTTGCGATGCCGGTGGCGAGCGCGCGGCGCTGGAAGACATGACTTCGCGCTGGCCGAATGCCGGTTTCGTGGAGGATCTTTCCGCCACCACCCCTTATGCGGCGCGCATTTTCGAGCCGGGCCGCTGGCGGGCCGATCAACCGCTCAAGGTGGTTCTGATAGGCACTGATTTTCAGGTGCAGGTCTGGGACGCGTTGCTGAAGATACCCATGGGGCGGGCGCGGGCCTATTCCGACATCGCCGCCGGCATCGGCAAGCCTTTGGCGGCGCGGGCCGTCGGCGCGGCGATCGGGGCAAATCCCATTTCCTTCGTCGTTCCCTGCCATCGCGCGGTCGGCAAGTCAGGCGCGCTGACGGGCTATCATTGGGGCCTGACACGCAAGCGCGCCATGCTCGGCTGGGAAGCCGGCCAGCTCGTCAACGGCGATTGATTCTTGGCAGACGAGTGTGGCGACGTCGGCCTTGCTCGTTCTCGTGGCAGCGGCGCGCTTCCAAAACGTGGCCATTGAGGTTTGCCAGCCAGGCAACCATCCCCTCATGGTGGCCGATTGAGGCGGGCGATTTATCGTCTTGTTTTTCCGCGGGTATGAAGGCTCCCGGCAATTTCATCTCATTGCGAAATGTTCTAGCCTCCCGCAACAAACAGCGGGAGGCTTCACTTGATCGTCGTCATTGGCTCCATAAATCTCGATCTGATCGTCACGGTCGAGCGACTTCCCAGGCCGGGCGAGACGGTTCCGGGCAGGGATTTCGTCACGGCGCCGGGCGGCAAGGGCGCCAACCAGGCACTGGCCGCAGCCCGTGCAGGCGCCGCAACACGCATGGTGGGAGCGGTGGGGGACGACGCCTTCGCCGAAGAGGCCCTGGCATTGCTCAAGGCAGCGGGAGTAGGGCTGTCCAGCCTGCATCGCGCCGGGGCGGCGACAGGCACGGCGCATATTCTGGTGGAGAGCAGCGGAGAAAACACCATTGCCGTCGTTCCCGGCGCCAATGCCGAGGTTTCGCCGGTTCACGCCCGACAGGCGGCGCTCTCGTCAGGCAATCACGTTCTGCTGCAGTTGGAAGTCCCGATCGCCACGGTGGACGCGGCACTGCGTGCGGCCCGGAGCGCGGGTGCGGTCTCGCTCCTGAACACGGCACCCTATCGCGAAGAGGCTGCTTCGCTCCTTGGCGATGCCGACTACGTCATCGCCAACGAGACCGAGTTCGATCTCTACGCAGATGCCCTTGCATTGAAGGGAGACGACCGGCGGGCCCGCATGCTGGATTTCAGCACCAGGACAGGGAGAACCGTCATCGTCACGCTTGGAGCCGAGGGTGTTTGGGCAGCTACCCCCGAAACCTTTGTGAATGTGCCGACGATCCGGATAGACCCCGTCGACACGGTCGGGGCAGGAGACACTTTCTGCGGCTATCTGGCCACGGCGCTCGCCAGCGGGCATGGATTGGAGCAGTCTTTGCGCCAGGCGGCCGTGGCAGGTGCGCTTGCCTGCCTCAAACCCGGTGCTCAGCCGGCCATCCCCCATCGGGCCGAGGTCGAGGCCGCGCTCGCCTGATCGGGCTGGACCTGGTTGTGGGGCGGTGTATCTTACGCGTCAGAGGAGAAGCGGATGCCCCTGGAAACCTACACGGCCTATGTGATCGTCTGTCTCGTGGCGACCGTCATACCCGGTCCCACCAATATGCTGATTGTCGCAAACGGAATGCGCCATGGCGTTCGGGCGGGATTGCTCAATGTCGCCGGGACACTGGTTTCCCTGTCGATCATGATCGCGATTGCCGGCGTCGGCCTCACCTCCCTGATCGAGGTGGCAGGCCACTGGTTCGAATGGATCAAGCTTCTGGGCGCGGCCTATCTGTGCTGGCTCGGCTGGAAGATGATCCGGGCAAGCCGTGAGGCGGAAGATGGAAGCCTGGCGGTTCGCGCGCCGCGCCGCGGATTTTTCCTGCAAGGGTTTTTCGTCTCGATGGGCAATCCCAAGCAATTGCTTTTCTTTGGCGCGCTGTTGCCCCAGTTCATCGATCCCACGGCCAATCACGCCCTGCAGATCGCCATAATGGGCGGTACCGCCCTGTCCTTTTCAGCGCTTTCCGATGGCGGCTATGCCGTTGCCTCCGGCCGGCTCGGCCAGCGTCTCACGCCACGTCGGGTTCGCCAGTTTACCCGCCTTGGCGGCGGTTTCCTGATGGGCGGCGGTCTGTGGATCGCTCTTTCGCGCTCGCGCTGATCGGCTTCACAAGCGGCTGAGCCGCTCGGTGAGAAGCGTGAAGAAACCATCGGCATCGATGTCTTGCATCACCAGGGCGTTGTGTGGGCGTTTGGTGACGCGCCACCAGTCGATCACGGTCATGCCCATGGTGAGTTCCGAGCCGGTCTCGACGCTCACATTACAGCTCTTTCCGCCAAAGAGCTCGGGCTTGATGAGATAGGCGATCACGCAAGGGTCGTGCAGCGGCCCGCCATCGGTGCCGTATTTTTCTTCGTCGAACCGTTCGAAGAAATCGAGAAGCTGCGCGGCGGCCAGCCCCACGGGTGTGCCGAGCGCGCGGATGGCCGTCACCCGCTTGCGCGTGGTCAGTGCCTTGTGCGTCACGTCGAGCGGCATCATGACCAGCGGCACACCGGCCTGCAGCACGATGTCGGCGGCATGTGGGTCCACATAGATGTTGAACTCCGCCGCCGGCGTCACATTGCCGCCTTCGAAGAAGCCACCGCCCATCAGCACGATTTCGCGGATGCGTGGTGCGATCTCCGGTGCCCGCGACAGGGCGAGCGCGATATTGGTGAGAGGCCCGAGCGGGCACAGCGTCACGGATTTCTCCGGCTGGTTCGTCAGCGTTTCGATGATGAAGTCCACGGCATGGGTGTCTTGCAGCGGCATCCGGGGTTCGGGGAGGTCAGGCCCGTCGAGGCCGGTTCGGCCATGCACTTCTTCCGCCGTCACGAGTTTTCGCAGGAGAGGGCGTGCAGCGCCCGCAAAGACCGGCGTCTCCGGTCGGCCGGCGAGTTCGCATATCTTGCGCGCGTTCCTCTGGGTAAGCGCCAGCGGCACGTTTCCCGCCACGGCCGTGATGCCGAGCACTTCCAACTCGGGGCTTGCCAGAGCCAACAGGATAGCCAAGGCGTCGTCCTGGCCGGGATCGGTGTCGATGATGATCTTGCGGGCTGCCGTCATGCGGTGGCTCCAAAGTGCTTGAAACGCGGATTTTCAAAGACCATATCAATGGTCAGGAAGGCGATGCCGAACGGGTCTCCTTCTAACCACGTCGCTCTTTGAGGACAAAGCAAAATGACGCGTATGACGCCTTTTTCGAACCCGCTGCTTCTCGGGTTCGACAGTATGGAGAAGACGCTCGAGCGGATCGCCAAGTCCGGCGATGGTTACCCGCCTTATAATATCGAGCGCATCCGGGCCGAAGACGGTCGAGGCGAGAAATTGCGCATAACGCTTGCCGTGGCAGGCTTTGGCGCTGAGGACCTCGACGTCACGACCGAGGAGAATCAGCTTATCATCCGCGGGCGCCAGTCCGAGGAGGGCGAGCGGGAATTCCTGCATCGCGGCATTGCCGCGCGCCAGTTCCAGCGCATGTTCGTGCTGGCAGAAGGCATGCGGGTGCTCGGTGCGGATTTGAAGAACGGGCTTCTCTCCGTCGACCTTGATCGTCCGGAACCGGAACGGATGGTACAAAAAATAAACATTTCGGTGAAAGACTGAGACACTGGTCTTACACGGGAGGAAACCGGACGGGCTGACCCGGCCGGAACCTTGGGCTCTTCAGCGGGTTGGTTTCCTGAGGAAACGCCTGCGTCAAGGAGGCTTACATGACCGAATTTGAACACAAGATCGAAATCTCCGAGCAGCAGCTCGCCCATATGGGCGAAGGCGCTGTCGCCTATATGCGCGAAATGAGCGCCGAGGATTTGCAGGGCAAGTTCCCCGGCATGCCGAATCTGATTCCAGGAACGCGCTTATGGGCTCTGTTCGCGGCCAATGGCCAGCCCATCCTTCTGGCCGACGCGCGCGATACGGCGCTGGCAGGGGCCTTCCAGAACGATCTGGAAACAGTCAGCCTGCATTGATCGAACGGCGCCGCCGCAAGGCGGCGCGATGCCGGGCGGTGCGATGCGGGGCGGCGCGACCAGTCGCCGCCCAGGAGTGGCCACGGCGTGCCGTCATGCGGGCCTGACAAGCTGCTTTGCCGTACCGGCAGCCATGGGGGCCTTTGCCGTGTCGGCAACGTCGAACCCCTGGCAGATTGCATCTGACCTCAATCTGCTCGTTGCATCTTCACCCGCACCGAACGCGCAGCCTGCGTTTCAAGACATATGAAACCGCGTTTCACGCGCGCGCCTGCCCATATCAGGCGGCGTTGGACGCCGGCGTCTCCGCGAGGAAGCTGTGTATGGCCGCTGCGTCCTTGGTGCCGCGTATCTTGGCCACCGTGTCGGCGTCGCGCAGCACGCGGGCGATACGCGACAGGGCCTTGAGATGGTCGGCACCGGCCCCTTCGGGGGCGAGCAGCAGAAACACGAGGTCGACCGGCTGATCGTCGATGGCCTCGAAATCGACCGGCGTCTCCAGTCGGGCGAAGACGCCTGTGATGCGCTGAATTCCGGGAAGTTTTCCGTGAGGAATGGCGATGCCATTGCCTACACCAGTGGAGCCGAGACGCTCGCGCTGGAGGATCGTGTCGAACACCTCCCGCTCGGGCAGGCCGGTCACGGCGGCGGCTTTTTCCGCGAGCAGCTGCAGCAGCTGCTTTTTGGAATTGGCCTTCAACGCCGGGACAACAGCCTTCGGCTCGATCAGATCGCTAAGATCCATGTCTATGCATCCTTTGCTTTTGTCTGCTCGCCGGCATCCAGGCCGGCGCTGACGCGGGCACGGAACTTATGTGTGCGCAACCGCCGACGGGTCGATCCAGCCAATATTGCCGTCGGCGCGCCGGTAGACGATGTTCACCTCATTGCTTGCAGCATTGCGGAACACGAAAACCGGGTTGTCCTTGGTATCGAGCTCGATCACGGCGGATGCCACCGACATGGTCTGCAGCGGCATCTTCGATTCGGCGACGACGGTCGGAGCATAATCCTCCGGAACCTCGTCTTCCTCGTCGGCAACCGGCGCCATGACACGGTAGGCGATATCCGTCGGATCGATGGTCTGGCCGATGTTATGGGATTTCAGGCGGCGCTTGTAGCGGCGCAACCGCTTTTCGACCCGCTCCGCCGCGGCCTCGAAGGCCAGCTGCGGGTCCTGTGCCTGCCCGGTGCCCTGGAGCACCATTCCCGTATCCAGATGGACCATACAATCGGCGGAGAAGCGCGAACCCGACTTCTCGACCGTAACGCGACCGCCAAAACCGCCGTCGAAATATTTATCGACAGCTTCTCCGATCCGCTCTTCGATGCGGGAACGGAATGCGTCGCCGATGTCCATGTGCTTGCCAGAAATGCGTAAGCTCATCTGAAGACAGCCCTTTCCTGATCAGACATCGAACGATGAGAGTTTATACGTGTGCTCTGCATGTACAAGGTGCCGCGGCGGATTGTGAATTTCGTTTCGACCGCGATCTCCTTCTCAGATTGGCGCTTATCGCAGAAAAGTCAAAGCCGTTTCCGGCTCGAAGGCCTATGCGGGCGGGCTTCTAGTGGCTTCACGGGGGAATGTCAATCGAAGCTCAGGCCAGGCGGGCGATGGCGGCCGTGCCGCCAGAGGCCGCGGCGAGCATTCTTTTTTCCCGCCGACGCTGCACCGAGGAGGGAATATTGAGCGCTTCCCGGTACTTGGCGACAGTGCGCCGGGCGATGTCGATGCCCTCCCGGTTGAGGATATCCACAAGCGCATCATCCGAAAGAACGGCACCCGGTTCCTCATTGTCGATGAGATGGCGAATGCGCTCACGGACCGCTTCCGAGGAATGAGCATCCCCGCCGTCGGCCGAGGCGAGCGCTGAGGAAAAGAAATAGCGAAGCTCGAATGTGCCGCGTGGGGTCATCATGTATTTGTTGACGGTAACACGGCTCACGGTCGATTCGTGCATGCCGATGGCCTCCGCGACCGTTCGCAGGTTCAGTGGCCGAAGATGGCTTACCCCATGAACGAGAAAGGCATCCTGCTGCCGAACGATCTCGGAGGCGACTTTCAGAATGGTGCGGGCGCGCTGGTCCAGGCTGCGGGTCAGCCAGTTGGCGCTTTGCAGGCACTCGGAGAGAAATTGCCGGTCGGTTTCGCGCGCATGCGCGGAAACCTCCGCGAAATAGGGCTCATTGACGAGAACCCGCGGCAGGGTTTCAGGATTGAGCTCCACCGCCCAGCTGCCGTCATTGGCAGCCTTTACAACCACATCCGGGACAATGGGATCAGCCGTTCCGGACGAAAAAGCCATGCCGGGCTTGGGGTCGAGGGTGCGGATTTCGGCCAGCATGTCGGCTAAGTCTTCCGAATCCACTCCGCAGAGCCTGCCGAGGGCCTGGAAATCGCGTTTGGCCAGCAGTTCCAGGTTCTCTATCATGGCGCGCATTGCCGGGTCGTAGCGGTCCCGCGCGATCAATTGAAGGGCGAGGCATTCCGACAGGTTCCGCGCAAACAGGCCCGGTGGGTCGAAGGTCTGGCAAACGGCCAGAACCTCTTCCATAGCCGCGCGTTCGGCGCCGATGCGGGTGGCCATTTCGTCCATATCGGCAAGCATATAGCCGGCTTCATCGAGCCCTTCCGCCAGCTCATGCGCCATGATCTGGCGCGCAGGCGTGGAAAAGGCGAGCGCGATCTGCTCGTTCACATGATCGCGCAATGTGACGCTTGCCGCGGTCGTTGCCTCCAGATCATAGGAGCCGCCGCTGCCCGCGGCCTGAAGACCGTTGCCCCCAGCCGATTTCCACTGGGCCGAAAGATCGGGCCCGATGCGGTCATGGGTACCGGGATCGTCGGGAAAGAGATTTTCGAGCGAGGCATCCAGGCGGTCGGAAATTCCCTCCGCGCTATTGGTGGAGGCGGCGTCGCTGTTCTTGCCCCATTCCGGGCTTTCATCGCGTGCTTCCTGCGTCGCGCCGTCTTCGCGCCATTCGAGCAGTGGGTTGCGCTCGATCTCGGCGTCGAGAAAATGCTCCAGCTCCTGATGTGTCATCTGCAGGAGCTTGATCGACTGCAAGAGCTGCGGCGTCATCACGAGAGATTGCGTCTGACGCAGATGAAGTTTCGGTGCAAGCACCATCGAAAAGGCCCCTTTTGCCTCCGGCGACAGGCACCGGACAGGGGGTGGATTCAATTGGCCCGAGATTTGCTTGTCAAGCGAAATGAGCCGATTTGGCCGTCGGTCGGGCCAAATCGTCGCGCAAAGCTGGCAAAAAATACGGGTTTCCGGTCAGATCCGGTGATTTCAGAGCGTGAAACCTTCGCCCAGATAAAGGCGGCGGACATCCGCATTTCCGACGATATCATTGGGGCGGCCGTGGGTGAGCACCTGGCCTGCATGGATGATATAGGCCCGGTCGATCAGGCCCAGCGTCTCGCGCACATTGTGGTCCGTGATGAGGACGCCGATGCCGCGCGCCGTGAGGTGGCGTACGAGCTGCTGGATGTCGCTGACGGCAATGGGGTCGATGCCGGCGAAGGGCTCGTCGAGCAGCATGAAATTCGGACGGCTGGCCAGCGCCCGCGCAATTTCAAGTCGCCGCCGCTCGCCGCCCGAAAGCGCCACCGAGGGTGACTTGCGCAGATGGCTGATGTGAAACTCTTCAAGCAACGCGTCGAGGCTCTTGTCGCGTTCCTTGCGGCTGGGCTCGACCACCTCGAGAATGGCGCGGATATTCTGCTCGACCGTCAGGCCGCGGAAAATCGAGGCTTCCTGCGGCAGATAGCCGATGCCAAGCCGGGCTCGCCGATACATGGGCATGGAGGTGACGTCATGCCCGTCGATATGGATGGTTCCCTGGTCGACCGGCACGAGGCCTGTCACCATATAGAAGCAGGTGGTCTTGCCGGCGCCATTCGGTCCGAGAAGGCCGACGGCCTCGCCGGCCCTGACGCCGATGGAGACGCCGCTGACGACCTGTCGACCCTTATAGGCTTTGGTCAGGCCGCGGGCGATCAGCGTTCCCTTGTAGTCCTTGAGCTTGCCGCTCGCGGGATTTTCGGGCGCGGCGGGCTTGCTGCCACCCCTTATTTTACGCAACTTCGAAATCAACGGCGGAGCTACCTGTTCTGGGATCCGGGCGTGAGGAGCATCTTGACGCGGCCGGCCGACTTGCTGCCCTTGCAACTGTCAAGCTTCGCCTGGCCACTCTTCATCTGGACGGTAAGCTTGCAGCCGACGATCACATTGTCGCCTTCCGAAAGCACGACTTCCTTGCCTGAAAGGACCAGCACTTCCGACTTCATGTCGAAGGTCGCCCTGTCGCCGGTTGCAACCTGGGTATCCGACTTCACATAGACGTTTCCGTCCACCTCCAGCCGGTCGATATTGGCGCTTCCGGTGGCGGCCGAGCCGCCGTCCTTCAGATAATAGACCGTCATCTTGCTGGATTTCAGCACGGTCTTGTCCTGTGCGACGGAGACATTGCCGGAAAACACGGCGACATTCTCGCTCTCGCGCACTTCGAGCCTGTCGCTTTCGATCTGGATGGGCTTGTCGCCCGAAAGCTGAAGGCCGGTGAGCCGGCTTTGCGCGTCCTGGGCCGTGGCCGGGCCGGTAAGGCCGGCAAGCGCCAGCAGGGCGGGAAGGGCAAACCTGTCGAGCCTCATCGCGTTTTTCTCACTGTTCTTGTCCCTTGGCGGCGTTTTTAAGCTGCGTGGGATCGATTGTAACGCGAACGCGCTTGTCGAACACGAAAACCTTGCCCCCATCGCTGGCAGCGAATGAATCGGCTGCGATCTTCGTTCCGTCAAGTTCGATCTCGACGGCGTGCGGGCTTTCAAGCGTGCTTTTCTCGATGTCGATCTTGGCCGACTCGAGCCTGGCGATAATGCCCGATGTGGTTTTCAGGAGAAGGGGACTCTTGATGTCGAGCTTGTTGTCGCCGCGACTGTAGACCCCGTCTTCGGCCTGAATGGTTGCGAAATTGTCCTTGTCCACGGGCACGTGAGCCCGAATGCCCTCCAGTTCGATCACATCCTGGCTGCCGATCTTCTGGCGCGCGCGCTCGGCCGTCATCTTGTAGGGCAGGTTGTCGCTGGTGAAGCCGTTGAGCTCCGGGCTCGCCATCACCAGTGATCCGCTTTCGATGGACGCCGACGCGAGGTCAACCGTGCCATTCATGGCGGATGAGAGGAAGGAATACCCCGCAAAGGCAACGGAGACGAGGATCGCGGCAGCCGGCAGCATGATTTTCAACGTGCGCACGAGCCGTGAGTGGCGCGTGGCGCGCGCAAAAGCTTCCTCGCCGCGCTCGCTGCTTTCCGGTAGACCTCGACGGCTGACGCCGCCGGCCAATGCTGCATTGTGTGCCTGGTTGCTCATATTCGTCCCGCATATCCGGGATTTCGGTCACGCGCCCGGTTGAAAAGTGCTTTGCTACCGGCAGCGCACCGGCTGATAATCGAACTTGCCCAGTGACGTTAAGATGCCGCTGGCAGGGGTGAAATGCACGGTTTGCGGGACAAGTATCGCAAGAAGAGGTCCCATCCGGCCAAGTCTCACTCCAATATGGCTATTTTTGGATTAACGACAACATCGTTGCACCCGATAAATATTGCGCGAAGAACCATTTTCTCGCTCTTTCTTCCGTTGCGGGAGCCTGCAAGGGCCGATTGATCACATGCTTCATGCGGCAATTTTACCGTGCTGGCGTCCGTGATCTTGCCGCGTGCCGGGAATGCGCGATATTTCCAGCCGATTCTTGGAGCAGGACAGTAGCCCCGCGCCACCCTTTGGACTAAAAGCGCTGGTTCATGAAGCATCTCCAGCGTGAACGAGGCGAAGATGTCCATTCGAGCTGACGACCTGATTGATCGCCGCCGCCTGCGCCGCAAACTGACCTTCTGGCGCATCGTGGCGCTGGCGGTCGTGGTACTCGCGGTCGCGATTGCCGCGCAGCGCTATTACGGCGCGGTTGCTGGCACCTCCGCCAATCATATCGCGCAAATCAAGATTACCGGCACGATCATGGAGGACGACGAGTTGCTCGAGCGCCTCGATCGCATCCGCAAGGCGCCGGGTGTGAAGGGGGTCATCGTGACCGTCGATTCTCCCGGCGGCACCACGGCCGGCGGCGAGGCGATTTATGAGGAAGTCCGCCGGCTCGCGGCCGAAAAACCGGTTGTTGCCCAGGTGGGCACGCTCGCCGCTTCGGCGGGATACATGATCGCCAGCGCCACGGACCACATCGTCGCGCGTCAGTCTTCCATCGTCGGCTCCATCGGCGTCCTGTTCCAGTATCCCGATGTCAGCGGGCTCATGGAAAAGCTGGGTGTGAAGCTGGAAGAGATAAAATCGTCTCCGCTCAAGGCCGAGCCGTCTCCCTTCAAGCCCACCAGCGAAGAGGCGCGCGCGATGATCCGCAACATGATCCTCGACAGCTATGCCTGGTTCGTGGATCTGGTGACGGAACGCCGGCCGCTCACCCGCGAGGAGGTGTTGCGCCTTGCCGACGGATCGGTCTTCACCGGTCGTCAGGCGGTTGAGAACAAGCTGGTCGACGAACTGGGCGGCGAGCGTGAAGCCAAGGCATGGCTCGTGAGCCAGGGCGTCAGCGATGATCTCGAAGTGGTCGAGTGGAAGAAGCGCGAGCTGGCAGGCAGTTATTTCCTGCCCGAAATGGTAACGCGTCTCCTCGGAACCCCGTCCGGCAGCGCGGAAATCTTGCGTGAACTCGGGGCGGATCGCATCTTCCTTGACGGTATGCTGTCGGTCTGGCAACCTGAAAAGCAATAAACGCCTGGCAAAAAACCAAGCAAAATCATCCGAATGCCGGGCATCCAGGGCGACGGGAACAGATCAACACAGCGGCGGAAAGAACCATGATCAAGTCAGAGCTCGTGCAAACGATCGCCAACCGCAATCCGCATCTCTATTTGCGCGACGTCGAAAACATCGTGAATGCCATCTTCGAGGAAATTTCCGATGCCTTAGCCGAAGGGCACAGGGTGGAATTGAGGGGCTTCGGCGCATTCTCGGTGAAGAACCGTCCCGCGCGCGTGGGGCGCAACCCGAGGACGGGCGAATCCGTCGAGGTCGAGGAGAAGTGGGTACCTTTCTTCAAGACCGGCAAGGAGTTGCGCGAGCGGCTCAACATCGAAAAGTAAGCTCTCCCGAAACGATACGATTCCAAGCAGTAAATTCCATGGCCAACCGCCTTCTTCTCGTTCTCGTCCTGGTGCCGTTGGCGGTTGTCATCGTCGCTCTGGCTGTTGCCAATCGCGGCGTCGTGCCCTTCACGCTTGACCCTTTCAATCCGGGCAATCCTATTCTCACGGTCAACTGGCCGCTTTTCGTCTATCTCTTTGCCGCGCTTGTGCTTGGCATGGTGATCGGCAGCCTCGCCACATGGCTGCGGCAGGGGCGTTATCGCCGGGTTGCGCGCGACCGCAAGAAAGAGGTCGACCAACTGCGTGAGACCGCGATGCGCGCGAGCGGCGCCCCGCAACTGCCGCACTCTTCCTGACGCTTTTTCCTGAAACGGATATGCCTTCGATGCTGAATATTTCCGCCGACGATGTCGATTCCTGTCTGGACCATGCCGGTCTGATCGAAACGCTGCGTCAGGCGTTCCGCCAAGGCGCCGTGCAGCCGGTTCGCCATCACCACACGGTGGAACGCCCCGGTGCCAGCGACGCGACCCTGCTCCTTATGCCGGCATGGAACGATTTTTCGAACGCGGAGACTGGCAACGGTTACATCGGCGTCAAGATCGCCACCGTCTCGCCGGACAACAATGCGATCGGCAAGCCTGCGGTGATGGCCGTCTATCTTCTGATGGATGGCCGCACCGGCGAACCCCTGGCGCTGATCGACGGCCAGCGTGTCACCGCCTGGCGTACGGCCTGCGCGTCCGGTCTCGCAACCTCTTACCTCGCGCGGGAAGATGCTTCCCGGCTGCTGATCGTCGGAGCCGGCGCCCTGGCGCCGCATCTGGCACGCGCTCATTCGGCTGTGCGTCCGATCACCGAGATCCGCATCTGGAACCGGTCCAGCGGCAATGCACAGAAGGTTGTCGACAGTCTCAATGCGGCCGGCATGAATGCGGCGGTGGCAGGCGATCTGGACGAGGCGGTGGCCGAAGCCGACATCGTGTCCTGCGCCACGCTTTCCAACGAACCCCTGGTGCGCGGCGCGGTGCTTAGGCCGGGCACGCATGTCGATCTGATCGGCGCCTTCACCCCCACCATGCGCGAGAGCGATGACGAGGCGGTGCGCCGCGCGTCGGTCTTCGTCGATACGAGGGCCGGTGCGGTGAAGGAGGCCGGCGATATCGTTCAGGCGCTGAAGTCGGGCGCTCTGAAGGAAGAGGAAATCTGTGCCGACCTCTACGAGCTCACCCGTGGCGAGAAGCCCGGACGCCGCAGCGACGATGAAATCACGCTGTTCAAGTCGGTTGGGGCAGCCATCGAGGATCTGGCGGCGGGTATTGCCGTCTATGAGAAGCATCGGGTCTGACGCGCGGCGACATTGCCTTGCCGCAAGCCCTGTGGCAGAAGCCCGGCATCATTTGCGGATTGGCGGACACGGAATTGAAGCCTCAGCGTGCAAAGCGCCGGAACGACCGGCGCCCCCAGCAGAAGCCCCAGCCTCCGCGTGACAACGAACCGCGGCAGGGTGAACCACGGCAGGATGAGCCTGCGCGCCGCGCGCCGCCGCCGCGCCGTCAGGGCCGGCTGCCCGATGAGCGCCTGCCCGTCATTCTGGAAGTGCTGCCCAATGAGGATTACGCGCTTCTCGATTCAGGCGACGGCCTCAAGCTTGAGCAATACGGTCCCTACCGGATCGTGCGCCCGGAGGGACAGGCCATCTGGCGTCCGGCGCTTGGCCCTGCCGAATGGAACCGTGCGGACGCGATCTTCACGGGCGACACGGATGAAGAGGGCATGGGCCGCTGGCGGTTCCCGCGCGAACCTCTGGGCGAGACCTGGCCGATGCGCCACGACGGCATCGACTATCTCGGTCGTTTCACCTCATTTCGCCATGTGGGCGTGTTTCCTGAACAGGCAACCCATTGGTCGCATATGGAAGAGCTGGTGCGCCGCGCCGGTCGCCCGGTCAAGGTTCTGAACCTGTTCGGCTATACGGGACTTGCCTCGCTGGTCGCCGCCCGTGCCGGCGCGGAAGTCACCCATGTGGATGCCTCCAAGAAGGCGATCGGTTGGGCGCGCGAAAACCAGGAAATCGCCGGCCTTGCCGACAAGCCGATCCGCTGGATCTGCGAGGATGCGGTGAAGTTCGCCGAGCGCGAGGCCCGGCGCGGCAACAGCTACGACATCGTGCTGTTCGATCCGCCGGCCTATGGGCGTGGCCCCAAGGGCGAAGTGTGGCAGTTGTTCGAGGACCTGCCCTATCTGGCCGAGCTGTGTCGCTCCATCCTGTCGCCGCAGCCATTGGCGGTCGTGCTCACGGCCTATTCCATCCGAGCCTCGTTCTTTGCCATTCACGCACTGATGCGTGACATTTTCGCCGGCATGGGCGGGCGCATCGAATCCGGCGAATTGATCATCCGCGAGCAATCTGCGGGCCGGGCGCTTTCCACATCGCTCTTTTCTCGCTGGGTGGCCTCATGAGCACGCATGACCGGGACAGGAAACGCACGGGGCAGGTGAAGGAAGTCACGAGCCTCACCAATCCGATCATCAAGGACATCCGCGCGCTGTCCATGAAGAAGTTCCGTGATCGCGAGAACGTCTTCATGGCCGAAGGCCTGAAGCTTGTCATCGATGCTTTCGAGGCTGGATGGGCCGTGCGGACCCTGCTCTATGCCAAGGCCGGGCGCGGCAATGAAGCGGTCGAGAAACTCGCCGCGCGTACCGTCGCTTCCGGCGGACTGGTGCTTATTGTCAGCGAGAAGGTCCTCTCCGCCGTCACCCGGCGCGACAATCCGCAGATGGTGGTCGGCGTTTTCGAGCAGAAAACGCTGCCGCTTGATGCGGTGAAGCCTGCCGCAGGCGATGTCTGGATCGCGCTCGACCGTGTGCGCGATCCCGGCAATCTGGGCACCATATTGCGTACGGCCGATGCGGTGGGTGCGAAGGGCGTCATACTTGTCGGCGATTGCACGGATCCGTTTTCGATCGAGACTGTGCGAGCCACCATGGGCTCGGTTTTTGCTGTCCCCATCGTGCGTGCCGGCGTGGAAGCGTTCCTTTCCTGGCGAAAGGGTTTTTCCGGCAGGATGGTCGGCACGCATCTGGAAGGTTCAGTCGATTACCGCACGGTCGACTACGCCAAGGGCGCGACCCTGCTTGTGATGGGCAACGAGCAGCAGGGGCTCACCGCCGAACTCGCCGCCGCCTGTGACACGCTTGTGAGAATCCCGCAGGCCGGCAGGGCCGATTCCCTCAATCTCGCGGTGGCGACCGGCGTGATGCTCTATGAGATCCGGCGCGATGTGCTTCCCCTGGACGACAGGAGCAAGGCATGAGTTTGCGTGCCATCGCCCTTTACGGCGTGCTGACGCTTGCCTTCGCGCTGGCCGACCAGCTTGTGAAGGAACTGGTGGAGACCGCGATGCCGCTTTATGAGCGTATCGACATCCTGCCTTTTTTCTCGCTTCTTCATTCGCGCAACACCGGCATTGCCTTTTCCATGTTCTCCGGCATGAGCGGCATCGGCCTCAGCATCGTGATGGCGCTGGTCATTCTCTTCATCGGCTTTCTCGCCATGCGAACCGGGGCCACGCAGTTTTGGGCGAGGTTGGGCTTCGCACTTATCCTCGGCGGAGCCATCGGCAATCTGATCGACCGCCTGACACTTGGATATGTGACCGATTACCTGTTCTTCCACACGCCGGTCTGGTCCTTCGCCATCTTCAATCTCGCCGATGTCTTCATCACGGTGGGTGCGGGCCTCGTCATACTCGAAGAACTTCTCGATTGGCGGCGTGGCCGTACGGGAAGAGGCAATCAGGCGGATTGACCCCGGCGGAGCCTCGCTCCAGAATTGCCCCGCCTTGTGAAACATCTGGAGCGCCGTGCGTCCGTTTGGACGCACAAAGGACGCTCTATCTTTTTGTTTTTCAGCATTTGTGCTCACGTCAGGTGACCCACCTGACTGCGAAATACTCTAAGCCGGAGTAACTGATGACGAAGACGTTCGAAGCCGTTCTGATTTCCCGCGATGAGGAGAAGAACCAATCCGTGGACTGGGTCGAGATGACCGAGGACGAACTGATGGAGGGCGATGTCACCGTCGCCGTTGAAGCGACCACGGTCAATTACAAGGACGGCCTGGCCATCACCGGCAAGGCGCCGGTCATCCGCCGGTTTCCGCTTATTCCCGGTATCGATTTTGCTGGCACGGTCACGCGCTCCTCGCACCCTGAATGGAAGGAGGGCGACAAGGTCATCCTCAACGGCTGGGGCGTGGGGGAGACGCATTACGGCGCCTATGCCGGCCGTGCCCGCGTCAGTGGAGACTGGCTCGTTCCCCTTCCCGAATCCATGGGCGTGCGGGATGCGATGGCGGTGGGGACCGCTGGCTATACCGCAATGCTGTGCGTGATGGCTCTGGAGCGCCATGGCATCACGCCGGATCGCGGCCCCGTTGTCGTCACGGGTGCGGCCGGCGGTGTCGGCTCGGTGGCGGTCGCCCTGCTTTCGGGCCTCGGCTATCATGTAATTGCCTCGACCGGCCGTCCAGCCGAAACCGATTATCTGAAGGATCTGGGGGCTGCCGAGATCATCCATCGCGACGAGCTTTCAAACCCCGCGCGCCCGCTTGGCAAGGAACGCTGGGCCGGCGGCGTGGATGCGGTTGGCAGCCATACCCTGGCAAATGTGTTGTCCATGACGTCCTACGGCGGAGCGGTTGCCGCCTGCGGTCTGGCGCAGGGCATGGACCTGCCATCGAGCGTCGCCCCCTTCATTCTGCGCGGCGTTTCGCTGCTCGGGGTCGATTCGGTGATGGCGCCGAAGCAATTGCGGCTTGAGGCCTGGAAACGCATCGGGACCGAGCTCGATCATGCCAAGCTGACGGCGCTTTCACAAACCATCCCGTTCAAGGATGTCGTAAAGGCGGCAGGCGATATTGTTGAAGGCCGTATCCGTGGCCGTGTCGTCGTGGAGATGGGGTGAGGCCCGCAGTCCTCGACAGAGCCGTCCGGGCGACATGGCTCCATGAAGACATGGCTCCATGAACCTTTACGATCGGCCACGCGCCGATCGTTAAAATTGGAAACACCCGCCAAAAGCTTCTGTAATGCTTGCTCGTTACTGTTCGCTCCATGGAGACGGCGGGAAAACAAGGCTTGGCAGGCCCCATGAAGGCCACGGCTGCATCTGCGAAGGTGCAGCCGCAGCGTAGGCGCATCAGCGCGCCTGCTCTGGTTCCGACCCTTGCCGCCGAGAGAGTGGTTCTGCCCCACCGAGGCGGTGAGATTGTGTTGAGCCTCGCGATTCTGCTTATCGCCGGCATTGCACATCTGACTGGTGCGTCACCGCTGATCGGGCTCTTTCTGGCGTTCCTGGGGGCATTCAGCCTTCTGGTGACGGTCCGTGCGGCCAATGCGGACAAGCGCCTTCTCTCGGCAGTCGCCCGCAAGGAAGCCGTCAGCCGCGTCGAGATGGAGGACCTCGCCGACCGCATGTGGGAATTGCGCGAAAGCGAGGAGCGGTTTCAGGGGCTTGTCGATGCGCTTGGCGATCTCATTGTTCACCGCGATCGTGATGGGCGCATCATCTATGTGAACCGGGTTTTTGCCGAGCTGCTGGACCGCGAGCCGGAGCATCTTGTGGGCCGGACCCTCAGTCAGTTGGGGATCGACATCGGTCTTGTGCCCGATGCCGCTTTCTCGGATGGGGAATGCCTCAGCTCTACCGATGTAGCCATCCACACGCGCCATGGCGTGCGCTGGTATTCGTGGATCGAGCATTCCGTTCGCGACGAGAAGGCGGGATCGGTGTCGCATCGCGCCATCGCGCGGGACATCACGGCCCGCAAGCGGGCCGAGCGGGCGCTGATCAACGCGCGTGAGCGCGCCGAGCAGGCAAGCCATGCCAAATCGCGTTTCCTTGCCACGGTCAGTCATGAAATCCGCACGCCCATGAACGGTATCATGGGCATGGCGACACTTCTGGCGGACACGCGGCTGACGCCGGAGCAGCGCACCTATGTGGGCGCCGTCTCCACGTCCGCCAGCGCTCTTCTCGCCCTGATCGAGGATTTGCTCGATTACTCGAAGATCGAGGCCGGGCGACTGGAGCTGGAGCCACAAAGCATATTGGTGCACGAGATGGTGGAGAACGTGGTCGAGCTGCTGGCAGCCCGAGCCTTTGCCAAGAAGATCGGGCTCGGTTGCTACATTGCCCCCAATGTCCCAAGTCGCATTACGGCCGATCCCGGACGGGTGCGCCAGGTGCTTCTCAACCTTCTGGGCAACGCGGTCAAGTTCACGGACGAGGGCGGCGTCACGGTGTGCGTGACCCGCGAAGAAAAGAACGGTGCGCCCGCGATCCGCATTGCCGTCATGGATTCCGGGCCGGGAATGGAAAAGGCCGACATAACGCGCATCTTCAAGGATTTCGAACAGGTGGACGGCAGTTCCACGCGGCGGCATGGCGGCGCGGGGCTGGGGCTTGCGATCACAAAACGCATTGTCGATGCCATGAACGGCTCGATTGCCGTGGCAAGCACGCCCGGCGAAGGCTCCGAATTCGCTGTCGTGCTGCCCTTGGGCGACGGGGTCCGCGAAGAGGCGGATGCCGACCCCGTCCTTTACGAGGTAAACGCCGTCATCCTCTCTCCCTATCTGGAAGAAGCCGAAACCATTGCCATGACCATCCGTGCATATGGCGGTTCGGCCGTTATCGCCACCGGCCCGGAGGATGCGGCGCGGCTGGCAACTGAAGCCGGCAAACCATTTGACACGGTGCTCGTGGATGCCACGTTGGAGGCTGACGACGGCAACCTCATCACGCGGCTGCATCAGCTGGGTGTGGGGGCGGGCCGGGCTTTGACCCTGATCACACCGTCCGAGCGAGGTCGTCTGGCGGCATTCCGAGCGTCGGGATACGGCGCCTTTCTCGCCCGCCCCGTTCGTGGAAAGACGCTGCTGCACCAGCTATTGAGCGAGCATGGCGAAATAGCATGGCCGGTGAGTGAGACTCGGAATGCAAAGGGCCGCAAGCAGCTTGCCGGAACCAGGAAATGTCTGCGGATTCTCGTTGCGGAAGACAATGAAATCAACGCGATGCTGGCTCGTGCGGCCTTGAAGAAGGCCGGCCACGAGGTCGATACCGTATCCAATGGCCGTGCTGCGTTGGAAGCGGTGAGCAACTCCGTGAAACGGTATGACGTGGTGCTCATGGACCTTCACATGCCGGTTATGGACGGGTTGGACGCAATCAATGCCATCCGTCGCCACGAAGAGGAAACAGGGATCGCCCCCGTGCCGATCCTCGTCCTGTCCGCCGACGGGCAGGAAAAGACGCGCCACGGCGTTCTCGCGCACGGCGCAAATGGTTTCGTGACCAAACCGCTCGATCCGGATAAGCTGCTTTCCGCGCTGGAGATGCATGCGGCAGCCTGATGCCTGGTGAGCCGGCAGTTGCTGCTCACGTTTTGTGACGCTAGCGTCATAGTTTTGTCGCAACAGGCGACTATTCCGGCGTCGATCCAACGCGGAGGAGAATCAGCAATGCAAGTCATGACGCTGAACACCGCTTTCAACGAGCCTGCCGGTCAGCCGCCCTTGGCGGGGGATGCCGGTGTGTTGAGTGAGCTTTCCGAAGATGGCCTCTTGGGCCGTATCGGCCCATTGGAAGTGCGGCTGGCGCGCGATCCCGCTGAAATAGCGGCCGCACAGACAATCCGCTTTCGCGTGTTTTTCGACGAGATGGGCGCTCGGCCCTCCGCCACAGTTGCCTCTCAGAGCCGCGATGCGGACGGTTTCGATGCCGTTTGCGATCACCTTCTGGTGGTCGATACCTCGCTTGAGGGGGATGATGTCGACCGCATCGTGGGCACCTATCGCCTGCTTCCGCCGGAAGGCGCGCGCAAGGCCGGCCGCTTCTATTCGCAGGACGAGTTCGCCATAGAAGCCCTCATGGCGCGTCACGCGGGCCGGCGGTTTCTTGAGCTTGGCCGCTCGTGTGTTTTGCCGGCTTATAGAACGAAACGCACCATCGAGCTTCTGTGGCAGGGCATCTGGGCCTATTGCCGTCGTCTGCGTATCGACGTGATGATGGGGTGTGCGTCCTTCCCCGGTGTGGTTCCGGCCGCCCATGCGGAAGCGCTCTCCTTCCTTGGCCATTTCTGCCAGGCTGAAAGCGATTGGCATGTTCGCGCGCTCGACGCGCGTTTTGCGCCGATGGATCTGATGCCGAAGGAAGCTATCCAGGCGCGCTCGGCGCTGGCCGCCATGCCTCCGCTGGTGAAGGGCTATCTGCGACTTGGCGCGCGATTTGGCGAGGGATGCGTTGTCGACCACGATTTCGCCACGACGGATGTTTTCGTCGTGTTGCCGGTCGAGGCGATTTCCGACCGCTATATCAACTATTATGGTGCCGACGCCCAGCGTTTTGCGGCATAGGCCGCCCGCGTCCTAAGCGGGAGAGGCGTTCTCCGGCTTTTCGGCTATCGTCCTTCTCCCCATTTGCGGAGGGGAGAAGGACGGATCGAGATCGGTGGCTCGGCCCCGGCTTGTGCCGACAGGCGGATGAAAGGCGTGAGGAGCGCAGGTTGCCCCTCATGCTCCCGCATTATAGGCGGCGATAGCTGCCATGTTGACGATGTCGGAATCCTTCGCATTCAACGAAACGATCTGAACCGGCTTGTTGAGCCCCACCAGCAGCGGGCCGATCACGGTCGAGCCGCCCAGCTCCTGCAGCATCTTGGTGGAGATGGAGGCGGAGTGGAAGGCCGGCATGACGAGCACGTTCGCCGGCCCCGACAGGCGGCAGAACGGATATTGCTGCATGAGGTCGGGATTGAGGGCCACATCCGCGGCCATTTCACCGTCATACTCGAAATCGACCCGGCGCTTGTCGAGAATCTTCACCGCCTCCTGAACCCGCTCGGCGCGCTCGCCGGGCGGATGGCCGAAGGTCGAATAGGCGAGCATCGCCACGCGCGGCTCATAGCCCATGCGTCGTGCCTGTCCGGCGGCTTCCTCGGCAATGTCGGCAAGCTCTTCCGAATTGGGCATGTCATGCACGGCCGTATCGGCCACGAGGACGGTGCGCCCCTTGCACAGGGCAATGGAGCAGCCGATCACCCGATGGCCGGGGCGCGCGTCGATCACCCGGCTGACATCGGCAAGCACGGTGGAATAGTTGCGCGTCACGCCGCTCACCATCGCATCCGCGTCGCCTAAAGCGACCATTGTCGCCGCGAAGTGATTGCGGTCGTTGTTGATCAGGCGCTGGCAGTCGCGGAAGAGATATCCTTTCCGTTGCAGCTTTTCATAGAGGAAGTCCGCGTAGATTCCGTTGCGCCGCGAAAGCCGGGCGTTGATGATCTCGATACCCGGTTTTGAAAGATCGACACCCGCATTGCGCGCGGTTTCCTTGATCCGCTCCTCGCGCCCCAGAAGAATGGCCGTACCGAGCTTCTGGTTCACATAGGACGCGGCGGCGCGCATGACCTGCTCTTCCTCGCCCTCGGCAAACACCATGCGTTTGGGCTGGCGGCGCACGCGGTCATAGATGCGCTGCAATGTGGAGGCGATGGGGTCGCGCCGCGCGGAGAGTTCGTTGGCATATTTCTCCATGTCGAGGATCGGCCGGCGGGCAACGCCGCTGTCCATCGCCGCCTTGGCGACCGCCACCGGTATGGCCGAGATCAGGCGCGGATCGAAGGGCACCGGGATGATGTAGTTCGGCCCGTATTTCGGGCGGTTGCCCTGATACGCGGCAGCCACATCGTCAGGCACGTCCTGCCGGGCAAGAGCCGCAAGCGCTTCTGCCGCCGCCACCTTCATGGCGTCGTTGATCGTGGTTGCACGCACATCCAGCGCGCCACGGAAGATATAGGGAAAACCCAGCACGTTGTTGACCTGGTTCGGATAGTCCGAACGGCCGGTGGCCATGATGGCGTCGGTGCGGATTTCGGCCACTTCCTCCGGGGTGATCTCGGGGTCGGGGTTGGCCATGGCGAAGATGACCGGGTTCTTGGCCATGGACTGCACCATCGCTGGCGTGAGCGCGCCTTTGGCCGACAGGCCGAAGAACACGTCAGCGCCTTCCAGCGCATCGGCAAGCGTTCGCTTCTTGGTTTCCACCGCATGGGCGGATTTCCACTGGTTCATGCCCTCGGTACGGCCCTTGTAGACCACGCCCTTGGTGTCGCAGAGAAGAATGTTCTCGGGCGAAAAGCCCAGCGACTTCGCAAGCTCGATGCAGGCAATGCCCGCCGCGCCGGCGCCATTGCACACGAGCCGTGTCGATTTCATGTCGCGGCCCGTCAGGTCGAGCGCGTTGATGAGGCCCGCGACGGCGATGATGGCTGTGCCGTGCTGGTCGTCATGAAAGACGGGAATGTCCATCAATTCGCGCAGCCGGCTTTCGATGATGAAGCATTCAGGCGCCTTGATGTCTTCCAGGTTTATGCCGCCGAAGGAGGGGCCGAGCAGCTTGACGCAATCGACAAAGGCGTCGGCGTCCTCCGTGTCCACTTCAAGGTCGATGGAATCGACATCCGCGAAGCGCTTGAAGAGAACGGATTTGCCCTCCATCACCGGCTTGGAGGCGAGCGCGCCGAGATTGCCGAGACCAAGGATTGCCGTGCCGTTGGTGATGACGGCAACCATGTTGCCGCGCGTCGTGTAGTCGAAGGCGCGGCTGGGATCTTCCGCAATGGCTTTCACAGGGACGGCGACGCCGGGCGAATAGGCAAGCGACAGGTCGCGCTGCGTGGCCATCGGCTTGGTCGGTGTGATTTCCAGCTTGCCGGGCCGGCCCATGGAGTGAAAGTCCAGAGCCTCCTGCGGGCTCACCGACGGTCCCTGGCGTTCATTCTTGTCGTTGGCAGGCATGATTTGGTTCGTTCCTCCCGAGGATCGGCCTTTGGCTCGTGCTTTCTGTGGAGTTTTGCGAGTGACAGGTGCATAAGGCTACACTTTCGCCCAGTAAATGGCCAAGCAAATAGAAGCTGTTCATTCAACGCCACACCGAGGCAGGGGTGATCTCCTTGAACGACGAAACGCCGATGCGCCAACCAGTGCACCAAAAGGCATTGCAGGCCGCCGCCGAAGGGGCGACGCCGATGATGGCGCAATTTATCGAGATCAAGATGGCGAATCCCGATTCGCTGCTCTTCTATCGGATGGGCGATTTCTACGAGCTGTTTTTCGAGGATGCCGAAGTGGCCAGCCGCGCCCTCGGCATCACGTTGACCAAGCGCGGCAAGCATCAGGGCGACGACATCCCCATGTGCGGCGTGCCGGTGCATGCCGCCGACGATTATCTCCAGAAGCTCATCGCGCTCGGCCATCGCGTCGCCGTGTGCGAACAGATGGAAGATCCGGCCGAAGCCAAGAAGCGGGGCGCCAAGTCCGTCGTGAAGCGCGACGTGATCCGCCTGGTGACACCCGGCACGATCACCGAGGAAAAGCTGCTCGATCCTTCCGAGGCCAATTACCTGATGGCGCTTGGCAGGGTGAAGGGTGGCGATGCCGACAGCATGGCGCTCGCCTGGATCGACATTTCCACTGGCGCCTTCCGCGTTGCCGCGACGCGGCCAGACCGGCTCCTGGCCGACATATTGCGCATCGATCCGCGCGAACTGATCGTGCCCGATCCGGCTTATTACGATCCGGATCTGAAGCCGGTCTTCGACGTTGTGGGACGCACCGCCAATCCGCAGCCGGGAAACCTCTTCGATTCCGCCTCCGCCGAAATGCGCCTGACACGTTTTTATGGCGTGGCGACGCTGGAGGGCTTCGGGCGTTTCTCGCGCGCGGAGCTTTCGGCGATTTCTGGCGCCGTCGCCTATGTGGAAAAGACGCAGAAGGCTGAACGTCCCCCGCTCGGCCGGCCCGAGCGCGACGAGGAAGGGGCGGCGCTCTTCATCGATCCCGCGACCCGCGCCAATCTGGAACTCGCGCGCACGCTTTCGGGCAGTCGCGATGGCAGTCTGTTGAAGGCCATAGATCGCACCGTCACGGGAGCTGGAAGCAGGCTTCTGGCCGAACGCCTGATGTCTCCGCTTACCGATCCCGAGGCAATCGGCGCGCGGCTCGATGCGGTTTCGTTCTTCCTGCAGGAGCCGTCGTTGCGTGAGATGGCGCGCGGACTTCTCAAGGGCGTGCCGGACATCGCCCGAGCGCTGTCGCGCCTGGCGCTCAACAGGGGCGGCCCGCGTGATCTGGGCGCGCTCGCGGCGGGGTTTGAGGCAGCGCACGGTGTTGCCGAAATCCTGGGGGGCAAGCCGGTTCCGGGTGAGATAGCGGCAGCGCTTTCCGGCATTGCCGCGCTGCCCATGGAATTTGCCGCCCATCTCGACCGGGCGCTTGCCGATGAATTGCCGCTTCTGAAGCGTGACGGCGGTTTCATCCGTGCCGGCTACAATGAAGAACTGGACGAGATGCGCGCCTTGCGCGACCAGTCGCGCCGGGTGATTGCCGAGATGGAGCGGGCGCTTGCCGAGGAGACCGGCATCCGGTCTTTGAAAATCCGGCACAACAATGTGCTTGGCTACTATATCGAGGTAACGGCCAACAATGCCGAGGTGATGACCGGTTCGGACGAGGCCAAGGCGCGCTTCATTCACCGCCAGACCATGGCCAACGCCATGCGCTTCACCACGACGGAGCTGGCCGGGCTCGAGACGAAGATCGCCAATGCCGCCGACCGCGCCTTGCAGATCGAACTCGGCGTCTTCGACGTGTTGCTGGACGAAGCGGTCAGGGCAGCGAACGCCATCCGCGCCGCATCCGGCGCGCTGGCTGTGCTCGACGTCTCGGCCGCGCTTGCCCAGATCGCCGAGGCCGAGAATTATTGCCGCCCGCATGTGGATGACAGCCTCGATTTTCACATCGAGGGCGGACGCCATCCGGTTGTCGAGCAGGCGCTGCGTCGGCAGGTGGCGGAGCCCTTCGTCGCCAATGATTGCGACCTCTCGCCGGTGGAGGGCGAGAAGCACGGTGCGATCTGGTTGCTGACCGGTCCCAATATGGGCGGTAAGTCGACCTTCCTGCGCCAGAACGCATTGATAGCGGTCATGGCGCAGATGGGATCCTTCGTGCCGGCGGCGCTGGCCCGCATTGGCGTTGTGGACCGCCTCTTCTCGCGCGTCGGCGCTTCGGACGATCTGGCGCGCGGGCGTTCCACCTTCATGGTCGAGATGGTGGAGACGGCGGCGATCCTGAACCAGGCGGGCGAGCGGGCGCTGGTGATTCTCGATGAGATCGGTCGCGGCACCGCCACTTTCGATGGTCTTTCCATCGCCTGGGCGGCGGTCGAATATCTGCACGAGCAGAACCGTTGCCGGGCGCTGTTCGCCACGCATTTCCATGAGATGACGGCGCTTTCGGAAAAGCTGCCGCGCCTGTCCAACGTCACCATGCGGGTGAAGGAGTTCGAAGGCGACGTGGTGTTCCTGCACGAGGTTGGGCGTGGCGCGGCCGACCGGTCCTACGGCGTGCAGGTGGCGCGGCTCGCCGGACTTCCGCATGCGGTCGTGGAACGCGCCCGCGAGGTCCTGCACCAGCTCGAGGAGGGCGAGACCTCCGGCAAGGCGGCGAAGCTGATTGACGATCTGCCGCTGTTTTCAGTTGCCATGAAGAAGGAAGCGGAAGCGCCACGGGCTCCCGACCGGCTCGGGACCGAGTTGAACGCGATCAACCCCGATGACCTGACCCCGCGCGAAGCGCTGGAAGCGCTGTATCGGCTGAAGCAGATCGCCGCTGGGAAATAGGTCGGCACCGCGAGGAGGAACGGCGTTCCGGCTTGCCTTAAAACGTATCGCCCCAATCGGTCTTGCGTGCAGCCTTGAACCTGGTGCCTTCGCGCCGGGTCACCAGGCGCTCCTCCACGGTTCCCTGCGCAAGGCAGAGTTTCAGCCGAACCATGCCGCTTGCGGTGCGCGGCGGCGTCAGAACACGGGCGGGACGGTCATCGGCGGGATGGCGCGAGACCGCGACATAGCAGAATTTCTCGTCTTCCCACGGCACCTCGCCACCCTTGGCCGCGCGGTGCAGGCGCGAACGGGCGACACGCCGCGAGAAATGACACCAGTCCGGCGCGGCGATCGGGCAGGGGGTCTCGTGCGGACAAGGCGCGATGACATGCGCCCCCGCCGCGACCAAACGTTCCCGTGCTGCGACGATGCGTTGCCAGCCGGCGGGTGTGCCGGGTTCCACGATCACCAGCGTATCGCCGCAAAGCGCCCATAGCCGATCAACTAGCGTATCGCGCGCGGCGGGGGTGAGTTCGTCCAGCACATAGCACAGCGTCACGAGATCGGCTTTTTCAAGGTCGGTCAGCCCATCCTCGACCTTCGCCGCCCGCCAGGAGACGGAAAGTCCCGACGATTGCGCGAGCCGTGTGCCGGCCTGTCGCATCGCGGGGCTTGCCTCGACCATGATCGCGCTTGCGAGCGCGTCCCATTCCTCGCGGGCAGCCCACAGCGCCGTTCCTGGCCCCGCACCCACATCGAGCAGGGTCGTTGGCAAAAAGCCTTCCCGTCGCGCCGCCACTTCGCCGAATGCCTGTCTCACGGCTGCGAAGGTGGCCGGAAGCCGGGTTGCAAGATAGGCTTTTGCTGCCAGATCGTCGGCCACATGCAATCTGCCGTCGCGTGTCTCGGCCCGGTAGCGGCGCGAGAGCAGTTCCGCAGCGCGCTGTATCTCGGAAAGCGGTGTTCCCTCGAGTGCAGCGTCCACGGCATGGCGAAGTGAGGCGGGAAGCTCCATATCTGTTGCGCCCTGGCTGGAAAAAAAAACGAAATCGAGATAGCGCCGGCGCGTTGCCGCTGCAACTACCCAGGGACCCGAAAACGCGCTATACAGCGCCGCCAACGCCGGGCGAAAAGCTGCTTCGCGGCGGCCAACACGGGAAGTCCATGGCCAAGGTACCTCTCAAGCTCGATCAGATCATCGATGGCGCCGCTTTGCGTGCGCAACTGACCGCTCTCGCCAAAGACAGGAGCGAACCGGAACTGCGCAAGGCGGTTCTGGCGACGCTGAAGGAGCATGTCGCGGAAGGCCGCAGGGTGGCCGAAACCATGCTGATGGCCGACGGTGGCGGTACAGCCTGTGCTGCGCGCCTTTCCCATCTGATGGACGAGATCATCGCCGCGTTGCATCATTTCGCGGCGACCCATGCCTATCCGACGCAAAATCCCTCGGCTGCCGAACGCATGGCAATTGTTGCTGTCGGAGGCTATGGCCGCGGCACGCTGGCGCCCGGTTCCGACATCGATCTTCTGTTTCTCCTGCCCTACAAGCAGACCCCCTGGGGCGAACAGATCGTCGAATATGTGCTCTATATGCTCTGGGACATGGGCCTGAAGGTGGGCCATGCCACCCGCAATATCGACGAGTGCATGCGCCAGGCGCTGACCGACATGACGATCCGCACCGCCGTTCTCGAGGCGCGTTTCGTCTGCGGGGAAGAGCCCCTCTATGACGAGATGGTCAAGCGTTTCGATGAGGAGGTCGTCAAGGACACCGGCGCCGAATACAGCCAGGCCAAGCTCGCCGAGCGCGATCTGCGCCACGCCAAGGCCGGCGAGAGCCGCTATCTGGTGGAACCCAATGTGAAGGACGGCAAGGGCGGCCTGCGCGACCTGCACACGCTGTTCTGGATCGGCAAATATTTCTACCGCGTGCGCGAGGCCGAGGAGCTGGTTGGCAAGGGGGTGTTCACCCGGCAGGAATATCTTCAGTTCCGCAAGGCCGAGGACTTCCTCTGGGCCGTGCGCTGCCACATGCATTTCCTCACCGGCAAGGCCGAGGAGCGGCTGCACTTCGATATCCAGCGCGATATCGCCGAGCGCCTTGGTTACACCAGCCATCCGGGCCTTTCGGCTGTCGAGCGCTTCATGAAGCACTACTTCCTGACGGCAAAGGGCGTCGGCGATCTGACGCGCATTTTCTGCGCCGCGCTGGAGGAAGAGCAGGGCAAGCATGCTCCGGGCTTCAATCGCTTGTTCATGAGCTTCTCGCGCCGCCGCCGGAAGCTTGCCGGCACGAGCGATTTCATCGTCGACAATCATCGCATCAACGTTGCCGACGAGGGCGTCTTCGAGCGCGACCCGGTCAACTTGCTGAGGCTTTTCTGGTTCGCAGACAAGCATGGGCTGGAATATCACCCCGAGGCGTTGAAGCTGCTCACCCGCTCGCTGAAGCTGATCGACCGCAATCTGCGTCGCGACAAGGAGGCGAACCGCCTCTTCATGGACATCCTGACCTCGGATCGCGATCCCGCGCTCAACATGCGCCGCATGAACGAGGCCGGGGTTCTGGGCAAGCTCATCCCCGACTTCAACAAGATCGTGGCGATGATGCAGTTCAACATGTATCACCACTACACGGTGGACGAGCATCTCATCCGCTGCATCGGCGTCCTGTCCGAGATCGAGCATGGCGATGGCGAGAAGCTGCATCCGCTTTCCCATTCGCTGATGCCCTCGCTGAAAGCGTGGCGGCCCGTGCTTTATACGGCTGTCCTGCTGCACGACATTGCCAAGGGCAGGCCCGAGGATCATTCCACGGCAGGCGCGCGCATCGCCCGCAGGCTCTGCCCGCATATGGGCTTCGATGCCAAGGAAACCGAGATGATCGCATGGCTGGTCGAGCATCATCTCGACATGTCCATGGTGGCCCAGACCCGCGATCTCAACGACCGCAAGACGATCCAGGATTTCGCCGATCTGGTGCAGTCCGTGGAGCGGTTGAAATTGCTTCTCGTGCTCACGGTTTGCGATATACGCGGTGTCGGCCCCGGCGTGTGGAACGGTTGGAAAGGCCAGTTGCTGCGCACGCTCTACTACGAGACGGAGCTGCTTTTGACCGGCGGCTTCTCGGAAGCCTCACGTTCCACCCGTGCGGACGAGGCGCGCCAGCGTCTGGCGGCGGCCCTTGCCGGGCGGGATTGGGCGGAAGCGGAGACGGAGCGCTATCTCGGTCTTCACTATTCGGCTTATCTGCTTGCCGTCGATCTGGAGGATCAGGTTCGCCACGCTGAATTCATCCGTGAGGCAGAAGCCCAGAAGAAGCCGCTTGCCACCATGGTCAAGCCGCACACATTCGAGGCTGTGACCGAGGTCACAGTCTTCGCGCCGGATCATCCGCGCCTGCTTTCCGTCATTGCCGGCGCATGCTCGGCGGCCGGGGCGAACATCGTCGATGCGCAAATCTTCACCACCACCCATGGACGGGCGCTCGACACGATCCTGATCGGCCGGGAATTCGACTTCGACGAGGATGAGCGCCGCCGCGCGGAGCGCATTGGCCGGCTGATCGAGGATGTCTTGTCCGGCAAGACCTATCTGCCCGAGATCATCGAGAAACGCGCCAAGCCGCGCCGGTCGACGCGCGCCTTCCGGGTGGAGCCCCGCGTCGAGATCGGCAATGCCCTGTCGAACCGTTTCTCGGTTGTCGAGATCAAGGGCCTCGACAGGCCGGGGCTTCTCTCCGAGCTGACGGAGACGTTGTCCGACCTGTCGCTCGACATCGCTTCCGCGCACATCACCACATTCGGTGAGAAAGTCATCGATACATTCTACGTGACGGACCTGACGGGTCAGAAGATCGTCAGCCCCGATCGCCTTGACGCCATCTGCCGTGCGCTTCTTGAAACGTTGGAACATGGCCTCCATCGTCCGGCCAAGGGAAAATCCAGGACGGCCGCCGAATGAGCGCTGGACAGCAGGGCCGAATTACGCCGCGCGACGCCCGTGGCGACGCTCCTTCACGGACCCTCGGCTCACGCCCGACGGTCCAAGCCAGGACCTCTGAAAAGCACGTATATTTCAACGGCACACGGTTCCCTATCTCCACCCCCATTTCCGCCCTCAGGTCGCATCTTCCATGAGCCTCATCGGTAAATTCGCAAGCGTCGGCAGCGCCACCATGGCAAGCCGGATTCTCGGTTTCGCGCGTGAGGCGCTGATTGCGGCTGCCATCGGCGTTGGGCCGGTGACGGACGCTTTCTATGCCGCTTTCCGCTTTCCCAATCTGTTCCGTAGGCTGTTTGCCGAAGGCGCGTTCAACACGGCCTTCATTCCGCTGTTCGCCAAGGAGATGGAGGGCGGTGGCCTGGAAGCCGCGCGCCGTTTCGGCGAGGATGTGCTGGCGGTCCTGATCACCGTTCTGCTTGGCCTTTCGGCCCTGGCGATGATCGCCATGCCCGTTCTTGTCGCCACCGTCATCGCGCCGGGCTTCACCACCTCGCCGGAGAAATTCGACCTCACCGTGCTGATGACGCGGATCATGTTCCCCTATCTGTTCTGCATGTCGCTGGTGGCGATGTTCTCGGGCATACTCAACGCCATGCGCCGCTATTTCCTGGCGGCGCTGGTCCCCACGCTGCTGAACGTCATCCTGATCGGCGTTCTGCTTGCCGCCCTTTACTGGGGGCTCGATCCGCGGCGCACCGGTGTCTGGCTGGCCTGGGGTGTCTTCGCCTCCGGCCTGGCGCAGCTAGCCTTCCTCATCCAGGGCGCCCGTCGCGAAGGTTTTTCCATGCGCGTGCGCCGTCCCAGGCTGACACCCGGCGTCAAGCGGCTCCTTGTCCTCATGGCGCCTGCGCTGGTCACCGGCGGCATCATGCAGATCAATCTCCTGGTGGGGCAGATCATTGCCTCAACGCAGGAAAATGCCATCGGCCTTCTGAACTTCGCGGACCGCATCAACCAGCTCCCGCTCGGCGTGATCGGCATTGCGGTCGGCGTCGTGCTTCTTCCGGAGCTGGCGCGTGCTCTGAAGGCCGGTGATTTCGACGATGCCCAGCACCTGCAGAACCGTTCTCTGGAATTCGCCCTCGGGCTTACCTTGCCGGCGGCCGTCGGCCTGATGGTGATGCCCGGCCCCATCGTTGCGCTGCTATACGAGCGCGGACAGTTCACGACCACCGACACGGCTCTCACGGCTGCCGCCCTGGCGGCCTTCGCAAGCGGCCTGCCGGCCTATGTGTTGACCAAGGTGTTCCAGCCCGGCTTCTTTGCCCGCGAGGACATGAAGACGCCGATGTGGTTTTCACTGGTCACCGTGGTCGTCAATATCGTGCTCAGCCTCGTCTTCTTTCCGCTCTACGGCCATGTGGCGATCGCCGCCGCGACCTCTGTTTCAGCCTGGGTGAATGTTCTGCTTCTGGCGGTCACGCTCTGGCGGCGCGGTGATTTCCGGCCCTCCGCGATCACGCTGCGCCGCATCTTCTTCATGCTCGTCGCCTCGCTGGCGATGGGGGTGGCCGTCTGGGCGCTGCTGATGGGGTTTGCAGACTTTGTGGAGCACGGCCACCTGCTGATACGTCTCCTGACGGCGATCGGCATCATCCTCGTAGCGGCGATCGTCTATTTTGGCGTGGCGCTGGCCACGGGGGGAATAGACCGCGGCGAGCTCGGTCGCTCGGTGCGTCGCGGTAAAAAGCCTAAGCAGGCCGACGCTTCCGACAGGTGACGGCTGGTTCTGAAGGCCCGCCATTAACGGAAATCGAAACCCTTTCTGCTAGCGTGCCGTCTCCCGCGCCCAACGCGGGCGCAGCGGGAGACGGCGACGTGCAGCAGCAACGGCTTTATTATATCGACTTCCTGAGGGTCTCGGCATTCCTGTTGCTGATCGCCTATCACGCTTCCGTGGCGTTCTTTCCGGATATGAAATGGCTGATCGAGGCGCCGGATGGCAGCCCCGCCCTGTCGTTGATCATGAAGTTCCCGCGAGCCTGGCGGCTGGCATTGCTGTTCTTCGTTTCGGGCATGGGCACATGGTTCGTGTTCCGCCGTGTGACGGGCTTCGCCTTTCTGAAGGGGCGTTTCATGCGTCTTTTCCCGCCGCTCATTTTCGCCATGTGCGTTATCGTCGTGCCGCAGGTCTGGTACGAACGGATGTATGAGGAGGGATATCAGGGGTCCTTCCTCACCTTCTGGCTCACGCGCTATTTCACCGAGGGCAAATACCCGGACGGGAATTTCACCTGGGCGCATATGTGGTTCGTCGCCTATCTCCTGGCGATGACCTTCGTGTGCTATCCGATCTTCCGCCTGCTGGATCATCCCCGCGCAAAACCGGTGACGGACTGGTTCGAAAGAACGGCGGCCTCGTCCTGGGTCTATCTGTTCTTCCTGCTGCCGCTGGTCCTCAACCTGGCCCTGTCGCCCATCTTCCCGCGCCAGACCAACTCGCTCTACAATGACGGCGCGTGGTTCGCTGTATGGGCAAGCTGGTTCGGTCTCGGTTTCCTTTTTGCGCGCCATCATCGCGCCCTGATCGACGGACTCGTTGCCCGTCGCTGGGCGAGCGCGGCCATGGCGCTGGTTCTGACCCTGGCGCTTTATGCCTTCTCGTGGACCGATTTAGGCGGGTTCTCGATCGGCGACTATGATCGCATGACCCCGCTTTACACGGCTGCCCTTCTGGCGCTCGCCTGGGTCATGATCCTGATGCTCTGCGGCTTTGCTGCCCTTCACATCAATGGCCCCAGCAAGACGGTTGCCTGGTTGAACCGCAAGGTTTTTCCGCTCTACATCGTCCACCAGACCATTGTGGTGGCCGCGCTCTATTATGTGCTGCCGCTGGGCCTTGGTGTCTGGGAGGAATATGGGCTGGTCCTGTTCGCCACCTTTGCCGGGTCCCTGCTTTTCGCCATGGTGGCAGAGCTTCTGCCGGGGCCTCTTGGCCTGCTGGTTGGGCTTGCCCCGCGCACGATGCGCCGTTCCAGCGCGAAGGAAGCACAGGTCCAATCGGTCCGTGGGGCTTGATTGCGGGTTAGCGCTCGTTCATAAGCTCGTCTCGCGCGCGGCTTTGGCGCGGACCGGCATTCAGGAATGATCATGAGCGAATTCAAGGAGCTCGTCTTCTCCGGCGTTCAGCCGACGGGCAATCTTCATCTCGGCAATTATCTCGGCGCGCTGCAAAAATTCGTCGCGCTGCAGGATAGCCACGAATGCATCTACTGCGTGGTCGATCTGCATTCGCTCACGGCCACGCTGGTGCATGAGGATCTCGCCGAACAGACGCGGTCCATTACGGCGGCTTTCCTGGCCGCCGGCATCGACCCGAAGAAGCATATCGTCTTCAACCAGAGCCAGGTGATGCAGCATGCGGAACTGGCCTGGATTTTCAACTGTGTCGCGCGCATCGGCTGGATGAACCGCATGACCCAGTTCAAGGACAAGGCCGGCAAGGATCGCGAAAACGCCTCCCTCGGCCTGCTCGCCTATCCGAGCCTGATGGCCGCCGACATTCTCGTCTATCGCGCCACCCACGTTCCGGTCGGTGACGACCAGAAGCAGCATCTGGAGCTGACGCGCGACATCGCCCAGAAGTTCAACAATGATTTCTCCGGCCGCATTGCCGGTCTCGGCTATGGCGTGGAGATGGATGTGGGCGAGGAAAAGGTCAACGGCTTCTTCCCGTTGACCGAGCCGCTCATCGATGGTCCGGTGACGCGCGTCATGAGCCTGCGCGACGGCTCGAAGAAGATGTCGAAGTCGGATCCGTCCGATCTGTCGCGCATCAACCTGACAGACGATGCCGACGCCATTTCCAGGAAGATCAGGAAGGCGAAAACCGACCCCGAGGCGCTGCCCTCGGAGGAGGCGGGCCTTGAAGGACGTCCCGAGGCGCTGAACCTAGTGGGCATCTATGCGGCGCTCTCCGGCAAGACGCGGGCCGATGTGCTGGCCGATTTCGGTGGCCGTCAGTTCTCGGAGTTCAAGCCGGCTCTGGCCGATCTTGCCGTCGACAAGCTCTCGCCGATCGCGACTGAGATGCGCCGCATCTCGGCGGACCGCGCTTACATCGACAGCGTTTTGCGGGAAGGTTCCGGCCGTGCCCGCGAGAAGGCGGAAACCACCATGAAGATGGTGCGCGAAATCATCGGGCTGATCGGCGATTGATCCACCCGTGATCGAGCAAATGCGCATCGTCTTGCCGAATTACAGCGGCAATGGCAGATTGCGACCGTGTGGGGCGGGGTGCCCGCCCACGAAACAGGACGGGTGAATGGTCTCAAAACGACTGATCCGCGAGGCGGGACACCGCCGTAAATTCCTTGTCATCATCGACGACACGCCCGAGTGCGAAAGGGCTGCCGCCTATGCGGCCCGTCGGGTTCAGGCCACCAGTGGCGGCCTGGTACTGCTTTTCGTTATCGAGCCGGGCGATTTCCAGCATTGGCTCGGCGTTGAACAGATCATGCGCGAGGAGGCGATGACCACCGCCAAGGCCGCGCTCGATACCCATGCGGCGAAGATCCGCGAAAATCTCGGCCTCGAGCCGGAACTGGTCGTGCGCGAAGGCAAGCCCGCCGACGAAATTCACAAGCTGATCGAGGAAGACCAGGATATCGCGATTCTGGTTCTTGCTGCCGGCAATGCCAAGGAAGGACCGGGGCCGCTCGTCTCCTCCATCGCCGGCAAGAGCGCGGCATTTCCAATCCCCGTCACCGTTGTGCCGCACAATCTCAGCGACGAAGAGATCGAAAGCCTGGCATAGAAGGTCCGCAAACCCCATATGCCGGCTTGAACGGTGGACGCTTTCCGCCTATTTTAGAATTATTCCAAAACGCGGACGAGAGATCGATGTTCATTCAGACTGAAGCGACCCCCAATCCCGCGACGCTGAAATTCCTGCCCGGCCGTGTTGTGCTGGAAGAAGGAACCGCGGATTTCCGCGACGCGTCGACGGCTGCCGATGCCTCGCCGCTTGCAAGCCGCCTCTTCGAGGTTCCGGGCGTTACGGGCGTGTTCTTCGGGTATGATTTCATCACCGTTACCAAGGACGGCGGTCCGGACTGGCAGCATCTCAAGCCTGCCATTCTCGGAAATATCATGGAGCATTTCATGTCCGGCCAGCCGGTCATGGCTCCGGCTGCTTCCGGTCTGCCGACGTCCGACGACGGCGAATTTTACGATGCGGCGGACGAGGAGATCGTCTCCACGATCAAGGAGCTTCTCGAAACCCGTGTCCGTCCGGCAGTGGCTCAGGACGGTGGTGACATCACCTTCCGCGGCTATGAGAAGGGCACTGTCTTCCTGCATATGAAGGGGGCCTGCGCTGGTTGCCCCTCGTCGACGGCCACCCTCAAGCACGGCATCCAGAACCTGCTGCATCACTTCGTCCCCGAAGTGCGCCAGGTCGAACAGGTCGTCTGACGACGGTCTCGTTTTTCAGGCAAATAAAAAACCGGGCTCCAAGGCCCGGTTTTTTGTGGAACGCGAAGCACATTCCATGTCGCTGAAACGGTTCTACCGCTTGACGATTACTTTAGCACCAACTTCGGCGCGGCTGTAAAGGTCTATGATATCCTGGTTCATCAGGCGGATACAGCCTGAGGACATCGCCTTGCCGATGGAGTTCCACTCGGGCGTGCCGTGCAGGCGGTAGCCCGTATCGCCGCCACCGTTGAAGAGATAGAGGGCGCGTGCGCCGAGCGGGTTGCTGAGACCACCGGGCATGCCGGTACGCCACTTGGCCAGTTCAGGCTGCCGGCCGATCATCGCGGAAGGCGGCGTCCAGGTAGGCCATTCACGCTTCATGGCGATGCGCGCCGTGCCCGACCATTCGAACCCTTCGCGCCCCACGCCAATGCCATAGCGCATGGCCTTGCCGCCTTCGAGCACGAGGTAGAGGAATTTGGCGTTGGTATCGACGATGATGGTGCCCGGCTTCTCCTTGCTGTCGTAGGAGACGATCTGCCGGTGATACTGACGCGGCACCTTGCTGATGGGAATGCTGGGCAGCCTGTAGCCGGCATCCTTCACCGAGCCGTAGTCGGCGCTAAAGATCTTGAAGGACCCGTCGGTCGTACAGCCTGCCAGGGCCGTGGCCAGCCCCAGGGCGGCGGCGATAACGAGTGATCTGATTTTCATACGGTCTCCATTCCCCCGATTGGCGGGCGCATGCCTGAATCGCGCCACACTCTGGTCATCTTTCTTAAATTCTTGGTTAACAAATTGCCAAGACTTCGAGCTTGTTGCGGCACGCGGATGTTGCCTTATTCGTGCCAGACATTGCAAAACGGCAACAGAAAACGCAATTAAACTGCAATTGAAACGCTGTTTTGGAGAGTGTCATGAATGTTGGAGACGCAGCACGGCGCTCCGGCCTGCCTGCCAAAACGATTCGATACTATGAAGAAATCGGCCTGGTTGCACCAGACCGATTAGCCAATGGCTATCGCGACTATAGCGAGGAGGATCTGCATTTTCTGATTTTCCTGCGGCGTGCCAGAGGGCTTGGCTTCGGTATTGAGGAATGCCGGACGCTCATGGCGCTCTATCGTGACAAGAAGCGTGCGAGCCACGATGTGCGCGAAGTCGCGGTGGCGCATGTTGCCGCCATCGACGAGAAGATTTCCGAACTTCAGGCAATGCGGACCACGTTGGGGCAATTGATCCACGCCTGTCATGGCGATGCGCGCCCCGATTGTCCCATTCTCGACGACATAGCGGGAAGCAGGTGATGGCATTTTCCATTTTTTCCTGTCGGGGAATGGCAGCAGGCCTGGGTAGCGCATCTTCAAGATGCGGCGCGGCGGTGGCATAATCCGCCGATGCCGATCATCTCACCGATTCCCCTCAATCCGCTGGCCGATGGGCGCCAGTCGGAACGCGCCATGGTCATCCGGCGCGGCGTTCAGCGGCTCCTTCTGCAAATGGGCGCCGTGGTGATTCCCGAGCTGACGCTGGCCACTGGCCGCCGCGCCGATCTGGTGGCGCTGACGCGCAAGGGCGACATCTGGATCATCGAAATCAAATCCTCGGTCGAGGATTTTCGCGTCGATCGGAAATGGCCGGAATACCGTCTCCATTCCGACCGGTTTTTCTTTGCGACCCATCCCGACGTCCCCGCGGAAATTTTCCCGCAGGAATGTGGTTTCATCCTCTCCGACGGCTACGGTGCCGAAATCCTGCGCGAGGCGGATGAGCACCGGCTTGCCGCAGCCACTCGCAAGGCCATGATGTTGCGTTTCGCGCGGGCGGGTGCGGCTCGCATCACTGCCGCCGAACTGGCGGGCATCGCCGTGCCGCTTGCCGAAAACGAGGACGGTTGAGGAAAGCTCAGGCCAGGAACGGCTGGCGGCCGGTCGCGAGCGCATGGTCGAGATATTCCACCCGGTCCTGGCCGAAGAAGGCTTCGCCGTTCAGCACATAGCAGGGAACGCCGACCGCATCGACTGCAACCGCGTCGGCGGTGTTCTTCTCCCGGATCGCGCCGGTCGCATCGCTTTCCGCCGCTTCCAGGATTGGCTGCGCGTCGTGGCCGGCCTCTTTCAGGAGGCGTGCGAGCGTGTGGCGCTCTCCAATGTTCCCGCCCTGCGCCCAGAGCGCTGTGAAGATGGCCTGCATATAGTCGAGCGGATCGGCGCCAGCCGCCACCAGCGCCGCCACGCTGCGATCCGCAAGGGTCGGGTCCACCGGCCAGTGTTGCGGCTTGGGATTCAGCGGCAGGCCCCGAAAATCTGCGATGCGCTGCAATTCGACCATCCGCAGGCGCTGGCGCACCGGCGGGCGCTTGAGCGGCGGAACGGCGCCGGAAATTTCCCAGATGCCGAACAGGTTCACAGGCTTCACCGCCAGCGTTGCCCCATGTTTGCGCGCCACGGCCCGCACAGCCTCGTGGCCGAGATAGGTGAAGGGGGACATGGAGGTGAAATAGTAGTCGATGACGGTGGACATGCGAGGAACTCCAGGTTTCATCTGCGCGGCAGACTATCGTGCCGGGCTCAATCCACAACGTCGCGGGTCAACAATTTTGCGCGAGCGCGCATTCCCTGATGCGAGACCATGAAGGCGCGCTCCTCCGCATCCGGCGGGCGCGGCACGGCGTCCTGACCGAGAACGGACATCACCTCGTCGATTGGCACGAAACGCTTGCCGCCATAATCGTAGACGCCCCCCGTCGTGAGGATGATCGCCGCGATGCGCCCGTCCTCCAGGATGAAATGATGACGCCCCAGCATCTGGCTCCCCTCCCAGGTTTCGATGGTCGAGGTCACCTCGAAGCGTTGCCACAGCTTGATTTCGCGCACATAGGCCGTCTGCAGTCCGCCGAGCAATGTCGTCCAGCCCCGCTTGCGCGCCTCGCCGAAAAGGCCGCTGCGCAGAAAGATGTCGATACGGCCGAGATCGGCCAGCATCATGTAGCGGGCATTGTTCAGGTGGATGTTGGTGTCGATATCGGAAGGCAGGCAGCGAAAGGCGAGGCGGCCCTCATCGCCGAGCTTGTAGGGTCCGCGGCTTTTGCGCGTCGCAGCGAGCCGGAGAAGACGCATCCAGACATACATGGCTTTTGGCTACCTCGATGAAGCATTGCCGGCCTGAAGGGCCGGGCCTTTCCGTAAAGCCTGCATGCGGCCTCTGCAATACAGCGCTCGCCTCTCTCCGCAGGGAAGAGAGGCGAGGGTGTTCGGCGGGCGGATCAGGCCGCCTTGCGCTCCTTTGCGCCGGTTTCGGGGGCGAAGCGCTGGTAGAAGGTCTCGTCCTTTTCCGCCATGTCGTGAAGAAGCGTCGGCGCCTTGAACTGCTTGCCGTATTTCTTCTGCAACTGCTTCGTCATCGCGAGGAAATTCTTCGCGCCCATCCCGTCGATATAGGACAACGCGCCGCCGGTATACGGGGCGAAGCCGAAGGCGAGGATGGACCCCACATCCGCCTCGCGCGGGTCGGTGACGATGCCTTCCTCCATCACGCGGGCAGCCTCCAGGGCGATGGTGGCGAGCAGGCGCTGCTTGAGCTCTTCCACATCCACTTTCTCGGGCTTCTTCTGCGGATAGAGATCCTTCAACCCGGCCCACAAATGCTTCTTTGCGGGCTTTTCCGGGTAGTCATAGAAGCCCTTGCCGTTCTTGCGGCCGAGCCGCCCGTACTTATCGACCAGCGTGTCGATCAGCTCCATGTGGCGCGGGTCGACCGCCTTGGGCCCCAGGTCGCGGATCGTCTGCTTCATGATCTTCTGGGCAAGGTCCACCGCCGTCTCGTCGGTCAGGGCGAGCGGCCCGACGGGCATGCCGGCCATCTTGGCGGCGTTCTCGATCATCGGCGCGGGCACGCCCTCGATCACCATCGAGAAAGCTTCCTGCATGTAGCGCAGCACGCAGCGATTGACGTAGAAGCCACGCGTATCGTTGACCACGATAGGCGTCTTCTTGATGGCGCGGACATAGTCCATCGCCGTCGCAAGAGCCTTGTCCTCGGTCTTCTTGCCGAGAATGATCTCCACCAGCATCATCTTGTCGACGGGCGAGAAGAAGTGAATACCGATGAAATTCTTCGGCCGCTTCGAATTGCGGGCGAGGCTCGTGATCGGAATGGTCGAGGTGTTGGAGGCGAAGGTGGCGGAGGGTTTCAGAACGGCTTCGGCTTTCTCTGTCACACCCTTCTTGACCTCCGAATCCTCGAACACTGCCTCGACGACCAGTTCACATCCGTCGAGCGCGGCATAGTCGTCCGAAGGCGTGATGAGCGAAAGGAGCTTTTCCTTGTCCTCGGGTGTCGCGCGGCCCTTCTTGATCAGCCCGTCCATCAGCGAGGCGGAATGCGCCTTGCCTTTTTCGGCGGCGGGAACGTCACGATCGATCAGCACCACGGAAATGCCGGCCCTGGCCGTCACGAAGGCGATGCCCGCGCCCATGAAGCCGGCGCCGAGCACGCCGATCTTCTTGAACTTGCGAGCGGGAACGTCCTGTGGTCGCCGGGCGCCCTTGTTGAGTTCCTGAAGCGAGATGAACAGCGAACGGATCATCATCTTGGCTTCGGTTGTCTGCATGATCTCGGTGAAATAGCGCTGTTCGATGGTCAGCGCCGTGTCGAAAGGCACCAGAAGCCCCTCATAGACACATTTCAGGATCGCCGTCGCTGCCGGATAATTGCCATAGGTCTCGCGGCGGAGAATGGCGATGGCCGGCGGCCAGAGATTTGCGCCAGCGGCTGAATAGACGGGGCCGCCCGGCAGCTTGAAGCCTTTCTCGTCCCATGGCTGGACGGGTTTCAGCCCGTCGAGGATCATCTTCTTCGCGGCCTCCACCAGTTTCTTGGGCGGAACGACCTGATGCACCAGGCCCATGGCCTTTGCCTTCTGCGGCGAAAGGGTCTGGCCCGTGGTCAGCATCTGCAGGGCTTCCTGCGTGTTGGCGAGACGCGGCACACGCTGGGTTCCTCCAGCTCCGGGGAAAATGCCCACCTTCACTTCCGGCAAGGCCATCTTCACCGCCGGGCTGTCGGCCACCACGCGTCCGTGACAGGCGAGCGAAAGCTCGAAGGCGCCGCCCATGCAGGTGCCGTTGATGGCCGAAACCCAGGGCTTGCCGCAGGTTTCCAGCTTGCGCCAGAGCCAGCCCATGCGGCCGGCATTGTCGAACAGCAGCTTGATCGCCTTCTTGTGGTCCTTGTTCTTCTCTTTCTCGAAAAGGCCAAGCATCTTCTGCAGCATGCCGAGGTCGGCACCGCCGGAGAAGGTCTCCTTGCCGGAGGTGAAGACCGCGCCCTTGATGGTCTCGGTTCCAGCCACATGCTCGATGATGGCTTCCAGCTCGTTCATCACCTCTTCGGTGAAAACATTCATGGAGCGGTCGGGCATGTCCCACGTCACGAGCGCGATGCCGTCCTTGTCCGCATCGACAGTGAAATTCTTGTAGTCGGTCATTGGAGGGTATCTCCCTGAAAAAATCCGTTCGCGCGGTTCTGGCCGTTTCTCCCTTCTCCCCGCTGCAGGGAGGAGGGAGAGGCGCTAAACCCGTTCGATGATCGTTGCCGTGCCCATGCCGGCGCCGATGCACAGCGTGACGAGGGCGGTGTTGAGGTCGCGCCGCTCAAGCTCGTCGAGCACGGTGCCGAAGATCATGGCGCCGGTGGCGCCGAGCGGATGGCCCATGGCGATGGCGCCGCCATTCACGTTGATCTTGTTAGCGTCGATGTCGAAAGCCTGCATGTAGCGCAGCACGACGGAGGCAAAGGCTTCGTTCAGCTCGAACAGGTCGATGTCCGAGAGCTTCATCTTAGCTTTCTTCAGGAGCTTCTCCGTCACATCCACCGGGCCGGTCAGCATGATGGCCGGTTCCGAACCGATATTGGTGAAGGAGTGGATGCGCGCGCGCGGCTTCAGGCCCATAGCCTTGCCTGCCTTGCGCGACCCCAGGAGGACGGCGGCCGCGCCATCGACGATGCCGGAGGAATTGCCGGCGTGATGCACATGGTTGATGCCTTCAAGTTCGGGATAGCGCTGCACCGCGACCGCATCGAAACCGCCCATCTCGCCGGGCATCACGAAAGAGGGGTTGAGCGCGGCCAGCGACTGCATGTCCGTGCGGGGCCGCATGTGTTCGTCATGGTCGAGGATGGTCAGGCCATTCTGGTCCTCGACGGGGATGACGGAATTCTTGAAATAGCCCTTGTCCCAGGCGTGTTTGGCGCGCTTCTGGCTTTCCACCGCATAGGCGTCCACGTCGTCGCGGGAGAAGCCGTATTTGGTGGCGATGAGATCCGCCGAAATGCCCTGCGGCACGAAATAGCTGGGCAGGCCCACGGACGGATCCATGAACCAGGCGCCGCCCGACATGCCCATCCCCACGCGGGACATGGATTCCACGCCGCCGGCTATGACGATCTCGTCCGAGCCGCCGGCGATCTTGGCCGCGCCCAGATTGATGGCGTCGAGGCCCGAGGCGCAGAAGCGCGAAATCTGTATGCCGGGGGCCTGATCCTCGTAGCGCGCTTCGAAAGCCGCGGCCCGGGGGATCACCGAGCCGGCTTCGCCGACCGGGTCCACACAGCCGAAGATGATGTCATCGACTTTTGCGGTGTCGAGTCCGTTGCGGTCGCGAACTGCCTCAAGCACCCTGGCGCCGAGGCGCACGGCTGGCACCTCGTGCAGCGCGCCATCCTTCTTGCCGCGTCCGCGCGGCGTGCGAACAGCGTCATAAACATAAGCGTCAGCCATTTCGATCTCCTTGCCTTGCGGGCTTCTGGCCCGACCTTGTCGCAATTCCGGTTGCCGCTGCGTCCGCCTCACCGTGGGAACAGGGGAGGTGGCGCGGGCGGTGTCTTCGTTCTCAAAGTCCTCTGGCGATCACCAGTTTCATGATCTCGTTGGTGCCGCCATAAATGCGCTGCACCCGCGCATCGCGATACATGCGCGCTATGGGATATTCGTTCATATAGCCATAACCGCCATGAAGCTGGAGGCATTCGTCGACGACCTTGCATTGCAGGTCGGTCATCCAGTATTTGGCCATCGAGGCCGTGGCCGTATCGAGTCCGCCCGTGATGTGGCGTGAGACGCAATCATTGTAGAAGACGCGGCCGATGGTGGCTTCGGTCTTCATCTCGGCGAGCTTGAACTGCGTGTTCTGGAAGTCGATGACCTTGGCGCCGAAAGCCTTGCGCTCCTTCACGTAATCGATGGTGACGGCAAGCGCCCGCTCGATCATGGCAATGGCCTGGCCGGCGATCAGCAGGCGCTCCTGCGGAAGCTGCTGCATGAGCTGGGCGAAGCCCTGGCCCTCATCCTCGCCGAGAAGGTTCGCCGTCGGCACCATCAGGTCATTGAAGAAGAGTTCGGACGTGTCGTTCGACTTGAGGCCGATCTTGTCGAGATTGCGCCCCCGCTCGAAGCCATCCGCTCCATCGGTTTCGACGACGAGCAGCGAGGTGCCCTTGGCACCTTTTTCGGGGTCGGTCTTTGCCACCACGATGATGAGATTGGCGAGCTGGCCATTGGTGATGAAGGTTTTCGAGCCGTTCAGCCGATACTGGTTGCCGGCCTTCTCCGCGCGGGTCTTCACCCCTTGCAGGTCGGAGCCTGCGCCCGGCTCCGTCATGGCGATGGCGCCGATCAGCTCTCCGCTGGCGAGTTTCGGCAGCCAGCGCTTCTTCTGCTCGTCGGTTCCGTAATGAAGGATGTAGGGCGCCACGATGGCATTGTGGAGCGCGATGCCGAACCCGTCGACGCCCACATGGCTGACGGCTTCCAGGATGGCGCTTTCATGGGCGAACGTGCCCCCTGCGCCGCCATACTCTTCCGGCATGGAGGCGCACAATAGGCCTGCCGCCCCGGCCTTCTCCCAGCTTGCCCGGTCGAACATCTCCGCCTTCTCGAAGCGCTCGTAATGCGGAACGATCTCCTCGCTCAGGAAGCGGTTCGCCATATCATAGAGCATGGCGACATCGTCCACCGCCCAGGCGGGCTGCGGAAGGCCGAGTATGGATTGCGGGTCTGCCACCTTACGTCTCCTCGCCGGCGGTCGGGACCGGATTTGTTCAAGCTAGAACAAGCCTGGCCCCATGCCAATCAAAACGCCTCCTCGGGCATGGCCATCATGGTGTCGGCGCCGGAGGAGATGCGTGCGAGATGTGCTGCGGTCTCCGGCATGGCGCGTTCCATGAAATGGCGCCCGGTCATGATCTTGGCCTCCAGGAAAGCCTTGTCGGCATCGCCGCCTTCGGCCAGCCTGTCCCGCGCGGTCTTGACCATGCGGCCCCACATCAGGCCGAGTGCCACGAGGCCCATGAGGTGCATATAGTCATAGGAGGCCGCACCTGCATTGTCGGGCTTCTGCATGGCGTTCTGCATGAGCCACAGCGAAGCGGCCTGCAGGTCATTGAGCCCTTTCTTCAACGCCTTGGTGAAGGGCGCCATGGCCTCGTCGGAGCGATGCGTCTCGCAGAATGCGCCCACTTCCTTGAAGAAGGCCTGCACCGCGCGGCCACCGTTCTGCGGCAGCTTGCGGCCCACCAGGTCGAGCGCCTGGATGCCGTTCGCGCCCTCATAGATCATGGCGATGCGCGCATCGCGCACGAACTGGCTCATGCCGTGTTCTTCGATATAGCCATGTCCGCCGAAGACCTGCTGCGCCATGACGGCGTGATCGAAGCCCTTGTCTGTCAGGACGCCCTTGATCACCGGGGTCATGAGGGCGAGATGGTCGGAAGCCGCTTCCTTTTCCTTGGCGTCATCGGAAAGATGCGCGATATCCGACTTGAGCGCGGTCCAAAGGATCAGGGCCCGCCCGCCCTCGTTGAAGGCGCGGATCGTCATGAGAGTGCGGCGGATGTCGGGATGCACGATGATCGGGTCGGCCTTCCTGTCGGGGGCCTTGGGGCCACTCAGCGCGCGCCCTTGCAGGCGTTCGCGCGCATAGTCGACCGCCGCCTGATAGGCGGCCTCGCCCATGGCATGCCCCTGCAGGCCGACGCCAAGCCGCGCTTCGTTCATCATCGTGAACATGGCCTTCAGGCCACCATTCTCCTCGCCGAGCAGATATCCTGTCGCCTCGTCGTAATTCATGACGCAGGTGGCGTTGCCATGAATGCCCATCTTTTCCTCGATGGCGCCGCAGGAAACCGCATTGCGTTCCCCAAGCCCGCCTTCGTCATCCACCATTACCTTGGGCACGACGAAAAGCGAGATGCCCTTCACGCCGGCCGGCGCGCCCTCGATACGGGCCAGAACGAGATGGATGATGTTTTCCGATAGATCGTGCTCGCCGGCGGAGATGAAGATCTTCTGTCCCGAAATTCGGTAGCCGCCCTTGCCGTCCGGTACGGCCTTTGTCGTCAGCAGGCCGAGGTCCGTGCCGCAATGCGGCTCGGTCAGGTTCATGGTGCCGGTCCATGTGCCCTCCACCATTTTCGGCAGCCACTTCTTTTTCTGTTCGTCGCTGCCATGGGCGAGGATCGCCGCAACCGCGCCTTGCGTGAGGCCGGGATACATCATCAAGGCCATATTGGCCGAAACCAGATATTCGCTGACGGCCGAATGGACCGTATAGGGAAGGCCTTGTCCACCGAATTCCGCGGGCGTTGCAAGACCGAGCCAGCCGCCTTCGCAGTACTGGCGATAGGCGTCGTCGAACCCCTTGGGCGTGGTCACGCTGCCGTCGTCCCTGCGCACGCAACCTTCCATGTCGCCAACGCGGTTAAGCGGCTGCATGACGTTTTCGGCGAGCTTCGCGCCCTCCGCGAGAATGGCTTCCACCACGTCGGGGGAGGCGTCGGCAAAACCCGGCAGATTGTCGTGGTTGCCATAGCCAAGCACGTCGTTGAGCACGAAAAGCGTGTCGCGCACCGGCGCACGATAGGTCGGCATGAGGGTCCTCCAGCTCTCAACCGCGGAGCACGGCGAATGCAGTCCGCACGTCCGCATCATTCATGACTTCTGCCACATTCATGCAACGTAGGATGAATTCATCCTACGGCAAAAGGCTCCATTGGGGGAATGCGATCCGGGCAGACCGCACGGCAGCGTCCAATAGCGCTATCAAATTTTGACGTGCGCGTAAACGTCAAAATTTTCGCAGGCACGACAAAACCCGGACCGTTTTGACGGTCCGGGGGAAGGCCGTGAGGCAAAACCGTTCTGGAAGCCTGCCGCGGAAAGTTTCCGCGTCGGCTCAGCCGCGTGCCGGCGAGGACTTCAGCTGCGAGAGCCGGTCCGTTACGTCTGCGACGAGCTGCCTCAGGTCCGCGATGGCGTCTTCGATTGAGTGTCGCTGGCGCTCCAGCCGGGCCATCTGGCGTTCCGACTTCTTCAGCACCAGACGAAACTGCTTTTCGTTGGCTCCACGCGGGTCATGCAGGTCGAGGACTTCCTTGATGTCTCTGAGCGAGAAGCCGATCCTGCGCCCAAGCAGAATCTGCTTGAGCCGCCTCTTGTCCTCATCGGTATAGAGACGGGTGGTTCCCATGCGCTCGGGGCTGAGCAGTCCCTTGTCTTCATAGAAGCGAAGGGCGCGCAGTGTAACTCCGAACTCGCGCGCCATATCGCCGATGCGCGTGTAGTCGGAGACGACATCAGGAAAATCATTTTCCTCGGCTGCCTTTTGGGCAGCCATTGCAATGGTCATCATGATCAGTTGTTCCGTATCGAATGGCTCACTCCGGTATTGGCCGGAGCTGGCACCCGGTCGACCGCCGCCTGGCGGCGGCAGGCCATAAGGCCGGGCTTATTCTCAAGGGCGCGCTTATGCTCCTGACAATGCGGCATTACAAGGGCAAAATCGGCGAAAAATGCCGCTTGAGCCACTTCACACCGTCTGTTTGGCCACCTTACGTAGCGTCCCGTTCGGTAATAATCGTTAACCGCCTGTTTACCATGATCGGTGAATTGTGAAGCTGACGGTTCGCCCTGTTCGTTTCGGCTTATTCAAACGGTGGCGGGCTGGTTCGTAGGTTCCACGGTTTTGTTGTGCCGCCCAGAAGCGTCCCGATCCGCATGTGCCTGCGATGTAGAGTTTAAGGCCAACCGGAAGCGGTAAAAAGGCGGGCGTTCCGATGAACAACAAGCGTTCCTATCTGGATAACATCAATGCAGGTCGCCGCCGCCGTCCCAGCGCGGACGAATCGCTGGATCAGATCAGCAGAACGCTCGATCAGCTTGAGAACAAGCTCGGACGTGCCCGCAGCCCGCGCGACCCCCGGGATGAGGAGAGCGAGGTTGCCCGGCGCTTGCAGCGCCTGTCCGACAATATTGCCGAGCCTTACACCCGCCCGTCCGCCCGTCCCGTTCCGTCCTCGCGCGCTTCGCTCGAACGCGCCGCCCGTGAGCTGGAGCGCAGCAGGCAGCAAGAGTTCGAAGTCGCTTCCATCGGCAACATCGCCAGCGAGCTCAAGACACTTCGCCAGGATCTGCGTGAGGTTATGCAGTCAGGCTTGTCGGGGGAGTTCGAAACCCTGCGCCGTGAGCTCGCCGGCATCATGGCCGCTGTGCCCAACACCGCGCTCAGCAGCGAGCTTGTGGTTGAATTCGAACGTCTTTCCCAGGCGATCGCCCAGCTTTCCGAACGTGGCGACGATCGCAACGTCAAGATGTTGCGCCTCGAAATGGAGGAGCTCAAGTCTTCCATCGCCACGCTGGCGCGCGAAGAGACGTTGCAGGCCGTGGATCGCCGCTGGGATTCGTTCGATGATCGGTGGAGTGCCTTTGAAGGGCGCATCTCGGAGAGCCTGCGCAGTCCCGATGCGGCTTTCGACATGCTTCACCAGCGTCTCGAAGATATCGGCAGCGCGATCAACAGTCTTCCGGATTCGCTTTCGCTTCGCTCGCTTGAGGACCGGGTCCGCACCCTTGCGGGCGCTCTCGATCAGCTTGTCAGCCGCAAATCAGCGGGCAACGCTGAACTGTACGCATCCCTGGATGAACGTCTTGACGAGATTACCCGGGCGATCGCGGCTTCGGCCAACCGTCCCGAGATTGCGTCCCTCGATCCGCAGCCTTTCGAGAGAATCGAAGCGCGCATATCGAGCCTGGCCAATCAGGTGGCCGAGATTTTGGAAGACCGCTCCGGCGGCCTGGCGGTCGATCGGCTTGGTAGTCAGATGGCCGATTTGTCGCACCGGGTCGACGACATCGCCCAGCGTATCAACTTGCCTGAACAGATGGTGGAGCGGCTTGCGGGCAAGATCGCCGAGATTGCCGAGCGCCTCGATACCGCGCCGCAGGCTCAGGCCGCCGAAATGATGCTGCATAGCCTCGAAGGTCGGCTCGCACACCTTTCGCAGCTGATCGAGCAACGTCAGGATGATGCGGGTGAACTCGGGCGCAGTCTTGCCTACGATCTGGAACAGCGTCTGCAGGAAATCACCGTGCGGCTGGATGAGCGCGCCAATGAGGTGCCTGATCAATCGGGCATCATGGCGAGCATTGACGCCCGGTTCAATGAACTTGCCGCTCGTCTGGAGGAGAGCATCAACGCGCCGCAGAGCTCCACGGCAATGCGCAGCCTCGAGGCGCGTCTGGAGGGTATTGCTTCCCGGTTGCATGAATCGTCAGCGACCGCGTCCACGATCGCGCCGGAGATGATCCAGAATCTCGAAGCGCAGGTGAAAACCCTTTCGGAACACCTTTCGCGTCCCAGCGCTGAAATGCCTGAGTTCGAGGATATCGGCCCGCGGCTGGAGAATATCGAGCGTTCGATTCATGAAAACCGCACGGCTGTGCTCGAGGCAGCGCGTCAGGCGGCGGCGCAGGCCGTCAGCGCGCTGGGAAACGCAGCACCCGCCGGGGAGACCGACGCGCGGCTGCGTGATGAGCTGAAGGCGCTGGAAGCGCTCACCCGCAAGTCCGACGAACGCAATACCAAGACATTCGAGGCTATTCACGACACGCTTCTGAAGATCGTTGATCGCCTGGGTGCCGTTGAGGGCACCTCGCGAACTGGTGTCGCTGTTCCGCCTGCCGCGGCCAGCAAGATTGCAGTCCCCAAGGCTCCTTCCATCGAGCCTTGGGAAGAGACCGCGGCGATGCCTTCCTTCGACCAGGGACCCGCTCCGGTGCCGCGTTCGCCCTCGGAAGCGGCTGCGGCCGCGGCTCGTGCAGCGATGGATGAAGAAGAAGTCGATGAAGTCGAGGTCGGAAAGCCCTCGCTTCTGGGTGGCCTGTCGCGCAAGCTCGCAGGCCGCCGGCCCAAGCCAGCAGCCGAAGCAGCGGTGACGCAGGAGCGCCCGGAACCTGAAATTCCCGCGAGCGCGGAAACCGTTGAAATTGACATGGATCGGATCAACGAGCCGCTTGAGCCTGGCACTGGAGCGCCGAATCTGAATGCAATCATGCGCCGCGTGCGCGATGAAAAGAAGAACCCAGGCCGCGAAGGCAACGACGCTGCGAAATCGGATTTCATTGCGGCTGCGCGCCGTGCCGCACAAGCCGCAGCAGCAGAGGCTGAAATTCTCAAGAAGCGTCAGGAGGAAAAGGCGGACACGTCTGGCCGTTTCGGTCTTGGCAAGCTGCTGAAGCGTTCGCGCAAGCCTTTGGTCGTGGTTTTGGGGGCAGGCATTGCCGTTTCAGGGGGATACGAACTCAGCAAGGCATACCTGTCTGAGAGCACGGCGATTTCGCCCCTCGCCTCCATTGGGGAACCTGCAGCTCTGGAACCGGTGGAACTGGATCAGAGGGCGACGGGCAGCATTGCCAAGCCCGCTCCGGAGCGCCAGGTGCGCGTCGTCGATGACGAACCGGCTGAAGAGGCGGTGGTCGATACATTGGCAACCATGCATGCACCGGATGCGGAAGCGATCCTTGAGGAAACTGCGGGTAAATTCGAAGAGCGCTTTGGTAAGCAGGATGAGGCACAAAAGCCGCTCGCTTTCACACCTGCTCAGGATACGGCTACCAAAGAGGTTGCAATCGACACGATTGCACAGGACGCCGGACCTGTTGCCCTGCGGGAAGCCGCCGCCAGTGGCGATCCCAAGGCATTTTTCGAGATCGCAAACCGGTATATGGACGGCCAGGGTGGAAGCGTCGATCCGGCCAAGGCCATCGAGTGGTACACCAAGGCCGCCGAAGCCGGCTTTGCGCCTGCCCAATATCGCCTCGGTGATGTCTATCAAAAGGGAATTGGCATAGACCGCGATCCGGCCAAGGCGAAGATGTGGTTCCAGCTCGCCGCCGAGCAGGGCAATGCCAGCGCCATGCACAATCTGGGCGTCCTGTTTGCGATGGGCGCCACCGGTGAAACGGACAATCAGTCGGCTGCCCGCTGGTTCCTGGAAGCTGCCGAGCATGGCGTCACGGACAGCCAGTTCAATCTCGGCATTCTCGCCGCCAAGGGCATGGGTACCAGGCAGGACCTGACGGAAGCTTACAAATGGTTCGACCTTGTTGCCCGCAGCGGCGACAAGGATGCCGCCGCAAAGCGTGACGAGGTCGCCGCCAACATGTCGCCGGAGCTGCTCAAGCAGGCCAAGGACAAGGCGCTTTTGTGGAAGCCCAAGCCGGTTGATCCGGCGGTCAACCTCGTTGATATCCCCGATGCCTGGCGCACTGCGCCTGAGACAACGGCCAGCGTCGACATGAGGAAGGCGATCACCAATATCCAGCTCATCCTCAACAAGGAAGGGTTCGATGCCGGAACGCCGGACGGGCTGATGGGCGCCAAGACGAAGACCGCCATTTCCGCATTTCAGAAAGCCAATGGCATGAAGCCGACCGGTGAAGTGGACGAGGCCTTGGTGCGCGCTCTTCTTAAACGCAACAAGGCGGCGACTGGCGCGTAGTTTCACCCGTTTTGCGGGCATTCAGACACAAATCCTGCCCGGTGGGGCGCTCATCGGGCAAGTGCTTCAAACTTTTCCGCATTTTCTGGCTTGATGGTTTGACTTCGCCATGATCAGGGCGCAGAAGGGGAGGCAGTCTTAAGTCTTCCACAAGACCTGTCGCGCAAGGCGTCGGTCTCGCAATCATTCGGGTGCCGCGGGTGGGTATCTATCTTCCCATCGCTGAAATGTCCGTCAATGTCTTCGTGCTGCTCGCCATGGGCGGCGCGGTGGGCTTTCTCTCCGGCATGTTCGGGGTGGGGGGCGGCTTCCTGATCACGCCCCTGCTGATTTTCTACAACATTCCGCCAAGCATTGCGGTGGCGACCGGTGCCAATCAGGTGATCGCCTCGTCCTTCTCCGGCGCGCTCGCGCATTTCAAGCGCAAGTCGCTCGATGTGAAGCTTGGCACCGTGTTACTTGCCGGCGGCATCGTCGGCGCCTCCCTGGGCGCGGTCGTCTTTGCCTATCTGCGCCGGCTGGGCCAGCTCGACCTGATTGTCTCGCTGCTTTATGTCGTGTTTCTGGGTGTGGTCGGCGGGCTGATGCTGCTTGAAAGCGTGAATGCCATGCGCCGTTCGCGCAGCGGCGAGAGCGTATCGCTGCGCAAGCCCGGCCAGCACAACTGGATTCACCGCCTGCCCCTGAAGATGCGCTTTCGCGCATCGAAGCTCTTCGTCAGCGTCATCCCTGTCCTGGCGCTTGGCGCGTTCATCGGCTTTTTGGCTTCCATCATGGGCGTGGGTGGCGGTTTCATCATGGTTCCGGCGCTGATATATCTGCTGAAAGTGCCCACCAATGTCGTTATCGGCACGTCGCTGTTCCAGATCATTTTCGTCGCCGCTTTCACCACGATCATCCATTCGACGGCGAACCAGACGGTGGACGTGGTCCTGGCGTTTTTATTGATGGTCGGCGGCGTTGCCGGCGCCCAGTATGGGGCGCGGGTCGGTCAGCGGCTGCGCGGCGAGCAACTGCGGGCACTGCTTGCAATGCTCGTTCTTGCGGTTGCGATCCGGCTTGCATTCGATCTGTTCGTGCGTCCCGAAAGCGTCTACTCCCTGTCGATGGGGGGGGCGTGAGCATGCGGGTCATGGGTCTTCTTCACGCAAGTGCGCTGCTCGCCCTTCTGCCGGTCGCCTTCGCCCGCGCGCAGGAGGGGAGCCCGGAGAATATCCAGATCGGCCTGTCGACCGACCGCGTTTCGATCACTTCGGATTTCTCCGGCGCGGAACTCACCATTTTCGGCGCGCTCGACAATGCCGATCCGCTGATCGCCCGGCAGGGGCGCTATGATGTGGTGGTGGTTCTGGAGGGCCCGTCGCGGCCGGTGATGGTGCGCAAGAAGACGCGCGTCCTGGGTGTCTGGGTCAACACCCAGTCGGAGATATTCCGGGATGTTCCTGAATCCTATTCGATGGCTTTGACGCGTGCGCCGCAGGACATCACCGATCCCGGTGGTTATCGTCAGCTCGCGCTCGGTCCCGCAAACATCCACTTGCAGCCGCTCGATCCTGAGGGCGATCCCAAGACGATTGAGGAGTTTTCAGCAGCTCTGCGCGATCGCAAGGAGGCGTCGGGCCTTTATTCTGTAAGGGTCGGCGGCGTCCAGTTCCTGTCGCAAAGCCTGTTCCGGGCCAAGCTCACGCTGGCACCCAATGTTGCGGTTGGTACGCATCGTGCGCGTGCCTTTCTGTTTCGCAACGGCATGTTCCTGCGTGAGACCTCGGCTCAGCTGACCATCCGCAAGGCGGGCCTCGAGCAGCGACTCTACGAGTTCGCCCAGGATCATGGCACGATCTACGGCATTATCGCCGTGCTGCTCGCCATCGTTACCGGCTGGCTCGGAAGGATCATCTTCCGCAAGGACTGAGCGGCGCGTTCGTTTAACGCAGCATGCTGCCGGCAATCGCGTAAATACCCTGGCGTCCGAGCATGTAGGCAGTCATGGTTTCGCGGCTAAAGAGGCCGGCAAAGGCTTTGTCGAGCACATTCAGCGTTCCGGTCAGGCTACCGAAGGCGGGCATGATGAGCCTGTTGCCGTCGCAGACGAAACAGGCGCTGCGCACCGCCCGCCCGCGCCGCACGATGCGTGCGCCCGGATGCAGATGGCCGGCGATCTCGCCGGGCGCTGCGCCTGGGGCCGGCTCATGGCGGAAAACGAGCCCATCCAGCCCGATTTCCTGGGCCGTACGGCCAGGCAGATCGGCCGGCGGAGCCGGATCGTGGTTGCCGGCGATCCAGTACCATTCGCGCCCCGTCATCATGGCGCTGAGGCGTTCGCGAAAAAGTTCCGGCATTTCCGCTGCCCCGTCGCCATCATGGAAACTGTCGCCGAGGCTGATCACCATTCCCGGATCGTACTCCGCTATCACACCCGACAACCGGTCGAGCGTCGCGGCGGTGTCGTATGGGGGGATAAGGCGGCCGCGCCGCGCGAAGGCAGCGCCTTTTTCCAGATGCAGATCGGAAACCACAAGCAGGCCCATCGTCGGGAAAAACAGCACGCCGCGCCGGTCACAGATGGCTTGAGACCCGGCAAGCCGGATCGTCAGGGCGCTGCTCACATCGCTTACGGGCGCTAGACTGCTCATGCGTTACCGTTTCCCCGTATCAAGGGCTTCCTGCATCAGTTCCTCGCCCGAAAGCTTCGATATTTCGCCCAGAAGGGCCTCGTTGGCGTCGCCGGCAACGGCTTCCCGCCCGATTTCCAGCATGATGGGCACGGCGAGTGGAGAGATGCGCGTCAACGCCTTATGCACGATTCGTCCGCGTATGCGCGGCAGCATCTCGCCCAGTCTCCTGACATCGAGCAGGCCCTGCGCGGCATCGGACCAGGTTGCCTGCATGAGAATGTGATCGGGTTCGTGGGCGCGCAGCACGTCATAGATGAGATCGGCGGATACGGTCACCTGCCGGCCGGTCTTCTCCTGTCCGGGATGCCGTTTCTCGACCAGGCCCGAAATCAGCGCACAGTTGCGGAAAGTGCGCTTGAGAAGCCAGCTGTCTGCGATCCAGGTCTCCAGGTCGTCGCCAAGCATGTCCTCGTCCATCAGCGCGGCAAGGCTCAGCGATCCGTCGCGCAGCATTGCACCCATGTCGTTCAGGCTCCAGACGGCGATGGCGTAGTCATTGGCGACGAAGCCGAGTGGATGGGCGCCGGCCCGCTCGAGGCGGCGGGTCAGGAGCATGCCGAGCGTTTGGTGGGCGAGCCTTCCCTCGAACGGATAGAGCACCATGTAATGGCGTTCGCCGCGCGGAAAGGTTTCCACGAGCAGATCTTCCCGGCGCGGCAGGATCGATTTGTCGCGCTGGATCTCAAGCCAGTCGGCCACCTGTTCGGGCAGTGCCTTCCAGCGTTGCGGGTCGGCGAGCATTGCCCGCACCTCCGCCGCCAGATAGGTCGAGAGCGGAAACTTTCCTCCCGCATAATAGGGCACTTTGGCATCGTCCCCGCCCCCGTTCGAAACATAGCATTCGTTTTCGCGAATACCCTCGAAGCGCAGCACACGTCCTGAAAACAGAAAGGTGTCGCCGGGCGTCAGCGTTTCGAGAAAATATTCCTCCACCTTGCCAAGCACCTGGCCCCCGCGCGCCGACCCTCCGCGTCCGCGCCGCACCATGCGGATGTTCAGCATGGGGGATTCCACGATTGTGCCGACATTGAGCCGGTATTGCTGTGCGAAGCGCGGATGGGAAATTCGCCATAAGCCGTCCTTCGTCTGTCGGATGCGGGCATAGCGCTCGTAGCTCTTCAGTGCATAGCCGCCCGTCGCCACGAAATCCACGATGCGGTCGAACGTCGCCCGTTCAAGCCCGGCATAAGGCGCGGCACTGGTGATCTCGCCGTAAAGCATGTCGGCATTGAAGGGAGTGGCGCATGCCATGCCCAGAACGTGCTGGGCAAGCACATCCAGCGCCCCTTCGACGAGGGGCGGGGTGTCCTGCGCGCCCAGATAGTTCGCCTCCAGCGCGGCGCGGCACTCCATCACCTCGAAACGGTTCGCCGGCACGAGAATGGCGCGACTTGGCTCGTCCATGCGGTGGTTGGAGCGGCCGATGCGCTGGGCAAGGCGGCTTGCTCCTTTTGGTGCGCCCACATGCACGACCAGATCGACGTCGCCCCAGTCTATGCCGAGATCGAGCGTTGAGGTGGCGACGATGGCGCGCAGGCTGTTGGTCTCCATCGCTTTTTCCACCTTGCGGCGCTGGCCCACATCGAGCGAGCCGTGATGCAGCGCGATCGGAAGATTGTCCTCATTGGCGCGCCACAGTTCGCGAAACAGCAATTCGGCCTGACTGCGGGTGTTGACGAAGAGCAGGGTGGTGCGATGTGCCTTGATGGCTTCATAGACCTTGGGGATCGCATAAAGCGCGGAATGCCCGGCCCAGGGCACGCGGTCCTCCGTTTCCAGAATGGTGATGTCTGGCTTTGCGCCGCCCGCCACGGTGACGATGTCCGCCATTGCGCCGGCCGATGTCTGGGACACCAGCCAGCGGCGCAGCTCATCCGGTTCCGCCACGGTCGCCGAAAGCCCTATCGTCTGCAGATCGGGACGCATGCGCCTCAACCGGGCGAGCCCCAGTGAAAGAAGGTGCCCACGCTTGGAGATCACCAGAGAATGGAGTTCATCGAGCACCACGTAGCGCAGATGCGAAAAGAACCGCTCCGCGTCGGGCGAGGCAATCAACAGGGCGAGTTGTTCGGGTGTGGTCAGGAGGATATCGGGTGGTGCGTATTTCTGGCGCTGGCGTTTGTGTGTCGGCGTATCGCCTGTGCGCGTCTCGATGCTGAGCGAAAGCCCCATCTCCGCGACGGGCATGTTGAGATTGCGCTCAATATCGACGGCAAGCGCCTTGAGTGGCGAGATGTAGAGCGTGTGCACTCCGCGCCGGGCCTCGCCTGGTTTTGCTTTCGGCCGTCCGGCAATATCGGTGAGCGAAGGCAGAAAACCGGCAAGTGTCTTGCCCGCGCCGGTCGGTGCAATCAGAAGCGCGGAACGCCCTGCCTGCGTTCTGGCCAGAAGTTCGAGCTGGTGCGTGCGCGGTTGCCAGCCACGCGCGGCAAACCATTCGCCGAAAGGCGCTGGCAGATGTGGGGCAGAAATGCCGTCGGGAGCATGTATCCGGTGTTCCAAGATAGGCTAGAACTAAACCAGAACACAACGCTCGCCAAGGGGCGTTTGCGATGGCGAGCGCGTGCCGCCGCTTAGCGACCGGCGGGCAAATGGGTTCAGTTTCTCTTGCAGCGTTTGTGGGAGAATGTGCGCAGTCCGCGCAGTGGCCCTCGAAGTTTCACCCCGAATACTTTTTCAATAACGGTTTTATTTTTTGATTCAATGCTTGTCGACTTGGTAAAATTCAGCCGTTGCGAGATGCAGCTTTCACCACGCGGACTGGCTTGGGCGGTGTGGAAATTAAGGCTTACAATTATTATTGTTACAGCATATACTATATATCTCATAATGGCCTCCTATAATGAGGGCCTTTAAATATTATCAATATTAAATATTGTCAAAACTATAAATGTATAAATTTTTTTATGTTATTTAGCTTAAGTAACTGATATATTTGGTAATCAATGAAGCTCAGGCTGATCTTTGAGCCGATTGCTGAATGAAGTATCTCCGATTTCGCTCGGCTTGCCTTTGCGCGAGGCCACGACGATAAGGCCCTCGATGGCGTCCCCCCGATCCATGCGGATGGCGGCTTTCTCCATGCTGGCGAGCTCAAACCCTGTTGCGGCAAGCATGTCGCGCAGGTGAGCTTCGGAATGGGCATATCGCCGCGAAGGCCTGAGGACTATTGCTTCGGGCCCGTCGTGAAGCTCCACGGAAAAGGCAAACAGGGCGCCCGGTGCAAGCGTGGCCGCAACGAGGGCGAAGAGCCGTTCAAGTGAGCCGATATACATGAAGACGTCGGCAGCGGTGATGAGATCAGCTTCCCTTGGCAGCTCGGTCAGGGTGGCAAGGTCTATGCGTGCAAGACGGTCATAGATGCGTTTTGCGTCCGCGCGTTTGAGCATCTCCGAGGAAATGTCCATTCCTTCGAGAAAACTCACATCGCCGCGCAACCGCTCTCCCATCAGGCCTGTGCCGCAACCAAGATCGATGGCATGGGCGAAACCGGCTCGGCCAAGCGCGGCGATGGCGCGTTGGAGAAGCGTGGGAACCTGGTAGACAAGCTTGTCCACCAGCGCTTCGTCGAATGTGTCGGCATACTGATCGAACAAGGTTTCAACGAAGGCGGAAGGCATGGCGCGCAAGCCATCCATCGCGCCGTGCAGCTCCAGTTTCAGGCTCGCGCCGAGCTGGTCCGCGGGATCGAGACGCAGCACACTGCGCCAGGCATCCAATGCTGCGGCGATCTCGCCTGCTTCCGCAAGCATCTCCCCGTGGCGAAAGTGCCCGGCTATCCAATCGGGTGCGAGCCCCAGCGCATCGCCCATAAGCGCTGCCGCGGCTGCATGGTCGCCCGAGGAAAAAAGCATTTCGGCATAGTCCGCCCGGCGATCGGCCAGCAGGTTGCCCGAAGAAAAGGAAAGCGGGGTCATCGAGGTTCGGTTTTCCGGAAAGGCCCAATTTGGGGCAGCGAGGGCTTATGCGCGAGAAAAAGACTCCTGACAAGCACGCCTTTCGCAGCGGGAAAAAAAGCCTATCTTGAAATGGAATGAAGCCCGAAGCCCTGCTCCACCCCCGTCCTGAGGGACTTTATTGCCCGCCAGGCGATTTCTTCATCGATCCTGTGCGTCCGGTCGAAAGGGCGTTGATTACGCACGCTCACGCGGATCACGCCCGCGCCGGCCACGGTGCCGTTTTGGCCACGCGGGAGACGCTTGATATCATGCGCCTGCGCTACGGCGGCGATTTCACGAAGAGCAAGCAGGTTGCCGAACTCGGCAAGCGGATCGATCTGGGTGGCGTTACCGTTTCCTTCCATCCGGCGGGGCATGTGCTCGGTTCTGCGCAGATTGCGGTGGAGGCGAAGGGGCTGCGCATCGTGGCGTCCGGCGACTACAAGCGACACCCCGATGCCACATGCACGCCTTTTGAGCCGGTTGCCTGCGATGTCTTCATCACCGAGGCAACGTTCGGTCTGCCCGTCTTTGTCCATCCCGATCCTGAAAGCGAGGCGCTGCGGCTTGCCGAATCCCTGCGCCAGTTTCCCGAACGGGCCCATATTGTCGGGGCCTATTCACTGGGCAAGGCGCAGCGCGTCATCAGCCTCATGCGGTCGGTCGGCCACGATGCGCCGATCCTTATTCACGGGGCGCTGGCAAAGATCAGCCGCTATTATCAGGGGCGGGGCATCAAGCTCGGCAGGCTGGAACCGGCAACGGTGGAGGGAATTGGCGGAACCCGCGGTGCAGGCCAGATCATCGTCGCTCCCCCTTCCGTTCTGGGAGACCGCTGGACGCGCCGTTTCGCCGATCCGTTGAGCGTATTTGCTTCCGGCTGGATGCGCATTCGCCAGCGCGCCAGGCAGCGCGGTGTGGAATTGCCACTCATCCTGTCCGACCATGGCGACTGGAACGAACTCACCATGACCATTCGGGAGACGGGTGCCAGCGAGATATGGGTGACCCACGGGCGCGAGGAGGCAATCGTTCGCTGGTGCGCTATCAACGGCATCGCCGCGCGACCGCTTCATCTGGTCGGCTATGAAGACGAGGCGGAGTGATGCGGCGTTTCTCCGAATTGCTCGATCGCCTGGTGCTTACCCCGTCGCGCAACGCGAAGCTCACGCTTCTGGTGGATTACTTCGCCTGCGTGCCGGACCCTGACCGGGGCTATGCGCTCGCCGCGTTGACGGGGGG